>ERZ887830.5-NODE-5-length-204391-cov-17.734433_pt1 | contig 204391 bp, 197 predicted proteins | sample MGYA00521101_ERZ887830 | MGnify/ENA primary metagenome ERZ887830 (study PRJEB32303, sample SAMEA104408592) | aquatic metagenome | biome: Marine water; feature: Pelagic; material: water | place: Baltic Sea | collected 2014-06-05T16:38:00 | depth 1,762 m ... | reverse complement strand
TCAATTAAGAATTGGTTTAAACGCTTAGAAATATCAGAACTGACAGAGGAACATTTGCCTATAGTTTAGTTACAGTCAGAATTTAATCTAAATAAACTATATTCAGGCGTTTCAAAATGTGCTTCACCACCATCACATTCAAAAGCAACAGGAGTTACTAATTCATTGCCAAAATGTAAATCAACAGTCAGAACATTATTTTCAAATGTGTAAGGATTGGTTGTTGACAGGATTAGGGTAGATATAATTAAAAGAAGAGGATATGCCTATGGTTTAGGGGGGATCCCAAAGTAGCTGCGGCATAGGTGTTTGGTCGTGTTATTTAAAAACAACTACTCTATTGATGTTTTTAGGCACAGGGCGGTTCATAATCATACCTGAGCCATCATCTAAACCAAAACCAAACACAGGCGTAATCAATATTAATAGTAGAACTATTTTTTTATTTTTAAATAATTTAATGCACGTTAATTTGATATAAAAAACGGTTATTATTCTTATACCCAATTAAAAAATTTATAAATAAAATTAATATTTGTAATTGAAATAATTTTTTAATAAATTCGGTAATTATAAATTAATTAAATAAATATGAAACAAATAATTCTTTACCTACTTACAATAGCATCTATCTTAAGTTGTTCAAATCAAAACATTGCTATTGTGACATTTGAAGACGATAAGACGAACGAAATAAAGGCACACTTTGAAGATTATGCATCTGGCAACATTGATGGGATGCTGTCAAGATGGTCTGATGATTTAAGTATTTTAACTAATGAAGGAGTTGTTGGTTTAAAAGAGGTTAAGGAGTTGCTACCACTTCACCATACATTATTTTCTGAAATTAATTTCACCTACCCTGACTCTGAAGAAAAAGGGTTTTATGCTGAAACAACTGACTATCCAGATGGTACTACATGGACTAAAACATGGTATAAGTGGCATGCCGTTGGAAATTTTACAAATAATGAAGTCTCAAGTTTAGGGATGATAGGGTTTAGATGGGATAACGGAAAAATTGTAGAGGAACATCATTTTGAAGATAGTTCTGTATTTGAAGCTGAATTAAACGCTTACCAGGCATCATTGTAATAATATTATTCACTAATTACAAAAAAAGTCTCTAATTTATTTGGAGACTTTTTTTTTAAACTAGAGGATTAGAAGTAGCAGAACTTAAAGAAGAAGATATGCCTATGGTTTAGGGGGCTATCCCAAAAGCTGCAAGTTTGGTGTGGGGTTTCTGTGGGGAGGGGACTCACAACTTACACACACTAACTTAATGCTATATTTGTATTTATAGGTGGTTAATTTTTTGAAAACCTAAAATGTGGTGTTTTGGTGGGAGGGGTTATACACGCTTCTTTAAACGCACAAAAATCTATCTATTTTCAACAAAAACTCAAAAATTGACGACTTTCACTCAAAATGGATAATAAAAGAGTAAATAATGGCACTTTTTTAAACACCATTATTTAAAAAAACAACCATTTTTTTGAGAATTTATCAATAAAAAGTTGATAGTCTCTAAATGTGATCGTTTAGGTCTGTTTTTGGTTAAAAAACATGGTTTCTGGCATTTTTGAATGATAATTTCGTAAAAATAACCATCGCTATTGGAGTGTATTATTATGGGGCATATCTTCGCTGCTTCAAGGGAAACTGAAATGAGCAAGGCATACAAGAAAACTCTAAAACGTAATAGCAAGCTTAGTGATAAGTGCAGACTGAATGACATCATCTACTCTGACAAACGACTTCCTACAATAGAGTACCTTATTGATAACGATCCTTTGCACTTGTGGAAGTTGATACACACCAAACACAGTAAAGTTTCCTTGGTACGTGATGCCTATGCTAAGCTAAAGGCTAGAATCCACAAAATCAATCCTAAGCTGGTTGAGGAAGTTGAGAGTAAACACCGCTATCACAAGGCTAACAAAAGACTAAGAAAAGAACTTAGAGAGGGTACGTTAGGTAAAGAGGGAAGTAGTTTCAAGATGATAGCCTCACGTAAGATTATCAAGGACTAATCATTGAAACCTTCTCTTCTATCTCACCACAGAAATGAAGATGGAGATTACTCCAATTCCATATCTCCATACCTACCCAATATCAAAGGAAAGAATATGGGAGATTATTGGAATGAGGATATTGTAAACTATAACCTTTAGGTTTTTTATAGTCTCAAGAACACTAACCCCAAAAGAAAGGGGATTTATTTTGGTAGGAGAGGGAGTAGGTCTATAAAGCTTTTGGGGTAATTTTTGGGGTTTTTACTGCCAGTTTTACTGCCAGTTTAGGCTCATTTGGTGGCAGTTTTTGGTTATATTTGGTTTTTAACCTTTGGCAATTAACAACCAAAGTGTGGTTAATATTAACTGTTTAACACTCAGCTAAAACACTTTTATACTCTGGTATAACTGAGTTTACTGCAAAAAAAAGAGTCACCATTTCTGATGACTCGATTGTAGCGAGAGGGAGACTTGAACTCCCGACCTCCGGGTTATGAATCCGACGCTCTAACCGGCTGAGCTACCTCGCCTTTTTTGATTTGGCATGCAAATATAGAATTAAAATAAGTAGCCCAAAAGTAAGAGGCATTTTTTTTGTGAATAAATACTTATTACATCATAATTTATCAATATATTGTGTTCCTTAATTGAAATGAATATGCAACCAAAAACAAAGTTTGAAATTGAATTTCCAATTCATGCTTCACCACAAATGCTTTATCAATATTTATCCAGCCCATCAGGTCTTTCGGAGTGGTTTGCCGACAACGTAAATTCACGTGGTGAGTTTTTTACATTTATTTGGGATGATTCTGAAGAACCTGCTAAACTCCTTTCCAAAAAATCAAACGAACTTGCTCGTTTTCGGTGGCTTACAGAAGAAGAAGATCAAGATCAGTATTTTTTTGAGATGAAAATTGTTGTGGATGAAATCACAAAAGATGTGTCATTAGTTGTTACTGATTTTTGTGATGAAGATGAGTTGCCCGAATCTAAGATGCTGTGGGAAAGTCAAATTTCTGATCTAAAACAAGTGATTGGAGCTTCCTAATTATTTTTAATGGTAAATTTTAACGGTACGGTTTCAGACTCTCATAAGAACATCCTTGATGCTAACAATCGCGGATTTTTATACGGAGATGCAGTTTTTGAAACCCTTCGGGTTGTGGATCAAAAACCCTTGTTTTGGGAAGATCACTACTTTAGACTTATGGCTTCGATGCGCTTAATGCGTATGGAAATACCAATGAGTTTTACGCCTGAGTTTTTACTCGAAGAATTACAAAAAACATTGGTTTCTTTCCATTCAAATGTTGCTCGAGTTCGATTGACCGTGTTCAGAAATTCGGGAGGTCGTTATTTACCCACTTCCAATGATGTAAAATTTCTCATAGTTTCTGAGCCTTTGACAAACGAATTTTTTGCGATAGATACAAGCGACTGTTTTGTAGATCTTTTCAAAGACTTTTTTGTTCCCACCAGTTTATTGTCAACTCTTAAAACTAACAATCGTTCCTTGAATGTAATTGGTAGTCGTTATGCACAAGATAACGATCTTCACAATTGTGTTTTATTGAATGATAAAAAGCAAGTCGTAGAATTTTTAAATGGCAATCTTTTTGTTGTTCAGGACATGACTATAAAAACACCACCTCTAAACTCCGGTTGTATCAAAGGGATTGTTCGAAAGCAATTGATTCAATGCATCGAGAATCATTCAGAATACGCCCTAGAAGAGACAGAAATTTCTCCGTTTGAATTGCAAAAATCGGATGAATTGTGGATAACCAATGCCATCCAAGGAATTCGTCCTGTAAGTCGATATAGAAAAAAGAATTTCACCAACACCGTTGCTTTGACTATGGTCGAACTACTCAACGATCGAGCTAAAAAATCGCTCAATTAAGCATGGGATTTTCTGGAGTATTGGACCAAATCAAATAATCTCCCCCCAAAACACGCATTTTATCATTCCAATAAGCTCCGTTGACATGAGAAAGTACCGTTTCATGCTTTTGATTCTTGGCAACAATCCAATTGTTATTCTCCAATTCTTGATGTAACTGATCCAATCCCCAACCACTATAGCCTAAAAAAAATTTTATTTTATTTAAACAAAGCGTTCCGATATTTATCAAAGTCGTAGTAGTTGAAAAATCTCCACCCCAAAACATATCTTTCGATATTTGAATACTGTTAGGGATGAGTTCTGGAACCGTATGCAAAAAAAACAAACTGTCCTGTTCTATAGGCCCCCCATTATAAACAGTAATTTCTTTCCCAATCTCAGGAACCAATTCGGACAATTGGTATTGGAGTGGTTTGTTAATAATAAAACCAACGACTCCGCTGTCAGAAAGTTCTGCCAACAGAACAGCGGCGCGATGAAATGAGGTGTCACCGATAATATTTGGCTCAGCAAATAATAAATCACCTTGATTAGGCGAGTGAATCATCATTGGAAAGTGTTTCTTTAAATATACAAATATTTGGTATAAAAAAAAGCACCTCAATTAAGAGGTGCTTTTAAAATAAGTTTTCGTAAAAGTTAGTTTACAGAACTAGATAGTTCAGCACCTGCTTTAAACTTAACAACGTTTTTGGCTGCAATTTTAATTGTAGCTCCTGTTTGTGGATTTCTTCCCTCACGAGCAGCTCTGTTTGATACTGACCAAGATCCAAATCCTACTAGAGATACACGACCCCCACCTTTAAGTGTTGAAGAAACATTTCCAAGGAAAGATTCAAGAGCAGATTTTGCAGCTGCTTTAGATACTCCAGCATCTGCTGCCATCGCATCAATTAATTGCGTTTTGTTCATAATCTTAAAATTTATAGTTAAAATGATTAATTTTTATCCAAAGTAATGTGGATATAGCGTTATTGCAAGGAATCCTCATAGAAATTCTTAAAATTGTTGATAACTTAGGCGCTTTGTTAATAACGAAGCCTTTTTCTAGCGATTTTTTGGTAAATATCAATGTTTACAGTGCTTAACGAAGTATTGAATCATCATCAATTTTAAAACCGTTTAACAATTCCTGGGCGGTCATTTTTTTCTTACCGGATAATTGCAATTCTTTAATTATAAGATACCCATCATGTGTCCAAACTTTGAATTGTTTGTCTTCAATAATTACAGCACCGTTTTTATGATGATGAGATATCAATTCAAAGGTGGCAGCATGTATTTTTAAAAAAAATTCTTGCTCATTATTATACAGCGTTGTCCAAGCACTCGGATAGGGTGAAAGTCCTCTTATAAAATTATAGATAGTTTCGGCAGTGGTGTTCCAGTCAATACGAGTATTTTCTTTCGTCAGTTTTGGAGCAATAGGGAGCAATTGACTCTCCTTTTGCTTGTGACTGCTTAGCGTCCCCAAAGCCAATTGATCAATAGTTTTTACTACAAGTTTACTCCCCAAGGCTTGTAATCGAAGGTACAATTCTCCGGTGCTTTCGGTTTTTGAAATAGACGTTTTCTCTTGCAAAAGAATGGCTCCTGTGTCAATTTTTTCGTCAATAAAAAAAGTAGTAACACCCGTAGTCTTTTCGCCATTTATAACAGCCCAATGAATAGGCGCTGCACCACGATACATAGGCAGTAAGGAGGCATGAAGATTAAAAGTACCCATTGGAGGAATAGACCATACTTGTTTGGGAAGCATCCTAAAAGCCACCACAACAAAAACATCAGCATTAAGTTTCTTTAAATTTGCAAGAAAGGAGGCCTCTTTAAGATGATCGGGTTGTAACAAGGTTAAAAGACGCTTGACAGCATATTCTTTTACAGCCGATGCTCGTATCTTTTTTCCTCTTCCAGACGGACGATCGGGAGCCGTAATTACGCCCACTACTTGGTGAGAAGAATTACACAATGCATCCAAACTAGCTACCGCAAAATCTGGAGTTCCCATAAAAACAATTCGTAAGCTTTTCATCCTATCTAGTTTACTTCTATTCCTTCGATTTACTATTGATGCAAATGGTATTGATTTTGGGAATCTACACCTATTTTTTCCTCATTGACAAGTTGATCCAAAACATCCAATAAATCCCCTGTTTTATAGGGAAGCAAGGTACTTATCTTTTCAGAATTTAAAGATTTTTTTTGAAGTAATTCCAGCACTTCTTCACGGATGATTCCAGAAATTTGCTTTTTATTGCTTGCAGATTTTTCCTCACAAACAGAACATATACCGCACCATTTACTAAGCTTTTCACCAAAATAAGCCGCTAACTGAACCGATTTACACGTCTGTTGATTTTCAATAAAATCAATCATAGATTGAATCATTTCTTTTTTTGTGGCGAACTGTGATTTGATATCATGCGTTATGGGATGCAAAGTTTGCTCGTCTTCGCGGGGAACCAAAAAAGTGATTTCGGTATCGGTTTCAAACCGATCCAGCAATACAATGTTTTCTTTTTCTAGTTGAAGCAGTTTTTGGACCAATTCGGATTTAGGCAAGCTTGTCTTTTTTGATAAATCATCAAGGTCAATTCGAGTGAGTTGGTCAAAAAGGCCTCCATACATTCGCAACAGGGTTTTAAGAAGCAAAGCCGATGAGGTGTTGGTTTCCATATAGTCAAACAGTCCTTGATTGCTAACATTGATTTGTAGGCGATTTTGTTCTTTAAAATTTCCTGAAAATTGAAGGATTCCTTCGCGATCCAGCAGTTTTAATATTTGATAGGTTTTTGCAGCGGGCAATTGATAGGTTTTGCAAAAGGTGTTGAACTGAAACGGAAAGACCTCTCCAGTTCCTTCACCGTATCCCAATTGGAAATAATTACACAATTTACGGTAAGCAAAAAAAGTAGATTCAATGGTTGGAAGTTGATTTAGGAATTGATTTTTCACGGATTCTTTATCCAAAGGATCGATCAAAATAAGCCCCTCTGCCGGTTTGCCATCACGACCTGCTCTGCCGGCTTCTTGATAATAACTTTCGATGCTTTCAGGAAGAGATAAATGAATGACTTTACGAACATTGGATTTGTCAATTCCCATTCCAAAAGCTGTTGTGGCAACAATTACATTCTTTTTTTCATTCATCCAAAGTTGTAAGCGTTTGTTTTTTTCTTGCGTAGAAAGTCCTCCATGAAAATAAAGCGCAGTAACTCCCAGTTGGTTGAGCTGATCGGCAACAGTTTCTGTACTTTTTCGATTTCGGGTGTAAACAATTACAGGATCCTTTTTGCCTTTTAATAAGGACAGCAAAACACCCATTTTATCTTCCGTAAAAAGGGTTTTATAACCCAAATTGGATCGATTAAAACTCGTTTGAATTTTAGTAGGAGCATTCAAAGAAAGCCCTTTTATAATTTCTTTTACCACTTTGGGTGTGGCAGAAGCGGTTAGCGCCATAAAGGCACACGGTGGAAGCGCATCTCTTAGAACTGTGATTTTTTGATAGGCAGGTCGAAAATCGTGTCCCCATTGCGAAACACAATGCGCTTCATCAACAGCGACCATGCTCACTTGCATTGTTTTCAAGCGTTCAACAATCCATTCTTGTTGAATTCGTTCGGGAGACAAATACAAAAATTTGTAATTTCCATAGGAACAATTGTCCAATAAGGTGCTTATTTCATCAACCGACTTTCCACCGGTAATCTGCACCGCTTTGATTCCCTTGGTTTTTAGTTGAGCAACCTGATCACTCATTAGGGCGATTAGAGGAGAAACTACAATACAAATCCCGTCTTTGAGAAGAGCTGGGATTTGGTAGCAAACCGATTTTCCTCCACCTGTAGGCATCAATACAAATGTATCGTTTCCGTCCAAAACGGATTGAATAGCCTCCAGTTGTCCCGCTCTAAATTCGGAATGATTCCAGTAGTGCTGAAGAAGGGATAGAGGTGTTTTCATCAGGTGAGTTGTTGCTCCATAAACGCCACACGTTCGGCTGCCTTGCCAATTGGAACCGCTACAGGTGTCATTGAAAAGCGCTGATATGCTTGTATTAAATTTTCATGAATTTTTTTAGCTTGTTCAAACGATTCATAACGAACAGCATCTGATGAGTAAATAGCTTCCCAAGGAGGCAATACAAAAACTTTATCGTACGGATTTTCGTGACATATTTTATCAAAAAACGGAGGGTAATCAGTTCCTAAGTAATGGTGGTACGCCACTACATCGGGAAGACCTCTGTCAAAAAACACAAGTTCTTTGGATTGGGCATCTTCGTATTGTTTCAATCGACCTCCAATGAGCTTGGAGCTAAACAAAACAGGGTCGTGGAGAAACAACTGCTCAATTCCTTCTTTGCGAGCTTCCAAAGTGATTTCACGCGATATTTCAGGAAAACAATCGTATCCTTTTTGAATCAATAATTCAATGAGGGTAGTTTTTCCCGAACCAGGGGCTCCAATAATGACTATTTTTTGGTTTTTTGCATTCATCAATCTGCAAAATACGGAAAATTTACATTGAATAAATCGAAAAAATCAAACTATATTTGCCAAAACAATTTGCATGTCTTCGTCTCTACAATCAGAAGAGTTCTACACGCGTTTTCATCAACAATTATTGGAATCCACATCATGGCCTTCCTTATATGTGTTTAAGTTTATTGTTCCTTCTAACGAAGAAAAAATCAATACCCTTACGCGGATGTTTCAGACATTATCACCCCAAATAGCAACTAAGAAATCTTCCAATGGAAAGTACACCAGTATTACGTTGAAAGCTACAGTCGATTCGCCCGATCTAGTTATCAAAAAATACAAACAAGTTTCCCAAATCGAAGGCATTATTTCATTATGATTTTATTTTACTAAATTTACATTTCTTAAACATTACTAAACCACCCAATTTTGATAGATCAACTTGAATACAACACAGAGCGCGAATTTTTAATCATTCCAGAATACGGACGTCATTTACAAAAAATGGTCAATCAAGTTTTGGAAATTAAAGATCGTGATGAACGAAATAAAATGGCAAAAGCCATCATTGATGTAATGGGCAATCTCAATCCTCATTTGCGCGATGTTCCTGATTTTCAACACAAAATATGGGATCAGTTGTTCATCATGTCCGATTTTAAATTGGATGCTGATTCACCCTATCCCAAGCCGCTTCGAGAAGTGCTAGAAGCACGCCCAGAACCGCTTGGATATCCTCAGAATTTTCCCAAATATCGATTTTACGGAAACAACATCAAAAAAATGATTGATGTAGCTATTGGTTGGGAAGAAGGCGAAATGAAAAAAGCCCTTGTCCATGTGATTGCTACTCATATGAAAAAGTGTTTTCTGAGCTGGAATAAAGATACGGTTGATGATGCTGTAATATACAACCACTTATTAGAGCTTTCCGATGGAAAAATAGCTGTTAATGCTTTGGATACTCCTTTGACAGTTTCTGATGATCTGATTAAAATATCCAACAAAAAAAGCACTAAATACAGTTCCAACAGCAAGTCCAATCATTCCAAAGGCCGAAAGGGAGCAGGTTATAGAAATAAAAAAAGAACCTATTAATTTATTATATGGGGTCATTTTCAATTGAAGGAGGGCATCAGCTAAAGGGAAGTATCCACCCGCAAGGAGCCAAAAATGAAGCATTACAAATTCTTTGTGCTGTTTTATTAACTCCCGAAACCGTTACCATTCACAACATCCCAGACATTATTGATGTGAATAAGCTCATTCAACTACTCAAAAATCTAGGAGTTGAAGTGAAAAAAATCAAGCCAGGATCGTATGCATTTACGGCGAAGACGGTGAATTTGGACTATTTGGAGTCTCAAGCTTTTAAGGAAGATGGAAAAGGACTGCGAGGATCCATTATGATCGTAGGACCTCTTTTGGCTCGTTTTGGAAAAGGATTTATCCCCAAGCCAGGAGGTGACAAAATCGGAAGACGCCGATTGGACACTCATTTTCAAGGATTTACAAAACTAGGAGCTTCTTTTCGTTATAACCGTGAGGAGCATTTTTACGGTGTAGAATCCAAGCAACTGCAAGGAGCATACATGTTGTTGGATGAAGCTTCTGTAACAGGAACTGCCAATATTGTCATGGCAGCCGTTTTGGCAAAAGGCACAACCACTATTTACAATGCAGCTTGTGAACCCTATTTGCAACAGCTTTGTAATATGCTCAATCGAATGGGTGCCAATATTCAAGGCATTGGTTCCAATTTGCTCGTTATAGAAGGAGTAACTTCTTTGAAAGGCACCGATCATACCGTGTTGCCCGATATGATAGAAATCGGTAGTTGGATTGGTTTGGCGGCAATGACTCAAAGCGAATTGACCATTAAAAATGTTCGTTGGGAATATTTGGGACAAATCCCAGAAGTATTCCGAAAGTTGGGAATTACCCTCGAAAAAAGAGACGACGATATATACATTCCAGCCCATACCAAGGGATACGAAATTCAAAACTATATAGACGGTTCTATTCTTACCGTTTCGGATGCACCTTGGCCTGGATTTACTCCCGATTTGTTAAGCATCATTCTTGTGATAGCTACTCAAGCACGAGGAAGTGTGCTGATTCACCAAAAAATGTTTGAAAGTCGCTTGTTTTTTGTAGACAAATTGATCGATATGGGAGCCAAAATTATTTTGTGCGATCCTCACCGAGCTTCTGTCATTGGTCATGATTTTACATCCCATTTAAAAGCAATGACGATGGTTTCCCCCGATATCCGAGCGGGAATTTCGTTATTGATCGCCGCCTTGTCTGCAAAAGGAACTAGCGTAATTCACAATATCGAACAAATCGATCGGGGCTACGAGCGTATCGATGAACGCCTAAGGGCGATTGGCGCGAAAATTACGCGTATGTAATCCTTTTTGGAATTTTATTTTTCCATCTAAAACCTAATTGATATTTTTTTATAAAGAGCGCTAATTTATATTATCAAAAAACTCGATTTATTGTAGTTTTCACTCATTTTTTTAATATATTAGTAAAAAATAACTTGTTTTATTAAATTATTATGAAAAAATTAACCTCACTCTTGCTTTTTGTGTTTTGCCTTTCTTTGAACGTATTTGCACAAAAAACTACCGATCCGGAAGAAAAAGGCCTAAGTACTACTACATTTTCTGGACTAAAATTTCGAAGCATTGGCCCGGCTTTTATGTCCGGACGTATTGCTGATATTGCAATTGACCCCACTAACGAACATATTTGGTATGTGGCTGTTGGAAGCGGTGGTTTGTGGAAAACCATCAATGCTGGAACTACCTGGAAGCCTATGACAGATAGTCAATCCTTTTATTCAACAGGATGTGTGGCCCTAGATCCTTCCAATCCAAACACTGTGTGGTTAGGAACAGGAGAAAACGTGGGAGGTCGACATGTGGGTATTGGACACGGTCTTTTTGTTAGTTATGATGGAGGTCAAAACTGGGAAAACAAAGGACTCCAAAAAACAGAACACATATCCAAAATTATTGTCAATCCTGAAAATTCAAATGAAATATGGGCCGCAGCTCAAGGCCCTTTGTGGAGTGCCGGTGGGGAACGAGGACTTTATAAAACCATTGACGGAGGTGCTACATGGAAACAGGTGCTGAGTGATAATGAATGGACCGGTGTCACTGATGTCGTTATGGATCCTCGAAATCCCTCCATACTGTATGCAGCAACTTGGCAACGCCATCGAAATGTAGCAGCTTATATGGGAGGCGGCGAAGGAACAGCTCTCTATAAAAGTACGGATGGAGGGGAAACTTGGAAGAAGTTGTCACAAGGACTCCCCAAAAGCGAAATGGGAAAAATTGGTTTGGCAATTTCTCCCATAAATCCAGACGTTCTTTATGCAGCTATTGAGTTGGATCTTCGCAAAGGAGCGGTGTATCGCTCCGAAGATCGAGGGATGAGTTGGCAGAAAATGTCGGATACTGTTTCAGGGGGAACAGGCCCTCACTATTACCAAGAATTGGTGGCTTCGCCCTATGTTTTTGATAAGATTTATTTGATGAATGTTCGTGTATTGGTTTCGGAAAATGGAGGTAAAGATTTCTATACTATGAAAGAAACCAACAAACATTCCGATAATCATGCTATGGTTTTTAAGTCCAGTGATCCAAACTATATATTGGTGGGAACCGATGGCGGTTTGTACGAAACGTTTGACGATACCAAAAACTGGAAATTCGTAAACAATTTGCCGCTTACACAATTTTACAAGCTGGCTGTGGATGACTCCTATCCGTTTTACAATATATACGGAGGTACACAAGATAATAATACACAAGGAGGTCCTTCACGGACATTGAAAACAAGCGGAATTAGCAATGCCGATTGGTTTGTGCTTTTGGGAGGTGATGGTCACCAACCCGCTACCGAGCCAGGAAATCCGGATATTGTTTATGCCCAATCCCAACAAGGAAATCTTCATCGTGTAGATCGAACTACGGGCGAAGCCGTTTACATTCGCCCGCAAAACGGGCTGGACGAGTCCTATGAACGATTCAATTGGGATGCTCCGATTTTGGTCAGTCATCACGATCCCAAAAGAATTTATTTTGGTTCGCAACGTGTTTGGCGCTCTGACAACCGAGGAGACAGTTGGCAAACGATTTCCAAAGATTTGACGCTCAATCAAGAACGGTTGACATTACCCATTATGGGTAAACAACAAAGCTGGGATGCTGCCTGGGATGTCTATGCGATGTCATCCTACAACACCATAACCTCGCTATCTGAATCACCACTTGATGAAAATATTTTGTTTGCCGGAACTGACGATGGAAGAATCCAATATACTCAAAACGGGGGTAACACTTGGAAACTCATTCCAGTAAACAAATTGCCGAATGTGCCCAAAACGGCATTTGTAAATGATATTAAAACCGATTTGCACAATGTCAATACCGTTTATGTAGCACTTGACAATCATAAATTTGGAGATTACAAGCCTTACTTGTTAAAAAGCACCAACGGTGGTACTTCTTGGAAATCCATTACCAACGGAATTCCAGATAATACTTTTGTGTGGCGATTGGTACAAGACCATGTCAATCCGAATTTGTTATTTTTGGCAACGGAATACGGAATATACGTTTCTGTAAACCAAGGAGATCAATGGATTAAGTTTTCAAGCGGATTGCCTACAATATCCTTTCGTGATTTGGCCATACAAAAAAGAGAAAACGATTTGGTAGCAGCTTCGTTTGGACGTAGTTTTTATGTGTTGGATGATTACAGCGCCCTTCGCTCATTTACCGAGGCTAGTAGCGAATTACCCCAGCTGTTTTCTCCCAGAAAAGCACTCCAATACGAGCCCATTAACGGTGGAACCTCCAGTCAGGGAAGTTCTTTTTACAATGCTCAAAACCCCGATTATGGAGCCATGTTTACCTATTATTTGCCAGAGTCGCATCAATCAAAGAAAGCACAAAGAGAAAAGAGCGAGCAGGAGCTTAAAAAAAACAACAAAGACATTCCGTTTCCAGGCTGGTCGGCTTTGGACGAAGAAAAAAACGAATCCAAGGCGACTGTTTTTCTTGAAATCAGGGATGCAGACGGTCAGTTTGTTAACAAAATTTACGGAGAATACACCAAAGGGTTTCACCGGGTTTCTTGGAATCTTAAAAAACCACTACGCTCGCTAATTAATGCCAGAAAAGACAAAGAACCCAACTACAGCCCCGAAGTTCATGTGGCTCCTGGAACGTATTCTGTTGGCTTGTTTGCGTCCAATGCGGGAGAAGTAAAACAGCTATCAAAAACCCAAACTTTTGAAGTAGAACGAATTCGCAAAAACGTGCTTCAAAATCCTTTTCAATCGCAGTTGCAAACCTATACAGACGAATTGGAAGCCTTTGTTCTCAAAACCAGTTTGATGTGGAATAAGTTCGAAAAAGCGAGCCAAAAGGTAAAAGCTTTTGAGCGTTCGTTGTCGTATGTTTCCCAAGACAAAGGACTTGAGGACGATGTGAAAGTCCTACGAGAAACCATGTTGGCTTTGCAAAAACAACTTTCAGGAAGCCCCTCCAAAAGTGAAGTGGGTGAAAAAGACGAGCCTTCGTTGTGGAGTCGATTGTCTGTAGCCCGCCGTTCGTTTTATGGAAATACTTACGGGCCTACTCCCATGCATAGGGAGAGTTTTGAAATGGCAAAAATCCAATTCGGCCAACTTTTACCCCAACTGAGTCAGTTTATCGACGTTGCGGTTCCTAATCTGGAAAAACGATTGATCGAAGCCGGTATTCCTGCTTTTATTGACTAGGGCTTGGGGAGATTTGCTAATTAAATTGTGCACGCCTATTGGAAGATAGGTCTGTGGTAGGAGACTTTTTTTAAAATAGGGAGGGCGTTTCAAACACGCAGCGGGGTGTCAACGTTTTAAAAATTTAATGTATTTTTTGTTTCTATGAAACCATACATTAATCATAGCACGGACTAAAGTTGGTGTGTGTTTTACTAAACATTTGTTCTTTGTAATGTGTATAATCGTCCCATAGGTCTTGCCCTTTTTTGTCAACAGAACTGAATTTCCAATGTTTTAAAGGGTTGTTTAAACGCGCAATGAAGCGTTTGTTTTGTTCTTCCTTCGAAATGGAAAACCAAAACTTAATGATTTTCACATTATCCTCGTACAGCAGATGTTCAAACTCTGGAACTTGTACCATAAACTTTTGATACTGCCCTTTGGTGCAAAACCCCATCACCGGTTCAACCACGGCACGGTTGTACCAGCTCCGGTCAAAAAAAACCATTTCCCCTGGGTTTGGCAATGCTTTGATATACCGTCTAAAATACCACTGCCCTTGCTCAACATTGGTGGGTTTGCTTAGCGCTACTACCCGCGCCGATCTTGGGTTCAAATGTTCTTTAAAACGCTTAATAGCTCCGCCTTTCCCAGCGGCATCTCTGCCTTCAAAAATAACTGCAACCCGCATCTTATTTTTGGCGATCCATTTTTGAAGATTCACCAATTCGGATTGTAATTCCCGCAATTCGGCCTCATACTGTAATTTCTTGAGCGTGTTATCAATGGGGATATTGTTTTTTTCCGCAAGAATAATCAGTTCACTTCTTTTGGAACTATTTTCAAGGTGTTTGGACTCAAATTTCATAGGTTTTTTTTAAGGGTATTTCCATATATGCTTTTTAAAATCTATGATTTTAATAGATCTACTTTTTTGAATGTCTCCAGATATTCTATTTTATTGACATAATTCAATACAGTCAATTCGTAAAACCTTTCAATGCTGAGAGTGAATAGACTAAAATAATTTTTCAGATGCAAATGAGTGAGTCGACGGGTTTCCATGCCAGTAGCACAAATTTGGGTATGTTCTATGCTAAGGTACTAAAAATATTAAAACTCTGAAGTGGCGTGGAAGCAAATGCTTGGGTATTTTTGTTGTGTCATTTGAAGAGAAAACATCGAATCTGCAAAAAACACCAATTGCCCTTGTTTGTCGCGCGCCAAAAATTTGCTTTTCACGCGTAAAAAATCTTTGTATTCAGCATTAGAAGTATCTTCGGGAGCTACCCAGCACGCTTTGTGAACGTTCAAATTTTCATACGAGCAACTCGCTCCGTACTCGTGTTCCAGTCGGTATTGAATGACCTCAAACTGAAGCGCACCCACGGTTCCAATGGCTTTTCGGTTGTTGATTTCAAGAACAAATAATTGAGCCACTCCTTCGTCCATCAATTGGTCAATGCCTTTGGCAAGTTGTTTGGATTTTAAGGGATCAGCATTGTTGATGTATCGAAAATGTTCGGGAGAAAAACTGGGAATGCCCTTAAAATGTATTTTTTCGCCTTCGGTGAGCGTATCGCCAATCTTAAAATTTCCAGTATCGTGCAATCCTACAATATCTCCAGGAAAAGACTCGTCAACAATCTCTTTTTTTTCTGCAAAAAAGGCATTGGGACTGCTGAATTTAAGTTTTTTATTGTGCCTTACGTGCAAATAGGGTGTATTGCGTTTGAAGGTTCCAGACACAATTTTGATAAATGCCAAACGATCGCGGTGCTTGGGATCCATATTGGCATGAATTTTAAATACAAACCCACTAAATTTTTCTTCTTCGGGCAATATAACCCGTTCTTCACTTGTCTTGGGGCGCGGTGGCGGTGCAATTTCTATAAAACAATCCAACAGCTCTTTAACACCAAAATTGTTCAACGCTGACCCAAAAAACACCGGTTGAAGCGTTCCGTTGGTATATGCTTGTTGGTCGAAATTGGGATAAACTTCTGAGACCAACTCAATATCTCCTCTTAGGGTAGAGGCTGCTTTTTCGCCAATATGTTTTTCAAGATCGGGATGGGTCAAATCTTCAAATTCGATAGTTTCGCTAATCCGTTGTTTGTTGTCTTCTCCAAACAATCGAATATTTCGTTCCCACAAATTGTAAATTCCTTGGAAATCATATCCCATTCCAATAGGGAAACTCATGGGGCACACTTTGAGGCCCAGCTTTTGTTCTACTTCGTCGAGCAAGTCAAAGGCATCTTTTCCTTCCCGGTCGAGTTTGTTAATAAACACAATCATTGGAATGTTGCGCATGCGACACACCTCTACTAATTTTTCGGTTTGCTCTTCAACTCCTTTGGCAACATCAATAACAACAATAACGCTGTCCACAGCAGTAAGGGTTCGAAACGTGTCTTCAGCAAAATCTTTGTGACCGGGTGTATCCAGTATGTTTATTTTTTTGTTTTGATAATTAAAAGCCAACACCGAGGTAGCGACAGAAATTCCTCGTTGACGTTCAATTTCCATAAAGTCACTCGTAGCGCCTTTTTTTATTTTATGCGATTTTACAGCACCTGCTTCTTGTATGGCGCCCCCAAAAAGCAATAACTTTTCGGTCAACGTGGTTTTTCCAGCATCGGGATGGGAAATGATTCCAAAGGTTCGGCGTCGTGCAATTTCTTTATTAAAACTCATAGTGTGGTTTCGCACTGCAAAAATAGCATTGTTTTTGGAATGATCTCTTTGATTTTTAAAATGATGTTTTCAAATTTTGTAACTTCGCCCAGTAATTGAAATCATGATCGAAGAACAGGTTATATTGGTTGATGAAAAGGATACACCTATTGGATTGATGCCTAAAATGGAGGTACATGAAAAAGGATTGTTGCATCGCGCATTTTCAGTATTTATCTTTAATTCCAAAGGAGAACTGATGTTGCAACAACGTGCGCTTCATAAATACCATTCGCCCGGATTGTGGACCAACACCTGCTGCAGCCATCAACGTCATGAAGAAACTTCTCTGGAGGCTGGTACTAGACGCTTGCAAGAAGAAATGGGTTTTTCTGTGCCCTTGCACGAAGAAATTTCGTTTATCTACAAAGCTCCTTTTGATAACGGACTAACAGAACACGAATTGGATCATGTGTTGACAGGAAAATTTGACAACCAACCAACAATCAATCCCGATGAGGTTGCTAATTGGAAATGGATGACTCTCGAGGATGTTCATTCCGATATACAAACCAATCCGAGTCAATATACAGTTTGGTTTCGGATTATTTTTGATCGCTTTTATACTCACCTAAACAATGCTTCTCATGAAAGTAACCGTTAGCCGTCATGCTCATTTTAATGCAGCACATCGCTTATATCGAAGCGATTGGAGTGATGCCAAAAACAACGAAGTGTTTGGAAAGTGTAGCAATCCCAATTTTCATGGACACAACTACGAATTGATAGTTCATGTAACGGGAGAAATTGATCCTGAAACGGGTTTTTTGATGGACATGAAATTGTTAAAGAATACAATCAAAGAACATATTGAAGAAGCGTTGGATCATAAAAACTTGAACGTTGAGGTTCCTTTTTTCAAAACAGTCAATCCAACTGCAGAAAATATGGCAGTTATGATTTGGGATACCCTTCGTCCTCATATTCATTCGAGCAATGCCTTATCGGTAACTTTGTACGAAACACCTCGAAATTACGTTCAATACTCGGGGGATTAAATATTATTCCTTTACCAAGTTAATTTTACCTAAATTTGCAGCCTAAATTATTCTTAATTATGGCAAGCATTAAAATTCTTAAAAAAGACATCAACTTCGTACTAGCAGACATTATTGAAGAAATCTATGTCAAAGAGCTGGAAAACCCTGAAATTGATTTGAAAAAAAGCGGAGCCTTGATTGATGAGGCCATTGTTATTTTTGATGCGCTAATTTCAAAAATTCATCAAAAAGAAGTGGCTGATAAAAAAGCCCATTTTAAGGCGATTAGCTCCGAACTAGAGACACAAGGAAATGCATTGCTTGAAAAACTAAACGCGCTTTAGTTCTGGTTTTCAGAAAGATATTTCTCTAACATTTTTCCGTACTTAGAAGTTTTCACTTTTGGGCTGAGACTATTTTGTAAAGTATCCAAAAATGAAGTAGCTGACGCTGGGAATTCAGTGATTGCTAAATAAGGAGCTACCTCAGAATCCGCATTTGAAATCGCAAAATTAATGGTGTATAACAGCTCCGTTTTTTCCAAACTCTGAGAGGACGCTGTTAAAATCGCCAACGTATCTGTTTTGTTTGTTTTTTCCGCATCAAAATAGGCTTTGAACAATTCCAGTCGTTTGTTTTGGAATTGTTTTTTCATGGCCTGATATTCACTCAATACATCATGTGAAGCCGAACCTGTGATTTTTGCACCTAAAAAATAATTTTCCAAAGAGGTTTCAATGGATATAACTCCTTTTTCCCCAAAAAACAGAATGCGATCGTCGTTTGGATTTGTACTTTTTCTATCCAAAAACAAATAAAACAATTCGGGAGAATCAATGTTTGCTTCTAACGAAAAGGGTGCCTCGGTATTCACGGAAATAGAATCCACATTTACAATCAATGAGTCTTCCACTTTTTGCAGGTATAAAGTTCCCTTTTTTAATCCCTTAACAGAGATGTTTACAAGCATGTCTTTGGGAACATCCGAGCACGAACTGAAGGCAGCAAAAACAGCCACAAGAAGAAAAATGATTTTTTGTTGTTTCATTTGTAAGTAATTATTTGACAGATTGATTTTTCTTGACACAAATATGGTTATTTTTTTACTTCCATAACTTTTCTAAAGGTCAAATTGATTCTTGGTCCTACCTCTTTTTTAGTTTTTGGAATTTGATGTTGCCATTGATGCTGAGTTTCACCGCTCATCAGAAGCAGGCTTCCGTGCGTAAGTTCGATACTATGACGGAGTTTTTTTTGATGCTTGTGTCGAAGATGAAACATTCTTGAACCCCCTAAACTCAATGAGGCGATTGTGGGATGATTTCCCAAAGTCTTTTCGTCATCAGAGTGCCATCCGTTACTGTCCGATCCGTCTCTGTATAAGTTCATCAACACCGATGTGAATTCAGACGAACACACGGATTTTATTTGTTGCATCAGCATTTCTACTTCGGGAGTCAGTGGGTGTGGGTACATTGTGATATTGGAATACGAATAGGGGAGTCCGTTATTTCCATACAAGGCGGTCAGTCGGGGTTGTGGGTATGTTTTTCCGAATACTTTAATGGTGTCTTGTTGCCAAGTTGGTTGGTTGTACAATACCTCAAACAAAGAATCGGCTTGAGTTTCACTTAAAAAATGAGGAAAGAATTCAATGGTAGCATCGGGTAAAGAAATCAAGAGGTCTTAATTTATGTTTGAATATGCCCAATATATAAGTAAAAATTGCAACGCAATCCGAAGCCACAAGGCCCATATGGGCATTCCGAGTTGATTACCAGGAAAAAGCATATTGATATGAACAATTAAAAATACGGCTAACATGGCAATGATTCCCCAAAGCGCCAAGTTTTTAGTAGCCGGAAAAAACACAGCAGCTCCCAAAACAATTTCTGCGATGCCACTCCAAAAAATAAGTGCTGCATGAGCTGGTAAAAATTTGGGCATTAGCGGTCTGTAGAATTCGGGGCTTGTAAAGTGAAATACACCCAAAACGATGTATATAATCCCCATGATGTATAGTTGAATAACGTTCATTTTTTTTATAAAAATAGGGTTTTTTGATTACCTAATAAAAAAAGCCTTTAATTATTTGAAAGGCTTTTTGATTTTTTTTTGCAAAGCTATTTTTTCTTAAAAAACGCATTAAGTAAAAACAAAATTACAATCGCTCCAATGGCACCCGTAAGAATAGCTCCGACCCAACCTGTGCCTAAACTGATTCCCAACAGACCAAAAAGCCATCCTCCTACAAAACTTCCAATGATACCTACGATAATGTTTCCAACGATTCCAAGGCTACTTCCTTTAAAAATCATACTGCCTAGCCATCCAGCTATGGCTCCAATAATAATTGTGGTAAGAATTTCCATTTTAAAAGTATTTAATTGTTAATAGATAAGTTTTGTAAAAACAAACCTTTCTCAAACATACTAAAATGAGTGAATTGCTGATTTCTGTTGAAAAAATTGAGAAGAAGAGAGCAGGTAGTCATGTGAGTAAAATGATTTAGGGTTAGTTTTACTCCACTAATATATAAAAAAAATAAAAAGGGTCTGCCTGAAAAATATAAAAAGCTGCTTTTCAGCACACAAAAGAATCTGAAAACACGTTCAGATTGTTAAAATACGGATTTTCAGACAGTCTCTTTTTATTTCTAAAACAGTATAGTTTACTTAATCATTTCAAAGCTACGTTGAATAAAAGAAGTCAATTCCTCACCTTTCAGTAGGTTTTGAGATAATTTTGCTAAATCCAAGGATTGACGAATCAATCGCTCCTGTTTTTTCTTTGTTTTGGTGTCTAGAATTTGCCCCACAAGTGGATGGTTTACATTGACCGATAGGGTGTACATTTCTGGGAAATTACCAAACATTCCACCACCACCTCCAGTTTGCTGCATCTCTTTCATTCTTCGCATAAATTCAGGTTGCGTAATTATAAAGGGAGATGTTTCGCTGCTCATAGCTTCCAATTGAACCGTATAGGTTTCTTTTGGAACAACTTCTTCAATAATTGGCTTAAGCGTTTCTTTTTGCTCGTCTGTTAATTTTGAAATCGTTTCTTCCTCCTTTTGTATCAACTTGTCCACATGATCTGCATCTACACGCGCAAAGGAAACTTTATCGTTACTTGTTTCCAGTTTCTGAATTAAGTGACTGATAATAGGAGAATCTAATAACAATACTTTGTATCCTTTTTCTTTGGCAATTTGAATGTAAGCATGTTGTTCCTCTTTGTTTGAGGCGTACAACACGACCAGTTTGTCGTCTTTGTCGGTTTGGTTTGCTGCTATTTTTTCTTTGAGTTCCTCAAAAGTGTAGAAATCTCCATCAACGGTTGGATAGAGTGCAAATTTTTGTGCTTTGTCAAAGAACTTTTCTTCGCTGAGCATTCCGTACTCAATAACAACTTTAATGTCGTTCCATTTTTGTTGAAAAGCCTTTCGGTCGTTTTTGAAAAGTGAATTGAGTTTGTCCCCTACTTTTCGGGTAATGTAACTGCTAATTTTTTTAACAGCACCATCGGCTTGTAAGTAACTTCTAGAAACGTTGAGAGGAATGTCTGGTGAATCAATGACTCCACGGAGCAATGTTAAAAACTCAGGAACAATTCCTTCCACGTTGTCAGTCACAAAGACCTGGTTTTGATACAGTTGAATTCGATCACGCTGTACGTTGAGGTCGTTTGCAATTTTTGGAAAATATAAAACACCCGTTAAGTTGAAGGGGTAATCAACGTTTAAGTGAATGTTAAACAAAGGTTCTTCAAACTGCGCTGGATACAATTCGCGGTAGAAGTCTTTGTAATCTTGATCTTCCAAATCTGCTGGTTTTTTTATCCAAGCAGGAGAAGGATTGTTGATGATATTATCAACAGTTTCTTTAATTTCTTTGGCATCTTCACCCTCGCCTTCTGTGCGAGAAACTTCTTTGGTTCCCATTCTAATTGGGATAGGCATGAATTTGTTGTATTTGGTCAACAACTCCTGAATTTTGGAATCTTCTAAAAATTCTTTGGAATCCTTAGCAATGTGTAAAACAATTTCAGTTCCTCTTTCTTTTTTGTCGAAAGCCTCTAAAGAGTAGGATGGTGATCCGTCACAACTCCAATGAGCGCCTGATTCATTTTTGTAAGATTTGGTAAAAATTTCTACTTTTTCAGCAACCATAAATGCAGAATAAAAGCCTAAACCAAAATGGCCAATGATGCCACTATCTTTGGCGCTGTCCTTATATTTTTCTATAAATTCTTCTGCCCCCGAAAAAGCAACTTCATTGATGTATTTTTCAACTTCCTCTTGGGTCATTCCAACACCTTGGTCGATAATGTGTATTTTTTTACCTTTCTTATCTACCTTTACATCAATGATGGGATTCCCAAACTCAATTTTGGCTTCGCCAATATTGGTCAAGTGTTTAAGCTTTAATGTGGCATCTGTAGCATTGGAAATTAATTCTCTTAAAAAAATCTCATGATCACTGTACAAGAATTTTTTTATGAGTGGAAAAATATTTTCTACTGAGACGTTTATTTTACCTTTTGTCATGTTTTTGTTTTTTTTTATAAATAACCATCCTTTCAAAAGGAGTACCAAAATAAAGGGCTGTGACAAAATGACACCTTTATGTTTAATAAATTTGCAAAACTATTAAACAAAAGTTAATTTTGTAATGGTTTTATTTTAATCATAGAAAGAGAAGTTTTTTAGTTGTGGGAATTTGCTATGAAAAACACATTACTTACACTCTTTCATATTAACTTTTTTTTTTGGTTAAGTTAGTAAAGGGATGTATCATTGATACATCCCTTTATCATATCCACTTTTTTTTAAATTTAAAAACCATAAATTGCAATAAAAAATTCACAAATATGTACAATTCAAAAATAGCTGGTTTGGGTCATTATTTACCAGAGAAAATTATAACAAATAATGATCTTTCAAAGGTAATGGACACTAATGATGATTGGATTGTTGAGCGAACAGGAATCAATGAACGTCGGCACATCAAAAAAGGAAGTGGTGATGGGACAGCGACTATGGGAGTTAAGGCCTCTGAAATGGCACTAAAGAATGCAGGATTAGAAGCTGCAGACATTGACCTTATTGTGTTTGCTACCTTAAGTCCGGATTATTATTTTCCTGGTTCGGGAGTATTGGTTCAAGAGCTTATGGGGATAGGGACTTGCCCCGCTATTGATATTCGAAATCAATGTTCTGGTTTTATTTATGGGGTATCTGTAGCCGATCAATTCATCAAAACAGGCATGTATAAAAATGTGTTGGTCATTGGTTCTGAAAATGTTTCGGGAGGATTGGATATGAGCACTCGCGGAAGAACAGTTTCTGTAATTTTTGGGGATGGAGCAGGGGCTGTGGTAATGACTCGTGAAACGGATTTAAAAAAAGGAATTTTATCTACCCATTTGCATTCTGAGGGAATACATGCTGCCGAATTGTCTATGATAGGCCCCAATACCAACCATTGGATTCCAGAACTTATTGATAAAAATGACCCTGAAGATTTGTCATACTTTCCATACATGAACGGTCAGTTGGTTTTTAAGAACGCCGTTACTCGTTTTAGTGAAGTCATAAATGAAGGTTTGAGTAAAAACAATTGGGAAGCGTCCGATATTGATATGTTGGTTCCTCATCAAGCCAATCTTCGTATTTCTCAATTCATTCAACGTCGATTTGGTTTGGAAGATCATCAGGTGTATAATAATATTATGAAGTATGGGAATACTACGGCCGCATCGATTCCTATTGCGCTTTCAGAAGCTGTTCAAGAGAATGCCATCAAAGAGGGTGACAAGGTAGTGTTAGCAGCATTTGGGAGCGGATTTACGTGGGGAAGTGCCATCATTCAATGGTAGGCTTTTTTCTAATGAAATAAAGCCCTAAAAATGTAAAAAGACCATTTAAAGGCAACAATTCATACCCTATTTTATACCCCCACAATAGCTCAGAATCAATGGTTCCAATAAGAGCTGTTATTCCCGCCGAAAGAAAGACTATCCACCAAACGTATGCATCGTGAATGCTGTGTTTGGTAAAAATTCCAAAGGCAAACAGTCCAAGTAAAGGACCGTAAGTATATCCTGCAACAGTTAACAAACCATCTACAACATTCCGATCCAACAAATGTTTGAAAGCAATCACTACTATGACTAGTAAAAGACTCATACCTATATGAGTTTGCTTTCTTTGTTTGAGTTGTTTTGATGTGTCCTGACCTTCAATGCCTAAAAAATCAACACAAAATGAAGTTGTCAAAGATGTCAAAGCACTATCAGCGCTACTATACGCAGCCGCTATTAATCCCAAAAGAAAAGTGATTGCAACTCCAGTCCCAAGGGAGCTATTGAGTGCTATTTCTGGGAATAACAAATCGGATTTTGGCTCACCATCCATTAATGGAAGGCTTATCGATTGAGCGTCTGCATAGATAAATAACAAAGCTCCCAATAACATAAATACTCCTGTAACAATGACCAAAACAACACTAAATACCACCATATTTTTTTGCGCATCTTTTAGATTTTTACAGGTCAAGTTTTTTTGCATCATGTCTTGATCCAAACCTGTCATGCATATGGTTACAAAAGCGCCTCCTACAAACGATTTTAAAAAATAATTTCGTTCCAAAAAAGAGTCGGTAACAAAGACTTTATTGTATTCTGCCAATTCAGACGATTGAAGAAACTCCGTAAAAGTCCATCCCAAAGCTTCGTTCATATAAACAATACACAATACTACAGAAGCAATCATCAATGTTGTTTGTAATGTATCTGTCCAAACAATGGTTTTGATTCCGCCCTTATGGGTGTACACCCATATGAGTAAAATGGAAAGAATAACAGTCAATTCAAACGGGACATTCCAAGCATCAAAAATAAATTGCTGCATTACAATGGCAACTAAAAATAGTCGAAAAGAAGCTCCTAAAACTCTGGATATAAAAAAGAAAAGAGCACCCGCTTTGTGGCTTTGTACACCCAATCGGATTTTTAGAAATTCATAAATAGAGGTGACATTGTTCTTGTAATATATGGGTAATAACAAATAAGCAACTACGAAGTAGCCCACAAAATACCCAAGTACAACCTGAAAATAACTGAATTGTGAATCGGCCACCCAACCAGGAACTGAAATAAAAGTAACTCCCGACAAGGAAGCACCAATCATTCCGAAAGCGACCAAATACCAAGGCGATGATTTATTAGCACTAAAGAAAGTAGCGTTGTTTTCTTTCCCTTTGGTCAAATAAGAAATGACCATCAAGATTCCAAAATAACCTAAAATTATAAGAAGCGTTAGCGAGGGAGACATATAAAGGACATTTATTCAAATGTACAAAATTATTATAGGCGTTCGTTTCAAAAAGTGTATTTTTGCTTTGTGGATTTTTCTTCGAAACTTCTAGAAAACGCTGTCAACGAGGTTGCTCAACTTCCAGGAATTGGGAAGCGAACCGCCTTGCGGCTGCTTTTGCATCTATTGGGACGTCCAAAAGAGCAGTCTTTGGATTTAGGAAACGCCCTAATTCAATTCAGATCCACTATTAATTTTTGTCAGAAGTGCCACAATATTTCAGATTCCGATTTGTGTGAAATTTGCACCAACCCAAAACGCAACGAAACGCTGTTGTGTGTCGTAGAGGATGTTCGTGACGTGATGGCGATTGAAAGCACTGGCCAATTCAATGGGCTTTACCATGTGCTGGGAGGAAAAATTTCACCCATTGATGGAATCGGTCCCAAACAGCTCAACATTGAAACTTTAATAGAAAAAGTCAATTCAAAAACAATAACAGAAGTCATCTTTGCGTTAAGTCCTACAATGGAAGGAGATACTACAATTTTCTATGTTTTTAAACAGTTGGAATTTTCCGACGTTTTGTTCTCTACCATTGCTCGTGGAATTTCTGTGGGTGATGATTTGGAATATGCGGATGAAGTTACATTAGGAAGAAGTATTTCTAGACGAATACCCTATGAAAACTCATTAAAAACCTCCTAATATTTTGAAATTATCCGTTGTTATTCTTAATTACAATGTGGAGTACTTTTTGAACCTCTGTATTCAAAGTGTGCAGAGAGCGACTAAAAATATTGATGCAGAAATCATCGTTGTTGATAATGCTTCTAAAGATGGAAGTATGGCAATGATCCAAGAAAATTATCCCGAAATTACTTGCATTGCTAATACTGTCAATTATGGTTTTCCGAAAGGCAATAATATGGGAGTTCATCTTGCCAAAGGTGAATACGTTTGCATCCTTAATCCCGACACCGTAGTCGCAGAAGATACATTTGAAAAATTTTTAGAATTTCATAAAAAAACACCCAACTGTGGAATTGTCGGGCCTAAATTGATCGACGGATCGGGTCATTTTTTACCCGAGTCAAAACGAGGACTGTCCTCTCCTTCAGTAGCTTTTACAAAAGTCTTGGGGCTCTATAAGATTTCAAAAAAAGGGTTTGGAAAATACTATGCTTCCCATTTGAGCGAAAACCAAACTGGGAGAGTTGATATGCTAGTAGGAGCTTGTATGTTTTTGAAAACTTCTTTGTATAAAGAACTGGGCGGATTCGATGAAAATTTCTTTATGTACCTCGAAGACGATGATTTTTCGTACCGATCGTTAAAGGCAGGATATCACAATTATTTTTTATCAGAAACTACAGTTATTCACTATAAGGGAGAGAGTACACCCAAAAATACCGACTATCAGCTTCGTTTTCAAAAAGGCTTGCAGTGCTTTTTTAACAAACACTTTACAACGAGTATTTTTACAAAAATTTTCTTGTCTATTGGGATAGCTTTCTTTACAGTTTTTAAACGTTTTTCTTCTTCTTATCAAGAAAATCAACAAATTTCACAACCCTCTCATTACGTATTAATTACAAAAGATTCAAAATTTGTAAAGCAATTCTCAAAAAGTACGCTGAAGCCAGTTAGTAGCTTTTCGAGTATTCTAAATATGTTACAAACTTCCATTCCATTGAACACAGAAATCATTTTTGACATGGATTTATTGTCAATTAAAGACATAATGTTTTTTATGCAATCTCATAAAAATCTCTATACGTTTAAAATCAAGGCTGAAAATTCTCATGTGATGATTGGTAGTAACAATGCCGTTTGTAGGGGCGAAATATTGATGTTAGGTGAATCTCATGCCAAAAAACTTCAAAAGCCCAGCATAATTTGATATTTTTGCATCTGAAACGGATTACAAACTTCTGATGCCAAAATACGAACTCATCATGCCCAAAATGGGCGAAAGTGTTGCTGAAGCTACCATTACAAACTGGTTGTTTGAGGTTGGAGATCAAATACAGATAGACGATGCCGTAGTTGAAATCGCCACCGATAAAGTGGATTCCGAAATTCCTAGCGAAGTAGAAGGAGTGTTGGTGGAACGTCTTTTTAACGAAAATGATGTAGTTCAAGTGGGTCAGGCAGTTGCCATCATCGAAACAACACAAAACACAGAAATAAGCGAAGCTATCGAAACCATCGCACCCATGGCTTCTGAAGTAGAACAAACTGTTGAGGTTGCCAAAGAAACAATTTCTGAGGTTTCCTCCGTTTCTTCAAACACAGAAAGGTTTTATTCTCCATTGGTAAAAAATATTGCTAAAAAAGAAAAGATATCACAAAGCGAATTGGATGCTATTGTAGGAACTGGAAAAAACGGTCGAGTGACCAAAAGGGATATGATGGATTACCTTTCTTCCAAATCTGTTTCCAAGCCGTCTCCCGTCAAACAAGTTGTTAAAGAACACACATTCAACCCTCAAACTGAAGAAATTATTGAGATGGGAAGAATGGAGCAACTCATTGCTTCTCACATGTCTGAAAGTCTAAAAATTTCAGCTCATGTCCAGTCTTTTATTGAAGTAGATGTTACCAAATTGTGGAATTGGAGAAACACAATTAAAGAGACCTTTTTCAAATCGGAAGGAGAAAAAATCACATTCACTCCAATATTTATGACCCTTGTCGCCAAAGCACTTCGAGAGTTTCCTATGATCAATGTTTCCGTAAACAGCAATCAAATTATAATAAAGAAAAACATCAACTTGGGAATGGCAACGGCCTTGCCTGATGGGAATTTAATTGTTCCAGTTATTAAAAATGCCGATCAATTGAGTCTTTTAGGAATGACCAAAGCCGTAAATGATTTGGCATATCGCGCAAGAAACCAACAACTCAAACCCGATGATGTTCAGGACGGAACATATACAGTAACCAATGTCGGAGCTTTTGGAAGTCTCACAGGAACTCCTATAATCAACCAACCTCAAGTAGGAATTTTGGCGATTGGCGCAATTCGAAAAGTTCCTGCTGTAGTTGAAACGGCTGAGGGTGATTTTATTGGAATACGTCATAAAATGATGCTTTCTCATAGTTACGACCATCGGGTGGTTAACGGAGCGCAAGGAGGATTGTTTATCAAAAAACTGAAAGACGATTTAGAAGCTTGGGATGAGTCAACTCAGTTATAGTCTAGGAGTCCAACTTTTAGTGAATCAAATTTAAATCAATAGCCATGGAATTACAACTTAGCAAACCAATCTGTTTTTTTGACCTCGAAACTACAGGAACGAATATCGCTATTGACCGTGTCGTTGAAATCTCCATACTCAAAATTTTCCCTAACGGAAATAAAGAGAGTAAAACGTGGTTGGTAAACCCAGAAAGACCCATACCCCCAATGGTTTCTGCCATTCATGGAATTACAGATGAAAAAGTAGCCAACGAGCCTCCTTTCAAAATATTAGCTCCTGAAATTTACGCCATGATCAACGATGCAGATTTGGCAGGGTATAACTCGGATAAATTTGACATCCCTTTACTGGCCGAAGAGTTGCTTCGTTCTGGAATAGACTTTGATCTTAAAAACAAAAAAACAGTCGACGTTCAGACCATTTTTCACAAAATGGAACAACGCACATTGTCGGCAGCATATACTTTTTATTGTGACAAAACTTTAGACAATGCACACACGGCAGCTGCCGATACAGAAGCTACCTACGAAGTTCTGAAAGCGCAATTGGATCGATACGAAGAATTGGAAAACAATATCGATGCGCTCAGTGTATTTTCTACTAGGAAAAAAAGTGCGGACTTAGCAGGATACCTCCAATATAACAAAGAAGGAGGCGTCTGTTTTGGTTTTGGAAAACACAAAGGAAAAACAGTTGACGAGGTTCTTGATAAAGAACCGGGATATTTTGGTTGGCTTCTCAATGCAGATTTTCCTCTGTATACAAAAAAGGTGTTGACGGCACTTCGGTTGCAAAAAATGAACAATAAATTGAACTGATTTTTTGGACAGGCCATTTCTAACAATACTAAAAAGAAGCACATGAAAATTATTTGTGTAGGAAGAAATTATGGGGATCATATTAAAGAGTTGGAAAACGAACGACCTTCCGAGCCTGTTTTGTTTTTAAAGCCAGACACTTCCTTGATTCTAAAAAATCAACCTTTTTTTATTCCTGAATTTTCCAATAATATACAGTATGAAGTTGAGGTTTTGATAAAAATCAACCGTATAGGAAAGCATATTCAACCCCAATTTTCTCATAAATATTATGACGAAATTGGTTTGGGGATCGATTTTACGGCTCGGGATCTTCAAAGTCAACTCAAAGAAAAGGGACTCCCTTGGGAAAAAGCCAAAGGATTTGACGGATCAGCATTGGTTGGATCCTGGGTTCAAAAATCAAATTTTATCAACATTAACGACCTTTCATTTCAATTGCAAAAAAACAACGAAGTAGTTCAGCAATCCTCTACCCAATCGATGCTTTGGAAAATCGATGATCTCATTGCATACATTTCTCAGTTTTTTACACTCAAAATAGGAGATATTATTTTTACAGGAACACCCTCAGGTGTTGGTAAGGTTGCTTCTGGAGATCAATTGAAAGGGTTCTTGGAGGATCAGCAGCTGTTTTCTCTCAATATAAAATAGAATGAAAGCAGAAATAATTACCATTGGTGATGAAATTTTGATTGGTCAAATTGTGGATTCAAATTCTGCGTTCATTGCAACGCAATTGAATGAAATTGGTATTGAAATTGTGCAAATAACATCGGTTTCAGATCAAAAGAATGCTATTGTTCAGGCCATGCAAGCGGCTCAAAGTCGCAGCTCTTTGGTTTTGCTTACTGGAGGTTTGGGCCCCACTAAAGACGATATCACCAAGCATACGTTTTGTGAGTATTTTGAGGATGAGTTGGTTTTAAACGAAACAGTCCTTCAACACATTGAAGTCTTGTTTTCAAAATACGTTTCTACACCTATCAATGATTTAAATCGTGCTCAAGCCCTTTTGCCTTCCAAAGCCACTTTGATTGAAAATCGATTTGGAACTGCTGCTGGAATGTGGATGGAAAATAAACATGCTGTTTTTATTTCGATGCCTGGAGTACCCTACGAAATGAAAGAAATGGTCTCCAATCAGGTAATCCCTAAACTACAAACAACATTCAAACGACCCGCCATTTTGCACAAAACTGTAATGACATACGGGTTGGGTGAAAGCGCTATTGCAGAACGAATTGAAGACTGGGAAAACAATCTTCCAAGTCATATTAAACTCGCTTATTTACCTAATTTAGGTCGTGTGCGCTTGCGTTTGTCTGCAAAAGGAACTTCAAAGAAAGTTTTAGAAACCCAAATTGATCAGTTGATTGAAGGTTTGTATCCGCTAATAGGAGATATTATTGTTGGACTGGATACAGGCACCGCTATTGAATCTGAAATAGGCGTATTGTTGACTCAAAGAAAACAAACCTTAGCTACTGCTGAAAGCTTTACGGGAGGTAGAATTGCCTCACGACTCACCGCTATATCAGGAGCATCCACCTATTTTAGAGGGAGCGTAGTTAGTTATGCAACTTCCTTAAAAAAGTCACTTTTAGGCGTGTCGGAATCTTCTATTGAAAAGCATTCTGTAGTTAGTGCAGAAGTAGCCGAAGAAATGGCACTGGGTGCACAGCGACAACTTCAAGCAGACTATACTATTGCTACCACTGGAAACGCAGGGCCTAACAAAGGAGAATCCGAAGAAGAAATAGGAACAATTTTTATTGCAATAGCCTCCCCAAACGGTGTTACGGTTGAAAAATTTAACTTTGGACTTCATCGTGAAAAAACACTTCAAAAAACAGTGAATAAAGCGCTAGAATTGCTGCGTATAGAAATTTTAAAGAACCCTTAAAAATTATTTGCCAATCCATTAAAAAAGTTGTTAATTTGCATCCTGTTTAAAAACAAGAATCGATGTCTAAAGTTTGTCAGCTTACCGGAAAGAAAGCAATAGTAGGAAACAACGTTTCCCACGCGATGAATAAAACCAAGCGAAGATTTGAGGCAAACCTCATTAAAAAGCGCTTTTTTATCCCTGAAGAAGATAAGTGGATTCAGCTAAAAGTATCTACTTCGGCCCTAAAAACTATTAATAGAAAAGGGATTTCTGCGGTTTTGAAAGAAGCACGCGCTCAAGGATTGATCAAATAATTTATTGAACAATGGCTAAAAAAGGAAATAGAGTACAAGTAATCTTAGAATGTACAGAGCATAAAGAGTCTGGAAAACCAGGAACTTCTCGATATATTACTACGAAAAGTAAAAAAAACACGCCAGATCGTATTGAACTTAAAAAATTCAACCCGATTTTAAAGCGTATGACCGTTCATAAAGAAATTAAATAAATTACGTCATGGCAAAGAAAACCGTAGCAACCTTACAAACTTCATCGAAAAGACTTACCAAAGCCATTAAAATGGTAAAAAGTTCAAAATCAGGTTCTTATACCTTTATGGAAACAATCTTAGATCCAGAACACTTAAATGAATGGTTGTCAAAAAAATAATATTTCAAAATTGAAATCAAATAAAAGTCGCTTTTTAAGTGGCTTTTTTTGTTTTCATATCTTTGGTCTGAATCCGTTATAGTCAATGAGCTTTTTAAAAAAAATATTTTCATCCGAAAAAAAGGAATCCTTAGACAAAGGATTGGAAAAGTCAAAAACCTCTTTTTTTGATAAATTAGGAAGATCACTAGTAGGTAAAAATACTGTAGATGATGCTGTTTTGGATAACTTGGAAGAAGTCCTTATAACTTCTGATGTAGGAGTAGAGACTACCTTGAAAATCATTGATCGCATTGAAAAAAGAGTGTCAAAGGATCCTTATATGGGAACGAGTGAACTAAACAGTATTCTGCGTGAAGAAATTTCAGGATTGCTTTCGGAATCTGAAACCAGCGTTCATCAAAAATCACCATCCGACAAAGAACACCCTTTTGTGGTTATGGTGGTTGGGGTTAACGGAGTCGGAAAAACCACAACCATTGGCAAATTGGCCCATCAATACAAACAACAAGGGCATTCGGTTGTGTTGGGTGCTGCCGACACATTTCGAGCTGCTGCTATCGATCAACTTCAAATATGGGCAGATCGCGTAGGAATTCCTCTTGTCAAACAACAAATGGGAAGCGATCCAGCTTCGGTTGCTTACGACACTTTACAGGCTGCCGTACGTCAAAAAGCCGATGTGGTTTTGATTGATACTGCGGGAAGACTTCATAATAAGGTAAACCTGATGAACGAGTTGACTAAAGTCAAGCGAGTCATGCAAAAAGTTATCCCTGATGCTCCGCACGAAGTTATGCTTGTTTTGGATGGCTCTACAGGTCAAAATGCCTTTGAACAAGCCAAACAATTCACTGCCGCTACTGAGGTTTCTGCATTAACGGTTACCAAACTTGACGGAACTGCCAAAGGAGGAGTCGTTATTGGAATTTCCGATCAATTCCAAATCCCTGTAAAATTTATAGGGGTTGGCGAAGGAATCGATGATTTGCAAGTTTTTGACAAGGTAGAATTTGTAGATTCTTTCTTTAAACAATAATATTACTGAACCCATATGCGAACAAAATCTTCCAAAAAAAACAAAATAAACGTTATTACATTAGGCTGCTCAAAAAATGTCTATGATTCTGAGGTTTTGATGGGTCAGCTCCGCGCCAACGGCAAAGAGGTTGTTCACCAAGAAGAAGGAAATATTGTGGTTATCAATACGTGTGGTTTTATAGATAATGCCAAAGAAGAATCGGTAAATACTATTTTAGAGTATGCTCAGAAAAAAGAAGAGGGAGCCGTTGATAAAGTTTTTGTAACGGGATGCTTAAGTGAGCGTTACAAACCAGACTTAGAAGTAGAAATTCCCAATATAGATCAGTTTTTTGGCACTACCGATTTGCCATTACTTTTAAAGGCGTTGGGGGCAGATTACAAACACGAGTTAATCGGTGAACGCTTGACTACCACGCCCAAAAATTATGCATATCTTAAAATTGCCGAAGGATGCGATCGACCTTGTTCTTTTTGTGCGATCCCTCTAATGCGAGGAAAGCATCGTTCGACACCTATTGAAAATCTTGTAATTGAAGCCAAAAAATTAGCTGCCAACGGCGTAAAAGAGTTGGTTCTCATTGCTCAAGACCTTACTTATTATGGGCTGGACTTGTACAAAAAACGTCGTCTCGCGGACTTGCTAAAGGCATTGGTTGAAGTTGATGGAATTGAGTGGATTCGTCTTCATTATGCTTTTCCTACCGGGTTTCCTGTCGATGTACTTGATGTGATTCGTGAAGAACCTAAAGTTTGTAATTACATAGACATCCCTTTACAACATATTTCAGATGCTGTTTTGAAATCCATGCGAAGAGGAACAACACAAGACAAAACCACCCAACTTTTAGAAAATTTTAGAACTACAGTTCCTGGTATGGCCATCCGAACCACACTTATTGTTGGATATCCAGGAGAAACAGAAGAAGATTTTCAAATCTTAAAAAAGTGGGTTGCTGAAATGCGCTTCGATCGATTGGGGTGCTTTGCATACAGTCACGAAGAAAACACCCACGCGTATTCTTTGGAAGACAATGTTCCTCAGGAAATTAAACAACAACGCCTCAATGAAATTATGGAGCTTCAATCTCAAATTTCATGGGAATTGAATCAAGAAAAAGTTGGAAAAACATTCCGATGTATTATCGATCGAAAAGAAGGAAACCATTTTGTAGGAAGAACCGAATTTGACTCTCCCGATGTAGACAATGAGGTTTTGGTTGATGCAAAACAACATTATTTGAAAGTGGGTGATTATGCTTCGCTAACAATTATTGAGGCTCATGATTACGATTTAATTGCAATTCCTGCCTAATTTATTTGGTAGTTCTCAACGAACTTTACTTTTGTATATTTGTTAAAAAGCGATTCGGTGACCAAAGAGTTCATTTCTTTTGCCAAAACAGGTAAATTTTCATCTCTACTCATAAACTATTTAGAGAACCATAAGGCTATTCGACCTTTTTTCAATCGTACGCTTACTTTTGAAAATTTTAAGTTGCAATGCGATGAAAAACAAGCTCACTTTTCAGCATCTCAACGATCCCTTTTGGTTAAGACATTGAAAAGACAACACCAATTGTTGCCTAACAATCATAAAGTTTTGAAGCATATCGATGCTCTCTCAGAATCGAATGCATTTACGGTGACTACAGGACATCAACTGAATTTGTTTACAGGTCCTATTTATTTTTTATATAAAATCATTGACACCCTAATACTAGCTCAAGAACTTCAGAAAAAGCACCCAAAAAAAACAATACTTCCCGTCTTTTGGATGGCAAGTGAAGATCATGATTTTGAGGAAGTCAATCATTTTTACTTCAAAGGGCAAAAGGTGCGATGGGAATCGAAAGAAAAAGGAGCAGTGGGTTCTTTTTCAACAAAAGGTTTGGATGTTCTTCTTAACCACTTTGCGAAAGTTTTAGGGAAAAGCATTTCTGCTCAAACCCTCAAAAAATGGTTTAAAGAAAGCTATTTTTCTCATACTACACTTTCGGAGGCGACTCGTTTTTTGATTCATCAACTCTTTGGAGAATACGGATTGATCATTCTCGACGCTAACGACCCTGATCTTAAGCGGAGTATGATCCCATATTTTCAAAAAGAACTCTTTGAAAACACAACTTTTGAAACGGTTTCCAAAACCAATCAGAAGTTACTCAAAGCATTGGGTTCACATACCGACATTCAAGTAAATCCAAGGAAAATAAATCTGTTTTATTGCACCGATCAACAACGAAATCGAATTGTTCAAAAAGATAACCTTTTCACCGTTTTAAATACCAACATTTCATTTTCCAGACAAGAAATCATGGATGAAATGGATCAAAATCCAGAGCGATTTTCACCCAATGTTTTGTTGAGACCCTTGTATCAAGAAGTCTTGCTTCCTAATTTGGCTTATGTTGGCGGCGGTGGAGAGCTGGCCTATTGGCTCCAATTGAAAAGTACTTTTGAGCATTTTTGCGTTCCCTTTCCTATTCTTAAACTTCGAACATCCGTTTTATTAGTGAGCACCAAGCAAGCTAAAAAAATTAAAAAATCAGCGCTTACTTATGCCGATTTGTTTTTGGATTCATCTTCGCTAATCAATTATCGTGTTCGCACAATTAGTAATATTGACATTGATTTTACCCCTCAAAAAGAAATGCTCTCTAATCAGTTTAGGCAATTGTATGACATTGCCGAACAAACAGACGCTTCTTTTTTGGGCGCCGTAAAGGCTCAAGAAAAAAAACAACGGAACGGCTTGGATGCCCTAGAAAAAAAGCTGTTACTGGCTCAACGGCGAAAATTGGCAGATGAGGTTCGAAGAATATCGGATTTACAAAACGATCTTTTTCCTAACAAATCATTACAAGAAAGGCAATTGAATTTTTCAGAACTGTATTTGGAATATGGTGAGGAATTGATTCCCGCGCTCATGCAGTCTTTCAATCCTTTGCAGTTTGAATTTATGATTTTGGAGTTGAATCAACAAAATTAGGAGCTTTTTTATTTTTTTTAGAATAAGGATGCGTTTTTTATAAACTGTATAATTCTGTTGAAAAAAAGAAGAATTCTAGACAACCAATTTCGTGAGATGTATTATTTTTGAAAATGCAACACAAAGTACTTATTTTGGACTTCGGCTCCCAATATACCCAGCTTATAGCAAGAAGGGTTCGAGAGCTTTTCATTTACTGTGAAATTCATCCGTACAACAACCCGCCAAAGGATATAGATACCTTTCAGGCTACCATTTTGTCAGGGTCTCCTTTTTCAGTTCGTTCTGACGATGCTCCTCATCCAGATTTATCGGCCATACGAGGAAAAATGCCCTTGTTAGCCGTTTGTTATGGGGCGCAATATTTAGCTCATTTTTCTGGGGGACAAGTAAGTCCTTCCAACATTCGAGAATATGGGAGAGCCAATTTGTCCTTTGTAAAAAGCAATACAAAGTTTTTTGAAAATATAACTGAGGGAAGTCAAGTTTGGATGAGTCATAGCGATACTATCAAAACATTGCCTACGGATGGAATTTGTTTGGCAAGTACTTCGGATGTTGAAAATGCGGCATACAGAATAGAAGGGGAATCTACTTACGCGATTCAATTTCACCCTGAAGTATATCATACCAAAGATGGAAAGCAATTGCTCGAGAATTTTCTGGTAAAAATTGCCGGTGTTTCTCAAGACTGGACACCCGATTCCTTTGTTGAAATGACAGTCAAAGATCTCAAACAACAATTAGGAGATGACAAAGTCATTTTGGGGCTATCAGGAGGAGTGGATTCTTCCGTTGCAGCTATTTTGTTGCACAAAGCCATTGGAGAAAACCTGCATTGTATTTTTGTGAACAATGGATTGCTTCGCAAAAACGAGTATCAGAATGTATTGGATCAATACCAAGGAATGGGTCTAAACGTTAAGGGGGTTGACGCTTCAAAACGATTTTTGGACGAACTCAAAGGAGTTGAAGACCCTGAACAAAAGCGAAAAATTATAGGAGGTGTTTTTGTGGATGTTTTCGACGATGAAGCGCATCTTGTTGAAGGAGCAAAATGGTTAGGGCAAGGAACTATCTATCCAGATGTTATAGAATCCATTTCGGTTAATGGGCCATCTGCAACTATCAAATCACATCACAATGTGGGTGGATTACCGGATTACATGAAGCTTTCGGTAGTTGAGCCTTTACGTATGTTGTTCAAAGATGAAGTGAGGAGAGTAGGAGCGAGTATGGGAATGCATCCTGATTTGCTCGGCAGACATCCCTTCCCTGGACCGGGTTTAGCGATTCGAATTCTTGGTGATATTACTCCCGAAAAAGTCCGTATATTGCAAGAGGTCGATCATATTTTTATCGATGGACTTCGACAAGCGGGTCTTTATGATCAGGTGTGGCAGGCTGGAGCTATGTTGTTGCCAGTGAACAGCGTTGGAGTTATGGGCGATGAAAGGACGTATGAAAAATGTGTCGTACTTCGTGCTGTTGAGTCTACAGATGGAATGACCGCTGATTGGGTGAATTTGCCGTATGAGTTTTTACAAAAAACTTCCAATCAAATCATTAATAAAGTAAAAGGAGTGAACAGAGTGGTTTATGACATTAGCTCCAAGCCTCCGGCTACTATTGAATGGGAATAATTTTTTATGAAGAAAGCCCTAACTATTATCTTAATGTTTTTTTCTGTGCTTTCTTTTGCACAGGAACAAGATGTTGTGCTAACTGAAACGCACGAAATTAAAGAAGTTTCAAGTTTTGTAAGGCACAAGGTTAAACGAAAAGAAACTTTGTTTGGAATTGCAAAACGATACGGAATTACTACAGAACAAATTATTGAGCACAACCCTGTTTTAAAAGAAGCTACACTTAAGAAGCGAATGAAGCTTCAAATTCCAAGGTACAGAACCGTGACTGTTAGCAAAAAAAGCAATAACAAGCTGCATTTGGTTCAGCCCAAAGAAACCCTCTGGCGTATTGCATATACCTACGGTATTAGTGTTGAAGAATTAAAAGAAGCCAATCCTTCGTTGGGAGAAATATTGAGTATCGGTCAAAAAATAGTGATTCCTTTATCGTCCCCTAATGTTGTTAAGAATACTTTGGACGAAGACTATTTTTACTATACCCTAAAAGCTAAAGAAGGATACTACAGACTTTACAAAAAATTGGGAGTAGACCGAAAAATTATTGATTCTCTCAACCCAAATATAAAAGAAATGGGACTTCAGGTTGGAATGGTAATTCGTGTTCCCAAATCTCAGACAAGTGATTTGTCGGTAAAAAACTCGCTTTTAGTAGAAACAATTTCACTGAAAGACAGTATTCTAAACAATCGATTCATAAGAGTTGCATTAATGGCTCCTTTTAAGGCTTCAGAGGTTGATCTTGATTCAGTTGAAAACACCAATTTGTTGTTGCAAAAACGAAATTTACATACCATTTCATTGGATTTTTATTCTGGCGCTTCAATGGCTTTTCAAGAACTTACATCTTTGGGTGTTTCTCTAGAAGTAGATGTATACGATACTGAAAATAATTCCTCCAAAGTACAATCCATTCTTAATACCCAAAATTTGCATCAGAAAGACGTTGTAATTGGCCCACTAATTCCGCGCCATGTCAATCAAGTTTCAAAGTATTTGCATTCAAAAGGAATTCCTGTTATTTCGCCCCTTTCTAAAAACAAAGTTGACATAAAAACCAATGTCTATCAGTCAATTCCAGAGGAGAAATTGTTGCGAAAAACGCTGTTAAATTATTTGGACAGAAAACTGGAAAAAGAAATCAATCCTTGCGTGTTGATAATTGCCGACAAGGAAAATCAGACTGCTAAAAAAGAATTGTTAAAACGATTTCCGTTAGCAGAAGTAATTGACCCTGATGAAATAGGTGGATTTATAAAACCCGATCTAACAGACTCATTATTGGTCGATGTTCAAAGCAATTGGGTGTTTTTAGAAACACAAAAACTCAATTTGATTACCAGCGTTACCTCGATGCTCAACGCTCAAAGCAGTAAAGAGAGAGATATTACTTTAATGACCACCTATCGAGGCGATGTTTATGACAATGAGAACATTTCATACGAATATTTGGGCAAGCTGCACTTTCTGTATCCTTCTATCCAAAACCCAAGTGAAAATCAGCCTTTTCAAAATTTTTCTAATAAATACAAAAATCAATACGGTACATTGCCTAATAAGGTGGCCGTTCGTGCTTACGATGTCACATTAGATGCCCTGCTCCGCATTGCGTTTCAAGAAAGCTTAACAAGTCCAAACCTAGTTGGAGAAACAAAATATTTGCATAACAAATTCAATTACCAAAGTCTTCCGAAAGGAGGTTATACCAATACGAGCGTCTATTTGATTCAACATGAGGGACTTACAATTCATGAGATCAAAGAATAACCTTTGAAATTAGAATATTTTCACGAACGATTTCATCGGTCTTTTTTGGTGAACATTATTCTTATCAGTTCACAATACTTTTTGTATTTTTGAGGTTATTAAATGAACAAAGCAACAGCTTTAATGCCAAACACAAAATATATTTTTGTTACCGGCGGCGTGACTTCCTCTTTAGGAAAAGGAATTATTTCTGCTTCACTCGCCAAATTGCTTCAAGCGAGAGGGTTTAAAACGACCATCCAAAAATTCGACCCCTATATTAACGTAGATCCAGGCACCCTCAATCCCTACGAACACGGGGAGTGTTATGTGACTGAAGATGGTGCTGAAACCGATCTTGATTTAGGACATTACGAACGTTTTTTGAATGTAGCCACTTCACAAGCCAATAATGTAACAACGGGACGAATTTACCAAAGTGTCATAGAAAAAGAACGCCGCGGGGAATTTTTAGGAAAAACAGTTCAAGTTGTCCCTCATATTACCAATGAAATAAAAGAGCGAATGCAACTCCTGGGTCAAACAGGAGAATACGATGTTGTTATTACTGAAATTGGCGGTACGGTTGGGGATATTGAATCCTTACCTTATATTGAAGCAGTTCGACAGTTGCGTTGGGAACTGGGCGAACATAATGGATTGGTAATTCACCTTACCCTTATTCCGTTTTTGTCGGCAGCAGGGGAGCTCAAAACCAAGCCCACACAACATTCTGTCAAAACCTTGATGCAAAGCGGAATCAATGCTGATGTTTTGGTTTGTAGAACGGAACACGATTTAAGTGAAGAATTACGCGATAAACTAGCACTGTTTTGTAACGTAAAAAGAGAAGCAGTCATTCAATCTATCGATGCTCCTTCCATTTACGATGTGCCTATTCTGATGCGAGAAGAACTTTTGGATGAGGTAGTTCTTGGAAAATTAGCCTTACCCAAAGATCAAAAATTGAATTTATCCCAATGGTCTAGCTTCTTACATCGTTTAAAAAATCCAAAGTCTACTATAAAAATTGGACTCATTGGAAAATATGTTGAACTTCAGGATTCTTATAAATCTATTTTGGAAGCATTTATTCATGCTGGTGTCCAAAACGAGGTAGAAGTAATTGTAGATTCAATCCACTCAGAATATATTGATGCCACCACTATTGAAAAGAAAATTGCACACCTTGATGGCGTATTGGTTGCCCCAGGATTTGGATCTCGTGGAGTAGAGGGAAAAATTGATGCAATTCGATACGCTCGAGAAAATAACATTCCATTTTTAGGAATTTGCCTCGGAATGCAAATGGCAGTGATTGAGTTTGCTAGAAATGTTTTGGGTCTTAAAGAAGCAAATTCTATTGAAATGGATGACCAAACTCCTCATCCTGTAATTTCTTTAATGGAAGAACAAAAAGCTGTTATTGATAAAGGAGGAACTATGCGTTTGGGCGCATGGAAATGCTCTATTTCTGAAGGAACAATAGCTTCAAATGTATACAAAACCTCCGAAATTATGGAGCGTCATCGACACCGTTATGAGTTCAATGATGTATATAAAAAACAGCTAAACGACGCCGGAATGATTGCCTCTGGATTAAATCCTGACACAGACTTGGTTGAAATTATTGAAATTTCAAACCATCCCTGGTTTGTTGGGGTTCAATATCATCCCGAGTATAAAAGTACCGTTGTAAATCCTCACCCACTTTTTGTAGCGTTTGTAGCTGCTTGTAAAAAACATTCTTTGAATAAGAACGTATAATTATGGAAGAAAAAAAATTTGACCCGTATCAACTTATAGGATTTATATTGATTGCAGGAATTTTCACATGGATGCTTAGTGTTCAAGAACCTGTGACTGAGGCAAATGTAGAAAATACGGCTACTCAAGACAACATTCAGTCAGAAGAAACATCATCAACTGCTCAAGTTTCCACCAATGCTATGGTAACTCCTAATCTAGGCGACTTTACAGAATTGGCTTCAGCAGCACAAACTCAACAACAAATTGTTTTAGAAAACAATCAAATATATTTAAAAGTAAACACTCAAGGAGGTTTTATTTCCGAAGCTCAGCTAAAAGGACTTAATGATTTCAAAGGAGATCCTGTTTACTTGATCAAAGACGGTAACGAGCATTTCGATTTGAAATTTTTTAATAGGGCAAATCAACGAATTCAAACCAAACAACTATTTTTTACACCTTCTTTATCCACTCAAGACGACGCACAAGTGCTTTCTATGAAGATGGTGATTTCTGAAAGGCAGTTTATTGAGTACCGATATACGTTGCCTAACGACGGTTATATGCTTGATTTTTCCGTTACCTCGGAAGGATTCTCGGCCTTAACAAACGGAGACAAAGAAGTTGCATTGGACTGGAATTTAAAAGGATTCCGTCAAGCCAAAAGTGTTATTTACGAAAACCGATATACCGAGTTGAAATATCAATACGAAGGTGATAAGATAGGATATTTATCGGCTGCTAGTGATGATGATGATAAGGATATCGATGTTTCTTGGGTGTCATACAATCAACATTTTTTTAGTATGATTTTGATACCAAACACTCCCTTTGATGAGGTTAGTTTTGTTTCAGAAAATCTCGTAGAAGACGAAGGCAAAGAGGTGATTTTTACCAAAAACTTCCAGTCACAAATACCTCTCAAAATTACACAAGGTGAATTAAATTCACATTTTCAGTGGTATGTAGGTCCTGCAGATTATGATGTTTTGAAAAAGCTTGATAACGATTTAACCGACTCTATTTCGTTTGGATGGGGAATATTTGGCTGGATCAATCGGTTTGTGTTTTTCCCACTCTTTGGTTTTTTAAGCGGATTTTTACCTCACGGTATTGCAATTATCTTAATGACGATTATTGTTCGGTTTGCCATGTCGCCAGTGACCTATAAGTCATATTTGTCACAAGCCAAAATGAAAGTGCTTAAACCAGAGATTACAGTATTGAACGACAAGTTCAAGAAAGATGCCGTTAAGCGCCAACAAGAAACCATGAAATTATATAGAAAAGCCGGTGTAAATCCTATGTCTGGATGCGTTCCTGCACTTTTGCAGTTACCTGTTTTCTACGCCTTATTTTGTTTTTTTCCGGTGGCTTTTGCTTTACGACAAAAATCGTTTTTATGGGCAGATGACTTATCCTCATACGATGTCATTGCAGAACTTCCGTTCAACATTCCATTTTATGGAGATCATATAAGTTTGTTCCCAATTTTGGCGTCCATTGCCATTTTCTTTTATACGATGATGACCACTGGACAACAAATGCAGAATCCTCAACCTGGAATGCCAAACATGAAGTTTATCATGTACTTGATGCCTTTAATGATGTTGGTTTTCTTTAATAACTATGCGAGTGGTTTGAGTTTGTACTACTTTATTTCGAACTTGATTACAATTATCATCATGCTAGTGATTAAGAATTACATTATTAATGACGATAAAATTCATGCTCAAATTGAGGAGAATAAGAAAAAGCCCAAAAAGCAAAATCGTTTTCAGCGCAAGCTCCAAGAAGTAATGGAGCAGGCAGAAGAACAGCAAAAATTAAACAAACGCAAATAGCGGTTGCTTTTTTGTAACTTTGTGCTGTTATGAAATCCACAAAACCACGTGTTGTAGTTGGCCTCTCTGGAGGCGTTGACTCTAGTGTAGCTGCCCATTTATTGGTTCAGAAAGGCTATGAAGTCATTGGTCTTTTTATGAAAAATTGGCACGACGACTCGGTAACTATTTCTGACGAATGTCCTTGGCTCGAGGACAGTAATGATGCCATGATTGTTGCTCAAAAACTTGGAATTCCTTTTCAAACAGTGGATTTGAGTGCGGAGTATAAAACCCGAATCGTTGACTATATGTTTCGAGAATATGAAAGCGGACGTACTCCAAACCCAGATGTATTATGCAATCGTGAAATCAAATTTGATGTGTTCTTAAAGATAGCCATAGAGCTTGGAGCCGATTTTGTAGCAACGGGTCATTATTGTAGAAAAGACACCCAAAACGGAATACATCGTTTGCTTGCAGGGATTGATAATAATAAAGACCAATCCTATTTTTTGTGTCAATTGTCTCAAGATCAACTTTCCAAAACACTTTTTCCTATTGGCGAATTGACAAAGTCAGAAGTGAGAGCCATTGCCTCAGAGCTTGAGTTGGTAACTGCTGATAAAAAAGATTCACAAGGGCTGTGTTTTATAGGAAAAGTTCGCCTACCTGATTTTTTACAACAACAACTTCAGCCCAATAAAGGAGCAATTATTGCCATTCCAAATGATTTTTCAGTATATCACTTGCCGATACCCAAGTGGGAATATCAAGAAGAAAAATGGAAATATTTGTCAACCCAATTAGCTTATAATCCAACCGATGGAGTTCAGGTAGGAGAACACCAAGGGGCTCATTATTTTACGGTAGGTCAGCGGAAAGGTTTGGCGGTAGGAGGTACTCAAGAGCCCCTATTCGTTATTGCTACCGATGTTCAAACCAATACAATTTATGTAGGTGAAGGTAAAAATCATCCAGGATTGTATCGACACGGGTTGTTTATCACCCAAAAGGAATTGCATTGGGTACGCCAAGATTTGGAGTTGGTTGAAGGTCAACAACTCGAAGTTTTAGCCCGAATTCGTTATCGGCAACCCCTTCAAAAAGCAACTTTGCATCGCGCAGCCTCTGGCGGGTATTTGGTTTTTGAAGCACCGCAATCAGCAATTACCCAAGGGCAGTTTGCTGCTTGGTATCTTGAAGATGAACTGATTGGTTCGGGAGTAATCGCCTAGTAAGAATTAAACTTCAATAGAAGAAACTTAATTAAAATCCACCATAATTTGATTTTCAATCAAATTATTGAAAACTTCTCTTTTACGAATCAAATGCGCTTTGCCTTCGTGCCACAAAACCTCTGGAGGTCTAAATCGAGAGTTGTAATTGCTAGCCATTGTAAAACAATAGGCTCCTGCATTATGAAAACAAAGAATATCTCCTTCTTTAATTTCGCTAATTCTACGATTGTTGGCAAAGGTATCCGTTTCGCAAATGTAGCCCACTACCGAATAAAATCGTTCCCGACCTTCTGGATTGGAGATGTTTTCAATATGATGTTGCGATCCGTAAAGCATGGGTCGAATGAGGTGATTGAATCCAGAGTCAACTTGAGCAAAAACAGTAGATGTGGTTTGTTTGATAACATTGACATTGGCTAAAAAATAACCCGCTTGACTGACTAAAAATTTTCCTGGCTCAAAAGTGAGCGTTAAATCACGACAGTATTTTTTACAAAATCTATTAAAGCGTTCAGTGAGGCGTTCTCCCAGTTCTTCGATATTAGTTTCAATATCATTTTCTGAATAAGGAACTTTAAAGCCGCTTCCAAAATCAATAAATTCTAAATCAAGAAAGTGCTCAGCGGTTTCAAATAAAATTTCGGACGCATGAAGAAACACATCAATATCTAGAATGTCACTCCCCGTATGCATATGAATTCCGTTGATTCTCATATTTGTGTTGGCTACAATACGTTGTATGTGTGGAATTTGATGAATGCTAATTCCAAACTTAGAATCTATATGACCAACAGAAATGTTTGCGTTACCACCTGCCATTACATGTGGGTTGATACGAATACAAACAGGAGTTTCTGGGTATTTGCTGCCAAATTGTTCCAAAATAGAAAGGTTATCAATATTGATTTGAGCTCCCAGTTTAGCAACCTCTTCTATTTCTCCAAGTGATACACCATTGGGAGTAAAAATAATTTGCTTTGCAGGCACCCCTGCCGCCAATCCTAACTGAACTTCTTGCAATGAAACGGTATCCAGCCCAGCGCCTAAATGATGAATATACTTTAACACGCTTATGTTGGACAATGCCTTCACAGCATAATTGAGCTTTAGATTTTTTACGTTGCTAAATGCTGCAGTTAGTCGTTTGTATTGTTTTTTTATTTTTGAACTGTCATAAACATATACTGGGCTTCCAAATTGATTGGCAACAGAAAGTAAATCGATTCGATTCATAATCATTTTTTTAAATGAGGTCTACAAAAGTAGCCAAACTAATTGTATTAATAAACCAACAATTTGTTATAAATATAACAACATTAAATACAAACAAGAACTGATATATCTTGATAAGTTTGCTATTTTTGTGGACTTATAACGAAATCGTATTCAATGAATTTACACGAATATCAAGGGAAAGAAATTTTAGCCAGTTTTGGCGTTCAAATTCAACGAGGCTTGGTCGCTCAAACTCCCGAAGAGGCAGTTGCAGCAGCCAAACAATTGACAGAAGAAACAGGAACAAGCTGGTTTGTTATTAAAGCACAAATTCACGCTGGAGGACGCGGAAAAGGCGGCGGTGTTAAACTTGCCAAAAACCTAGAAGAAGTTGCTACGATAGCCTCTCAGATTATTGGTATGGATTTGATTACACCCCAAACACCTCCAGAAGGCAAGCCGGTACATCAAGTTTTGATAGCTGAGGATGTTTATTATCCGGGAGCTTCTGAGCCCGATGAGTATTATATGTCGGTGCTGCTCAATCGAGCTTCAGGACGCACAATGATTATGTATTCCACAGAGGGAGGAATGGATATTGAAACTGTTGCTGAAGAGACCCCTCATTTGATTTTTACAGAAGAAATTGATCCTGCTACAGGATTGCTTCCTTTCCAGGCCAGAAGGGTTGCTTTTAATTTGGGATTGAGTGGAAATGCTTTTAAGGAAATGACGCGTTTTGTAACCTCGTTGTACAAAGCCTATGTCAATTCGGATTCTTCTTTGTTTGAAATCAACCCTGTTTTAAAAACATCGGACGATAAAATTCTGGCGGTAGACGCCAAGGTGTCTATTGATGATAATGCGTTGTTTCGCCACAAAGATTACGAAGCTATGCGTGACTTGCGTGAAGAAAACCCTGTTGAGGTGGAAGCCCGCGCCGTTGGATTGAATTATGTTGATTTGGACGGAAACGTGGGGTGTATGGTTAACGGAGCTGGATTGGCCATGGCGACCATGGATTTGATCAAGCAAGCAGGGGGAGAGCCCGCTAACTTTTTAGACGTTGGAGGTACTGCCGATGCCGCACGTGTAGAAACGGCTTTTCGCTTGATACTCAAAGATCCCAATGTAAAAGCCATTTTGGTGAATATCTTTGGAGGAATAGTTCGCTGCGATCGAGTGGCTCAAGGGATTGTGGATGCTTATAAGAATATGGGAGATGCTATTCAGGTACCTATCATTGTTCGATTGCAAGGAACCAATGCCGATATTGCTAAAGACCTCATCGATAATTCAGGACTTGAGGTGCATAGTGCCGTTGAGTTCCAAGAAGCGGCTGATAAGGTGCAAGAGGTGCTTTTATAAAAAAAAAATCAACATTTATATTACAAACCCGAACACAGTATTCGGGTTTTTTATGACAAAAAGTCACTAAATTTTAAATAATTTACGACAAAATGTCTTGTTTTTTGATCTGGTACTGTATTTGACTCTTTATGAGGAAAATAATGTATCACTTAAAAAACAAATGATTATGCATTTAATTAAAAAACCAATTACCCATTTTCCATCTTTTTTTGATGAATTGTTTTCTACAGATTTCCGATTGAAATCTCCCAATAGACTTCCTGAAGTGCCATCCGTCAATGTCAAAGAATTAGACAACGGATTTGAATTGAGCCTTGTTGCTCCAGGAATGACTCGTGATGATTTTCAACTTGAATTGGAGGACGGAGTATTAACCATATCTTCAGAAATTGAAGAAGAAGATGCTCAAAACAACGATCGATTTACGCTTAGAGAGTACAAGTATGGGTCTTTTTCCCGTTCTTTTACACTTCCAGATTCTGTAAATCTTGATAAAATTGACGCCCATTACAAAGATGGAATTTTGCTAGTGAGTCTTCCCAAACGAAAGGAAGCATTGAAAATTCCTAAAAAAGTAATTTCAGTCAAGTCTTAACAAAGCCAAGAGGCTATCTAAATAACGAACTATTTGGATAGCCTCTTTTTATTCTTTAAAGTTGCTTTTTAAGTAACTCAATGTAATCACGTAGTTTAGCCGCGTCAATAAAATTCAGCTCTTTGGCGGCCTTTTCCATGTCTTTTCGAGTTGTTCGAATTCGCTTTTGTATTTGATCTTTTGACAAATATTCCAACTCGGGCTCTGCTGCTAATTGTTGCAAAGAACTGCTTTCGATTTCTTTTTCAGTACGATCAAACGTGTCTTCAATAGTTTTATTCAGCGCTTGGGGCGTAAGGTTGTTTAAGGTGTTGTAAGCAATTTGTTTTTCACGTCTATACGTGGTTTCATCCATGGTTTTTTGCATACTTTTGGTAATCTTATCTGCATACATAATCGCCTTTCCGTTTAGATTTCTTGCTGCTCTTCCAATAGTTTGCGTTAACGATCGGGCGCTTCTCAAAAAACCTTCTTTATCGGCGTCCAAAATCGCTACCAAAGACACTTCTGGCAAATCCAACCCTTCACGAAGCAAGTTTACACCCACCAACACATCAAACAAACCTTTTCTTAGGTCTTGCATGATTTCTACGCGCTCTAGCGTGTCGATATCACTGTGAATGTAGCGACAACGAACCTGAATTCTACTCAAATATTTGGTGAGTTCTTCCGCCATTCTTTTGGTAAGAGTTGTAACGAGTACTCGTTCATCTTTTTCAGTACGGAGTTGAATTTCTTCCACCAAATCGTCAATTTGATTCAAACTTGGATGCACTTCTATAATAGGATCCAACAAACCAGTAGGTCGAATAATTTGCTCAACAAAAACACCTTCTGTTTTTTGAAGCTCATAGTCCGAAGGAGTTGCACTTACATAAATTACTTGATTTTGAACCTGCTCAAACTCCTCATATTTCAACGGTCGGTTGTCCATAGCTGCAGGCAAACGAAATCCATATTCTACCAAATTCTCTTTGCGGCTACGATCTCCTCCATACATGGCGTGAACTTGGGATAAAGTGACATGACTTTCATCAACGATCATTAAGTAATCCTCAGGAAAATAATCCAATAAACAAAATGGACGTGTTCCTGGTGCTCTGCCGTCAATGTAGCGTGAATAATTTTCAATTCCCGAACAATACCCCAATTCTCGAATCATTTCTAAATCAAAATTGGTGCGTTCTTCCAATCGTTTTGCCTCCAGGTGTTTTCCAATTTCTTTAAAATAAGCTACTTGAGCAGTCAAATCATCTTGAATTTGATGTATGGCATTTTGCAAAACTTCAGGAGAGGTAGCAAACATGTTCGCAGGATAAATGGTCAAGGCTTCGTGACTTTCTATGACGCTATTCGAAACCGGATCAAACGACTCGATGGCTTCAATCTCATCTCCAAAAAAGTGAATTTTAAAGGCATGATCTGCATAACTTGGGAACACATCTACAATATCTCCCTTTACGCGAAAAGTTCCGTGTAAAAATTCGGCGGTGGTTCGCGCGTACAAACTTTGAACCAATTGGTGTAAAAACTTGGTCCTTGGAATGATTTGATCCACCGCAATTGGGATCACATTTTTTTTGAATTCTACAGGATTTCCAATTCCGTACAAACACGAAACCGAAGCAACTACAATGATGTCTCTTCGACCCGAAAGCAACGAAGAAGTTGTGCTAAGTCGCAATTTTTCGATTTCATCATTTATAGATAAATCTTTTTCAATATAGGTTCCAGTAACCGGAATATAAGCCTCGGGCTGATAGTAATCGTAATACGAAACAAAATACTCGACGGCATTGTTTGGAAAAAATTGCTTGAATTCCGAATACAGTTGCGCAGCCAGCGTTTTGTTATGTGCTAACACAAGGGTTGGACGTTCCACTTGCTTGATTACATTGGCAACAGTAAACGTTTTTCCAGAACCTGTAACTCCTTGAAGTGTTTGAAATTTTTGACTGTCAGAAATTCCTTGAACAAGCTGCTTGATAGCTTCGGGCTGATCCCCAGTGGGTAGAAAATTTGAAACTAAAGAAAAATTCATAACAGCGAGTGTCTTACAAATGCAAAAATACGATTTTATCTAGCGCTTTAAGGTAAAGTGACCTTTGAACTCTCTTCCATCTTCCAAATACACTCGAAACCAATAATCGGATGCGGGTAGGGGTTTGCCTAAATAATTGCCATCCCACCCCAATCCTAAGGGATGAATTTCTTTTACTAATTTTCCAAACCGATCAAATATATATATCTTGGAAGTTGACTGAAATTGACTGCTAACTCCTAAAATATTCCACCGATCGTTGTATCCGTCACCGTTGGGTGTAAAGTATTTTGGATAGCCAATTACTGATACATCAATTTGTTCAATTCCACAGTTGTTTTTGTCTTGAATATATACCGTATGAATTCCTGGAGCCACATTCTCAAATAGAGGATCGTCTTGATAAGGTCCAGAGTCATTGTCTAGCGCAAATTCGTAATCTCCAACTCCAAGATCGCTCGTAGAAATCGCAATAGTATTTGTGCCGTTGTTGCTCAAGTCGTTTACTTCAATACTGCTCAGATCAATAGAAGCAATATTGGATTCTTTGACTAAAATTTCCTTACTTCTTTCACATAAGGTTCCGTCTGTGGTGATTGCGGTTACTGTATAAATACCGCCCTGATTTACAAATATTTTGGATGTAGTTTCTGGCAAGGAAGTTATTGTTGAAGCAGCATCGGTTCGCGTCCAAGAATAGGAATACGTTCCTGACGTAAAGGCTTCAATTGGAATAGCAGGTAAATTCAAACACACAATTTGATCGCCATCGACTTCAAAAGTTGGAAGTTTGTCAACAAAAAACTCAATATCTAATGTCATGCTACAATTAGTATTTTTAGGGTTTACAACGGTAGCTGTTATTGTTTGAGTCTGTGTATTGAAAGGATTGGGTAATGGGCTGTCAAGTGGGTTGTCATTTCGGTCAGTATAAGTAACTATCATTCCTGTTTGTCCACCGAGCAAATCAGCCTGAATATTACTTGTGTCAAATTCCGAATAACCGTCTGTGTCATCCAATCCATCGTCACATTGAGAGGGAATATTGACTGAATATACTACAGGAGTGTCGTCAACAATAAATTCCAATGTAGTTGAGTCAGAACAGGCAGTAGCTACATTTGATGGTGAGTTTTCTACGGTAATGGTTATAAGCTGTTTATGCGTGGTAAATGGATTGGGAAGTGGGCTCGGAAGCGCATTTCCATTTTCATCGGTGTACGAAATGGTGACTCCTGTTTGCCCCTGTAAGAGTTCAGTTTCAATATCGCTTGTGTCAAAAGGAAACTCTCCGTCTTGATCGTCATCACATTCTCTTAGGGTTGTAACAGGATGGGCTACAGGTAAGCGCTCTACAGTTAGTTCAGCAACTTGCTCTAGCCCCAAGCATTCAAAAGTACCCAATTCTTCATTCTCAATATTAGCCCATATTTTTTGTGTCCAAGGTGTCGAATTGGAATAATCCACAGTATCGTCAATAGGATTCATTTTGGTCGATGCATCTTCTTTGCTTTCATAAAATTCTATTATGAATGAGGTGTACATACCAAAAGCTGGGTTCGATGCTTCGATTTGGTTTCGAAGATCTTCAAAAAATTCTTTCGGAAAAACTGAAATTCCATCTTGATTGGTGGGAGGAGAGTCCTCGCAAACTACCATAGGGACCAAAGAGAAGTTTTTAATTAAATTGGATCCAACACGTAATTCAATGAGTGCAGTTCGAATACAGCCATTGGCAGTTGTTATTTTAACATGAATGTCTTGCGAAGAAGGACTATTGCTATTTTCATATTGAGTAGGATCTATGATTTTTGAAGAAGGATCAAAACTTGGATCTTCAAAATATTCAAAATTTTCATTCAATGCGTTTTGGGAAAGCTCGGATTCATAAAATCTGAGATTCGTTAAAAGAATTCCATCATTGGTTGCTTCGTCGTCACACTGTTTGATAACAATAGAACCGCTATTTTTTAGTACTGGAAGCGGAGCAACCACTAAGTTGAAGGATTCAGTCGCTCTAAAGCATCCTGTAGTTAGATTTTGAACGCGAATATATGTGGGTTGTTCGTCTTTTACTGTGTTTTGAAAAGGAGAGCTCAAACCTACTTTGGATGTGTCGTTTGCATCCTCAGGGGTTAAGTGATAGGTTACCTCGAAATTTCCAGATGCTGCTTGCGATCCTAAAATTTGAGCTGTTCGCGCTTCCAAATCAAAATCATTTATAAATCCATCAGTATCGGTTCCTACGGTAGTGTTGTCACACTCGATTATATCGTCAGCAGGATTGCTTTCGGGTAATTGGTTGACCACTAAGTTGAAGGATTCAGTGGCTCTAAAGCAATCTGTAGTTAGATTTTGAACGCGAATATATATGGGTTGTCCGTCTTTTACTGTGTTTTGAAAAGGGGAGCTCAAGCCTACTTTGGATGCGTCGTTTGCATCCTCAGGGGTCAAGTGATAGGTTACCTCGAAATTTCCAGATGCTGCTTGCGATCCTAAAATTTGAGCTGTTCGTGCCTCCAAATCAAAATTATTTATAAATCCATCAGTATCCGTACCTACGGTAGTATTGTCACACTCGATTATATCGTCAGCAGGATTGCTTTCGGGAAGTGGCTTAACAACAACTTCAAAAGTGTTTTCACAAACGACATTGTTGGTGGTTACTTCAATAAAATAAGTGGTTGTTTCGGAAGGAGTCACTTCAAAACTACTGGTTCCAACATCTGGGATTTCAACTTTATCCCCAGTGGAAGGATCAAGATAGCCCCAAACCACATCGGTGGTTCCTGTGTACTCAAACAAAGGCCAAGAATTCCCGCCAGAATTTTTAGGAATATCATTCCATTGCATACCGTTATCGTCAAATTCAAATTGCCCGTAATTTTCTTCATTATTTTCTTCACCTAATGAACCACAGCAATCATTAGGTTCGTCATCAGCCCAATTTTGATAACTTAGTGGAGTTCCGTCAACCCAAAACCAGCCCGTCCCTGGACTGGATGCGTTTAAATTTTGTTTGAGTCCAAACCAAAAACTAATATCGTCGTCTCCTGTTAAGCCAAGAGCTTGTAATCCGCTATAAATAGTTTGTTCTTCAGCCAAATCATTAATGATGTACATAGAGGTTCCTTCCAGATTATCACCTAGTATGTTTGCATCTTCCCAAGACATCGATTCTTCTTTTACAAAATAATAAGCTCCGTTGTATTCTTGTATTTTTTTAAGTTCAGGGTGTGCGTCAATAAAATCTTGTGGAGTTTTTGGAATACCATTAACTGTTAACATTGTGCTATCTCCCAAACAAATCTCATTTGAGGTGGCTGAAATTTCGGGATTGCTAATAAACGCAGTTGTTTCGATTCTATTCACACTTTCACAACCCAAAGCATCCTTGGCAAGTGCGTAATAAGCTTTGTTGTGAACTAAAAGTGTTGTAGGGTCAAGAGGAGTACCTCCTGTTTCAGTTTCATACCATTCAATATTTGTTCCTGAAACAACTACCAAATTTGAGACAGTTGGATTGTTATCATTGCAAAAAGTTTGAATGGGCTCAACCACCGCATCGTTAGGAACTGCATTTACATTCAAAACCACATTGCTGTTAGAAGAGGTATCACATTGATAAGTTGGCGATTGCACAAGAACTCGATAAGCATTTCCAGAAAAAGTATCAGGAACGGCGGTAAGTGATAATGTATTGGTGTTAAAATCGCTGTAAATGGCCGTAGAAGTTATATCCTCCCAATCTCCACTTGTTGTTTTCACTTGCCATTGATAAATCGCATCGGCTGTATCAGTATCTACAGAAAAAGTAGTATTTCCTCCACTGCAAATGGATTGCGCAACAGGCTGATTGGTAATATTTACTGCATTTCCTGATTCTTGAAAATCAAAAGTTCCATTGGCATTATTATTGGCAGGAGGAGCATATCCCCCTTGATTCAATACACGACCGCGATCTCCAACGGTAATGGGATCTACTCCCAAAATTCCATTCAAATCATCATCTGAAAAACCTGCCTCAAGGGTATCAAAACAACCGTCCTCATCACTGTCTTCATCAAAAGCATCGGGGGTTAAATCTCCGTCAGTATCTACGGCTAAACTATAGAGTGATATTTGAGCATTAAAAGTTGACGAATCAATCGGATTGTTAGATTGGTGAATCAGCTCTATTCCTTCTATCTCACTAGCATTTAAAGCATAAGAATTGCCTATGTTATTATTGTTAAATACAAATCTGACTTCAGAATTCGTGAAATTAGTTACACCGGATTCATATTCCCCATCGTAGTTGGTATCTATCAATAAATGATTGTTTTCATTGAACAGCGTAATGTTTTTATTAGAAGGGATTGTTTTTATACTGAATTTTTCTCCCTCATTATAAGAGTGATTTGAACCATTGCTAGGCTTGATTGTTACATTTACAGATTCAGTAAAGGAAAGAGTATACACCCCTTGTGCGCTTGCATCTGCAATAAGAACACTAGAAAAGTTTCCGTTTGTGTCTCCAGTGAAGGAATTAGTTGTTCCAGAAAAACTTGAAGAAGTGTAAGCTCCTGTTGCGCTAATTGATGATAAACTTCCGCTGTTCAAACTAATGCTGGGATTGTCTTTATCCGTCAAATTTAGAAGGGCATTTCCAAGCGATTCAACTTCATCTAAAATTCCATCGTTGTCGTTATCCAAATCGATATTGTCAATAATTCCATCGCTATCACTATCGGAGGGGCAAATACTTACAGGAATTTCAACAGACTCGAAACTCATGCCCGAACAATCTATAATTCCAATGAGTTTGTATTTCCCATGACTACTGGGTGTAATTGTAGCCGACGAAACCCCTGTGTCTGTAAATCCCGAACCATCGTCAAACATCCATTTAAAAGAATCAAAAACATCCGTATTGGCACCTTCAAGAACGATGTTGGGAATACAGTTTCCAAGCTGCTCAAAGGAGGGAATGAATTTAATTTCTGGAGCTAAAGGAAACCCAGAATAAAAGCTACCTGAGGTAGCGGGTCCATTTTGAGTAAAATAGGAACAATAGAGTTCTCCCGAAGAAACACTGACCTTGATGTTTCCAGTCAATCCCAAAATAACATATGTTTGGTAATCTAGACTCAGCACATCGTTAGGGCCATCAATTGAAATGGAGGTATCTAAATCACTAAGAGCGATGTCATTTATTTTCACTTCAACACCTTTATTAACCACTAAATTTAAGGCTCCTACAAATGTGGTATCTCCAATTTTTTCTATAGAAGCTATATTGTTAACGTTTCCTTTGTTTTCGCAACTTAGGGGGGGTACAAAAAACAAACCCTGATTGGCAGCTGAGGAATTTCCAGAGAAAATGAGTCCTGTTCCTTGAAATACAAAAACATCTTCTGTGGTTTGGACATACATATTTCCATTAAAGAAATTACCCCCCTCAATGGAATAGTATTCGCCTTTGTTTAGCGTGATTCCAATATCAAAACCATTTACTGAAATTTGTGTATTGTCATAATGGGCCACAACTAACACGTTTTCGATACTATCTGGACCATAGCCTTTTACTAAAATATATTCTTTTCCCGTACGAGAAACATCCACAATTTGGTCGATTCCAATATCTCTCCCACCTAGGGTTTCGGAAAAACTCCCGTTTGATGATCCACAATTAACAACAACGGGTTTGTCGGATTGAATGAGTGTACCAATGAGCTGATCAAGGGTTCCAATATTGCCAGAACCACCTTCAATAGCAATTGTGTAACTTTCAAATTCATCAAGAATAATAGATGAAGGTGGGGTGCCTCCCAAATTTATATATTGCGCTATTTTTGGAAAATCAAAATTGATTATTGTGTTGTCTTCTGTTGCTAGAATTGAGAAAAAGCTTAAATGACCATCATCAGAGTTGGGTGTCGTAAACGACCCGACTCTGAATTCTTGTCCCAAAGCAGCCATTCCTTTGCTTACAAGAGCTCCTGCTTGAAAGTATGATGTGCCCGTATTGCTCATATCCTTATTCATTCTTACCGAAACATACACAAGATCGTCTGCTTGAATATAATATCCTTTGTTGTTAACTACTTCGCCTATCTTACTATATTCCAATATGAGTTGTGAAACTCCAGTGCCGATAGGTAATTTTTCGGGATTTTCATTAGAAACAAACCCTTGAGTGACACCCAAAGGATTGCCAATAGGAGTTACTTTATATGCAACATTTGAGTTGGATGGAGTAGAAATATAAAGATATTGGTCGCCAGTTGTAGAACCTGTCCCGTGGTCTGTTATGGGTGGAATATAATGGACTTTACTTAATTGTGAATTTCCCTTTGAAACAGAGAAAATAATTAGTAAAAATAAAACGCAACTTTTCGTTAGCTTAAACATAATTAAAACCCCCACGGCTATTTTTGTCATATAAATTTAGACATATAGGCTACAGTTGCGAATCAAATGACTTGTAAAATCTGGGACTTAAAAATACTACAAATCCCTTGATTGAAGAAGTTTGAAAGAGAGAAAAATAAAAATACAGATCCACGCTACAACAATAAGAATTTCATAAAGCGCTACTCCACTGTGATTTCCAAAGTCTGCACCTATTTCACTAGCAACCTTTTTCACTGCAGATAAGCGAGAGAAAGGTTCTGTAATTAAATTATTCATAGAATTTAAAGGAAAAAACTGGGCAATAGTATCCGCAATTTTTTCGTCATTAAATAGATTCCATCTCATAAATCCATAAAGGATGCCCTCAAAGGCTTGCCATAAAATTAGAAAGCCAAGAGTAAATGCTGAGCGCTTGATTAGCACTCCTAAAAAGAAACAAAAGCTAAAAAACCCAACAAGTTTTATAAAAAATGCTAGCAAATAAGACATTTCGGAAAAAATAATTCTTAATTCGGTATAGTTTGAAAAAGTAAGCCCCAAAGCCAATGAAATGGCAAAAATATAAAGGGTTGATACTATCGATAGAAAAAGAATCATAAGAAATTTTGAGAGTAAAAATTCCTTTTTACTGAGGCCGTCGATAAGATTTTGTTTGATAGTTTTATTGCTATACTCATTTGCAATCATGGATACAATGACAATGGCCAAAAACAATTTGAACCAAGCAGCTATAAAAGTGTTGAAATGCCATATATAAGGGAAATTAAAAATACCCTGTTCCGCCAAGTGAAATTTAATAGGACCAAAATCAAATTTGATAGCCGCTATCAAAGCAATTGAAGTCATTAATAAAAAGTAACTAAAAACCAAAATACGGCTGATTCGATTGGCATACAATTTATCAAACTCTATCAGGAATAGCCTTTTCATGGGATTTGATTTTTGGTGAGCTCTAAAAATTGTTCTTCAAGACGTTCTTTCCGCTTTACAAGATGAGTGACTACACAGTTGTTGTCGATTAAATATTTTTGAAGTTCATCAACCTCAAGCGGGCTTTTTAGAAAGGCTTGGTAGTACGATCGTGTTGGTTTAATTTCTCCAATGGCTTCAACTTCATTGAGAAGCTTAACGAGTTGCTCGGGGTCTTTAGCTTGAATTTCAAAATACCCTTCTGAAGAAATTAGCATATCCACCGATCCAGCAAACAAACCAATTCCCTTTTGGAGAATCAGTACATGCGTACACACTTTTTCTACTTCATCCAAAAGGTGTGAGGCCAACAAAATGGTTGTTCCCATTTGAGAAATTTTCTTGATAAGCTCTCGGATTTGAAAAATTCCTTGAGGATCCAAACCGTTGGTGGGCTCATCCAAAATTAAAATTTCAGGATCGTTTAGTAGGGCAGAGGCTATTGCAAGCCGTTGTTTCATTCCTAGGGAAAATGTTCTGAATTTATCATTTTTTCGATCCAATAACCCCACCAATGCTAACTTTTCATCGATTTTATTCAACGAAACTTCTTTGATTCTGCACACCAATTTTAAATTTTGATACGCTGACATGTATGGATAAAAATTAGGTCTTTCGATAATAGCCCCTACTTTTTTTAAAGCCTTGTGTGTGCTGAGGTTGGAGTCAAACCACTCAAAACTTCCTGAACTTGGATTGATAACATTGAGGACCATGCCCAGCGTGGTTGATTTTCCACTTCCGTTGGGTCCTAAAATCCCGTAAACATTGCCTTTTTCAATCGAAAAAGAAAGGTTTTTTACAGCGTGAACACGACCGTAATTTTTGGAAAGATTGTGAAGGCGAAGTATCTGTTTCATGAGCAAGCTTAGTGCTAGGACGAACTAAATTACATTTTGTTACTGAAAAGATAGTAACTTTGATAAAATTTTTTAGATGTCTGAGCCACGCATGTCGCAAAAAAAACCTTCGTATCCGATTTCGAATCTTCTTGAAGATTATTTGAATCGATACAACCGGTATATGAAAATTCCCATTTCTTATGAAGATTTGGAGCGCTTTTCGGGATCGGTGTCGGTGTACAACCAAATAGAGGAAGACACTCTTTGGATTCGTGTTTTTTATGCGGAACATGAACGTTCGGAAATTGACATGAATTTAAAAAAAGTATACACCCTGTTTCATTCAGACGGAAGCGAGGCCTCTCTACCGTATTTAAATGTTGATGCGATTGACTATTGCACCTTTGGGAATTCCAAGCCTTTTCGAATTAAAATTAGAAATATTTTAAATGATAATTTTGTTTATTTCTATGTAAAAAAAGCAGACGCTTCACGAATCTACGGATTGGCACTCGAACATATGTTGTCTCCTGATAATCTTAATTTTTTAGTCTATAAAAACACATTAATAGAGGAGCATATTGCGGGGATTCCTGGTGACGAATTTATCCAACACTTTTTACCCAAATGTTTGGAGTCTGAAAAAGCTCAAATCACGAAAGAATTTGTAAAATTCAATGAACGCTGCATGATTCGGCTTTTAGGAGATATGCGAGCATACAATTATGTGATTGTTCCTACACACGATTTTGACCAAGTAATTTATAAAATAAGAGCGATTGATTTTGATCAACAATCTTTTGAAAGCAACTTAAAGATTTATCGCCCTCAATTTTTCAAAGAAAATTATAAAATGGTGGAATTGGTTAAAAACAAACTCAACAAGGCATCTATAAATCAATACAAGATCGAAGAGCGATCCATTATTGCCAAACGACTGATTAGTTCGGGAGACCGTATTAAAAGATTAATGAATGCAATGATTTCAGATCATCTGGCTCCTACAAAAAATATAGATATTTTGAAAAATCAAGTGTATCAATTGACTTTGGATCGCAATTTTTTAGCTTGCAATACGATGGGGCAAATTGTGCAAGCTGGCTTTGATTTTGTAAAAAGAAACTATGAGAGTCATGAAGCGCTAGGAATTCATTAATTCCAAAGATCTTCTGCGTTATCATCATACAAATCTTCGTCTTCGCTTTCCCATTCCGAGTCGTTTTCGGATTCTGCTTCGAATTGTTTATCAGGAGCGTCTTCTGGAAGCATTCCATGCGAATAAATCAAACTGGGGTAGCTTGTTCCCGATTGATGTTCGGCCGTATCCATGAGTTCTATTAAAAATGTCCACATGCTTAAAAAATCATAGACATAAATCAGTCTTTTTTGATCGTCAAAAAATTGACTTTCCAGAGTCGTGTTTGACATCAAGAGGGCTTCATCCATTCCTTCGCTCATGTCAAAAAGTGCAATTTCTTCTCCTTGATTCCATTCGTCATCACTCAGATAAAAGGAAGCCATTTCACTTCCTCCAAAACCAAATACTTGAGTAATGGTGTTGTGAAATTCTTCGAAAGTCGCACTGTACTCAATTTCAATATCCCTAAAGATATCGTCTTTTTTGGAATCAAAAATTATTCTAAATCGATAAATCATTGTGTTGTTTTTTTGTGTTGGTTTCATGCAGCCACCAGTCCATTTGAATTCCAAATAAAATACTTGCTATAAACAAATGTATGGGTTGGCTGGCAAAGGGAAAATCCCCATAATACATAATAATTCCAGTTATTACCTCAAGACCGATGCATCCCAATATCCAATAAATATGACGTGTTTTTTCTTGTTGAGAAAAGCTCAATTTAAGGAGGTACAAATGAAGCATAACAACGGCTATTGAAAAAGATCGATGAATATAAAATACTACAGGCACATTGTCTAACCACTGGCTGGGTTGGTCGTATCCCCACAAGCCTACTTGAATATCTACAAATTGGCGCACTTGTGTCCCCATAATTATTTGCAAAAGCGTAAGTCCCAAAGCCACCCATAGCGTATTTCTCAAGACAAGGTTGCGAGTTGTTCTTGCGTAGGGTTTGAGTATCCACAATAACAAAGCAACAATCACTAAGGCCATGACCATGTGAATGGTAATTTTAAAGGGAGCCAAATTCGAATCAACAACGGTTTTGCCAAGCCAAGCTTGAAAACCCATTCCCAAAACTGCTAAAAACGAAAGTATGGAAATTCGTTTTTTATCTTTCCAAAATTGAAGCGAAAAAACAAACATGAGAACTGTGGCAAGACCTGCAAGAGCTCCTAACAACCGATTGATGAATTCTACCCACGTATGAAAGGGATTGAATTCGGCGTAATCATGTTTTGTGTAGGCTTCCCACTGAGTCGAATTGTAAGTAGATGAAGATACAAAATCGTATTTGGCAACCTGTAAGGACTCGTTTACTATGATGATATTTCCTTTATTATAACTGTGATTTGGTGTCCATTCCAATTGTGCATGATCTGTAGGTGGAATCAAATAGCCAAAACACTTAGGCCAATCAGGGCACCCCATACCGCTTCCCGTCATGCGAACCACAGATCCCGCCAAAATGACTCCATACACCAAAATGAGAGTTGATTTTGCAATAAAATAAAACCGTGAATTCATATATATTCGTTTCAGTTTAGAGTATTTAGCCCCAATTCGCTTGCTTTTTCAAGCAATATTTTTTTAGCGGATTCGTATTCGTTTGGAATATCCCCATCCAAAATAGCCTCTTTGATGTACTCTTTTAATATACCAATTTCGCGACAAGGAGATAAGCCGAAAGTTTCCATTATTTCTTCCCCAGTTATAGGAGGTTGAAAGTTTCGAATGCTGTCTTTTTCTTCAACTTCGATAATTTTTTCTCGTACCAACTTAAAATTTTGATGGTATCTTTTGAAACGATTAGGGTTTTTTGTGGTGATATCTGCTTCACAAAGGGTGATCAAATCATCTACATATTCCCCTGCGTCAAAAACAAGTCTTCTTACAGCCGAATCGGTAACAGTTTCCTGAGACAATACAATCGGTCGCGAACTCATGAACACCAATTTTTGAACGTATTTCATTTTATCGTTCAAAGGCATCCGAAGTCGTTTGAATAATTTAAATACCATTTTAGCTCCTACGAACTCATGAGCGTGGAAAGTCCAACCTACTTTTTTGCTAAATTTTTTGGTGGGTGCCTTTCCAATATCATGCAAAAGGGCAGCCCAACGCAACCACAAATTATCGGTATTTGGACAAATATTATCAACGACTTCCAGGGTATGATAAAAGTTATCTTTGTGAAGTTGGCCTTCAATTTCTTCAACACCTTTCAGAGCCGTTAGTTCGGGAAGAATAAAGTGGAGCAAACCGGTTTTTTCAAGCAATAAAAATCCTTTAGAAGGTTGAGGTGATAGCAATATTTTATGAAGTTCGTCAACAATTCGCTCGTTGGAGATAATCTCAATTCTGTTTTTATGTTCATGAATAGCTTGAAGCGAATCCGGGTGAATGGTAAAGTTTAGTTGGGTTGCAAAACGAATAGCGCGAAGCATTCGTAACGGATCGTCGGAATACGTAATGCTAGGATCAAGAGGAGTGCGAATGCATTTGTTTTTTAAGTCATTGACACCGTCAAATGGGTCTATTAGCGTTCCAAAATTTTTAGCATTCAAGCCAAATGCTAGTGCATTGATAGTAAAGTCCCTTCGTTTTTGATCGTCTTCCAAAGAACCGTTTTCTACAATCGGTTTGCGACTGTCTTTTTGGTAGCTTTCTTTACGAGCACCGACAAATTCAATTTCCAAATCACCGGACTTAATCATAGCGGTTCCAAAATTTTTAAAAATTTGAACTTTGGGTTGGTGTGGCAATGCTTTGGCTACTTTTTTTGCCAATTCGATACCGCTTCCAACAGCTACAATGTCAATATCTTTTGGAGTTCCTCTTTCTAACAAAAAGTCACGTACAAAACCTCCAATAACATAACATTCCAAATGCAAAGCGTCGGCTGTGTCGGAAATGATTCTGAAAATGGAATCTGTAAGAGCGTGTTTGTAGCTGTTATGATGCATTTTATGGTCGAATAACCACAACCGAACCGTCTGACTCAATCTTTACAAGAGTGGAAGGTGTTCCTGTGGCTTCTTTTTCTTGCAAATTTACAACATAGTCTACCTGTTCCAAAATATTGAGTGTTATTTCGTCAAAGGATTGTGGAGTTTTTTTTCCACTTTCATTGGCAGAGGTTGATACAATGGGTTTGTTGAATTGAGTCAATATTTTTTGACAAAATGAATGGTTGGGAATTCGAATAGCGATAGAACCGTCTTGAGCGATTAGGTTGGGGGCTAAGTTTTTGGCTTTGGGATAAATGATTGTCAATGGTTTGGTAGCTTCTACGATGAGTTTTTTTGCCAAAACGGGAACGGTATCCACGTAGTTTTCAATCATTGTTATGTCTTTCATCAAACAAATTAACGCTTTGGAATCGGATCTGTTTTTTAGGGTGAAGATTTTGGAAACGGCTTTTTGGTTTGTGGCATCGCAACCCAGTCCCCACACAGTATCTGTAGGGTATAAGATGGTTTTTCCTTTTTGCAAAAAACTACAACTTTGATTTATTTGATGCTTAAAATCCACAGTTAAAAATTCAGTTAAATGGGTTCTTTTCTCTTCGAAGGAGCCATAGTTTAATATATCGCATAAAGATACCATAAGATTGAATGTATGCAATGCTAAAGCCAACCACGCCGTCTTTGTATCCTCTCTGAATTACGAAGTGCTTTAAAAATCGATATAGGGGTTTGAACACAAAATGATAAGGCGTTAATCTACCGGTTATTTGATCATAATCTTTGGCTTGATAATCTGCGTATCGATTCATTTTCTCAATATATTTGTTTAATGAAACATATGTGTTGTGAGTAAATTTATTTTTTAAAGTTCCAACTTTACCATGTGCTATAATCTCCGAGTGGACAAACTTGTCTTCATAACGACAATGGTCTCGTTTGAATAATCGAATTACTTTATCATTTTTCCAACCACTATGATGCACTCGCTCTCCCATAAAGTAATTGATCCTTCCTATCCAATATCCAACGATATCATTTGAAGGATTTTTGAGGATACTCAAGACTTCGTCTCGGAGTTCAGGAGTTACCCTTTCATCAGCATCAACCAACAAAATCCATTCATGTGAAGCTTGTGGAATGGCCCAATTTTTTAGAGAAGCCGAATGCTCATATTCTCTTCGAATAACTCGAGTAGCCATTTCTAGTGCTTTTACATAAGTGCCGTCCGAGCTGTAGCTGTCTGCAACTAAAATTTCATCTGCAAAATCGACCGATTTAATGACCTCTTCAATATTATGAATTTCATTTCCAGCAGGGATTAATGCAGTAAGCTTTGTTGATTTTTTTGTCATAATGGGGGATTTGCCGAACAGTGAATTGATTTTTAAAGTTCTTGTAATGGAAAGTTTTCTGTAAAGAGGAACTGCATTTTTTTGAATAAAATTTTCAGTTGCCTCAACCATTCGCAATGATGATTTACCATCCTGATAGGGATGAAATTGATTGCGAATTTCAGAACGCTCTTTTTTAAATGAATCGTTTTGTAAACTGATTTTTACAAGCTGCGGAAGCTCTTTGTATTTTACAGAATTTTCCCAAAGAATGTTTTCTGAAATGTTATTGAATGTAACTACAGGTTTGTCTAGCAGTAAAAATTCATAAATCGCCGAAGATGTATCACTAATCATTAAATCGGCTATGGATAAAAATTTAACAATGTTTTTTTCTTCTTGAAAAACAATGTTGCTAGTTTCTGAAGCAATCAATTGATACTTTCTAACCCATTGAGCGCTCATTAATGGGTGAAATTTTATCAGGATTAATAACTCTTTATCCTTTGCAAGTTCTTTGATAGGTTCTATCAAATAAGGTGCAGAGGTTAATTTTGGAGAAAAAGTTGGAGCATATAAAATAACCGAACTGGTCTTATGGCTATCCAGTAATTCTTTTTTTTCTATTGCATACTCCTCGATATTGTTTTTAAAGCTATCCAGTTTGGACCAACCTGTTTCAATAACTTCAAAATTCTTGTGCTTTTGCTGAAGCGTTTTAAATTTATCCGTAAAATAAGGACCTTGAGTGAGGTACAAATCAAAGTAATGTCGAATTTTAAAATGTCCTTTTTTCTCTCCAGCCAATCCGTGAAAAATTTGAACTTTTAGCCCTCTCAAGTAATAAGGAACTTGATTTCCGGGAACAAAAATTACATCGCTTTCAAAATGAGCGAGTTCAGAAATAGAAGATGTAAAAGGATCACCCTTGAAAGGAAACCCTGAAACCAATTTTTCTGAGACATACCACAGATATGAAAATTTTTTTTGAATAAGCACTTCTTTGATAGGATTTAAAATCCCAAAGGCGTAGTTGTTTTGACAAAAAAGAATGAACTTCATATCTGCTTACAGCATTTTATTCACTCGTTCTAAGTCCTCTAAAAAATCAATCTCCATACAATTGAATGCCGAAATGTCTACTGCTTTGACTTTAATGCTGTCCTTTTCAATAGCCAATTCCAAACCTCTCTCAAAATAATCATGGTCATCACATTCTTCGAGACGATTAATAAATTTTTGAATATCAAGCGAAGAAATAAAATTAATCCCAACAGCTTCTCCCAGTCCGTTAGACACCTCTTTTGAAAGTTCTGAAATAAAACCATCTTTTAGAGTGTATTTGACTTCCTCTTCAGCTACTTTGCTGGTGTTGACAGCAACAAAAGAAATATTTTGGTTGATGTAAGGATCGAGTATTTCTAATATTTTTTCATCAAAAACAACGTCTCCATTGAACCAAAGAACTGATTGATTTTGATTTTTCTTCAGAGCCTGAAGAAGACTTTTTGAGGTGTTGGTTCTATCAAAAAAGGGATTGTAAACATACGTTAGTTGAGGAAATCGCTCCATGATCAAATCCTTTTTAAAACCAACCACGACGTGGATGTCATCTACGTTGAATTTGGCTGATAGATGATCGGTTTGAAGACCCATTATGCTTTTTCTATTGCTTAAGGGTGTCAGTGGTTTTGGAAAAGGATTGCCCAATCGTGAACCAATACCTGCCGCTAAAATGATAATTTTCATCTAAAATACTAGATTATTTATTGTTCAAATTTAGGGTATTAGAAGCATTTAAAAAAAAATTATTGAGATAGAATCATATATTCTCATCACAATATTTGTAGTTTTGTTTCCGATATCGTAGTAATAGATTCATGGAGTTAGAAAAATTAAAATCGTTATTGTCAAAATTTCCAGGATGGAATATTAAAATCATTGAAAACAAGTTACATATAGAAACCTCCATCCATCGATCCTCAGATGATTTATTTGAATTATTAAAAGGAGTGTCGGGGTTTTCAAATATTCCAGTTTCAATTAATATTGAGCTTGGTGACACTCTAAGAGCTACTCTTGAAATATCAAAAAATCGAACTCCCTACAAACGGATGTATACCTCAGGTTGTTTTGATTTTTTCCATTACGGACATCTTAATATTTTTAAGCGTTCTAAGGAAATGTGTGATTTTTTAATAGTAGGTGTTTCCACTGATGAACTCATTGAAAAAGAAAAAGGAAAACGTCCAGTTATTCCCTTTGAGGAGCGTTTCAAAGTGATACAATCCATTCGCTATGTAGATCAGGTAATTCCTCAGGTTGACAAGAATAAGCAACAAATTGTTGACCAATACGACATTGACGCTATTTCAGTTGGAGATGATTGGAAGGGTAAATTTCCCAAGACCTCTTGTAAAGTGGAGTACTTACCTTACACAAAAAGTGTGAGCAGTACCATTCTAAAAAATACGCTTCAAATTCTGAAAAAAGATTAAGCCAAGGCATTGTCGTCACTGGCTGTGTCCCAATTCTCTACTGGTGTTTTCCATTCACCATATCGATAGGTCAAATAGGCATCTGTCTTTTTTGGAATGGAATAGTCCTGCCCCTTAAAAGTAATTTTCTTGAAAGCGTTGTAGTATTTTTGAGGCACAAATTTTTTCTTACCTGCAATTTCCCAAAAGCAATTCCCATCACTCGGATATTTGATAAAGACATCAAAACACACAGAGCCTTTAATAAGTCCAAAAAAACGACGTTCCCGAATTTTAATCATCCGCAAAGCACCTTTTTTAAAAGGAGTATTATTCTTTTCAAAATAGCGATTTTTCACTCGATACCCAGCCTTTTTTAATTGCTTGTAAAACGCAGACAGTTTGGAATTTTGATCCACCATCATAGATACATCAATGTCGTCGTCCCAAGGAAGCAGTCTATTTTCTCTGCGAATTCCAAGCAATGTTCCTCCCTCTAGCCAGTAAGTGATTTCACAACGATCCAAAATATGAGCAATACGAGAAAGCATACGTTCCGCAATCTCCAAGTTCTTTTCCTCCAATCGAATGTTATACGCCATACCTATAGATGTTGACTCAAAAAGTGTTCTAGGGTTTGAAGATCAGTGCCTTTGGCCTGCCAATGCGTTTGAATTCCTAATGAAATAGCTGACTCACAGGCTTGGAGATGGTGCTCAAAATATACAACCTCTTCCGCCTTTACAGACAAATGCAATAATAGCTTTTTGAAATACAAAGGATCGGTTTTGTTGGGCTGGTGTGCCAGGCTAAAAACAGGATAAGGCATGTTGACAATACCAAACTTCACTTTTTCTTCCTCGTTAGCATTGGTCACAATTATTTTTGGAGTCTCAAAACTATCCAATAGCGAAACCAACCGGGTGTTGATTCCCGTTTCGGTAACCAACGTATTCCAAGCATCCACTAAAATATATTTGACAGCCATTTTTTATTTAAGCCGAAACGTTATATTCTCTCAGGGCATCGTTCAGTGACGTCTTTTTGTTGGTGCTTTCTTTTCGAGTACCGATTATTAAGGCACAAGGAACTTGAAAATCACCTGCCTTGAATGTTTTGGTGTAGCTACCCGGAATTACAACGGATCGCGGAGGAACATACCCTTTGATTTCAATGGGTTTATCACCCGTTACGTCAATGATTTTAGTAGAACCTGTAAGAACTACATTAGCCCCCAACACTGCCTCTTCTCCAACACGAACTCCTTCAACTACTATACAGCGTGAACCAATAAAGGCATTGTCTCCAATGATAACAGGAGCGGCTTGTAAGGGTTCCAAAACGCCACCAATTCCCACACCGCCACTAAGATGTACATTTTTTCCAATTTGAGCACAGCTTCCTACGGTTGCCCACGTATCCACCATAGTTCCTTCGTCAACATAGGCCCCGATATTAACATAACTGGGCATAAGAATAACTCCTTTTGAAATATACGCACCGTGACGCGCTACTGCATGAGGAACAACACGAATTCCCTTTTCGGCATAGTTTCTTTTTAAAGGAATTTTGTCATGAAATTCCATGGGTCCAGCTTCGATAGTTTCCATTTTTTGAATAGGAAAATATAGCATTACGGCTTTTTTTACCCACTCATTGACTTTCCAACCATCGGCAGTCGGTTCGGCTACGCGGAGTTTTCCTTCGTCCAATTCTGATATAACAGAACGAATTGCAGTTTGTGTTTCTTGAGTTTTTAGAAGTTCGCGGTTGTCCCAAGCGGCTTCTATGCTAGTTTGTAATGATGACATTCGAAATATTTTTTTGTCAAAGATACTGCCTTCCTTCAAATAACGGAATGGAATATAGAAATGTAACAATTTAAATCTTATTTTTGTAACACTATGGGGCAAATCCTAGCAATTGATTTTGGGCATAAACGATGTGGAATAGCAATTACGGATCCGATGCAGTTGATAGCTTCTGGACTAACAACGGTTCCCACGCATGAAATCGAGGACTTTTTGAAAGCCTATGTCTCCAAAGAAAAAGTGGCGGGTTTTGTGGTAGGAAAACCCTATCAAATGAATTTTCAAGATTCTGAAAGTGAACAATATATTGGGTCTTTTTTAGAACGACTGAACCATTTGTTTCCCCAAATTGCTGTCACTAGAGTGGATGAACGCTTTACCTCTAAAATGGCTAAACAATCGCTTATTGATAGTGGTGCAAAAAAAAAGGTTCGAAAACAAAAAGAAGTAATTGATGAAATTAGCGCAACCCTAATTTTACAAACCTATCTAGACCAAAAAAAAACACCTTATAAATGATTCTACCCATAGTCGCATACGGAGATCCCGTTCTTAGAGCCACAACAAAAGATATTGACGCCAATTATCCTGAGTTAACCACAATTATTGATAACATGTGGGAAACGATGTATGCCGCTCAAGGAGTTGGATTAGCAGCACCTCAAGTAGGATTGCCCATTCGATTGTTTTTGGTAGATACACATCCTTTTGCTGCTGATTCGAGTCTTGATCCTGTCGAACAGAGAGAATTGAGATCGTTTAAAAAAGTGTTTATTAATCCCGTAATTACTTCACGATTTGGCATTACAGAATCCTTCAACGAGGGATGTTTGAGTATACCTAATATTCGTGAAGATGTTGACAGATTGTTTGATATTACGATTGAGTTTTTAGATGAAAATTTTCAAAAACAAGAGTTGGAATTGAATGGAATTTTGGCTCGAGTGGTTCAACACGAATACGACCATATCGAAGGAATTTTATTTACCGATAAACTTAGCCCACTAAAAAAACGATTGATTAAAAATCGACTGGTGAATATTTCCAAAGGAAAAGTCAAAGTTGATTATCTGATGCGATTTCCATCCAAAAAAATACAATTGTAAATGACTTCGGATCGCAAAAAACAGTTAGCATCTCTCGACAAATTGCTAACTATTATGGACGAACTTCGCGAAAAGTGCCCCTGGGATCAAAAGCAAACCTTTGAAAGTCTTCGTCACCTTACGATTGAAGAAACCTATGAGCTAGGCGATGCTATTCTGGATAAAAATTTAGAAGGAATTAAGGGAGAATTGGGTGATTTGCTTCTTCATATTATTTTTTACTCCAAAATTGCAAGCGAAACCCATGATTTTGATATTTCAGATGTCGCCGAAGCAATCTCTAAAAAACTTGTTTTTCGACACCCTCATGTGTATGGAGATGTTTCTGTTGCTGATGAAGAAGCGGTTAAAAAAAACTGGGAAAAGTTAAAATTAAAAGAAGGAAAGAAAAGCGTTTTTGAGGGAGTCCCCAAAAGTTTACCAGCTCTTGTCAAAGCAAGCAGAATTCAGGACAAAGCTGCTGGTGTTGGATTTGATTGGAAAGACATAAAAGACGTAAAAACCAAATTGGATGAGGAACTCGATGAGTTACAAAGCGAAGTAATGTCAGGCTCCTTTGATCGTCAAGAGGCTGAGTTTGGTGATGTTCTTTTTTCTATGATTAACTATGCCCGATTTCTTGGAATCAATGCTGAGGATGCTTTAGAACGCACTAATAAAAAGTTTTTGAAACGCTTTCGTTTTATGGAAAATGAAGTGCATTCAAAAGGAAAATCTATTGACGAACTTTCTTTAGAAGAAATGGAGGCTCTCTGGCAACAATCAAAAACCACAGATTGATTTAAATTCCTTTAATCTGATTTTTTTTCTGTTTTAGAACTTCTAAGCTTTTTTGATGTTTTTGAATATCCGCATGAACCTTTTTTACCAAAGGACTTTCCTCTGAGCCTTGGGCAAAGAACTGAAGATTGTTTTCCAGCTGGTTCAATTCATTTTTAGTTTCATCAATTTTTTTCTGAACCACGATGAGTTCCTTATTAATGGCATTTTGATCGCCTTCAATCAATTGAAGTTTGTTGGCATACATTATCTTTTCAACATCCGATTTCTCGACCCCAGACTTTTCATAACATTTCTTAAGTAAGGTGTTAAAGTGGTTTTGGATGTTACTGTTTTTTTTGGGAACATCACCAACTTGCTTCCATTCGTTTAGATGTTCCTCAATAGCAACCTTGAATTTTTCCATGTCTTCTTCACTATCCAACAATTTGGAAAGTGCGTCAAGAATGGCTTGTTTTTTCTCTAAATTATCCAAATACTCTTGCGACTCTTGATTGCGACTTGAATTCATTTGATTGAAATAGTGGTTGCATGCTGCTTTGAATTGCTTCCAAATCTTTTCTCTATGTTTACGATCCACAGCACCAATTTCTTTCCAATCCTTTTGAAGTTGAATAATTAAGGGTGTAGTGGTTTTAAAGTCTTTACTATCCTTCAACGCGTCAACTTTTGCAATCAAGGCTCTTTTTTCCACTAAGTTTTTAGCAGATTCTTTTATGATGGATTTGTAAAAAGTATTTCTTTTTTTATTGAAATTGCGAAGCAATTCTTTGAATTGGCCCCATACCTTGCTATTTTCAGTTTTGGGAACTTTTCCAATAGCAAAGAAAGCTTCTCGCAATTTCTCAAACGATTTGGACAATTGGCTCCATTCTTGGTGAGATTTTGGATGTTGAGAAAGCATTTGTTCCATTTCGCCAATGAGTGTAATTTTTTTTGCAAGGTTTTCTTTGAAAATAATTTCTTGGTTGTCAAGGTAGAATTGCCGATTGGCATGTACTTTTTTCGTGGCTGCACTAAATCTTTCCCACAAGTCGTCTTTGTGTTCCTTGGCAACAGGCCCCAGTTCATCTTTCCATCGTTTGTGAAGGCGTTGAAGATCTCTAAAACTCCTTGAGGGATCAGGATGATCTACTAATTTTTCAGCTTGCTCAATGAGCTTACTTTTTTGTTCATAATTGAACTTAAAGTCCAATTCTCGCAACTCTCGATTGAGATGCAAAAAATCATAAAAACGCTCAACATGGTGGTGGTATGTCTTCCAGATGTTATTGGCTTCGGTTTTGGGAATAGACCCAACGTTTCTCCACGATTCTTGAAGTTTTTTAAATTGTTGATAGGTAGTATTAATACTTTGATCGATACCTATAAGACTTTTGAGTTCTTCAATAAGTTCTTTTCGTTTTTCTAAATTTTCCTTGAGATTTTGCTCTACGTTTTTGTAGTGATTGCTGCGTTTCTTTTTGTATTCTTGAAAAAGTTTCTCAAATGTTCTCTTTTCACTTATTTGATATTCAAAGTCAATTTCATTACCGCCCTCTTTGAGAAATTCCGCCTTTTTTTCTTCGAAAATAAGGGTATATTTTTGATTGAAAGTAGCTCGTATTTGTTCGGCGTCGTCCTTAATAGATGAAATTTTATCTGTTTTAAGAAGTTTTTCAAATTCCAAAATAAGTTCCTCAAAGTTTTTTTCTGAGTAATCTTTTGGGGAAGTTTTAGGAGGTGTTTCATCCCCTGATTGAGCTGATTTTTCTACTTGTTTTTTTTCTTCGGAAGAGCCCTCTTTGGGTTCAAGGTTCGTTGGTTCGTCGGCTGCGGGTTGCAGTTCGTTTTGGTCGATATTTACCATAAATAAGTCGTTTAGGAATTGAATTCAACCTCTAATATAGGCATTCCTTTTTAGATGAAAAATAATTTGAATTATGAGCGCCACAATTCCCAAGAAGCCTCAGCTTGCCCTACCAACATGTCATAGCCGTTCTGAACTTGACATCCTTTTGCTTCGCCCATTTTTAAAAAAGTTGTTTTTGATGGATTGTAAATGAGATCAAATAGCAGATGTTTTTTTGTAAGAAATTCGTAAGGAATATTGGGTTTTTCTTCCAATTTAGGGAAGGTTCCCAAGGGAGAACAATTAACAATGATAGTGTGATCGGTTAGGATAGATTCTGTGAGTTCCTCATAAGTCAATTGAGTGTTTGATTTTTTTCGTGACACATATTGTTGTACAATCCCCAATTGATTTAACACATAAGTAACAGCTTTTGAAGCACCTCCAGTTCCTAAAATCAAGGCTTTTTGATGATGGGAGTTGAGTAGGGGTTCCAAACTATTTCTAAAACCAATACAATCTGTATTGTATCCGCGCAATGTTCCATCCGCTAAGCGTTTGATGGTGTTGACAGCGCCAATGTCGGCGGCCGTTGCATCTAAGGAATCTAATTTGGAAATTACTTCTTCTTTGTAGGGAATGGTTACATTCATTCCCGATATAGTGTGTTTTTTCCAAAGCGTGCTAAACTCTTCTATTGAGGAAATGTCAAAATTAACATAGTCGTAATTTTCTAGTTTGAGCGTTTCGAATTTTTTTTCAAAATAGCCTTTGGAAAAGGAATAACTAATATTCTTTCCTAGCAAACCAAAAAGTTTATTTTCTTTTTTTGTGTCCATAATATTCCAATATAATCACAACAATTGCTCCTACAATAATACAAAGAATTGTCCACCAAGTGGTGCTGTTTTCAATTTGAGGAAGATAGCGTGCATAGCTACTTACTATGGGTTTTCCTCCCGAATTTAAAAGTATTTCCTGATTGAACCCGAGCCTATAAAGGGTTTCTTTCCAAGGCCAAACTACTCCCAAAGAACCTGAGATAAACCCTATCAAAATAGCGTTGGTGTTGTTTTTAAAGTTTTTTAAAAGATAATGCAATAAATGCGAAAGACTGATCAAGCCTGTTAATGAGCCTAGCGAAAATGAAGTGATTATTTTTAAATAATACATTTGTTTTGAAGAAAAAGCACTTTCAAAATCTCCACGAAGTAGGCTTGTAATTGTTTCAAAAAGAGCGTTCACCGAGTCAACAAGTAGTAACACATAGTTTCCAAGGAGCAATACTAAAAATGAGCCAGACAATCCTGGTAAAGTCATTCCTGTAACTCCAATTACGCCGCACAAAAACACAAAAAGTAAATGGTCATTACCTCTTGCAGGCTCAATAAAACTGAGTGTTAGGCCTGTCGCTAATCCCAAAAAGGCAAAAGCAACGGTGCTTCGATTCCATTCACCAAAATCTTTCAATAAAATATATACAGAGCCTAAAATCATTCCAAAAAACAATCCCCAAACTTGAATTTCGTAATGAAGCAACGCCAAATCTAATAAACGTGAAACACTAAAATAACTGATGATCATTCCCAAAAACAACAACCCCAAAAAGACACCGTTTATATGGTTGAAAAATTTTGAAAATTGAAAGCTTTTTAGATGACGAAAAGCTTTTGCATCAAACTTTTTTAGGGATCCAATAAATTCTTCATAAAATCCAGCTACAATTGCAACAATCCCCCCAGATACTCCAGGAACTTTATTAGCAGCTCCCATTACCAAGCCCTTAATGACTAAAAGTATTCGATCTTGTATCGTTCGTGTGTGATGAATCATGGAGTGCTTTTTTTGGCCATTCGCTCCAACAAAAAAATAATGCCAATTCCCAAAAAGGCCATACCAATTGCCATTCCAATTTGGGGATTCCCTTCATATGCATTGGGCAATACATTCATCAACTGGTTGGTTTCTGCGAGTGGTTGTTTCCAGGGCCAAATTTTATGCAACGATCCAATCATAAACCCTACTAAGGTAGCTAAGGTCGTATTTTTGTGGTGATCAAACATCCAGTTTAGCGCTTTTGAAAAAAGCTTTAAACCGACAAGAGCTCCCAGCCCCATGACTAGCAAAGTAATCAATGCATCAGGGTCAAATCGTTGCGCCTTTTCTAAGGTTTCCAATGCAATTTCGTAAGCTCCCAACAAAACCAAAATAAATGCCCCCGAAACACCGGGTAAAATCATAGCGATAATGGCAAACATGCCGCAAAAAAACAAATACAAAAGCCCGTGTTCTGTTCCAGAGGGAGTCAAGACAGAAATACTGTAGGCGATTCCAATCCCAACAAAACAACTTAACCAAATTTTCCAATGCTTGGAAGTGATTTGACGGCTTACATGAAAAGCACTAATGACAATCAGACCAAAAAAGAACGCCCACAAAGCGATAGGTTGTTCTTCAATCAATCGTTTTAAAAAATGACTAAATATCAGTATGCTTGTTGCAATTCCTGCAAACAAAATCAATAGAAAATTTAGATTGTATTCTTTCCAAGCGGTTCGGAATTGTTTTGAAAAAAGGGACTTTAAAAAGGTTCCATCAATTTTGTCAATACTAGCAATAAGTTCTTGGTATATTCCAGAAATTAGCGCAATAGTACCCCCTGAAACCCCAGGGATGATATCTGCCATTCCCATGGCAAGTCCCTTTAGGTACAATACAAGATACTTGCTAGATTTCATTGCCATTACTTTTTTCAAAGGTACGAAACCTAGTTCTTTTCTCGTGAAGGAAGTGACTCTTTAATCAGTTTTAAATTACTAAGAGAAGGAAATTCATTGATGAAAAGACGGTATTTTCTAGGATTCGATCGGTAGGCATTTTTTAAATAAAACAATCCTTTGTGTTCTTGCATCAATAGAAAGTACATTCCTGAAAGAAGGTAGTTGATCTCGGCAGCTTCGGGGAAAAACTCAGCACCTTGCATCAAGGTAATAACCGCTTGATCATAATCTCCTAATTTGTGTTGGACTCTGGCCCAGTTAATCCAAGTTTCTAATTCGTAATTACCTAAACTCACAATTTCTCCGTATCCTACACTTGCTTCTTCATAACAATGCAGTTTTTCATTGGCTAAAACGTATTGTTTCCAAATAACAATGTTACTAGTATCTATTTGCAGTGCTTTGTTTAAATAGTAAAGTGCTTTTTTGTATTTCTTTTTTTGTATATAAAAATCCGCTAAAGAAATCCATCCTTTGTCAAGCAAAGGATCGTTGTGAACTGTTTTTTTAAAAAACTTCAAAGCGAGATCTTCGTTTCCTAAAGAAAGATGACATTTCCCCATTCTCAAATAAGCAAACGATGTCGGATCATCCAGTGAGAGTGTTAATTCATAATTTTGAATGGCTTCATTGAACTTACCCAATTTTTCCAATACTTTTCCAGTTTCCAAATAAGCGCCCACAAATTGATCGTCACAAATGATTGCAAAATCAAATGCGGTTAGGGCTTCAGGATACATTTCTAGGTAGGTGTATTGTTTTCCGAGTTGATGCCAAGCAATTTCACAATACGGTGTTCTGTCCAAATAGCTATTTAAGAAAACAATCGCTCCGTCATGGTCGTTCATGGTGTCGAAGCAATACACAATATTGTAAAGAGAGGCGTAGTCATATTTATCAATGTCTAAGCAACGTGAAAAAGAATCTTTTGCAAGTAAAAAGTTATCTAAAAACAAATATTCCATTCCAAGCAATGAGTATATTTCAACAGGTTCTTCGGCGAAGTAAAGTGCTTTTTTAAGCAACTCAATCGCTTGAATGTGTTCTTTTCTTTTGGATAATATATTTGCTTTTTGAATGTAAACCTCTTCGTTGTTGGTTTCCAGTTCAAACAAGCGGTCTAAGATGAGTTCTGCTTCTTTGATGTTTCCCTCCATTACAAAAATTTCAGACTGTAATAACTGAATTTCGGTCGAGCTGGGATGTTGTTTAAGGGCTATTTTTATTGCCTTTTGGGCTAGAATGGGTTTTCCGAAGTCAATATAGTGGTGGATGATTTCTTCGAATTCGACGGCGTCGAAAAATAAAACCTCGTTGGTTTTGAGCATCGATTCAAATTTCTCGATAGAGGCATTCGAAAATTCATCAAAGTTGAAATTCATATACTATTAAATTTCATTTACAGTTTAAAAGTAATTAAAATCAGGGTAAAAAGAGCAGTTAAAAATGTTTGTTTTTAACAATTTAATGAACAACATTAGAGTTCATCAAGAACAGAAAGTAGGATGTTGCATCCTTCCCTAATTTCCTTTTCAGACAGGGTTAGGGGCGGAGTAATTCGTACTGCTTTTTTTTCAAACAACAACCAGAAAAGAATCAATCCTTTGTCTAGGCATCTTAAAACCAATTGATTGGCGGTTTCTGCATCGGGAAGGATTAGTGCTAGCATGAGTCCCATTCCTCGAATTTCCTGAATGCGATCATGAACCAAAAGCTGTCGAAACAGTTGTTCTTTTTGGAGCGTTTCCTTCATCAATCTCCCTCCTGTGATTTGTTGTAACGTTGCCAAAGCCGCAGAAGCGATTACGGGATGTCCGCCAAAAGTGGTGATGTGTCCCAATATAGGATCCGTTTGGATCAGTTTCATTAGGGCGGGTGAAGTTGAAAACGCACCTATCGGAAACCCGCCCCCAAGTCCTTTTCCCATAACAAGAATGTCTGGAACAATTCCAAAAGTTTCAAAAGCAAAAAGCTTTCCTGTTCTGCCCATTCCGGGTTGAATTTCATCAAGAATCAATAAGGCACCGACTTCCTCACACCGCTTTTTTACTTTTCTTAAATAACCGTTTTTAGGAATTATAAATCCTGCGCCTCCTTGAATGGTTTCTAGAACAACCGCCGCAGTTTTGGTGCCAATTTTTAATAAATCTTCATCATTATTAAACCCAATGTATTCGATTCCTGGCAGCAACGGTCTGTAGGCACTTTTTCGTTCTTCAAACCCCATAATGCTCATCGCTCCTTGTGTACTTCCATGATAAGCGTTTTTGGCTGCAATAAATTGAGACTTTCCTGTGGCTCGTTTTGCCAATTTCATTGCCCCTTCAATGGCTTCCGTTCCTGAATTGGTTAAATAGGTACACGATAATGATTCTGGAAGATGTTTTGCTAGAAGTTTGGTAAGTTCAACAGCAGGTTGTTGTACAAATTCTCCATACACCATTACGTGCCAATATTTATCAAGCTGCTCTTTTACAGCAGTCACTACACTGGGAGGACGGTGTCCCAAGCTACAAGCAGAAACCCCAGCAACAAAGTCCAAATACTTTTTTTGATGAACATCATAAACATAGCTTCCTTCGGCATGTGAAATTTCCATAGCCAATGGACTTGGTGTGGTTTGTGCTTGGTATTTAAAAAAATCTTCCGTGAGCGGGTTCATTCTTTTAAATTATTGAGTTTTTTTTATCAACGGGTTACGTCTTTTTGTCTTGGGACCTTTTGGGGTCTTATCTTTGGTCAACTCAGGTTTTGGCATCAACTTTTTGCTTTTTTTTGGAATTCGCAGACCATTTTCTTTTTCAATAGGATCAATTTCTTGATGTATTCCTTGGATGACTACCAAGCGAATGTTTTTATCGGTTGCGCTTAATAAATCCTCTTTGGAGTTAACTTTTTCTGAACCTCTCCATACAAACCCTCGGAGTTGACGAGCATTTTTTGGCAACTCTTTTTCGGGATAAACGTTTCCTTCGGGCTCTGTAAAATAGGTGATTTGATCTATTGCATTATCCTCGATGTCCATTTGAAGAGCACTGCATATGGATTTGTCAATACCCACCAAATCTTGTGTGTCGTCATCATAAAGATAATAAATCATCTCCGTGTTTTTGATCACATGAATTGTTTTTAAGCTATTTTCTACAAATTTCCCGTAAAGATTAATTCCTTTAATTTGGTTGTAGTTGTCAATACCTAAAGTGTCTTTTTCGACTACAAATGAGTTGTTAAGGATTTTTAACGAATCCAGCTCTTCAGTTTTGGTATTGGAAATAAGATGTATTATGTCGCCTGTCATTTGACTTTCTCCCGACCATAATACAGGATTTTTTTTGGAAATTTCATTGGGGGTTAATCGTTGCAGTTGACGCTTTGTAAGCGGTTTGCGCATTAATTTTGTCAACCCAGTTTCTTTATTTACATGAATGGAGTCTGCTTTTCCGCTAAGGTCTTTCTTGTAGATACGAACATCGTAATAGCCTTTGATAATTCTTTTTTCAGGAGGTCCAATTGCAACTAGAGTATCGGCATGGATGTACAAAGAGTCGGTCTCCACCAAGCTGATCGCAATAGGGTTTTGGGTAATCATTGCAGAATCTTTTGCCTTAAATATTTCAGCATAATGACCTAGAATTATTGAGTTGTTGACAGTGTCGGTAAGTTTAACATTGTTGGTTGCAGCCGCGTAATTTAGCGGATTGTTAAAATACAAGCTGTCTCCTTCTATGATTCGATTGTTGTATAAAATCTCAGAATTTTTTATAAAAAATCCTTTTTTGTTATTCGTGTCATAGAAACCGCGCTCACAATAAATATCGTAATCTTCCCCCTTAATAGTGGTAGGCCCATAAAAATAGGCATGGTCAATATCAGTATAATAATCCAGCTGCAAGGAGTTGATGTTGTATTCTGGATTGGTAATTTCGACGTCTGTTAAGAATCGATATTTTTTTTGTTTCATATAAAAACGACCGCGATTACTCTTAATGACACTTGCACTGTCTTTAACAATGCCCCATGTTTCATAAAAAGCAATTTCATCATTTCGATTGTAGTAGAGCGTATCTGTTTCTAGGGTCATTTCAGGATTTTTCAAAAGCACATTCTCTTTGGTAACTGCAAAGCGTTTGTTGCCGTCGTATTCGATGTAATTACTAAACATTTCAATGGTATCTCCCTGATTTACAACTACATTACCGTAGGCTTTGAAAAAATTACGTTGTTTGTAAAACACAGCCCTATCTGACCATACATCCATTCCTTCATGAAACAAATGGACACGCTTGGAGTCGTTTTTACTTAGAATATTGGCTCCTGGAAAACGAATTTCGTCTCGATTGAATGCTCCTGCATCCTTAATTTCGATTGTTTTAGTTTCTTGTGCCTTGACGATTAAATGCGAGGTCAACAAAAACAAAATGCTATAAAAGAGAATGGGTTTCAATGAAATTATTTTCATCAAAAATACACTTTTTTGTGAAGCGATTCTCTATCGGTGAATGGTTTGTTTGCGATCGGGCCCTACAGAAATGATAGAAATAGGCACTTCAAGTTCTTTTTCTAAAAACAAAACGTAATTCATAAAGTTTTCTGGAAGTTCATTTTCTGCAGTGAGTTGGGTCAAATCTTCTTTCCATCCTGCAAATTCTTTATACATAGGGGTAACATTTTCTTCAAGGATTGAGTAGGGCAAATGTTCAATTACTTTGCCGTTGTAATTGTAGGATGTGCACACTTTTAATTTTTCAAAACCCGATAAAACATCGCCTTTCATCATCATTAGTTGGGTAACACCATTCACTTGTACTGCATATTTTAGCGCAACCAAATCAAGCCAACCGCAACGTCTGGATCGTCCTGTAGTGGATCCAAATTCATTCCCTACACGCCCCATTGTTTCTCCATCTTGATCGAACAGTTCGGTAGGAAAAGGACCGCTGCCTACGCGCGTTGTATAAGCTTTAAAGATCCCAAAAACTTCTCCAATTTTGTTTGGTGCTACACCCAAACCCGTACAAGCTCCGGCTGCAGTAGTGTTGGAAGAGGTAACAAACGGATACGTTCCAAAATCAATATCCAACAAAGAGCCTTGGGCACCTTCAGCAAGAATGGATTTTCCACTTTTTTGTGTTTGATGCAAATATTCTTCGCTATCAATAAATTCTAGTTGCTTAATGTATTCTACGGCTTCAATAAATTCAGCCTCCAAACTTTTTAAATCATACTCAATAGCTACGTCGTAAAACGCAATCATTTTTTCGTGTTTATCAGCTAACGAGCGGTATGTTTTTTTCCATGTACTTAGCTCCAGTTCCCCAACTCGAATTCCATTTCTACCTGTTTTATCCATATAGGTAGGTCCAATTCCTTTGAGGGTTGATCCAATTTTGGCTTTGCCTTTGGCAGCTTCCGACGCAGCATCTAACAATCGGTGAGTAGGAAGAATTAAATGCGCTTTTCGTGAAATCAACAATTTTGACCTAAAGTCAATGTTGAAAGGCTCTAGATTTTCGAGCTCTTTTTTAAAAACAACAGGATCAATCACTACGCCGTTCCCAACAACATTGGTTGCATTGTCATGAAAAATTCCTGAAGGAATTGTATGCAGCACGTGTTTTATTCCGTCAAACTCAAGGGTATGCCCAGCATTAGGGCCTCCTTGAAAGCGAGCAATGACATCGTAGTTTTTAGTGAGAACATCTACGATTTTTCCTTTTCCTTCGTCGCCCCACTGTAGTCCGAGTAGTAAATCTACTGCCATAAAATTTAATTTGATGATTTCTTTTTGGTTCCGTAAAAATATAATGAATGGTTGTGAATATCTATATCGAAAATATCTTCAATGGTTTTTTTAATACTTTGAATTCGAGGATCACAAAACTCTTTTACTTCTCCAGTATCTGTTAAAATTATGTGATCGTGCTGGCTATCAAAATATGATTTTTCGTATTGCGATAAGTTCGATCCAAATTGGTGCTTTCTTACCAACCCACATTCAAGAAGCAATTCAATAGTATTGTATAATGTAGCTCTGCTTACTCGATAGTTTTTATTTTTCATTTTGATATAAAGAGACTCAATATCAAAATGATCTTTGTTGTCATAAATTTCCTGTAAAATAGCGAAACGTTCGGGTGTTTTACGGTGCCCATTATTATCCAAAAATTGGATAAATACTTCTTTGACAGTTTCTTGGTTTTTGGAAGTGTTCATTACACTCAAAGAATTTTTCTTTCACAAAAATACGCATCTATTTTCAATCTCGCACTACTTTTTCCACTCCACTAATATTTTCTAGGTTTTTCATCAGTCGTTTGAGAAAAGTATTGTTCTTAACTTCAACACTTAAAGTTCCTTTAAAAGTACCACCGTCGGTTGAAAACGCCATTTTTTTGATGTTGACATTGAGATTGTTAGATATGATTTGTGTGATTTCATTTACCATTCCAACGTAGTCTATTCCTGAAATTTTAATATTTACTGCAAAATTTTCTTGGGAAGAATCAATCCATTTGGCAGTAACAATTCGGTAAGCAAATTTGGATTGTAAGCTCAAAGCGTTTGGACATTGTTTTTTATGAACTTTAATTCCTTCATTAACTGTTACAAACCCAAAAACTTCGTCTCCAGGAATGGGATTGCAGCAATTTGAAAACGAATAATCCAACTTGTCTTCGTTATTGGTAAACACAAGTTGATCGTAATTGGCGGTAATTTCCTCTCGATGAATTTGGTCAAGATTCCTTTTCTCTTGGGGTTTGCTCTTGAAAAAGTTTAAAAAACGATTCCCTTTGGAGGCTGCAAATTTTTTCAACTTTATATTATCGATTGTTCCTATTTGAACACGATAATACAAATCCAAACTTGTATTTAGTCCAAAGAAAACAACCAAATCGTTGATGGTTTTTTCATCAAGTTTAAATTTTAATTGTTTTAATTTTCTTCTAAGTTGCTCTTTCCCTTCTTCTGCAAGCAGCTTCTTTTCGGCACTCAAAGAAGAACGTATTTTTGAACGCGCTCTGCTGGTTTGACTGTAATCCAGCCAGTTTGCTGTGGGTCTAGACTTTTCAGAAGTAATGATTTCTACTTGATCACCGCTTTTCAATGTTCTGCTCAGTGGTACAATTTTACCATTGACTTTTGCCCCACGGGTATGCATGCCAACTTCGGTGTGAATACTAAAAGCAAAGTCAATAGGTGTAGAGCCTGTGGGTAACGATTTCAAATCACCGTTGGGGGTGAATACAAAAATTTCTGTTGAATAAAGATTCAATTTAAATTCTTCTACAAAATCTACTGCATTTTCTTCTGAATTTTCAAGGGTGTCTTGCAAACGATTCAACCATATTTCAAGTCCCTTTTCATCTTGATCTCCTTGCTTGTATTTGAAGTGCGCGGCGTAGCCTTTTTCAGCAATTTCATGCATTCTTTCGGACCGAATTTGTACTTCAACCCACTTTCCTTTGGGTCCCATGACCGTGATGTGAAGTGCTTCATATCCTGTGGTTTTTGGAGAAGAAATCCAATCTCGAAGCCGGAGCGGATTGGGACGGTAATGATCTGTTACGATAGAATATATTTTCCATGCCAAAAACTTTTCATCTTTTTCGCGGGATTTGTATACAATCCGAATGGCAAATTTGTCAAAAACCTGATCGAAGGAAACATTCTTTGTAACCATTTTGTTTCGAATCGAATAAATGGATTTCGGTCTCCCCTTAATTTCGTATTTTATTTTTTCGGATTGGAGGCTTTCTTCAATCCGTTGAGAAAAATTAGCAATGTATTCTTTTTGTTCTTCCTCGGTTTGAGCGACACGCTTTAAAATATCGTTATAGACATCATTTTCAGTGTATTTTAAACCCAAATCTTCCAACTCGGTTTTGATGTTGTATAATCCAATTCGATGCGCCAAAGGTGCATAGATGTATAAGGTTTCGGATGCAATTTTCACTTGCTTGTATTCTGGCATGGCATCCATGGTTTGCATATTGTGCAATCGGTCAGCAATCTTAATGATAATTACCCGTATATCATCATTAAGGGTAAGCAGCATTTTTCGAAAATTTTCTGCTTGAAACGAAACGTCTTTATCTTTTTTTAGACTGGAAATTTTGGTTAATCCATCGACAATTTTAGCAATGGTTTCTCCAAAAAGTTGTTGCAAGTCATTGAGGGTGTAGGAAGAGTCCTCTACAACGTCGTGAAGAAGTGCAGCGCAGATAGAGGTAGCGTCCAGTCCAATTTCTGAGGCCACAATTTTTGCAACAGCAATGGGGTGTAAAACATAGGGAATCCCTGATTTTCTCCGTTGATCTTTGTGTGCATCAACAGCGGTATCAAAGGCCAAACGAATTAACTTTTTATCGTCTTTCGTCAGCGATTGATAACTGATTTTAAGGAGTTCTTTGTATTCCTTAGCAATGAGTTGATTCTCTTTTTCTACATCGATAACCTGCATACCCTAAAAGTAGGTATTTTTTTTCATTTTTAAGATTCCTTTGCTTCCATTTTTTCAATTCGCTGCAAAAGGGTTGGGTGCGAATAGTGCCATTTTACATAAAGCGGATGCGGTGTTAAATTACTCAAACTGGTTTTGGATAATTTTTTTAAAGCCGCCACCAAAGGCTCAAATGCGTAGGTATTTTTGGCATAAGCATCGGCTTGATATTCGTACTTTCGGGAAAGATAGTTCATTCCCAGCCCTGTGATTTGAGATAAAGGAGTGTATAAAATTACAAAGGCAATGAGCCCTACATGAAAGCTAGGAATGGATACTTGCAACGCTTCCGAAAGGAGGGGCATATTGACACAAAGCGATAGTAAAAACAACATAACTCCCGTTTGAACGGTTGATAAAATCAAATTACTCAGAATGTGTTTTTTCTTGTAGTGTCCAACTTCATGGGCCAACACGGCTACAATTTCTTCGACAGTTAACTTTTCAATGAGCGTGTCGTACAAGGTGATTCTTTTTTGTTTTCCAAACCCAGAAAAATAGGCATTGGCTTTTGTTGACCGTTTGGATCCGTCTATGACAAAAATGTTGTCAAGCGTAAAACCCACTTGTTTTGAGTAGATTTCAATTGCTTGACGCAATTCTCCATCTTCAAGAGGTTTTTGTTTATTAAAAAGCGGCACAATGAGTTGGGCATAAAAACGATTTATCAATACGGATATTAGGGTAATAAAACCCCACGCATAAACCCAAAAGAAAGATCCAGAAACTTCGTAAAACCAAACCAATCCTGCTAAAACAGCTCCTCCAAACAATAGAGTGATTCCCCAACCTTTTAGCTTGTCAGTTATGAATGTTTTGAAATTGGTTTTGTTAAATCCAAAGGCATCTTCAATTACAAATGTGTTGTAGTATGAAAAAGGAATTCCAACAAGCTCATTGGCAAAATATATAATTCCAAAAAACACAAGAGCAATGACGATAGGATTTTCAAAATATGTCCTAGTTAATGCATCTACCCAAGCAAAACCATCAAAAAAAAAGAAAGTAAGCGTTATTACAAAGCCAAATCCTCCAGAAATTTTTGAAAACCGATAGCGAGTATGGCTGTATGATTGTGATTTTTGGTAAGCTTCTTGGTCATAAACATCACTCAACTTATTAGGAATAGGATCTGAAAATCGTTTTGCGTTTAAAGCGTTAAGAAGTGTATCAAAACAAAAGGAAATAATTAAAATTCCGATAATGATGTAGAAAAGAATAGTTGGAGTCATAACAGTGTATCAAATAAGAGTGCGTTGTCTTTTTGCTTCAAAAATTAAAACGGCTGCCGCTACCGAAACGTTCATGGAGTCAATTTTACCCTCCATGGGAATGTGAATATTTTGAGTGGCATATTCAAGCCATTGATGAGTAAGGCCCTCTGCTTCAGTTCCTACTACCAAAGCAGTTGGAGCTTCGAACGAAACATCTGTGTACGGAAGGCTTGATTGCAAACTTGCAGTAAAAATAGCGATTTCTTGCCGTTGAAGATACTCGATAATTTCTAAGGTGCTTCCTGTGGCAATAGGGGTAGTGAAAATCCCACCCACACTCGATCTTATGACATTGGAATTGTACAGATCTGTTTTGGGATTGGCAATCAGCACTCCGTCCAAACAAGCAGCGTCCGCAGTGCGAAGTAATGCGCCTATATTGCCAGGTTTTTCTGGTGATTCAGCAACGAGAAGCAATGGATTTTTTGTTTTTAGAGTAAAAGAGTTCAAGTGGTGATTTTTTTGTTGAATCACAGCAATCAGTCCTTCGGTTGAATCTCGATAGGCTAATTTTTCGTATGCTTTTTGCGACAATCGGGTAATTGAAATGCGGTTTACAGAATCTTCTAAAAATGAAAACAATGCCTCAGATGAAAGTAAATTTTCACAAAAAAAACACTCTACAACGGTATAACCACCCTGAATCGCAAGTCCAATTTCTCGAACTCCTTCAACTATAAATAGCTGCTGATCATGGCGTACTTTTGCTTTGGATTGAAGCTTTAAAAGATCCTTTATTCGAAGATTGTTAGGACTTTCTATATATTTCAAAGGCTTTGTTTTTTTAGGTAAAATTAGTCAAAAAAGACAAAAAATTAGTCCGAATTTAATTTAGTTTCAAATTAATTACCCAAATTTTTATACTTTTAAAAAAATTATGAAACCTAACCTATGAAATATACCGTTGCTATTGTTGATGATGAATCCAAAAATCTAGAAATTCTTGCATATTACATAGCTTCATACTGTCCACAATTGGAAGTTGTAGCTCAACTTTCTACCAAAAAAAGTGCCATCAAATATCTTCAATCCAACCCTCCTCAAATTCTATTTTTGGACATTGTGTTGGACGAAGGAAGTGGTTTTGATGTGTTGGATGAGTTTGATTATTCTAAAACTCAAGTGGTGTTCTCTTCGGCACATGATGAATTTGCACTCAAAGCATTTCGCTATCAGGCGCATGATTATTTGTTAAAACCAATAGAAATCAAAGATTTAATAACTACTTCCGATAGCTTAATTAATAAAATAAAGTCCAATGTGTTTCCCGCTAATGATACGTTGGGTGGACTTAGAAATCAATTCAATAGTGAAAGCAATAAACCAAATCGAGTAAAAATTATTCAAAGAACTAAAGTGGATTTTGTGAAGGCAGATGATATTGTTTTTTGTCAGTCATTACCAGGATCGAAATCCGAATACCATACCATTGATGACCAAGTCTTGTATTCCAATCAATCATTGTCAGAACTAAATACCATTCTCGATAAATCCATTTTTTTTAGAATCAGCAGATCGTTTATTATCAACATGAATCATTTATCTGAAATTGATAAAAATATCTCGTACAGTTGTGTGATTTCGAACAATGCTCGTCTTTCAATAACCCGAAGCAAATACAAAGAATTGCTTCTTAAGATTGATGAAGTATTCAATATGTAGTCTGGAAATATTTAAATTCGTACTTTTGCCTTAGCTTAATTGAAAGCAACAACAACTCTGATAATGTTTTTACAATGATTACAACGAATCAAGATTTGTCGCAAGAATTTATCGATTTAGAACATCAATACGGTGCTCATAATTACCATCCACTTCCTGTGGTTTTAAGCAAAGGAAAGGGTGTTTATGTTTGGGATGTAGAAGGGAAAAAGTACTACGATTTTTTATCAGCATATTCTGCGGTAAATCAGGGACACTGTCATCCAAAAATTATCGACGCAATGATGCAACAGGCCCAAAATCTGACATTAACTTCACGCGCGTTTTTCAATGATGTTTTGGGAAAATACGAAGCTTTTACAACTCAGTTTTTTGGTTTTGACAAACTATTGCCCATGAATACAGGTGCTGAAGCTGTTGAAACTGCTATTAAATTGGCTAGAAAATGGGGGTACGAAAAAAAAGGAATCGCTCAAAATGAAGCTAAAATAGTTGTTTGTGAAAATAATTTTCACGGAAGAACAACTACCATAGTATCTTTTTCAAACGATCCTGTAGCATCCAAAAATTTTGGTCCTTATACCCCTGGATTTGTCAAAATCCCATACAACGACTCAGCAGCCCTGGAAAAAGTAATCAAGAATGATCCTAGTATTGTTGGATTTTTGGTAGAACCTATTCAGGGAGAAGCTGGAGTTTATACTCCTTCCGACGATTATATGGTAAAAGTAAAACACATTTGTAATCAAAACAAGGTTTTGTTTATTGCCGACGAAATACAAACGGGAATTGCACGAACAGGCTCCTTGTTAGCGGTTTGTGGAAATTGTTCCTGTGAAGGTCATTGCGAACGTCAGAGTACTTATTCACGACCTGATATTTTGATATTAGGAAAAGCACTCAGCGGAGGAGCCTATCCTGTATCTGCTGTGCTGGCAGACAATGATGTGATGAACGTCATCGGACCCGGTCAGCACGGAAGTACTTTTGGTGGAAATCCCATTGCGGGTGCTGTGGCGATAGCAGCTTTGGAAGTAGTTAATAACGAACATCTTTCTCAAAATGCACGTACGTTGGGAAATTTGTTTCGTTCCAAAATGAATGATTATATAGCCAACAGCAATATTGTTTCGTACATAAGAGGAAAAGGATTGTTAAATGCTATTTTGATTAACGATACTGAAGAAAGTTCTACGGCTTGGAATATATGTGTTGCCCTCAAAGAAAATGGATTGTTGGCCAAACCAACTCACGGAAACATCATTCGATTTGCACCTCCTTTAGTGATGACTGAAGAGCAGCTCTTAGAATGTGTGTCTATTATCACTAGTACGTTAAAAGAATTTGAATTGTAACTCCGATGAGTTCATCTGTTTATTTTGACAACGCAGCTACTACGCCTTTGCTTCCTGAAGTGGTGGAAAGGATGCAGTTGGTTTTGTCTAATACATTTGGCAATCCTTCGTCAGTGCATGAAAGCGGTAGAAAAGCCAAAACTATTATTGAAACGGCTCGAAAAACAATTGCTTCAGAACTGAATGTCAGCCCGCGCGAAATTATTTTTACATCGGGAGGCACAGAATCTATCAATATGGTTTTGAATAGTGCTGTCAGAGATTTGGACGTAACGACAATCATTACTTCAAAAATCGAACATCACGCTGTTTTACATGCTGTTGAGTTGCTCGAAAAACAACACCAAGTTCAAGTTCATTATGTCAATTTGCATTCGTGTGGAACACCGGATTATGAGCATTTAGAGGCTTTGTTGCAACAAGATGATTCCAAAAAAATAGTCAGTTTGATGCACGTCAATAATGAAGTCGGTACTCTTTTGGATATCCAAAAAGTAGCTGAAATGTGTAACGCTAACAATGCGCTATTTCATTCAGACACTGTTCAGTCGGTAGGTCATTTCAAAATGGATTGTCAAAAAATTCCTATTGATTTTTTGGTAGCAGCAGCCCATAAGTTTCACGGTCCTAAAGGAGTCGGATTTGTTTATATTAGAAAAAGTACTAATATCCAATCTTTCATTGTTGGAGGAGGACAGGAGCGAGGTTTCAGAGCTGGAACAGAATCTGTTCATAATATTGCTGGAATGGAAACTGCTTTTGTGCATGCTTATAAGAATCTGGAAAAAGATCGAAAGTACGTTTCGGAACTCAAAGAGTATTGTAAAAATCAACTTATTAAACACATGCCAGGAACAACTTTTAATGGTAAGTGTGCTGATATGGAGAATAGTTCCTACACGATACTCAATGCCTGTTTGCCAATTGATCCAAAAAAGAGTGACTTGTTATCCTTTCATTTAGACCTCAACGGTATTGAGTGTTCTAAGGGAAGCGCTTGCCAATCAGGAGCCAGTCAAGGGTCTCATGTACTTAATGAGTTATTAGCTCCAGAAGACCTTAAAAAACCTTCGTTACGATTTTCCTTTTCAAAGTTCAACGCCCATTCGGAGGTAGATCGTTTGGTTTTGTTTTTGAAAGACTACGCAAACAATTAAAATTTAAGCGTGGTTTTGATATTAAAAACGCGTGGCGTCATATAGTTGGGAATTCCGAATTGTTGTTTCGTATAAACGTCTCTAACCCAGGTGTTGGTAATCGAATTTTGAACATCAAAAACATTGAAAATTTCAACTCCAACAGTCATTTCTTGAATGTTTTTAAACAATTTCTTTTTCTGGGTATTATTTGGATCAATTAAAACATAGGACATTCCCATATCTACTCGTTTGTAATCTCTTAATCGTTGAAGGTATTGATACGAATCGGCATAACTGGGTGAACCGCCTGGAAGTCCTGTATTGTAAATCAAGTTTAAATTCATTTTTAGGTTGGGCATTTTTGGGACATAATCTTGAAACAACATGGCAAACTTAAGCCGTTGATCGGTAGGGCGGGGAATGTATCCTTTTTGGTCAATATTTTCTTGAGTGTTGAGGTATCCAATACTAATCCAAGACTCGGTTCCTGGGACAAATTCGCCATTAAGTCGGACGTCAAAACCTGTTGCGAAAGCTACGGCATTGTTTTGAGCAGCATATCGTATTCGCACATTTTCTAGGGTATAAGGATTTACGCGCGTAATACTTTTGTAATAGGCCTCACTGATTAATTTAAAGGGCCGATCCCACAGTAAAAAACTGTATTCGTTTGCCAACAAATAATGCCACGATTGCTGCGCTTTTACTTGTGGTTGTAGGACCCCAAATTGATCTCTTAATTCCTTATATACAGGAGGTTGGGCATAACTTCCTACAGCAATCCGAAACAGCATATCTTTTTTCCATTGAGGTTTGATTGCAAACTGAAAACGTGGACTTACGACTTGATGCGAGTTGCCGCTGTCGGAAACCGACCATTGATGTGTGCGGATGCCTGCATGATACCAAACTTGATGTTTGCCCCAATCTTGTTGAAAACTCCATTGCAAATAACCTTCCATTCGGTCAATAACGGAGTGGTTGGTAGCTCTGACATTTTGATAGGCAAGCAAAGGTCCTGAAAAGGGAGTGTAAGGTTGGTCGTTTTGAATGGCTGTATTGGGAGGTCGTAGAGAAAATCCAGCGGAATCAATCACTTCCCACTCCACGATCCTGTCTTTAATATCTTCGCGTTTGAAAGAAATTCCACCATCAATTTGATGTTCGCCTATTCGATATATTCCCTTGAGAGCGGCTTTTGAAATAATTCCATCCAAATGGTTACGAGCGTGCGTAAGTTGGGAGCCTACTCCTTTTGTGTACTCAACATCTCCTAAATTTTCTCCACCAATATCAGTGCTTGGTTCGCCCAAAAAATACTGCGCTAAAATGTCAAAACTTTCTGTTTCTTGAGTGTGATAAACAGAGGCAATTGCTTTTAATGTAAGATTTTCAGCGGCCTTAAAGGTTGTTTTTAATGCAGCCGAACGGGTAGTGTAGTTGTCTTTTTCCATGCCCTCGTAATACACAACCAAGGCTTTGGGTTCTTGAAGCGTTCCAAAGTTGGTTTTACGTGTCAAGGGTTCGTAATTATATTCGTTGATAGATAAACTTGCCAATAAATTAAGCGACCATTTTGCATTCAACTTGTATGTCCAAAAAGATTGAATATCAGCAAAACGAGGTTGGAAGTTGGTTGCAGTTTCTTTTTGATTGACCAACAACGAGTTGTCGCGATAGCGAACCCCTGTAACTCCCGACAAGGTGTTTTTTGTATTGACCATTTCATAAGTAACGCTTCCGCCGAGAAGACTAAGCGTAGCTTTTGCTTTTGATTCCAGAGGTTTTTTATAGATAATATCCAAAACTGAAGACAGCTTATCGCCGTATTTTGATTGGAATCCTCCTGCTGAAAATGAAACATTTTGAATCATTCCTGTATTCAAAAAACTAAGCCCTTCTTGTTGCCCTGAACGAACCAAAAATGGACGATACATTTCAATTTCATTTACATAAACTAGGTTCTCATCATAATTTCCACCCCGAACAGCGTATTGTGTACTGAGTTCATTGTTTGAGTTTACACCCGGCAGCGAGGTCAATAGATTTTCAACACCTGGATTGGCTCCGGGTAAGTTGCGAATGGTTTGAGGGCTGATAGTTTGAATTCCCTCTACAAATTTTCGCCGATTTTTTTTAACAATTACTTCTCCAATTTGCTGAATCTTTTCACTCAAAACAGGATGAAATTCATATTCCTCATTGGGTCGTAGCGTTAATGAAAGAGAAGCATTCTTGTAGGATATGTGGGAAAAAACAATCGTGACAGATTGATTTGAAGGAACGGATAGTTCATAAAATCCATTATTATTTGTCGTTGTTCCACCAAAATTTGTAATGATATTGACCCCAACTACAGCGAAGTTATTTTCCGAAGTAACCACTCCTTTTATTACGGCTGATTGTGCACTTGCAAAACCTGTCATTAAAACCACACAAAGACAAATAAATCTATTCATAAGTTTTTCGATAAAAAACGGCATTGTATTGACTGCTGTTTCCAACCATGTCTTTAACGGAAATTTCTATAAAATGTTTTGTCCCTTCTAGGGGATAGTCGTCAAAGGTAAAAGTCAAGCTCTTTTTTTTGTATTCGTATTCAAACAGCACCCATTTTCCGTCTATGGTGCCTCGATAATGTCCTATTCCTGTACCTTCATCATCAATAATAAAAGAAAGCTTACGATAGTTACTCACCCATTTTCCATCTTCAAAATTGACAGGTTCAATGGTGGGTGGAATAGTGTCTCGTCCCAAAATGTATTTACCCAATGTTTTTGTACGTGCCTTGAAAACGCCATTCTTATGATCCGATGACACAAAGTGAATGGATTTTTTACCAGACACTATTCCCAAATAATTGCCTTTTTGGATGGTGTCAGGTTGGTATGAAATTTTAATATTTTTGTAAACAGGCACCAAAGGATTTTCGATTACAAGCGTGTCTCCAGACTCTTTAATATCAATAGTGGCGTCTTCAAAAAAGGTGTTTTTTGCAAAATACACACTGCTTTTTTCAAAGGTATACAAGTAGTCTCGATCTGTTAAAATAATTTTCCCTGGTTTTTTTTCTTTCGAACGAACGGCAATTTGTTCAACTCCTTTTACTGGAACTTGAAGCGTAACGGAGTTGTTTTCAAAATCACTTACCTTTATACTGTAGATATAATTGAGACCTTCTTTAACAGAAAAACTTCCCTTGTTTGAAGTTGTGTAGAATTCAAGTTTATTGCCTTTTGTTTTAAATAGTTTAATAATTTTTTGTCGGTGTGTTTTCATACGAGGGTAATCAATAAATGTATTGATAAAACTTGATTCTTTGAACGAAAACTTGTTCATTTCAAACGACTGAAGAAGCGAACCGTTTAAATGCGTACTGATTTTAAAAATACCGTTCTGATTGTATGCCAAATCTTGTCGATCAATGGTATTGATTCCAAAACCAATAGGTCCAATGGCATGAACAGGATCAGCGCTGTATAGTGAATCATTCACTTTTTTAAAAATGAGTTGAATCGGGGTGTTCAGAGAGTTAATGACACTGGATTCTGAAAGCGGATATCCTACCAAATTTTGAATAATTGGACGTTGGTGGTCTGCAACATCAAAACCCAAAAGCAAGGGGTTTATTGGTTTTTGACTCAAGGTTTCTCGAATTTCAAAATGAAGGTGAGGACCGCTAGAACTTCCAGTATTTCCCGACAAGGCAATGAATTCTCCCTTATTGATTTTGAGCGCGTTTGGTTTTGGAAACAATTCAATTTCATAAGTTTCCTGGCTGTATTGTTGTTTTTGGACATAAGCCTCAATGCTAGGTGCAAATTTTTTCAAATGAGCATAGACCGAGGTGTATCCGTTGGGATGTTCTATGTAAAGTACTTTTCCAAATCCGCCATGAGAAATTTTGATGCGTTTCACAAATCCACTTCCAATAGCTTTCACTTCAAAGTTTTCTTTTTTCTGGGTTTTTATATCCAATCCAGAATGAAAATGATTGGAGCGCAATTCTCCAAATGTTCCCGCCAAAAGCAAGGGAATGTCCAAAGGTGCTTGAAAGTCTTTGTGAGTTTCATTGGGTTGCGAATAACTTCTCAAAACCACAAAAAACAATAAGTAGAAAATTAAGAATCCGAGATATTTCATGTATGTCAAAAGTAGCAAATTATAAACAATCTTAAAATTAGAATCTTCAACTTGGAATATTGGTTTAGGAATGCTAACTTTGAAGAGCAGATGTAAAATTTTGCTACAAGATGAGTGAAACAATGCAAGCCATTGATTTGTTAGAAAATACCATTCGAACAATGATTCAAAAAATGAGAATTCTTGAAAAAGAAAACGAGTTATTGGGTCAAAAAGTAGATGAACTAAAACAGCTTGTATCAGTCCAAAACAAAGATAGTTTGCTTTGGAAAGACAAATACCATTCACTTGTCATAGCAAAAACACTGCAAGGTAGTAGTAAGAATACAAACAATGTTAAACTCACTATAAGTAATCTCATTAAGGAAATAGACACGTGCATTGCGCAACTAAATCCTTAAAAAATAACTTGACAAGTGCAGAAAATAAAGCTAACAATCGCAAATAGGGTGTATCCCTTGAGTGTTTCCTCGCATGAGGAAGAAGAGGTTTTGAGAAAAGCCGTAAAAAAAATTGAAAGCATGATTCAACACTTTGAAAAAAATTATGCAGTTAATGACAAGCAAGATGTATTGGCAATGTGCGCCCTTCAACTTGTTGCTCAAGCTGCTCGAGATGACCATAGCGAAGTTTTGACAGAGAAAAAAATAGGAAGTCGCATAGAAGCGTTGAATCAAGAATTAGCCTCGTTGTTAACTTCCTAAACGTTCATTAACATATATAAATACTGCCTGCATCAATTGCATTTTTTGATAAACTCAACACCAATTCTATTAAAAGAGGTGAGTGAAGTTGCAAAAGCAAGCCGTCTTCGAACGGATCCTTGACCAACTTAGTAGCCTCAAACCTGTTTAATATGAGTTTATACAAAACCTTATTGATGTGGGCTTTTTTTATGTAAAAAAACAAACAAAATGGAATTCAACATCTATACCATCGCTTTTGGTATTGTCGGAATTGTATTGGGACTAATTGTTTCAAAAATTCTAGACAAAAGCAGTGCAAATAAAACAATTACCAATGCTCAGAAAGAAGCATCTCAACTAATAAGGGATGCTCAAAAAGAGGGTGAAATAATTAAGAAAGACAAACTCTTCCAAGCAAAAGAAAAGTTCTTAGAGCTCAAGAGTGAACACGATAAGGTCATCACATCTAGAGAAAACAAATTGAATGATGCTCAAAAGCGAATTCGTGATAAGGAGTCTCAAATATCCAATGAAATATCCAAAAACAAGCGCCTTAATCAATCTCTTGAAGACAAGTCTGCGATTCTAAATAAAAAGTCGGAATATATTGATAAGAAAAAAGAAGAACTCGATAAGCTTCATCAAAGCCATGTCAGCCAATTGGAAGCGATTTCTGGTTTGTCTGCCGAAGAAGCCAAAGAACAATTGGTGAATTCTTTAAAAGAAGAAGCCAAAACAGATGCATTAGCATTTGCTCAAAATGCTATTGAAGAGGCCAAATTGACTGCCCAGCAAGAAGCAAAAAAAATTATAATTAACACCATTCAGCGAATAGGAACTGAAGAAACAGTCGAAAACTGTGTGTCGGTATTTAACTTAGATTCTGACGATGTAAAAGGTCGTATTATTGGTAGGGAAGGTCGCAACATTCGCGCTATTGAAGCTGCTACTGGTGTAGAAATTATTGTTGACGATACTCCAGAAGCCATTATTCTTTCTTGCTTTGATTCGGTTCGTAGAGAAGTTGCTCGTTTGTCGCTTCATAAACTAGTTACTGACGGACGAATTCACCCTGCTAGAATTGAAGAGGTGGTTAGTAAAACAACCAAACAAATTGAATCTGAAATTATTGAAGTAGGAAAACGCACCGTAATTGATTTGGGAATCCACGGTCTTCATCCCGAACTTATAAAAGCTGTTGGTCGAATGAAGTATCGATCTTCATACGGTCAAAACTTGTTACAACATTCGCGAGAGGTTTCAAAACTTTGTGGTGTGATGGCTTCTGAGCTAGGGCTCAATGCCAAAGTTGCCAAACGGGCAGGACTGCTTCACGATATTGGAAAAGTACCGGAAGAAGAAACAGAAACTCCCCATGCTATTTTGGGAATGCAATGGGCTGAAAAATACGGAGAAAAAGAAGATGTTTGCAATGCCATCGGTGCGCATCACGATGAAATTGAAATGAAAAACCTCATTTCCCCCATTGTTCAGGTTTGTGATGCGATTTCAGGAGCTCGTCCTGGGGCGCGCCGGCAAGTATTGGACAGTTACATACAGAGACTTAAAGAAATGGAAGACATTGCTTATGAGTTTACAGGAGTCACAAAGGCATACGCTATCCAAGCGGGTAGAGAACTCCGAGTAATGGTTGAAAGCGAAAAAGTGTCTGATGATTTAGCAGCTCAATTATCTTTTGAAATTTCGCAAAAAATCCAAACAGACATGACCTATCCCGGTCAGGTAAAAGTTACTGTAATTCGAGAAACTCGTGTGGTAAATATTGCCAAGTAAAAACAATGTGTTTGTATGAAGGCAAACGGTTTGATAAATCATAAAAAAACCATCAAATAGCTATTTGATGGTTTTTTGTTATTAGAATCGAAAAGCGTTTTAGTCTCTACTTCGATTTCGATTGCGATCTCCTCCACGGTTATCGCGTCTATCATTGTCTCTACGTGGTGGTCGCTCAACATAACCTTCTGGTTTTTCCAGCAAGGCTTTTCGAGATACTTTTTCTTTGCGAGTTCTTGGATCTACTCCAAAATACTTAACATCAAAGACATCCCCCATGTTGACTACATCGGACACATTTTCTGTGCGTTCCCATGCCAATTCACTAACGTGTAACAAGACTTCGTTTCCAGGAGCTTCTATATACTCAACAACAGCACCAAAATCTAACATTTTGATTACTTTTACAGAATAGGTAGCTCCTTTTTCGGGCTTGAACGTAATTGAGTCAATTTTGGCGAGTACCGCATCTATCCCTTCGGCAGATGTTCCTAGAATTTCCACAATACCTTCTTCGGTTTCTGGATCTTCGTTAATCACAATCGTACAGCCAGTTTCTTTTTGCAGTTCTTGAATTACTTTTCCACCAGGTCCAATCAAAGCACCGATATAATCGTTAGGAATTCTTCGAGTTACCATTTTTGGCGAATGTGGCTTCACATCCTCTGCAGGTGCAGCAATGGTAGCGACTAGCTTTTCCAAAATGTGTAAACGACCCTCAAGAGCTTGTTTCAATGCTTTTACTAAAATTTCATAGGACAATCCTTTGATTTTAATATCCATTTGACAAGCCGTAATTCCATCTTCTGTACCAGTAACCTTAAAATCCATATCACCTAGGTGATCTTCGTCTCCCAAAATATCAGACAATACTGCGTATCGTTCTCCATCGGAAATCAATCCCATAGCAATTCCTGAAACGGGTTTACGAATTTGAATACCAGCGTCCATCAGCGCCATAGTTCCAGAACAAACAGTTGCCATTGACGACGACCCATTTGACTCCAATACTTCCGATACAATTCGAACCGTATAAGGACAGTTGTCAGGCATTACTTTTTTAAGAGCACGCTGTGCCAGGTTTCCATGACCAATTTCTCTTCGCGAAGTTCCGCGAAGTGGGCGTGCTTCTCCTGTACAAAACGGAGGAAAGTTGTAGTGTAAATAAAAGTTTTCTTCTCCTTGATGTGAAGGCGAATCGATAATGTTTGATTCTCTAGAAGTTCCCAAGGTAACGGTTGCTAGTGCTTGTGTTTCTCCTCTAGTAAATATTGAAGATCCGTGTGTAGAAGGCAAATAATCAACTTCACACCATATTGGGCGAATCTCGTTAGTTTGTCTTCCGTCCAATCGTTTTCCTTCGGCAAGTACTACCTCACGAACAGCTTCTTTCTGAGCAATATTAAAATACTTTGAAATTAAATGTCCTTTTTCTTCTTGCTCCTCTTCGCTAAACAATGCGATTGCTTCGTCTTTAACAAGACCAAATTTTTCTCCCCGTTCTTGTTTGGATGAACCAGCTTTGGCAATATCGTAACACTTTTGATAAACAGCTTCTTTAACTTTAGCGGCAATAGCGTCATCGGTTTCTTCTTGTTCGTATTCGCGAGTTGCTTTTTTTCCGACGGCTTCCGCAAGTCGAATTTGTGCTGCAATTTGAACTTTAATGGCTTCGTGACCAAACTTAATAGCCTCTACCATTTCTTCTTCAGAAATCTCATTGAATTCACCTTCTACCATCGCAACAGAATCTTCACTTGCCCCAATCATAATGTCGATGTCTGATGCTTCAAGTTGCGCTCGGCTTGGGTTGATTATGAATTTTCCGTCAATTCTTCCTACGCGTGCCTCAGAAATTGGACATTCAAAAGGAATATCCGACAACTGAATTACTGTAGAAGCTGCTAATCCAGCAAGAGCATCACACATAACGTCATCGTCATGAGACATTAATTGAATCATTAGCTGAGTTTCGGCATGATAATCTTTTGGAAATAAGGGTCGCAATACACGATCTACCAATCGCATGGTCAAAATTTCGTCGTTGCTAGGTCTGGCTTCTCGCTTGAAGAAACCACCAGGGAATCTTCCCGCTGAGGCAAATTTTTCTCTGTAATCAACGGTCAGTGGTAAAAAATCAACAGGGCTGGCTTTTCGAGCCGATACAACGGTTGCTAATAACATAGCATTTCCCATTCTAATGACTGCTGAACCGTCGGCTTGCTTGGCAAGCTTTCCTGTTTCGATGGTAATCGTTCTACCATCGCCTAAGTCAATCGACTCAGTAAAGGTTTTTGGTATCATATTTTTTCATTTAAAATTAAAAAAAGGGTTGTTGTTGTGCTGTTGTCGTAGATACCCCAATGAAAAACCTATGATGCTTTTTCAGTAAAAAAAGAGGCACAAGGCCTCTTTTCGTTTATTTTCTAATATTCAATTCTTTGATAATTGCACGATACCTATTGATATCCTTGCTTTTTAGATAGTCCAACAGGCTTCTTCGTTTTCCTACCAACATAACGAGTGATCGTTCGGTATTGAAATCTTTACGATTGTTTTTAAGGTGCCCTGTTAAGTAATTGATTCGATGCGTAAACAAAGCGATTTGACCTTCTGTTGAACCGGTGTCTTTTTCAGATTTTCCGTATTTTTTAAAAATCGCTTCTTTAACTTCTTTTGCTAAGTACATGCCAATATTTATGTAAATGATTATTATGTAGCCAACAGATTTTCTGTTGGAGCGGCAAATATAAGACTAAATTATGAAACTTTCTTTTTTTTATAAATTGACCTGTTAAAAAAAGAAAGAAAGTATCATTCAATTATAAAGACGAAGAACGCTTGCTAATTTTATTAGGCGTAATAGTTGTAGCTTCATCGTAAATCAAGTTTTTAATTTTAGCGATATTTTCTTCGATGATTTTTTGTGAATCCTCATTAATTCTCAATGGAAAAACAGGAATTAAATTACTAATTTCTTGCGATTCAATTCCAACTACTGAAATTGTGTAAGCTCCTGTCAATTTCGATTTTTTATAGGCTTCACCCAAGGCCGACATTGAACTTAAGTCTATACCATTGGAGTTTGTTTGAATTTTGGCAATCACGCGAATGGCTATGCCAATTTTATAAATTTGGTTATCTTCTTCTTTTAGAAAATATTTTAAATATTCATAAAACACCATATATCTTCCTTTTTTTGGGCGATGTCCTGGTAGAGCTAAAAAATCATTTCCTTTCTCATCAAAACTTACAATGGTGCAGTCGTTGTTTTGAAGAGCCAATTTTTCTAATGGATTTTGTAATCCTTTTTCATAAACATAACCAGCGTCTAAATGAGACACTAAATCTTTATATGAAGCACGGGGTTGAAAATATTTTTGTGAAGAAGAACACGAAGTAAGGCACACACAAGCAAGAAGAAGTAGGGTTAGTTTTGTTTTCATTGGGGAATGATTTTTAAATTAATTGCTGTAAATGTAAAAATTTTTAATGTAATAAAAAATTATCGATTCAAAATAAGGTTCAAATACAAGTTTATTTTGTCTTTCAATTCTTTTCGATGTACAATGAAGTCAAGGAATCCGTGTTCTTTAAGAAACTCGGAGGTTTGAAATCCTTCAGGTAAATCTTTTCCAGTAGTGTCTTTAACAACACGAGGTCCTGCAAACCCAATCAATGCACCAGGTTCGGCAATATTTATATCACCAAGCATAGCAAACGAGGCGGTGGTGCCTCCGGTTGTTGGGTCTGTACAAAGAGAAATGTAAGGAATTTTGGCGTCGTCTAATTGGGCAAGTTTGGTAGATGTTTTTGCCATTTGCATCAACGAAAGTGCAGCTTCCATCATTCGGGCTCCACCTGATTTTGAGATTACCAACAAAGGTGTTTTGTGTTTTAATGAGTAGTCAGCAGCGCGAGCGATTTTTTCTCCAACAACCGAACCCATTGAACCGCCAATAAATCCAAAATCCATACAGGCAATAACCAAATTGTGACCTCCAGATTTTCCTACCCCAACTCGAATGGCGTCTTTGAGTCCTGTTTTTTTCTGAGCAGCTTGAAGACGGTCTTTGTATTTTTTAGTATCAACAAATTTTAAAGGATCTTTGGATGCAAGTTGTTTTTCAATTTCATTAAACTTACCATCATCAAACAAAAGCTCAAAATATTCTTTGCTTCCTATGCGAACATGATAATCATCTTCTGGAGAAACATAAACATTTTCAGCAAGTTCTTCGGTGTCAACAATTTTACCAGTAGGGGTTTTGTACCAAAGTCCTTGTGGGGTGTCTTTTTTTTCTTCTGTGGAGGTTTGAATACCTTTTTCAGTTCTTTTAAACCAAGCCATGAGTTAGAAATTTAAAATAAAGATAACAAACTTATATCAACTACAACGTATTGACGTTGTTTAAGTCTTCAAAAGCTTTTTTCAAACGAGCAATAAAACTGCTTTCACCTGCACGAAGCCAAACTCTGGGGTCGTAATATTTTTTATTTGGAACATCGCTTCCTTCTGGATTTCCAATTTGCTTTTCCAAGTAGTCAGATTTTTCATTCATGTAGTCTCTAACTCCTGCCATAAATGCGTATTGCATATCGGTATCGATATTCATTTTGATAACTCCGTAGCTAATTCCTTCTCGAATTTCTTCTACAGTAGAACCCGATCCTCCGTGAAAAACAAAATCAATAGTGTTGTGGGCTACGTTGTATTTTTCAGAAATATATTCTTGGGAATTTTTAAGAATTTTTGGTGTCAATTTTACATTACCTGGTTTGTAAACGCCGTGAACGTTTCCAAAAGCAGCAGCGATGGTAAACTGATCGCTTACCTTAGAGAGTTCTTCATAGGCATAAGCTACTTCTTCGGGCTGTGTATATAATTTAGAGACATCAACATCGCTGTTATCAACGCCATCTTCTTCACCACCTGTGATTCCCAATTCGATTTCTAGGGTCATTCCCATTTTGCTCATACGTTTGAGGTAAGTTTTGCAAATTTCAATATTTTCTTCCAAAGGCTCTTCGGACAGGTCAATCATGTGAGAGCTAAACAATGATTTCCCAGTAGCTTTAAAGTGAGCTTCGCTGGCGTCTAAAAGACCATCAATCCAAGTTAATAATTTTTTTGCTGCGTGGTCAGTGTGAAGAATTACAGGCACCCCGTATGCGACAGCCATTTCGTGTACGTGTTTAGCTCCAGCGATTGCTCCAGCGATTGCAGACTGTTGCCCTTCGTTAGAGAGTCCTTTCCCAGCGTTGAATTGTGCTCCTCCGTTTGAAAACTGAATGATAACAGGAGCATTGAGTGATGCAGCGGTTTCAAGAACTCCATTGATAGTGTTGGATCCAATGACATTGACTGCTGGTAATGCAAATCCTTTTTCTTTGGCAAGTTTAAAAATTTCTTGAACTTCTTTTCCTGTGGCTACTCCAGGTTGAATTTGATGACTCATTTTTTTGGATTATGGTTATTAAACGTGGGCAAAAATAATAAGAATATATGAGCTTAGAAAGGATAATTGATACCGATATTAAATACAGCGTCTTTTAACTTGTATTGTGTATTCCAGCGTGCTGATTTTTCCAGCGCTGGGTTATAGGTTTTAAATCCAGCATCGAGTCGTAAAACCAAGTAATTGAAATCATAACGCAAACCAAAACCGGAGCCAATCGCCAATTCGTTGAGGTCATCGAATCCTCCAAAGTTGCGCTTCGGGTCAGTATCATTATCAAACACATTCCAAATATTCCCAACATCAGTAAAAAGAGCTCCCTCCAAGCTGCCAAAAAGATCGAATCGATATTCTAAATTGAATGCCAGTTTAAAGTTAGCCTCATTAAACTCATTAATGCCACCGCTGCTTCCAGGGCCCAATCGGTAAACATCCCAAGCACGGTTGTCGTTGGATCCTCCAGAAAAATAAGATTTGGAAAAAGGAATGCTATTGGAGTTCCCAAAAGGAACGGCCAATCCTACAAAATTTCTCATTGCCAAAACACTACCTTCTGATAACTGCCAATGATGAATGTAGTCGATTTCTGTTTTGGCATATTGGGAAAATACAACTTCAAAAAGTTCCAGTTGGTTCGATGCAGTATCTGTTTCAAGATTTAATGGACTCGATAAGGCATTTAACAACGACCCTGCGAGTTCAAAATTCAGTCTAAATTGTGAGTAATTTTCATCCAACAGATCTTTTCGATCGCTCTTGGTATAATTAAAAGTGGAACCGATAATCAAATTGTTTTGGGTCAAACGTGTTTTTCGTTCATCAATCATTCGAACACGCTCCAAAGTGTTTGCTTCCACCGCAAGGGATTGATTGAGAACATCGTTTATGAAACTATTGATTCCATTAGGAATAATGAGGTTGTTGCTGGCATCTAAATAGTTGGGGTTGGGGTTTTCGTTTTGAGCAAGACGATTTATTTCGCTGAAGGAGCTGTTGTAAACATTGAAATAATTTTGTGTATTTCTGTTGTTAACCAATTCAAAATTAAGCAACCCTAGACGAAATGTTTTAAAGCGATTGGGTTTCCAATTGAGAGAAATCCCTGCTGTAAAATTTTGTCGATCCAAACCAATATTTTTTTGAATACCAGTTCCAAAATCAATGCGAGTGCTGGGAGACATCGAAGGAGGAATCAAGGTGTTCAATTTAAAAGGCAATACAACGCGCGGAATACTAATCTGTATATCGGCACCAATTTCAGAAATAGTTTCGTTACCTGATTTTCCAATAGTCCCTCTTACAGACATTTCCAAAGTTTCGGCTCCTCTAAAAATATTTCGACTGATGAGAGAATTTTCAAAAGCAATTCCCAAATCTTGAATGTTGGAGTGGGTAAGGTCAAAACCAAACTTTAACGAATACCGATCTTTGGGAGTCAGTAATATGTTTGCGATTAAATCCGTTTCGGAATTGTTTATGTATTGATAACTAATGGAAGGATATAAAAAGCTTTGCAATCTACTAAACCCTTGAAAGGTAGTAGTACGATTTAAATCACTATAATAATCTCCCTTTTTTACTGTGGAAGCATTGCCGAGTGTTTTGGGTTTGTAACGCAACTTGCCTTTGGAGTAAATGATGTAATTGTTGAAATGAACCGAATCAGAATATGGCATCATTCTTTGTTGCGCCCGTTCGTCTGTAAAAATATTTACTTCTTTAATGGTGTGCAATTGGTAAGGAATTTGAACGGTTCCTGTTTCGGGATTGCTTTTTTGAAAATCAGAAATTTTCACCAAGACAGGCAGTAAATAATCATTGCCTAAAGTGTCCCAAGCGACTTCAAATAAAACAGAATTCAGCTGAAAATTATACACTCCCGAGTTCCGAAACAAGCGATACAGTCGGTCACGTTCTTTGTCAAAATCTAGCGCATCAAATTGATTGCCTTTTTTGAGAAAAGATTTGTTTTTATGAAGCTGGTAGATCGAATCTATAACTGGCGAGGCGATCGAAGTTGAAATACTATCCAAATAAAAGGGAATGCCTGTAGCAACACGATACTCAACATGTGCCAGTTGTTTATTGTTCTTTGAAGGTTGAATTTCAAAATCTGCTTTGGCATTAAAATATCCTTTGTTGTTTTGAAAGGTTTTTAAATTTTCAACTGATTGAAGGATTGCTAGTGAGTCGATGATTGCAGGGGCTTCTCCCGTTCGTTTTTTCCAATCTTGAAACTGAACTTTTGCATTTTTTATAGCGGTCACTTGTTTTTTGGAAAACCAAGCATTCATTCGTTTCCGACGTTTGGGTTTTTTGTCTAGCCATGCTTCAAAAAGAGAGTCGGTGTCTTCTTTGGCCCATTGATATAGGTAAACTCTAGTGGGGATTCCAAGAAAACGTTTGTTGGGTTTTTGTAGCAATAAGTTCTTTAGCGTATCGTTGGTTTCTCGAATATCATCAACATACAATCTGTTTTTAGTAAGTAGTAGCTCGTTGGGTTCCAATTGATTGGTAACACTACATCCAGTAAGGAGAGTGAAAATGATAAGAATTAATGGTATTTTTGTCAAAGTTGGTTTCAAAAAAGATACGCTTACTATTAAAAATCAAAAATACATCATTTTGATGGTTACGAAAAACGAATTAAAATTGGCCAAAAGCCTGCACCAAAAAAAACACCGAATTCAAGAAAATTCTTTTTTTGTCGAGGGCGAAAAATCAATCAAGGAATTTTTAGCTAGTTCTTTTGAGTTGAAAGCATTGTATTCTGTACAGCTCGAAATTTTTGGTTCCATTGTACAGGGAGTTTCTATAACTTTTAGTGATTTAAAAACCATTAGTGCTTTGACCAATCCGTCGGGTCATTTTGCCATTTTTTCATTGCCAGAACCTCAAGAAATAGCGTATAATGACTTTTTGGTTGGACTCGATTCGATTCGTGATCCTGGAAACCTAGGGACGATTATTCGTTTGTGCGATTGGTTTGGCATTCGCGATTTGGTCTGTTCCAAAGATACTGTAGACTGCTTCAACCCCAAAGTTGTTCAGTCCAGTATGGGATCGTTGAGTAGGGTTGGAGTGCATTATGTAGATTTTGACAGCTTTTTAGCAGCGTGTCCTGTACCTGTTTTGGGTGCTGATATGAACGGAGTTTCCATTTATGAAACCCTTTTGCCTAAACAAGGAATTTGGGTGCTTGGAAACGAATCCACTGGCTTGAGTGAGGCAACACAACAACGATTGAGTCAAACCGTTTCCATTCCTAGATTTGGAGTAACACAACAAACAGAAAGTTTGAATGTTGCCACAGCCACAGCTATTTTGCTAAGCGAAACACGGAGAACGTTTGCTAATGAAACGTAAAGTTGATAAAAATGCCTCGGGATCTTAGTGCGCTGATGTTTCCAGTCCACGGGCTGTTGGGATCGACATCGGGAACGAGTTCGTCACTAATGGCAAAAACTCCGCGAATGGAGGGAGAAAATTTAAAATAATACAAGTAAAAATCGATACCCAAGCCCAATTCATAATAAAAGGTATTGGTTTGGGTTCGAAACACTTTATTAACATTGTCATCGGGATTGTTTTGATTGCTTGACAAATTAATAGAAGTGGATATTCCACCAAGCAAATAAGGACGGATATTATTGAGTCGTTTGGTGCTAAATTTTAAAATTAAGGGAAGGTGAATATAAGTCGACTTTACGGTTCGCAGCGTGTCCGAACTTTTCGTAAATCCACTTCGGTCCAAAAAATTCAATTCTCTTTGTGTTGATGAAAGCCCAGGTTCGAAGCGAAGATTTAAATGCTCAAATACCCGATAATCGGCAACCAAACCGATATTAAAACCTAGAGATGACTTTACAAGCACTTCAGGCAACAGTTTTTTGTACTCAACTTTGTAATTATAGGAATTCAACCCTATATAATAGCCAAATTGAAGTTTTTTTTTATCAAAATTTTGCAAGTTTACCACTTTTTCTTTGGTGCGACGTTGCCCATGAGCAGTTGCCGTTACAAATAATACTGTTAAAATAAGAACTAAAAATCTCATCAAAAAGGAAATTAAAAAATCACTTTCTAGCTACATAAATAGTAGCGACACCCATCGTTTGAGGGTAATGCTTTGTTTGAGTAAACCCATTTTTTTGTAAAATATTGTTGAAAGCATCGCCAAAAGGAAATTTTGCCGCCGATTCAGAAAGGTAGGAGTAAGCAACTTTGTCTTTTGAAAAAACACGACCAATAAGGGGAAGCAATAAACGAGTGTGGAAAAAATATCCCAATTTAAAGAGCGGGTTCGTAGGTACTGAAGTTTCGAGAATTACCAATGCGCCGTTTTTTTTCAGCACACGATACACTTCCGAAAGCCCTTGATTGAGATTTTCAAAATTTCGAACCCCAAAAGCAATTGTTACCGCATCAAAATGGGCGTCTTGAAAAGGAAGTTTTTCTCCATCTCCCAAAATCATCGATACGCGATTCTCCGCTTTTTGGTCTTTTACTTTTTGTTTTCCTACGGCTAGCATCCCAGGGGAAATGTCCAGACCAACAATTTTAGACGCAGTTGTTTTGCAAAGGGCTACTGCCAAATCACCCGTTCCCGTAGCAATGTCCAATACCGTGTCTGGAGAAAAAGAAGCGACCCATTGAATGACTTTTTTGCGCCAACGCAAATCAATTCCAAAAGAAATGACCCTGTTAAGACCGTCGTATTCCTTAGAAATTGTATCAAACATTTCGGTAACTTGTTGTTTTTTACCTCGAGAACGGTCATCGTAAGGAGTTACGGGTTGACTCATAGCTTTCTTTTTGGCAAAGATAAGAGATTCCATTAGAGCAGGAACCATATCCTTAAACCCTTTTGGGGGGAGAGTAGGAATTGGAGTCTTAGATCCTTTAGCACCACTAGATGTAAACGGTCGTGTGCGTATCCGTAACCTACCTGATGGCGAAGTAACAGACAGTATTGTTACCGCCAATGTTGACGGCGATTTAAGAAAGCAAAGTATTACTGATATCGTAGCCTCTGTTTCAGCCACCAGCTTTAGAACCGTAACAACCAATACCACTCTCACCTCAACAGACGGCACCGTTGTGGTGCGTGCAGTTGCTACAACTGCCATAACACTAACCTTGCCTTTGGCAAGCGATTTACCCCAAGGAGGCTATCTTACTCTCAAGCGTTTGGACGACACAGCTACGCCCGCTGCAGTCAATATAGTGGCTGGAAACGCTACCGACACCATAGATGGCAACACCAATGCAGCTTATACTACTCAGTTAGCAACCAATGCTGCTAAAATGACCCTTCAATCAGATGGTGTTTCGGCTTGGTACATTGTTTCTCATTAATATGATGATTTATATTTTCAAACTATGAAGCCATTTAATTACTTACAACTCGTACCTCCTAGCAAACGATTCCATTTATTGCATATGTTGTTGATAGCAACATTTTCCTTTGCACAACAAGGAATAGGGACCCATCAACCCAACCCCAACGCAACAAAGCTACCGTTGATGCCTATGCTTCTATCGACAACCTCGATCAACTTTATGATAGAGCCAAAAGCTGGAAAGTAGATAATGAAGGATTAGAGTATCCAACGGTTGATGAACAATTGATTCATGGTAACGGCATTGAACTAGACTTTGGTAATAGAAACTTGGTAATAGATGCAACAGCTGGAAGTGCTTTTGCTGTAAATGAAAGTACCAACACCATTACGATCAAAGCCACCTCTTTGGTATTAGGCGATCGGTTTGAAAGCATTAAAACCACGGGCATGGTCACAATAAACAACGGCGCCCTGTTAAAAACAGGCTATACGGACTCTACGGGAACCTTTATCTATATGGAACTGACCAATTTAGCCCAACAAACTATTTTGGTTACTGATCAGCAGAATCCTGGAAGTCCAGTTACCCTACTCAACGTTCCTAATACAACGAGGACTTATGCTACCCACTTCCAATTGCCTGCCGGAGGTGTCATCAACGTGCTAGTAGAACGAGATGGTTATGCCCCCTGGACGGAAACCATCCCTGACGGAGATCTCAACTTTGTTAGAGAAGTCAATACCACTTTGAGTGCCATTACAGCAGAAAACCAGCTTAAGACCATTGACCTGCTCATCAAACTCTTGCAAAAGACGGAAGCGGTACTCCACACAACCAATGTACAATCTCTTCCCGTGCCTTCCGTTTCGGTGTCCACAACCACAACAGCAAGTTCCGGAGAACCGACGATAAATAATCAGGATGCAGAACTTGCTCTATTGCGACGTATTTTAGCTAAAATGACTGCTGTGCGGGAGGCGGTCAATCAAAATTAAATACTGAATAGAAATCCTATTAAAATTGATTAGTTTTTGTTATTACCTTATCTGGTAAAATTGTAAAGTGTTCGGCGAATTATAATTGGTAGTTCTAAATCAGTCTTCCATTGATAGATTCAGAATACACAGATTTTTAAAAAAATCAAGGCAATTCATAATTTAGGAATATATTTGCGGTAGTATTCAATTGAATAACGATGAAAATTATAATTGCGGGTGCGGGTGAAGTGGGTTTTCATTTGGCCAAACTGCTTTCTTTCGAGTCTCAAGACATTACCTTGATTGACAACGAAAAAGCAAATTTGAAATACGCCGACACCCACCTTGATATAAAAGTGGTAAAAGGAAACTCAGCATCGCTTGCAGTGCTCAATGAAGCTGCGGTTTCTTCAGCCGATTTAATGATTGCTGTAACATCTTCTGAAACCACTAATTTTACAACCTGCGTATTGGCCAAACAATTGGGGGTCAAAAGCACAGTGGCTCGAATTTCCAATACCGAATACGTCAGTAGTATTGGCGATATCGATTTCAAATCGTTGGGAATCGATGAGTTGATTTCTCCGGAAGAATTGGCATCCGATGAAATACAACTCCTTATAGACCAATCGGCATTTAGCAATAGCCACGAGTTTGAAGATGGAGCTCTTACCATGCGGGGAACCACACTTCAAGAAGGAGCGCCTTTTATTGGAAAAACCGTAAAAGAAGCTGCTGAAGTATACCCTGGGGTTCACTTTATGCCCATTGCTATTCAGCGATCGGGAACTCAGTTTACCATGATTCCTAGAGGAGATACCATTTTTAACAAACACGATCAGGTATATTTTACGACCTTGCCCGAAGGAGTTGACGAGTTATACGATTTAATGGGTTCTTCCAAAGAAAAAATTCAAAATGTCATGATTTTGGGAGGCGGTCGAGTAGGTATCAAAACCGCTCGCGATTTGTCGGAGAAAGGATATCATGTTAAGTTGGTAGAAGTCAATAAGTCAAAAGCCAATGAAATCGCGGATATGTTGACGCAGACCCTAGTCATTCATGGAGACGGTCGCGACGTTGATTTGCTCAACGAAGAAAACCTTACCGATATGGATGCCTTTATTTCCGTAACTGGAAATTCAGAGACCAACATTATGACCTGTCTTATGGCCAAGTCCAAAAATGTTAAAAAAACCATCGCTTTGGTTGAAAACATTGATTATTTTGAGCTTTCTCAGTCCATAGGAATTGATACGCTTATCAATAAAAAATTATTAGCGGCAAACTCCATATTCCGATACGTCCGTCGAGGAGATGTGGTTGATGTTGCTAAACTTCACAACATGAATGCCGAAATTCTGGAGTTTATTGTTAACGAACAATCTCAGGTATTGGGCAATAAAATCAAAGATTTGGAATTTCCTCGTTCTGCTTCTATCGGTGGAGTCATTCGCGATGGAAAAGGGATTATTGCTTTGGGAGATTTTGAAATTTTACCTGGTGATCGGGTGCTAGTTTGTTGTTTACCACGATCCATCAAGCGGGTTGAAAGCTTATTTTTATAGCTAATTAGATGAAGTTAAATTATAAAATCATTGTGCACATTATGGGACTTTTGCTCCTGTTCAATGGTGCCGCTATGATTTTTTCTGCCATTGTGAGTGCCATTTATAAAGACGGAGTTACCCAAGGAATAACGTTTGCCGCATTGCTAACTCTAGGAATTGGTGGATTGGTTATGTTTTTGACCAAAAATCATCAAAAAGAAGTCAAAAAACGAGAAGGGTATTTAATTGTGACTATGGGATGGCTTATTGTTACCGCATCTGGAACAATGCCTTATTTGGTAACTGGAGCAATTCCCTCCGTTACCAATATTTTTTTTGAAACCATATCTGGGTACACTACTACGGGTGCTTCCATTCTCAACGACGTGGAGTCACTTCCTCAAGGGTTGTTGTTTTGGAGAAGTACGACGCACTGGTTGGGCGGCATGGGAATCATTGTATTGGCAATTGCAATTCTCCCCTTATTGGGAATAGGTGGAATGCAATTATTTTCTGCTGAAGCACCAGGCATTAGCGGTGATAAAATTCACCCTAGAATTAGCGATACAGCCAAACGCCTGTGGTTTATTTATGTGGGATATACGGTAGCTGAGACGCTATTGTTATCCGTTGCAGGAATGTCCCTTTTTGATGCCATTAATCATGCGATGAGTACTGTTTCTACAGGTGGGTTTTCAACCAAAAACGACAGCCTTACTTTTTGGAACGATGTGCCTGCTATTCAGTACATTGTCATTTTGTTTATGTTTTTGGGAGGAACTAATTTTGTGCTGAGCTATTTTGTTTTTAAAGGTAAAATTCAAAAAGTGCTTCAAGACGAAGAGTTCAAATGGTACGCTACTTTTTTGGGAATCTTCTTACTGATTGTAGTTGGCGTTCTTTTGAGCAACGGATCCATTGCTCAAAGCCAACAATTCCCACAAGTTTGGGGCGCCTATGAAAGCGCCTTTCGACACGGCTTATTTCAAATTGTAGCAGTAGTAACAACTACGGGTTTTGTTTCAGCCGATTTTACACTGTGGACGCCTTTTTTAACCCTATTTTTCTTTTCACTTATGTTTTTAGGCGGTTCGGCAGGATCTACCTCTGGAGGTGTTAAAGTGATTCGTCATTTGATTATGATAAAAAATGGATTTTTAGAATTCAAACGTTCGCTGCATCCCAACGCCATTATCCCCGTTAGGTACAATGGAAAAACAATTGATCGACTTGTAGTTTATAACGTATTGGCATTTTTTATTTTCTATTTGATATCGTTCATCGTCGGGGCTGGTGTCCTTTCTGCAATGGGTCTGGATTTTGAAAGTGCCATTGGAGCTTCCGCATCTTCATTAGGGAATGTGGGACCCGCTTTGGGCGACTTTGGACCATCCAATACTTATGCATCAATGCCCGTGTTGGGAAAATGGTGGTGTTCGTTCCTAATGCTATTAGGTCGTTTGGAACTCTTTACCGTTTTGATGTTGTTGACTCCTTTCTTCTGGAGAAAACGTTAGTTTTAGGCAACAGCGTTGGCGATTCTTTTGATAGCCTCTTTGAGATTTTCTACCGAAGCAGCATACGAAATTCGAATACAGTCAGGACTTCCAAAAGCTTCTCCAGTTACGGTAGCTACATGGGCTTTTTCCAATAAAAATAAAGCAAAATCACTCGCGTTTTCGATGGTTACTCCTTGAAGGTTTTTTCCAAAAAATGCCGAAACGTCGGGAAATACATAAAAAGCTCCTTTGGGTTGGTTGAGTCGAAATCCTTCAATATTTCCTAAAAGTTCCAATACCATTTCTCTTCGTGATTCAAATTCGTCAATCATGTATTGAATATTGCTAACAGGCGCTTCCAAGGCTGCTATGGTTGCTCGTTGAGCAATACAATTAGCTCCACTGGTAATTTGCCCTTGCATTTTGGTACACGCTTTTGCAATCCATTCTGGGGCTCCAATATACCCAATTCGCCATCCGGTCATCGCAAAAGCTTTTGCAACTCCATTAACGGTAATGGTTCGATCGTACATGCTTTCAATGGCTGCAAAACTAAAATTGCCCACTCCGTAATTGATATGCTCGTATATTTCGTCAGACAATACATAGATGTCTGGATATTTGTCCAATACTTTTGCCAAAGCCCGATATTCTGCTTCGGTATACACAGATCCGCTAGGATTGTTGGGAGAATTGAAAATTACCATTTTTGTTTTGGGAGTTATTGCGGCTTCTAGTTGCTCGGGACTGATCTTAAAATCAGTATCGATACTGGAAGGAATTTCTACAGGAACTCCTTCTGCCAAAAGAGCAATGGCCGAATAGCTGACCCAATAAGGTGCAGGTAACAAAACTTCATCCCCTGGGTTGATGAGTACCTGAACGGCATTGGCAATTGACTGTTTGGCTCCAGTGGAAACTACTATCTGAGAAGGTGAATAATCAAGACCATTATCGCGTTTGAATTTTGAACAAATCGCGTCTTTCAATTCTGGATATCCATCAACAGGAGTATACGAATTGTAGTTGTCATGAACGGCTTGAATAGCAGCTTCTTTGATGAATTCAGGAGTGTTAAAATCAGGTTCTCCCAAACTCAAACCAATAATATCAATTCCTTGATTTTTTAATTCTCTGGCTTTTGCCGCCATGGCAAGGGTAGCTGAAACAGGTAAACTGTTTATTCGATCGGATAAATGGTTACTCATTATATGTTAGTTAGAATTTATAACGCCACGGATGGTTTTCTGCTCATTTGCTTTAGAAAACGAAAATGAGAAGCCAAGGCTTTTCGCGTAGTATTGTGTTCGTTGTATGGAAGATTAAACTCTTTAGCAGTTTCTTTCACAATTTTAGCGATTTGAGTATAATGAACATGACTAATATGAGGAAAAATATGGTGTTCAACCTGATGGTTGAGCCCTCCCGAAAACCAATTCATGATTTTGTTTTTGGTAGAAAAATTCACAGTAGTAAACAGTTGGTGAATTGCCCAAGTATTTTTCATGGTTCCTGTGTTGTCAGGCAAAGGCATTATGACATCTTCTGTGATGTGAGCAAGTTGAAAGATTAGACTCAAAATCAAACCTGCTGTGTAGTGCATTACAAAAAATCCAATTAGCACTTTCCACCAGGCTACATCAATAAAAATCATGGGCAAAACAACCCAAATGGAGACGTAAAGGATTTTTGTAAAGACCAAAGTGCTCCATTCCTTCAAGGGTTTTACAGGGCCTACTTTTCCATTCAATTTCCGCTTGATGTAACGCTTCATTTGCGTGTAGTCGGCTGTTAATACCCAGTTCAAGGTAAGAAGTCCATATACAAAAATAGAGTAATAATGTTGAAATTTATGAAATCGTTTCCAGGGAGCATTTTTAGAAAAACGTAAAATTCTTCCTGCATCTAAATCTTCGTCATGCCCTTGTATATTGGTGTAGGTGTGGTGAAGGACGTTATGCTGTACTTTCCAGTTGTATACATTTCCAGCTAAAATATAAATGCTAGACCCCATAAGTTTGTTTACCCAAGGATGTTTTGAGTAGGATCCATGATTTCCGTCATGCATTACATTCATTCCAACGCCTGCCATTCCAATTCCTATCAAAACAGCTAGTCCTAATTGCAACCATTGATTCATTTCGATAGTCAACAATAAGAAGTAAGGGACTATGTATATAGCAAACATGACAAATGTTTTTACATACAACTTCCAATTACCTGTTTTGCTGATATTGCGGTCCTTAAAGTATTGATTGACTCTTTTATTGAGTGTTTTAAAAAACCCCCTAGCGTCATTGCGGGAAAATTTAATTGTAGGAATGCTTTTAGTGGTCATAGATTCGCCTATTTTTAAATTCATTACAAAAATATACATTTAAACTCATAGTTTTTAGTTATTTCTAATGAATATGCTTTTAAATTTAATTATTTTTGTTGCAAACGTAACGGACTATTTTGCAAATAATTTTAAAAAGCTTCCCTGAAATAACTCCCCAACAACAACTCCAGTTCGAAAAACTACAAAAAGTTTATGAATTCTGGAATGCACAAATCAATGTGATTTCTCGAAAAGATATTGATGCATTGTACACGCGTCATGTCCTTCATTCATTGGGAATTGCTAAAATCCAATCTTTTTTGCCCAATGCTCAAATATTGGATGTGGGAACAGGAGGCGGTTTTCCGGGAATTCCCCTTGCTATTTTATTTCCAGAAACTCAGTTTCATTGTATCGACGCATTGGGTAAAAAAGTCAAAGTAGTTCGGGCAGTAATTGAAGAATTGGACTTGAAGAATGCAACGGCCGAACACGTTCGTTCGGAGCGGGTTGCCGGTTCGTATGATTTTGTTGTAAGTAGAGCCGTTGCCAACATGACCGATTTTGTTGCATTGGTTCAAGGTAAAATCAAAAAAAAGAGTCGTCACGAATTGCCAAACGGAATCCTTTATCTCAAAGGAGGAGATTTGACAGAAGAATTGTCAACTTTTCCCAAAGCTAAAAGTTACGATTTGCAAACGTACTTTGAAGCTCCTTTTTTTGAAACCAAAAAAGTAGTGCATTTATCAATGTAAAAGGGTTTTATTTCCCCAAAAATGGATAGCGATAATCAGTAGGAGGGACGAGTGTTTCTTTGAGCAATCGTGGAGAAACCCATCGCAAAAGATTTAACTTTGATCCAGCCTTATCGTTGGTTCCTGAGGCACGTGCGCCGCCAAAAGGTTGCTGTCCAACCACTGCTCCCGTAGGTTTATCGTTAATGTAAAAATTTCCAGCCGCATTGACCAAAAGTTTTGTGGCCGAGTCAATGGCTTTTCGATCCGAAGAAATCACAGCTCCCGTAAGGGCATATTCTGAGGTATTGTCTATCAATTTCAATGTTTCTTCCCACTCGTTGTCTGGATATATGTAGAGGGTGACTATCGGACCAAACAATTCGGTTTCCATAGTACTATAATGGGGGTTCTTGGTAAGAATCACAGTAGGATGAATAAAATATCCTTGAGACTTGTCGTAAGTTCCTCCAGCAACGATTTCCGCTTCATTGTCCTCTTTCACTCGATCAATCACTCCAGCCAATTTGTCAAAAGACGCTTCATGAATTACAGCTGTCATAAAGTTTTCAAATTTTTCAGGCGATCCAATTGTGATGGATTCAATGTCTTTTTTGACGTTGTCTATCACCTCATTGGCTATAGACTTGGGCAAATATACTCGCGATGCTGCGGAACACTTTTGTCCTTGAAATTCAAAGGCTCCTCTAACAATGGCAGTTGATACAATCTTGGTGTTTGCCGAGGGATGTGCGACTATAAAATCTTTCCCTCCTGTTTCTCCTACAATTCGAGGATATGTTTTGTATTGCTGAATATTTGCGCCAATTTTCCCCCAAATATTTTTAAAAACATGGGTAGAACCTGTAAAATGAATTCCAGAGAAATGTGGGTTGCTCAATACGGTATTGGTGATCATTTCGGGATCCCCCATCACCATATTGATGACACCATCTGGCAAACCTGCTTCTTTGAAAATTTCCATAATCACTTGCGCCGAATATACCTGATGATCACTGGGTTTCCACACCACAACATTTCCCATAAGCGCAGCACTGGCACATAAATTCCCCGCAATAGCAGTAAAATTAAACGGTGAAACTACATACACAAACCCTTCCAAAGGACGGTATTCCAGTCGATTCCAAACCCCTTCAGAGGATATGGGTTGTTCGCTGTAAATTTCAGACATGAACTGAACATTAAATGTAAGAAAATCAATAAACTCACAAGCCGCATCAATTTCCGCTTGATGAATGGTTTTGGATTGCGCAATCATTGTAGCTGCATTGATTTTTGAGCGATACGGCCCTGCAATTAAGTCGGCTGCTTTTAGAAAAATTGCTGCACGCTGTTCCCAATCCATAGTGGCCCATGACGTTCGAGCTTCAAGGGAAGCTTCAATCGCTTTTTCAACATGACTTTGGTCAGCGATTGAGTAGCTACCTACACAATGTTGATGATCGTGTGGTGGAAACATATTGGTTTGTTGTTTGGTAACAATCTCAGAATCTCCAATATACAATGGAACTTGAATTTGCTTATTGTAAAGGGACTTGTAGGTTGCTAAAACTTCTTCCCGTTCGGGGGAATTTATTGAATAATCTTTAACAGGTTCGTTAATTGGTTGCGGTGTTTTAAAAAATCCTGAAGCCATAGTTGTTTTTATTGAGAATTGTGTAATACAAATATAGAGCACTTAAGCTGAAAAAACTAAAGATTTTTAATTGATAGCAAAAGGAGCACTCAACTTGAAAGCGGGAATATAGGCTCTAAAATTTTTAGAAGTTGTAAAATTAATCATTCGAAAATAACCACGCATAGCTCCGATAGGAGATGTCAAAAGACAGCCCGAAGTATAGGAGTGGAGTTGCCCTGGCTGCAGAATGGGTTTTTCTCCAACGACGCCCTCGCCATCTACAATTTCTAAAGCGTTCAATGCATCAAATATTTTCCAATGCCTGGATTTTAATTGCACACAATCTTTGCTCTGATTTCGGATGGAAATTTCATAAGCAAAAGCAAACACTCTTTGATAGTTTTTAAAGTAAGTGCCTTTAAAAAAAGTTTCGACTGAAATAGAAATGCCTTGTGTAACTTGATGAATCATATAAAACAGCGATCTTATATAGCTAGTTATGCTAAGGTATTGATTTTTTAAAACTTAAAAAAACTAATTGCGAATGTTTAACGAACTTCCTGATCCAACACCAAGTAAACTATCGTGTCGTTGCCCAAATTTTTTGAGATATACCAACACAATGTACTGGTTTTCAGTATCCCAATGACTTCCGCCAATAAGGTTGGGATACAAGGTTTTACCTGCTTCTAAATATTCAAAATGATAGTTGTAAAACCCTTGTTTTAACAAAGCCGATCCTTCATATTGCCTTAACAATTCGTTGTAAAAAAGCTGGTGACGGTCGTCCAGTTGATGATCGTTGAAACCGCCAACCACAAAAACCTCCGCTGAGGCAGCCAAAGGCTCGGTTCGAAGTGAAAAGTGTACTATAGAATAGTCAGCTTCAATGGTTGAATCGGTTCCTTGAAGCGTTCGGATTACGAAATCTCCATTGATATCTGGAGCGTATGAATAAGGTCGACCGGCCCTCACTTCATTGGAATACAAATAAGTGTTATACAAATCTTCAAGTTGAACCCCGTAAACATTTCCACTGCTAATTCGTATGTCTTTTGTGTCAAAATACAAATACTCATTGCCTCCTTCGAAGCGTGTTTCTTTGTCGTATTTGTAGTGCAAAACACTCCCTAGGGTGAATTGGGGCGAAAGGTTGCTAATGGCCGAATCCCATATATAGTTTTGTAAAATTATGGGCTTGATTTCCTCAGAAGGGTTTCGTACTAACAGTTCCTGAGTGTTGATTGAAAATTGAACCGATTGTGAGCTTTCGATATATTCCAAATCTCTTGATCGAACTACTTCAACGCCAACAGAGGCCGTGTCTTCATAGATCACAAATCTACGATTGAATACCAACCTGTCGGAATCGTCGTAAATAGAAAGGGCATAATTACCTGATAATTTGAGTTGGGTTTGTTCGTTAGGAATGCGAAGTTGATAATGCGAGTAGGGTTGTAAGGTGTTGAAGGAATTTTTATACGTTCGAATCCTCAAATTGTCAAACCCTTCGATATATTCCGATTCAAACAAGTCGGATTTTTTCCAATCGTGAGTATAATGTTGAAGGGTGTAATAATAATCAGCCTCATCGGCATTTAAATCATCAAAACTTAAAACAGCTACTTCGTTGAATTGTAAAATGGGGAAAGGTTCGGACGAATTTTCAGATCGAAACTGAATGCTTTTGATGTGGTCAGGTGGTTTTTGAAGTTCAAAAACCTGTGCGTAAGAACCAAAGCACAGCAAAAGGAATAAAAAGTTTTGTTTAAGATTCTGCATTGGGCAATGATCTTTTTTTTTGTAAATATATAGAAAAAATAGGGCTTAATAACATAGCCCCTAAAATACAAATAGGAGCAACTTTAAACAAATTATTTAGAATAGTTATAAATAATAATTTTAATTAAAAAGGCTTTTACTTGAGGCTTTAAAATGGTAAATTTGCATGGATTTTTATCAAACATAATTACGAACATATGTCCAACGACATTCGAATTAAAAAAGGCTTATCAATTAAGCTCAAAGGGGCTGCTGAAAACATCGTTATAAAAGCACCCATTTCTCCAACAGTTTGCATCAAACCCACTGACTTTCAATCTGTTACCCCCAAGATGGTCGTAAAAGAAGGCGATCGTGTTAAGGCGGGTGATGAAATTTTCTTTTCCAAGTATTTGGATTCTATACGATTCGTTTCGCCTGTGAGCGGAACCATCCAAGAAATCAAACGTGGCGATAAAAGAAAAATTCTTGAAATTGTTGTGAAGCCAGACGCAAGTAATGTATTTAAATCTTCCAAGTTGAAAGATTTAGATGCCTACTCTTCTGACGAACTCAAAAGTGTTTTATTGAAAAGTGGATGTTGGCCGTTTATCAAACAACGACCATACGATGTGATTGCTGATCCAAACCAATCTCCAAAGTCAATTTTTATCTCAACGTTTTCAACAGCCCCTTTGGCGGTTGATTATCAAATTGCTTTGACAGGACAAGAAAATGACTTTCAAGTCGGTATTGACGTTTTGAACAAACTTACAGAAGGATCGGTTCACTTGGGAGTTCAATCAGATACTACGTCCTTTTTTACCGAGGTGAAAAATGTAGAAATTCATAAAGTTTCAGGGGTACATCCCGCTGGAAATGTAGGAATTCAAATCCATCATATCGATCCGATAAATGCTGGCGAACGTGTTTGGGTTATCAATCCAGAAGACGTTGCCATTTTGGGACGTTTTTTTCAAACAGGAAAATTTGAAGCACAAAGAACCATTGCCCTTTCGGGTTCTGGTGTTGCCAAGCCGGTTTATTTAAAAACGGTAATTGGCACTACTATCGCCTCATTGTTACAAGCAGAGGACATTGAAAATGCACCTAAGCATCGTTTTATAAATGGTGATGTTCTTAGCGGTGAAACAGTTTCTGTCAATAATTACATAGGCTTTTACAACAACTCGGTGTCTGTCATTCCTGAAGGGAATCATTATCGCATGTTTGGTTGGTTGCCCTTTGTAAACAATAATATCCACAGTATGTCAAGAACCTCTTTATCGTGGTTGTTTGGTAAACGAGAGTATGTTGCCAATACCAATCTTAACGGAGAAGATCGTGCTTTGGTTGTTACTGGAGAAATGGAACGTGTTCTTCCGATGGATATCTTACCCATGCAATTGCTAAAAGAATGTATGGCTCAAAATATTGAAAAAATGGAAAGTTTAGGTATTTATGAAGTGGCTCCTGAAGATTTTGGACTGGTGGATTATGTATCTACTTCAAAAATCGAAGCACAGACAATTATCCGTGAAAGCCTTGATTTGTTGTTAAAAGAAGTTGGTTAAAAATAGCACTATGAATTTGAGAAACACAATAGACCAAATTAAAAAACCTTTTGGAAAAGGTCAAAAACTGGAACGTTTTGCACCAGCTATAAATGCTTTGGACACCTTTTTGTATGTTCCAAACCACACTACTCAAAAAGGAGCACACATTCGTGATGCTGTTGATTTAAAGCGTACGATGATTACCGTAATCATTGCTTTAGTTCCGGCTCTTATTTATGGAATTTACAATACAGGATATCAGTATTTTATTCAAACAGGGGAAGCTTTTACTTTCTTGGATGCATTGATTCACGGTTCTTGGAAAATATTACCAATGATTGCAGTGTCTTACGGTGTAGGTTTGGCTATTGAATTTGCTTTTGCAGTGTATAGAGGACACGAAGTAAATGAAGGATATTTGGTAACAGGACTTTTGATTCCGATGATCATGCCGGTAGATATTCCTCTTTGGATGGTTGGAATTTCTGTTGCTTTTGCAGTATTTATAGGAAAAGAAGCCTTTGGAGGGACAGGAATGAACATCCTCAATCCAGCCCTTACCGCACGAGCGTTTGCCTTTTTTGCATATCCAACCTATATGTCTGGAAATCAAGTATGGGTTTCGGAAGCTTCTGCTGTTGATGGAATCTCTGGAGAAACCATTTTAGGTTCTTTGGCCAGTGGAAATGAAGTTTCGTACAGTATTTTTGAAATGTTCATGGGGTCTATTCCAGGGTCGATTGCGGAAACTTCGACGCTTTGGGTACTGGTAGGAGCTCTTATTTTAATTTTTACTGGTGTTGGAAGCTGGAGAATTATGATTGGGGGAGTGATTGGAGCCGCTGTTGTAGGAATGCTTTTCAACCTTTGGGGAGCCAATGAGCTGATGAGCTTCCATTGGATCAATCACCTAATTGTTGGTGGATTTGCTTTTGGAGTGGTGTTTATGGCAACAGATCCTGTATCTGCCGCACAAACCACAAAAGGAAAATGGATTTATGGAATCTTGGTCGGAGTATTTTGTATTTTAATACGAGTTTTCAATCCGGCATATCCAGAAGGAGTCATGCTAGCCATATTGCTTATGAACGTATTTGCTCCCACCATTGACCACTATGTTGTTCAGGCGAATATCAAACGAAGAAAAAATCGCATGGCAAATGTCACGCTCAAAACTGCTTAATAATGAATAGAGATTCTAACGCTTACACTTTTGGATTTGCAGCTGTTATGGTTATTGTTGTTGCTTCTGTTTTGGCTTTTGCAGCCACTTCATTGCAAGACCTTCAAGCTGAAAATGTCCGTAAAGAAAAAATGCAAAACATTCTAGCTACGATCGGTATTGAAATCGATCGCGAAGCAGCCGAAGGAAAATTTAATGAGTACATCGAGTCTCAACTTTCGCTCAGAAAAGACGGTTCAATCGACCCTCAAGTGGATGCGTTTAGCGATATAAAATTAGCTATCGAAGTAAAAAAAGAGGTGGATGAACAACGATTCCCAATTTACGTTGCCAACGTCGAAAATGAAAAGTACTATATCATTCCTCTCCGCGGTGCGGGACTTTGGGATGCTATTTGGGGATATATTTCATTAAAATCTGATAAAAACACCATCAAAGGTGTCGTTTTTGATCACAAAGCCGAAACCGCAGGACTCGGAGCCGAAATCACCACACAATGGTTTCAAGACCGTTTTATTGATGAAAAAGTTTTTGCCGAAGACGGAACCCTCAAAGGTATTGCAGTTTCTAAAACCAATAATGACCCCAACAACCTCGATAAAAACGACCACGAAGTTGATGCGATTTCTGGAGCTACCATTACCGGTGACGGTGTTACTGATATGATCATAGAGCGTATGCAATATTATATACCTTATTTTGAAAAAGAAAAAGAATCTGCGGCAACATTAAACGATTTGAGTTATGTCCAATAAAAAGAAAAACACCACCAAAAATCCAATCATTTTGTTTGTGGCAAAGGAAAAAGAACCCCTGTTTTCAAAAAAGAATCGTGCATTACTATCCGATCCTCTTGATGATAACAATCCTATTACGGTTCAAGTTTTAGGAATTTGTTCGGCACTAGCAATTACAGTCCAACTCAAGCCTGCTATCGTTATGAGTCTTTCTGTGGTAGCGGTTATGGCAGCTAGTAACGTGATTATTTCCTTGCTGCGAAATTTGATCCCCAATCGAATTCGAATCATTGTTCAATTGGTTGTGGTTGCATCCATGGTAATTTTGGTCGATCAAGTACTTCGAGCGTATGCTTATGATGTGAGTAAGGAACTTTCCATTTTCATAGGGTTGATTATCACTAACTGTATCGTAATGGGACGATTGGAAGCCTTTGCATTGGGCAACGGTGTTTGGAAATCTTTTCTAGATGGAATTGGAAATGCTGCGGGATATGGTTTTCTCCTAATTCTTGTAGCCTTCTTTAGAGAATTATTAGGTTCCGGAAAATTGCTGGGCTATCAAGTAATTCCTGATAGTTTTTATGAAATGGGTTACGAAAACAACGGCTTGATGTTGTTGTCTCCCATGGCTTTGATTACTGTAGGAATCATTATTTGGGTTCAACGAGCGCGTAACCGTAAACTCATCGAAAAAAACTAACTCGACATGGAAGCATATTTTAATTTATTTGTAAAAAGTATTTTTATTGAGAACATGATTTTCGCCTATTTTTTAGGGATGTGTTCTTATTTAGCAGTTTCTAAAACGGTAAAAACCGCTGTTGGTTTAGGATTCGCAGTTATTTTTGTTTTGGCCATTACAGTTCCGATTAACTTTTTGTTAGACAATTACTTACTTAAGCCTGGAGCACTTTCTTGGTTGGGCGATGAATACGCTACAGTCGATCTAAGCTTTTTGAGCTTTATCATGTTTATTGCCGTAATTGCATCCATGGTTCAGTTGGTAGAAATGATTGTCGAAAAATTTGCGCCTGCTCTCTACGGTGCTTTAGGTATATTCTTACCCTTAATTGCTGTAAACTGCGCCATTCTAGGAGGATCGTTGTTTATGCAACAAAAAGATTTTGCAGGAATTGGAGAATCTGCGGTGTATGGTTTAGGCTCAGGAATAGGATGGTTGTTAGCCATTGTTGCCATTGCTGCCATTCGCGAAAAAATTGCTTACTCAAACGTGCCAGCACCTCTTCGTGGGTTGGGAATTACGTTTATCATAACAGGACTTATGGCCCTTGGGTTTATGAGTTTTATGGGAATTAAATTGTAACGGAATAGAAAAAGAAAATGGATAGTACCGTAATTATTGCCAGTATCGTTGTTTTTTTAGTAGTTGTTTTCCTCCTTGTAGGAATGTTGTTGGGTGTTAAGGCAAAACTCTTACCCTCTGGGCCTGTTTCCTTGTTAATTAATGGGGAAAAAAACGTTGAGGTCAGCTCTGGAAGCACGCTCTTGTCAACCTTAGGAAACAACAAAATATTTTTACCATCTGCTTGTGGTGGTGGAGGTACTTGTATTCAATGCAAATGCATTGTTTCTGAAGGTGGAGGAGAAATTCTCCCTACAGAAGCACCGCACTTTTCTCGAAAAGAAATTGCTGAAGGATGGCGTTTGGGCTGTCAAGTCAAAGTAAAACAAAATATGGTCATTGAAGTTCCAGAAGAAGTTTTTGGAATTAAAAAATGGGAAGGAACTGTTGTAAGAAACTGGAATGTTGCTTCATTTATCAAAGAATTTGTTGTCGAAATTCCAGAAGACATGAATTACAAAGCAGGCGGTTACATTCAAATTGAAATCCCACCTTGTGAACTTAAATTCGACAAAATTGATATCACTGCTCATCCCGAAGAGCATCCAGAGGATAAAGAAAAATTTAAATTGGAATGGGATAAATTTGGTTTGTGGGGATTGACAATGAAAAACCCAGAAACAGTCGAAAGAGCCTATTCTATGGCTTCATACCCTGCAGAAGGGAGAGAAGTTATGCTCAACGTTCGAATCGCTACTCCGCCATGGGATCGATCTAAAAATGCATGGATGGATGTAAATCCTGGTGTGGCTTCTTCCTATATTTTCTCCAAAAAAGCGGGAGATAAAGTGACCATCTCAGGACCTTATGGAGAATTTTTTATCAATCACTCCGAGTCCGAAATGATGTATGTGGGTGGTGGTGCTGGAATGGCTCCTATGCGTTCGCATTTGTATCACCTTTTCAGAACCCTCAAAACAGGCAGAAAAGTTACTTTTTGGTATGGAGGTCGTTCCAAACGTGAATTGTTTTATACTGAGCATTTCCGAGCTCTTGAACGGGATTTTCCCAATTTTAAATTCTATATCGCCTTGTCAGAACCTTTGGAAGAAGACAATTGGAAAGTCAAAGACGGACTCGATGGCGAGGGAGACGGATTTGTTGGGTTTGTTCACCAAGTCGTAATTGACAATTATTTGAATCATCACGAAACGCCGGAAGATATCGAAGTGTATTTCTGTGGGCCTCCGTTAATGAATCAAGCTGTTGAGAAAATGGCCGATGATTTTGGAGTACCGCCTGAAAATGTTCGATTCGACGACTTCGGAGGATAAAATTAGTAAATGCTGTACTTGTACAGCATTTTTTTTATTTTGTAAAAACAAATATGCTTACTACAAAAGAATTGCACAATTTGGCTATGAACGTTGTTGGAAAGCAACTTGAAGCAGAAGGGTTTGAGTTTTTGGCTGTAAACAGTCAATTAAAAAAAGATCCCCAATTTGTTTGCACTAAGAACAAACAATTGCATTTTATTGTTGTGAAAGCAGTCGTTTATCCAAACAATCCCAAAGAGTTTGATGCCACATTGATGCAAACGGTTAAAAAACATGCTGAAACTTTCGAAGCTCTTACGTATTTTGCAGGAGTGGGATTTGCTCATGCCGAAAGTTATGATTTGCCGCTAACCAAAAATGCTCCCTATGCAGTTAACTATGATGGACTTCAAAAAATTTAGTTTCGTTTTCAGTGCTTTCTTTATTCTAGGAAGTTGCTCTGAAAATCAATCGCATATCCTCTCTGGGTTTGCTCTAGGAACTACCTATACGATTAAATACAACGCACCCAATCCAGTTAATGAGTTAGATACAAAGGTTGATTCTCTTTTTTTTAAAATCAATCGATCCTTATCCACCTACTTGCCTACATCGGATATTTCTAAAATCAATCGGGGAGATTCTAGTGTAGTGGTAGATGCCTATTTTAGAGAGGTGTTTGAAACCTCAAAAAAAATCAATCAACTCACAAAAGGTTATTTTGACCCTACTGTAGGTAACCTTGTCAACGCATATGGTTTTGGACCTGAAAAACCATTAAAGACTATCCAACAACCACAAATAGACAGCCTGTTACAGCTCACAGGAATGTATAAAGTCAGTATTAACCAGACCGGAAATGTTGTCAAAGATCATCCCTTAGTGTATTTGGATTTTAATGCCATTGCTAAAGGATACACTGTAGATTTATTAGGGAAATTGTTGTCTCAAAATGGAATTGATGATTTTCTTGTTGAGGTAGGAGGAGAGCTTGTGGCTCGAGGGGAGAATCAAGCTACTCAAAAACCTTGGACGGTTGGAATTGATGATCCGCTTCAAGAGGAGGGCAAACGTTCTTATCTTGCTGTCATTTCATTAACCAATCAGGCTATGGCAACTTCAGGAAATTATCGAAAATACCGAATCGATCCTCAAACAGGAATCCGCTATGTGCATACTCTGAATCCAATGACTGGAACGCCCGTAAAATCCAAAGTTTTAAGTGCTACGGTCCTCGCTTCCTCTTGTATAGAAGCCGATGCTATGGCTACTGCTTTGATGGCTATGCCTCCAAAACTGAGCAAAAAAATCCTTGAAGAATCTCCCAACTTTGAAGCCTTTTTAATGCTTTCTTCATCAAAAAACTCAATAGAAACTTTCAGTACTCCAGGGTTTCAAACGCTTGTGCTCGATTAGGGTTTAAAGCAAACAGGAATGATTTCGTGAGACACAACCCCAAATCGAGTAATTTCTTCTGAAGTCAATTCTTCTGCATAAATAATGGCTTGGGTAGAAAACCCACTTTTTTCAAGCTTTTCAAAATAGTCCATTCCGTACAAACGAACGTGATCGTATTGCCCAAAAACACGCATGCGTTCCTTGGGATCGGTTATGGTATCATCTTGAAATGTTTTCAAACGCTTGCTGTCTAGTGGAACTTGAAGAATTGCCCATCCCCCGGGCTTGAGAACTCGAAACAGTTCTTGCATGGCTTTTTTATCGTTAGGAATGTGTTCCAAAACATGATTGCATAAAATGACATCAAATTGATTTTCTTTGAAAGGAAGATCGCAAATATCGGCTTTGACATTGGCCAAAGGAGAATGTAAATCGGTAGTTGTATAATCTATATTATCAAGCTTTTTAAACGATTTATAAAAGGCTTGTTCCGGGGCAACATGAAGCACCTTTAATGACTTTTTAAAAAAATCTGTTTCTCGTTCTAAATACAGCCATAGCAATCGGTGACGTTCGAGTGAAAGGGTTCCTGGGCTGAGAGCATGATTACGTTGACGAACGTACCCGTAGGGCAAAAACTTTCGATAGCTTTTTTTGTTAATGGGATCTGTAAACCGATTTCCGCGAAACCAAAGGTCTAAAAAAGGCCGCACCCATTGACTCAAACGAATGAGTAAGGGTCTTGGAAAAAGATTGAGCAATCCTTTCATGGATTGTTTTTTTGAGAACGAAAAGGCAGTTCTTCGTCGCTTTTTATACCCAAAGATTCGTATATGTAATCAAAAGTTGATAGCAACTCAGGCCGACCATTTACAATGGCAACATTGTGTTCAAAATGGGCGCTGGGTTGTCCGTCGGCAGTGAAAATAGTCCAACCATCTCGCAGTTGTTTGATTCTTCGTGTCCCTTGATTGATCATAGGTTCAATGGCGACTACCATGCCTTCCTGAAATTTTTTACCAGAGCCTTTTCTTCCATAGTTGGGCATTTCTGGTTTTTCATGCATTTCTCGACCCAATCCGTGTCCTACCAATTCGCGAACAACGCCATAACCATGTGCTTCTGTATAATGCTGAATGGCATGTCCTACATCGCCTACTCGATTTCCAACTTTAAATGCTTTGATTCCTTCGTACAAAGATTCTTTGGTTATCTGCAAGAGTTTTTGAGTAGGGGCAGCTACTTCTCCTACTTCAAAGGTATAGGCGTGGTCTCCATAAAATCCGTTTTTTAATGCCCCACAATCAATTGAAATGATATCGCCACTTTCCAAAGGTGTATCGTTGGGAATTCCATGAACAACTTGTGCGTTGGGACTCATACAAAGCGTATTGGGAAAATCATACAACCCTAAAAATCCAGGGATTGCACCGTGGTCTCTAATAAAAGTTTCTGCAAGAGCGTCGAGTCGTAAGGAAGTAACTCCCGGTTTGATTTCTGCGGCAAGCATTCCCAATGTTTTTGAAACAATGCGCGCACTTTCGCGGATGAGCTCGATTTCTTCTGAAGTTTTTATTATTGACATATTAAAATGCTGTATAAGTATGCTGATATCCTTTTTTGGTTAGAATGGAATGGATGTCCAATTCGAGTGTTTCGATAGGAGATTCTACAATTCGATTGATTTCAACTCCATTTTTTTCAAAAATAAATGTGGGTACGTAGTTAATGTTACGACCTTTTTCGAAACCTTCGGGGGTGTCTTTAAATTCAGACACGGCGATGAGGGTTGTTTTTTGAGGGTCGAGTCCCGCTTGGTCTAAAATTTTATAAAAAATAGGCACTTCTCTTTTACTATCGCCACACCATGTTCCCATAAAAATGGTAATTTCATAATCCGATAATACTTCTTCAAATGAAGCTATTGTTTGTTTGTCTAGATTGTAGTTGTTGTAATTTTCCGTAAACCATGATGCATAGGGAAGTACTTCGAGATCATTTCGGTTTATTTTTCCAATCAAATCATTGGTGATTTCTTCTTGTTGAATTTGTATTTTGTTTTGGGACGCTTCTTTCTTCTTTTGAAGGTTGCAGCTAAAAAACAAAATTGCCGATACTAAAATCAATGTATATTTCATCATTTTTTATTTAAAGGTTGTGTTCAATATTTGGGTTGTTAAAGCGTTGTAAAATATCTAAACCAAGGAATTACAGGTCATTTCCTCGGGCTTCTTTATTCCCAATAAATCGAGAATGGTTGGGGCAATATCGCCCAACACTCCGTCTTTGACGTGATCAATTTCAGAGTCAATAAGAATCAAAGGAACAGGGTTGGTTGTATGGGCAGTGTTTGGACTGCCGTCAGGGTTGATCATGGTATCACAATTGCCGTGGTCAGCAATTACAATTACGGAATAGTTGTGTTTTTTTGCAGTTTCTACAACAGACTCAACACACTCGTCAACTACTTCACAAGCTTTGATGGCGGCATTCATATCTCCCGTATGACCTACCATGTCGGGGTTTGCAAAATTCAAGCATATAAAATCAGCTGTTTCTTTTTCCAATTCAGGAACAATAGCATCTCGAATGTCGTATGCGCTCATTTCGGGTTGAAGGTCGTATGTGGCTACTTTGGGAGAAGGACACAAAATGCGTTTTTCTCCTTCAAAAGGCACTTCATTTCCTCCGTTAAAGAAAAAAGTTACGTGTGGGTATTTTTCTGTTTCTGCAATTCGTATTTGTGTTTTTCCAGCATCAGAAAGTACTTCTCCCAATGTTTGTTGGATATTTTCTTTGTCATACATCACCTTGATTCCTTTGTAGGCATCGTTATAATTGGTCATGGTTACAAAGTAAAGCGATAGTTTTTTCATTCCAAATTCGGTCAAATCGTTCTGAGACAAAACTTCAGTTAATTCCCTTCCTCGATCTGTTCTAAAATTAAAAAACAACACAACATCGTCTTCTTCAATTGTGGCTATCGGTTGGTTGTTTTCATCAACCCGAACAATGGGTTCTATAAACTCGTCAGTAACGCCCTTGTCGTAACTTGCTTGAATGGAAGCTTCAATATTTTGAGAAGGACTTCCTGCTCCATGAATCAATAAGTCATAAGCTTTTTTGACACGTTCCCAGCGTTTGTCTCTATCCATTGCATAATACCTGCCAATGACAGTAGCGATAGATGCTCCGTTATTTTTTAACTCACTTTCCAAATCCACCAATAGATTTTTTCCGGATTTTGGATCGACATCACGCCCGTCGGTAAAGGCATGAACAAAAGTGTTGGAAACTCCCGCATTGTGAATGACTTTAACCAGTCCTTTCAGATGATTGATATGTGCATGAACACCTCCGTCCGAAACCAGTCCAAGAAGATGAATTTTTTTATTGTTTTTAAGTGCGTAATCAATAGCTTTGTTCAGCTCAGGTTCATCTTTTAGGGTATTGTTTTCAACGGCTAAATTGATTTTTGCAAGGTCTTGATATACAATTCTGCCCGCTCCCAGATTCATATGACCTACTTCGCTATTTCCCATTTGACCTTTGGGCAATCCAACGTTCATTCCATCGGTTAGTAAGTTTGCATCAGGATAGTCCTGAAGTAAAGAGTCCATGTAAGGAGTTTTTGCATTTTCAATTGCTGACACTTTGGGGTCGGGGGATTTTCCCCACCCATCGAGGATCATAAGGAGTACTTTTTTGGTCATTTTCCAGTTTTATATTGGACTTTTTTCTTCATGCAAATATACATAGAATCCCGCACAAATATGCCTCAAATTACTTAACTAATGGGTTGATATCAAGGATATTTTCTTGCGTATATTTTTCAATGAAAGTGTCCAACATATGCTCGTACCCCAAAACGTTTTCATTTTTTAAAATCGATCGAATGTTGAGTTTTCTATATTCCTCTAGTAGGGGCTTGGAAAGGGGACGATAGGTATAGTGCCAAGGTTCGTAATAAAAGCCTTTTCTTGAAGAATCATTTGTATAAACCAAATAAAATCCAAAGGCATTGGCATGTTCATCCATCCATTTTTTCAATGCTCCAAAAGGTCCTTTTTCTTCAAACTTTTTCGGGTCTAACAACGATCCTGTCACCGATATTCCATTGTCTATTATGTCCAAGTCGGTTCCCCAATGATGTCTCGACGTGCCGGGTATCGTAGAATAGGTAATGATTTTTTCAATGGCTTTTTCCGGTGTCAACCCTTCGTCTTGGGTAAAGCGAGTGTACTTACGATTCCAAATCTGTTTTTGTCTTTCAAAACTGCGATAACCTGAAACCCCTAGCAAATCGATTCCATCCTCTTGGGCAGCCAACTGCATCCTTAGGTAGGCTTCATAAACCTCTTTTTGAAGTTGGAAATCGTTTCCAGCGAGTTCTAAATTTCCTTTTCCAGTCAAATGGGCATTGTTTATACTTTGTTGCGCATTGTGTTGGCAACTCCATACAAAAATGACAACCAGGCATCCAACCCATCGTTGGCGCTTTAGATAATAAAACAAAGGGGCAATTTTATTCATAATTAAATTTAGAATACTAAGTTAGGGATTTAAATAAATATCCATGGGTTCCGATGGGCTCAATTTCAAAAAACGTTCCTTTTTTGGAATAGCCTACATTCTGATAAAACGCAATGGCATTTTTGCGCGCATTCATCCAAAGATACTCTGTAGCTGTTTTTTTGGCATGGTTTTCCAAACACATCATAAGCGCTTTTCCAATTCCTTTTCCTTGATAATTTTCGAGCACAGCCATTCCCCTAATCTGTTTGCAATTTTGATGAGTATCTAAATGCTCCGGAGTTGAGAATAAACTGACTACCCCCACAAGAGTATGCTCCAAATAAGCGCCCCAATGAAGGGTGTTTTTGCTGTTGTCTCCTTCCATTGCGCAAGAGGCTAACGGACGCCCTTCTCGAAGTACAGAATGACGAACCTTATAAGTTTCCAATGCCGTTATGTTAGTAATTGTGATTTTCACACTGTATGGAATATGTTGAAATATAATGTATTTTTGAATTATGAATATACATTTTTCTATTTTGGATAGGCGTTCTTTAAGTACCATCCTTCCATTTATTCAAGATTTAACGCATCGAAAATTTTCAGATGCTTTATTGCTTGAACGGTTTCAAAAAATGATCACTCAAAACTATGAATGCGTTGGAATTTTTCACGATAACACCCTAATAGGTTGTTGTGGATTGTGGTACCAAATGCGTCACTATTCGGGAGAAAGTTGTGAATTGGATCATTTTTTTATTCTACCAGAATATCGCAGTCAAGGAATAGGGAATGCTTTTATTGTTTGGGTGGAAGAACATATAAAGTTAAAAAATTGTGAGGCGCTTGAATTAAATTCTTACGTTGGAAATGCAGCCTCCCACAAATTGTATTTTCGTGAAGGGTTTGAAATTTTAGGTTTTCATTTTTTAAAGAAAATCAAATAATAGCCTTATCTTTGCACTAAGCGAGAGTAGCTCAGTTGGTAGAGCGTCAGCCTTCCAAGCTGATGGTCGCCGGTTCGAACCCGGTCTCTCGCTCTACTTTTTTCTCTCACTTGCCTTTAACAAAATTTTAGTATAGTTTTCTTTTTGAATTGAAAAAGAAGCAGTTACTTTACCCTATGCATAAAGCGTTAACCATTTCATTTTTCTTGTTATTGAGTTTGATGTGTTTTTCTCAAAATCCATCTCGAACTTGGTTGCAGGGAAAAGTATTGTATTTAAACAGTAATGTAATAGCTGCCAATGTGGTTAACAACACAACGCAGCAAGCCACTATAACCAATGAAAATGGTGAATTCTCTATCAAAGTTGCGTTAGGTGACCAATTGATTTTTTCGTCCCTACAATACAAAATCAAAGCTGTAATAATTGATGAAGTAATTTTAACCAAAAACCGATTGGTGGTAGAGGTTAACGAAAAAGTCACTGAACTATCAGAGGTGGTTGTTGGACCTGAGAATACCGAGAAGTTTTTAGCCCTTAAAGAAGAAGAGTTTAAAAGCTACGATTATTTAAACGATAAATCGACTCGAGTTCAAAACAGCATCATGCAAAAGGATCAATTGACAAACGGAATTAATTTTGTCAACGTGTTTAAAGCCATTTCGAAATCGTTATCGAAAAAATCGCCGGAAACGGAATTCATTTCAAAGTTTAAGCCTAGTGATTTGATTCGACAACTCTACGAAGATTCTTTTTTTGTGGGTAGTTTGGGAATTCCGCAAGATGAAATTGGGTCTTTTTTATTGTTTTGTGATGACAAATTTTCCTCCCAATCGTTATTAAAGAAAAACCAAGAATTTCAACTGATTGATTTTCTTGTCAAACAAAGCGAACGTTATAAAGCAAAATGATTGGATATCATTTGCTGTAAAGTATAATTCAATTGGTTATGTATCAAAATATAAAAATAAAAATACTGCTTGTAGGATGCGTATTTTTTTTAATGTCATTTTCAAATCATAAATATTATGTGAGCACAACACAAATAACCTACGTGAGTGCTTCAGAATCTCTTCAAATTACCATGCGTGTTTTTACGGATGATATGGAAGCCTTATTACAGCATCGGTACTGGGATCAGTATAAGCTGCATCCAGATAATTATCCCGAACGAATCGATAGGACTATTAATAAATATGTAAGTTCGAAACTTAACATTGCAATTGACGATATTCCATTAAAACTTCAATTTGTTGGTAAAAAATACAAAGACGATCAAGTTGTGTGTTATTTTGAAGTAGAACAGGTAGCTCCTTTCAAAAAAATTGAAATATCGAATTCGTTATTGTTTGATCTTTTTGAAGATCAGCAAAATATCATTCATTTTTCAACAGATTCCTTAAAAAAAAGTTTGTTACAAGTTCAAGGCAATGCTAAAAACGCAATATTTTTATAAAAACTATTAACAAAATCTCCTTTTTTTGTTATATTTATACTCATTAAAAAAACACCCTGATATGACAAAACTTAGATCATTTTTTTTACTACTTACTCTACTTTTTTCAAGCTTTGCAATTGCTCAAGAGGTTGAGTCTGAAGCGCCAGTTTCGGGCCATAGTAACGAAAATAAATTCCGTCAACTTTACGAAGAATTTTCAACTCCCAACATGTATCGTGCAGCTTCTGGTGCTCCAGGAAACGCTTACTACCAACAAAGAGCCGATTACGACATGAAAATCGAGTTGGATGATAAAAACCAAAAACTTTATGGACAAGAAACCATAACGTATTTCAATAACTCCCCCGATGATTTGGAATATTTATGGGTTCAATTGGATCAAAACGTAAGAAAAAAAGATTCTCCTTCGTTGGAGCGAAACGGAAGTGGAGTTCAGCCCTACGATTATCCTTCTTCTTTCGTCAATAATTATCTCAACGATCCTTTTGATGGAGGATTTAATATTGAATATGTAAGAGATCATAAAGGCAATCCAATGTCTTATGTGATTAATCAAACCATGATGCGGGTCAATTTATCCAGACCGTTGAAAAGTGGAACTAAAATTTCATTTTCGATTAAGTGGTGGTACAATATCAACGACCACGTAAATGGAAGAGGTCGTTCGGGATACGAGTTTTTTCCAAAAGATGGGAATCGAGCCTATGTCATTGCTCAATTCTTTCCTCGCATGGCCGTTTATAACGATGTTGAGGGTTGGCAAAACCATCAGTTTTGGGGAAATGGCGAGTTTGCTCTTCCCTTTGGAAATTACAATGTTGAAATTACCGTTCCATCGGATCATATCCTAGATGCCACAGGTAAACTACAAAATCGCAAAGAGGTTTTTTCCCAAACCATGCTAAATCGATATGAAAAAGCTAAAAAATCTTATGACAAGCCAGTCCTAATTGTTACTCAAGAAGAAGCTGAAGCTGCAGAGAAAAACTTCTCCACTCAAAAGAAAACTTGGGAATTTTATGCTGAAAATGTCCGAGATTTCGGTTTTGCTACCTCCCGTAAGTTTATTTGGGATATGATGGCTGTTAAAATTGGTAATAGCGACGTAATGGCTGTTTCGATGTACCCAAAAGAAGGAAACCCTTTGTGGGAAGAATGGTCGACCCTCGCAGTAGCAGGCGCATTAAAAACATATTCCAAGCATACATTTGATTATCCTTACCACAAGGCAATATCGGTTCATGCTAAAAATCAAGGAATGGAATATCCGATGATATGTTGGAATTACGGTCGTCCAAACGAAGATGGTACCTATTCGGATCGCGTTAAGTTTGGAATGATTAGCGTAATTATTCATGAAGTGGGACACAATTTTTTCCCTATGATTGTGAACTCTGACGAACGTCAATGGGGTTGGATGGATGAAGGATTGGATACTTTTGGGCAGTACCTTGCAGAGCAAGAGTTTGGAAAAACACATCCAAAAGCCATCGAAGGACTCGATAAATATCCATCGCGTCGGGGCGAACCTAGTAAAATAGTTCCCTACATGTCGGGAGATCAATCCTTTATATCGCCCATTATGTCCAATCCAGAAAACGTATATCAATTGGGACCCAATGCTTATGGTAAACCTGCTACAGCACTGAATATCCTTCGAGAAACAGTCATGGGTAAGGAATTGTTTGATCATGCATTTAAAACCTATTCACAGCGTTGGATGTTCAAGCATCCAACTCCAGAAGATTTTTTCCGAACTATGGAAGATGCTTCAGCTGTTGATTTGGATTGGTTTTGGAGAGGGTGGTTTTATACTACAGACTTTGTAGATATTGGCGTTAAAGAAGTTAAAAAATATTACGTTTCTCCAAAACCCAACAAAGAATTGAGAACCATTATGGAAAATCGAGGGTTGACAGAAGCTGATTTACCTCCCTTAGTCTATATGGTTGAAGAAGGTAGTGAAGACTACGATGAGAGTTTGAAAGAAGGAGACTTGATAGAAAATTCAACTACGTTAAAAGAATACGTAATGGACAATTTATCTCCCGAAGAGCGATCACAATTAAAGACACCAAAATATTTTTACGAAGTAGTTTTTGACAAGCCGGGAGGATTGGTAATGCCACTAATAGTGGAGTATAGTTACGCTGACGGAACAAATGAGCTCGTAAAGTATCCTGTACAAGTTTGGAGAAAAAACGATGCTGAAGTCAAAAAAGTAATTGCAACTGACAAAGAAATCGTTGGAATCACGGTGGATCCTAATCAAGAAACAGCCGACATTGATACTAGCAACAATAGCTGGCCGAAGAAAATAGCAGAAAGCGATTTTGATTCCTTTAAAAGCAAAACGAAAGGGTAATTAAAAATTTTATAATACTTCAAAGGTCATTCTTCGGGATGACCTTTTTTAGTATCTTTGCTTTTCAAATCGATGTCGATGCCATTATTTATAAGCGGTACAGAAATTATCTTTATATTTTTTATCATCCTATTAATTTTTGGGGCTGATAAAATCCCAGAAATTGCTAGAGGTTTGGGCAAGGGTATGACGCAAGTAAAAAATGCAACCAACGAAATTAAAAACGAAATTCAACGCAGCGCTCAAAAAGAAGGGTTAGATACAAAGGGAATTCAAAAACAAATCGATGAGGTAAAAGAAGAGCTCAATGATTTGACAGATTCTATAAAGCGCAACCTCTAAATTTTCCTGCTTAACGTAAGCCCATCTCGAACAGGAAGCATTACCGTTTGAAAACGAGTATCCTCTTTCAATATTTTATTATATCTAATGAGCTCTTGAGTAGCAATATCGTCTGATTTAGCAGATTCTAAAACTTTCCCACTCCACAATACATTGTCGGAGATCAGAAGACCGCCTGAATTGATTTTAGGAGCAATTTGATCCAAGTACAGAGGATAATTTTCTTTGTCTGCATCCAAAAAAACCAAGTCAAAGGAATCTTTGAGCGTTGGAATAATTTTATCTGCATATCCCAAATGTTGGATGATTTGATTTTTAAATTTCGATTGGTTAAAATATTTTTTTTGAAAATCTACCAACTCCTCATTACAATCAATCGTATGAAGCAAACCTTCTTTCTGAAGCCCTTCTGCCAAACACAAAGCCGAATATCCTGTATATGTTCCAATTTCTAGTATTCTGGAAGGTTGAATCAAATGAGATAATAAAGATAATATCCGCCCTTGAAAACTACCACTGAGCATTCTAGGCTGTAAAATTTTTTGATGAGTTTCCCGATTTAGTTTTTGTAACAATTCAGGCTCTTCCTCGCTGTGTTGTACCACATAATCCAGTAAGTTATGATTGATAAACTCCATTATTTCTTAGGTCTTGCATATGAAAATCTCTCCAAAAGCTGGGGCAGCGCATATCCATCCAAGCCGTTTATTGCCACAGTTTTTGCATTATCTAGTCGCACCCATCCATCTTCTTCAAGAACTTCTTCGTCAATGTGGATTTCAACAATCTCTGAAACAATTAGAAGTGTGTCATTTTCTTTTATTTCATATTCGTTTTGAAATTTACACCCCAAAGAAATTCGAGCATTTTTTACATAAGGTGCATCAAAATCCCCCTTGAATTCTGGTTCTAAATCCGTTTGATCAAATTCCGAGATTTCTGTTGGATATTTGGCTGAGGTGTGATGTGCATCTTCAATGATCGATTCATGAATGTGATTCACAGTAAAAACCCCAGTTTCCTTAATGTTCTTATAGGTATCTCTCGGAACCGTGGTAGGGCGCAACACAAATCCCACAAGAGGAGGGTTGCTCCCTAGATGAGTAATGGAACTAAAAATAGCCACATTCAGTTGATTTGTTACCGATTTTGTTCCCAATAAATTTGCGGATTTGTAACCCGTAACACTATTGATTAGGTTCAATCGATAAATTTTATCCATCTGATCAATATCCGAGCGTGTAAATAGTTTCATCTTTTTATTTTCAAAAATACGCAATGCAAAACAAATACTTTAATTTTAAAAGCAGGTCTAATAAAATTCCTGAAATTGTAATATATTCGCATATCTAAAAAGGGTGATTAGCTCAGTTGGTTTAGAGCACTACCTTGACAGGGTAGGGGTCACCGGTTCGAATCCAGTATCACCCACTATTTTCTCAAAAGTATTGACATATAGTCAATACTTTTTTGTTTTATACCCTCATAATGAGTTGTTTATTTTAAATAAGCTATCTTTATAGAAACAATAGTTAATAAGTTATGGGATTTTATAGTAATATTGAACGTGTTTTTGATTGGTTGTTTTCTCCAAAAATACGCGCTTCATTTGAACGTTTTATTTTAGTTTTAGCCTCTATCGGTTTTGTTATTCATTTGGCATTAATTTTTTTAAAACGCTTACAATTTGATTTACCCTTCAATGATGCTTTGCTGCTTTCGGACCCAATATCTGCCATTTACACCCCTTTTTCATTTATATTGGTGTATGAGGCTTATCTATTGATTTACTATTTACCTCGATCGTTCACGACCTCTATATCCAAACAGTACGAGATCATTGCTCTGGTTGTTATACGAAAAATTTTCAAAGATATTCCTCATATAGAAATGTCGAACGATTGGTTTAGAAGCGAATACAATATTCAAATATGGGTTGATTTGTCAGGAATTTTGATATTATTTTTTCTCATTTATCTTTTCAAAAAAACAAGAGAAAAATTACCAATTAAAACAGTTTCTCCAAGAATCAATCGGTTTATTGCTTCAAAAAAACTCATCAGTATTTTGTTAATACCTACTTTCCTTATCTTAGCTGCAATCAGTTTTTCGGATTGGTTATTTAGTACGTTTTGTTCTGAATCTTTAGTAGATCCCTCATTATCCAATATAAATCACGTGTTTTTTAACAACTTTTTTACGATGTTAATTTTTACGGATGTGTTTATTTTGTTACTCTCTTTCCAGTACACTTTGCGAAACAGCCAATTGATTCGCAACACAGGCTTTATTATTTCTACGGTTCTGCTGCGTCTTTCTTTTAGTGCCGAAGGGTTGTTCAACATCGTTCTGATACTAATAGGTGTTGTGTTTGGACTGTTGATTCTTTTAACTTACAATGCCATTGAAACAGAAACCAAGATGCAAACTGATTAAAGAAAATCCAATATCGTTTCCATTTTCATTCCTCTAGATCCTTTAAGTAACAACTTGCCTGATGGCAATGGGTTTTTTTCTAAATATTGTTTGAAAAGATGTATGTTTTCAAAACAATGATGTTTTGATGAGGGAAGTTTTGTTTTGCTAAATTCCTCCCCAATCCAATACAGCTGGTCTATGGACAATATCTCAGCTTCATTCACAATTTCTTGATGTTCTTTGGCGGCAAATTTCCCCAACTCAAACATATCTCCCAACAAAGCTATTTTGGGTGATGCCAAATTATCAAAAGACAGAAGAGCTGCTTTCATACTTGTTGGATTAGCATTGTATGCGTCAAGCACAATCTCCCGATTGTTTTTTACAATTTCTTGAGATCGATTGTTTTTCGGAATATATGTTTCTATTCCTTTCGCAATATTTTCCAAAGACACTCCGTAATACGATCCTAGCGCAATAGCTGCAGAAATATTTGAAAAATTAAAGCCACCCGTCAATTGACTTTGAATTTTAATTCCCAAAAATATTACCGATATATATGGTCTTGTTTTTTCTAAAGAAATAGAATATGTATGATGGTCATCATTTCCAAACGAAACAACACTAGCCTTATCGGTAAGTGCCTTTTGTTTCAAATCGTCTCCATGAATAAGAATGGGCAGGTTGTTTTTGATAAGATAATCATAGAGTTCACTTTTGCCTTTCACTACGCCTTCAAGACTTCCAAACCCTTCCAAATGTGCTTTTCCAAAATTGGTGATGTATCCCAAATCAGGTTGAATTATATTTGTTAAAAGCGCAATTTCTCCGATATGATTGGCTCCCATTTCCACTACTGCAATCGCCGTTTTGGAAGTAAGTCGAAGCAGTGTTAGGGGCACTCCGATATGGTTGTTGAGGTTGCCCTCGGTACATAGGGTATTAAATTGCTGAGACAATACACTGTGCATCAGTTCTTTTGTAGTTGTTTTCCCATTGCTGCCCGTGATAGCAATAATTTTGGTGGCAAGTGTTTTTCGATGATAAGCTGCCAATTCTTGTAGAGCCAGCAAGCAGTTAGGCACTTGTAAAAAGCGGTCTCCTTTTTGTTGTTGGTCATCAACCATAGCAAATGCAGCTCCATTATTTAACGCTTCTTTCGCATAGGCATTCCCATCAAATCGTTCTCCTTTTAAGGCAATAAAAAGACATCCTTTGGGAAGGTTTCGGGTATCGGTACTAACACCGTTGCACTCAATAAAAATAGAATGTAGCTGCGAAATATTCATCGTTCTAAAAATACTAAAATAACTTAAATAAAAAGACCGCTTATTAGCGGTCTTTCAAATAGGTTTCGAAGGCTATTATCCTCTAGGTTTTTTCTTTTGTGGTTTTTGTCCCAAATACGACATTGCGCATCGGAAGCCAATGTAGTCTGTTGCCATAAATTCTGGAAGAAATCTTCGCTGAGCTGGGTCAAGCCAAAAGGCTCTGTCTCGCCAGGATCCTCCCTTAATAACGCGCACCTTGTTACTGATCAACGAAGTTTTACCCTCGCTTTCATCTTTTTGATTAGGTTTGAAATTGGGAGCATTGTACATTTTGGCATTATCATCGTCTCTTTTATCAGTTCTTTTAGAGCCAGAATCACCATCTCTGTAATCTCGATTGTCTGCAGTGAAGTAATTGGTGCGCAAGCTAATGTCTTCTTTATCCACGTTTTCTGTTACAATTTCTCCTGGAAAATTCAAAACATTAATTTTTCCATTGGGAAGTCGCTCTGCATAAGTAACACTGTCGGGTGCCTTTTCTAGTGTTGGGTCATTATTCAAAGCTTCTAATTGACTTAAAAACTTGTCACTTTCAATGATAACAGTTTTTCCTTCTTTGTTGATTTGTGTTTTTTGAAAAACATTTCCCCGATAATAATTGAAATCGTTTGCTTCGTCATCAATAATTGGTCGGTATACATCTGCAACCCATTCGGTGACGTTTCCTGACATGTCGTACAGACCAAAATCATTTGGAGGATAGGACATTACAGGTGCAGTAATATCTGCGCCATCACTCGACCATCCTTGAATTCCACTATAATCTCCTTTTCCTTGTTTGAAGTTTGCTAATTGGTCGCCTTGTGTTCTTTTGTTATTGGATCGCGTGTATTCACCATCCCAAGGATATTTTTTCTTACCACGATATAGATTGTATTCTCTAAGCTCACTGAGTGCTAATGCTGCATACTCCCATTCGGTTTCTGTGGGAAGGCGGTATTCGGGAAACAAAATTCCTGACTCACGACCCGCAAAAGACAACGAATCTTTTTTCCCTGGAGTTTGACGTTCACTATTTTTTCCGATATAATTGCTTATTGAATCCCCAAACAATGTTCGAGGCTGAGTGAGGTATAATTCGGTGTTGAATGTACTTTCAGGACGGATAAGCGAATCAACAATAGTAATGTCACGTTTCAAATATCCTTCTCGTTCGAGTACTTTTTCATTCACTCTTTCGGTTCTCCATTTGGCAAAATTTACCGCTTGATTCCATGAAACTCCAACTACTGGATTGTTTTGAAAAGCAGGGTGACGAAGGTAGTTTTTAACCATGTCTTCATTAAAGCCCAGCGAACTACGCCACACCAAAGTATCTGGTAACGCGGCCTCGTATATTAAGCGATAGGGGCTGTCTGGAGCACCAAACACGCGCTTCAGCCAGTCCAAATATTCTAAATACATGAGATTGGTTACTTCGGTTTCATCCATGTAAAAGGATTGCACATTTTGTTGGGTAGGTGTGTTGTTCCAATCGTGCATAATGTCGTCTTGAACTCTACCTTTGGTAAATGATCCGCCTTCAATGAAAACAAGTCCAGGGGCAGTCTGTTGTCCCTTATACTTGGTATTGAATTGAAATCCTCCTTTTTTATTGTTTATGCTCCATCCGGTAGCGCGAGAAACATTACTGCCCCCCGAGGATCGGTTACACCCAACAAAAGCAATGCTTGATGATAGCAGTAGGGCAACAAATAATCGTTGTGTTTTCTTCATGGTTTTTGTCCAAAAAATTTAATTTCAAAAACAGTGCAATATACTAATAAAACACGTAATTTCAACTCTATGAGTACAGATCAGCTAATTTAACTAGCAGTTCTATTTATTTATCATTAAAACGACCTCTTTGCTTGTTTATTATTTTTAATTTTGAAAATGATATACGAATCTTATTTGTTGGGTCGTTATTGAATCACAGTATGAGATATTTTTTAGGAACTTTAGCTCTTTTTATTGTACTTTTTGCCAATGCTCAGCGACAGTCTGTAGAAATTCATTGGGAGGCTTCCAAGAATTGGAGTAACAATGCATCAGTCTTTCGTGTGCCTTCTGATAAGGAGAATAAAATTATTCTGGATGTTGATTCTCAAAATGTGGTTTTTGAGCATCTTTGGCGAGTATCTTCCAGCGTTGATAAAAATGATTTTGTTCTCACCAATGTGATTTCAGCACCTGTTTCCGATCAAGAGTTGTACGATCTTAAATCCAGTTCCCTTTTTTCAGAATTTAAGTGGAATTTGTTTGTTACCTCCTCTCGAGATCAGACCATTGCAGGGATTCACTGTTACCCAATCTTTGTCGAAAATGGCGTTGTTAAACGAGTAACCTCTTTTATAATTTCTCAAAAAAACACAAAATCAAAATCCCAAGCCCAAAATGTAGAATCTTTATTTTCTCAAAGAAGCAATTCGGTTTTGTCCTCGGGAGAATGGTTCCAGTTTTCCATAAGCAAGTCTGGAGTTTATAAATTGGATCGCTCTTTTTTAAGCAAACTGGGGATGAACGTGAATTCTATGAACCCCAAAAACCTAAAAATATATGGCAATGGAGGAAGAATGATTCCTTTTATGAACAAAAATGTGGAAGGGTATGATGTAATTGAGAATCCTATTTTAGTGGTTGGAGAAGAGGATAATTCGTTTGACAATGAGGATTATATTTTGTTTTATGCAGAAGGTCCTGACCAATGGAACGAAGAAAGTCAAACACATTTGAATTTGTTTACAACCCAAATAACCTACTATATAACCGCTTCAGAATCTGCTGGAAAAAGAATCATTACTACTTCTCAGCCTTCCAATACTCCAAGTCAAACTTTTCAAAATGGAACTGTTCGGTTATTTCACGAAGAGGATTTGTTCAATATTGGAAATTTTGGCAGACGATGGTTTGGACAACCCTTGTCTTTTGATCCCGAACGCACTTTGGAATTTGAAATGCCAGGTATTCAATCCGGATCGGAGGCAACTTTAGAAGTCAAGCCAGTAGCTGTGGCTTCGAGCCCTACCTCCATGAATGTCCAAGTTCTTTCAAAACAACTTTCATTCGACTTTCCTGCCTCAAGTGAAGAAGTTGTTTATGCTCAAGACAATTCAAACCCATTGGGCGGGGTTCAAACTCGAGGAGCGAAAAGAATGACTATAGCACCTTCATCCGAAAAAGTAGATGTAGAAATTTCCTTTGAAAATGGAGGAAACCCAGCTTCCGAAGGGTATATAGATTACGTTAGACTTGAATACCAAAGAGCGCTTGCTGGAGCAAATCATCAGTATGTGTTCATGTCTAATTTAGAAGATCAATTGGGGACTGTAATGTTTACATTTTCCAATTCAGAATCTATCCCAGCTGTTTGGGATGTGACCGATCGATTCCAAATTATGATGTATCCCAATGAAGCCTCAGAATCTTCTTTTTCATTTAAAACGTTGGGAGGCATTCAAAGAAAATTCGTTGCACTTTCTGTTAACGATTACTTCATTCCTGATTTTCATCAAAATTCAAACCGTGTTACCAATCAAAATTTAAGAGGAACCGTTTTTGACTTTCAGGGTTCAGAATCCGATGTTGATTATTTGATAATTACTAATAAAAATCTTGAATCAGAAGCGAATCGATTGGCCGAATTTCACAATTCTTTCTCCAAATTAAACACAAAAGTGGTAACTATTGAAAGTATTTACACCGAATTTAATACCGGAAATCCAGATATTGGAGCCATTCGAAATTTCATCAAATACGTTTATGACAATGCCTCTGCTTCTTCCACTCGACTCAAATATCTTTGCTTGTTTGGAGACACTTCTTTCGATTACCAAAATCGAATCAGATTTAACAATAATATTGTGCCTACATATTACTCTTACAATAGTTACAGTGCTGTCAACTCTTTTATGTCGGATGATTTCTACGCCATGATGGATCCTGAAGAGGGAAGTCTTTCTTTTGCAGATCGCATGGATATAGCAGTAGGACGAATTGTTGCAGATGATAGGGCATCTGCCAAATCAGCTGTCGATAAAATTATCAGATACCATGACAAATCCAATTATGGCTCTTGGCGAAATTCGTTTCTTCTCATTTCAGATGATGTCGATAAAAGCTGGGAAACAACGATTCAAGAAAATATTGATTGGTTAGGAGATGTACTTTACAATAAAAAGCCTTTTATTAATGTAAAAAAAATTCACTCGGATGCTTATGTCCAGGAGGCATCCGCTGCTGGTGATCGCTATCCTGCCGTAAACACATTGATCAAAAACGATTTGAATTTAGGAGCTTTGGTGTTTAATTATTTTGGACACGGAGGCGAAGACGGGTTGGCATCAGAACGTATTTTTGACAAGTTGGATGCAACCAATCTTTATAACCCCAACAAACTGCCTTTATTTATCACATCAACCTGTGAATTTTCTCGGTTTGACAATCCCCTTCGAGAAACTGCTGGGGAATTAACCTTTTCCAATCCCAATGGAGGAGCCATTGGGCTAATATCTACGACCCGTCAGATTTTAGTAATCAACGGAATCAGCTACAATAATATCTTGACTAAACACCTCTTTTCATACGACTCAGAAAATTATGTAACTGTAGGCGAAGCCCTTCGGTTGGCCAAAGCAGAATTTTCGGGTACAGCTCAAAAAAGGATTTTATTTTATATTGGAGATCCAGCTCTTAAATTGGCTATTCCCAAACCCAAAATTGTGTTAACCCATGTAAATGATATTCCCATCGATCAGGCGGTGGATACTCTCAAGGCGTTAAGTAAAATCAATTTCAAAGGAAAGGTTACCGATGTTTCCAACAACTTGTTGTCCTCATATGAAGGAATTGCTACAGTTACTGTTTTTGATAAGGAAATTGAAAAAAAAACACTTAGAAATGACAATGTTGGAGATGCTTTGGAATTCAGGGCCTTGGGAAAAACAATTTTCAAAGGAAAAGCGAGTGTCAAAGAGGGGTTGTTTGACATTGATTTTATTGTACCCAAAGACATTGCAATTCCTATTGGAAACGCTAGAATAAGTTTATATGCTAAAGACAATACGTCCTACGAAGATCAATCCGGTTATACGATGGATCTATTAATTGGGGGGCTTTCTGACACTATTGGAACTGATACTCAAGGCCCTGAAATTAAGTTATTTATGAATGACACTTCTTTTGTTTACGGAGGAATCACTAACGAATCGCCCATTCTTATTGCCGAACTTTACGACGAAAATGGAATCAATACTGCAGGCGGAATAGGCCATGATATCACAGCAATTTTAGACGGTGATGAAACCAATCCTATTGTTTTGAATGACTATTACGAGGCCAATATTGATACTTATCAAACAGGAAAACTCCAATATTCCCTCAGAAACTTATCTCCCGGATTACATACCTTAACCCTCAAAGCTTGGGATGTTTATAACAATTCTTCTTCTGCTGAAATACAGTTTTTAGTCCTTGATGATGGTAATTTGGTATTGGATAGGGTTTTAAATTATCCCAATCCCTTTACCAGTTATACCGAGTTTTGGTTTCAACACAACAAGCCTTTTGAGCCCCTCGATGTAAGGGTTCAAGTATTTACAGTTTCTGGTAAAATGGTGTGGTCAACAGTACAAACCATAACTACCGAGGGCTTTTTGTCTAGAGATATCTCTTGGGACGGTCGTGATCAATTTGGAGGATTTTTAGGAAAAGGAGTGTATGTATATAAGATTTCTGTAAAATCAACGTTAACAAATAAGATTGCAGAAAAATTTGAAAAACTTGTTATCCTAAAGTAAACGAGTTATTTTTGACCCTTAATAAAAAAAATTGTGAAAAATAAATATCCGTATATCCTCATTTGTTTGTTATTGTGGCAATATTCTGTTGCCCAAAAAAGAGTCATCACCACTGGAGTTCCATTTCTACTAATTACCTCGGATGCCAGAGCAGCTGGTATGGGAGAGCTTGGTGTCGCCTCGTCACCCGATGCGTATTCACAACAGTGGAATCCTTCAAAGTATGCTTTTGCAGAAAGAAAAATGGGAGTAGGAGTCAGTTATACGCCCTATTTAAGCAAGTTGGTCAATGATATTTTTCTAGCCAATCTTACCTATTACAACAAAATATCTGAAAGAGGCGCCTGGGCCGCTAGCTTAAAATATTTTAGTTTGGGGGATATTGAACTAGGTCAAGTTCCAGAAGATTTCATCAATCCCTATGTTGAAAGTCCTAACGAACTAACGTTAGACGCTTCTTACTCTTTGCAATTGAGTGATCAATTCGCCATGGCAGTAACAGGACGTTTTATTCGATCGGATCTGAAGCTCAACTCAAATATAGGCGGAGATGCTGATGCAGCATCCACCTTTTCGGTAGATGTCTCAGGATATTATCAGTCCGAAGAAAAGTCATACGACGCTTTCAATGGACGTTGGAGAGCTGGATTTAATATTTCAAACCTAGGGCCTAAACTCAAATACGATGAAGGCGGTCAAGAAAATTATTTACCAACAAACTTGAGGTTAGGAGGCGGTTTTGAATTTTTGATTGATACCTACAACAGTGTTACTGTGAATTTGGAGGTCAACAAACTTTTAGTTCCAACGCCAAGCGAACCTATTTACAACAGTGACGATGAAATTACTGGATACCGACAACCTGATGTAAGCTTTTTGTCAGGTGTTTTTAAGTCTTTCAATGATGCTCCAGATGGATTTAGTGAAGAGTTGAATGAAGTTACATGGGCATTAGGACTTGAGTATTGGTACAACCAATCCTTTGCTTTTCGAGCTGGATATTTCAATGAAAATGAAGACAAAGGAGCACGAAAATTACTTTCCTTTGGTGCTGGGTTTAAGTACAATACGGTTGATGTTGATTTATCTTATCTCATATCCGCAAGTAAAGTTAGGAGTCCTTTAGAAAATACACTCCGTTTTTCACTAACTTTCAACTTTGGGGATAAATACGAGTATTTTTAGCAGTATTTTACAACAATCGTTAACGACTTCTCAATTTCACTTTTGATATTTTTTCACATCCTTTGAAAGTACTACATTTGTAATCTGTATGTATAAAAAAGATTGCAAAGCTTTTTATTCGATTATTAAAACAAATTAGTGAATGGAAAAAATTACGAAAGAAACCTATTTGAACTGGTACGAAAACATGTTGTTTTGGCGAAAGTTTGAAGACAAATTGGCTGCAGTTTACATTCAACAAAAAGTAAGAGGATTCCTTCACTTATACAACGGTCAAGAAGCGGTCCTAGCAGGAGCCCTTCATGCAATGGATTTAACCAAAGATAGGATGATTACTGCCTACAGAAATCATGTTCAGCCAATTGGTATGGGTGTAGATCCAAAGCGTGTAATGGCCGAGCTATTTGGTAAAGCTACTGGGACATCTCAAGGTTTGGGAGGGTCTATGCATATTTTTTCAAAAGAATTTAGATTCCACGGAGGGCACGGAATTGTTGGAGGACAAATACCCCTAGGCGCAGGAATGGCCTTTGGGGACAAATACCACGATCGCGACAATGTAACTCTCTGCTATATGGGAGATGGAGCCGTTCGACAAGGATCGCTTCATGAAACATTAAACCTTGCTATGTTATGGAAACTCCCTGTTGTTTTTGTCGTCGAAAATAACGGATACGCTATGGGAACTTCTGTAGAACGTACTGCCAATCATTCCGATATTTGGAAGCTGGGTCTGGGTTATGAAATGCCATGCGGCCCTGTAGATGGTATGAATCCTGTGAAAGTTGCCGAAGCAATGGATGAAGCCATTCAACGGGCTCGACGCGGAGACGGACCAACTTTCCTTGAAATGAAAACATATCGCTATCGTGGACATTCAATGTCCGATGCACAGCATTACAGAACCAAAGCGGAAGTTGAAGAATACAAAAAAATTGATCCAATTACACAGATCAAACTACATATTTTGGATAATAACTTTGCTTCTGAAGAAGCATTGGATGAAGTTGCTAAGCAAGTCAAAGAACGCGTTGCCGAATGTGAAAAATTCGCCAGTGATTCTCCTTATCCAGACAAAAACGTTATGTATGACGTTGTCTACGAACAAGAAAATTATCCATTTATATCTCATAAACTATAACAATGGCAGAAATAATAAACATGCCCCGTTTGAGTGACACCATGGAAGAAGGTGTTGTAGCTAAATGGATTAAAAAAGTTGGCGATACTGTTGCTGAGGGAGATATTCTTGCAGAAATTGAAACAGACAAAGCAACTATGGAGTTCGAATCCTTCAACGAAGGTGTTTTACTTCATATAGGAATCCAAGAAGGTGAAAGCGCTTTGGTCGATACACTTCTTGCTATTATTGGAGAAGAAGGTGAAGATATTTCGGCGCTTCTTTCTGGAACAAGTACACCTGACGTTACTGATGCTTCTGATGAAATATCAGAAGATGTCACTTCAAAAGAAACAGCGGAAGCGGCTAAACCCTCAGAACAATACACCATACCCGAAGGGGTAGAGGTAATTAAGATGCCTCGATTGAGTGATACTATGGAAGAAGGAACCGTAGCAACTTGGAATAAAAAAGTAGGAGACACCGTTAGCGAAGGCGATATTTTGGCCGAAATCGAGACGGATAAAGCAACTATGGAATTTGAATCGTTCTATGCAGGAACTTTACTTTATATTGGAATCAATGAAGGCGAAAGTGCTCCAGTAGATAGTTTATTAGCCATCATTGGAAACAAAGATGTTGATGTGGATGCCGTAGTAGCTGCTGCTCAAAACCAGCCCATCGCTGCTCCAGAAAATCCACCTGCTCAAGAAGCCCCCAAGGTAGAGGTTGCAAAAGATCCCCAACCCAAAGTGGTTGAACCAGCTGCTCCTCTTACAGTTGAAAAACCCGTCAATGAAGGTAGAATAAAAGCTTCCCCGTTGGCCAAAAAATTAGCAAAAGAAAAAGGAATTAATCTCCAAAATGTCATAGGTACGGGAGATCATGGTCGTATTGTAAAAAAAGACATTGAAAGTTATACGCCTTCCCAAGGTGGAGTATCTTCTGCTCCTTTTGTTCCTTCTGGACAAGAACAGTTTGAAGAAATTCCAAATTCTCAAATGAGAAAAGTAATTGCAAAACGTCTTTCAGAATCCAAATTCACGGCACCTCATTACTATCTTTCAGTTGAATTTGATATGGACAACAGTATTGCTTTCCGTCAACAATACAACACGCTTCCAGATACCAAAGTCTCTTTCAACGACATCGTTGTAAAGGCCTGTGCTTTGGCGTTAAAACAATACCCACAGGTCAATTCTCAATGGTTTGATGATCGAATGCAATTGAATCATCATGTGCATATTGGTGTTGCTGTGGCGGTTCCGGATGGATTGGTTGTTCCTGTAGTTCGATTTGCAGACGAACAAACTCTTCCTCAAATCGGGACTCAAGTTAAAGATTACGCAGTAAGGGCTCGTGACAAAAAATTGACTCCCGCAGAAATGGAGGGAAGTACTTTTACTGTTTCCAACTTGGGAATGTTTGGAATTGATGAGTTTACTTCAATCATCAACCAACCCAACTCAGCCATTTTATCCGTAGGAAGTATCGTGCAAAAGCCCGTTGTTAAAGACGGAAAAATTGTTGTGGGTAATACAATGAAACTTACGCTAGCTTGTGATCATCGAACAGTAGATGGCGCCACTGGAGCCCAGTTTCTACAAACTTTAAAAGGATTTATTGAAAATCCTCTTACGATGGTGGTGTAATTTTTAAATCCTGTTTTGCTAGGATTTTTTGTACCTTGGACAATCTTATGACAAAAAAAATTATTGTTACTGGGTCGAGTAGAGGTATAGGTTACGAACTCATTCAGCTGCTTGCAAATCAAGGCCATCAAGTGTTGGCTCTCTCTCGGAATGCAACTCCAGCCACTGCGTTGAATCATCCTCAGATTACAGCATTCCCTTTTGATATAACCGCCTCCAATTCGATACAAACCGTAGTTGATTTTGTGGAAAATGAATGGGGTCATGTTGATGTTTTAATTAACAATGCGGGTGTGTTGTTAAACAAGCCTTTTGCAGAAACGTCTTTTTCAGATTTTGAAAATGTGTACAAAGTCAATGTGTTTGGTCTAGCAAATCTTACAAGAAGTGTACTTCCGTATATGGACACGCAAGGACATATTGTTACTATCAGCAGTATGGGAGGTGTTCAAGGAACTGCAAAGTTTCCTGGTTTGGCAGCTTACAGCAGTAGCAAAGGTGCCGTAGGAATACTAACCGAACTGTTGGCAGAAGAATACAAACAAACGGGACCTTCATTCAATACCTTGGCCCTTGGAGCTGTTCAGACAGAAATGTTGGCCGATGCTTTCCCTGGATATCAAGCACCCCTTTCTGCTTTAGAAATGGCCGACTATATTATGAAGTTTTCCCTTGAAGGAAATCGTTTTTACAATGGCAAAGTACTTCCTGTTTCTAGCAGCACTCCGTGATTAATCAAGAGCTTCAATATCACCTTCCACCCGAATCCGTTTCGTTATGTAATAACATAATCAGTCAATTCAATGTTGATCTAAAAATAGTAAAGGCTCGAAGGACTCGCCACGGAGACTATCGGAAAAAACTCAATGGAGAACATTTGATAACACTAAATACTACTCAAAATACGTGTCGTTTCTTGATTACATTGATTCATGAGTTGGCACATTTAAAAGTGTATTCTTCTGTTCAAAAAAGAGTTGCTCCTCACGGCTATGAGTGGAAACTGGCTTTCAAAACATTAATGCTGCCTTTTCTGCAACCTTCCATTTTTCCAAATCCTTTACTTTCTGTTTTGGCTTCTCATATTAAAAATCCAAAAGCAAGTACAGACAGTGACTTTAAACTAGTAATGGCGCTCAAGGCATTCGACCCGCCTACCAATAAAAATCTTATCTTTGAACTGGATGAGGGAACCGATTTTATCAGTTCCAACGGCAAAATTTTCCGTAAAGGACAACTTCGAAGAAAGCGATTTTTGTGTGTTGAGATTAAAACGGGAAAACAGTATTTGTTTTCTCCACACGCTGAAGTAAATAAATATGAAAGTAATTAACAATCATTATGCCTTAATTATGGCAGGAGGCGTGGGTTCTCGCTTTTGGCCTATGAGTACGTCCCAGTTTCCCAAGCAATTTCACGATGTTATGGGAAGCGGTTATACCTTGATTCAAAAAACGTTCAATCGTTTGAAAAATGTGGTACCTTCTCATCAAATATACATTTTAACCAACGAGCGTTACATTGATTTGGTCGCAGAGCAGTTGCCTGAAATTAATTTGGATCAAATCATTTCTGAACCCGCCATGCGCAATACGGCTCCCTGTATTTTGTACGCCGCTTTGAAAATAAAAAAAATCAACCCCAAAGCTTCTTTAATTGTTGCTCCAAGCGATCATTGGATTGAAGACGAAGATGCCTTTGCTAACGATATTGCTATCGCTTTTAATAAGGCAGACGATCAAAAATCATTAATAACCTTGGGGATTCGACCTTCTTTTCCGAACACAGGCTATGGTTACATTCAATACAGTATGGATGAAAATGGACCTGTTTTTCCGGTGCTTCAATTTACTGAAAAACCCGATTATGAGACCGCTAAAAAATTCATCGAAGCCAAAAACTATGTTTGGAACGCAGGAATTTTTGTGTGGAGCGTTCAAGCTATTTGTGATGCATTTGAGAAGTATCAATCCACTATGAATAGTCTGTTCATGAACGGATGGAATGCATTGAATACTTCTGAGGAAAAAGAATTTATTGCTATCAATTACAAAGAATCTGAAAACATATCTATTGATTACGCCATACTTGAACCTTCTAATAGCGTTTGTTTGATTGAAGCTTCTTTTGATTGGAATGATCTCGGTTCTTGGGGTTCATTGTATGACAAACTGGACAAGGATGAAGACCAAAATGTTGTGATTAACGCCACATCTATGCTCCAAAATGCATCGGGAAATATGATTCGAACATCGAAAGACAAACTGGTTGTTGTTGATGGATTAAAAGATTATATTGTAGTAGATAAAGAAGATGTTTTGCTTATTTTTCCCAAAGAAAAAGATCAGGACATTAAAAAAATATTGAGTACTTTAAAAGATAATTTCGGAAATACGTATTCGTAAAATGGAAACCAAATTTGATTTTTCGGAGGAAGAAACCACAGGTGCTTCGGTTCAAAATGAAGCCAAAGGGTTTTTAGCAACGCTTTCGACTTATTTGAAAGGGTTGTTGGATTTCAGGAAAGACATTGATAAAGCGGCAACTATTCAGGCCATTCAAGGAGACATTCCTGTGAAAGGTGCCACAGTATGGATTCTGATGTGCTCAATTTTTGTGGCCTCTGCAGGCCTAAACGCCGACTCATCGGCAGTCGTGATTGGAGCCATGCTCATTTCGCCACTCATGGGGCCTATTTTGGGAGTGGGACTTTCTATTGCTACTAACGATATTGACACGCTTAAAAAATCGTTAATTAATTTCTTAGCGATGGTAGTACTCAGTATTTTAACAGCCTATTTGTTTTTTGCTTTGTTTCAATTGAGTGAAAGTTCTTCCGAATTATTAGCTCGCACCCGTCCTACAATCCAAGATGTACTGATTGCTTTTTTTGGCGGTTTAGCACTTATTATTGCAAGAACGAAAAAAGGTACCATTGCTTCCGTAATTTTTGGAGTCGCTATTGCCACGGCTTTGATGCCGCCTTTGTGTACTATTGGATATGGATTGGCTTCAGGTACGTATAGCTATGCTTTCGGAGCCTTGTACTTGTTTATTATTAATTCTATTTTTATTGCTTTAGCAACCTATATAGTATTGCGTGTATTGCGTTTTCCTATGACAAAATATGCCAATTCAAAAAAGCGACGATTGATTGCTCGAGTCGCTTCATTGGTAGCCTTATTGGTTATGGTTCCTACAGCATTTACATTCATGGATGTGGTTGTAGAAAGCCGATTTCAAGCGGCTGCTAGAAATTTTATTTCTCAAGAATTGAATGGGCTTTCCAATGCGGAATACCTACAACAAACGGCTCAAATTCGCTTTAATTCCAAAGCAGAGTCCAAAGAGTTGTTTTCTTTTATGTCGAAAACAACGGCCGACGAAAAGTCGCGCATTGTGCTAAACACATTCGGGCTAAATCCACTTCCAAAAGAAGCGATTGATTTGCTAAAAAGCCGCCTAACAGCATATCCTGCTTTGTCCAATACAACACTTGAAATTAATCAACAACAACGCAGCAATCAACTATTGATGCAGCAACGTTATATGAGTGAATTGCGTTATAGAGATTCTTTAGATTTGCTCAACAAGACAAATCAAATCGAACTTTTGACCTCTCGAATTGGTGAATTAGAATCTAGAAAATGGAGTCAAATAGATTTTTTGAATATCAATCAGGAGGTTCGCATTTTTGATGAAAACATTACCAAATTTACTTTTGCTAACACATTAATATCCTCTGCCACTACAGTTGACACCCTTCCTGTTTTTACTGTACAATGGGATGAAAGTCTATCTATTGAAGAAATAGCAATTCAAGAAAATAAATTAAAAAAATGGCTGGATTTTAAGCTCCAAAATCAAGACTTTGAGTTGAATATTTTGGAGTAAAAGAAGCTTTATTGATAAAGAGCTCGAACTTTTTTGAACAATTCCGAAGAGTACACAAAGTCAGTAACTGCTTTGTTTTCAGTTTTAAAAATATCTTTATTACTTCCTTCCCAAGCTTTTACACCGTTTTTAAGAAAAAGAATTTTTTCCCCAATTTCCATAACCGAATTCATGTCGTGTGAATTGATAACGGTGGTGATTTCGTATTCTTTGGTAAGCTCATGAATTAAGTTGTCAATAACTATAGCCGTTTTTGGATCCAATCCAGAGTTAGGCTCGTCACAAAACAAGTATTTTGGATTCATAACAATAGCGCGAGCAATTGCCACTCTTTTTTGCATTCCTCCCGAAATTTCAGAGGGCAATTTTTGATTGGCATCTTTCAATTTTACACGTTCTATGACAGTTTCAGCACGCTCTTTAATTTCTGCTTTGTTTTGGGTTGTAAACATTTGTAAAGGAAACATTACGTTCTCTAAAACGGTCATAGAGTCAAACAAGGCACTTCCCTGAAAGACCATCCCCATTTCTCTTCTTAGATTTGTTTTTTCTTGGGTGTTCATTACCGTGTGTGACATATTATCGTACATAATTTCACCTTTATTAGGAATGAAAAGCCCAAGTAAACACTTCAGTAATACGGTTTTTCCCGATCCACTTTGCCCGATGATGAGATTTGTTTTGCCCTTTTCAAATGTGGTAGAGATTCCCTTAAGTATTTCTACTTCACCAAAAGATTTGTAAAGTGATTTTATTTCAATCATTAAGCCAAAAGGAGTTGAGTGATTATATAATTAACAACAATGATAACGATTGATGTCCAAACAAATGACACCGTACTTGCTTTTCCAACTTCCAATGCGCCCCCTTTCATATAATATCCATGGTAGGAGGGAATGGTTGCTAAAATAAATGAGAAAACAAGGGTCTTCACATAAGCATAGGTGATGTGAAAAGAGTTAAAATCGAGTTGAATACCGTCAATAAAATCCGAACTGCTTGAAAATCCTGCATAAATCGTAGCCATCCATCCACCAAAAATTCCTAAAAACATAGCTATAGTAATTACAAATGGATAAAATAGCATGGCAATAATTTTTGGAAATATAAGATAGTTGATTGAGTTGACCCCCATAACTTCAAGTGCATCAATTTGTTCTGTCACTCGCATTGTGCCAATACTCGAAGTAATGAAAGAACCGACTTTCCCCGCCATGATAATTGACATAAAAGTGGGCGCAAATTCCAACAGTACCGATTGACGCGTAGCAAAACCCACAATGTTTTTGGGAATTAGTGGGCTGTCAATGTTTAAGGCAGTTTGGATGGAAACAACTCCTCCCACAAAAAATGATAAAAAGGCAACAATTCCAAGAGAACCCAAAATCAAGTCATTAATGTCATTGATGATTAATCGTCTCATCACACTGGTTTTGGTTCTTTTTTTTAGAACCAATCCCAACATCATAAAATACCTGCCTATATGCTCTAAGATTTTCATTGGATGCAAACTTATAGCGAATGTAAAAAATAAAGTTTGTTTATGAATTGATTCAATAAAAAAAAATATATTTGATAATTATTAAATGTTCACAACATGCCCAAAAATTCTTTGTTTTTATTCTATTGTTTTTTAATTTTCATTGCCTCTTCGTGCCAAAATTCCTCTTCCTCTCATTCTGACGATCAAGTGCTTTTTGTGAGCCCTAAGTTGGTGGTCGGAATTGTAGTTGATCAAATGCGTTACGATTATTTAACGCGTTTTTGGGACGATTACGGTCAAAATGGATTCAAGCGGTTGATTGCAAATGGGTTTACTGCAAAGAATCATCATTTTGATTATATACAAACCCTTACGGGGCCTGGTCATGCTAGTGTTGCAACAGGAACCACTCCGAGGTTTCACGGAATCATTGCTAATGATTGGTTTGATAAAGACAGCAGTTCGACCGTCTATTGTGTCGATGATGCTTCTGTTCAGTCGGTTGGAACAAGTTCTTCGTACGGAAAAAAATCACCGCGCCGATTGTTGGTAGCTACATTAGCAGACCAAAACCGATTGCACACCCAGTTTTTAGGAAAAACAATTTCCATTTCTATTAAAGACCGTGCAGCGATTTTATCGGGTGGACATACTGCCAATGCTGCTTATTGGTTTTATGGAAACGATGAGGGAAGATGGATTACTAGTTCTTTTTACAGAGAATCATTGCCCAACTGGGTACAAGAATATAACGATTCAGGCTTTGTAGATCAATATCTTCAACCATGGAACTTGCTTTACGACCTTTCAAAGTATACAGAATCCGACAAAGACAATTCGCCCTATGAACAACTGCTAAAAGGTAAACAATCCCCCGTTTTTCCATATGATTTGGAAGCACTCAAATCTCAAAATGGTGGATTTAGTATTATTTCAGACTCGCCTTTTGGCAACACCATGACTACGGATTTTGCTATAAAAGCAATTCAAGAAGAAGCTTTGGGGGAAGATAAAATCACCGATTTTTTAACCGTTTCTTATTCTAGCACGGATAAAATTGGACACAAATTTGGTATAAATTCCAAAGAAATTCAAGACACCTATCTGCGACTGGATCAAGACATTGCGCGCTTATTGTCATTTCTTGATACGCATGTTGGCGCAAATGAATATACGCTCTATCTAACTTCGGATCATGGAGCATCTCACGTGCCTAGTTACCTAAACGATGTTCAAATTCCTGCAGGATATTTTAAAAAAAAAGACTTTGAAAGACAATTAATGATTTTTACCAAAAATACTTTTGGTGATGCCGGAGTATTAAAAAACATTTCAAACAAACAGTTGTTTTTAGATCACACCCTGCTTTCATTGTCTGGAATATCTTTACAAGAAGCAAAATCCTTATTTGTAGAAGAAATTTACAAGTATTCGGGAATATCTAGAGTGTACACTTCAGATCAAATCATGCGCTTTGATACGCTCGATAAAATCCAAGCTAGATTGCTAAAAGGCTTTCATCCCAAGCGATCGGGAGATGTATGGTTTGTATTGGAGCCCAACACCATTTCGTACCCTCGAAGAGGTACAACCCACGGATCGGGATATTCCTATGATACGCACGCTCCTTTAATTTTTTATGGAAAGGGAATCAAAAAAGGAATGACCTCAGAAGCCACCTATATTTCGGACATTTCACCGACTGTTGCTTCGCTTTTAGGAATTGCAACTTCTAGCAGTAGTACAGGAAACGTAATTTCCCAGGCGCTGGATTAAAATTGATAAGTAATGGCATTAATATTCATGCCAGCACCCACACTTCCCATCAATACAACATCGCCTTTATGGAGTTGATGTCCTTCAAGTTTTCCTTTTTGGACCAAATCCAATAAAGTTGGAATGGTGGCTACCGAACTATTCCCCAATTTATTTATGCACATTGGAAGCGCATTGTCAGGCATTGGAAATTTGAATAACCTATAAAATCGTTTGATAATGGCTTCATCCATTTTTTCATTGGCCTGATGAAGAAATACTTTTTTCACATCCTCAATGGATTTTCCACTTGCGTCCAAACAGTTTTTTAACGCTTGCGGAACATTGTTTAGGGCAAATTCATATATTTTGTGACCAAACATTTTAATGAATTTGGTGTTCACATCTTTCTGAGGATTGAATGATTTTCCACAGAACAAATAATAAGCCTCTTCTGAAGTAAATGTAGCGGATTCGTGTGATAAAATACCACCCAGTCCTTCTTTTTTCTCAATCACAGTAGCTCCAGCCCCATCCGAAAAAATCATACTGTCTCTATCGTTTTCGTCATACACTCTAGAAAGTGTTTCTGCTCCGATGACCAAACATTTTTTTGCCATTCCTGCTCTAATAAATGCCTGAGCCTGAATGACCCCTTCCAACCATCCAGGGCATCCAAATAAAAGGTCGTAACATACACACTTTGGATTCTTGATTCCCAAGCTGTGCTTTATTCGAGCAGCCAAACTAGGCATAGCATCACTTTGATTGGATCCGTGTTTTACATCGCCAAAATTATGCGCAACAATTATGTAATCTAACGTTTCTGGATCCAAACGGGCATCAGAAATTGCTTTTTCTGCTGCAAAATATCCCAAGTCTGAGGCTGTATGATGTTTTTTAGCATAACGACGTTCTTCAATGCCTGTAATTGCCTTAAATTTTTCAATAATTACATCGTTTTCAATCTCAAAAGGAGATCCGTCTGCATTTAAAAAAGTAGCCTTGAGAAAATCCTTATTGGTTTCCACAATTTCGGGTATATAACTACCCATTCCTGTGATTTGAATGGACATGATTTGTTTTTTGGTTATACAATACTAGGCTCTTTTTGAATAGTATCCTAAAAAATCAGCAAAATCTGTACGATACTCAAAAACAATGATTTGAATTAATTTTAAAAGAAAAGATATTTGTAAACTACTTATATATAGATGATTATATATAATTTAGGTGGAAATATAAGCTTCTATAGGTTCGCAACTACAAACCAAATTACGATCCCCAAATGCTTCATCCACCCTTCGAACCGAGGGCCAAAACTTATTTTTTCTGATAAATGGCAAAGGGTATGCAGCTTTAGTGCGCGAATAGGGCAAATTCCATTCATCGCTAGTGAGCATCTGTAATGTATGCGGTGCATTTCGAAGCACATTGTTTTCCTCTTCGGTATCATCAATTGCATTGATTTCGTAACGAATAGCAATCATAGCGTCGCAAAATGCATCGATTTCTTCCAGGTTTTCACTTTCGGTGGGCTCAATCATCATAGTACCGTTCACTGGAAATGAAACAGTCGGAGCGTGAAATCCATAGTCCATCAAACGTTTGGCAATATCAACTACTTCTATCCCTTTTTCTTTAAAGGCCCTACAATCAATAATAAGTTCGTGAGCCGCTTTTCCTTTTTCTCCTTGATATAAAACGGCATAGTGTTCTTCCAGTCGTGATTTGATATAGTTGGCATTGAGGATTGCTAATTCTGTAGCCATTTGGAGTCCTTTGCCCCCCAACATTTTTATATACCCATAAGAAATCAAGCAAATCATCGCCGAGCCCCAAGGTGCACTCGAAATAGCAGTAATACTCTGTTTACCCCCTGTTTGAATGATTGGATTGCTAGGAAGAAAATCAACCAAATGTGAGGCAACACAAATAGGACCCACACCTGGACCCCCGCCTCCGTGAGGAATGGCAAAGGTTTTGTGAAGATTCAAATGACACACATCTGCTCCAATAATAGCCGGATTTGTAAGCCCCACTTGTGCGTTCATATTGGCTCCGTCCATATATACCTGTCCACCAAATTGGTGAATTGTTTCTGTAATGGTTTGTATTGAAGACTCAAAAACACCGTGTGTTGAGGGGTATGTAACCATCAAGGCAGCAAGGTACTCGCCGTTTTCTTTTGCTTTTACTTGCAAATCTTCCAAATCAATATTTCCGTGTTTGTCCGTACTGACTACCACGACTTTCATCCCAGCCATTACTGCCGAGGCAGGATTGGTTCCGTGAGCCGAAGCAGGAATCAAGCAAATATTTCTAAAACCTTCGTTACGAGACTGGTGATAGGCACGTATGACCATCAATCCAGCATATTCTCCTTGTGCACCAGAATTGGGTTGCAAGGAAGTGCCAGCAAATCCAGTAATTTCATTCAATTGCTCCTCAAGCTTTTTCAGTATGAACTGATATCCTTGAGTTTGATTTACAGGCACAAAAGGATGAATATTGTTCCAGCGTGGTGAACTCAGGGGTAACATTTCAGCTGCTGCATTGAGTTTCATGGTGCAAGAACCAAGAGGTATCATGGAGTGATTCAGAGATAAATCTTTTCGCTCCAATTGTTTGATGTAGCGCATCAATGAAGTTTCAGATCGGTAAATAGAAAACACATCGTTGGTCAAAAACTCAGATTTTCGCTGCAATGATGCAGCCATTGTAGAACTGATATTTTTTTCGGAAACCCTTATTGATTCTTTAGAAATGGCTTCTGCAAAAACATCGACTAGTTCTTGAATATCATCGATTGTAGTAGCTTCATTAATTGAAATTCCAACTGAATTATTGTCAATATACAGTAGGTTGATTGACTTTTTAAGTGCTATGGGTTGAATGACTTCTGATGGTATATCGATGACAATTGTATCGAAAAATTGTGCATTTCGTTGATGCAATCCAATTTCTTCTAGGGAATTAGCCAAAATACTGGCAAGCTCATTAATTCGTTTGGCAATAAACTGAAGCCCTTCGGGTCCATGATATACACCATACATACCCGCCATTACAGCCAATAAAACTTGGGAAGTACAAATGTTTGAAGTGGCGCGATCGCGTTTGATGTGCTGTTCTCTGGTTTGAAGTGCCATTCGAAGCGCCCTTTTGTTATCAAGATCTTTTGTCACGCCAATAATTCTTCCAGGAACATTGCGTTTGTATTCTTCTTTGGTCGCAAAAAAGGCAGCATGAGGACCTCCATATCCCAAAGGAATTCCAAAACGTTGCGAGGTTCCTACTACTACATCGGCTCCTAATTCTCCGGGAGGAGTTAGGAGTACCAGGCTCATTAAGTCGGCTGCAACTACTGTTTTAATTTCTAGGGAAGCTGCATTTTCTATAAAGCCCGAATAATCATGAATTTCCCCATATTTTCCAGGGTATTGCAGTAAGGCTCCGAAAAAACTAGCATCAATAGAAAACTCCTTTTGGTCGCCAACAACCAACTCAATCCCAATAGGATTTGAACGGGTTTCTAGCAGAGAAAGTGTTTGCGGTAATGTGTTTTGGTCAACGAAGAATTTGGCAATAGCGTTCTTTTTTTGTGTTCTTGATCGAACAGCAAACAACAAACTCATCGCTTCTGCGGCTGCTGTACTTTCATCCAACAACGAAGCATTGGCTATACTCATACCTGTCAAATCACAAATCATAGTTTGATAATTTAACAATGCCTCCAAACGACCCTGAGCAATTTCTGCTTGATAGGGTGTGTAGGCGGTGTACCATCCTGGATTTTCAAAAATATTTCTTTGGATGACTGGTGGGGTAACCGTTTCGTGATAGCCCAAACCAATATAGGTTTTGCAAACTTGATTGTGCTCTGAGAGTTCTTGGATGTGTTTTAAGTACTCGTGTTCACTCAAAGGAGTGTCTAGATCAAGCGTTTTTGTAAGGCGAATATTTTTTGGAATGGTTTCGCTGATCAAGTGTTCTACACTAGAAACACCAATTTTTTCTAACATAATGGAAACGTCTTTTGAAGACGGTCCCATATGACGATTTATAAAAGAAAATGTATTCAATTGTTGTTACCTTTGGTTACAAAAGTATTGATTTATTACAAGTTACAAGAGTTCTTTTGGCTTCCAAAACCATAAAGTTTTTAACCAAAATCAGAGGTTATAAACAGTTTGGCTATTTTTGCTGTATGAGGCGAATTGTTTATTTTTTTAAGTTTTATATAAAATCTAGTATTCATGCCGCTTTAGCTGTAACTTCCTTAAGTTTGGTGACTTTACTGCAGTTTGATCAATGGATAGATTTATCGGTCTTATTTTTTGTTTTTTCTGCAACACTAATCACGTACAATTTTATAAAATACGCTGTAGTTGCAAAGTATGATGTTTTGGTGCAAAATACTGAGATCCAAAAAATACAAAGCTTTAGTTTTCTAGTTGGATTACTGGCAATTGTATCTTTTGTCAACCTATCCCAACAGACGCAAATCGTTGCATTCTTTTTTGGTTTAATGAGTTTATTGTACGCGCTTCCTTTTCCGTTTCAAAAGCAAAATTTCAGAAATCAGTGGGGTATTAAAATTTTTATAGTGGCATTTTGTTGGAGTGGTGTGAGTGTTCTGTTACCATTGGCGGATTTTCAATGGTGGGAAACTTCTTCTTTTTGGATGGTTTGGTTGCAAAGGTATTTGCTGATTATTGTTTGGATGTTTCCTTTTGAGATACGCGACATGAAAATAGATCCACCCACTTTGAAAACAATTCCTCAGCGAATTGGAATTCAAAAAACAGTGACTTTAGGAATTGTATTGTTGTTGTTTTGCTTGCTGTTGAGTATTGCCTTTTCAAAAGTTCTATTAGCAGATATAGGAATGATGGCTTTAACCGCATTCATGTTATATAAAAGCAGAAAGGATCAATCGACTTATTTCAGCAGTTTTTGGGTAGAGAGCCTCCCTATTTTTTGGTTAGGACTGTATGCAATGAAGTTATTTCTTTAAACCATTAGCACCTTCAATCACTTTATTTTTTAAACTTTCTTTGTAAAAAATTACTTTGTCTTGTACGCATTTGTCTTGACTACCCACAATTTGTGCCGCCAAAATCCCCGCATTTTTAGCTCCGTTTAGAGCTACAGTTGCAACAGGAACGCCTCCAGGCATTTGGAGAATGGATAGAATAGAATCCCAACCGTCAATAGAATTTGATGATTTTACAGGCACTCCAATTACGGGAAGTGGCGTCAAAGAAGCGATCATTCCGGGTAAGTGAGCGGCTCCTCCTGCGCCAGCAATGATTACTTTTAGACCACGCTTGTGAGCTTCAGTCCCATAAGCCATCATTTTTTCAGGCGTCCTATGGGCAGATACAATATCGACTTCAATTTCGATATCAAATCCTTCAAGCATATCGATTGCTTCTTGCATAACAGGAAGGTCTGAAGTGCTTCCCATGATAATTCCTACAGTTGCCATATTATTTACTTTTTACTTTAATAGTTTTCTTAACCCATTCAGCAAGTTCTCTTGCACGAATCATTGATGAATTTACGACAGTTACATGCCCCATTTTTCGAAAAGGGCGCGTTTGTTTTTTTCCATAAATATGAGGCGTAACACCCTCCATTTTCATAATCTCTTCAATGTTTTCATAAAAAACATCTCCCGAATGCCCTTCTTCTCCGACCAAATTTACCATAATTCCAGCAACTTTACTATCAGTCATTCCAAGAGGTAGATTTAAAATAGAGCGAAGATGTTGTTCAAATTGAGAAGTATAAGATGCTTCAATGCTATAATGACCGCTATTGTGAGGTCTTGGAGCGACTTCATTTACTAATATTTCACCAGATGTTGTCAAAAATAATTCAACGGCTAATAGGCCTACATGCTGATAGGCTTTGGAAACTTTTAGCGCTATTTCTGTGGCTTTTTTAGCTATTTCGTTGTCAATACGAGCAGGGCATAAAACGTATTCTACCTGATTGGCTTCGGGGTGAAATTCCATTTCAACAACGGGATAGGCTTTTACCTCTTCTTTTGGGTTTCTTGCAACGACCACTGCCAATTCTTTTTCAAAAGGAATGCATTTTTCTATAATACACTCAACATCCAACAAGTCTTTCAAGTCATCAATGTTTCGAAGCATTTTTACTCCGTAACCATCATAGCCAAATTGACAACTTTTCCAAACACAAGGAAAAGCATGTTGTCCGCTTTGGATAGCCTGAATAGCTTCCGCTCGATTTTTGTAATGAGTGAATTCTGCTGTTGGAATTTTATTGTCTTTGTAAAATGATTTTTGCCGTCCTTTATGTTGAATAGTCCTTAATGTAGCTGAGCTAGGATATACCTTAATGCCTTTTTGCTCTAAGTGTTCCAGAGCATCTACATTCACATTTTCGATTTCAATAGTAAGTACATCGGTATTTTGGCCAAAGGCTACGACCGAATCAAAATCCATTAAATCTCCTTGAACAAACTCGTTGCAAGACCAGCGAGCAGGTGCTTGTGCATTTGAATCTAGTACTTTTGTTTTTATATCAAATTTTTGAGTTTCATAAAGTAGCATTTTGCCCAATTGTCCTCCTCCTAATATACCAACAATCAAATTTGATGAAAAATAATGCATTTGCAATCTTTTTGACAAAAATACATTAAATGAAGCAAAGTAAGACTGAAAATGATTGATTAAAACACGATACAGTACTCGTTATTCCCAGTCAAATGGATATCTTTGCAATTCAATTGAATAACCATGATTAATATTATTTTATTTGGCAAGCCTGGTGCTGGAAAAGGAACTCAAGCTGAGTTTTTGAAAAAACATTACGGATTTTTTCATATTTCAACAGGCGATGTGTTTCGCTACAACATCCAGAACAACACAGAATTAGGGCTTTTAGCAAAGTCTTATATGGATCAAGGTGATCTTGTTCCTGATGAAGTTACGATTAACATGCTTAAGGCTGAGGTCGAAAAGCAGCCCAATGCTCAAGGATTTATTTTTGATGGTTTTCCTCGAACTACAGCCCAATCAAAAGCATTGGATATTTTTTTGGAAGAAAAAAATATGGCAATTTCCGCAACTATTGCACTTGAAGCTAACGATGAAATACTTATTCAGCGTTTATTAAAAAGAGGTCAAGACAGTGGAAGAGTTGACGATCAGGATGAAGAAAAAATAAGAAATCGTTTTGATGAGTACAACAGCAAAACCGCTCCTTTGATTGCTTATTATCAGGCACAAGGAAAGTTTTATAGAGTTGATGGTATTGGAGAAATTGCTGAGATTACTCAGAGAATACAAAATGTAATTGACTCATTATAAGCTATGACTGAGGGAAATTTTTCGGACTATGTAAACGTCTTCGCTACTTCTGGAAACGGAGGGAAGGGTTCTATGCATTTTCATCGCGAAAAATTTATTACCAAAGGCGGTCCCGATGGTGGTGATGGTGGACGCGGCGGACACATTATTTTTCAAGGAGATAAAAATTTGTGGACATTATATCACTTTAAGTTCACACGACACTTTAAGGCAGGACATGGAGAACACGGATCAAAAAGTCGTAGTTCTGGGGCTCAAGGAGAAGATGTAATTGTTAAGGTGCCTCTAGGTACCCTTATTAGAGACAAAACGACCAATGAAATTTTACACGAAATTATTGAAGATCAGGAAGAATATATTGCTGTAGAAGGAGGAATGGGAGGACGAGGAAATTGGCACTTTAAAAGTTCAACCAATCAAACGCCTCGTTATGCGCAACCTGGAATCGAAGGTTCTGAGCAAGCATTGATTTTGGAGCTTAAGATTTTAGCAGATGTTGGGCTGGTTGGATTTCCGAACGCAGGAAAGTCGACACTTCTGTCGGTTGTTACTTCTGCAAAACCCAAAATAGGCGATTATGAATTTACAACCCTTAAGCCGAACTTAGGTATTGTCGAATATCGAGATTATCGCTCCTTTGTAATGGCAGATATTCCGGGGATTATTGAAGGCGCCTCTGAGGGAAAGGGCTTAGGGCATCGATTTTTAAGACATATCGAACGAAACTCTATTCTGCTATACCTCATTCCCGCCGATACCGAAGACATTCGAAAAGAATATGAAGTCCTGCGCAATGAGCTCGTTCTCTACAACCCAGAACTGGTTGATAAAGACTTTTTAGTAGCTATTTCAAAATCAGATTTGTTGGACGATGAATTGCATACCGAACTGAATGCAGAATTAGCTTCCACCATGGAAGGAATACCTTATCTTTTTATTTCTTCTGTTTCCCAAAGTGGAATTGTAGAACTCAAGGATATGTTATGGAAAAAACTCAACGAATAATATACTTGCTTTTAGGTTGTATTACCTCATTGTCTGCTCAGCGAATTCCTCAATCGTATTTTACCATTCCTGAGCTTAGTAGCAGCTATTTAAGCACAGTTGATTCGCTAGAATCACGACATCAAAACCATCCTAACGACCTACAAACATTAGAAAATTTAGGAGATATATACGGTGCCCATTATCAGTGGGATGAAGCCCTAAAAGTGTATGCTCGTTTGGTAAAAAAGGATCCCGAAAATTTTCGTTTTCATTTTAAATATGGAGGTGTTTTGGGGGTCAAAGCTTTGGAAGTTTCAAGAATCCAATCGGTTCCTTTTGTGAGGCCCATGAAAGCAGCTTTTGAAAAAGCAGCTGCATTGAACACTACTCACATTGAAAGTCGATGGGTGCTAATGGAACTCTACGAAGCCTTGCCTTTTTTTTTAGGAGGAAGCAGCTCAAAGGCTCAACAAACAGTTGAAGAAATAGAGCAAATATCACCATTAGAAGGCGCTTTGGCTCAAGGTTTTTTATTAGCCAAACAGAATGAAATTACAAAAATAAAGGAGTTTTATAAAAAAGCAATTGATTGGGTGTCTCAAGAATCTTGTTCATCGCTCTCAAATTATTTGCAACGAAACCAGTCGTATTATGAGCTTGGAAAAGCCTTGTTGTTTTTAAACCAGCTGCCCGAGATAGCCATTTGCTGCTTTTCTTTTTTTATAGAAAATTATTCGTCCAAAGAAGGCCTTCCTTTGGCATTTGCGCACCAACGATTGGCGCAAGTATATGATCAAGCCGGGAATGTTAAACAAGCAATTTGGCATCATCAAAAAGCAATTTCACAACTACCTTCTGTTCAGGACGACCTTCGGGAATGGGATGGTTTTTTGGATTTAGAAATTGTATCTTTCCCTGAAAATTAAAGACGTATGAATGTTCATTTTATTGCAATAGGAGGAAGCGCCATGCACAACCTAGCACGTGCTCTTGATGAGAAAGGAGAACAAGTTACTGGAAGTGATGATGCTATTTTTGAACCCTCCCTATCTCGTTTGCAAGAAAAAGGATTGTTGCCGAAAGAGGAAGGCTGGTTTCCTCATAAAATCACAACTTCGTTGGATGTAGTGATTCTTGGAATGCATGCCAAACCCGACAATCCAGAACTTATTCGCGCTCAAGAATTGGGCTTGACAATTTACTCTTACCCAGAATTTCTCTATCAATATAGTCAACAAAAAACACGGGTTGTTATTGGTGGAAGCCATGGAAAAACAACCATTACCGCTATGATTCTTCATGTGCTTCATTACCATCAAAGAGAAGTGGATTTTATGGTAGGCGCACAACTTGAGGGTTTTGATACAATGGTTCATCTCACGGATGAAAATGAATTTATAGTTTTGGAAGGGGATGAATATTTGTCTTCCCCAATTGATTTGCGCCCAAAGTTTCATTGGTATCAACCCAACATCGCTTTGGTCAGCGGAATTGCTTGGGATCATATCAATGTGTTTCCTTCCGAAGAAAACTATGAAACCCAATTTCGAGTTTTTATGGACTCGATCGTTCATGGGGGTATTTTGGTTTATAATGAAGAAGATGAACGTGTAAAAGAATTAGCAGAAGCTACTCAAATACCTATCCGTAAACACGGATATCATTCATTGGATTATGAAGTTATCGACGGACAAACCTATCTAACTACTTCAGAAGGGCCGTTGCCGGTGGCGATTTTTGGAGCTCACAACATCAGTAATCTAGCAGGCGCAAAATGGGTGTGTCAACATATGGGGATAGACGAAGAAGACTTTTACGAAGCCATTACGAGTTTTAAAGGAGCTTCCAAACGACTGGAAACAATTTACAAATCGGACGATAGGATTTTGTATAAAGACTTTGCGCATGCACCTAGTAAAGTAAATGCTACAACCCAAGCCGTCAAAAATCAATACCCAAGCCGAAAACTTTTGGCTTGTTTGGAATTGCATACCTATAGCAGCCTTTCTTCACAATTTATTTATCAATACAAAAACACCTTGTCACAGGCCACGCAGGCGGTTGTATATTATGACAAAGAGGCTTTGTCTTTGAAAGGAATGCAGGCAATGCATATTGATGAAATTCAAAAAGCGTTTAATAATCCTTCATTACAGGTTTTTACCAATGCAAATGATTTTCATCAGTACTTATTTCAACAAGAATATAAAGACACTTCTTTGCTAATGATGAGTTCTGGAAATTATGGGGGGTTGGACTGGAAGGGATTTACTTCTCATTTCAGGCGTTGAATTGACTAAGATGATGGTCGAGGTGTTTGAATTGAGAATGCCCCCATTGTTCTTGCGTAAAATTCCCAAAATTAGGATGTGTCCATTTTTTTCTTGGGGTTTGTTGATAAAACAGTTCTACCAATTCAATGAGTATGCTTTTAAGCTCCTCAAAATCGTTAGTATCTGGAATGACTACTTCAGGGTCTTCCAAAGACAAAAGCAATGGTTTTTGACAATGAACTAAAGTTTGTTTTATAGTCATTTCGCTAGATACGTTTGTAGCGTCGGGAGAAAGATTTTGAATGCGTCGAATGATGGAGAGATAGGATTTTTGTTCAAAAAGGGATGGAGAGTTCATAAAGCGTTAAGTAGGTTTGGCAATCGCAATTTACTATGTTTATTGATTATTTACAAAAAAAAATGAACTTACCTACCCACTTCAGTATCAAACAATGGTCAGAAAACGATCGCCCTCGAGAAAAATTATTAACCCAAGGAGCGCGCAAACTTTCAAACGCCGAACTAGTAGCCATATTAATTGGAAGCGGAAATTCTCAAGAAAGTGCGGTTCGACTTTCTCAACGGATATTAGCCTCAGTCTCCAATAGGTTGACCGATTTAGAAAAAATGTCTATTTCCCAGCTTATAAAATTCAAGGGAATAGGGAATGCCAAGGCAGTTTCTATTGCGGCGGCATTGGAACTCAGTCGTCGACGGCGTTTTGAAATAACAGAAAACCCTTCGAAGCTTACCTCCAGTAAAAGTGCTTTTGATTTGCTTCGACCGCTAGTAGGTGATTTGCCTCATGAAGAATTTTGGATTGTTTTCCTCAATAACTCTCATATGTTTTTGGGCAGTCAACAGTTGAGTAAAGGGGGAATTTCTCAAACAACAGTTGATATTCGTTTGGCACTCAAACAAGCACTATTGCATGGATCTACAGCAATTATACTAGCTCACAACCATCCTTCAGGGGCACTAACTCCAAGTACTTCTGATTATGAAATAACTTCAAAATTTAAAAAAGGATGTGATATTTTAGATATCAAGCTGTTGGATCACCTAATCGTCACCGAAAACTCGTATTTTAGCTTCGCTGATAATGGCGATTTATAATACATGGTTTTAGTCTACACACATACTATAACACCTAGAGTGCGTTATGTTTTTAAACATGTTTTTGTTAGATTGCTGGGTATTCCTATTGATTTTACATCAATTTTGGGAGAATTTGTTGCTTTTTCGGGACCCAAACTCAGTTATACAAAGCAGCCTTTGGGAAATGAGTTTTTTATACAATCGCATTCCCTTCTTTTTGGTCACGGGGTGGAAACTTTAGATATTGCAACCGACCATTGGGACGAGTTGCCTATTTTTTTTGGATCGGGGAGCGACAGTTCAATTCCTTTTGATTTATTTGCAGCAAGTTTTTATTTGTTAAGCCGTTACGAAGAACACGTCCCTCACCGTAAAGACTCGCTGGGACGGTTTATGGCTTCCGATAGTTTGGCTTTTGAAAAAGGATTTTTGGAACTCCCTTTAGTGGATTTATGGGTTCAACGATTTGCAGATGTTTTTAAAAGCCATTTTTTAGATATTTCCTTCCCCAAAAGAAGCTTTCAATTACAAACGGTCATGGAAGTTCCGGTGGCTTTCCAGTACAAAGGAAAGGGATTAATTCGTTTGACAGGAGGGTTTTTTAGGGATGTATTTAGATTTAATTTCATTTCTATTGTTAGAAGAATAGGAGTCGTTCTTTCCCTTCAATCGGACCCCATTGACACATTTAGAGAGTGGATTGCTATACATACCACTCTTAAGGTTCCCACACAATGCTTTTTTCTGTTTACGAATCTCAGTCATTACGATCGAAACATTAGCTTTTTCAATACCCCTTTTTTGGAACGTATCAAAGAAGTTGCCGATTATGTTCCTGTTTCTTTGCTTGCATCTCATCAATCAACAGAAAACAAAGAATTATTAAAAATCGAATCCAACCGATTGCTATCACTCATTCACAAACAAAGCGGTAGCATTCGTCAACACATGATCTGTATAAGTTATCCTAAGGTGTATAGGAATTTTGCTCAAGAAGGATATTTACATGACTATTCGTTTCAATACAATGAAATAGCTGGATTTCGGGCCAGTACCTGTACACCGTTTTATTTTTACGACCTTGAGTCGGAGTCACAAACCCCGCTCAAAATCCACCCCATTGCCTTTACAGAACACCATTTAAAACACACAAAATCTATTCGAAAAGCACGCCAATTGATGGAGCGAATCACCCAACATGTTAAAAATGCAAAGGGTCCATTGACGATTGTGCTTACCAATGTAATTTTAAAAGAAAGCGTATTCAGCACCCCATGGAAAACACTTTTTATCAAGTATCTTCGCAAACATGGAATTTAAAAACAGCATTACGGATATTTTTTTTGATTTGGATCATACACTATGGGATTTTGAAAAAAATTCAGCCCTTACGTTTGACAAAATCCTAACTGACTCGCAAATCCCAGTCGCTTTGGATCTGTTTTTGGAAGTGTATGTCCCTATCAATTTTTCTTTTTGGAAATTGTATCGAGAAGAAAAAATTTCTAAAAAAGAGCTTCGTTACCAACGCCTAAAAACTACTTTCGACAAGTTGGATGTTGCTATTTCAGATGCTACAATTCATCAACTATCAAAGGACTATATTCGATGGTTGCCACAGTTCAATCACTTGTTAGATGGTGCTCGATCTACATTGGAATATTTGTCACCAAAATACCGTCTTCATATTATCACCAATGGTTTTAGAGAAGTACAAGGCCAAAAAATGCGAACGTCTAAAATCAATCATTATTTTGAGCATATCATAGACTCCGAATCTGTTGGAGTTAAAAAACCCAATCCGTTAATTTTCAAACACGCTTTAGAAATGGCTAAGGTTTCTGCAGCCAACAGTTTGATGATAGGGGATAGCTTGGAAGCGGATGTATTGGGAGCTAAGAATATGGGCATTCAGCCTGTTCATTTCATTGCTCATGGTGAATCGCATCACGATCACGCTCCAATCATTACGAATCTTTCCACTTTGACTGAGTGGTTGTAGATTAATAACCGTATTTGTTTTTCCAACGTTTCTTTAAGAAATCCAAAATAGAAGTTTCACGTGCGTTCTTTCCGGGACTGTATATTTTGCTGTTTTCCAATTCTTTGGGGAGAAATTCTTGTGCTACAAAATTACCTTCAAAATCATGCGCATACTGATATTCTTTTCCATACTCCAATTCTTTCATAAGGGTAGTGGGCGCGTTTCTCAAAGCTAGCGGCACGGAAAGATCGCCGGTTTCATGAACCAATTGCCGTGCTTTTTCAATGGCCAAATAACTGGAATTGCTTTTTGGGGAAGTCGCTAAATATATAGCACATTGGCTAAGTATAATCCTGGATTCGGGCATGCCAATAATGCTGACGGATTGAAACGTATTGGTTGCAATCACTAAAGCAGTAGGATTGGCATTTCCGATATCTTCACTAGCCAGAATAACCATTCTTCGGGCGATGAATTTTATATCTTCTCCACCTTCAAGCATCCGGGCTAACCAATAGACTGCGGCATTGGGATCGCTTCCTCGAATGGATTTGATAAATGCTGAAATGATATCGTAGTGTTGATCGCCTCCTTTATCATACAATGCGGGATTTTGCAGTATTTTTTCTTGAACCAGTTGGTTGGTAATCGTAATTTTTTTATCGGTAAACGAAGCGATTAACAACTCAAAAATATTGAGTAATTTTCGAGCATCACCGCCTGAAAATTTAAAAAGCGCATCCGTTTCTTTGATGACAATTTGTTTTTCTTTAAGAACGGTATCTTCCTTTATAGCCCTGTCAAGCAATTGTTGCAGTTCCTTTTTTCCAAAAGGATTTAGAACATATACTTGACATCGAGAAAGCAAGGCTGATATAACTTCAAAACTTGGATTTTCGGTAGTGGCTCCAATTAATGTAATCCACCCTTTTTCTACAGCCCCTAAAAGAGAATCTTGTTGAGACTTACTGAATCGGTGAATTTCATCGATAAATAGAATGGGTGTTTTGTTTTCGAACAGCCCATTGGATTGTTGGGCCTTTTTAATGACTTCACGAACCTCTTTGACACCCGAACTGATAGCGCTAAGCGTGTAAAACGGGCGTTTGGTTTCTTGGGCAATGATGTTTGCGAGTGTAGTTTTTCCAATGCCAGGCGTTCCCCAAAAAATAACAGAAGGCAGTGTGCCGTTTTGTATTCCAGCGGTCAACGCACCGTTGGGCCCAACCAAATGATCTTGACCGATATAGTCTGCAAGTTGTCGAGGACGAATTCGTTCTGCCAGTGGAATGCTCATCTTGTAAAGATACGAGATTCTTGAATTTAATAAGGCGTTAGGCGCGCTGTCTTACCGCCTCATACAAAAATGCCCCACAAGCTACCGATACGTTCAGTGAGGCGATGGTTCCTGTCATGGGTAGTTTTGCTTGTACATTGCATATTTTTAAAACAGAAGAAGCAATTCCTTTGTCTTCTGAACCCATTACAATGGCAGTAGGTTTTGACAATTCGCAGTCATAGAGATAATTCGTTGCCTTTTCAGTGGCAGCAACAATTTGAATCTCGCTAGCCTGTAAATGATAAATGGCATCTTTGATATGATTTACTCTGCAAATAGGAACATTGAATACAGCGCCTGCAGAAGTTTTAATAACGTCTCCATTGATAGGAGCCCCACCGCTGGCTTGTACGATAATTCCAGAAACACCTGTACAGGATGCAGTTCGAATGATGGCACCAAAATTTCGCACATCAGACACTTGGTCTAAAATAAGAAACAACGGATTTTCGGGAGCTTGCTCCAACAATGCATCCAAGCTATGCAATTGAATAGGGGAGATGGTTGCTACTACCCCCTGATGATTGTACATTGTGAGGCGATTGAGTTTTTCAATGGGAACCATTGAAAATACAATTTCTTTGCTTTTCAGTAGCTGAACAAGTTCGTTCGAAAGAGCCCCTTTTAAACCTCTTTGTACAAATACTTTGTCAATAGAATTACTAGCTTCTACAGCTTCCATAACTGCTCGAATACCGTATATAAGTGTTTCGTTTTTCATACTTCAAATGTAACCAAAAAAAAAACCACCCGAAGGTGGTTATTTTTGTCACTGAAAAAAAATTAGTCAATTGTAATTTCGTTTCCAGCATAGTCATACAAAGTGTATTCTCCTCCACTTACACTAATAAAAAATATAATGCCATGAGTATCATTGGGAACTGCATCATCTTCCCCGCCATCATTTAGATGAACGGCTTGTGAGTCATCTTGAATAACAGTTGTTGACCATTCGCCAGCTTTAACGATTGTTGCGGTAATAGGTGACAATTCATCAACTCCACTTCCTTCAAATGCGTTTGAGTAGTTTTCGTGCCAAATAACATAATCACCATCTCCCCAGGCTGACATATCCCATATCAGTACCTCCGGGCAATCCCCAGTAGCAGCGTAGTTAGTGGAATTAAACGTAGCCCATGGATTGATTATATCAAATCCAGCAGCATCTGAAACAAATATATCTAAATCGAGATTATCACATGTATGATAATCAGCACCAAGAGTGATTATTTTATCCCAATCAAAACTCATTTCAAGATCTTCAGAGATATAATTATTGATGGTTAATGACATTGTTGGGTAAGTGGTGTTGGGATGAACCAAGTGCTTACTTGCCAATGATGGTCCGCTTATCACTTCCAACTCTAGAGTTTCTGCAGTTTCTTTAGCGGAATCTGATAAAATCTCTATAGACATAGTTCCGGTTGTTTCATAAGCCTTAACAGTCGCCTCAACCAATTCATAATCTTCATGAAGAACAGCAGTTCCACCTGCTACAAACCCAAAGTTTAGGTCTCTGTTTATGGCCTTGTCTGTGGTTACCGTAATTGTGATTACTGATTCATCCCCTTCATTAAAGGTTGTTTCATCTGTATCTACAGCAAAAGTTGCTGTAGGATAATTGTTTGTATTACCAATTTCTGTGGAATCTTGTTTAGCACTTTCGGCTTCACAACCTATCACAAGTAAAGCAAACAACGCTGTGTAAATTATATATTTAAAATTTTTCATATGCGAATTATTAAAATTTTTATTGCTATTGTTTTGTGTAGACTACGTCATAGTACCTACAATTGGAATCTCCTGCTGGGAAACAGATTGAATATTTAACTGAAATAGTTCCAGCAGTTGGGTCGTATTCTCCATGAACACCTAAATCATCTACCCAGTTTCCATAGTAATCAATTAGGTACTGACCATCAATTATGATTTCATCACAAACATCTTGTACCGTCATACCAGGTGTTCCATTTCCAGCCAATTGCCCTGACACCCAGTGGCCTACCTCGGCTGTTCTATATACTCCAGCTGAAGTTTCAGTCCATGTGTCTGTAAAGGTTATTGTAGAAACTGTTCCATCGTAAGCAGTATATTTCATTACAGCATCATAAGTTCCTGCTAAGTCAGAAAAACAAAGGTAGTTGAAAGTAATTTTCAACATGGTTCCGTTTCCAACAACATTGTTTCCAGAAGCACTGGATACTTTAAGATTAAGAACAGGTGCTTTTTCAAGAGGAGCAACAATACCATCAGTTAACATTGTAATGGGTAGTTTTCCGTAATAATTATTGTCTCGTGAAAGTGTAATGGAAGAAGAAGGTAAACTATAATGGATTCCCTCAATGGCAGTTGAAGAAGCATCCGCTTCAACAGTTAAGGAAACATCTCCCTGTAGATCTTCAAAACCAGGACCTTTAACTTCTACAATAATGTCATTGTTGTATGTGGCTCCACTGGAGATACCAGCTATTGTTTGATTTTTCATTACAAAACCAGCCAAATTCGGTCCCTCACCATTAGCTTGGTATGTGGTTTCATCTTCCACACACGATGTGAATGTTAAGACAAGACCAATTAATGTTAAAAATTTAATATATTTTTTCATTTTCTTTAATTTATTAGTTAGCCCAAAATATTTTAGTTGTAAACACATCAGGTTGTGAGGGTAAATTCACTGTATTTGAAGTTACCTCACTGGATGGATATGCTAAACGCGTAGGAATATTTGGTTTTGTATTTCCAGTCAATGATAATGGAATATCATCAGGAAAGCCAGTACGATTGTAATCAAACCAACTTTGGATTGCATTGATTCCAATCAGCGCAGTGGCTTTTTGAACCATGATTGCTTCCAGTTTGTCAGATGATGCATCCCAGCCGACATTGGCAATGTTTTGAACATAATAAGTTGCTGCTCCAGAAACATCCAAGTAATCAAAAGAAGCACTGATTCCTCCTTCATAATAGGTTTTTGGAGTCCCAGTTACATACCCTTTGTGAGCAGCCTCTGCTAAATTGAAATGAGTCTCGGCAGATGAGTACAATACTGTCCCTTGATCAGGGCCTATTAAGATGCCAGGACCTATATTGGATACATTAGCTGGGACGAACTGATCAACAGTAGGAACATCATAATCCAACAGTCCTTGAACAACTCCTAAGTGACCAGTATCTGGCTCTTCAAACAAAGCATCAATTCGAGGATCGTTTGTGCTTGTTAACCTATTTAGTATATAGGGAGTTGCACAGGTTGCGTCATTGGTTAATGTATTTGAACCCGAAACGTCTTGACCAAAATCAGCCCATTTTCGATTTTGTTGATCTTCCGCATTGTTGTATCCAATGTTGATAATAACGTCATCGGTATAAAACCCTGAACCTTCTGTGGATATTTTTCCAAATTCTTCAGTAAGGTAGGCTTCGTTTCCGGTCATACTTGACTGACGTACAAGCAATCGTAACTTAACGTTGTTAGCAAATTGAATCCAACTGTCCATATCACCTGCAAAAACCCCATCATCATCACCGGGAACTAATGCTCCAGCAACTTCTTTGGTCGCTTTTATTAAGGCTATGGCATCTGTCAAATCATTAACAAGAGCGTTGTAAATAGTTTGTGCATCTTCGTATTTTGGAGTTGGATTCCCACCTCTTTGAAGTGCTTCTGAGTAAGGAACATCTCCGTAAGTGTCGACTATAATTTGAAAGTGTAATGCAGACATAATGGCTGCAATAGCTTTATAGTTTCCGTATTGCTCTCCTTCTAATTGACGCAAAACGTTGAATTGCTTCAAAACAGTTCCGTAGTTGTAATCAAAAATTCGACTGTAAAAAGTGGTAGTCACTCTGTATGCAAATTCGTCTGTATACCAAGAAAATCCATCAGACTGGCTCCAGTTGGCCATAAACATGTTTCCAAGGTGGTTTTGACCACGATCTCTATCTTCTATAATGGCGGCATAGTTTAAGGCAACTGGAAGTAGTAAATCGGGACTCACCGATAAGGGATTATTAGGATCTGTATTAACATCCAAATAATCATCGCTACAAGCTCCTAACATTGTTAGAATGAAAAGGAACTTAAATGTATTTAAAATATTTTTCATGATTTGTATTATTTATAATGTTAAAATTCAACGTTCACACTAAATCCAATCGATCGAGTAGGGGGTGATTGAAAATATCCACCAATACCAATGGCATTCCCTGTTGAATTGTTAAATTCTGGATCCGAAAATGAATTCTCTTCAGGCAACCAAGTGAATAGGTTTCGTCCAATCAATCCAAATCGCATTGACTCGATAGGGAATTTACTAATTATTGAATTTGGTAAGGTGTATGTTAACGAAACTTCCCGCATTTTAAGAGCCGTGGCATCTTTTACGTAGTTTTCCTTAATATCGTTATAGGTGTTTGTCCAAAAATCTTGTCTACCCCCTGTAACAGGAATGTTAGTGTTTGCTTCAAAAACACCATCACTAACCTCAACTACTGAATTTGGAAACACAAAATCTTGACGATTTGCAGAAACAGATTCTCTAGAGCGACCTGTAAATTCCATTGCATCAGAACCTTCCTCGTAATATACATGTCCTGTTCTATAATCCATTGTAGCGGATAAGCTTAAGTTTTTATAGTTGAATGTAGAGGTCATACCCAAAATATAATCAGGGGTAGTTTTTCCCATATTTTTAAGCTCACCTTTGATTGGATCTCCAGTAAGCGCATCAACTACAACTCTACCCTGAGGATCTCGAGTGTATGAAGTTGCTTTCAATTGTGGATACTCTTCTCCAACAATCGCAAAAACACCGTAATCGTCTACAGCAGAGATGGTAATTTCGTTGACTCCTTCAGTAATACTAACCACTTCCTGTGTATTTGAAAAATAGTTAACACTTAGATCCCATGAAAAATCATTCATTTTAAGAACAGTTCCTTCAAGGAGTACTTCGTATCCTTTTCCTTCAACTTTACCAATGTTAGTAAGATATGAACTAGCACCTGCAGCTACAGAAGGTGTAGTGAAGGTAATGAGGTCTGTAGAAGTAGTCATAAAATAAGAAGCGTCAAGCTTGAAACGACCGTTTAAGAAATTCATATTCAATCCAACTTCAGTTGTGTTGATTTTTTCTTTCTTAATTCCAGCATCCACAGCAGTTCCTGATTGGAAGAATCCATTCAGTGATCCAAAAGGGAAACCACCCGATTGTCCAAAAGTTTCATTGGTTTGGTAAGCACCTAAGTCGTTAAATACAGTAGAGTTACTAACCGTTGCTTTGATATAAGATACAATATCATTTTGAAGCTCTGGCATTGCGTCTGTCAGTATATAAGACAAACCAATTGCTGGATAAAAATAACTGTTATCTCCCTTAGGCAAGGTAGAAGTATAATCGAATCGACCGGATGCGTTTAAAAATAAGTAATCTTTGTAACCAATATTAATGTCCGCAAAATATCCATAATTTCTTTTAACCGATTCGTTGACACTTACTACAGGCTGACCTGTTCCGTTGGAAACATCATAAAATCCAGGAATACTAATATTAGTAACTGCAATAGAACTGCTTCTGGATTTTTCAGTAATGGAGTTCGCTCCCAAAATACCGGTTAGATTGAAATCTTCAGTAATGTCTTTTTTAACAGTAAGCGCAGCAAACGACGAGTACGTTGTAAATGAGTATTCAGAATCTGTTACAAACGATGAAACATCAGAGTGTGCAGGCTGTAGATCAGGATCATAGGTCTGAGCAGCTCTCCAGTTTTTTCCGTTACCATTCCCTGTGTTGACACTAAATCGAGTAGTCAAGCTAGCCCAGTCATTAATGTCATAAGAAGCTTCGATATTTGAAATCAATCGACTGGATTTGTCTATGTTTCTGTTGGTTCCAATAGCCCAATACGGGTTTTGGTAGTACGCATTAAAATAGTTGTCTGCATACGCATAACTTTCTGGGTTGTCCCAGTCTCTGTATTGAGATAAAGGAATGTTAGCAGGCGTATTCAATACAAACCAATACAAAGTACGGTCTTGATCTCCAATAAAATCTCCAACCACATTTTGATTGTCTCTAAAATAGTTTGAAGAAAACTTTAGGTTCAAGTCTCCCATTTTTTTGGAAGCATTCACCTTAAAAGTGGTTTTGCGATATTCATCATTAGGAACAATTCCATCGGTTTTTTGTTGCCCTATGGAAACATAAAAAGCACTGTTGTCACTACCTCCAGAGAAGTAAACAGTATTTTGAAGCGTTTGCCCTTCGTTATAAAAATCTAACAAATTGTCTTTCACAGGAGCATAAGGAACCGCTTGAAAAGAACCATCAGCGAATGTGGGTCCAATTTGGCGCACCGTTCCGTCAAATCGAGGCCCCCAGTTTGTGTTTTCTACGTTGTCATAAGCACCTTGCCATCCAGTACCGTATTGATCTTGGAATTTAGGCATGTAGGCTACTTGCTCCACTGTGTAAGCAGAAGTTATTCCCACTCTAAAGTCTTGGCCTATTTTTCCTTTTTTGGTTTCGATTAGTACCGCACCGTTGGAAGCTAGAGAACCATACAACGCAGCTGCAGTCGCACCTTTAAGGACGTTGATGTTTTCAATATCGTTCGGGTTCAAAGCATCAAATGCTCCAGAAGTAGCAATAGAACCATCAATAATGATTAATGCAGTATTCGAAGAACTGATTGAACGCAAACCACGAAGTAATATTTGCGTGTTAGGATTAACACCATTGCTCTGAATGTTAACTTGCATACCTGCAATTTTACCAGCCAAAGCACTGGCTCCTGTGGAAGGAGCAACTTTGATTAATTTTTCAGAGCTTAGATTTTGAGTTTGGTAAGTCAAGGATTTGGCAGCCCTTTCGATACCAAAACCAGTAACAACTACTTCATCCAGCTCATTGGACTGAGTAAGTTTTACATTTATTGTTGATGAAGAACCTACTTCAACAGACACAGCACCGTATCCAACAAAACTAACAGCAAGAACGTCCCCCTGAGAAGCCGTTATTGAGTAGTTTCCATCAAAGTCCGTAGAGGTACCATTAGTAGTTCCCTGAACAACAACTGTTGCTCCAGGAAGAGGCACTCCGTCAGCGTCGGTTACTATACCCGTAACGACTTGCTGAGCCATACTCCATTGAAACATCATCAAAAATGATAATGTTAAAATTTGAATAAATTTAGTTTTCATATAGAATGATTATTAATTTGTTAATACACAAAGATGTTAAATAAATGTTAACTATCCAAGAAATATTGTCATAATAGTCAATAATTCTGTAAATAAACTAATTATTTTAACGTATTACCTAAGTAAAACTTATTTTTATAACAAAAATATCTCTCCAATCCCGAAGACTCAAATTGTTGAATTGTTATTTATAAGCTCGTATTTTGTCATATTCATATTAAACTATGGTAAATAAAAACCCCGCCAATGGGCGGGGGGTAAAAAATTTAAATTTAAAAAATTACATTTTTGTTTTTACATCAACTGAACCCTCTGTTGGTGCATTGAACGATAATTCTTGATCAGGAACACTCCAATAATCTAAATAGTTATAATTAAAAGTTGTATTTAAATTACCTAATTCATCAAGAACCACTTTTTTAGACTGAGGCTGTTTTGTTACATTTCAACGTCTTGCGTCTTAAAACCCAACACCTCTTAAAAATAGGCCTATTCTTCTTTCAATTCTTAGTTCCTCCAAAGCTTCATCTAAGGTAAGACCAGTCTCGCTTACATCAGACAAACCGGATTGCTGGTGCGTTCTAATTTTATCAATTAATGTTAAACCATCTTCAATCTGAGAGGTTCTAATTGAAGCTTAAGTCATCATTAATTCGTTTGCTAAAAAAAACTACTAAAGCGCAAATGCACCTTGGCATCCTTGAACGAAAAGGGAAGTTGCGGTGTTTTTCCCAATACATATTGAAGTTGCAACATTCCTCCTGCGGTTCGAATGCCGAGTCCAGCTCCGACTCCCAACAGCCATTGATTGCCCCAAAAATCATCGTGAAGCAGTGCGTTGTCAATCAAGCCCAACACATAACTGTCTGGCGAAAGAAGGTATCGGTATTCTTGGTTGAGAAGCAAATAGCGGTCAGTCAATAGTTGATTGTCTGAAAAACCGCGTAGCGAAAGGATGCCTCCCAAACGAAACAATTCGTGGGTATAGAGTGCGTCACTTATGAATGTTTTTCCACTCAGCCGAGCAATGTACTGCGAACGTTCGGCCAACGATAGCATATATTGCGAAGACAGTCCCAATCGGTATTGCGATGTTTTTTCGGCACCTACAGAACGTTTTCCCCAAGCGACGTGCCCTTTTACAAAGGAAGGGGTGGCAAAATACGGATCGTTTGCCGCAAATTCTTTTTCAATTTCAAGTGTAAAGGAGGTGGTTTGAAACGAAGGAAGGGTTGTTTGGGCTTCCAACGAACTGCCGTTTGCAAGTTCAAGCCCTGTCCATACCCGAAGGTCTTGCCGCAAAGGAACAGACAGTTTTAAAAATTGTTTGGAAGTCACAAAAATGCTGTCTCGGGTAAAAATTTCCAAACCTGTTTCTGTTCCTATAGGGGTTTGCAACACATAGGGCCATTGAAGCGCTACTGAAAAATTACGTTGCAGTGCACCGTCATTTTGATAGAGCAAGTTCAATTGTTCTCCTTGGTGCAAATTGTTAAGCAGTCGAGCATCCAAATTTCCATTGAAACGAATGCCGCCGGAGTTGTTGGATTCAAACCCTAAAAATCCTTCAATATAATTGTTCGGTTTTCTTTTAAAGTACAAATAAGCAACCGTGCTGTCCTGGGTAAACAAGACTTCAGGCTCACGAATGGCAGTTACGAAGGGTAGCTTTTTAAACGATTGATGCATTTTTTGTAAGGAGCGTTCTTGAAAAGGTTTTTTAAAAAAAAACCGCCCCGTTTGTTTTAAGAACGAAATAGGAAATCGATCGTAGCCTTTGACTTTTATGGCATCGAGGGTACGAAGTTTTCCTAAAGAAACTTCCAGTTGCGCGAGCAATTCTTCCCCATTTCGCTCAATAGGGCGCAGCTCAAAAGAAGCAAAAGGATGCCCGATTTCCGCAGAAGTAGCCACAAGTTGATTCAACAAGGCTGCTGTAGTGGAAAAAGGAATTTTTTGGACAGGAAGTAAAGTGGCCAGTTCGTTAGGAACGGAATGGGAGATTGTTATGCGAACCAATGTTACTTTATTGCCTACGAGGAGTTGAGAGCGGAACAAGGAATCGTTAATTTTTTGGGGTGGAGAAAATGCAGCTTCCAAAAACCCCATTTTTTGAAGTTGACTCGATAATGAATCCAAAACATTTTTAAAAGTTTTAGGAGAGGAGGCCATCAGTGCATTGTCCCAAGATTCGATAGGGGCAGGAATGGGCTTGTCAATCACCTCAATGGCAAGTTGCTGAGAATGCCCCAAAAAAGGAAGGGTTACGATTCCCCAAATTCCTAATATCAAAAAGCATCTGTGGGTGTTTTTCAACTTCAATAGTTTGACTCTAAAACGTAAAAATACAGGCATTTCGTTTGGAAACCAATATTTTTTTTTTAGAATATATATAATGACTATAAATACATTGATTTTTATAAGAAAATTAAATGTAAGAAAGTAACAAAGCCAATCTTGAAAAAACAGTTCCTGAAAAATTCGAAAATAGGTTTGATTCCTAACAAAAAAGGTTTACATTTGCAGCCCTTAAAATAGAGGAAAAACACAATTGTAAGAAACATTTATGCCAACTATTTCACAATTAGTACGCAAAGGAAGAGTCAAAATTACCAAGAAGAGTAAATCGGCTGCCTTGGATTCGTGTCCCCAGAGACGCGGTGTCTGCACGCGTGTGTACACTACAACACCCAAAAAACCAAATTCAGCAATGCGTAAAGTTGCTCGTGTTCGGTTAACCAATGGAAACGAAGTGAACGCATACATACCCGGCGAAGGACACAATCTCCAAGAACATTCGATAGTATTGGTACGAGGCGGTAGGGTTAAAGATTTACCAGGAGTTCGTTATCACATTGTTCGAGGTGCACTCGATACAGCAGGAGTTGAAGGTCGCCTTCAACGCCGCTCAAAATACGGAGCCAAACGACCTAAAAAGTAAATCAATTTAGTAATGATGTTCAAGGCGTGAAACTTGAACCGCTCAAAAAAGTAAAGACATGAGAAAAAGAAAAGCAAAAAAAAGACCATTACTCCCCGATCCGAGGTTTAATGATCAATTGGTGACTCGCTTTGTCAATAACCTAATGTGGGACGGAAAAAAATCCGTCGCTTTCAAAATATTCTATGATGCGATCGATATCATAGAAGAAAAAAATCAAAACGAAGAAAAAACAGCATTGCAAATTTGGAAAGACGGTCTTTCCAACGTAATGCCACACGTTGAAGTTCGAAGTCGTCGAGTAGGAGGAGCTACTTTCCAAATCCCGCGTCAAATTCGTCCCGATCGTAAAATCTCTATGGCCATGAAATGGCTCATTAGCTACGCCCGAAAACGCAACGAAAAATCAATGGCTCTCAAATTGGCCTCTGAAATTATTGCTGCTGAAAAAGAAGAAGGGGCTGCTGTTAAAAAACGTGTAGATACTCACAAAATGGCTGAAGCAAACAAAGCATTCTCTCATTTTAAATTTTAACAGACAGGACCATGGCTAGAGATTTAAAATTTACAAGAAACATTGGAATTGCTGCGCATATTGATGCCGGTAAAACAACAACTACCGAACGAATCCTTTACTATACAGGAGTTTCCCACAAAATTGGAGAAGTACACGATGGTGCTGCTACTATGGACTGGATGGAGCAAGAGCAAGAGCGTGGAATTACCATTACTTCTGCTGCTACAACTTGTGAGTGGAAATTTCCACTCGAAAACGGTCAGCCTGTAGCAGATACCGAAGGATACCACTTTAACATTATCGATACTCCCGGTCACGTGGACTTTACCGTTGAGGTTAACCGTTCACTCCGTGTATTGGACGGATTGGTGTTTTTGTTTAGTGCGGTTGACGGTGTAGAGCCTCAATCCGAAACCAACTGGAGACTTGCTGATAATTACAAAGTACCACGAATTGGATTTGTCAATAAAATGGACCGTCAAGGATCTAATTTTATGGCCGTTTGTCAACAAGTAAAAGACATGTTGAAATCCAATGCCGTTCCTATTGTATTAAATATTGGTGATGAAGATGACTTCAAAGGAGTCGTTGATTTGGTTAAAAACAGAGCTATTATTTGGCACGAAGAAACACAAGGAGCTACTTTTGATATCGTAGATATTCCTGAGGATCTTAAGGAAGAAGCCAAAAAATACCGCGCAATTTTGATTGAAGAAGTTGCCGGTTACGATGAAAATCTTCTTGAAAAATTCATGGAAGATGAAGATTCAATTACTGAAGATGAAATTCATGCTGCTCTCCGCGCTGCTGTTATGGACATGTCTATCATTCCTATGATTTGTGGTTCAGCCTTTAAAAACAAAGGGGTTCAGTTTTTATTGGATGCAGTATGTCGTTATTTGCCTTCACCCACAGATAAAGAAGGTATTATAGGAATCAATCCTGATACAGAGCAAGAAGAAATTCGCAAGCCTGATGTAAAAGAACCTTTTGCAGCTTTGGCTTTTAAAATTGCTACCGATCCTTTTGTAGGTCGATTGGCATTCTTTAGAGCTTACTCAGGACGATTGAACGCAGGTTCTTACATTCTAAACAACCGTTCGGGTAAAAAAGAACGAATTTCACGTATCTATCAGATGCATTCCAACAAACAAAATGCAATCGATTTTATCGAAGCAGGAGATATTGGAGCCGCTGTTGGATTTAAAGATATCAAGACAGGGGATACCATGTCTGATGAAAAACATCCCATTGTTTTGGAATCTATGGATTTCCCAGATCCCGTTATCGGTATCGCTGTGGAGCCAAAATCCAAAGCAGATGTTGATAAACTAGGAATGTCTTTGGCCAAATTGGCAGAAGAAGATCCTACGTTTCAAGTAAAAACAGATGAGGCATCTGGTCAAACTATCATTTCGGGTATGGGCGAGTTGCACTTGGATATTATCGTTGACCGTCTTCGAAGAGAATTCAAAGTCGAAGTAAATCAAGGACAACCTCAAGTAGAATACAAAGAAGCAATTACAGCTTCTACCGACCATAGAGAAGTTTATAAAAAACAATCGGGTGGACGTGGTAAGTTTGCAGATATCGTATTTACAATGGAGCCAGCCGAAGAAGGAAAAACGGGTCTTGAATTTGTAAATGTGATTAAAGGTGGTAATGTTCCTAAAGAATACATTCCATCTGTCGAAAAAGGATTCAAAGAAGCTATGAAAAACGGACCATTGGCCGGTTTTGAAATGGATTCGATGAAAATTACACTAAAAGACGGTTCTTTCCACGCAGTGGATTCCGATTCACTATCGTTTGAATTGGCTGCAAAAATAGGATACAAGTCTGCCGCCAAAGCAGCGCGTGCCGTTATCCTAGAGCCTATCATGAAATTGGAAGTGCTAACTCCTGAAGAAAACATGGGAGACGTTGTAGGAGATTTGAACCGACGACGTGGTCAAGTAAACAATATGGACGATCGTGCAGGAGCTAAAGTTGTCAAAGCTGAAGTTCCCCTTTCGGAAATGTTTGGATATGTTACGGCCCTTCGAACACTAACTTCTGGAAGAGCGACTTCTACCATGGAGTTTTCACATTATGCAGAAACACCTAAAAACATCTCAGAATCAGTTATTGCTGATATTAAGGGAGCTATTTAATCACCAAGAGATATGAGTCAAAAAATTAGAATTAAATTAAAATCATACGATCACAACTTGGTGGATAAGTCTGCTGAGAAAATCGTAAAGACTGTTAAAACAACGGGTGCTGTTGTTACTGGACCTATTCCACTTCCAACACACAAAAAGTTATTTACAGTGCTTCGTTCACCCCACGTTAATAAAAAAGCGCGTGAGCAATTCCAACTTAGCTCTTACAAGCGATTGTTGGACATTTACAGCTCTTCTTCAAAAACCATTGATGCGTTGATGAAGTTAGAATTGCCAAGCGGTGTTGAAGTTGAAATTAAAGTATAATAAATTAATTAAAGTTAAATCATAAATTATGTCTGGGTTAATTGGAAAAAAAATCGGCATGACCAGTCTTTACGACGAGCGAGGAAAAAATCTTCCTTGTACCGTTATTGAAGTAGGTCCTTGTGTCGTAACCCAAGTCAGAACCAAAGAGGTGGACGGCTATGATGCCCTCCAACTCGGTTTCGATGACAAAGCAGACAAACACGTTACTGCAGCTGCCAAAGGGCACTACAAAAAAGCGGGTACTGCTCCTAAAAGGAAAGTTATTGAGTTTCAAGGTTTTGATGAGGAATTTAAGTTAGGTGATACCATCACCGTAGATCACTTTCGAGAAGGTGAGTTTGTTGATGTTTCAGGAACATCCAAGGGAAAAGGATTCCAAGGAGTTGTAAAACGTCACGGATTTGGAGGAGTAGGACAAGCTACTCACGGTCAACACAATCGACTACGAGCGCCAGGTTCTATTGGTGCGGCTTCATACCCTGCTCGAGTATTCAAAGGAATGAGAATGGCTGGTCAAATGGGTAACGAAAAAGTTAAGGTTCAAAACTTACGTGTTTTGAAAGTAGTTCCAGAAAAAAACCTTTTGGTTGTTAAAGGGTGTGTTCCTGGACACAAGAACGCATACGTTGTAATTCAGAAGTAATGAAGGTAGCAGTTTTAGATATTCACGGAAAAGATACCGGACGGAAAGTAGAACTTTCCAAAGCGGTTTTCGAATTTGCACCGAATGAACATGCGGTTTATTTGGATGTAAAACAATATTTGGCTCACCAACGACAAGGAACGCATCAATCGAAAGAGCGTGCTGACATTGTTGGAAGTACTCGAAAAATCAAGAAACAAAAAGGTACAGGTACGGCTCGTGCGGGTAGTATTAAAAATCCTTTGTTTCGAGGAGGAGGTCGTGTTTTTGGACCTCGCTCTCGATCATACGATCAAAAACTCAACAAAAACGTAAAGCGCATTGCTCGTCGTTCTGCATTGAGTATCAAGGCTAAAGAAAAATCGGTTTTGGTTGTGGAAGACTTTACATTCGACGCACCCAAAACAGCATCTTTCAAAGCTGTTCTGAAAGCGCTAGGCATCGAAAACAAAAAATCTTTGTTTGTCTTGGGCGCTTCAAATAATAATGTATATTTGTCGGCGCGTAATTTGGAACGCTCTAAAGTTATAACTAACTCAGAGTTAAACACTTACGGTATTATGAATACCCAGCAATTGGTTTTGCTTGAAAGCGCAGTGTCGGCTATTGAATCGAATTTAAGTTAATAAGAAACACAATGAGTATTTTACTTAAACCCATCATTACGGAAAAAGCTACTGCAGAAAGTGAGTTGAGAAATCGCTATTCTTTCGTGGTACAATCCAAGGCGAATAAAGTAGAAATCAAAAAAGCGGTGGAAGCCACTTACGGTGTTTCTGTTGAAAAAGTTCGTACACTCAATTACGGTCCAGAACGTAAAGTACGTTTTACCAAAACTGGGGTTCAAAAAGGAAAAACAAATGCTATTAAAAAGGCAGTCGTTCAGCTTGCCGAAGGAGATAGTATTGATTTTTATAGTAATTTATAAGTTAATTAGGGATAATGTCAGTTAGAAAACTAAAACCCATAACGCCCGGACAGCGCGGTAGAGTTGTAAATGGATACGACGCCATTACAACTGATAAGCCGGAGAAGAGTTTACTCTCTCCGAAAAAACGTTCAGGTGGTCGTAACAATTCAGGAAAAATGACGATGCGCTACAAAGGCGGTGGTCATAAAAAGCGCTATCGTGAAATTGATTTCAAGCGAAATCGTTTTAACGATGTTGCTGAAGTAAAATCCATCGAGTACGATCCAAATCGATCGGCCTTTATTGCACTTACGCAATTTGAAGATGGCGAAAAACGCTATATCATTGCTCAAAACGGAATTCAAGTTGGACAGAAAGTTCAATCTGGAGAGTCTGCACCCCCTGAAATTGGAAATGCACTTCCATTGAGCGCGATACCCTTAGGTACTATTATTTCTTGTATTGAATTGCACCCTGGACAGGGAGCAGTGATTGCTCGAAGTGCAGGTTCATTTGCTCAACTTATGGCACGTGATGGAAAATTTGCTTCCATCAAAATGCCATCCGGAGAAACACGATTGATTCTCGTGACCTGTTATGCAACCGTAGGAGCGGTATCCAATTCAGATCACCAATTATTGGTTTCTGGAAAAGCGGGCCGTACCCGTTGGTTAGGCCGTCGTCCACGAACACGTCCAGTAGCGATGAACCCTGTCGATCACCCAATGGGTGGTGGTGAAGGTCGTGCCTCAGGAGGTCACCCACGTTCTCGAAATGGTATTCCTGCAAAAGGATTCAGAACCCGTTCTAAGAACAAAGCGAGTAATAAATATATTGTAGAACGTAGAAAGAAATAAATAGATAACAAATGGCACGTTCATTAAAAAAAGGACCCTACGTACACCTTAGCCTTCTTAAGAAGGTTGCACAAAACTTGGAATCAGGAAAGAAGACTGTTGTTAAAACATGGTCTCGTGCTTCAATGATTATTCCAGACTTTGTAGGACAAACTATAGCCGTTCATAACGGAAGACAATTTGTTCCTGTGTACATTACCGAAAACATGGTAGGTCACAAATTAGGAGAATTTTCACCCACACGTTCTTTCCGAGGACATGCAGGTGCAAAAAATAAAGGTAAAAAGTAATAGCTATGGGAGTTCGAAAACGAGAAAGAGCTATTCAGCTCAAGGAAGCCAAGAAAGACATCGCTTTTGCAAAGCTTAACAATTGTCCAACCTCACCTCGCAAAATGAGGTTAGTTGCTGATTTGGTGCGTGGATTGGAAGTTGGAAAAGCCTTAGCTATTTTAAAGTTTAGTTCTAAGGAGGCATCACGTCGCCTAGAAAAACTAGTACTTTCAGCAATTGCTAACTGGCAAGCTAAAAATGAAGATGCAGATATTGAAACCGCTGCATTGTTTATCAGCGAAATTCGTGTTGATGGAGGAAGTATGTTAAAACGTCTTCGTCCTGCACCACAAGGTCGCGCACACAGAATTAGAAAAAGATCCAATCACGTAACAGTTGTGCTTGGAGCTCAAAATAATACACAAAGTTAAGACTACCTATGGGACAAAAAACAAATCCAATCGGAAATCGTCTAGGAATCATCAGAGGCTGGGAATCTAACTGGTACGGCGGAAATGATTACGGGGATAAATTGGCTGAAGACGATAAAGTCAGACAGTATATTTTTGCACGATTGTCGAAAGCTAGTGTAGCACGTGTGATTATTGAGCGCACTTTGAAACTTGTAACCGTTACGATTACTACAGCACGTCCTGGTATTATTATTGGGAAAGGCGGACAGGAAGTCGACAAGCTAAAAGAAGAGCTTAAAAAAATCACCAACAAAGAGGTACAACTCAATATTTTTGAGATCAAGCGACCTGAATTAGAAGCTCAATTAGTTGCGGCAAGTATTGCCCGACAAATTGAAGGAAGAATTTCTTACCGACGCGCCATTAAAATGGCTATTGCTGCTACCATGCGAATGAATGCAGAAGGTATTAAAATTCAAATTTCAGGACGATTGAATGGCGCCGAAATGGCACGTTCAGAATCTTACAAAGAAGGTCGTATCCCATTATCAACGTTTCGAGCCGATATTGATTATGCATTGGTAGAAGCCCACACAACTTATGGTCGTTTGGGAATCAAAGTATGGATCATGAAAGGTGAAGTATACGGAAAAAGAGAATTATCTCCCTTGGTTGGAATGAGCTTAGGTTCAAAATCAGAAGGAGACAAATCTCGCCGTGGACCGCGACGTAATAATAGAAAAAAGTAGTTTAAGAATTAAAGGAATCGTACAATGTTACAACCTAAAAGAACCAAGTATCGAAAAATGCAGAAAGGCCGCATGAAAGGCTTATCACAACGTGGTAATCAACTTTCAAACGGTATGTTCGGTATCAAATCCTTGGATTCAAAATTTATCACCTCTCGACAGATCGAGGCGGCTCGTATTGCTGCCACACGATATATGAAAAGAGAAGGGCAGTTGTGGATTAAAATTTTTCCAGACAAACCCATTACCAAAAAACCACTTGAGGTTAGGATGGGTAAAGGTAAAGGAGCTCCGGAATATTTTGTAGCCGTAGTAAAACCCGGGCGAATTATGTTCGAGTTGTCTGGTGTGCCTATTGAAGTTGCAAAAGAAGCACTTCGTTTGGCTGCACAAAAATTGCCAGTAAAAACTAAATTTATTGTGGCTCGAGATTTCGAAGCCTAAATTTAAAAAAATGAAACAGTCAGAAGTAAAAGAATTATCTGTTGAAGAGCTTTCCGACAAATTGGGAAGTTTGCAAAAGAGTTTGTCCGATCTGAAAATGACACACGCCATTTCTCCATTGGAAAACCCTATTCAGCTTCGTTTTATTAGAAAAACGATAGCGCGAATCAAAACTGAACTCACCAACAGATCTTTACAAGAATCGTAAACGAGCGAATGGAAACAAGAAATCTAAGAAAAGAACGAATCGGTATAGTGACCAGTAATAAAATGGAAAAATCCATTGTTGTTTCTGAAGTCAACCGAGTGAAACATCCCATGTACGGAAAGTTTGTTTTGAAAACAAAAAAGTATGTGGCACACGATGAAACCAACGATTGTAATGTGGGCGATACCGTTAAAATAATGGAAACGCGTCCCATGAGTAAATCAAAATGTTGGAGATTAGTTGAAATTATTGAAAGAGCTAAATAATGGTACAACAAGAATCAAGACTTAAAGTAGCCGACAATACAGGCGCCAAAGAAGTTCTCACCATCCGCGTGTTGGGAGGAACCAAACGTCGTTATGCATCTATTGGAGATAAAATTGTTGTTACTGTTAAAGAATCAACTCCCAATGGAACTGTCAAAAAAGGACAAGTCTCAACCGCTGTAGTTGTGAGAACAAAAAAAGAAGTTCGTCGTCCAGACGGGTCTTATATTCGATTTGATGATAACGCATGTGTTTTGTTGAATCCAACAGGAGAGATGCGAGGAACTCGGGTTTTTGGACCGGTTGCTAGAGAACTTCGTGACAAACAATTTATGAAAATCGTATCCTTGGCCCCAGAGGTCCTTTAATGGAAAAATGATGATAAAACTAAAAATTAAAACAGGAGATAATGTTCGCGTAATAGCCGGAGACCACAAAGGATCTGAAGGTAAAGTCATGCGACTGTTTATCGACAAAAACAAAGCCATTGTGGAAGGTGTTAATTTGGTAAAAAAACACAACAAACCCAGTGCACAAAATCCACAAGGTGGAATCACAGAAAAAGAAGCACCGATCCAAATTTCCAATTTGTCTCTTTTGACATCTGACGGAAAAGTAACCCGCGTGGGTTACCAAGTTCAAGACGGAAAGAAAGTGAGAATTGCTAAAAAAACGAATGAAGTATTGTAATTATGAGCTACGTTCCTAGATTAAAACAAGAATATAAAGACCGAGTAATTGCTTCATTGACTGAAGAATTTGGTTATAAAAATGTAATGCAAGTACCAAAACTCCAAAAGATTGTTTTGAGTAGAGGAGTAGGCGGAGCAGTTGCAGATAAAAAACTGATCGACTACGCTGTTGATGAGCTAACAATGATTACGGGTCAAAAAGCGGTATCAACCATTTCCAAAAAGGATGTTGCCACTTTTAAACTCAGAAAAGGAATGCCTATTGGCGCTAAAGTTACACTAAGAGGAGAACGTATGTTTGAATTTTTAGATCGTTTGGTTACTTCGGCATTGCCTCGTGTACGTGATTTTCAAGGAATCAAACCCAATGGTTTTGATGGACGTGGAAATTATAATTTGGGTGTTACAGAACAAATCATTTTTCCTGAGATTAATATCGATAAAGTAAACAAAATATCGGGAATGGACATTACGTTTGTAACCAGCGCCCAAACAGATAAAGAAGCGAAATCGTTATTAACGGAAATGGGATTACCCTTTAAAAAGAATTAAACATGGCAAAAGAATCAATGAAGGCCCGTGAGGTCAAACGAGCAAAAGTAGTAGCCAAATACGCTGAGAAAAGAAAAGCACTCAAAGAAGCTGGTGATTATGATGCGCTTCAAAAGTTGCCTAAAAACGCATCTCCTATCCGTATGCACAATCGCTGCAAATTGACAGGTCGTCCTAAAGGATATATGCGCCAGTTTGGACTATCTCGAGTAATGTTTAGAGAAATGGCAAACAAAGGTTTAATTCCCGGAGTAAGAAAAGCAAGTTGGTAAAATAAAGAATCAAAAATGAATACAGATCCTATAGCAGATTATTTAACTCGTATCCGCAACGCAAATAGCGCAGGACATCGTGTTGTTGATATTCCTTCTTCCAAGTTGAAGAGAGAAATCACCAAAATCCTTTTTGATCAAGGATATATTTTAAGTTACAAATTTGATGACTCAACCGCTCAAGGTTCCATCAAAATTGCACTAAAATATGACCAAATGACCAAAGAACCTGTAATTAAAAAATTACAACGCATTAGTACACCTGGTCTTCGTCAGTATACAGGTTCAACCGATATTCCACGTGTGTTGAATGGGTTGGGCGTCGCTATTGTATCGACTTCTCACGGAGTAATGACAGGAAAACAAGCAACCAAAGAAAACGTAGGAGGAGAAATCCTTTGTTACGTTCATTAATAGTATATTAAGACAAATAATTATGTCAAGAATAGGAAATAATCCGATTGCAATTCCAGAGGGCGTCACTATTGACATCCAACCCGATGTGATCAAGGTTAAAGGAAAATTGGGAGAATTGTCTCAGTCGTATGATAGTGTTATTATCAAAGAAGAAGAAGGTAACTTGATTGTTACACGACCCTCTGAAAGTAAAGACCACAAATCAAAGCACGGTTTGTACCGCTCATTGGTTTCTAATATGATTGAAGGGGTTTCCAAAGGGTTTACAAAAGAGTTGGAATTGGTAGGAGTTGGATACAGAGCTTCTAATCAAGGACAAAAATTGGATTTGGCTCTTGGATTTTCTCACAATATCGTTTTCGATATAGCTTCTGAAGTTAAAGTAGAAGCAATATCAGAAAAAGGAAAAAACCCAATTGTTAAATTAACCTCATACGACAAACAATTGGTTGGAGCTGTAGCAGCAAAAATCCGTGGTTTTAGAAAACCAGAACCTTACAAAGGAAAAGGAGTGAGATTTGTAGGAGAACAAGTTCGTAGAAAAGCTGGTAAATCAGCATAAAATATAGCGATATGGCATTATCAAAAACCGATAGAAGACAACGAATTAAAAACAGAATACGCAAGATTGCACACGGAACTGCAACGACGCCTCGATTGTCTGTTTTTAGAAGTAATAAAGAAATTTACGCTCAAATTGTGAACGATGAAACAGGAGTTACCCTAGTAGCTGCCTCTTCTCGAGATAAGGATATTCAATCAGTGAAAGGCACTAAGATTGAAGTTGCTGCTCTTGTTGGAAAGTCTGTTGCAGAAAAAGCCTTACAATCTGGAATAGATACTATCAGATTTGATCGAGGAGGATATTTGTATCACGGTAGAGTTAAATCTTTGGCAGCAGGTGCTAGAGAAGCAGGATTAAAATTTTAAACAATACTATGTACCAAAATTATAAAAACGTAGAATTAGTAAAGCCCGGAGGTCTTGATTTGAAAGATCGTTTGGTAGGTGTTCAACGTGTAACGAAAGTTACTAAAGGTGGACGAGCTTTTGGATTTTCAGCTATTGTTGTAGTAGGAGATGAAAATGGCGTAGTAGGTCAAGGTTTGGGTAAGTCAAAAGATGTAGCTAGCGCAATTGCCAAAGCCATTGAGGACGCCAAAAAGAACTTGGTTCGCATACCAATTATCAAAGGAACTTTGCCTCACGAACAAAAAGGAAAATTTGGTGGAGCTAGAGTATTCATCAAACCCGCTTCACAGGGTACTGGAGTTATTGCTGGTGGTGCTGTTCGATCGGTACTGGAGGCTGTTGGTGTTCATGACGTATTGTCAAAATCTCAAGGTTCTTCGAACCCACACAATGTGGTAAAAGCTACTTTCGATGCTTTGCTTCAATTGCGTGATGCAAGAACAGTTGCTCGTCAAAGAGGAATTTCACTTGAAAAAGTATTTAACGGATAAAGGGCTGACTCATGGCAAAAATTAAAGTAACACAATTAAAAAGTAATATCAAGCGTCCTCAAAGGCAAAAACGCACATTGGAGGCTCTTGGATTGCATAAAATAGGTCAGGTAGTTGAACACAATGATACTCCTGCCGTTTTAGGAATGATCAATAAAGTCAAACATTTAGTTTCAGTAACTGAAGCTTAATAGAAAATATTATGGATTTAAGTACATTAAAGCCTGCTGAAGGTTCTGTTAAAGGACAAGGAAAACGCTTAGGAAGAGGACAAGGTTCTGGAAAAGGCGGTACTGCAGCACGAGGACATAAAGGAGCAAAATCACGTTCGGGTTATTCTAAAAAATTAGGTTTTGAAGGTGGACAAATGCCGCTTCAACGTCGTGTTCCAAAATTTGGATTTACAAATATTAACCGAAAAGAATATGCAGGTATCAATTTGGATACTCTTCAAGCACTTGTGGATGCAAAGAAAATTGCAAAGAATATAGATCTTGATTTTATGATTGCCAATCGTTTGGTTGGAAAGAATGATCTAGTTAAAATTTTAGGACGAGGAACTTTGTCTGCATCATTAAAAGTAACTGCCCATAAATTTACAGCATCTGCAAAAGCGGCTATAGAAGCTGCTGGTGGAGAAGCTATTACCCTATAAATCGTATGAATAAGTTTATTGAAACATTACGGAATATTTGGAAAATCGAAGAGCTTCGAACTCGTATAGCAATTACACTTGGTTTGTTGTTGGTATATCGATTTGGTGCCCAGGTTGTGCTTCCAGGTATAGATTCTGTTCAATTGTCTGAACTAACAAATCGTACCGATGGCGGTGGATTATTAGGAATTCTTAATGCATTTACAGGAGGAGCATTTGCGAATGCTTCTGTTTTTGCTTTGGGAATTATGCCTTACATCTCTGCATCTATTGTTGTTCAGTTGATGGGGATCGCTATTCCGTATCTCCAGAAATTGCAAAAAGAAGGAGAAAGTGGACGTAAACAAATCAACCAAATTACCCGCTGGTTAACCATCCTTATTTGTGTAGTTCAAGCGCCTGCTTACCTATACGGATTGGGTGCGTTAGGAGTTCCTGATAGTGCTTTCTTATTAGGAAAAGGACCTGTGTTTATTGGATCATCCATTGTGATTTTGGTTACAGGAACTATTTTTGCGATGTGGTTGGGGGAAAAAATTACAGACAAAGGAATTGGTAACGGTATATCCTTGTTGATTACTGTTGGTATTATTGCTACAATGCCCTTGTCTTTCGCACAAGAATTTGTTTCTCGTGTTACAGAAAACAACGGAGGTCCTATGATGATTCTTATCGAATTAATTATATGGATTGTTGTGATTGCATTGTGTATATTGTTGGTTATGGCTGTTCGCCAGATTCCTGTACAATACGCTCGAAGATCAGCTTCTGGAGGCGTTGAGAAAAATGTATTTGGATCGCGTCAGTACATTCCCTTAAAACTAAACGCATCGGGTGTAATGCCTATTATCTTTGCACAAGCAATTATGTTTGCTCCTGCATATATGGGAAGCTTTCTAGGGGATTCCAATGTAGGTCAATGGATGCAAGCTTCTTTCTCAGACATTTTTGGTTTGTGGTACAACATATTATTTGCTTTATTGATTATTATTTTTACATACTTTTATACAGCAATCACGGTTCCGACAAACAAAATGTCAGACGATTTAAAACGAAGCGGTGGTTTTGTTCCTGGAATTCGTCCTGGAACAGAAACAGCAGACTTTTTAGACAAAGTAATGTCTCAAATTACGTTCCCTGGATCTTTATTTTTAGCTTTTGTTTCTGTGCTTCCAGCCGTTGTTTATCAATTGCTTGATGTACAACAAGGTTGGGCATTGTTTTACGGAGGAACCTCGTTATTGATTATGGTAGGTGTTGCAATAGACACCATACAACAAGTAAATGCCTATTTGTTAAACCGTCATTATGATGGTTTAATGAAAACGGGTAAAAATAGAAAAGGAACAGTTTAATGGCAAAACAAGCAGCAATAGAACAAGATGGGTCAATCATCGAAGCCCTTTCCAACGCAATGTTCCGCGTTGAATTGGAAAATGGCCATGTGGTTACTGCCCATATCTCAGGAAAAATGAGAATGCACTATATTAAACTTTTGCCTGGAGATAAAGTTAAACTAGAAATGAGTCCGTACGACCTTACAAAAGCACGGATTACTTATCGATACTAAAAGAATATGAAAGTAAGAGCATCAATTAAAAAAAGAAGTCCTGAGTGCAAAATTGTACGTCGAAAAGGACGTTTGTACGTTATTAACAAAAAGAATCCTCGATTCAAACAAAGACAAGGATAATTAATATGGCAAGAATTTCAGGGGTTGATATCCCAAAACAAAAAAGAGGCGTAATCGCATTGACCTATATCTTTGGAATAGGAAAAAGCCGTGCGCAGAAGATTTTAGAAATCGCTAAAGTAGATGAAAACACCAAAGTGTCTGATTGGACTGACGAGGAAACTGGTCGCATTCGTGATGCTGTTGGAACTTTTAAAATTGAAGGAGAACTTCGTTCCGAAAATCAATTGAACATCAAGCGATTGATGGATATAGGATGTTACAGAGGAATTCGTCACCGTGTAGGTTTACCCCTAAGAGGTCAACGAACAAAAAATAACTCTCGAACACGAAAAGGGAAAAGAAAAACAGTTGCTAACAAGAAAAAAGTAACTAAATAAACGATAACGATGGCGAAAGCAAGTTCAAAAAAACGTAAAGTACTCGTAGAATCAACTGGTGAAGCGCATATTACAGCTTCATTCAACAACATTATCATCTCTTTGACCAATAAAAAAGGAGAAGTTATTTCTTGGTCATCTGCTGGAAAAATGGGTTTTAGAGGTTCTAAAAAGAATACTCCTTATGCAGCTCAATTAGCCGCAGAAGATGCTGTTAAAGTTGCTCATGAAGCTGGTCTTAGAAAAGTAAAAGTTTATGTGAAAGGCCCTGGAAACGGACGTGAGTCTGCTATCAGAACTCTTCACAATAATGGAGTTGAAGTAAACGAAATCGTAGATGTCACCCCGATGCCTCACAACGGTTGTCGTCCACCCAAGAGAAGAAGAGTATAAATTTTTATTAACCATACAAAAGGACATAGATTGTCGAAGGAACGACCTTAATTCACAATCCCTTTTAACAAACAAAAACAAATGGCAAGATATATCGGTCCAAAATCCAAAATCGCAAGAAAATTTGGCGAAGCCATCTTCGGAGAAGATAAGGCATTCGAAAAAAGAAATTATCCCCCAGGACAGCACGGTAACAACCGACGTCGCGGAAAAAAATCTGAATATGCTATCCAGCTCATGGAGAAGCAAAAAGCAAAATACTCATACGGTATTTTGGAACGTCAATTTAGAAACCTTTTTGAAAGAGCAAATCGAAGTAAAGGTGTTACTGGTGAAGTGCTACTTCAACTTTGTGAATCACGCTTGGACAATGTTGTTTTTAGAATGGGAATTGCTCCAACTCGAAGTGCTGCCCGCCAATTAGTTGGCCACAGACACATTACCCTTAATGGCAAAATTATGAACATTCCATCGCACATCCTTAAAGCTGGAGACGTGATTGGTGTTCGTGAAAAATCAAAATCTTTAGAATCTATTGAAGTTTCTTTGAGTACTCATTCATCTGTGTACGAGTGGATTACTTGGAATTCTGAAACCAAAGAAGGAACGTTTGTTTCTGTTCCAGAACGTTTGCAAATTCCAGAAAATATTAAAGAGCAATTAATCGTCGAATTGTATTCGAAATAATAATAAGAAGAATATTATGGCAGTATTTAGTTTTCAAAAACCCGATAAAGTAATCATGATCGACTCTAACGAGTTCGAAGGAAAATTCGAATTCAGACCGCTCGAGCCGGGATATGGTTTAACTGTTGGAAATGCACTTCGTCGTGTTTTACTTTCTTCTTTGGAAGGATTTGCGATTACATCGGTTCGAATTGATAAAGTTGATCACGAGTTTTCAACCATTCCAGGCGTTGAAGAAGATGTTACAGAAATTATATTAAACCTGAAACAAGTTCGTTTTAAGCGTCAAATTGATACGGTTGAAAACGAAACAGTAACGGTTTCTTCTTCAGGTCAAAACCAACTCACCGCTGGAGATTTTCAGAAATTTATTTCTGGTTTTCAGGTTCTAAATCCTGACTTGGTAATTTGCACAATGGATAAAGGGGTTACTCTAAACATTGAATTTACTATTGAAAAGGGTAGAGGGTATGTTCCTGCAGAAGAGAATAAAAAAGTCAATGCTGCTCTAGGTACGATTGCAGTTGATTCTGTTTATACACCGGTTAAAAATGTTAAATACAGCATTGAAAACTTTCGTGTTGAGCAAAAAACAGATTACGAGAAACTAGTTTTCGAAATCATTACTGACGGTTCCATCCATCCAAAAGATGCCTTGACAGAAGCAGCCAAAACATTGATTCATCATTTCATGTTGTTTTCTGATGATCGCATTACTTTAGAAGCCGATGAAATTGCGCAAACCGAAACTTACGACGAAGAGTCGTTACATATGCGTCAGTTACTTAAAACCAAATTGATTGACATGGACTTATCTGTTCGTGCGTTGAATTGTTTAAAAGCAGCCGAAGTAGATACCCTAGGTGATTTGGTTTCATTTAACAAAAGTGACTTGATGAAGTTCAGAAACTTTGGTAAAAAATCATTGACTGAACTCGAAGAATTGGTTGTCGTTAAAGGACTTAACTTCGGAATGGATTTAACTAAGTATAAATTAGATAAAGACTAACACGTCTTTTTATAGTATAGAATTATGAGACACGGAAAAAAAGTATCCCATCTTGGTAGAAAAACAGCTCATCGCAAGTCGATGTTGGCCAACATGGCATCTTCCCTTATAGAACACAAAAGAATTCATACAACCGTTGCAAAGGCAAAAGCCTTGAAGCAATTTGTTGAGCCTTTGATTACCAAATCAAAAAACGACACTACTCACAATCGTCGTATTGTATTTAGTTCTCTTAGAGACAAATATGCTGTCACTGAATTGTTTCGTGAGATTTCACAAAAAGTTGGAGATCGTCCAGGAGGATACACACGAATTATTAAACTTGGAAATCGACTTGGAGACAATGCCGATATGGCAATGATTGAATTGGTTGATTTCAATGATGTTTATAACAAGGAAGCTTCTAAAGGAAGAAAAAGAAAACGTCGATCTAAAAAAGCGACTTCTGAAGCCGAAGTTGTTGAAAACACAGAAGAGACAACTGAACCGGTAGAAGTTGCTGTTGAAGAAACGACAACCGCTGAACAGGTTCCTGTAGAGGAAGTACCTTCCAAAGAGGAGGTAAAAAAGCCCGATTCAGACAAATCAACAGAATCTTAATAGATTCTTAATAAGTTGAAAGGATAATCGTTAATGATTATCCTTTTTTTTATGTTATTTTGTATCAAACAAAAATTAGTTGCTAATGAATACATATCAAGTCCGAAAAAAAGCCCTTATTTTATTAGAAGATGGAACCATTTTTCACGGAAAATCCGTTGGTGTTGAGGGAAATGCTTTTGGAGAAGTCTGTTTTAACACTGGAATGACAGGCTATCAAGAAATTTTTTCAGATCCATCCTATTATGGTCAATTAATGGTCGCTACCAACGCTCACATTGGAAATTACGGTGTTTCTGATGACGATATGGAATCTGATAACATTAAAATTTCTGGGCTTATTTGTAAGAATTTTAGCTATGACTATTCACGTCCAGCTGCAACAGGTTCTTTGGAAGATTTGTTTGAAAAAGAAAATTTAATAGCAATCTCTGATGTCGACACGCGAGCTTTGGTTAGCTACATTAGAGATAATGGCGCTATGAACGCAGTGATTACTACTCAAGTTGACAATCTTGATGCTCTCAAAAAAGAACTCTCAAAAATTCCCGCTATGAAAGGCTTGGAATTGGCTTCCAAAGTGTCAACTAAAGAACCGTATTATTTTGGTAACGAAAATGCTGCTTATAAAATTGCAGCCTTGGATATTGGTATAAAGAAAAATATTTTACGCAACCTTTCATGTCGCGATGCATACATAAAAGTGTTCCCATACAATACATCTTTTGAAGAAATGAGCGCATGGAATCCCGACGGATATTTCTTGTCTAACGGCCCTGGAGATCCACAACCTTTAAAAGAAGCGCAAGAGGTCGCTAAAGAAATTATAAATCAAAACTTACCCCTGTTTGGTATTTGCTTAGGACATCAAGTCATTGCTCTTGCCAACGGTATTTCAACATACAAAATGCACAACGGGCACCGTGGAATCAATCATCCTGTTAAAAACTTGGAAACAGGGAAGGGTGAAATTACTTCCCAAAATCATGGCTTTGCAATTAGTAGAGAAGAAACCGAATCGCATCCAGAGGTTGAAATCACTCATGTTCATCTAAATGATCATACAGTAGCAGGAATTAAATTGAAAAACAAAAATTGTTTTTCAGTTCAGTATCACCCAGAGGCAAGTCCTGGACCTCACGATTCGTCTTATTTATTCGACCAATTCATAAATTTAATCAAAACACATAAAAAATAATCATATTATGAGCATTATCATTAACGTCCATGCACGACAAATTTTAGATTCACGAGGAAATCCTACTGTTGAAGTTGACGTAGTCACAGAAAACGGTGTTTTAGGCCGTGCTGCTGTTCCATCTGGTGCCTCCACAGGAGAACATGAAGCCGTTGAACTTAGAGACGGTGGCAGCGCTTATATGGGTAAAGGTGTTTTGAATGCTGTTAAAAATGTAAATGATATTATTGCTCCCGAAGTTATAGGAAGTTCTGTTTTTGAACAAAAAGGCTTGGATCAATTGATGATTGAGTTGGACGGAACTCCCAACAAATCAAAATTAGGAGCAAATGCGATACTTGGTGTTTCTTTGGCAATAGCCAAAGCTGCTGCCAACGAATTGGGAATGCCACTATATCGTTATGTTGGTGGAACTAGCGCACACACGCTTCCTGTTCCAATGATGAACATCATCAATGGGGGTTCGCACTCCGACGCACCCATTGCTTTTCAAGAATTTATGGTTATGCCTGTAAAAGCGACTTCGTTTACCCACGCTATGCAAATGGGAACTGAAATTTTTCATCATCTCAAAAAAGTATTGCACGACCGTGGGTTGAGCACTGCAGTGGGTGATGAGGGAGGATTTGCTCCCACACTAGACGGAACAGAAGATGCATTGGATACAATTATCCTAGCAGTTTCAAACGCTGGATACAAAGCTGGAGATGATGTCATGATTGCCCTTGATTGTGCTTCTGCTGAGTTTTATGAAAACGGAGTGTATGACTACACCAAGTTTGAGGGTGAAAAAGGAAAAGTTAGAACTTCAGAAGAGCAAGCAGCCTATTTGGCAGAATTGACACGTGCTTATCCCATTATTTCGATTGAAGATGGAATGGATGAAAATGATTGGGATGGATGGAAATCTTTGACTGATAAAATCGGAAAAAATGTGCAGCTGGTTGGAGACGATTTGTTTGTCACCAACGTTGATAGACTTTCTAGAGGAGTTACTGAAAATATTGCCAATTCAATTTTAATCAAAGTAAATCAAATTGGAACCCTATCGGAAACTATCGATGCAGTTACCATGGCACATAATGCTGGGTTTACATCTGTCATGTCTCACCGCTCTGGAGAAACAGAAGACAATACAATAGCTGATTTAGCTGTAGCCTTAAACACAGGACAAATTAAAACAGGTTCGGCATCCCGAAGCGACCGTATGGCAAAGTACAATCAATTATTAAGAATTGAGGAAGAGCTGGGAAGCACCGCTTATTATCCACAAGAAAAAGCGTTTAAAGTAAGTCGTTAAACTGCATTTTTAGCACCTTTCATTACTGTTAAATGTGATTCTTTTTTTGTAAATTTGCAAAACTTGAAAATCATCATTGCTATTTAAAATTAACTTTACTTATGTCAAACAAAGCAACTCTTAACATCAACAACCAAACCATTGACTTACCAATAATTGTTGGAACTGAAGATGAAGTTGCAATAGACATCAAAACGTTGCGAGGACAATCCAAAGCGATTACCTTGGATTCTGGATTTAAAAATACCGGTTCATGCAAAAGTTCAATTACCTTTTTGGATGGTGAAAAAGGCATCTTACGCTATAGAGGCTATCCTATTGAACAACTTGCCAACAATGCTGATTTTATAGACGTTGCTTTTTTATTAATCTTTGGAGATTTGCCAAAGAGAGACCAAAAAGAACAATTTCTAAACGACATTAAATCACATTCGATTGTTGATGAAGATCTAAAAAAAATACTGGAGAGCTTCCCCAAATCTGCGCATCCTATGGGTGTGTTATCCTCTCTAACAAGCGCACTAACCTCTTTCAATCCCTCTTCAGTCAATGTCAACTCAGAAAGTGAGATGTACTTAGCTATTGTCAAGCTAATGGCAAAATTGCCTGTTCTTGTTTCATGGGTTTTTAGAAAAAGAGAAGGGTTGCCTTTGGATTACGGAGACGATTCTTTGGGTTATGTAGAAAATATCACTAAAATGATGTTTTCTAAACCCAACAAACCTTATGAACAGAACGATATTGTTGTTCGTGCTATCAATAAACTACTCATTTTACATGCCGATCACGAACAAAATTGTTCTACCTCTACGGTTCGAATTGTAGGTTCATCCCATGCCGGTTTGTTCGCATCCATCTCCGCAGGTATTTCCGCACTTTGGGGCCCTCTTCACGGTGGTGCAAACCAAGCCGTTGTTGAGATGTTACATGCAATTGAAGCGGATGGTGGTGATACCAAAAAATACATGGCTAAAGCCAAAGACAAAAATGATCCTTTTAGATTGATGGGATTTGGACATCGCGTTTATAAAAACTTTGATCCCAGAGCCCGTATTATCAAAGTTACAGCAGATGAAGTTTTAGGAGATTTGGGCGTGGTAGATCCTATTTTAAATATTGCCAAAGGCCTTGAAAAGGAAGCTCTTGAAGATTCTTATTTTGTTGATCGCAAACTCTATCCCAACGTTGATTTCTATTCTGGAATCATTTATAGAGCTCTAGGGATTCCTACCGAAATGTTTACAGTGATGTTTGCGCTTGGACGACTTCCAGGCTGGATTGCTCAATGGCGAGAAATGCGCTTGGAAAAAGAACCCATTGGAAGACCGCGTCAACTGTATGTTGGTCCCAAAGCCCGTAATTTTGTTGATATAGACTTGCGGTAATTCTCCGGGAATTTATAACTTTAGAACCAAATACTTATTTGGTTTGATTCCAATTTCAATTTATAACGAAACAGCTACTTTAGAGTCTGTAATACTCGGAACTGCTCACAGTATTGGTGGAGTGCCTTCGTTGCAGGATGTATATGATCCAAAATCTCGAAGCCATATTATTAACGGAACGTATCCAAAAGAAGTTGACATGATTCAAGAGATGACTGCTTTTGAAACCGTTCTTATTAAACACGGGGTTCGAGTCTATCGTCCTGAAATTTTAAAAAAATGTAATCAAATTTTTACACGAGATATTGGTTTTGTGATAGAGAACTATTTTTTCAAATCCAACATTCTTCCTATAAGAGCTCCTGAGCTTAAGGCTATTGAATATATTCTTCAGCAAATAGATTCCAATCAGATTGTTGAATTTGAACCTCATGTGCACGTAGAAGGCGGAGATGTAATACTTCATAATGATTATATTTTTATGGGTATCTACCAAGGCGCTGATTATCCAGAAATAATCACAGCTCGCACCAATATCGCAGCTGTCAAAAGCCTGCAAAATTTCTTTCCCAACAAAAAGGTCGTTCCTTTTGATTTGAATAAATCTGTTTTGGAAGCTCACAACAATGCATTGCACTTAGATTGTTGTTTTCAGCCGGTGGGAAGTCAGTATGCAATTATTCATCCCGAAGGATTTACAAGCGAGGATCAGTTGCAATGGTTGATTGATTTTTTTGGAACAGAAAACATTCATTTTATTACGAAAGATGAAATGTATCATATGAATAGCAATGTGTTTTCAATTTCACCAACCGTGGTTGTTTCTGATCCTTCTTTTGATAGACTAAACAATTGGTTGCGAAGCAAAAAAATCACTGTAGAAGAAGTTTCCTATACTGAAATTTCAAAGCAAGAAGGTTTGTTTCGATGCAGCACTTTGCCATTAAAAAGAAATTCAAAATGAAACAGCTAACACGGCATATTTTTATGGTTCGTCCCTATCGATTTCGTAAGAATGAACAAACGTCAGTTAATAATTACTATCAGAAAAACATAGCTACCCTTTCCGATGATCAAATTGCAACCCAAGCACAAACCGAGTTTGACGCCATGGTTTCAACCCTCCAATCTCATGGAATCTCTGTAACTGTGGTTCAGGATACCGAAGTGCCCGACACACCGGATGCTATTTTCCCAAACAATTGGATTTCCTTCCATGAGAATCATAAAATTGCCGTTTACCCAATGTTTGCATCCAATCGAAGATTGGAACGAAGTGACCTTGTTTTGGAAGCATTAGAGCACCATGGAATAACTTTTAATGATGTAATCGACTATACTTCAGCCGAAGAAGACGAGGTGTACTTAGAGGGAACGGGTTCTATGGTATTGGATCGCGAAAATCGTATTGCTTATTGTGCCTTGTCTCCTCGATCTAACGAGGAACTATTTTTAGAGTTTTGTGAAGATTTTGAATTTACACCCATTGTTTTTTCCGCCTTTCAATCGTTGAATAACAAACGATTGGCTATTTACCACACCAACGTGATGATGAGCGTAGGGAAAGATTTTGCTGTTGTTTGTCTGGATGCTATTGATGATAAAAAAGAACGGAAGCACTTAGTCTCTGTTCTAAAAAATAGCAATAAAGAAATCATTCCGATTACAGAAACTCAAACCAAGTTATTTGCAGGAAACATGTTACAGCTTTTGGGCAGTTCGGGACCAATTCTAGTGATGAGTCAATCTGCCTATGATTCTTTGTTACCAAAACAAATTCAAACACTTTCTAGTCACACCTCATTGCTTTCTATTCCAATTCCCACTTTAGAGGTTTGTGGAGGAGGGAGTGTTCGTTGTATGATGGCTGAAATTTTTTAATTTTTCCTAACGTATACAATCTTTGTATTACTGATTTTATCCTACAAGGTTTGGCGATTCTTGTTTAAAAAAATAATTAATACTGGGAATATTAAAGGAACCATACATACTTTTAAAAACCCCCGAAAAGCTCCGTGCGACTTGGAGTGAATAGACTGTTCTGTTTTGGCATCAACTACTTTTAAGTTGAATAATTTATGTCCCACATTTCCTTGGTAAACAGGATATAAAATAACTCCAAGTAGTGAGGAACACATTCCAATAATAATAAGTGCAAGCGCAAACAAAGCAAAATTTTCAATAAAATCTGCGAAAGTATACCCCAAGAGATACGCAATTATAAATATTGGAACAATGGAAATCACTAACTGAAAAATAAATGCTGAAAGTCTTTTGTAATGAGGAGCAGGGGTATATTTATCTGTAGAAGAATTGTGTTTGGGGTTCATTATTGGGGGCGTTTGTTATCGCTAAATTACACTTAATTTTTGATAAAAAATCATCCAAACGTCAAAAAAACACTTTTTTGCTTCATTATTTTCTTAAAAAACGACAAAATATTACGATTATCAATTTTTATTTTTAATACAAAATGATCTTTATAAATAGCGTATTCGTTTGATTTCCCCTTAAAAAGAACCAACTTATAATACGGTATCACTAATGCATACGTTTCCAATAACGACCGAAAACGAACAATGATTCCTTTGGGTCGGAGTTCAATATTGCAGGTATTGGTATTATTGTCCAATATCAACAGATTGTTAATTTCTTTGCTACACGCTGTAATTTCAAGTTTGGGCGAACCAATCCCACCCAATTCAATTCTTTTAAGAATTGTAAAGGGTACTCCTACTTCTTTCCGAATGTCAGCTTCTACTTTGGGATCGTTGTAAGAAACATTTTTAAGCATTTTTTTTATTTTTAAATATAGGAGAAAACACGCATTTTGAGCCATATTTTTACTTTTTTATTGAGTATCTTTGGCGCAAATTGATCGAATGAACTTGCAACAGCAACTTTCTGAGTCAGTCATTGACTTTTTACAATCTACTTTTGGAGTCTCTGTTCCTGAAATTGAAACCCAACCTACTCGTAAGGATTTTGAAGGAGATACAACTATTGTAGTTTTTTCTTTACTTCGTTTTGTAAAAACCAACCCCGCTGCTTTAGCTTCACAAATTGGCGAATATTTAGTTGAAAAACATCAAGAAGTTGTTCGTTTCAATGTGGTTAAAGGCTTTTTAAACCTTGTTATTTCGGATGCATACTACGTCGATTTTTTCAATTCAATGTTACAGCAATCCGATTATGGATGTTCTCCGGTTACAGCAGAAAGCCCATATACCATGGTTGAATTTTCTTCACCCAATACCAACAAGCCTCTTCATTTGGGGCATGTCAGGAATATTTTGCTCGGTACGTCGATGACACATATTTTAAAAGCGAGTGGTCATCGCGTGCTTTCAACACAAATTATCAACGACCGAGGGATTCATATCTGCAAGTCCATGTTGGCTTGGAAGCTTTTTGGTAATGGCGAAACCCCCGATTCCTCCGGAATCAAAGGGGATACATTGGTTGGAAAATACTATGTAGCTTTTGACCAAGAATACAAAAAACAAATCAGCTCCTTAATCGAAAAAGGGATGGAGGAGTCTCAAGCCAAAAAAGAAGCACCCATTCTTTTGGAAGCACAACAAATGTTGATTCAGTGGGAGCAAGACGATCAAGAAGTGCGTTCGCTTTGGAGTATGATGAATCAATGGGTGTATGATGGTTTTTCGAAAACCTATGAGCGTATGGGAGTTGATTTTGACTCGTATTATTTTGAAAGTGATACATATATTTTAGGAAAAGACGTTGTCCAATCTGGGCTAGAATCTGGAGTGTTTTTTAAGAAAGAAGACGGATCGGTTTGGATTGATTTGAGCGATGAAGGTTTGGACGAAAAAATTGTTCTTCGTGCCGATGGCACTTCCGTGTATATCACCCAAGACATTGGAACCGCGGTTCAACGCGTAAAAGACAATCCCGAAATTACGGGAATGGTTTACACAGTAGGAAACGAGCAAGATTATCACTTTAAAGTATTGTTTTTAATTCTTCAAAAATTAGGATATTCTTGGTCCAATCATTTGTATCATCTTAGTTACGGAATGGTTGATTTGCCTTCCGGTAAAATGAAAAGTCGAGAAGGGACGGTTGTCGATGCCGACGATTTGATAACCGAAATGATAGAGACAGCACAGACTATTTCTGATGAACTGGGTAAATTGGAAGGATTTGATGCCTCTCAAAAACAATCGCTCTACGAAACCATGGGTTTGGGAGCTCTCAAATATTTTATATTGAAGGTTGATCCTAAAAAACGAATCCTTTTTGACCCCAAAGAATCGGTTGATTTCAACGGAAATACGGGGCCTTTTATTCAATATACGTATGCTCGTATTCAGTCGATTTTACGAAAATCCACCTTTGATATTGAAGAAAAGAGTGCTGTTAATACCCTTCATGCAAAGGAAAAGGAATTGATTAAAATTTTGGAGACATATCCTGAGATCATTCAATCCGCAGCGCAACAGTTTAGCCCCGCTATTGTAGCCAATTATACCTACGAATTGGTTAAACACTTCAATTCATTCTATCAGAACATAACTATTTTGGGAGAAGAAGATGACGCTATTAAGCGATTCCGAGTTCAGCTTTCGAACAAGGTAGGTGAGGTAATAAAGAACGCGATGGGGCTTCTTGGAATTGAGGTTCCTCTTCGTATGTGACAAAAAAAAGACTGTCTTTTCAGACAGCCTTTTTAATAGTTTAATTGGTTGTAATTCTTATTTTGAAGAAGCAGCTAAATTATAAACTACCAATCCAAAACCGATTTTGTTAATGGCATCACCAATGTTGTAAACAACATCCATGTCAAGGTTGATAACGTGAAGGAAGTCATACCATCCATCCGTTCCTAGCATGTATCCTAAAGGATAGATAGACCATCCAACAAGAACAAACCAGCACAAAGTTTTGTGGGCACTTTCAACGGCTCCACCAGCAGATTTTGCTAGTTTGGAAGCACCACCGAACCATATTTCATAAGCAATCCCAAAATAAGCGATACCAGAAAGTAGTCCCCAAAATGCGGCTTGATCTCTTGCAACAGCTTCACCCCAGTAACCAGTTACTAACATGATTACTGATAAAGTAATCAATTTCCACAATAAACTTTTAGTGGCTCCCGCTGCTTTAAGAATAAGATAAAACTCAACGCACATTAACGGCACAGTTAAAATCCAATCTACATAACGGAAGAAAGTTGGAGATTCTTGTACATCTGCCCAGTAGTCTCTCATGTAGTAATAATGAACAGCTGCAATGAACGTAATTAGTCCTGAAACTAATATCGAAGTTCTCCACTTTCCGTCAAACGAGCTTAACGAAAGGAAAAAGAAGGCAGAAGCTGCCATCATTGCCATACAGCCTACAAAAAATGTAAACCCTACGTAATCATCAGTTGCCATTTTTGGAACCAATGCAATCATGTTAAATAATTTTTCCATAATATTATAGTATATTTTATATATTGTTTAGAGTAAATA
>ERZ887830.3-NODE-3-length-209363-cov-15.855935_pt1 | contig 209363 bp, 183 predicted proteins | sample MGYA00521101_ERZ887830 | MGnify/ENA primary metagenome ERZ887830 (study PRJEB32303, sample SAMEA104408592) | aquatic metagenome | biome: Marine water; feature: Pelagic; material: water | place: Baltic Sea | collected 2014-06-05T16:38:00 | depth 1,762 m ... | reverse complement strand
ACAAAAAAAGTAAGTTCGAACTAAACATTACGTTCCACATTTATCTACGATATACGTCGTCGATGGATGTTTTTCATTTTATAAGATTTTAAATTAAGAAACTAAAGTAGTCATTTTTAGGGTATACTTTTTATTACCTATAATCTCTATATGTATCTACTAATACAGTTAAGTTAAAATATCCTACCCTAAATTTGTCTATATAGAATGTTTGTATTATTTTTATGTAATACAAAAACAAACAGAATGAAAGCAAAGTACATTAGGGTTTCGACTTTAGAACAAAACACAAGTAGACAAGCAGATTTTGATGGTCTTCAATTTATAGATAGATGTAGTGGTGAAATTCCTTTTAAGGAAAGAACAGAAGCAATAAAGCTATTAAAAGATGCCAGCATTACAGAAGTTCACGTTCATAGCATAGATAGACTTGGTCGTAACACTTTGGATATAATGCAAACTATTCAATACTTTACTAATAAAGGGGTTAATGTAGTTTCAGAGAAAGAAGGATTGCAAACTTTAATTGATGGAAAAGAAAACCCAATTGCAAAAATGATGATTGGTATTTTAGGCACACTTGCTGAATTTGAATTATCAAGAATAAAGGAAAGACAAAGAGAAGGAATAGCTAATGCAAAAGCGAAAGGGGAGTACTCTGGTCGTTCTGTGGGTTCATCAGAGACAATTGATATGTTCTTGAATAAAAAGTCTACACAAGATATTTTAAAGTATTTAAAACAAAACGAGAGTATCAACCGAACAGCTTTATTGTCTAAAACATCTACTGGTAAGGTGAAGAAGGTTAAAAGACTTATTAAGGATGGTTTAATACAGTTATAATGGTTTGTTTTTTAGCACTTTAAATTGATTTTAGAGGCTTTGCTTGCACTTTAGCATATTTGTATGTTAAATACATTTTCACCTCTTAAAACCCACTATACAGCAAGTAAGTTTAGTTCTTTTTCTTTATGTTTTTTAGGTAGTAATTGTAATAGTCGAAACGAATTTTCACATCAACCTCATCATTTACATTAAACTGAAACAAGTTAATATCAGCATAGGTTTCTTTCTTTACTGATAAAGCATCTTCTATTGTTAGGCTGTTTATCTCTATTGCATATTTCTTTGAGAAGGGTGCTGCGTATACAATGGTTTCCATTCCTTTAATTTTTGGTATTATCTCTATGAAATAGACACCTTCACTTTTATCAAATGTTATAGTGATGTTGTTTACAATTGAATTAATTACCTCCTTCTTAACATTGAAACTTGGGTTTGAGTAATTCCTATTGAGTATTTCTTCTATACTGGTATCACCAGCTTTTTCAAATTGCTTTAATTCTTCAAGATTGTTATTTCTTATTTCCTTTAGAGATGTGTTGTCATTTTCAATCGAATTTATTTTCGATGTAACTTGATTTTTTGAACTTTCATTTAAGTTTTCATTATCTATGAAATAGTCCAATAGTTTATTTATTTTCTTTTTGTTGCTGGATATAGTTTTCTCTATAACATTGTTTTCTTTTTTTATCCTTGAAACTATCAAATCATTGTCATTGTTGGCTATAAAATCTTGGTAGGCTTTTAGAAACAAATTTTTTGAGAACAACTGTGACCATATTAATTCATCAAGAAATGGAATAAGTATTCCTTTATTAAAACAAGTTAATTCTTTATACCTTTTACTTGAACATATATAGCTATTGTCTTTACCAGAAAGTCTTTTTCTTCCATAGTAGTTTTTCCCACACTCACCGCACTTCAATAAACCTTTAAGCAGATATTTATGGTCTACTTTCTTACCACTATTATTTCTATTGTTCTTTAGGTTATCATTTACTTTCTGCCATAGGTCTGGTTCTATAATATTTGGACAATCATAATATTCATTACTATATAGTCTTTTCCCTTTATATATGGTGTTCTTTATCATTCCTTGAATAGTCTTTCCTCTAAATAGCTTTCCCTTTCTACTTGAGACACCTTTATCATTTAAATCATTAGCAATGCTGTCTGTACCTTTACCACTTAAAGACATTTTAAAAATATCTCTTACAACTATTGCTTCTTCTTTGTCAATAGCTAAATAACCATTATTAGATTTATAACCATAAGCAACTACACTCCATACTTTTCCATCTCTTACATTATCCTTTAATGTTCTTTTAGTTCGAGAGGCTTGTAGGTCTCTCTGGTATTGGTTTACTGCTGAGGTTATGTTTCCAAGAAGATTGTCTGATGGATTGTCAAAGTTGTGTAGTTTGTCATTAAAATAAACATCTACGTTATATTTCTTTGCTTCTGAAATGAAAATTACATAGGTTGCTGAATTTCGTTCTAATCTATTTTGGTTTCTAAACCATATAGCTTTAATGTCACCATTCCTAATGTCAAGAAGTAATCTGTTTAGTTGTGGTCTATCTTTTATGTCTGCTCCTCCAGAGATACCTTCACCTTCATTATAAATTGTGTACTTTAGATTATTCTTTAAAGCAAATTCTTTACCTTCCCTTGTTTGATTTACTATAGAAGTGGAAACTTTATCTTCTTTTGAAAGTCTTGTGTAGATAGCTAACATTAAATTATTTTTGGTTATCAAATTTAATGAATTAAAACAAATACCACAATATACTCTTTTACTGATGTTGCATTGGTAGGAGGGGGGTCGTATCCACAGCCGGGTGAAATTTCATTGGCACACAACGGGGTTCTTTTTTTAGACGAATTGCCGGAGTTCAAACGCGGCGTTTTGGAAGTCATGCGTCAACCCATTGAAGATCGAGAAGTAACCATTTCCAGGGCGCGTTTTAGCATTACTTATCCTTCGTCGTTTATGTTGGTTGCTAGTATGAATCCCAGTCCGTCTGGGTTTTTCAATGACGGAAATCAAGCTGCTTTTTCATCTCCAGCAGAAATGCACCGGTATATGGGTAAAATTTCAGGACCGCTTCTCGACAGGATCGATATTCATATCGAAGTAACTCCCGTTCCCTTTGACGAACTTTCGGAAGAACGTCGGGGCGAAACGAGTGAGGAAATCCGAAAACGAATCATTGCTTGTAGAGCTCTTCAGGCCAATAGGTTTGAATCTCACAAAGGAGTTTATTACAATGCACAAATGAGAGTAAAGCACATCCGTACCTATTGTGAACTGGACGAGTCTTCCAAAGCCTTGCTCAAAGACGCAATGGAACGATTGAATTTATCGGCTCGTGCCTACGATCGTATTTTAAAAGTAGCCCGAACCATTGCTGATTTGGAAGAACAACCGCATATCCAAGGACACCATATTGCTGAAGCCATTCAATATCGTAGCTTGGACAGAGAAGGGTGGTTGGGGTAGTTTTAAATGAAAAACTTATACTTTGTGATACACTTCCTCAAAGGGCACACGAAATCGCTCACCGTAAACGCCTTCGGGTTTGCGAATCCCACAACCAATTACCATATTGATTTCAGATCCTTTGGGCAAATTCAGTATTTTTTTAATTCTAAGAGTATCACTTCCTTCCATAGGGCAGGTGTCGTAACCTACAGCTGCCATGCTTATCATAAAGTTTTGTGCAGCCAAAGCAGCACTTTTGTGAGCAACCACTCTAATGTCGCTCCAGCGGGTTTGTCGATACACGGGACGATACAAGCCTACCAATTGAAACACCCAGTATTTGATTGCTCCAAAAATTCCTAAAAAGTCAGCATAAAGGGTAGGGATGAGTTTTTGATAATAATTAACCACCATTTTTTTTCGATGCATATCTTTTTGCATTTCGGGTTGTTTGAAAACTCGATCAAAATGCGCAACATTGGCTTGGGCTTTTTTTCTCCATGTATTTTTTCGAGTAACTACCACAACCAATTGATTTGCGGTCTTTGCAGCACTTTGACTCATGCACGCCGTTGCAATTTTTTGAAGCACGGTTTTGTCTGTGATGTGATGAAATTCCCACAGTTGCAAATTGCTACTTGTTGGCGCCAAAGACGCATTCACAAGGCATTGTTTGACGATAGCGTCATCAAGGGGGTCGTCTGAATACACTCTTACAGAACGTCTGTAATTAATCGCTTCGGTTACTGTTTTTTCTTTCATTGAAAGTATTTTAAAAAACGTTTAATTAATTTTCCTTTGTTTTTGTAGGGAGCATATCGAATGGGAATGTCCAGCCATGTAGGTCGATACACATAGGGTTTAAAGTGAGTAAAAGTGTCAAAGGAAGCTTTGCCGTGATAGCTTCCCATACCACTATGGCCCACTCCACCAAAGGGCAGTTTGGGATTGGCAAACTGAATGATAGTATCATTAATTGCGCCTCCACCATAGGAGTGTGTCTCTAGCATTTTTTTGGCGATTTTTTTTCGCTCCGAAAACATATAAAACGAAAGTGGTTTTTCAAATGAATGAATTATTGCATGCACTTCCTCCAATTCTTGATATGTCATTATTGGCAATATGGGTCCGAATATTTCGTGACGCATCAGTTCAGAATCCAAATTATCAACTGTTACAAGGGTAGGAGATAAAAAACGTGTTTCAGCATCGCTATGTCCACCAAAAAGTATGTTTTGATTGTCTAAAAGTGTTTTCAAACGATTGAAATGATTGTTATTGATAATTCGCCCGTAATCGTTGGATTGATCCACTTGTTTTCCAAATGCTCGTTCAATTTCTTTGGTTAGAGCGCTTACAAATTGTGAATGAATGCTATGGTGCACCAAAATATAATCGGGTGCGATACAGGTTTGTCCGCAGTTGAAAAATTTTCCCCAAACAATACGGCGGGCACTAACGGCAATGTTGGCCGTTTCGTCCACAATACATGGATTTTTTCCACCCAATTCCAGCGTGGTGGGTGTCAAGTGTTCTGCGGCTGCTTTGGCTACAATCTTTCCGATTTCAACTCCACCTGTGAAAAATATATAGTCCCATCGTTGTTGCAGCAATTCGGAAGCGACATCGGGCCCACCTTGAACAACAGTCACAAAACCTGGGTCAAAAACCGCTTTTATGATTTTGGCAACGACTTGGGAGGTGTGAGGTGCATTTTCAGAGGGTTTTAACAGCACTGTATTTCCTGCAGCTACAGCTCCTACCAAAGGGCCTAAAGCCAATTGGAACGGATAGTTCCAGGGAGAAATGTGTAGTGTATTTCCGTAGGGTTCAGCCAATATCCAATCGGAAGACGGAAAATTAATAATCGAAGAAGGGATTCTCTTTGGCTGACTCCAATTTTTGAGATTATTTCTCAGTAACTTGATATCGTTTAAAAGTACAGAAATTTCAGAGGAAATTACTTCTGCATAGGGTTTTCCTAGGTCCCTAAAGAGTGCTTTATGTATTTCTTCATCGCGTGCTAAAATTTCTTTATAAAGTGCCTTCAGCATCTCAATTCTATAGGCTACAGGAAGTGTTTTTCCTGATTTGAAGTAAGAGCGTTGGCTGTTTATAATCTCATTTATTGAATTATTCATAAAAAACAAATAAAGTATATATGCTTGTTTGCATATTTCGTAAAAATATAAAAACTTGAGGTGTAAACACCATAATATTGCATACATTTGTAGTATGAAAAAAATAATTCACAGCGTCATTTCTATCGTCGGCCATTAGCCTTGGGGAGTATGCGTTGTAATTTATTTCGTTCCTTCTCATTCATTCGAGAAGGTTTTTTTTTGTTTATAACAATGTTGGATGTGCGATTTTTATATGTATAAAATACTGATAATAAGAAGTTTAATGTGTTTTTATGCAGGCTGAACTTCTTCTGATTTTCGATTCGACTCCACTGTACAAAACATTAACAATTATTTTTGAATAGATATTAAAAAAATGAGCTTAAACAAATTTAGTAAACGAGTTACTCAAGACCCCACCCAGCCAGCTGCTCAAGCAATGTTGCACGCTATAGGCTTGACTGATGATGATTTCAAAAAACCCCTAGTAGGAATTGCCAGTACTGGATACGAAGGCAATCCTTGTAATATGCACCTGAACGATTTGTCGGTTCATGTTAAAAAAGGAACCCAAGAAGCCGACTTGATTGGTTTGATATTCAACACTATCGGTGTTAGTGATGGTATTTCTATGGGAACTCCAGGAATGCGATTTTCATTACCCTCTCGCGATTTAATAGCGGACTCCATCGAAACAGTTGTTGGTGGAATGTCATACGACGGCGTGGTAACTGTTGTGGGTTGTGATAAAAATATGCCGGGAGCTCTTATGGCCATGTTGCGCCTAAACCGTCCATCGGTATTGGTGTATGGAGGAACTATCGCTTCGGGGTGCTTGAATGGTAAAAAATTAGATATCGTTTCAGCGTTTGAGGCTTGGGGAGAAAAAGTTTCAGGAAAAATTGACGAAGCGGCTTTTAAAAGTGTCGTTCAAAACGCTTGCCCAGGAGCAGGCGCTTGTGGTGGTATGTATACTGCCAATACCATGGCTTCTGCCATTGAGGCACTAGGAATGGCGTTGCCTTACAATTCTTCGAATCCTGCTACCAGTTCTTTAAAAGTGGACGAGTGTGTTGAAGCTGGAAAAGCCTTGAAACATTTATTAGAAAACGACATCAAACCTTCTGATATCGTAACCCGAAAATCGTTTGAAAATGCCATTCGCCTCATAACCATTTTGGGCGGATCGACCAATGCTGTATTGCACTTTTTGGCGATAGCCAAAGCGGCCAATGTTGAATTTACTATTGATGATTTTCAACATATCAGTGATACAACCCCTTTTTTAGCAGACTTAAAACCGAGTGGAAAATTTTTAATGGAAGATCTTCACGAAGTAGGAGGAATTCCAGCTGTTTTAAAATATATGCTTGAAAACGGAATGTTGCACGGTGACTGTTTGACTGTAACGGGAAAAACAATTGCTGAAAATTTAGCCGATGTTCCGAGTTTGAAAGCCGGACAAAAAGTTATACGACCGATCAATCAGCCCATCAAAGAAACTGGGCATATTCGAATTTTAAAAGGAAATTTAGCTTCTGAGGGTTCTGTCGCAAAAATTACAGGAAAAGAAGGCTTACAGTTTGAAGGAACTGCAAAAGTTTTTGAAGGAGAATACGATGCAAACGATGGAATTAAAAATGGACTTGTTTCCAAAGGAGATGTAGTGGTTATTCGTTACGAAGGACCCCAAGGCGGACCAGGAATGCCAGAAATGCTCAAACCAACTGCTGCCATTATGGGGGCAGGCTTGGGCAAAGATGTCGCTCTTATTACAGACGGTCGCTTTTCGGGAGGAACGCACGGATTTGTGGTAGGTCACATTACTCCCGAAGCACAAGTTGGAGGAGCCATTGGACTGGTTGAAGACGGCGATACCATTCTTATCGATGCGGAAACAAACTCAATCCATTTGAAGATTTCGGATGAGGAGTTAGCAAAAAGAAAATCAAAATGGAAACAACCCAACCTTAAGGTGTCTAGCGGTGTTTTGTATAAATATGCCAAAACAGTAGCATCGGCATCAGAAGGTTGTGTAACTGACGAATTTTAATAGGTATGAAAACAGCCACAAAAAACGTTTCGGGCTCTCAAAATATAATCAAATCCATTTCCGGAGCCGAAGCAGTTATTCGATGCTTGTTGGAGGAAAATGTTGATTTGATATACGGATATCCTGGAGGGGCTATTATGCCAATTTATGATGAGTTGTATAAATTTCAAGACAAGCTTCAACATGTGCTTACAAGACACGAACAAGGAGCTACGCACGCAGCGCAGGGATATGCTCGAACTTCGGGTCGTGTTGGTGTTGCAATGGCCACTTCGGGCCCTGGCGCAACCAATCTAGTGACTGGAATTGCTGACGCACAAATAGATTCAACTCCAATGGTTTGTATCACAGGTCAGGTGGCTTCCCATCTATTAGGGTCCGATGCTTTTCAAGAAACTGATATCATTGGAATCTCTACACCAGTAACCAAGTGGAATTATCAAATCACCAAGGCTTCTGAAATCCCAGAAATTATGGCGAAAGCATTTTATATTGCTCGCTCTGGACGACCAGGCCCTGTATTGATTGATATTACCAAAGATGCTCAATTTGACACCTTTGATTTTTCTTATAAAAAATGTACCCTAGTCAGAAGCTACAAAGCGGTTCCTGAAATTGAAATGAATCAAATCCAGGCCGCAGCTGATATTATAAACCAAGCCAAAAAACCATTTATCGTATTTGGACAAGGGGTTATATTGGGAGAAGCAGAAGCTGAGTTCAAAGCTTTTGTTGAAAAAACAGGAATTCCTGCTGCATGGACTATTTTAGGATTGTCTGCACTGCCTACCGATCACCCTTCGAATGTTGGAATGGTGGGTATGCATGGAAATTACGGACCTAATATGTTGACAAACGAATGCGATGTTTTGTTGGCTATGGGAATGCGTTTTGACGACCGTGTGACGGGTAATTTGGAAACCTATGCCAAACAAGCCAAAGTGATTCATTTTGAAATTGATCCTGCAGAGGTAAATAAAAACGTGATGGCAGATGTTGCTGTAATGGGAAACATTAAAGAAACTTTGACTAAAATAACTCCACTTGTTGAAGAAAAATCTCATACGAGTTGGTTTCAAAAATTCAAAGATTTTTATGCTATTGAATATGAAAAAGTCATTAAAAACGAATTGAATCCTATCAAAGAAGGATTGAGCATGGGAGAAGTCATAAAAGAAATTAACAATGCTTCTGGTGGCGATGCTGTGATTGTGTCTGATGTAGGCCAACACCAAATGATAGCCTGTCGTTATGCGAAATTCAACCAATCCAAAAGCAACGTTACTTCTGGAGGATTGGGCACCATGGGATTTGCCCTTCCTGCTGCATTAGGCGCTAAGATGGGCGCTCTAGAAAGAGAGGTAGTAGCCATTATAGGTGACGGTGGATACCAAATGACGATTCAAGAATTGGGAACTATATTTCAAACCCAAGCTGCAGTCAAAATAGTGGTGCTTAACAACGATTTTTTAGGAATGGTTCGACAGTGGCAACAACTGTTTTTTGACAAACGTTATGCATCTACTGAAATGGTTAACCCAGATTTTGTAACCATTGCAAAAGGATATTTTATTGACGCTCAACGTGTTACCAAAAGAGAGGATTTGGCCAACGCGGTTCAAAACATGATGGCTTCGAAAAAGCCGTATTTTTTGGAAGTCTGTGTAGAAAAAGAAAACAATGTATTTCCGATGATTCCCTCAGGGGCATCGGTTTCTGATATTCGATTAGAATAATTTTATGGAAGCAACAAAAATATTTACAATATCCATTTACTCAGAAAATAACGTAGGATTGCTTAATCGTATTTCTGCAATTTTTCTGAAACGGCATATCAACATTCGAAGTTTGAATACTTCTCCATCTGAAATTGAAAACGTTTTTAGATTTGTGATTGTTGTAAAAATGACTGAAGAAAAAGTTAAAAAGGTCGTTAAGCAACTCGATAAGCAAATTGAGGTCATTAAAGCCTATTATCATACCGATGAGGAAACGATTTATCAAGAATCGGCTCTTTACAAAGTCAAATCCGACTCCTTGTTTGATGAACGCCATATTCAAAATATTATCAAAGACAGTCATGCTAATATTGTAACTGTTTCTCGTGAATTTTTTGTTATTGAAAAAACGGGATTCCGTCATGAAACAGAAAAGCTATATAAAGATTTGGAGCCCTACGGCTTGTTACAATTCGTCCGATCCGGTCGAATTTCAGTTACCAAAACACCTATGAAAATTTCAGATATTTTAAAATAAAACAAAAAAAGAATACTTAATACAATGGAAAATTATTTCAATACCCTATCGTTACGCGAACAACTGATTCAACTTGCTCAATGTAAATTTATGGACGCTTCTGAGTTCAGTAATGGAATTGATGCGCTTAAAGGAAAAAAAATCGTTATTGTAGGCTGTGGAGCTCAAGGACTCAATCAAGGTCTCAACATGAGAGATTCTGGTTTGAATATATCCTATACGCTCCGTGCTTCTGCGATTTCTGAAAAAAGAGCTTCTTATGTCAATGCCACAGAAAATAATTTTGCTGTTGGAACTTATGAGGAATTAATTCCTTCGGCTGATTTGGTAATAAACCTAACGCCTGACAAAAACCATACATCTGTTGTAAATGCAGTTATGCCCTTGATGAAAAAAGGCGCTACGCTTTCGTATTCTCACGGTTTTAATATTGTTGAGGAGGGAATGCAGATTCGTGAAGATTTAACCGTAATTATGGTAGCACCTAAGTGTCCAGGTTCGGAAGTTAGAGAGGAATACAAGAGGGGATTTGGTGTTCCTACCCTAATCGCTGTTCATCCCGATAACGATCCACAAGGAATAGGTTTGGCTCAAGCCAAAGCCTATGCAGTTGCTACTGGGGGTCACAGAGCGGGAGTTTTGTTATCTTCTTTTGTGGCTGAAGTGAAGTCTGACTTAATGGGAGAACAAACTATTTTGTGTGGAGTTCTTCAAACAGGATCTATTTTATCATTTAACAAAATGGTAGAGCAGGGAATAGAGGCTTCTTATGCTTCTAAATTGATTCAATACGGTTGGGAAACGATTACAGAAGCACTTAAACATGGAGGAGTAAGCCATATGATGGATCGACTTTCCAATCCTGCAAAAATAAAAGCATGGGAGCTTTCTGAAGAATTGAAAGACATTATGCGACCGTTGTTTCAAAAACACATGGACGATATCATGTCGGGTCATTTTTCAAAAACAATGATGGAAGATTGGGCCAATGATGACAATAATTTATTTACTTGGAGAGCTGCCACTGGCGAAACGGCTTTTGAAAAAACGACGAATACAACACAAGAAATTTCTGAACAAGAATATTTTGATCACGGTTTGTTGATGGTTGCTTTTGTTCGTTCGGGAGTTGAGCTGGCATTTGAAACAATGACAGATGCAGGTATTAAAGACGCTTCTGCATACTATGAGTCTTTGCATGAAACACCCTTAATCGCTAACACCATTGCACGTAAAAAATTGTATGAAATGAATCGAGTAATATCTGATACTGCAGAGTATGGTTGTTACTTATTCGATCATGCCTGCAAGCCTATGTTAACTGGTTTTATGAAAAAAATCAACATTGATGTCATTGGCTCAACTTATGGTGAGGAAGCGGTAGATAATCAAGAGTTGATCAAAATTAATGATGCACTTCGCAATCATCCTGTAGAAATTATTGGAAAAGAGCTGCGTGCTTCTATGACAGCCATGAAAAAAATAGTGTAACATGTCTATTCTAGCCAGTATTGATACTATAAAAGAAGCAAAAAGCATTCTTGATGGTGTGGTCATTGAATCCCCATTACAAGAGAATATTCGCTTTAGTGAAAAGTATCAAGCACGCGTATTCCTTAAACGTGAAGATCTTCAACAAGTTCGATCGTTTAAAATTCGAGGAGCTTATAATAAAATAGCCTCTTTAGGAGACAATCGATCTCAGGGAATTGTATGCGCCAGCGCTGGAAATCATGCACAAGGAGTTGCTTTATCATGCAAAAAATTGGGCATTAATGGAACTATTTTTATGCCCGTTCCTACTCCCAAACAAAAAGTCGATCAGGTCATAATGTTTGGAGATGATTTTGTGGAGGTTATTTTAGTAGGGGATACATTTGATGATGCCTATGAGGCTGCAATCAAATTTTCAAAAGAAAAAAACAATATTTTTGTTCATCCTTTTGACGATTCCAAAGTGATTGAAGGTCAAGCTACGTTGGCTTTGGAAATTTTAAACCAATTAAGCACTCCAATTGACTATATTTTTGTTCCTATTGGCGGTGGTGGATTGATTTCGGGAGTTATTACTGTTTTTAAACAACTTTCTCCTAACACCAAAATCATAGGTGTTGAGCCTATGGGGGCTCCTTCAATGAAAACTTCTTTGGAAAATGGGGTTAATTCAACCCTCGATGCTATCGATAATTTTGTTGATGGTGCTGCAGTAAAAAGAGTTGGAGAAATCAGCTTTTCGTATTGTAAAGAATATTTAGACGACATTGTCCTTGTGGACGAAGGGGTTATTTGCCAATCCATTTTAGAAATGTACAACAAAGATGCGATTGTAGTTGAACCCGCTGGTGCAATGTCAACTTCAGCATTGGAATATTACGCAGATCAAATTAAAGGCAAAACGGTTGTTTGCCTTGTTTGTGGAAGTAATAATGACATTACACGTATGGCAGAAATCAAAGAAAGAGCATTGTTTAGTGCCCAATTAAAGCATTATTTTATTGTTCGATTTCCCCAAAGAGCCGGAGCATTGAAAGAATTTGTTGCTGAAATTTTAGGAGAAACCGACGATATCACATACTTTGAATTTTCTAAAAAGAACAGCAAAGAAAACGCACCTGCTGTGGTAGGGGTAGAGCTAAAAGATAAAAAGGATCTAGTTCCATTAATAGAAAGGATGAAAGCCCATAATTTTTTTGGTGATTATCTGAATGATAAGCCTGATTTATTTCAGTTTTTAATTTAAACAACGATACTATGAAGACTAATGAGCAAGTAGTTCCCAAAGAATATCAAATTGAACCCATTCAACATACACACTATTTGTTAGCTGGTAAAATTGAAAAATGGAGTGGTGAGACATCGGAAGTATATTCTACTATCCATACGAATTCCAAACCAACATTATTAGGAACTATTCCATCAATGGATGGTGATTCAGCCTTATTAGCTGTTAACTCTGCCTATGAGGCGTTTGGTAAAGGACAGGGTAAGTGGCCAACAATGAAAGTGGCTTCTCGTATCGAATGTATGGAGAAGTTTGTCGAAAAAATGAAGCTTAAACGCGAAGAGATTGTAAAGCTCTTAATGTGGGAAATAGGAAAAAACTTATCGGACTCCCAAAAAGAATTTGATAGAACTGTTGACTACATCTATGACACCATTGAAGAATACAAGGAAATTGATATTGACAGTGCACGTTTTCATAAAAATAGCGGTGTTCGAGCTCAAATTCGTCGTGGCCCTCTGGGAGTTGTGCTATGTCTGGGGCCATACAATTACCCATTGAACGAAACGTTTTCATTATTGATTCCCGCAATTATAATGGGAAATACGACTATTTTTAAACCTGCCAAACATGGAGTTTTGTTAATTGCTCCTTTGTTGGAAGCCTTTCAGGAAAGTTTTCCTTCCGGTGTTGTAAACATTTTGTTTGGTCGTGGTCGTCAAATCGCTTCTCCGATTATGAAAACAGGGAAAGTGGATGTTTTAGCTCTTATTGGACACAGTTCTTCTGCTATTTCATTGCAAGACTTACACCCAAACAAAAACAGATTGCGTTTGGTTTTGGGTCTTGAAGCCAAAAATCCTGCAATTATTTTGCCAGATGCCGATTTGGATCTAACAATTTCTGAGTGTATTTCAGGTTCATTGTCCTTTAACGGTCAGCGTTGTACTGCTTTAAAAATTCTATACGTTCATGACGATATTAAGGATGCATTTTTGGAGCGTTTCTCCGAAAGGGTCGACGAACTTCAACTAGGAATGCCGTGGGACAATACGCTGTTAACTCCCTTACCAGAACCGGGTAAGCCTGCGTACATCAAAGAATTGATTGATGATGCTATTGAAAAAGGGGCTAAAGTAGTAAATAAAAGAGGTGGAGAACAATCCGTAAATTATATTTTCCCTGCTGTTTTGTATCCAGTCACAAAGGATATGAATGTTTATCAGGAAGAGCAATTTGGTCCGGTGGTTCCTATCATCTCGTTTTCTGACATCAACACACCTCTAGACGATATGGCAGCTTCTAATTACGGACAACAGGTTAGTTTGTTTGGTAGAAACATTAAGCAAATTGCACCCTTAGTTGACACGTTGGTTAATTTGGTTTGTAGAGTCAATCTTAACAGTTCTTGTCAACGCGGACCTGACATTTTCCCTTTTACAGGGAGAAAGAATTCTGCTGTGAGTACATTGAGTGTTAGAGATGCACTGCGTTCTTTTTCAATTCGAACTTTTGTGGCGGCTAAGGATAATGATCAAAACAATAGAATCCTTAGGGAATTATTGGATTCTGATTCCTCCAATTTTATCAGCACCAAGCATTTGCTTTAGAAAATTGTTGTTAGTTGTTTAACATCACTGGCATCACAAGCATAGTGATGCGTTCGCCTTCATCCAAACCGTCTAAAGGAGTAAGGATTCCTGCGCGGTTGGGCAACGACATTTCGAGTTGTACTTCGTCCGAACTTAAATTGCTAAGCATTTCTGAAAGAAAACGAGCGTTAAAACCAATTTGCATGTCATCGCCTTGGTAGGAGCAACTCAAGCGCTCTTCGGCTTTGTTGCTGTAGTCTATATCTTCAGCAGATACTTGAAGTTGAGCACCCGCAACTTTGAGTCGAATTTGATGAGTTGTTTTGTTCGAAAAAATACTAACACGCTTAACAGAACTCATGAATTGAGAACGGTCTATAGTCAATACGTTAGGATTTTCTTTTGGAATAACTGCTTCGTAATTAGGGTATTTTCCGTCAATAAGTCGACACATCAAAACAGTTTCGTCAAAAGAAAATTTGGCATTGCTCTCATTGTATTCAATCAAAACATCGGATTCACTTCCTACAAGAATGCTTTTAAGGAGATTCAATGGTTTCTTGGGAGTAATAAATTCAGCAACTTGATCGGTTGCTAAATCAGCTCTTTCGTATTTCACCAATTTATGGGCATCGGTCGCTACAAAATTGAGTCCACTTTGGGAAAATTGAAAGAAAACACCACTCATCACAGGGCGTAAATCATCGTTTCCGGAAGCAAATATGGTTTTACCAATGGCAGTGGCCAAAATATCCCCTTTTATTGTGGTTGAAAAAGGATCGTTAATGGCAACTGTTTTCGGGAATTCATCGGCATTTGCATAAGCTAATGCGTATTTTCCGTGATTGGAATTGATTTCAATCGTATTTTGATCGGTCCGCATAAAAGTCAACGGCTGTTCTGGAAAGGTTTTTAGCGTATCTAACAATAGCCTTGCTGGAACGGCAATATTTTCATGATCTTCCGATTCAACCGATAGTTTTGCTGAAAGAGTTGTTTCCAAATCGGAGGCCGTAACCGTTAGTTCTTGTTGATTTAATTCAAACAAAAAATGATCTAAAATGGGAAGCGTATTGTTATTATTTAGAACACCGCTTAGCGTTTGTAGTTGTTTAAACAATGCAGTACTTGAGACTATGAATTTCATACTAATTTTTTTTTCGACTCTTACAAAGATATTGTAAAGACTTTGCAAACAGAAACAAACTTATCAACAGTTTGGAGATGTTGTTGATTAATTTAATCGAAGTTGATTGTGACAGCATCTCTGTAGTTCAATCCAAACAAACTACTAGCGCCTCCGCTTGTTTCGGGATTGCTTTTATAGATTGCCAGCTCCAGATATCCAGCCGAGTTGAAGAGAGCCAGTCTTTTTCCATCTTCCTCGCGTTGTGATTTTGGAATATCAAACCGAATAGCATCGCTATAGCAGGAATGAATGACTTTGAATTCATGATTGCGTGCATAAACTGTAAAAGGTCTCGACTTTCCAATTTCTTGAAACGTGCTTTTTCGAATATTGGTAATTACATTTCCGTAATTGTCAACATACAAAACACTGCCTTTAATTATGGTGCCTTGTTTGTTTATACTTGGGGTAATGTCCACCAGTACTTTCATTTCCTTTAAAGGCTTTCCAATAACGTCCAAAGTACCCCCACGAGCAATATGAGCCGCTACTTTTACAAAAACATCCAATACAGTAAAATTGGACTGAATAGCATCATGTATATCGATCTCAACCACTTTGGTTGGTGACACTTGGGCTGCAATAAGCGACATGATTCCATTATTAGCGCAAATAAAATAATGACCTTGCAATAACATCGTAATGTGTTGGTTATCAGGGCTTTTTTCGGAATCGATACCAATGATATGAATACTTCCTTCAGGAAAATTCAAATAAGCATTCTTTAAAACGTAAGCTCCTTCTACAATATTAAAAGGAGAAATACCGTGAGAAATGTCTATTATTTTTGGATCCTTTAACTCGGAATGAATAGCGCCCTTAACAGCACCTACAAAGTGGTCTTTGTATCCAAAATCAGTCGTTAGTGTTATTATAGACATTTTTACAAAAATGTATTTATTTTTTTATGATTCAAAATCAAAAAAATGTAAATTTGTTCACAAAGTTACCAAAAACATCTTGAGAAGAACAACTTAATTAGAACCATTTGAACGAACTCATTCTTGAACTGACTGAAGTTAACCCTAGCGAATTTTTTGGGAGTCAAAATTTGAACATTGATCTTTTAAAAACCTATTTTCCAAAACTCAAAATAGTTGCTCGAGGAAATAAAGTCAAAGCCTACGGAGAACCCTCCATTTTGGAAGAGTTTGAAAAACAAATGGATCGTTTGATTGCGCATTTTGGTAAATACAACTCACTAGATAAACACACTATTGAGCGGATCATCACTTCCAATCCAGAAGACGCTGTTTTAGAGGCCTCTGCTGCTGCTCAGCCCATCATGCATGGAGTGAGTGGAAAAATTATCAAAGCACAAACAGCCAATCAAATCCGCATTGTTGAATCGCTTCAAAAGAACGATATGGTTTTTGCTATTGGTCCCGCAGGGACTGGAAAAACATATACCTGTGTAGCATTGGCAGTAAAAGCATTAAAAGAAAAACAAGTTCGAAAAATCATATTAACGCGTCCGGCAGTTGAAGCAGGCGAAAACTTAGGGTTTCTTCCAGGCGATATGAAAGAAAAGCTGGATCCTTACATGCAGCCGCTTTACGATGCTCTTAGAGACATGATTCCTTCAGAAAAACTGGCCCATTATATTGAAACAGGTGTTGTTCAAATTGCACCCATGGCTTTTATGCGTGGTAGAACGTTAGACGATGCTTTTGTTATTCTTGATGAAGCTCAAAATGCTACCCATAACCAAATGAAAATGTTTTTGACTCGAATGGGGTGCAACGCAAAATTTATGATTACAGGAGATCCAGGTCAAATTGATCTTCCCAGAAGGGTTATTTCGGGATTGAAAGAGGCTGTTCTTGTTTTAAAAGACATTGAAGGCATTGGAATGGTTTATTTGAATGAATCCGACGTTATTCGTCATCGTTTGGTTCGCAAAGTCATTGAGGCCTATAAAAATACAGAGCATAACAGTTAAACTTTCGGCGCATGAACACATTAATGGAAACTCATTTTCAATTGCCCGGTCAGCTTTCAAAATATACAGGTAAAGTTCGCGAGGTTTACTATTTAGAAAATGATATTTTGGTAATGATCGCCACCGATCGATTGTCTGCTTTTGACGTTGTAATGCCCAAAGGCATTCCTTTCAAAGGTCAAATTCTAAATCAGATTGCGACTCAAATGATGAAAGCTACTGAAGACATCGTTCCCAATTGGCTTATCGCAACTCCTGATCCAAACGTTGCTATTGGTCAGCTTTGTGAACCTTTTAAGGTTGAAATGGTAATTAGAGGATATCTTTCAGGCCATGCTGCTAGAGAGTACGCAAAGGGAATACGAATACTTTGTGGTGTTACCATGCCAGAAGGCATGAAAGAAAATGATCGATTTCCTAAGCCCATTATAACTCCAGCCACTAAGGCTGAAATGGGCGACCATGACGAGGATATCTCTGAAGATGCTATTATTGCGCGTGGAATTGTTTCTGCAGACGACTATGCTCAATTGGTCTCATATACCCATTCCTTGTTTCAACGAGGAACCGAACTGGCTGTAAAACAAGGGCTCATATTGGTAGATACCAAATATGAATTTGGAAAAAACAAAGACGGTCAAATTGTTTTGATAGACGAAATTCACACACCAGATTCCTCACGCTTTTTTTATGCCGATGGGTATCAAAAACTTCAAGATAGGGGAGAACCCCAAAAACAATTGTCTAAAGAATTTGTTCGGCAGTGGCTGATTTCCAATAATTTTCAAGGTCTGGAAGGGCAATCTGTCCCAACGATGACTGACGCTTATATTCAGTCGGTTTCTGACCGATACATTGAGTTGTATGAAAATATCACAGGCAAATCGTTTGCTAAAGCAGACACTCACAACATTATGGAGCGCATTCAATCCAATCTCGTCTCGTATTTTTCTTAAAAAATTGCTGTTATTTTTGGGATAAAAACCAAATCAAAACCCCTGCAGCATAATCGTTAATGGCTGTAGAATGATTTTTGTCTTCAAAAGGAACCAACTCTACAACACTTCCTCTTTCTTTCATGGCATTATACGCTGAAGTTGAGTTTAAGGGATACACAAAATCATCTTTTGTTCCATAATACAATCTCACTTTTGCATTGGCTTTCCAATCAAATCGATCGTTTTCTTTCAAGGCATTCTTAAAAGCGGAATCTTGGTCGCTTGCAATTTCGTTTTTAAATGACTCGGTAAACAAATTACTTGGATTGGGATCTAGTGAAGCTTCAAAAATACTCAATGGATCGTCAGCATCTATATTTGAGGCGTAGGGTTCGTTTAAATAGTAGGACCAAGGTTTATTGATACCGTAAACCCAATTGTAGGTATCCAAAACCCATAAATAGTAAGGAATAAAAGGAAGAGGTTGGTCACTTGAAATAATATCCAATGCCAGTTCTGATTTGTTGTAAGCTCCAGCAGCTGGAGCACTGGCAGTAACGATCAAATCTCCTTTGTTTTCTGTGTATTGATGCAAGGCCATGGTGGCATAACCGCCCTCTGAATAGCCCGTTAAAAACAATTTATCCCCTAAACCCAATTCGTTGGATAAAATAAATTCTCTTGAAGCCAAAAGCATATCGTAAGATGCAGAAGCTAAACTTTCACCGTGTTCGTATGGATGGTGAAAATTTGCACTTTCTCCATAACCCAAATAATCAGCAAGAGAAACATAAAAACCCAAAGATGCCATATTACAGCAGCAAAACCGTTGCTGGCTGTTTCGCTAAAAAAGGAAGGCGCATGTTTTGGATCGGTAATAGTTCCGTGTTGGTATGAAATGATGGAGTTGTTTTTACTGTCATCAGGAACAATAAGCGCACCCGATGCAGTAATTTTTTCTGACATTCCTGGATAGGTAGTTGTATAGGTTAGTTTATAGACAGTAATACCTTTGAATTGCAGAGGCGGAATCAATTCTTCAGAAATACCAGCTAACTCAATGACATTTTTAAACAGAAGATTAATTTCTGCGCTGCTAATTTTTTCCACAACTTCAGCATCAATCAGAACATCTTTTTTAAAATCTTCTTTTGGTGCATCAGTTACATTTTCGTCAGAAGTACAGGCGGATAATACAATTAAGAAGAAAAGTAGGTAATGGATATATTTTTTCATGATATGTTAATTTTGGGTTTGCCCGATATTCACAATAATTATGCCAATAGTTAGGGTAATTTTAAAATGATTTTTGATAGCGAATCATCGCATGAAATAATCTCAATAATTTTTTTATTCCGAATCCAAGTGAGTTGGCGCTTGGCATATCTTCGGGTATTCTTTTTTATTTCTTCCTTTGCAAATTCTAAAGAATATTCTCCATCAAAATATAAAAACAGCTCTTTATAGCCAACAGTTTGAAGTGCATTTAGGTGTTTCAAGGGATAAAGACTTTTGACTTCTTCCAACAATCCTTCTTTAAACATTTTATCAACCCGGTTATTGATACGTTGATAGAGCCAATCTCTAGGTGCATCCAACGCGAAGGATAGTACTTCAAAAGATCTGGGTGGTTTGGGTTGATTCAAAAACGAGGAGTATGGTTTGCCCGAAGCAATACACACTTCGAGAGCTCGAATCAATCTGTGTGGATTGTTGAGATCAATTTTTTGCGAGTGAACAGGATCCCATTGTACAATTTCATTTTGTAGGTGTTCAATTCCTTTTTCTTGATATGCGGTGTTTAACTCTTCACGAATTTTTTGTGGAACTTCTGGAAACACATCCATTCCGTGAATCACCGCATCCATATATAAGCCCGAGCCTCCCACAAGAATTAGGGTGTCGAATTTTTGAAACAAGGTGTCCAATAATTGCAAAGCATCTTTTTCGTAGTTTCCAACAGAATAGTTGTCGTGAATACTAAGGTGTTGAATAAAATGATGAGGAATTGTGGCGAGTTCTTTTTGAGAGGGAACGGCGGTTCCAACCGACATTTCTTTAAAAAACTGTCGCGAATCACAAGATATGATTTCTGTTTTAAAATGCTGAGCCAATTCAATAGCTAATGCTGTTTTTCCAATTCCAGTAGGCCCTGAAAGTGTAATCAACCGTTTATTCATTGTTCAAAATTTTCCCACATTGATGACAGTATTGTGCTTCATCAGAATGATATGTTTCCAAACAGTGTTGGCAACTTTGAGTATTGGTCGCTACCTTTTTAGCTTGTGCAATTTCAACACCTATAATACCCGTTGGAACAGCAATGATTCCATATCCCAAAATCATAATCATAGATGCAAACGCCTGTCCCAATGGAGTAATTGGAGCAATATCACCATAACCTACAGTTGTCATTGTAACAATACACCAATAGACACTTCTAGGAATACTGGTAAATCCCCCTTTGTCTCCTTCTACCAAATACATGACCGAACCCAAAATGATACAGAGTACAAAAACGGTAAATAAAAAGACCATTATTTTTGGACGACTTTTCCGCAATGCAAGGAGTAAGTATCGTGATTCACCTATATAGCGGGTAAGTTTTAGCACCCTGAATACACGAAGAAGCCGAATTGCTCTCAATACAGCCAAACCTTGGGCGCCTCCAATTAACAACGAAATATATTTCGGTAAAATTGAAAGCAAATCAACGATTCCGTAAAAGCTAATAACGTATTTCCAAGGACGCTTTACGATGAGTATTCGCAAGACATATTCGACAGAAAAAAGAATGGTAATAATCCATTCAGCTATGTTGAGTGGACCATGATATTGGATATCAATCGAAGGTACGCTTTCAAGCATTACTAACACTACGCTAGCCACAATTAAAAACAACAATACAACGTCAAAAGCCTTGCCTGCTTGCGTATCAGCTTCGTAGATAATTTCGTATAATTTATTTTTTAGGGTCACTGTTTCGATTGAGGGTTCAATTTAATAATTTTAAGGGACTTTGACTTTCGTAAATATTGCTGAATGATGTGCCTTGCGTCTCGGTTGTTTTTCATAGGTCGAATCAGCGAACGAAGTATTTCAATAGTATTGATTTGATGATTTAAATTGACATAACCAAATCCCTTGAATTCATCATCCTCTATAAGAATTACACACCGTTCATCAATAGCGCGGCCTTTGTCAATCACTACCATATCGGAATAAGGGAATTTAAATTCTTTAAAAAATTCAAATACCCTTTGGTTATAATCTTCGATAGGCTCTAATGCCTTACAAGCCCCAAAACATTTATTGATTGAAACATTAAAACAAGCGTTCTCTCCTGGATCAACCTGAGTAAGCCGTTGGCAAAGCTTGTGTTTTTCAGTAAAATGAAACAACAGGCGTCGGGCTTCATTCAGATTTTTGAATTCAGCATGGTATTTTTCTGAATCCGAGTATTTGGATAATTTTAAATTGATGTATCCATTGGTATTGACCTCGGAAAGAAGACCCAATTTCATCATCGAATTTTTAAGCGCTCTATTGTTTTTGGGTTTGTGTCTTTTGATTTCATCATTTTCTTTTAGCAATGCAATCAACTCACTTCCTGTTTCTTCAAAAGTAACACCTGCAATTTCCAATTGAATTTTTAGTGACTTTCGCTGGGTACCGGTAAGATGCTGTCTCACACGCTTTTTAATATCGTTGCCTTTTCCTATATAAATAATATCTCCTTTTTCATTGTGTAAATAATATGCACCGGTTGTGGTGGGTAAATCCGTTAGCATCTCTAAAAACTTACCCGATAAAGCAGTTTCTATATTATTTTTTAAATGTGTTTTAATGATTTGCTTATCAATGTCTTTGGAAAGTAATATTTTAAACAGTTCAACCGTTGCTTTGGCATCTCCAGAGGCTCGATGGCGATCGCTCATAGGAATTCCCAACGAACGAACCAATTTGCCTAGTTTATAGGATTCCATATCTGGAATCAATTTCTTAGAAAGAGAAACGGTACACAGTGAAGTTCTATTGAATTCAAAACCTAAACGTCTGAATTCTGTTTGTAGAATTCGATAGTCGAATGAGGCGTTATGAGCTACAACTACACAATCGGTAGTGATTTCAACAATACGTTTGGCAACCTCATAAAATTTGGGGGCGTTAACCAACATCTTTTGTGTAATTTTTGTAAGATTAACCACAAAAGGCTGAATGGGCTTTTCGGGGTTGACTAGGCTCACAAATTGATCTGTAATTTGATGACCATCGAATTGATAAATGGCTATTTCGGTAATTCCTTCTTCGTCAAATTTACCTCCAGTGGTTTCTATATCGAGAATGGCGTACACTATTGAGGAGGGGTATTTCGTTCTCCAAATATACGACTTCCCACTCGAATCATGTTGCTGCCACATTCAATAGCAAGCTCATAATCACCGCTCATACCCATTGATAGAACGGATAGTTTTTGGCTGCTTTGGTAGGTGTCGTATATTTTTTTTAAGGATAAAAACTCTTCTTTTACTTGTTCAATATTTTCTGTAAAACTGGCCATTCCCATCAAACCAACTACTCGAATATTCGGTAAGGGATGTAAATCCAACTCAGCAAAAACTGAGCCTATTTCGTTTTCATCAAAGCCAAATTTTGAACTTTCTTGTGCGATATGTACTTGCAACAAACAATCTATCACACGCTCGTTTTTTAAGGCTTGTTTGTTGATTTCTTTTAACAGTTTTAAACTATCAATTCCGTGAATCAAACTGACATAGGAAGCCATATACTTGACTTTATTACGCTGAACATGCCCAATCATATGCCATTGGATATCTTTTGGAAGCTGCGCTTGCTTTTGGGACATCTCTTGAATTTTGTTCTCACCAAAAATGCGATGACCTACTTCATAGGCTTTGTGGAGATCCTCAATGGGTTTTGTTTTGGAAACCGCTACCAAATCAATTCCTTCAGGAAGTTGACTTTTTAGGGATTGTAAATTTTTTTGAATATTCATGTGTGTTTTCTACCAAGCATGTAAAAGCATTCCACTTATCATTTTGGGTTGAATATAACTGCTTTTGGGAGGCAGCATAACACCCTGATCGGCTTTGCTTTTTATCTGCTCAAAATTAATCGGAAAATGTGTAATACCCAAAAAGTCTGACCTTTCTTTGATTTTTTCCTCAATCAACTTGTTAGGGTGTTGTGAGTATCCGTATTCTATTCGGGGATTGTTTCTATCATTTTCAATTCCTAAAATGGGGTTTATGATTTTTTTATACAGTAATTCTACAGCAGTTAGTTCGGTTTTTTTGAGATAATTAGCAATATACCAATCGCCATTTGTGTAAAAGCTAAATGATTTTTTATGACCGGGTGTTTGGTAATTTTTTGATAAAGAAACAGTGAAAGTGTGTGACAATCGACTTATAAATTCGTTGCAAGTCAATTGCTTGGAAAAGTCTATTATTCTATAAAAACTATCCAGTTGCAATGATGAAGCGGGCAATAAAAAACACATACAATATTGTGCCTCTTGACTTAAAGACGATTTGGAAAGCCTGCAGGAAGAAGCCCACCGATGGTGACCATCTGCAATGTATAATGTTGAATGGTTTTCAAAAATGGATTTAATGTTTGTTATTTTTTCGCAGTCAGAAATTTTCCACAATCGATGTCTTTGAGTGAATAGCGTAAAATCATAAAATGGAGATTGTTTGGAATAGGCGTTTAGCAATTGTTGAATCGGTTTAGAGTCCTCGAAGGCCAATAAAACGGGTTCAGCATTGAATTGTACGGTTTCTAAGTATTTTTCAAACAATTTTTCTCGTTTTTCTAGGGTGTTTTCATGGGGCATAACAATTCCTGTAGAGCCGTTGTTGCAAGAAACACCTGCGATTATCCCCTTATAAACCCTATTCTGTTGAATAATTTCATAAATATAAAACGAAGGGGTAGGTTCTCGAATTAAATAAGGAGATTTCAAAAAACGATTTCTTATGTTTTGAAAATTTTCTTTTTGATGAGGCTGAATTATCCCCAACAACGAATGAGGTTGTTTGTCAATTACACGATCAATTTCATAGGAACTTAAAGAATCAATGGGAGGTGAAGCAAATTCTTTGACTTGATCAGGAGCAACATGATGCGCAGAAAATGGGTGTAGGTGTACCATTTAAAAAAGTTAAAAATCGGCAATCACTTGAAGGGCTACTTCAAGTGCTTTCCCTCCTTGCGTCAACGAAACAGCAGGTGTGGTATTGTTTTCAATAGAATTGGCAAAAGAATTTAATTCATCCAATATGGCATTGTTATTTTGAACTGTAGGGTTGTCAAAATAAATTTGTTTTTTGACTCCTTCTGCGTTTTGAAGAATCATAGCAAATTCATCAGCGTCTTTCGGGGCATTTTTCATTTTCACGACTTCGACTTTCTTTTCCAAAAAGTCCACAGATATGTAGGCGTCTTTTTGAAAAAAACGTGATTTTCGCATGTTTTTGAGAGAAATTCGACTGGCCGTTAAGTTGGCAACACAGCCGTTTTCGAATTCAATACGAGCGTTGGCAATATCGGGAGTGTCACTAATGACAGAGACTCCGCTACCTGTAACTTTTTTAACAGGGGAGTCCACTACACTGAGAATGATATCGATGTCGTGGATCATTAAATCCAAGACTACAGGCACATCCGTTCCTCTGGGATTGAATTCAGCCAAACGATGTGTTTCAATAAACATAGGATTTCCAATTTCATTTTGGACTGCCAAAAAAGCGGGGTTAAATCGTTCTACATGCCCCACTTGTCCCAAAACACCTTCTTTTTTCGCCAATGCAATGAGAGTTTCTGCTTCCTCAACAGTAGCTGTAATGGGTTTTTCGATAAATACATGTTTTCCTTTTAAAATCGCTTTTTGAGCCACTTCAAAATGAAAAAGGGTAGGGGTTACAATATCAATCATATCCACGGCATTAAGCAATGCATCCAGTTGGTCAAAATGTTGATAACCAAACTCTTCGCTTACTGAAGCAGCAACTTCTGGACTGGGATCATGAAACCCCACCAGTTCGTATTGATTCGATTGTTGTAAGAGTCGTAAATGAATTTTTCCGAGGTGTCCAGCACCCAAAACGCCTGCTTTAATCATTGCTGTTGATTTTTTGTAAAAATACAATTCTATCGCTTACAATTACTCATTTTGATCTAAAATAGATGCAAACCATTTCGTATTTTTGTATAAACTTTGTTGTGAAAGACACTACCAAACATCTTGGACTCCGTAAACAATTGGCCGAATCCCTTAAAAACAAAGGAATTGATGATTCCCGGATTTTAAAAGCAATTGAAACCATTCCCCGCCATTTGTTTTTGGATAGTAGCTTTGAAGCCCACGCTTATCAAGACAAAGCTTTTCCAATAGGAGCCGAGCAAACAATATCTCAACCTTATACGGTTGCTTTTCAAACACAATTACTACAGCTATCCGAAAACGATCGTGTGCTAGAAATTGGAACGGGTTCGGGCTATCAAACAGCGGTGCTTCTTGAAATGAAAACAGAGGTGTATTCCATTGAGCGTCAACACGAGTTGTTTCGTGAGGCCAAACGAATGCTTCCAAAACTTGGCTATCAATCGGTTTCCCTGTTTTTTGGTGATGGATACAAAGGATTGCCAGACAAAGCACCTTTTGACAAAATAATAGTTACTGCAGGTGCTCCCGAAGTTCCCAAAGCATTGCTCTCTCAATTAAAAATAGGAGGAAGATTGGTCGTTCCTGTTGGGGTCAATACCCAAGTAATGACTTTGTATGTGCGAACAGGCGCAGCCAGTTTTGATAAACAAACTTTTGGTGACTTTAAGTTTGTTCCTATGTTGGGAAATCGCAATTAGTGTTTAGATTGCTGTAATTGGCTCAAATTAAAACGAAAATCCAAAAACAACTCCGTCTTCTTTAAATCCATTTTGATAGGCACGAACATAATCAATTCTAAAGAATCGATATTTCCCAAAACCTAAATTTTTCAGTCCTAATGAGGTTTCGTAGTAGGGTGCTAGCTGGTCTGTCACATTGAGATGAAAGCTTGTCTCTAATGAGGATTGTAGCCACCGAATCAAGGGAATTTTACCTAAAATCCACTTTTTAAAGTCATGAGCTATGTGAAATTCTGCATAGTTTTTGTTTGTACTTCGACTGTAAAAGGGGAGCATTTGAAATTTTTCCAGCCCGTTACTTCTAACAAATGTTTCGTTGGATTTTGGGTGATAATAATCCATGAATGCGTTGTTAGAATCAAACACTCCTCCTTTGAGAACATAATCCATAACTCCCTTATTTCTTAAGCGAATGGATTGATTGATTTTTGCAAACCAATGCGTGTGATTGTAATCGCTTTCAGACGAACCAAACAATCCAGTCACTCCCAATAATAGCCTCGGATATTTTTCATCTGAATAACCCAACTTTAAGTTTGGTAAGCTCATGTATTTTTGACCAAAAACAATTTCAGTTTCCAACGAGAAAGTAACTCCTCGATGATTGATAAAAGTCAAATCTCCCGATAGATTTGGCGCTATTGGATTGTTGGTGGTGAACTCCTTGTCGTCGTAATTAACAAACACTAGATCGGAGTGATTTGTCAAAGTCATTCTCTTTTCATAACCCAATGAAAATGACCCATAAAAACCATTCCACCATTCTTTTTTAAAGGCAACATCAAGAAATTCTATTTCATAAAATTTTGCGAAATTTCTTTTAAAAAATAACGAACTCAGATTGTTCAATAATGGACTGATTGCTTCGTTTTTGTCAAATTGAAGCACCTTTCTCCCTGTTGCAATCCGAAGTGTGGGTTTTGAAATTTTATTGAAGCGTATAAATGTCTCTGCAGCAACACGCCCTTTTTTTTCAGCAATTCCGTATTGCCATTCAGTTCCAATACGCCAATACTTTCCAGTTTCCTCATTGTTCTTTCTGTATCCGATTTTTACTTTTCCATTGTATCCTTGTACAGTATTGTAGCTGATGGCACTTATTGGAATATTATATTTTATTCTCCAGTCGTTATAACGGTTTGAATACGTATAGCCAGAAAAAAGACTGTGCCATTTGAATCGATTTTCTTTTTGATCAATGGAATCCAAATACGGTTTTGACTTCTTAAGAATTTCAAGGCTGTCTTTATTCAAGTAATTTTGATGTTCTTCGATTGTTAAGGGTACGGGACGGATTTTGTTCCAATAAATAGAGTCTCTTTTGTTGGCATCTGTAGAATATTTCAATACTTCAGGACCAAAATCTTTTTTTTTGGGGAGTTCCTCAAAATCATAATCACTGTAGATGGCCGTAAATCGACCATTGCCCTTAAAACCAAATATACCATATTCAAAATCAGCATATTGGGTTGTCTTTATCCAAGAATTTGATTTTTTTGAATAGGCGTATTGTTGATGGATTGTCATGGTGTCCATCCCCGCAAAGTTCAATTGATTGCCCGTGGCACTCATTTGCGTTTCGTACAATGCCCAATCGTCCTCAACAATGTACATAAAACCACTAAAGGCTGGATCAGCATTTCTTTTGGGAGTAATTTTGATTTTATTAATTAGGTGATTGTGTTCGTCATAAAATGTTCCGTCCAACGTGTAGCGGTAGTAATTAAATGCATTTTCGGCGATTGGAGAAATCATATCCGCACCAAACTCGATAGTTTTTTCATAAAAATCAATAGCCATACTTGAAGCGGTATTAAAACTAAATCCGTTACTATCGCCACTAATCTTTGAGGAAATTACTTCTTCTTTAAATTCTTGGTCTTTTTGATAAATTTTTGATTTCGTTTCAGATAAATAAATAATTCCACTTCGGGTGGAATCCAAAGATCCCTCAAAATCTCCGATTTTAAATCCTAAAAATTTTTCAGGTGCATTATTGATTTTTACCGTACCTCTTGAATAGAAATTTGCTTTGTAATGACTGTGTTTTTTCAAATGTTCTTTCCGTTTTTTTATTGCTTCTCTAACGATACGATGCGCAGGATTATCTTGCGCACTTACAGACACTTCTTCAAGAAATACAGGTTGATTTGTTAGTGTGAAGTCAATTTTTATGGGAGCCCCCTCGTAGAGGATGTTTTTTGAAACGGTTTTATACCCTATACTGCGAACAATAAGAGTTAATGCTCCTTTTTTTTGTGGATACAATTGAAATTGCCCGTTTTTATTTGTTATGGTTCCCGAGTAGGTGTTTTTTATGAATACACTTACGTTTTGCAATGCAATATTGTCTGAATTTATAATAGTGCCCGAAACTTGCGCTGCCAAAAATGAGGAAAAAAAAAGAAAAAATACCAACGACTTCATGCCTTTCTGATTCTGGGGTTCAATCAAAATTACGGAATAAAATTTATAATTCTAATTTTTCCTTTAAAAAAGGAGCGATACAAGAGTGAGGGTGTTTGGCAATTTCTTCCGGTGTTCCTGTTGCAACCAATTCTCCCCCTTTGTCGCCACCATGAGGTCCTAAATCAATAATATGGTCAGCAGACTTGATCAGCTCAATGTTGTGTTCAATCACTATAAGCGAATGCCCGTTATCGATAAGCGCATTGAATGATTTCAATAGTTTTTGAATATCGTGAAAATGAAGTCCCGTGGTAGGTTCGTCAAAAATAAATAGAGTTTTCCCCCCTTTGTTTCCTTTTAGAAGGAACGTAGCCAATTTGATTCGTTGAGCTTCACCGCCCGAAAGGGTAGAGGAAGATTGTCCTAATGCAACATACCCCATTCCAACGTCTTGAAGCGGTTGGAGTTTCGACACTATTTTTTGTTGTTGGTATTTTGAAAAGAAAGCAATGGCCTCTTCAATTGACATACTTAATAAATCGTGGATATTTTTATTTTCAAAACACACCTCCAATACTTCTTTCTTGAAGCGTTTGCCATTACAAGTTTCGCAGGTAAGCTTAACGTCTGCCATGAACTGCATTTCAACTGTTGTTGTTCCTTCTCCTTTACAGGTTTCACATCGACCACCATCCACGTTGAAAGAAAAATGCTTGGTTTTAAATCCTCTAACTTTCGATCCTTTGAGACCCGCATACAACGATCGGATATCATCATAGGCTTTTATGTAAGTTACCGGATTGGATCTTGAAGACAATCCAATGGGGTTTTGATCAATGTATTGAATGTGATCAATGGCGTCAATATCTCCTTGAATTGCCGTAAATTGTCCAGGTTTGTGATTGAAAATTTCTTTTTCTCGTTCCAAAGCAGGGTACAATATTTTTTGAACCAAGGTGCTTTTTCCACTCCCTGAAACTCCTGTTATTACTACCAATTGCTCTAAAGGAAAAGAAACATCAATGTTTTTTAAATTGTGATGTCGTGCTCCATCAATGCGAATTTCATAGTTGGATTTTCTTCGATTTACAGGCACTTCAATTTTTAATTCTCCGTTAAGATATTTAGCCGTAAGGCTTTGTGATTTTAAAAGCTCTTTAAAGCTTCCTTGTGCGACAACTTCTCCTCCAAATACACCTGCTTCGGGACCAATGTCTATAATTTCATCGGAGGCTTTCATGATTTCCTCATCGTGCTCGACAATTAAAACGGTATTGCCCAAATCCCTTAATTTGGATAATACTTTTACCAGTCGTTGCGTGTCTTTTGGATGCAATCCAATACTAGGCTCGTCCAAAATATATAAAGAGCCTACCAAGCTACTTCCTAGTGAAGTTGCCAAATTAATGCGTTGAGATTCTCCTCCTGAAAGTGAATTGGATTTTCTGTTGAGGGTTAAGTATTCCAATCCAACTTCGCATAAAAAGTTTATTCTATTTCGAATTTCTTTAAGCAATCTTTTGGCTATTGAGTAGTCATAGTCATTGAGAATAAGCGAATCAAAATATTGCTGAAGCTCATAGAAAGGAAGGTTTACAAGCTCAGTGAGTGTTTGGCTTCCTACTTTGACATAATTGGCCTCGGGACGCAATCGCTTTCCGTTACAACCGTTGCATTGGGTTTTGCCTCGATATCGAGAAAGCATGACACGGTTTTGAATTTTGTAGTTCTTCCGTTCAATTTTTTTAAAAAAGTCATGAATTCCTTTGAGTTTTCCTTTTCCTTCCCAAATCAATTCCTTTTGTGAGTCTGACAACTCATAATAAGGTTTGTGAATGGGAAAATCATACAGATATGCGTTTTGAATAAAATCTTCTTTGTGCTTTTTCATTCGTTCGCCTCTCCAAGGTGCGACGGTGCTTTCAAAGACAGAAAGTGAAGTATTTGGGATCACCAAATCAGGATCGATCCCAATAATATCTCCATATCCTTCGCACTTTGGACAGGCACCCATTGGATTGTTAAAGCTGAACAAGTGTTGGGAGGGTTCAACAAATTTTATTCCGTCTATTTCAAAAAGATTGCTAAAAGAATGAACGTGTTCATTGCGCATCAAAAGTACGTTTAAATGTCCTTTGCCTTCAAAAAAAGCGGTTTCAATCGAGTCTGCCAATCGATTGTAAAAATCTTCATCGTCTTGATGCACCACACGATCTACAACCAATTCAAACTCCATTGGAAGTTGAGTTTTCAATGAACTCATACGCACGATTTCTCCATCAATCCGAAGTCGAGCGTATCCTTGTTGCTGTAATACTGACAATAGCTTTTCGGGAGAAGAATGGGCCTCCAAATTTATGGGAGCGAGAATCAACAACTTTTCTCCAATCGGTTGCTGTTTTATGACTTCCAAAACCGATTGAACAGTATCTTTTTCAACAATTTCATTGGAAATAGGCGAGTAAGTTTTACCAATTCGAGCAAAAAGAAGTTTTAAATAATCATAAATTTCTGTAGAAGTTCCAACCGTTGAGCGAGGGTTGGTGCTGTTTACTTTTTGTTCAATAGCGATGGCAGGAGCAATTCCTGAAATTCTATCTACTTTGGGTTTGTTTAATCTCCCTAAAAACTGCCTAGCGTAGGACGAAAGACTTTCAACATAACGTCTTTGTCCCTCGGCATAGAGGGTGTCAAACGCCAAACTTGATTTTCCAGAACCTGACAATCCTGTAATAACGACCATTTTTCGATGCGGAATTTGAAGACTGATGTTCTTGAGATTGTGCATTTTGGCACCTTGAATATCAATGTTTTTGGAAGATTGTTGTTTGCTCACAAGTGGTTTTTTTCTGTAAAAATCAAGCTATAAATATACGCTTTAAAACAAAAAAATCTTTTCTAATTACAGCCAAGTTTTTTACCTATCTAATTTTTTCCTATATTTGAATTGTCATAACATAAAAAACTCCCTATACACACATTTACTTTAAAATCAAATCATTGAGTTTAACAGGTTGATTACTGTCAACTTAAAAGTAAATGTTATGGCACACTCCACAAAAGACGCAGACTTAATTGTTTCTTATATTCAAGGGAACGAACACTGTTTTGAAGTTTTATTAGCAAAACACAAACAGCGTGTTTACAGCTTTATATTTTCCAAAGTAATGAATCGCGATATCACAGAAGATATTTTTCAAGATACCTTTATCAAAGTAATTCAGACCATCAAAAAAGGAAAATACAACGAAGAAGGAAAGTTTTTACCTTGGGTTCTTCGAATTGCTCACAATTTGGTGATTGATCATTTTCGAAAAAACAAACGGTTTCCAAAGTTTGAAAACAGAGACGACTACGATATTTTTGCACACATATCTGAACCCGAAAAAGACATTGAAACGCTTATTATAGACAAACAAATTGAATCTGTTTTGATGGATTTGATCTACGAATTACCACAAGATCAGGCAGATGTTTTGATGATGAGATTGTATAAGGGCATGAACTTTAAGGACATCGCTGAATTAACGAACGTTAGTATTAATACGGCTTTGGGGAGAATGCGTTATGCACTTATCAACATTCGAAAAATGGTTGTTGATAAAAATATAAGCCTAACGCAATAAGCTTTTTTTTTGCTCGTTGTTGTATTAAACAACATATATGCAAAAATTTTACAATTCAACTACCCATCAAAATAATGAAATTACGCCCTCGCCAAAGACCATTGAGTTTCTTTTGAGTTTCTCAAAATCCTATCAAGTGGTGCACAAAAAATCAAACGGTTTTATAGAATTTTATAAAAACTAGATTTTCACTTTATTTTGTTGAGTAAAGACTTCCTACCAATTTTTTGGGTAATGATATCTTTTTCGATGTTCCAACCTCGGGCGGGTGAGTATTCTCGACCATACCAAATGATTTGAAGATGCAAGCGATTCCATGATTTTTTTGGGAAAAGCCGTTTTGCGTCACGTTCGGTTTGTACAACATTTTTCCCATTAGAAAAACCCCATCGATACATCAAACGATGTATATGGGTATCTACAGGAAAAGCGGGAATACCAAAGGCTTGAGACATGACAACACTGGCGGTTTTATGACCAACTGCAGGCAGTGCTTCCAAAGCTTCAAAATCTGCTGGCACCTTGCCTTGGTGTTTTTCAATTAAAATTTTAGAGAGCCCATAAATTCCTTTAGATTTCATAGTAGATAAGCCCACGGGTTTTATAATCTCTCGTATTTCTTCAACTGATAATTTTATCATGTCGTATGGATTGTCGGCTCTTTCAAACAATAATGGCGTTATATTGTTCACTCGAACATCGGTGCTTTGTGCTGATAACAAAACAGCAATTAACAGCGTATAAGGGTCTTTGTGGTCAAGGGGAATGGGAATTTCAGGGTACAAAGCATCTAAAGTTTTCATTGCAAAGGCTACACGTTCTGCTTTGTTCATTTTTTATGTATTTTTAACAAAAATAAGAAACATTTAATCATACGTAATTTAAAAACTGAGTTTAGATATGAATACACTTAAAATCGGCGATACAGTACCAGCTTTTTCTTGCCTTGATGATCAAGGTAACAATGTTCAACTTTCAGATTATCAAGGAAAAAAGTTGATTGTTTTCTTCTATCCAAAAGCAAACACTCCTGGCTGTACTGCTGAGGCTTGTGATTTAAGAGACTCCTACAAAGTGTTTTCGGACAAAGGGTTTTCAATTCTTGGTGTTAGTGCCGATAGTGTGGCCAAACAAGCTAATTTTAAAAACAAATACTCATTTCCTTATCCTTTATTGGCTGACGAATCTCATGAAGTCATCAATGCCTTTGGAGTTTGGGGCCCAAAAAAGTTTATGGGAAGAGAATACGACGGTATTCATAGAAAGACATTTGTATTGGACGAAAACGGAGTCGTAACTCATGTAGTGGATAAAGTCAATACAAAAGAACACGCAACTCAACTGCTTGAGCTGATTGCTTAATCAGCAATATATCCAAACAGTTCTTTTTCTTTAATGACTTGGGAGATTCCTTCGGGAAGCATTTCTTCCCAGCCTTTTTCCTTTTTGCCAATCATATCAAGAACAGTCCGTGAAAAGATATCCAAGCTTTTCTCATCAAATTCAAATATGTCGATAACCTTACCGTTGTACTTGAAGAATTTGTACAATTCCTTAACACGTGGATGAACTTTGAGGTTGTTACTTGTTATAATTTCTCCTGTTTCGGGGTCTTTCATTGGGTAAAGGTAGATTTTCAGATTCTTGAAAAATAATCTTCCAAAAGCTTCCAAAATACCTCCACTCAAATTGCGATAGTATTTTTCGTTAAATATTTCCACGAAGTTATTTACCCCCATGGTTAAAGCCATTTTTCCTTTGGTATAATTGGAAAAGTATTCCACCAAACGGTAGTATTCTTGAAAATTGGAAATCATCACCGTATGACCCAACGAACAAAGCAACTTAGCCCGATCCATAAAATCTTGTTCGTCAATTTCCCCTGTTGACATTAGGTTGGACAATGTAATTTCAAAAATAACAATGGTGTTTTTTTCTTCTACGCCTTCTGTTTTGGTAAGAATGTCATAAGATTTTTGAAACATATCAATATTTACCTTGGTAACAGGGCGAAAACTACCCCGCAAAGCAAGAATGTTTTTTTTGTACAAAACTCTTGCTGGTAAAACATTGTTTCCATCAGGTCCAAACATGACCGCTTCTGTCATTCCATTTTTTACCAAATCCAAACTTATCAATCGGTTGTCAACTTCTTTAAAAAGTGGTCCCGAGAAATTTACAGTATCAACTTCAATAGCATCTTTGTCTAAGTGGTCGTAAAGATATTTTAGAAGTTTACGCGGCTTGTTGTGACAATAAAATGCACCATAAATAAGATTTAAGCCCAAAATTCCCACCGATTCTTGTTGTGAAAGTGCATCAATTTGATGAAACCGAACATGAACAAGAATTTCGCTAAAATCTTGGTTAGGATCTGCTTGAAATTTGATTCCCATCCATCCATGTCCTTTGTATTTTTTGGCAAAATCTATCGTAGCAACCGTATTTGCAAATGAAAAAAACATTTTGTTAGGAAATTCTTCACGCGGCATTCTATCTTCAATCAATTGAAGCTCGTAGTTCAACATTTTTTTCAAACGCGCCTCCGATACATACTGATGATTTTTGTCTTCTCCGTATATAGCATCACTAAAATCCTTGTCGTATGCACTAATCGTCTTGGCTATAGTTCCTGAGGCACCACCGCATCTAAAAAAGTGTCGAGCAACTTCCTGACCTGCACCGATTTCTGCAAAGGTTCCGTAAATGTGTTCGTTAAGATTAATTCTTAATGCTTTGCTCTCGAGAGAGGGCTTATTTTCAAATGGTTTGTCGCCAAATAATGCTAAAGACATACTGGGAATATTTACTACAAAGTTAGGAAGATTATTGTTCAATGCCTTAAAAATAATAGCTAAATTTGAAAAAAAATAATTTGAAAATCACATTTTTAGGAACAGGCACTTCACAAGGGATTCCAATCATAGGAAGTCAACATCCCGTTTGTTTGAGTGATGATTTTAAGGACAAGCGATTACGAGTTTCCGTGCTTGTTGAATGGGAGCAATTTTCATATGTAATTGATTGTGGACCTGATTTTAGACAACAAATGCTTCGTTCTAATTGTCAGTCCATTAATGGAATTTTATTTACCCACGAACATGCCGACCATACAGCTGGTTTGGATGACATTCGTCCCTTTTTTTTTCGTCAAGGGGATATTCCAATTTATGCACATCGGCGCGTTTTAGACAATCTATCCAAGCGTTTTGATTATATTTTATTGAATGATGTCAAATATCCAGGCGCTCCATCTGTAAGTCAAAATGAAATTGTAGAAAATCAAAACTTTGAATTGGGTGGCTTGTCTGTTGTTCCAATTAGCGGTTACCACAACCGACTGCAGGTTTTTGGGTATCGCTTTGAAAAATTTGCCTATTTAACCGATATGAAAACATTGGACGCTAATGCTTTGAATAAGTTGAAAAACCTAGATGTTTTGGTAATCAATGCACTTCGGTACGAGCCGCATCATTCCCATTTTAACATAGATGAAGCGTTGGAAATTGTAAATATTTTGTCACCCAAAAAAACCTATTTTACGCATATAAGTCACCATTTAGGTTTTCACAAAGAGGTTGAAGCGTCTTTGCCCGACGGTGTTTTTTTAGCCTACGACACCCTAACAATTGAATTGTAATTAGTTGCCAAAAATCCCAACAGATGAAAACGAAAATTCTTTCTTATTCTTTAATATTCACAGCCTTGTTAGCCCTTTTTTTATACGTCAATAATTCTAATATTTACAAATATCAATCCAACCAAATCAATACTAAAAGTGTTAAAATTTTAAAACTTCAAGATTCTATTTTACGTCTTTTGGAAGAAAACACCAAGGCTGCATATTTTTCATTGTCCAAAAACCAGCGTGCAGCCAAACAACACTCTTATTCTGTAACTGAAATTGAAACCAGTATTGAAATGGCGCTCAATGAGTTGAGCCAAACAAGTCAATGGAACAATTCATTTTCCTTTCCATCTCATCCCAGCAATTGGGTAGTTAATACGTTTTCAATTATAAACCATCAATGGTTGATTGTGGAAGTTAGTGATGGCGAACAATGGGGAGAGTTGCTTCTTGACTATAAAATGATTTCTGATAAAAAGGTAAAATTCAAAGGGATATCCTCGTTGTTTTACGAAACAAATTAGAGTCTTTTTGATAACCAATCCGATAAGGAATAAAAGTTTTTTGGAGATACTCCATGTCCAATGGGGAAAGTTTCAAAGACATGCTTAACTCCTTTTGATTTTAGATAATCAGGAGTTTGTTTTGCCCATTCAAACAACACGACTTGATCCATGGTTCCATGAGAACAGTAAAAGTCGAGATGTTCGTATTCTGATTTTTTTTCTTCAATAATGTTCTCATTCACATAACCACTCATAGCAATTACATTTTTAACTTTTTCAGGATAAGTTAGTGCGATTCCGTAACTCAAAATAGCACCTTGACTGAACCCCATTAAGGTGACGTTATTGGCGTTTGTTTGGTATTTCTCAACGATTTCATCAATCAAAGAAGCAATACGGTCTCGTGCCTCAATAGCTTGATGGTCGTCCGACCATTTTCCACGAACTTCATCAAAATAGATACTATACCAAGCAAATCCAGTGGGCTGAATTGAGTAGGGGGCTCTTATTGAAACAACTAGAGCCTTTTCGGGTAGCGAGTCCGCAAATGAAAACAAATCGTCTTCATTGCTACCATAACCATGCAATAATAAAATAAGCGGAGGTTGTTTTGTAGGTTTTTTGGGATGTCGAACTCGATGCTCTAGGGAGAGTGCTATCATGTTATTTTTTCAAAGAAACCAATCCTTTTGAGACAATTCCTAAAGCGCTTCCACTCATAGGATATCCTAAGAAAGCACTATTTTTGGAAGTAGATACAATATCTTTTCGTTCAAAGGGAACGGGCTTGTGTGTAGTAAACAAACTTATTTCTGCAAGGGCACCAACTTCAATCGGATGGTCTTCGATACCAAAGCGATCTTTCCCTTTGGTCAATAGGGTAATTGTTTCGTCCAACGAAAAATGATTCATCAATGCCCCAAAAGCTGATTCTAGACCGATGGTTCCGTGTTCAGCATGGTCAATTTCCATTTTTTTATGATCCACATCAATTGGACAGTGATCCGAAGTGACAAAATCAATAGTACCGCTTTTTACGCCTTTCAAAAGGGCTATTCTGTCTTTTTCTGTTCTCAATGGAGGCAACACTTTGTATCGCGTGTCAAAAGCGCTTAATTGGTTCTCAGTAAAGCACAAATTATGAACAGCTACGCTACAAGTTACGTTGAGTCCCTTTTTTTTGGCTTCTTTTATTAGGGCAATTGATTTATGTGTCGAAATGGTGGGAATGTGCAATTTGCCTCCTGTATATTCCAACAGTGATAGATCTCTTGCCACTTGAAGCTCTTCGGCTAGTGAAGGGATTCCTTGAACTCCCAATTGTGTGCTTAATACACCCTCGTTAATGATCCCTCCACGAGCAATATCGCTGTTTTGAGGAAATGCAACAACCAATCCGTCTATGTGCTGACAGTATTGAAGCGCAATTTTGAACAAGTTTGGGTCTTTAATATCATTCTTAAAGTTTCCAAAGCCGATAGCTCCTGCATTTTTGAGGTCATAGAGTTCAGCAAGTTGATTGCTGTCTTCAGCTTGGGTCAAATTTCCAATGGGATGAAGATAAGTAGCTTTCTTTTTAGATTCTGAAATTACATGGGCAACAATAGCGTGATTATCGAGCTTGGGATGTGTGTTGGAATTCAGAGCAATTCGAGTAAATCCACTTTTTGCAGCGGTTTCCAAGCCGTTAGAAAGTGTTTCACGCTCTTCCAATCCAGGCTCTCCAAAACTAACACTGCTATCAAACCAACCTCTAGAAACACACAGGTTATTGTGGTTGATTACAGTAGCATTTTTAGCAGTTAGCAGGTTGCCAATGTTGGTAATTTTTCCGTTGGTAATTAAAATATCTTTTTTTGTGCCATTGAAAGTACTTTTGGCATCTATGACTTGAGCAGCTTTTATGAGTATGGTCATCGAAACTCGAATATCTAAGTCAACATTTTTAGTCAAATGTTGCGCAAAGATACATATTTGATTTTGAATATGGGTTTTAAACTCTTTAAAATGACTCAAACACTCCCAATCCAAACAAAGCAAAGTCGTATTTTACAGGATCCGAAGGATCCATTTTCCTCAAAGCATTGTCAAGTTCAACCACTGCTTTGTGGTCGTTTTGTTTTCGTTTTAACAAACCTAAAGACCGAGCTACATTGCCTGTGTGGACGTCGAGTGGGCAGGATAGTTGTGCCGGTTGAAGACGTTTCCACAATCCAAAATCAACGCCATTTTGGTCGTTTCTTACCATCCAACGCAAAAACATATGAATTCGTTTGGCGGCCGATCCTTTGTAAGGGTCTGCGAGGTGTTTCTGTGTTCTTTTGGGGTGGGGAATTTCAAAAAAAACTTGTTTTAGACGGTGAATACCTCCATGTAATGAAGATTCGTTATGAAATTCATTAAAAATACCTTCCAGTCCGTTGTAGTTTTTATACAGGTGTTTCAGTCCTTTTACAAAAAAACGAAAATCAATGGGGCTGAAAGTTCTATGAACAATTCCTTCGAGTGCCTCAATTTCTTGATCGCTAGCATTATTGATAAAATCAAATGGAGCATCTTCCAATTCTTTCATCATATTGTTGGCACTTTTTATGATGCTTTTTCTGTTGCCCCAAGCAATCGTAGCAGCTAAAAAACCAGCAATCTCAATATCTTCTTTCCGTGAAAATCGATGGGGTATCTGAATAGGGTCGGAGGCAATGAATTGAGGGTGGTTGTATTGTAGCGCTTTTTGATCTAAAAAGTCTTTGAGTTCATTACGATTCATTGCTCCAATGTCCATCAATCATCGTGATTTTTCGATCTGCTCTATCTGCTAATTTTGGATTGTGAGTCACAATAATTACAGTAAGACCCAACCGATCTCTAAGATCGAAAAACAAATTGTGTAGTGTCTCAGCAGATTCTGAGTCCAAGTTACCACTAGGTTCATCGGCAAATAATAAAGAAGGTTTATTAATTAGTGCTCTTGCAACAGCTACACGTTGTTGTTCGCCTCCAGAAAGCTCTCCAGGTTTATGATGAATTCTATTTTCGAGACCTAACAAGGAAAGCAACTCCAATGCTTCCTTTTCAATATTTCGATTTGCATTTCCCTGAATATATCCGGGAATACAAACATTTTCTAGAGCTGTAAATTCAGGGAGTAATTGATGGAACTGAAAAATAAATCCAATTTCCTCGTTGCGAAACCGAGCCATTTGTTTGTCAGAAAGCTGGGTAATATCGGTGCCATTCAAAACAATACTAGTATTTGAGGATGTATCTGGGGTGTCTAGTGTGCTTAAAATATGCAGCAAGGTAGTTTTTCCAGCTCCAGAAGGTCCCACAATAGCAACGATTTCTCCTTTTTTAACAGATAGTGAAAGATCTTTGATAACATTCAAAGAACCGTAGCTTTTTACAATATGACTAGCATCAATCATGAGGATAAAAATAACCCTTTTTTTATTGAAATCCACAAACTTTACCTCCGTTTTTAAAGAGATAAAATAGAAGTAGTTTCTGAATACATTTCCATCTATTTTGCTTTTATTTGTATAAAATTAAGTTCAATTTTTATGGAGAAAATTACATTTGCAGGGGGCTGTTTTTGGTGTACAGAGGCAATTTTTGGTCGTGTGAACGGTGTTCGTAAAGTGGTTTCTGGCTATATCGGTGGAACCATTAAAAACCCTTGTTACAGAGAGGTTTGTACAGGAAAAACGGGGCATGCCGAGTGTGTTCAAATTGATTTTGATCCTTCCAAAGTAACCTTTGAAATGTTGCTTGAAATCTTTTTTGCAACTCACGATCCTACAACTTTAAACCGCCAGGGGGGCGATGTAGGTTCTCAGTATCGTTCGGGAGTGTTTTACCACACCGAAAGCCAGCGGAAACTTACAGAAGCCTTTGTAGAGCGATTGAATGCATCATCTGCATTTGACGCTCCAGTAGTAACCGAAGTGACACAAGCAACTCCTTTTTACGAAGCAGAAGTAGAGCATCATGAGTATTATGATTTGAATAAAAACCAACCCTATTGTAGTGCTGTTATTTCTCCAAAAATTAAGAAGTTCCTTCAAAATTTTTCTGAACAACTTAAAAAGTAAGGATTGATTAGTTATTACTTAATAAACATTTTTTAAAATGTAAGGAGGTTTTCGAATTAATCCAAAAACCTTTTAAAACCAAGTCGTGAGAGCATCTTTTTTTCGAAATTCCAAAAAAAAGTGAATTGACAAAAAATAAATCCGAATACAATTAAAAGCACTTGATACAGAGGGAAAATAATTAAAATCCGTAAAGGCCAATACAACCAGAGACTAACAGATTCTTTAGTGATTCCCATATACTCAACTACCGGAGCAGCAAGTTTAGCTGCTGTACTACCCGTAATTCCAAAGACAATAAAAATGATAATTGCTTGAAAATTGGAGGTTATTCCCCAACGTTCTTTTAATTTTTTCATTTTATTTAGGATAATATAGTAGCAATTTGTTCCGCTAATTCTGTCCCAATACGATCTTGTGCTTCCCCCGTAGCAGCACCGATGTGGGGGGTCAATGATATGTTTGGATGCATGAGCAATTTCAATTCTGGTTTGGGTTCGTTTTCAAAGGTGTCCAAAGCCGCAAAAGAAAGTTTACCACTATCAAGAGCTTCTACCAAAGCTACTTCGTCAATCACACCCCCTCGGGCAGCATTAATGAGTCCTGCACCTTGTTTCATGCTATCGAATTCTTTTTGTCCAATCACGTAATTTTTTTGAGCTGGTACGTGTAAACTGATAAAATCAGAAGACTGAAGAACCTCTTCAAAAGATGTTATTTTAATAGAAAAATCAATTGTTCTCCCGTCATAAAAAGGAAGGGTTACGGTTGCTTCTTCCATGAACTTGTCATAAACAATTACTTTCATTCCCACTCCCAAAGCGATTTTTGCCGTTTCTTGACCAATACGACCAAAACCAATGATTCCCATGGTTTTTCCTCGTAGCTCAACGCCACCGCCGTATGCTTTTTTCAACTTTTTAAAATTGCTGTCTCCTTTCAAAGGCATGTTTCTGTTGGAATCGTGTAAAAAACGAACCGATCCGTACAGGTGAGCAAATACCAATTCTGCCACAGAAGATGAAGAAGCAGCTGGAGTGTTTATTACATGAAGTCCTTTTTCACGAGCATAATCAACATCAATATTGTCCATACCGACACCGCCACGACCAATGATTTTCAAACCGGGACAATTATCTATGAGGTCTTTTCTTACGGTAGTAGCACTTCGAACTAACAATACAACAATATTTTCAGCATTGATATGATCAATTAATTGCTCTTGCGCAACTGTGGTTGTACTTACGTTAAATCCGGATTGTGTTAAAGCATCAATTCCGCTTTGAGAAATACCGTCATTTGCTAAAATATTCATAGTGTGTTGTTGTTAAATGTATAATTATTTAAGAGTTTTTTTCGAGAGCTTGCATGATATCAACAAGAACTTGAACAGATTCGATTTTCATAGCATTGTAAATAGAGGCTCTGTATCCTCCTACCGAACGATGTCCGTTCAATCCATTAATGCCTCCTTCTTTACACAACGCATCAAAACGATCTTTGTGAGCAGCATCTGCAAGATTGAAAGTAACACTCATGGTACTTCGATCTTCAACAGCGGCAAATCCTTTGAAAAGCGGATTGCGGTCAATTTCCCCATAAATCAAGTGGGCTTTGGCAGTGTTCATTTTTTCAATGGCACTAATTCCGCCTAATTCTTTTAACCATTCAAGGGTTAGCATTGATGTGTAAACGGCAAAAACAGGAGGTGTATTAAACATACTCTCTTTGTCTGCCATTATTTGATAGTTAAGCATTGATGGAATGGCTCTTGTTACTTTTCCAAGCAGTTCTTCTTTAACAATGACTAAGGTCGTTCCGGCGGGTCCCATGTTTTTTTGAGCACCAGCGTAAATCAATCCAAATTTTGAAAAATCCATTTGTCTGGAAAAAATATCAGAACTCATGTCAGCAGCCAAAGGAACGTTTGTAACTGGCAATTCTTTAATCTGAGTACCGAAAATGGTATTGTTGGTAGTAATGTGAAAGTAGTCGGCGTCCGAGGGAACCCTATAGTTTTTTGGAATGTAATTAAAGTTAGCATCTTTGGAAGAAGCAACTTCGACAACTTCACCAAACAATTTGGCTTCTTTAATTGCTTTTTCCGACCAAGTTCCTGTGTTAAGATAAGCTGCTTTGTTTTCCAATAAGTTATAGGCTACCATTAAAAACTGCATGCTGGCTCCACCTTGTAAAAACATGGCCTTATACCCTTTGTTTTCAAGCCCTAACAATTCCAATGCAAGCGAGGTTGCGTTTTCCATAACCGAAATAAAATCTTTACTACGGTGGGAAATTTCAACCAAGGACAAATCAAGATTGTTAAAATTCACAACGGCTTCTGAAGCTTTCTTTAATACTTCTTGAGGTAAAATGCTTGGTCCAGCACTAAAATTATGTTTTTTCATGCAGCTAAATTTTTGAAGTTACAAAGAAACAAAATCAATGAATACAAATGCTTTTTTTTATTAAAAATTATTAAATACCCAACAAAAACTGAACGGTGTCTTCTTGATCGGCATAATCATTTAGTTTGGGACTTTGTGCTTTTCCAAATGATATGGCAGACAATGTTTTGTCCTTAGACACAATACATTGAATGGCGTTTTGATTGGATGCAAGGGTGTTTGTTACGCTATCGACATCCGAGTAGTGTTCATAAAACACTGTAGCCAATGGAGAACAGAGTTGTTTGTCTTCTTTCAGTATTATAAATCCGTTATCCAATAATTTAAATTCACTCATCAAATACACCGCTTTGTTATAATCGTAATTATTAGCGTATTTGGAGTAATTAATTATATTGCTGAAAGAAAAAATTGCGTTAAAAAACAGATCAAAATTATAATTTTCAGGCACATACAACTTGGAAACACTTCGACAACCCAGACCAAAATAATCAAATATATCACTTCCCAACGCTTTCAAATCCTCTTCGGATTCATTTCCTGATAGCACCGCCACCGAATTTCGATTGCTGCGTATGATGTTGGGGTAAGCATCAAAATAATGATGAAAGTAGCGGGCAGAATTGTTGCTTCCTGTAGCAATAGCCGCATCAAAATTTTCTAATTTTGAATCTGTAAACGTTATGTAATCCTCAAAAGAGGGTTCGATTTCGATAAGTACATCACATAACAAAGGAAGGAGTATAGCGTCGTTTGATGATAGCTTAATCAAAGCGCGATGTCCGCAAATCAAAACACACAATAAGTCGTGTAAACCAACCAAAGGAATGTTTCCCGCCATGATAAGACCTACTGTCTTTGAAACTTTTGTGTCAATTGAATAGGGCAGAAGCCACTCGTTTATATTTTTTTCAGTTAAAAGGTTTCCCCAAGCGCCTAAAGCTCTATGAACTTCTTTTTCAATAAACCATCCATTGTGATGTTTTAATGACGGTATGACTGCTTTAAGATGGTCAATTGCTTTTGAATCGTTTTGGGTGGAAGAAGCCTGTTGAAGGTTTCTCAATACATTTCCTAATTCGATAAATGAGCTTATGCGTTTTTTAAATACAATCATAAATTTGTTTAGGAAGGGTTTAGGCTTTATTTTTGCCCAAAATTAATGAATTTTTTCACATGGCTATTATCATAACTGACGAATGCATTAACTGTGGAGCTTGCGAGCCGGAATGTCCTAATACTGCTATCTATGAAGGAGCGTATGATTGGAAGTTTTCGGAAGGCACGAGTCTTTCCGGTGATGTTGTGTTGCCCAACGGAAAACAGGTGAATGCTGACGATGTTCAGGAACCGATATCTGATGAACTCTATTATATTGTTCCAGACAAATGTACGGAGTGCAAAGGCTTTCATGACGAGCCCCAATGTGCCGCTGTATGTCCTGTAGATTGCTGCGTCCCTGATGATGAGCATGTAGAAACTGAAGAAGCGCTTTTGGGAAAACAACGCTTTATGCATCCTGAAGATTAAGAAAGTTTATTCATAAAAAAAGCCCAAACATTTGATTGGGCTTTTTGCATTTTAGACGTTGTGTCTACTAAAATTGGTATCGTAAAGCTACGTTATAAACCGTACCCAATTGACCCAATTGTTGTACTTCAGAAGAGTACACAAATCGACTTCCCGCTTGAGCAGTTCCTGTTGACGCTTTGGTCACATCAGGGTATACATCAAACAAGTTGTTAATAATACCTGTCAAACTTAGGTTTCTAGTAATGTTATAAGAAGCACTGATATCTGTAGCAATTTTTGAAGCTAAGGTTTGATCGAAAGATGCTCCGTTTGGAGAAGTAATTGTTACTTCACCGAAAGCAGTATTGTACAAACCTAAATCCCAGTTTTTACAGTTGTAATCCAATCCTAAGATCACTTTGGATCTTGGACGAGCATTGGTAATCAATCCTTTTTCTATACGAGCAAAGATGTCATATCCGTTTTCTGCTAATGCATCAGGAGTGTTAATAGAAGCAATAGTCGTTTTGTTAAAGTTGGCAGCCAAGCTTGCGTCTAACGTACCGTTTCCTAACTCAATGTTTCTATAATTCATTACAAAGTCAACACCTGTAGTTTTGGTATCTCCTGCATTGATGAAAAACTGTACAGCAACGACACCGTTATCCTCAAGAATTTGCTCAACAGGGTTTGTTGTCGTATTATCATCATCAGAACCAATTTGAGATGAGAACAATACCCGATCGTTTACATTGATTTGATAAAAGTCTAAAGAAGCAGAGAAATTGCTATTGTGTTTGTAAGTCAACCCAAAAGAAGTGTTTTTTGAAGTTTCTGCAAACAAATTAGGAACTCCCAATGCTTCTACTGCCGCATTGTTATTTGCTAAGGTTCCTTGAAGCAATGGCTCAGGAGAACTAGCAACAATAATATATTGACTGTTTGTCAAGTGACGTTGGTGAAGTGTTGGTGCTCTAAAACCGGTGCTATGAGAAGCTCTAAAAACGCCACTTTCACCAAGTTTCAAACGACCCGCAGCTTTCCAAGAAAAGTTGCTTCCAAAATCAGAGAAATTTTCATTTCGTCCAGCAAGACTTACCAATAAGGCTTCCGAAAGATCCAAGTCAACACCCGCATATACAGCAAAATTGTCTCGATTCCACTCACCAGCTTCAGCAGGTTTGATTCCAGCAAACGAATCGGAACCAGCTCCGTAATACGATAAAGGGTCTCCTTCTATAGCCTCGAAATATTCCGTTTTGTTTTCAAACCCAAAAGAAGCACTCACAACATCATTATACACTTTTGAAAAATCCAAGTTAGTAATCACGTTGCTAAGGCTATATCCACCTGGGTGGAATGTGCGAGGGGAAGTTCCGTTAGCATCTAAATAATCACGGTTTACAGAATTGTTTACTGTGTAACTTACACTGTTTTTACCATAAGTAATACTAGCGTCTGCATCCCATCCACCTGCTTTGAATTTCAATCCAAGAACATTGATGTTATCATCAATCTCTGTTTCAAATGTAGGTTGGTACCCATTGAAATTGTCAGAAGGCGTAATAAAGTCAGCATCTGCAACATCACGTCTCCAGTAGGGAGCTCTGTAGTAAGCAAAACTTCTACCTGAACGCATTGTCAATCCATGAAATGAATACAACTCCATATTGTCACCAATAGGGTGCGCCATGTTTACAAACAAATCGCTCTTAGTGATATCGGGCTGACCTACATGCATTCCCAAATCAGGGTTTGCTTTGGCCCAGTCGATTTCGTTTTGACGAGCATCGTCTGGTAAATCAGCGATTCCGGGAGTTCCTGCTCTGTTAGTAAGCTTTTGATCCGAATATCCCAAAGTTAAATTCACATATCCGCCATCACCAAATGCCATTGAAGTATTGTAATCTGCAGCAAAATTAAAACCGTCTCCTTGCGAAGTGATTCCTGACTTTACATTGAATGTTGAATACTCAGCATTTTTTTTCAGCACCATGTTGATAACACCTGCAATGGCATCAGAACCGTATTGTGCAGAAGCTCCATCTCTAAGAATCTCAACACGCTCAATAGCAGCTGTTGGAATACTCTTCAAGTCAACACCTACTTCTCCTTTACCAGGAGTTCGGTTCAAAAATACTTGCGCACTCTGATTCTTACGTTTTCCGTTAATTAAAACCAATGTTCTACTTGGACCCAATCCACGCAAGTCTGCTGGATCGTAATGTGCAGTAGCATCTGAAATGGCTTGGTTTTGCGCATTAAACGAAGGAACTTTAAAGGTTAACATCGCTTCGATGTTGTTTTGCCCCCCGCTAGTTAGCTCTTCAAAGCTAATGTTGTCAATGGGAGAAGCTGAGTCAAGAATGGTTCTTGGCTTTGAGCGGTTACCCGTTAAAACAATCTCATCGAGTTTTTCACCCTCTGAAAGTGTTACGTTCATTGTTGCTCCATTTACAGCTTGCTCTACCGTACCGTATCCAACATAGCTGAATACAAGCGTGGCATTGCTGCTTACTGAAATCGAATAGTTACCATCGAAATCAGAAGCGGTTCCGTTGGTTGTGCCTTTTTCGACCACATTTACCCATGGAATTGGGTTTCCACTAGCATCTGACACCGTACCTGACACCCCTTGTTGGGCATAGATAAATGTCGCTCCTAATAAAAATAGCATTGAAATTTTTAATTTCATCATAGTTGTTTAGTTTGATTAATATTTACGAATATATTAAAATTATACATAGTAAATAAATATTTAGTTGTTTCTAATGAATTTAAAATGAAATAATAGATAGTATATTTGCAAAAAAAAATAGCACATGAAAGCAGGAATCGTAGGACTTCCCAATGTTGGAAAATCAACATTATTTAATTGTTTATCCAACGCCAAAGCACAAAGCGCTAATTTCCCTTTTTGTACCATTGAACCCAATGTAGGAGTTGTTAATGTTCCTGATCCTCGAATTCAAGTTTTAGAACAATTGGTGAATCCTGAAAAAGTGGTTCCCGCAACTGTTGAAATTGTTGATATTGCGGGATTGGTTAAAGGCGCTAGCAAAGGGGAGGGATTGGGCAATCAGTTTTTAGGAAACATCCGAGAAACCGATGCCATTTTGCACGTCCTTCGCTGTTTTGACAACGATAACATCGTTCATGTTGACAATTCTGTAAATCCAGTGCGTGATAAAGAAACGATTGATATCGAATTGCAGCTCAAAGATTTGGAAGCAGTTGAAAAGAAAATCGACAAAACCAAGCGGGCTGCCAAAACTGGAAACAAAGATGCTCAAAAAGAATTGGCTGTATTGGAAAAACTCCAAGAAGGCCTTGAAGCCGCTGTTTCGGTTCGTGCTATTGAATTTTCTAATGATGACAGAGAGGTATATGTAAAACCTTTACAACTCATTACCGACAAGCCCGTTTTGTATGTCTGTAATGTTGATGAAAGTTCAGCTGTTTCTGGAAACGATTATGTAGATCAAGTTAAACAAGCTGTAGCAAACGAGCAAGCCGATGTATTGGTATTGGCTGTAGGAACAGAAGCCGATATTACTGAACTTGAGGACTACGAAGAACGAAAACTGTTTTTAGAAGACATCGGATTGGAAGAGGCGGGAGCTTCCAAGCTCATTCGCGCAGCCTATGCGCTGCTCAATTTACAAACGTATTTTACCGCTGGAGAAAAAGAAGTCCGAGCATGGACCATTCCTGTTGGTGCCACAGCGCCTCAAGCTGCGGGAGTCATTCATACTGATTTTGAAAAAGGATTCATTCGTGCCGAAGTGATTGCCTTTACTGATTATGAAACTTACCAGTCGGAAGCCAAAGTCAAAGATGCTGGAAAAATGCGGGTCGAAGGAAAGGAATACATCGTTAAAGACGGCGATGTGATGCACTTTCGTTTCAATGTGTAAGACATCCGGATTTTTTTACTGTTGCAAGGATTTTTTAATTGCTTTGAATTCCTACTTTGTAATATAATTGCTCATAAGAACCGTTTCGGCTTAAATTAGCCGTACTTTTGCAGTCAAGAAAATGACACTAAACAATTAGATGGTCATTTGCCAAACCATTTTATATGTCATTTACTTCATTAGGGCTTTCTGATGCGTTACTAAAAGCAATCAGTAAACAAGGATATACCGAGCCCACTCCCATTCAACAAAAAGCCATTCCTGTAGTTTTGGAAGGACACGATATACTCGCTTCTGCCCAAACAGGAACCGGTAAAACTGCAGGGTTTACCCTACCAATGCTTCATAAGCTTTCGCAAAATCAAGTGGCAAAACACCGTCCTATTCGGGCGTTGGTACTAACACCCACTCGTGAGCTGGCTGCCCAAGTCCATGCCAATATTAAAACATACAGTCAGTTTTTGGACATCCGATCTACGGTTATTTTTGGAGGCGTGAACCAAAACCCTCAAATAGCCACCCTCCAACGAGGTGTGGATATTTTGGTAGCCACCCCAGGGCGTTTGATAGATTTGGAAAGTCAAAGGGCTCTGTCGCTCTCAAAAGTGGAATTTTTCGTATTGGATGAAGCCGATAGAATGCTTGATATGGGATTTTTAAGAGACATTGAACGCATTATGAAGCTCATTCCAAAGAATCGCCAAAACTTGATGTTTTCGGCCACTTTTTCGAAGGAAATTAAAAAATTGGCACACGGTATTTTGAATCACCCTGTGCAAGTAGAAGCAACTCCCGAAAATTCTACAGTAGAAAGTATCAATCAAAAAGTGTATCGCGTTGCTAAAGGACTCAAAACGGGTTTGATTATAAAACTTATCCTCGAAGGAGGCTGGCAACAAGTGTTGGTTTTTACACGAACCAAGCACGGCGCCAACAATCTGTGCAAAAAGATGGTTAGCGCTGGGATTTCGGCTGCTGCCATACACGGAAACAAAAGCCAAGGTGCTCGCACCAAAGCTTTGGCTGGATTTAAAAGTGGAGAAGTTCAAGTGATGGTTGCTACAGATATTGCTGCAAGAGGTTTGGACATTCCTTTGTTGCCTCATGTAGTGAACTATGAATTGCCCAATATTTCGGAAGATTATGTACATCGAATTGGAAGAACGGGTAGAGCAGGGGCGAGCGGAGAAGCCATTTCACTTGTTTGTGGCGAAGAAAGAGAATATTTAAAATCCATTGAGAAGTTGGTAGGCTTACAACTTCCTGTGGAAATTATTGAAGGTTTTGAACCCGATCCCAATGCACCGAGTTCCCCCCCAAAAAAGAAACAACGAAATACTAGAAACTCCAACCCTAAGGGTGGAGGAAGACAAAATGGGTCATCGGGAAACAAATCCAATCGCAATAAAAACCGAAACCGTCGGTCCAATAACAATTCCCGTTAATGAGTTCACAGCCCAACAATCCATTGCATGGCGTAACTCTTGAACAAATACTTGTTGCATTGGTTGACAATTACGGTTGGGATGCCTTGGGCACTAAAATCGCCATTCGATGCTTTACGCACGATCCTTCGATAGCCTCCAGTTTGAAGTTTTTGCGACGCACTCCTTGGGCTCGTACCAAAGTAGAGTCGCTCTATGTTCAGCTATTGAAAAAGCAATAAGGGGTTTTTATTTGTCTGACCAAATGGCAAGTTCATTTCCTGCGGGATCTATAAAATGAAAACGTCGCCCTCCAGGAAAAGAAAAGATAGCTTTTGAAATGATTCCGTTTGACTTAATAATTTTAGATTGTATTTCTTGAAGATTTTCATGATACAAAACAATCAATACTCCATTTGTGATTTTGCCATCGTATTTTTCAAACCCACCCTCGATTCCGCTTTCCGTAAAAGAGGTATAAGTAGGACCGTAATCGGTAAACACCCAGCCAAAAGCCTTGCTGTAAAAATCTTTAACAGATTCCAAATTCGAAGCCTTAAACTCTATATAGTCAATTCGATTGTTTTTCATTGAGTTAAAAAAAATAGTAAGTCACAGGATTACTTAATTTTGTATGTCCTATTTTTCTTTTAGTTCGAGCTTTTTTATGCGAGAACGAATAGCTCCTTCATTCCTGCCGAATATTTTAGTTAGTTTCGTTATGCCTTTGCCTTCGCAATAAAGTAATTCAAGTCGATTATCGTCTTCTTTTGTCCATGGTTTGTATAAGTTTCGATGTGTTTTTCTTTTTTCTTTCACAGCGTAACTCTTTTTATTACTCCGAATTTCCTTTGCTATTTCATTTATTTTATCTGCGAATTTCTCAATTGCTTTGTCAAATAAGATTATTTGATATCGTTCAAATTCATTTTTTCCTATTCGTTTGCTTTCAGATATTTGTAAATATTGAATACCCTCTCTAGATGTTTTTACATCCAAAAAATAAGTCCGATTTTCCGATTGAAAATGGGTGGAGAATGTTTTTTTTTCTTTCATCGATGTTTGCTTTTAATGTAATGGTGAGTATGTGGAGCGTAGCGACCGAATGGGAGCTATGATTTCATATACCTTGTTAGGTGCTGGCTATTCTATTTTCAATTCTTCAATCACTTTTTTGGGTGCTTCCTCTTGTGGGAAATGCCCAATCTCTTTCAATTTAATCACTTTTGGTTTATTCCAATGCTCAACCCAATAATTGAGTTCTTGTTCTCTAAAGGCAATGTCTTTCATTCCCCAAATTATAGTTGTGGGAATAGAATTTATTTTCTCTCTTTGTTGCCAAAGGTTATTTAACCATTTGCTCGAACCAATAATTTGTTTTGGAAAAACATAACATCCTTTTCTGTCTTTTTTCGTTTCAAGGTGTTTGTAATAGTGTTTATGAACTTTCTTTTTCAACTTTTTTTTATCTCCAACAGCTTTTTTTACCACCATTTTCCCAAAAATATTGAAATTCTTAATCATAAATCTTCCGAAACCACCACCCATCATTTTACTAAATTTTTGATAGTATGGGTCATTCTCTACCGACCACATCCAAGTATTTAATATGACTAATTTCTTGATTTTTTCGGGGTGTTTTATTGCGTATGAGAGTCCAATGGGACCACCCCAATCATTCAATACCAAAGTAATATTATCGAGATTTAGACCATCCAAAAAAAGCTCAAGATTATTTGCTTGATTTTCCGGTAAATAATTCCAATTATATGGCTTATCGGAAAGTCCAAAGCCAATATGGTCTGGAACAATACATCTATGAGTTTTAGACATTTCTTTTACAATATTTCGAAATTCGAAAGACCAACTAGGATTTCCGTGAACCATAACAATAGGGTCCCCTTTGCCTTCGTCTATATAGTGCATATTACCCATTGGAAGTTGAAAATAATTACTTTCAAATGGATATTCTTCTCTGTCTAACCATTTAGGGGTTTGTGCTGATAAACTCATACTAATACTTGTTAAGATTAAAATTAAAGTGCATTTCATTTTGCTGTTTAATCTTTAGACGTTCAAGCAAACTAAAACGGTCGAGCATATTATTGGTCATCTATTGCTTCCCGCAGTATTTGCAGTATGGTATCTTCTAAATTCGAAGCCTTGCTATTGAGTGGATTTATTTTGTTAATGAGAGCAAATCGAATATCAAGGTTGCTTTCTGCATCCTTGGTTTTACTTAACCTCAGTCTCTCAATTTTTTCTTCAGAGTCTGGTTCTTCTTGCAGAAAATCATTTAGTTCAGCACATTGGTAGCATACGCCTTTTTTATTGATTAATGCACACCTCTTTTCGTATCGGATTTGTAACTCCTTCCGCCCCTCAAATAATAAGTGTTTTACTACGCCTTCTATTTTGTTTAAAACTCCAGCTATTTCCGTTCTTTTGAAATGATAAAATTCCTTTAATATCACAGCAATTTGCTGTTCTAAATTTAGGTTCTTTGCTATACAGGTAAAGCAATAATTAATATGTTCTGCTATTTCAAATCGTTGTTCGGTTTGACTTTGAAATGCACCAATTATTTTTTGTTGATATTTGGGTGTAGAAAGGGAAGCATCTTTGCACTTGTCCTGCACTTCAATTTTCCATCTGTTTTTTACTCGTTGATTGTCTTTTGCCAAATTGGTAGCAATAGCAAATACCCAAATCTTGAAAGAACTATTTCCTTGAAAAGTGTCAATCTTCTGCTTGACTTTTAAATAGGTGTCGTGTAGTAAATCTTTAGCATCTTCTCTGTTCGCTGAGAGACGATATAAGTAAGATTCAAGTTGCTCTTGAAAGGTTACAAATTCGGTTTCTATGTTTAGTTCTTTGGTTTGCATTGCTCTTGCTTGCACCTAACTATTGTGTATACACACCTTTGGTGTGTTTATTTCCGTTATATTTTTGTTTCTGTTCAACAATACTTGCCGTATGGGTATGTATTGTTGAACTTTTTGTTCTATAAAAATTACCCCAAGGGGCTTTATTTTTTGCAAGAGAATTTTTGATTTTGGAAGTACAAACTACAGCGTTTGTGAAACGCTCAAGACTCCTCATTCCTAGAATAGGGAAGGGGTTCGGTTTGTGTTGTGAAGTAGCACGGTTTTGTAGGTTGTTCATGTTGTAGAAAACGAATTGGGGTTGTTTCTAAATCAAAATTAGTAAAAAAAATTAAAAACGCGTAGTCCATCTTAATTCTACCCCTTTAAAGTCCAAAATTTCATAACAAACACCTGCATTGCAGGCGGGACCGCCTCGTCTTTCTCCAGCAAATAATGCGAATTTGTTTTTGGAGTTCATTTTATAATGAATTGTTGACCCAAACCATATTCTAGAACTGTCAGTAAAAAAACTGTCCGTACTCCATTCAGATAGCATGTTAACCACTATTTTTGACTTGATTTGTAGGGTAAGGTCACCCACGTAGTTTGTCATTGTTTGATTATCACGTTTGAATGCTTGCGAGTTGAATTCCAATCCAATACTTTGAAAATTTTCGGAACTTAACTTATGCAATAATGTAAATCCTGCCGAAAATCGATTTTCTTGCCCTTTAAGCGGGTCTTGGGCATAATCCAAAAACAATCCAACATCTGTATTTTCAGTAAATGAGGTGTTTAGTTCTGCAAACCATTCTTGATAATTGAACGTTATTGTTTCTCCATTTTTTGCTTTTGTATAGTTAAGTATTAGAGTGGTATTTAGATTGGGACTGTAAAAAGCTTCGATTTGAAATCCTGATTCATTACTAGGCTGCAAAACATGCGTAGTTCTGTTTAGCACCCTGTAGGAATGTTCTCTTACCAATGCAGGAGGTTCGTTGATTCCAGATCCCAATAAGAAATTACGGTAATCCTTTAACTCCAAACTTATGCCAAAAGAGGCAGCGCTAAAGTTCAAGCTACTGTATAATGCATGAGCCTTATCATTGTTCAATGAAGTTGCATAGGAAGAATAATAGGATAAGTTGGGAATAATAGTACCCGAAAGATTCCCCGAACCGTAATAAGATTCTTCTTGTTCGTTTTTAACACGAATACTTGAAAATCCAATATTTTGATTTAGCATTTTGAAGTCAGTACTAATAGCGGCTATCTCATCCGAACGACGCTCTTTGAAAGAACGGGTAGGAGGAAAAACACTGTTAAGCGCATAACCCCAAAGTGCTTTTATACGAAATCCTTTTCTTTTAAATCCAACTGAGGCACCTAAAAGATCTCTATAGAAATAATGTTTTCCTCTAAAACTCAAGTCTTCAAGAAGTGCACCCTGAATTTCATAACTTCGCAGAAGAATTCCACGTTCAAGAGTGCTGTTAAAATTTCCAACGCTAATGTCCCAATTCTTATTTTTATAATTGACTCCTAACCAAGATAGGTCAATATAATTTCGATCAGAATAGGGGCTTTGATAGATTTGCAAACCCACTACGGCTTTGATATTGTCCCACCGATAATTGAGTATTGGCTTGCTGTATGCAGCGTGAAAACTTTTTTCATTTTCATTGGGCAATTTGCCGTAGCTGTATTCCAACAAGTTGGATCCTGATAATTGCGCAATACCTTGATAACTCAACAAAGCAAAAAACAATAATGCCAACCTCATGCTATTGGTTTTTAGAAAGATGCTCGACCAGTACATGTTCAATTTCCTTTTCTTCTCCTTTAGCATATCCTTCGTGTCGGTAAACTATTTTGTTATCATCACTTACAACAAGGAGTGTGGGAATTTGATAAACATCCAAGTCATCATCGATTTGCTTGTCAGTGTCCATAAGTATGGTGCTTGAAATCCCAAGGGATTTAACCAATGGACGTACTTTGGCGATACTTCGCGGTCCGTCAACATTGATACTTAATAACGCAACCCCTTGTTCTTTGTATTTTTGATGCAATGCTTCAAGCTTGGGAATTGCTTTGAGACAGGGCTTGCACCAAGATGCCCAAAAATCAATTACAGTCAAATTTGCACCCTTTATGTTGTCATACGATTGAGCGTTGCCATCAATGTCATTGACATGAAAGGCTCTTATTTTTTGTCCGGATAATGTAGAACAGTAACAGGATACAAATAAAAATATATATACGAATCTCATATTATTTGTTTAAATAAATTTCTACTGTTTCCACAACAGCAGTTATCGAATTTGCCGCATTTTGAGTTCCTCTAAAACGAATTTTACCTGATTTATCTACCACCACCATACGATCGTAAGTTGTTTGGTAATCCGAAGCTGTAGCTGAAGCATTTAGCAGTAACGGAAAATTTACACCGGTAACCGATTGAAATGAATTAACGGATGCTGCATTCCCATTCCATTGATCCAACCCAATAATTGCAAAATTGGAGTTAGAGCCATACACATCGTCTATTTTGGTTTGAATTTGAGGGGCAGCAGCTTTGCAAGGAGGACAGCTGTTACCAAAAAAGAACATGACCAACACTTTGTCCTTAAAATCATTAAGCGCAACAGTATTGCCATTGGCGTCATTTAGACTAAAACTGGGTGCACTTTCTGCTGAGTCAGTACCCTCTTCTTTGTCCTCCATATTGTCAATTAGATCTTCATTGTTTGGAAGGTCTGGAGTGTCGTCAGAACCACAACCAGCAGCTAATAATACAATAGTTAAATAAAGTAAAAATGGAATGTGAATGTTGATTTTCATGAGGTAAGATGTTTTTAATTAAACGTATTTGTAACATAAAAAACACAACAATACCTCCAGGATGTATTATAAAATGTGATTATTGAGTAGGCACTTAACGAAACGAAACAAATCACACATTGATAACAAGACTTGAGGTTGCTGTTGGAAGTCTCGTATCAAGTATCATGCCGACTATACTTTTATTGTAAAAGACAAAAATCTCTTTTTTAAAATAAGATTTTTAGCTTTCAAGTCATAGAGTTAAACCGTCTAACTACTTAAAATTCTTTTTTACTCGATCCAATGTGCGTTGGTTATCCCTATCTTTGAGGGTGTTGCGTTTGTCGTAGAGTTTTTTTCCTTGGGCTAGCGAAATACGCAACTTGGCATAGCCTTTATCGTTAACAAACAAATTGAGAGGAACAATGGTAAGTCCAGCATTTTTGACTTGTTTCCATAATTTCTGCAGCTCTTTTTTGTTAAGCAACAATTTGCGTGTGGCTTTGGGGCGGTGGTTGTAGTGCGTTCCGTGACTGTATTCATCAACGGTCATATTGACTACAAAAAGCTCCCCAAGGTCATTAAACTCACAAAAACTTTCGGCAATAGAGGCCTTGCTCGCTCGTATCGACTTGATTTCGGTACCCGTCAATACAATGCCTGCTGTATACGTGTCTAGTAGATCGTATTCAAAACGTGCCCGTTTGTTTTTGATGTTAACTTGTTTGTTCACACCGCAAAGGTACTAACTATTCCTTTAGGGTTATACATCTTTGGGTGTTGCGTTTCGAAACACCAAGGCATCGTCAAAGGCATCGATCAAAATGTTTTTTTGGGAACTTATGTTTCCGCTGAGCAGTTCTTTGGATAGTGCATTCAACACATGGGTTTGCAATGCTCTTTTAACGGGTCGGGCTCCAAATTGCGGATCGAATCCTTTTTTTGCCAACCATTCAATCGCTTCGGGTGTGCTGTCCAATCCAATGTTTTGTTGCGATAAACGTGCTGCAATTTGTTGTATTTGCAATTGCACAATCTCAGCAATATCGTCCCTATTTAATGGAGAAAACATTACAATATCATCAATGCGATTGATAAACTCTGGGCGAATTGTAGTGCGCAGCAACTCTAATACTTTGGATTTGGATTGTTCGGCTGCTTCCTCAACGTCTTGAATATTTTCATACGTTTCTTGAATCAACTTACTTCCCAAGTTGCTGGTCATGATGATGATGGTATTTTTAAAATCGGCAACACGTCCTTTGTTATCAGTAAGGCGTCCTTCGTCCAATACCTGCAACAAAATATTGAAGGTGTCGGGATGAGCCTTTTCGATTTCATCAAGCAATACCACTGAGTAGGGGCGTCTTCTAACGGCTTCTGTGAGTTGTCCACCTTCGTCGTATCCTACATATCCGGGAGGTGCTCCAATCAATCGACTGACTGAATGGCGTTCTTGATATTCACTCATATCAATACGTGTCATGGCGTTTTCATCGTCAAACAACAAGGCCGCAACGGATTTAGCAAGCTCGGTTTTTCCAACCCCTGTGGTTCCCAAAAACAAAAAGCTTCCCGTGGGTCGGTTGGGATCTTGAAGCCCCGCACGACTTCTACGAACAGCGTCACATACCCGTTGAATGGCTTCGTCCTGCCCAACCATGCGCTTGTGGATTTCAGTTTCCAAGTTCAGCAACTTCTCACGGTCAGCCTGAAGCATTTTGGTGACAGGAATCCCTGTCCATTTGGCAACGACTTCGGCAATATCTTCATGAGTGACTTCTTCTTTGATAAGTGAATCTTTTTGTTGTTGCGAAACGAGTTGTTCGTTTAGTTGTTGAAGTTGTTCTTCAATGGATTTCATTTTTCCATATCGAATTTCAGCTACAACGCCGTAATCACCATCGCGTTCGGCACGTTCGGCATCGATTTTACATTGTTCCAACTCCGATTTGGCTTGTTGAATTTGATCAACCAATTCTTTTTCAGCATTCCACTTGGAAAAGAAAATGTTTCTTTCTTCTTTCAAGTCGCCCAGTTCGGCATTCAAACTTTTTAGTTTTTCAACGTCTTTTTCCCTTTTGATGGCTTCAATTTCAATTTCCAATTGCATGATTTTGCGATCCAATACATCCAATTCTTCGGGTTTGGAGTTCATTTCCATACGCAATTTAGAAGCAGCTTCGTCCATAAGATCAATGGCTTTGTCGGGCAAAAAACGATTGGAAATATAGCGTTGTGAAAGTTCAACAGCAGCAATTATAGCGCTGTCCTTGATGCGAACTTTGTGATGGGTTTCGTATTTTTCTTTGATACCTCGCAGAATGGAAATTGCACTTTCGGTATCGGGTTCATCAACCAATACTTTTTGAAAACGACGCTCCAAGGCTTTGTCTTTTTCAAAATATTTTTGGTATTCATTGAGCGTAGTGGCTCCAATGGCTCTGAGTTCGCCACGTGCAAGAGCGGGTTTTAAAATATTCGCAGCATCCATAGCGCCTTCACCGCCGCCAGCACCCACCAAGGTGTGGATTTCATCAATAAACAACACAATTTCTCCGCTACTGGATGTTACTTCTTTGATTACCGATTTGAGACGTTCTTCAAATTCTCCTTTGTATTTGGCTCCTGCAATGAGTGCTCCCATATCCAACGCATAAAGTTGTTTGTTTTTTAGGTTTTCTGGAACATCACCCTCTACAATTCGGTGTGCCAATCCTTCGGCAATGGCTGTTTTTCCTGTTCCAGGTTCTCCCACCAATATAGGGTTGTTTTTGGTACGTCGAGTAAGGATTTGCAGTATACGTCTGATTTCTTCATCGCGACCAATCACAGGATCCAAACGACCGTCATTGGCCAATTGGTTTAAGTTTTTCGCAAACCTTTCCAACGATTGATAGGTGTCTTCTGCGGTTTGTGAAGTCACACGAGCTCCCTTACGCAATTCATCTATGGCACTTAGGGTGTTTTTTTCGGTGACTCCTTGGTCCTTTAAAAATTGAGCAATGTTACTTTTGGATTTTAGAATAGCAACAAACAAATGTTCAATGGAAGCAAATTCATCCTTCATTTTTTGAGCGCTAATGAGTGCTTCATTGATGGTTTTACCAGTTTCTGGAGACATCGACAATTCGCCGCCAGAGACTTTGGATTTGCTTTGGAGTTCTTTTTCCAATACTTGTTTTAGCAAGGGTTCGTTGACGCCTAATTTTTTAAGTAAAAACGAAACTATATGTTCATCAACAGAAAGGATTCCTTGAAAAACATGTTCGTTTTCAATTTGCCCATGAGAGTGTTCTTGCGCAAACTGTTGTGCTTGTTGTAACGCCTCTTGGGCTTTTATTGTTAGTTTTTGTAGGTTCATAGTTGTAATTTTTGAATACCTTTGCTCAAGTTTAATACCGCTTTTAACAAACCGACATTTTGTCTTTATATTGAACTAATTTAATGTCAAGTTGTCTTATTATCAATACATTATGAGTATTTTAGGTTCGTTGTTTTCGTCTAAATCCGACAAAAATTCCACTGAAAATTGGAATACTTTGGAATCGTTGGATCATTGGAACCAACTTTTGGATCAATCGTTTCAAAATGCTGTGGTGGTTTTTAAACATTCTACACGCTGCTTTATCAGTCGTTCTGTGCTCAACAACTTTGAAGCAACGGGAATGAACGCTGGAACGCCTCAAACGTTTTATCTTCTTGACTTGTTGTCTTATCGTTCGGTTTCCGATGCAATTACTGAACACACCTTGGTGGAACATCAATCGCCACAAATTATCGTGCTTAAGGATGGTAAAACGGTTTTTACAGCTTCCCACGACGCCATTAGTTTTGACTCGGTTCTTGAGTTTCTTTAAAATTGTTAATTTATTTTTAATAACATTCGATGCCTTTATGTAGTTTTCGATTGCGTAGGGTATTGGGGTTAGTTATATTTGCCTTTTTAAAATGAACCATGGTAAGAGACGAGCAAATTTTTGAATTGATTGAGGCAGAACACCAACGCCAATTGAACGGTATTGAGTTGATTGCTTCTGAAAACTTTACAAGCCAACAAGTGATGGAGGCTGCAGGATCGGTATTGACAAACAAATACGCTGAAGGCTATCCTGGGAAACGGTATTACGGAGGTTGTGAAGTTGTAGATGAGGTGGAAACACTCGCCATTGAACGTGCCAAAGCATTGTTTGGAGCAGCATATGCAAATGTACAGCCCCACTCAGGGTCGCAAGCCAATACAGCTGTTTTTCATGCTTTGATCAAACCAGGTGATAAAATTTTAGGATTCGACCTTTCTCATGGTGGGCACTTGACACACGGATCGCCAGTCAATTTTTCCGGTCGTTTGTACAATCCTTCTTTTTATGGGGTTGATAAAGAAACAGGACGATTGGATTACGATGCTATTGAAGTTATTGCCGTCAAAGAACAACCCAAACTCATTATTGCTGGAGCTTCTGCCTATTCTAGAGATATAGATTTTAAACGATTTAGAGCCATTGCTGATAAGGTAGGTGCATTGTTACTTGCCGATATTTCCCATCCTTCGGGATTGATTGCCAAAGGGATTCTTAACGATCCTATTCCGCATTGTCATGTGGTAACAACTACCACTCATAAAACATTGCGCGGACCTCGAGGTGGGTTGATTTTAATGGGTGAAGATTTTGACAACCCTTTTGGAATTACATTAAAAAATGGAAAACTTCGCAAAATGTCTTCTTTATTAGACGGTGCTGTATTTCCAGGAAACCAAGGAGGTCCATTGGAACATATTATTGCTGCCAAAGCCATTGCTTTTGGAGAAGCGCTTAGCGATGATTTTTTACATTATATGTTACAAGTTCGCAAGAATGCTCAAGCCATGGCAAAAGCATTTGTGGAAAGAGGTTATAACCTGATTTCTGGTGGAACCGACAACCACATGATGCTTATTGATTTACGCAACAAAGATGTTTCAGGAAAAGACGCTGAGTTAGCACTAGTAAAAGCTGAAATTACTACCAACAAAAATATGGTTCCTTTTGATGATAAATCACCTTTTGTTACCTCAGGAATTCGTGTGGGAACGGCTGCAGTTACTACTAGAGGCTTGAAAGAAGCTGATATGGAAGCCATCGTTGCTCTCATTGATGAAGTGATTCAAAACCACACCGACGAAGCTGTATTGGAAAGTGTAGGGAATCGTGTTCATGCAATGATGAGTTCGCGCCCTTTGTTTGCTTATTAGTCAATCAATCTTCAAATTCAATGTGCTGATAAGCTCCCAAATCTGTGGAAGTTGTTCGTGCGGTGCCTAAAATATCCAAAGGCACTAAGCTCGATATGGCTCCATTGCCTTTACCAATAGCATCACTCTCTATTCCAATTCTAAAATCTAGGTTTTTAGGGTCTTTAAAGTCTGGAATTCCATTCAATGTTGCTTGAACATAGTTATTGGTGTTATCAAAAGAATAGAGGGGATCGTCTGTATGCATTCCCGATATATCGTTGAACTGTAACAGGGTGTGGCTTAACTGAAATTGAAAATCGACAGTTTCCAAAGGATCAAGTAGCCACTCTATATTTTGACTTCCCGTAATGATGCAATTTTGAAACGAAGCTTTTTCTAGTGGAGCTGTAAAATAACTCCCGTCTGCAAGCTTGAGGTAATTGTCTAGCCATACCGCTGGTTTGTCTCTAAAGTTTTGGTTCCAGTAATTAGCAAATGTACAATGTCGAAAGTCATAATTCCCTCCAATATTTCCATAAAAAACAGATTGTCCTGCATTTCCAAACACACTGTTTTCGGCATCTATATGACTGGTTTTTGCCCATAGTCCAAAGGCTTGACTGTTGTATATTTCTGTATTTTTTAGGGTTAGGGTAGGACTGCTTGATTCGTCATTATAATCACTCAAAATACCAACGGTAGCATTTTTTATAATGCAATGATTGAAGGAATGGGCAGTACTTCCTGCTGTTAACCAAATGGCCCCCCACTGTCCAGATAAGTTTTCGTAATTGGGCTCCAGTCGGTCTCCCTCAAAAATCACCTTATTTGTCAAATCATCCGGTTGGTTTCCTGGAAGACCTTGAACACTAACGGTTGAATTGTTAGCTGCTATAAGACCTGAGTTTTCATGGAAGTGAATGCGCGCTCCTGCTTCAAAAACCACTGTTTTGTTTGCGGGAACAGCGGCATATCCATAAACAACATAAGGTTTGTGATTTGTAAAAACAAGCTCGCTATCGTTCAAATAAAAACCTTCGATTCCAATTATGTTTCCATTGTCGTCAGTACCAAATTCTAGGAATTCATAAGTTCCATCGTTGTATTTTTCAGGATATAAAAAAACAGCATCTTGAACCAAGGTCACCAAGTCAACACTTTGAGTTCCTCCAATGTGATTGAAAACCAATTTGTCAGTGTAAAGAAATTGCGTTTGAGTAGTAGTAAAATCTTTAATATCAACGGTAGTTTCAATAAAAACGTACATACTGTCTTTGGCGAGAATTTCTAAGTTTTCAAAAGAATTTCCACTCATACCATCCACATTCAAACGGTATTTTGAGTCAGAGAGATTTAACGAAATGGAGGGAATGAAAAGGTTTTTATCGGAAGTGTTGAATACTTTTAGGGTATATGTACTCGATCCAATGTTACTGAATACGGTGTCTAAATAAATGGTGTCTTTACTAAACCGAAGTTCTCCTTGAGAGGGTTCAAAATCAAAGTCGGAACGGCACGAACTCCAACAGACGATGAGAGCAATCCAACCCATAACAATGATTTCTTTGTTGATAGACATAGGCATTTACAACGTATTTATTTTTTAAAAATTGCAACCTCAAACAGCTTGTCCCAGTTTTTCCCTGTCACAAAAAAAGTTTTACGAGTAGGGTGGAAAGCAATTCCGTTGAGAACATCCAACTTGGGGTGCTTTTTTACTTTTTGTTTCAAACCAGAAAAATCTACAACCCCTTCCACAGCTCCCGAAATAGGGTCTATGATGATTCCTACTTCTTTGTTAAACTGATAAGTATTTGCATAAATCTTTCCGTCAACCCATTCCAACTCATTAATATTTTTGATGACTTTATTATTGGTAACCGCCGTAATTTTACTCAGCTCGGATTGGTTGTCAGCATCCAAAATCCAAATATGTTCCGATCCATCAGACTTATAAAGTTGCTCGCCATCGTTGCACAAACCCCAACCTTCAAGGCTTTTAATGTATGAAAATGATTTTAGCAACTCAAAAGTGGATGGATCATACACAAATCCGATATTTTCTTTCCAAGTCAGTTGAAAGATTTGATCGTTTAGGATCGTAATTCCCTCGCCAAAATACGAGTTGTTTAGCGGTAATTTTTGAATAATTTCTCCGGTTGTAAAGTTAACCTTTCGCAATGAAGAAGCTCCGTATTGTCCTGTACTTTCGTAAAGTTCGCCTTTGTAAAATTCCAATCCTTGTGTATAAGCGTTGATATCGTGTGGAAAGGAATTGATTATTTTGTATCCATATAAAACGGGTTTTTTGGAAGCAAAAACGGTGATGTTTTTGGAAACTTCAATGGGCTTTCCGTTCACTTCAAAGGTTGCTTTGAGTAGATGATGACCCAATTGGTTTTCATTGAAAGTGATCTTATTTTCAGTAGTATTTTGATCGTTCAAACTAAAATTTAAGTTGTCAACAGCATATTGGGAAGGATTGTGAAGTTCCCAAGAAATTGAACTGCCCGCTTGAATGACTTTTGGAGCATCCATGAACTTAATGGAAAAATTTTTAGAAGATACCGATCCACAACTTGAGAGCAGCAATGTGTTGAAAAAAGCAGTCAATAATAATAATGAGAAAAAATTGGGTTTCATTTTGGTACAAATTAGAACGCTCTAAATTATTCATTTATTTAGGATAAAAAAAGTGAAAACTTAACGAATTCATAGTATATTTGCATTGGGCAAGTCCTATACAACCAGCTCCTGTTGAATCCCCCCAGGGCAGGAATGCAGCAAGGGTAGGCAGTCGTAGCGGTGTGATGTAGGTAGCTTGCCCTTTTTTTACTCTATATTTCTTCTATTTGACATCTATGATTGCTACTGAAACTGAAGTAATTTTGATTACTGGCGGTTCTTCTGGAATAGGAAAATCCATAGGTAATTTTTTGTTATCCAAAGGATACAAAGTTTACGGAACCAGTCGTACCCCACAAAAATATCCCGATGCATCATTTCCATTAGTAACCCTAGACGTTGCTCAAAAAGATCAAATTAACACTGTAGTGCAAGAAATTTATTCCAAAGAAGGTCGAATTGATGTGTTGATTAACAATGCGGGAATTGGCATTACGGGTCCTGTTGAGGAAACTCCCAACGAGGAAATCTTGAAAGCCTTTGCTGTCAATTTTTTTGGTCCGATTGATATGATCAAAGCCGTTTTGCCTTGTATGCGTAAACAACACAAGGGTTTGATTATCAACATTACCTCCATAGCTGGATACATTGGATTGCCTTACCGCGGGGTTTATTCAGCAACCAAAAGCGCTTTGGAAATAATTACAGAAAGTTTGCGAACCGAAACAAAAGATTTTGGGATTCGTATGGCCAACTTAGCACCGGGAGATTTTGCAACCGATATTGCCCAGCGCCGCTTTCATTCCCCTGTAATAAAAAAATCTCCCTATGAGCAATCCTATAAAAACACCCTTCAATTGATCAACAATCATGTTGATAAAGGATTGGACCCTATTAGAGTTGCCAAGGCTGTTTTTAAAATAATGAATCAACAGAATCCAAAAATTCATTACAAAACAGGCTCTTTTTTTCAAAAATTTTCAATACTATTGAAACGCATTTTACCCGATAGAATATTCGAACGATTGATTCTCAATCACCACAATTTATAATTAACATTTAAAAATCTTTTTATGAAATTTTTTATTGACACTGCCAATTTAGACCAAATCAAAGAAGCCCAAGCTTTGGGCGTATTGGATGGTGTTACGACCAATCCCTCACTAATGGCCAAAGAAGGCATCACTGGAAAAGAAAACATCTTAAAACATTATGTCGACATTTGCAATATTGTGGATGGTGATGTATCGGCAGAGGTCATTGCTACAGATTTTGACGGAATGGTAAAAGAAGGGGAGGCATTAGCGAAACTTCATCCACAAATCGTCGTTAAAATCCCTATGATTCAAGATGGAATTAAGGCGGTAAAATATTTTTCTGACAAAGGCATTCGTACAAACTGTACGCTTGTTTTTTCTTCCGGACAAGCTTTACTAGCTGCCAAAGCAGGCGCCACCTATGTTTCTCCTTTCATTGGACGATTGGATGATATTTCTACCGACGGATTGAATTTGATTGCTGAAATCAGAACAATTTATGATAATTATGCATTTGAAACACAAATTCTTGCAGCTTCAGTAAGACATACAATGCACGTGTTGGATTGTGCTAAAATAGGTTCGGATGTAATGACAGGGCCTTTAAGCTCCATTACAGGTCTATTAAAACACCCGCTTACGGATAGCGGTTTGAAACAATTTTTAGCCGATTACAACAAAGGAAATTAATTTTTTTTTTTTTTTACAATCTAAAAAGAGGCATAGTATCTATGCCTCTTTTTTAGTTATCCAAATAATGAGTTACATTGATAATGTTTGAAAATCCATCAACGATTTGGTGATTGGCATTGGTGAAAACAACTTTGTTTAAATTCGATAAAACCAGTTTTTTACTCAGATTTTCAAAGTCGTCGGTTTGATATTGACGCACATTGCTTCTAAATTTTGGAGAGGATAGTAAGGCTTGTTTCCAAGGTTTTTCTTCTTTATTGATATTGATTCCTACAAAAGAAATCGCTGGATATTTTTTAGACAAATTTCGAATTCGTGAAAACGTAGCCAGTTGGTGCGCATTTTGTTCGTAGGACCAAAAAAAGAAGACAGTAGGAAATTGATTTTGAACTTTGGAAAGCAGGAACTGTTTTCCCTGTGTGTCTTTCACCAACAGTTGAGGAAGTGAATTGTTGGGTTGTAATGCCATAATATTGCTAGCCAATTGTTGAATTTCATTTTGAATTTCTTCGCCAATCGATAAGGAATAAAACAATTTCAAAAAGGCATCATTGGGTGAAACAGCATGGTGATTCAATAGATAGTCGAAGGCGATATAACGAGCAATTTTGTCCTTAACGAACGAAGCATCGATTACTTTATTAATATAACGCAAGCGGTTTTGTTGGAACAAATTAACAGATGTGATGTTTGGTTTTTCTGAAATTACCTCATTGCTAGCACGTTTTAGGATGTAGCGCAGGTAGGGGCGAAAACTACTTAAATTTGGATCGTTCAAGTCCAATTTACTTCTGTAGCTGTAAAAGGTGTCATCCAAAGCATTGAGATGGTTGCAACCTGGATGTTTTCGATGCAATTCTAGGTATTGCTCCATTTTGGTGTAATAATTATAAAACACGGCAGCTTTAAGGATGGATTGGGAAAAGGTAGAAATATCATTGGATTGCGTCAATTCCTGCAACCTATCCAATTGAAAGGCGACCAGCGAATCTATATGACTTTTGAATACAGATGATGATTGCTGATAGTAGCGTTGTATAGTAGTATGGTCTGATTCAATTTTGAGAAAAAGATCGATTAAAAAATTGTTTTTTTCAGCCCCTTTTCCTGAGTAAACAAGAGATTCATCAAAGTCTAGGGTGTTAATACGCACCAAAAGACTATCGCCTTTTTCAAGTAAAACGTATTGAAATTCAGGTTTGTGAATGAAATTGTACAATCCACCCGATAACGAATCAATTTGTTTTAGAAAAGTGCCATCGGGTTGAATCGATATTGAATCAATCAGTAAAATATCGTCATACAGGAGCACATGTGAATCTGTGGGCTTTAGGATTTTTCCTCCAAAGTAAGTTGTCTTTTCAGAATCCAATCCACATCCAACCAAAACTAAACAATAAAAAAACTGTAAAAGTTTTTTCATATTTGAAATTTTAACAATTCAAATGTAACAATGTTGCATCACCTACAATGTTAAAGACACGTTAAAGTTAAGTAGGAAAACACAAGGCAAAATGAAGCATTTTTGTTACTTTTGCAAATGCAATATAAACTCAAAATAAGACGATTATGCTAAATGTTTCAAACCTATCCGTTCAATTTGGAAAACGGGTTTTGTTTGATGATGTCAATGTGACTTTTACCAAAGGAAACTGCTACGGAATCATTGGTGCTAACGGAGCTGGAAAATCAACATTTTTAAAAATTCTTTCTGGCCAATTAGAACCCAATTCAGGATCGATTCATTTAGAGCCTGAAAAGCGTATGTCGGTTTTTGAGCAAAACCACAACGCATACGATGAGCATACGGTTTTAGAAACCGTACTCATTGGAAACAAGCCTCTGTATAGAATCAAAAAAGAGATGGATGATATCTATGCAAAAGAAAATTTCTCGGATGCAGATGGAGATCGCGTAGGGGAGTTGCAGGTGCTTTTTGAAGAAATGAATGGATGGAATGCTGATAGTGAAGCCGCCACGATGCTTTCCAATCTTGAATTAAAAGAGGAGCTTCATTATGCATTGATGAGAGATTTGGATGGGAAACAAAAAGTACGTGTCTTATTGGCGCAGGCATTGTTTGGAAATCCTGATGTACTTATTATGGATGAGCCAACTAACGATTTGGATTTTGAAACCATTTCGTGGCTTGAAAAATTCTTGGCAAATTATGACAACACTGTAATTGTTGTGTCTCACGACAGACACTTTTTAGATGCAGTTTGTACACATATTTCGGATATCGATTTTGGAAAAATCAATCATTATTCTGGAAACTATACGTTTTGGTACGAATCCAGTCAATTGGCAGCGCGACAACGCGCTCAACAAAACAAAAAAGCCGAAGAAAAGAAAAAGGAATTGGAAGAGTTTATTGCCCGGTTTAGTGCAAACGTTGCAAAATCAAAGCAAGCGACCTCTCGTAAAAAAATGATTTCTAAGCTCAATATTTCCGATATAAAACCATCTTCTCGAAGGTATCCTGCGATTATTTTTGAACGCGAACGAGAAGCAGGAGATCAAATTCTTAATATTGAAGGGCTTTCTTCTCGTTTGGACGGAGATGTACTTTTTTCGGACGTACATATCAACTTGGCAAAAGGTGACAAAACCATCATTTATTCCAAAGATTCTAGAGCTTCTACTGCTTTTTATCAAATCATTATGGGTAATCAAGAACCCGACTCTGGAAAATTCGCTTGGGGAATTACGACTAACCAATCGTATTTGCCGCTTGACAACTCTCATTTTTTCAATAACGATCTGTCATTGATCGATTGGCTTAGACAATGGGCAAACAGCGAAGAAGAAAGGGAGGAAGTTTATATTCGTGGGTTTTTAGGAAAAATGATTTTTAGCGGTGAAGAGGCTTTTAAAACTTCCAATGTATTATCCGGTGGTGAAAAAGTACGCTGTATGCTATCTAAAATGATGATGGCCAAAGCCAATGTCGTATTGCTAGACGAACCTACCAATCACCTTGATTTGGAGTCAATTACTGCCTTTAACAATTCTTTGAAAAACTTTAAAGGAAATGTAATTCTTACAACACACGATCACGAATTTGCTCAAACAGTTGGAAATCGAATCATAGAGTTAACCCCCAAAGGAGCCATTGATCGGTATATGACTTTTGATGAGTATATGACCGATCCAAAAGTCAAAGAGCTTCGGGAGTCAATGTACTCTTAATAATCGTTTGCCTATATGTTAGGCATTCCAACAATCCTTGAAAACCCGATGATAAAAGCGCAAAATCATTAAACTATTGCTTAATATTTGAAAGAAGAGATTACATTATAAAGCTTCGATAATCGTTTTCGTTGTTTCGAATTCATCATCATGAACCCACACTTGTTGAAGTTGTGAGTGCGATCCAAAACCTGCCAATCGAGCCGATTCGGTTTCATCTTTAATTATGGGATGAATATCCTTAGACTCTAAAGCTTCAACGATTTTTAGGACGTCCATCATGTTTCCTGTGAAAACGAGTTTGAAATTGGGAGATGACATAGCGTTGTTTTTAAATAGTTAACGAAGTTGAGCACCAAAAGACTTTTCAAATTCTGACTGTATGCTGTTCATTACCTTGTCCACTTGTTTGTCGGTTAAGGTTTTGTTTTGATCTTGAAGTGTAAAACTCAATGCATACGATTTTTTGTTATCGGGTAAGTTTTTGCCTTCATAAACATCAAACAATGAAACACTTTTTAGAAGATTTCGCTCTGTTTTGTGTGCTGCATCGTATAAGTCTTTATAAGCAATTTCTTTGTCTAAAAGAAGTGCGAAATCTCGTCGAACAGCTGGGTTTTTAGGGATGTGTTTGAATTTTGTTTGGGAATGATTTAATGCTTCAATCACCACTTCCCATTGAATGTCGGCAAACAATATTTCTTGATCGATTCCTAAAGAATCCGTTAAGCGAGTAGTTACCAATCCCAATGAGGCAATAACTTTTTTGTTGAAAATAAAATCAATTCCTTCCGAAAAATCGGTTGAATTTGTAGGCTCCTCATTTATTCGAATTCCCAATCGTTCCATTAATGCCTCTACAATTCCTTTCAAATAAAAGAAATTGCTCTTACGATTTTCTTGAGTCCAAGTTTCTTTGGTTTGATTTCCAGTAATGGCCAAAACCAAATGCTTGTGTTCCGTATATCCATCGTCGTTTGAAAAATACGTTTTTCCAAATTCAAAGAACTTACAATCTTGTTGTTTTCGATTCAAATTATAGGCAATAGACGCCAATGCTTGAAACAACAAAGAAGAACGCATTACAGACAATTCATTACTCAAAGGATTGAGCATGGTTACCATTTGTTTTGTTTCTTTATTGTAATCAGGAGTGGTGAGTGAGTTGTTCATCATTTCAAAGAAACCTTGAGAAATCAATTGATCAGCCAATCGATTTTCAATTTGATGAAGGTTTATTTTATCAGAAAATATAAGCGAAATCGCTATTTTTTTTGAAAACTCAATATTGTTGTATCCATAAACTCGAAGGATTTCTTCTACCAAATCTGCTTCTCTGGTAACATCCACTCTATAGGAGGGAATAATAACACCGATACCGGATTCGGTAACATTATTGACTTTTATATCCAAAGAGGTCAAAATAGATTTGATATTTTCTCTAGGGATTTCTTGCCCAATCATTTTTGTGACTTTATCAAAATTTAAAACCACTTGAGGGTTTTCAAACTTTACTGTGTATTCGTCAATAACATCACTGGTTATGGTTCCTCCTGCCAGTTGATTGATTAATATAGCAGCTCGTTTAAGGGCATATTCTGAGAATTCAATATCGATGCCTCTTTCAAAACGAAAAGAAGAATCCGTATTGATTGAGTGCCTTTTGGCAGTTTTTCGAATAGAAACAGGGTTGAAATACGCTGCTTCAAGAAAAATTTGTGAAGTTCCTTGAGTCACACCGGAATCCAATCCTCCAAGAACTCCAGCAATACATAAAGGACGGTCATCGGAGCAAATCATTAAATCGTCTTGGTGAAGTTCTCTTTCGATTCCATCGAGCGTCGTAAATTTTGTTCCAGTGGCAAGTCTTTTTACTTGAATTGTTTGAGAAGGGATTTTATTAGCATCGAAAGCGTGAAGCGGTTGTCCCAATTCGTGCATCACATAATTGGTTGCGTCCACCACATTGTTCTTTGGATTTATTCCAATGGCTTTCAATCGGTTTTTTAACCAAGTTGGCGATTCAGCCACTAAAATTCCTGAAAGGCTTATTCCGCAATATCTAGGAGCTAAACTTTTATCTTCTATCTCTATCTTAAATTTCAGGGTTCTATCCTCAATATGGAAATTGCTAATAGGAGGAGTGATTAACTCTAGTTGCATACCTTGTTGTAACAATCCGGCTCTTAAATCTCTTGCAACGCCAAAGTGACTCATTGCATCCGAACGGTTGGGGGTGAGTCCTATATCAAAAACAATGTCCGATTCTATTTTAAACACATCTGCAACGGGGGTTCCTGCAGACAACTTGTCGTCCAGTATCAAAATTCCATCATGAGAAGCTCCAAGTCCCAATTCGTCTTCTGCACAAATCATTCCTAAGCTTTCTTCCCCTCGTATTTTACTTTTTTTGATTTTCCAAGGGTTCCCTTTTTCATCATAAAGGGTTGTTCCTACAGTAGCAACCGCAACAGTTTGCCCTTTATCTACATTGGGAGCGCCGCATACAATTTGAACAATGTTTTTATTCCCAATATCAACAGTAGTGACTTTAAGTTTGTCAGCATTGACGTGCTTTTTACAGCTAATAACTTTTCCAACAACAACCCCTTGGAGACCTCCTTTGATACTTTCAAAAGGTTCAACACCTTCTACTTCCAATCCTAAGTCGGTTAATAAATCCCCCGTCTTTTCGGCATCCCACTCAATATTTATAAACTGTTTAAGCCAGTTGTAAGAAATTTTCATACGGTTTCAAAAATTTTGTCAAATATACGATTCTTAAGAGTTAGATAGGAATGTCTAACTGATGTATTTCCAAATATTTTTATGTTTTACTAAAGCATCGTAGGCCTTGCGAAGGGATAGATTTTCCTTTTGAGTCATAGAGGCATCGTTTCTAACGAGCAATTGTGCTTCGTATCGTGCCAACGATAATATGTCCTTGTCTTTAACAATATTGGCGATTTGGAGTAGAAGTGCACCGCTTTGTTGTGTTCCTAAAAGGTTTCCAGGGCCTCTTAGCTTAAGATCAACTTCGGCAATTTCAAATCCATCTTGTGAACGAACCATGGTTTGCAGGCGCGTTTTTGCATCATCGCCTAGTTTGCTGCCGGACATTAAAATACAATAACTTTGATCGGATCCGCGCCCCACACGTCCCCGCAATTGATGAAGTTGAGAAAGCCCAAATCGTTCTGCACTTTCAATCACCATTACAGAGGCGTTGGGAACATTCACACCCACTTCAATAACTGTAGTGGCAACCATTATTTGGGTTTTTCCTTCTACAAAGCGATTCATTTCATATTCTTTATCCTCAGATTTCATTTGACCATGCACTATGCTAATTTGATAGTCGGGTAGGGGAAATTCTCTACTCAAACTCTCGTATCCGTCCATTAAATCTTTGTAATCCATGGTTTCGGATTCTTTAATAAGTGGATAAACAACATAGACTTGTCGCCCTTTTTGAATTTCGTCTCTTAGAAATCGAAACACTTTCAAACGGTTGCTGTCGTATCGATGAACAGTTTTTATTACTTTTCGACCGGGGGGAAGTTCGTCTATTACTGAAATGTCCAAATCTCCATAAACGCTCATAGCAAGGGTGCGTGGAATGGGAGTTGCAGTCATTACCAATACATGAGGAGGGATGGCATTTTTTTTCCACAATTTTGAGCGTTGTGCAACCCCAAAACGGTGTTGCTCGTCAATAATAGCCAATCCTAAATTCTTAAAACGAACGGTGTCTTCAAAAACCGCATGCGTTCCAATAAGTATTGACAACGACCCGTCCTGTAAATCGGAATGAATTTGAGAGCGTTCCTTCTTTTTAACCGAACCTGTTAATAGAGAAACGGATACATTTATGGGTTTTAAAAGTTCTTGAATACCTGCAAAATGTTGTTGTGCCAAAATTTCAGTAGGTGCTACCAAACAAGCTTGAAATCCATTATCTAACGCCATTAGCATTGCTAAAAGAGCTACAATGGTTTTGCCCGAACCTACATCGCCCTGCAGCAATCGATTCATCTGTGCTTTGCTTGCAAAATCAGAACGAATTTCTTTCAATACTCTTTTTTGAGCATTGGTGAGCTCAAAGGGCAAATGTTTTTCATAAAATAAATGAAACAAATCACCAACAATAGGAAATTGAAATCCTTTTATTTTTTGTTTTCTGTGAGCGTTTTTCAATACCAACTGCAATTGAATGAAAAAAAACTCTTCGAACTTCAATCGATATTGTGCCTTTGCCAAAAGGTTTTGATTTTTTGGAAAATGGATGTTAAGAAGTGCCTCGTTCTTGTCGATTAGCAATAAACGCTCCTTAATGGGATTCGGTAAAGATTCTTCAAATTGACCGTTTACTTCCAAAAACAAATGCTGCATGATTTGACGAATTACACGATTGCTAACACCGCGACTGCTTAATTTTTCGGTTGAGGGATAAACGGGTTGCATACCGGATTGTAAATTCTGATCGTGATCTGAGAGTAATTCCAGTTCTGGATGCGCAATGGAACATTTGTTTCCGTACCAATTCAGTTTTCCAAAAACCACGTAAGGGATGTTGAGTTTAATACCTTTTTGAATCCATTGATGCCCTTTGAACCAAACCAATTCCATTGAACCGGATTCATCCTCAAAACGAGCCACCAAACGCTTGCCTCTTTTTTGTGGAACTGTTTCTAAATGTGTGATTTTTCCAACAATTTGAACTTCTGCATTGGTTCGTTGCAATTCGTTGATATGAAAGTATTGACTGCGGTCAATATAACGATTGGGAAAAAGATGCAACAATTCTTGAAACGTATGAATTCCTAGCTCCGAACGAAGCAATTCTGCTCTATTGGGACCAACGCCTTTTAGGTAATCTATAGGGGTTTGTAAAACAGCATTCATATTTGTAAAGATACTGTTTTTCCATTTTTTATTTAAGATTCAATTGTGGTGTGTGTTTATCTCCTTTTTCAATTAATTTTTTTACTTTTAAAGAATGCAAAAAAACCGTTTTATGATTCGCAAATTCTCTCTTCTTTTTTTTGCATTGGTTGTTTTTTCTATTATTCCCATTCAAGCACAAATTATAGAAATAAACAAAGATGGAGAAGCTACCTCTTTGTATACTACCCAACAGTTAATTGAAGATGTTTTAATTTCAGGGGCTTGTGCAAACGTGAGTAACTTTGATTCGCAAACAAACGGTGCTGCTGCCTCCGATAATAGAGAAAAGAGTTACGGGTTTTTTAAAAAACCACCGGGAAGTTCATTCCCATTTGACCAAGGGATTATACTCACTTCCGGTAGAGCTTATGATGGCGGTAATACTGTTGACCCAAATGACTTGAGTTATACGAGTTTAAATTGGGGCGGTGACTCAGACTTAGCCAATGCGTTAAATATTGTCGACCCTCTTACTAATGCTACCTACATAGAATTTGATTTTGTACCTAATTCTACAGAAATTAATTTTCGATACCTAATGGCTTCCGAGGAATATTTGGGTACATTCCCTTGTGATTTTTCTGATAGTTTTGCTTTTTTATTAAAAAAACAGGGAGATCCTACGTATCAAAACTTAGCAGTGCTTCCTGATGGAATAACCCCTGTTAGCGTAGTCAATGTTCATTCTGAAATAACTGACGTATGTGGTGCAGAAAACGAACAATATTTTGCCGGTTACAATATGGGGGACACCAATTACAATGGTAGAACAACTGTTTTGACAGCCCAAGCTACCGTAGTTCCCAATGAAATGTATCATATAAAATTGGTGGTGGCGGATGCGGTTGATGAAAATTTCGACACAGCAGTTTTTCTTGAAGCAGGGAGTTTTAATTTAGGGTTGGATTTAGGCACTGATTTTTTAAAATCCGCCAATTCTGCTGCCTGTGGAACGGAACAGCTTTTGGAATCAAACATTACCGCAACATCGTACACCTGGTATAAAGACAACGTTGTTATTCCTGGTGAAAATTCAAAAACATATTTGGCAAATTTAGGCGATGGAGTTTATAAATTGGAAATAACAAATGGAGTCTCTTGCTCCGCCGCCGATGAAATATTTATTGAATTTGTAAATGTCCCAACAATTGCTTCAACGATTTCTCCTTTTAATAAGTGCGATGATGATAATGACGGTTCGGTCTTTTATGATTTAACCGAAAAAGATGCCGAAATTTTAGCAGGACAGTCCGATACCGTGTTTGAGGTTGTTTATTTTAGTGATAGTGCTTATCAAAATGAAATTGTAGATCCATCCAATTACGAATTGAGTTCCAGTTCATCTGTGGTATTTGTTCGTGTTCGTAACACAGAAAGTACAAATTGTGTAGCCAGTTCTCAATGCACAATTTCCAAGTTCGAAGTTCCTCCCGTATTAACTCCTTCCAACTATGAGGCTTGTGATGATACAGGAAGCGGAAGTGATACGGATGGTAAATCTATAGGTTTTGATTTAACCTCTAAAAATTCAGAAATTGTATCAGCGAGTGATCTGTCTAAGGTCAATTTTTCGTATTACCGAAATATTGCTGATGCAACTTCAAAGTATAATCCCATAACGAACAGTTCAAATTACACAAATGAAACCGCCAATCTGCAGCCTATTGTTGTTAGAGTTGAAGATGTTAACAATACCGATTGTTTTAAGACGACATCTTTTAATTTAGTCGTTCATGCGCTTCCAACGGTTGTGCCAACCACCCTAAAGCAGTGTGATGCTGATGCTGATGGAATATCTGCTTTTAATTTGACAGAGGCCAACAGCAAAATTTCATCAAATGCCGCTAACGAAACCTTTGTTTATTATAAAAAATCAACTGATGCAGCCAGTGCATTGAATGCTATTTCCAATCCTATTGCTTTTACCAACAATATCGCATCTACTGATAGGGTATGGGTTGTTGTTTCCTCCGATAAATTGTGTCCTAGAATCACAACCATAGACTTAATCGTATCCACTACAGGAATCAGTTCTTCTTTTCAAAAGACTTTTGAAGTATGTGATGATCTTTTAGATATTAATGGAATTGACAACGCAAACAATGACGATACAGACGGAATTACTACTTTTGACTTTAGCAGTGTGACAGGTGAGATAACCAATCTATTTCCAGCCGGACAGCAACTTGTAATTACTTATTACAGAAACGAAGCCGATGCATTGGCAGAGCAAAATAAAATATCCGACCCATCCAATTACCGAAATATTGGCTATCCATACACCCAAAACATCTACGTTCGTGTCGATAGCCAGTTGGACAATGACTGCTTGGGATTGGGTCATCATATTACGCTTACAACCAATCCCATTCCGACTCTTCAATATTCCCCTGACATTTCAATGTGTGATAATGCAGATGATGGTGATGGATATAACGGTCTTGTTGGTGGTTTCGATTTGGAAATTAAAAAAGATGAACTTTTGGGGGCGCTTTTACCTTCCGAATACAATGTAACCTATCATTTAACGCAAACCGATGCTGATAGTGGTGCCAACCCTCAATCCTCTCCATTTACCAACACTGTCAAAGACCAACAGGCGATTTACGTTCGAGTTGAAAACAACAATACAGGGTGTTTTAATGCTCATAAATCTTTCAATGTAAAAGTCAACCCTATACCCAAAGTTCAAACAGTTAGTCCCTTGGAAATTTGCGACGACGAAATGGATGGTTCTGCTTTTACAGGCTTTTCTCAATCTATAGTATTGGAAAATAAATTGAATGAAATTTTAGGCCCCGATCAAGCGCCTGGCGATTTTGATGTATCTTTTCATTCCACACCATCCGATGCCGAAAATGATCTTTTCCCCTTATCGAGTCCCTATACCAATACGGTTGCTTTCGGTCAAACCATTAGTGTTCGTATTGAAGAAAAATTAACTACTGAAAAGTGTTTTACAACCACCCAATTTGATGTTATTGTTCATCCTGAACCCATTAGCAATCCAATTGCAACCATAGAACTTTGTGATGATGACAGCGATGATGATGATACCAATGGAATCGTTCAAAACTTTAATTTGGATACTTATATCGACACCGTATTAGGGAGTACACAATCAAAATCCGACTTTGAGGTAACTTTTCACGAAACACAAGCTGATGCAACAGCGGGATTCAATTCTGTGGTAAGTCCATATACAAACATTGTTAGCAATTCTCAAACCATTTATGTTCGTGTCTTCAACAAAAATACTAAATGCTTTAATGACTCTGAAACAATAGAATTAAAAGTAAATCCATTGCCTGATTTTGAAGTGGAATCTCCCCAAATAGTTTGCCTTAATGACATTCCAAAAGAAATTGAAATCAGCCAATCGGTTGAAAATTATGACTATTCATGGTATGATTCCTCGGGATTATTGATTGGAACTGGGGAAAAAGCCTATGTGTATTCTGCAGGAAGCTATACTGTAGTTGCTAAAAAAACAGACGGAACAGGCTGTGAAAAGACCCATGTTTTTGAAATTAATGAATCAAACCTTTCTACGCTTACTATTGATGATATTGAAATCATAGACGATGCTTCCAACAACACCATCAAAATAAATACTGAAAATATTGGAAAAGGGGATTATGAGTTTGCTTTGGAAGATTCAAACGCAACAGTCATAAGAAATTATCAAGATTCTACTCTTTTTGAAAATTTGTTGGGGGGAATATATACGGTTTTGGTTCGCGATAAAAACGGTTGCGGAACTATTCGAGTAAAGGTGTCTGTAATTTCTTTTCCTAAATATTTTACTCCAAACAATGATGGTTACCACGACACGTGGGGGATTCGGGGTGTAAATTCAGATTTTTATTCGAGTTCAACGCTTTCTATTTTCAATCGCTTTGGCAAACTTCTAAAATCGTTAAATCCAACTATTGAATTTTGGGACGGTACTTATTTGGGCTCACCGCTTCCATCTGACGATTATTGGTTCGTTATTGAGCTAGTGGATTTGGATGGAGAAGTTCGACAACGAAAAGGGCATTTTAGCTTAAAAAGGTAACTATTTTTCGTTGAATTTCTGTTTATAACTATTCTTCAAACGCTTTCATAAAGTCTTCGATATTGGCTATTTTTCAAATTAATAATAAAAGTCCTTGGAAGCATATTTAAATCAACTTAACGAAGCACAAAGGTTGCCTACCGTTCATAAAGAAGGACCCCTTATGGTTATTGCTGGCGCAGGTTCTGGAAAAACTCGTGTATTAACCTATCGCATTGCCTATTTGATGCAGCAAGGTGTCGATTCTTTTTCCATTTTGGCGCTTACTTTTACGAATAAGGCTGCCAAAGAAATGAAATCGAGAATTGCCACCATAGTTGGTGAAAGCGAAGCCAAAAATCTATGGATGGGAACTTTTCACTCCGTATTTGCCCGAATTTTACGATCGGAGGCAGATCGATTGGGATATCCTTCCAACTTTACTATTTACGATACTCAGGATTCTGATCGATTGATAGCCTCTATCATTAAAGAAATGAAGTTGGATAAAGATGTATACAAATATAAGCAAATTCGTTCCCGAATTTCCTCTTTTAAAAACAGCTTGATTACGGTCAGAGCCTATATGAATAACCCAGAGCTTATTGAGGCAGATCGAGATGCACGTCGCCCTCAAATGGGAGAAATATACAATGAGTATGTCGATCGGTGCTTTAAGGCAGGCGCAATGGACTTTGACGACCTTTTGTTAAAAACAAACGAATTGCTGAATCGTTTTCCTGAGGTTTTAGCAAAATATCAAGATCGTTTTCGTTATATATTGGTTGATGAGTATCAAGACACCAATCACTCGCAATACTTAATTGTTAAAGCTCTAGCAGACAGGTTTCAAAACGTTTGTGTAGTAGGTGACGATGCACAAAGTATTTATGCTTTTAGAGGGGCTAATATTGAAAACATATTGTCTTTTCAAAACGACTATCCACATGCCACAACCTATCGTTTGGAACAAAATTACCGTTCGTCCCAAAATATTGTCAATGCGGCCAACTCTGTTATTAAACACAACCAAAACAAACTGGATAAAAACGTTTGGACCCAAAATGCTGTTGGCGATAAAATCATTGTTCATCGAAGCCCCACAGATGGAGAAGAAGGGCGTTATGTAGCCAGCTCCATTTTTGAATACAAAATGCAACATCAGCTTCATCATCGAGATTTTGCAGTGCTTTACAGAACCAATGCGCAATCGCGGTCCATGGAAGATGCCTTACGAAAACGCGATATTCCTTACCGTGTTTATGGAGGCCTTTCTTTTTATCAACGGAAAGAAATTAAAGACGTTTTGGCTTATTTGCGGCTCATCGTAAATTCCAAAGACGAGGAAAGCCTAAAGCGTGTCATCAATTATCCCGCCAGAGGTATTGGTCAAACTACCATTGACAAACTAGTCGTCAAAGCCAAAGAGAATGATTGTTCGATTTTTGAAATTCTTGAACGAATTGAAGAATTGGGAACAGGAATTAATAGCGGCACTCGAACCAAACTGGCTAATTTTTCGATGATGATAAAAAGTTTTCAAGTCCTCAACGAAACAAGCAATGCTTTTGAAATTGCCGATGCTGTTACCAAAAAAACAGGGTTGGTTCAAGAGCTCAAAAAAGACGGAACCCCCGAGGCTGTTACCCGAATTGAAAACATCGAAGAACTGCTAAACGGTATTAAAGATTTTATAGAAGGCCAACGTGAACTTGCTGATATGACCGGCTCTTTGACCGAATTCCTAGAAGATGTTGCTTTAATCTCTGACCTGGATCAAGGCAGTGAAAACGATGATAGAGTTTCACTAATGAGCATACACATGGCAAAGGGACTTGAATTTCCTTACGTTTTTATTGTTGGCATGGAAGAAGATTTATTCCCATCTGCTATGAGTATGAATACGAGAAGTGAATTAGAAGAAGAACGACGTTTGTTTTATGTTGCTCTTACTCGTGCCGAAAAGCAAGCCATTCTTACGTATACTCAAAGTCGCTATCGTTGGGGAAAACTTATTGATGCTGAACCCAGTCGGTTTTTAACTGAAATTGACGAAACCTATTTGGATGTGCAAACTCCCGAAAGCTCCTATCAATACCAGCCATTAGTAAACACAGATATTTTTGATACTCCAGACCCCAACCGTGTGCGGTTTAAAAAACCACCTCTAAAAAAGTCGGTTTCAAAACCCCAGTCCGTTCCTCCTCGAAAAAATTTAAAACCTGTTGCAAATACTTCTAACAGCAGTGTTCAAACAAGCACAGAAGGCCTTTCCGAAGGTGTGAAAGTAAAACACAGTCGTTTTGGAACTGGAATTATTGTTTCAATTGAAGGAAATGGAAACGACTTAAAAGCCGAAATTAATTTTGGAACTGCTGGAGTTAAAAAACTATTGCTACGATTTGCTAAACTTCAAATCATCAATTAGAGATGAGTCTTTTTATTAAAATCTATGATAAAAACCCAAGCCAGAAAGCACTCGATAAAGTGGTGGAGGTTTTGAAAAACGGAGGTGTTGTCATTTACCCAACAGATACGGTATATGGAATGTGTTGTGATATTATGAGTCCCAAAGCGCTTCATAGAATGGCGACTATGAAACATCTAAAACCACAGAAAACATCGTTTTCTTTAATTTGTTCCGATTTGAGCGACTTGTCGCAATATGTTAAGCAATTGGACAGTAAAAACTTTCGAATTTTAAAGAAATACCTACCAGGACCTTTCACGTTTATTTTAAATGGAAGTAGCCAATTGCCAAAACACCTCAAACATCGAAAGCAAATTGGAATTCGAATTCCAAACCATTCCATAGACCAGGCATTGGTGAAGTCGCTAGGAAATCCCTTGGCCTCGACATCCTTGCTTCACGAAGATGAAATTTTAGAGTACAGAACAGATCCTGAGTTGATATTTGAACGCTGGAAAAATCAAGTCGATTGTGTCATTGATGGTGGATATGGAAAAAACACACCTTCTAGTATTGTTGATTTAACAGGAAGCGAAGCTTTATTAATTCGAAAAGGTTTAGGAGATACTAAAGAGTTTGAATAGGAAACTTTACTGACTTTTTTTGCGCCCTTTTCGATGCGATTTTTTTCCTTTAAAGCGATCATCGTTTGGTTTTATCCATTTTCCAAAGCTTTCTCCTTTAAAGTTACTTTTTCGAGTTCGATTCCCACCTCGTTTTTCTTCTTTGGGACTTCGTGAAGGTTTTTCATCAGAAGCTTTGGCCATAACGCTCACTCCCTCAAATTCTATTCCTTTAAGAGCCTTCACTACATCGGACTGCAATTGAGCGTCAATTTCAAACAATGTTCGTCCCTTTTGAATGTCAATACGACCTATTTCGGAATTTCGTGAGCTTAAACTTTCGTTAATAACTCCAATCAGTCGCGCTGGATTCAAGTCGTTATTTCGACCAATATTGATAGAAACACTCGCAAAGTCAGTCTTACTTCGATGGGTTCGCTCTTTTCGATTAGGTCGTTCTTTTTTACTTCCAGAATCAGCACCAATGTCCTTTGCGTTTTTATAATACATCAAAAAGCGATTGAATTCAGCAGACACAAAATGTTTGATTAAATCCTCGCGACTTAGAGCCTCTAACTTTTCATAAATAGCAGGTAAAAAGGGTTCTATTTGATTGTCATCAACTTCAACTTTGACAATTTTATCAATCAATGTATACAATTGTTTGGTACAAATATCTTTTCCAGTAGGAGCCTTTTCTTTAGTAAATGTAATGCCCGATTTACGCTCAATATCGTGTATTTTTCGAGACTCTCGAGTATTGATAATGGCAATAGAAATCCCGCTTTTTCCAGCACGACCTGTTCTTCCACTTCGATGAACATATACTTCTGGGTCGTCAGGAAGACTGATGTTGACAACGTGGGTTAGATCGTTTACATCCAGCCCTCGTGCCGCAACGTCGGTGGCAATGAGAAGTTGTAATTGTCCCGAACGAAATCTACCCATCACTTCATCGCGTTGGGATTGAGAAAGATCCCCGTGTAGCGCGTCAGCATTGTAACCGTCGTTCATCAATTTGTTGGATATTTCTTTGGTTTCTCTTCGGGTTCTGCAAAATACAATTCCATAAATATTAGGATTCATATCTGCAATTCGTTTTAATACTTCATAACGATCGCGAGCCTGCACCATATACATTTGATGCGTAACGTTTTCTGAAGCTAAATTTACTCGAGCTACTGAAACCTCAACAGGGTCGTTCATATATTTTTTTGAAATGCGCTTAATTTCACTCGACATCGTTGCGGAGAACAACAAGGTCTGCTTATGATCGGGAGTTTCGGCCAAAATAGCATTGAGTTCCTCTTTGAAACCCATGGTTAGCATTTCATCAGCTTCATCTAAAATAACACGTTCTATTCGATTGAGTGGCAGTCGATTTCGCGACATAAGGTCTTTGGTTCTGCCGGGAGTACCAACAATAATCTGAGCCCCTTTTTTAATGTCTCGAATTTGATTTTCGGCACTGGCGCCTCCATAAACAGCAACTACCTTAAGACCTTTAACATATTTTGAATAATTGCTTAGGTCATTGGTGATTTGCAAACACAATTCTCGAGTGGGGCACAAAATCAAGGTTTGAGGAAAACGCTCCTCTTTTTGCGTAAGTTGAATGGCAGGCAATCCAAATGCAGCTGTTTTTCCTGTACCTGTCTGTGCTAATGCTATGATATCTTTTTGAGAATCCAATAACAAAGGAATTGTTTTTTCTTGAATTGGAGTAGGGGTTTCAAACCCCATTTCACCAATTGCTTTTAATAAATCACCCTCTAATCCAGTTGCTGAGAAAGAACTCATAGTATCTTACAATTTTTTTGCAAAGAACGGCTTTTTAATTGGGTTATGGGGATTTTTTTGGATTTGATTCCAATTTGCTTGTTGGCGAAACAAAAAAAACGCAACCCTAAGGTTGCGTCTTCATTATTTTTTTGGAATGTTATGAGCAACTATTGTGCAGCAGCAGACATTCCTTGTTCAATAAGCTCATAGAATTGATCCAGTTTTGGAAGAACAACAATACGCGTTCTTCTGTTTTTGGAACGATTGGCTTTGGTATCGTTGTCAGCAACAGGTACATAATAACTACGACCAGCGGCAGTCATACGCTCCGGAGGAACACCGAAATCGTTTTGTAGAACACGTACAACCGAAGTAGCTCGTTTTACACTCAAATCCCAGTTGTCCAACAATACATCGTTTTTGATTGGCACATTATCAGTATGTCCTTCAACCATAAATTCGATTTCGGGCTTGTCTAAGACTACTTTAGCTACTTTTCCAAGCACTTCTTTTGCTCTTCCCGAAACAACATAGCTTCCACTGTTAAACAATAATTTATCAGAAATGGATATAAAGACCACCCCTTTTTCAACATTGACTTCAATATCGCTATCATTGATATCGATAAGTGCGCCCTTAAGACTGGTTACCAAAGCTAATGTTACTGAATCACGACGGGTTACAGCATCTTGCATTTTACGAATAGTCAGGTCCTTTTCCTTAATACTTTCCAAAGAACGTTCAAGATTCTCAGCTCCCTTTTGGCTTAGGGTAGTCATATTCCCCATGTTGTTTATCAAATCTTGATTGTTTGCTTTTAAGAACGCATTTTGCTCCTTTAAAACCGACATAGCTGCCTCAGCAGAAGTTTTGGCATCCAAACACGAATTCAACTCAACCGTTGCGGTATTCAATAAATTCTTAGTTTTTTCGTTTTGTGACTCCAAAGCTGCATATTTCTTTTGTGAAACACAGGAAGATAATAAAACTCCAACAGCCAATAGTACTAATCCACTTTTTTTCATTTCCAATTTAATTAAATTTTTTTACGAAATTAAATAATTATTCAGATCTTAAGCGCGTTTCTAACGTTTTTTTAACACGAATTTTTAAATCATCAAAAAACCGCCTTTTAAATATAAAATATTGAACAATTATGGACTTTAGAACGAAGTATTGGTTGGTTTTAGTATAAGAACATCTTTTTTTATAAGTAGCTCCGAACGATTTGTAAAAATAAAAATGAGCTTTTAAAACGGCTAACAGCAATCGAGGTCGAAGGCTGATTAAAAACCACAACCCCAAAAACCCGTCAAAAACCATTCTTAAAAAAAGAATAATAAAAACCCTGTTGGAAGGAAGGTTTTTTAGGAGCGTGTACAACGAATTTCGAATATTGAGATATAGTTTATGAGCAGACGAGTTGGGCAATGTAGCGCCTCCAAGATGAAACACCTGACTTTGTCCCACACAAACCGATTGATGATGATTGTGTGCAGCCCGCCAACAGAAATCAATTTCCTCAAAATGGGCAAAATAATCTGTGTCAAATCCGTTTAATTCTGCAAACACTCTGGAACGCACAAAGAAGCAAGCACCAGATGCCCAAAAAATAGGAACGGTGTCTTCATATTGCTGATTGTTTTTTTCCAAACTGTGAAAAATACGTCCTCTACAAAACGGAAAACCAAATTGATCCAAAAATCCTCCTGCAGCTCCCGCATACTCAAACATATTGGGTTGGTGGTCACTCAAAATTTTGGGTTGTGCTATGGCAGTATTAGGATGGTCTTTAAAATGCGTCACAATTGGGTCGAGCCATCCCTTGGAAACTCTTACGTCTGAGTTTAACAAACAAAACAAATCGGCATCCAATTGTTTTAAGGCTTGATTGTAACCTTCGGCATATCCCCAATTTTGTGAGTGTTTGATGATTTTTACTGTAGGGAAATGAGTGGCTACAAATGCCACCGATGCATCTGTGGAATGATTGTCAACTACCAAAATTTCAGCTCCTTTGCTGTGCTCTAAAACACTCGGAAGATAGGTTTCCAACAATGTTTTTCCATTCCAGTTCAATATGACAACCGATACTTTCATGGATTTTTTTTAACAGTAGAATAGGAGGGAAGTGATCTCAAGAAATGATAGTTTTTGTTGATGTAGTCTAAAGTACAAAAATAGTGATTCAAACCGTTAGTAACCATTAATAAATCGGCATTGAGCGAAAGATTGTAACGAGCAATTTGATCAAAAACATCTTGATTGATTTTAATTTGCGGTGCTTTGCATTCCACCAACAACAATATAGAACCGTTGGGGTTATGCACAACAATATCGTACCGCTTGATGATTCCTTTGAAAGGAATTTTGCGCTCAACAGCAATAAGACTGGGCGGAAACTCTTTTTCATTCATTAAATAAAGAAGTGTATGTTGCCGCACCCATTCTTCGGGTGTAAGTACCACAAACTTTTTACGGATTGGATCAAAAATTTGGCGAATATTTTCGTTATTTTTGAATCGGAAGCGATAGTTAGGAAAATTGAGTACATCCATCTCCACAAAGGTGCTAAAAAAAATAGTATGGACGAAGTAAAACTGTTGATTGATCAAATTCGTAATCGAAATTTTTCTCCTGTGTATTTATTTACAGGCGAAGAAAGCTATTACATCGATCGACTGTCCCAGTTTTTGGAAAAAGAAGTGCTTACAGAAGCCGAAAAAGATTTCAACCAAACCGTCTTATACGGTCGTGATGTGGATGTCAGCCAAATCATAAGCCATTGCAAACGGTTTCCGATGATGTCTGAATATCAATTAGTCATTGTTAAAGAAGCTCAGGAATTGGCAAAAACCATTGATGCTTTATCCGCTTATACAGACCAACCACAACCTTCAACCATCTTAGTGCTTTGTTACAAATACAAAAAACTGGATAAGCGTAAAAAATTATACAAGTCTATCAACAAAACGGGTGTTGTTTTTGAAAGTAAAAAGCTTTATGAAAATCAAGTTCCCGACTGGATTCGAAGTGTACTGGCTTCCAAAAAATATACGATTGAAATCAAAGCGGCTCAAATGCTTGTTGAATTTTTAGGAAATGACCTGGGGCGTATTCATCAAGAATTGGAAAAACTTCAAATAGTTATCCCATCCGAACAACAAATCACTCCCGAGCTTATCGAACAACACATTGGGATTAGCAAGGATTTTAATAATTTTGAGTTGCGAAAAGCAATCGGCGAAGGCGATGTTGTGAAAGCGCATCGTATTGTTCATTATTTTTCACAAAACCCAAAACAAAATCCACTAGTGATGAGTTTGTCATTGATTTTTAGTTTTTTCACTCAATTGATGCAGTATCATGGCTTGCAAGATCATTCTCCTAAACACGTTGCACAAGTATTGGGGATCAATCCTTATTTTGTAACTGAATACAAGGCAGCCGCTCATCGCTATCCAATGAAACGTATCAGTCAAATCATTGCTACCGTTCGTAACTTTGATTTAAAAAGCAAAGGAGTAGGAGCAAACAATCTGCCGCAGAGCGACTTACTTAGACAGTTGTTGGTTGAAATTATGTAGTCTATCGAAGTTTGGGATAGGCTTTTGGGTCGGATTCGTGAAGAATAGCGTAGGCAGATTCTATAATATCATCTACAGAGGGCTTTGAAAAATAATCACCATCCGAGCCGTAAGCGGGTCTGTGTTCTTTGGCCGTCAATGTTTTGGGTGCACTGTCTAAATACTGATAGCCTCCTTGTTTTTCCAAAACTTCAGATAAAATAAATGCCGACGCTCCACCGGGTACGTCTTCATCTACAATCAAAAGCCGATTGGTTTTTTGAACGCTTTTCACAATATTGTGATTCAAATCAAAAGGCAACAACGACTGAATATCAATCACTTCCGCTTGTATGTTTAGCAGTTTTAATTCTTTGGCTGCTTCTTCAACCAATCTGAGGGTAGAGCCGTAGGAAACAATTGTGATATCATTTCCTTCAGAAAGCAATTCAACCAATCCCAAAGGAACTGTAAATTCGCCCAAATTGGAAGGCATTTTTTCTTTCAATCTGTAGCCATTAAGAGATTCAATGACCATAGCGGGTTCTTGGCTCTTTAGCAAGATGTTGTAGAAACCAGCTGCCTGAGTCATGTTTCGAGGTACAAGAATGTGAATCCCTCTTAAAAGGCTAATCAATCCACCCATAGGCGAACCGGAATGCCATATTCCTTCCAGACGATGTCCTCGAGTACGAATGATCAGCGGAGCCAATTGCTTTCCATAGGTTCTGTAATGAAGGGAAGCCAAATCGTCGCTCAAAATTTGAAGGGCGTAAAGCATATAATCCAAATATTGAATTTCTGCAATGGGACGCAGTCCGCGCAACGCCATTCCAATACCTTCACCAATAATAGAAGCCTCGCGAATTCCTCTGTCAGAAACGCGCTCTTCTGCGTGCTTGGCTTGTAGATTTTCTAGCCCTTGATTTACATCTCCAATTTTACCAGTGTCTTCGCCAAAAATGAGCAGTTTTGCGTGTTTATCTAGCAATGCGTCAAAATTGTCTCGAAGCAGCACCCGACCGTCTACCATAGAAGAAGAAGCATTGTACTCTGGTTTGATTGAAGGTGTATTTGCCGTATTGGTTTTGAACTCATTGTATAAAAGTGAGCTGAATTTTGGTTGTATTTCTTCTATATATGAACTGATCCAGTCTTGAATTGCTTGGGTATTTTGAGAGCGATCAGCAACCATAAGACGCAATACTTTCCGCATCGAAACTAAAATGTCCATACGAGAAGGTTCTTTAATTGTCAGAAGCGTATTCATGCGTTCTACAATTTCCGATTGATTGTTGGATGTCTTTACAACGGATTTCACTGCTTCAATTGCAGAAATTCTTTCGTCAATAATTGGCTTTTGAGAGAGTTTCCAAGCATTTTGCTTTGCAAGTTTAATGTCTTTTCTAATTTCGTTTTCCAGCGCTAAAAGTTCTTCTTCGTTTGCAATTCCATTTTCAATGATCCATTTACGCATCATAGAATTACAGTCAAACTCTTTTTCCCATTCCAAACGCTCGTTGCTTTTGTATCGCTCGTGAGAACCTGAAGTAGAATGTCCCAAAGGCTGCGTTAGCTCTTTAACATGAATCAATACAGGAATATGATTTTTACGAGCAAACTCTCCTGCATATTGATACGTGTTAACCAAATTAGGATAGTCCCAGCCATTCACTGTCAAAATTTCAAAGCCTTTTGAAGATTCATCTCTAGCAAATCCTGACAATGCATCGGAAATACTTTCTTTGATGGTTTGATGTTTGTTTTCAACAGAAATTCCGTATCCATCGTCCCAAACACTAATAACCATTGGGACTTGAAGAACTCCAGCAGCATTAAGTGTTTCAAAAAATAACCCCTCGCTGGTACTGGCATTTCCGATTGTACCCCAAGCAACTTCATTACCGTCAATAGAAAAGTGATTGTCCTTAAACTTATCAACGTTTCTATACAATTTAGAAGCATGAGCCAAGCCCAACAATCGTGGCATTTGAGCCGCTGTACAAGAAACATCTGAACTTGAATTTTTTTGTTGGGTAAGATTTCTCCAAGACCCATCCTCGTTCATACTTATTGTGTTGAAATGACCTCCCATTTGACGGCCTGCAGACATAGGTTCAGCTTCGATGTCGGTATGAGCATAAAGACCTGCAAATAGTTTTTGAGGAGTCAATTCCTCAATGGCCATCATAAAAGTTTGATCTCTGTAATAACCCGATCTAAAATCACCGTTTTGAAAAGCCTTTGCCATGGCAATTTGAGGCAATTCTTTTCCGTCACCAAAAATTCCAAATTTCGCTTTGCCAGTAAGAACTTCTCTTCTTCCTAAATAGCTAGTTTCACGACTTGTAACAGCAATTTTATAATCATTTAAAACCTCTTTTTTAAAGGAAGAATACGAAATATCTTTATCTACGCTAGGATTGTTTGACATTCTATGAAGTTTCTTTTTTGGCTTTGCAAACTTACAAAATATTAAAGAAAAATTGGAAGTGAAATACTTTTGAGCTTAACAGGCGCGTTTAGTGATTGTTAAAGCCATTTACGGGTAATCAGCTTGGATAAGGTTATCATGTCTAACACTACCACAAAACGAATTTTATCGGCGTATTGGGATTGATTAATTTCTAAGCCGTCGGAAGAGTATACAGGAAAAAACAATTGAAAATAGTTGTCAACCAAATTCAAGTGAATTCCAGTGTCATAGCCGTGAGTTAGTTTTTGATGTTTACGTTTAATGAGTGCTACATCACCATACAGCTCTACCCATTTCCATATAGAAACTCCTGTATTTAAGGAAACTAGCCATTGATTGGCAAGGGGAGCATCGATTTTGGACTTGAATCCTGCATCTGCCAAAACAAATTGTTGACTGTAAAAACCTTCAGATTCTGAACGTCCCAAAAGCCTGTGTTCAAAAAGATAATCTTGAATGGATGAAATTCCAAAGCTGAAATAATCGTCATTGGTTTGATTTTTTAGAAAAGCACCTGCAAAAAGACGAAAGTTAAACTGATAGTCGTCTTTGAAAAAATTTCGATATCGGTAACTGGTATGAATTTTTGTAAATGAATTTTTGAATTCAATATTTGCATTGAGCGTTTTGCTCTTTGTAGCCTTTTGATTGGAAAATGAATAACGGATATTAAAAATGCCATAATCGGGATCAGTAGTAGGCTCCGTAGAAAAATCTCTGTCTACATATACATATCTGAAATTGAGAAAGTGTTTATTATTTGCTCTAAAATTTTGATCTCTAAAAGAAAATAAAACAGACGGAACTATATTTTTATAAAACAAACCCGGAAGGAAATGGAATCGACTGCCAGTTAGCCAATAATGTGTTCGATAATGAGATTTTTTATAATGGTTTTTAAAATATGATAATGTAGCGGATCCCACCAATGATTTTTCCTTGGTAGAGAAGAAAGGTTGCAATTTGTATTCAAAATTTTGAGGAACTAGCGTTTTGTTGGACAACACAATTCCCGGAGACAAGCCGTCATATAAGTTGTAATTGAGTTTTGGAACGTAGAAAATTTGAGTGTGACTAGGGTCTTCAATATCTTTGAGGAACGAAAAATGAATGGGTTTGGTAAAAATTTTTGTGTTAAACCTTTTGTGATTGTTTCGATAATTGGTTTCGGGTACAAGGTGTTCCTTATTCAAAAGAATCTCGTCAATAGAAGCATTAGGCAAATTTATTGTAATGATTTCAGAGTGAGGATGAACCCATTTTTTATAAACAACACTGTCGTTTTTGAGTCCCAAAACAGGAATTGGAACTTGTGAGTTTGTTTTGTTTTTGATAATAACATTAATACTATCCTTGTTCTTCAAGACAGAGGATAATTTATAATCTACTCGATTTCTAGAGGCAATAAATTCATCAAAAAACCAAGAAAGAGAGTCTTTAGATTGTTCTTGAAGAATCGATTGAAAAGTTGCCTTATTAAAAGTTTTTAATGAGTTCGTCGAGTAATAGTTCAGTATAGATTTGGAAACAATATGCTTGCCTAAATAATTATCCAATAATCGTAGCCCCAATCCTGCCTTGTAGCGGCTTGAAAGCTCAGCATTGTAGCGAGTCAATTTATCCATCGGCGTAGTCAGGGCTTGATCTACATTTTTTATCAAAGAAAATTTATGAAAAACTTCGTATTGTTTGTTAAAAGAAGAGTGCGATAGATTGTAGTTTTTTAGGCCCCAAAAGGAGGAAAATTCACCAAGTAGTTTTTGATCAGGATAGTGCTGATTGACATATTCCATTAATAAATAAATCTGAATTCCATATACCGCCCAACTGTCTTTTCGAAGATGAATAGGGGCAGTGTTCTCAAAATATTTGAGTGTCATTACTTTAAGAAGGCTCAATTCAAACAAGAAATCATCTTCAAATGGACGTATGAATTTTGGTAATCTATTGAGACCATAAATAGGACGCTTTTCATAATCTATCGAGCTTATTAGTAACTTGTCAAAAGGGTAGTTCCCCAATTTAAAGTTCACAAATTGCGATACTTTGCGAACACTTTCTTGTGATTTTACATCACTCAAATTTTTTGATAAATCAGTAATAACAATAGTTGATGGAGTTATAAAATTTTTAAAATTCGAATTTTTAACTATATGAAGCGGAATGTGTTTTCGCTGAGCTTTGCCAGAAAAAAAGTTTGAATCTACCGAGCTTGTTTTTGTAAATGGAAAATCGGTGACAAGCATATGGGTATTGGGAAGTGAAATACTGACATCGAAATCAGATAATTCAACATACAAATCATCAAGATTTTTATGGCTATCTAGTATCCAGCCCTGCGTGTTTATTCCTGCAAATGTTAAGTACCAAAAAGACAAATGTGCATTGTTTTCATCAGAAACACCAAACCGAGTAAATTTATCGGAGGGAAAAGATATTTTATATGAAATAAAAATTTCAAGTGATGCTTTCTGCTTTAATTCCTCAGCAAGTTCGAGTTCGATAATATCTGGCTGGTCTTCGAGTCTTTTCCAGCGAATGGGATTTCCTTTTTTATCAGTAATTTTATGAATGCTAGTAGCTCCACGACTCGACGAGGCAGATCTTTGAAATCGAAAGGTAAATTCTTCCGCAAAATGATTGGCTAGCGGTGTCTTTGTGCTTGAAAACGCATGAGACCAATCGTTTAGATATATCCTCGTAAGATTTTTTGAAGTTGAGTTAACAAATACAGCAGACTGCTTTATATCAGTTGCTGTTAAATCTGAAGAAAAGGATGCTTCAATATTATACTGATTTAATTGGGCATTCAGCTGCAAAAAAGAGGTAAAAACAAGAAGATAAAGGAGCTTTTTCAAGATATTAAAAGTTCGGGGAAAATTGTTTTTTAGCATAGAAATTTGTCAATTCCTCTATGACTTCATCTTCAGTGTCTACAATAGAAAATAGATCGATGTCTTCGGGTGAAATGGTTTTGTGTTTTTCTAAAAAAGTGTTTTTAATCCAATCAATACAACCGCTCCAAAATTCAGAGCCAACCATAATAATGGGGAACTTTTCAATTTTCTTTGTTTGAATAAGTGTGATGGCTTCAAACAGTTCATCCAGAGTTCCAAAACCGCCTGGCATGACAACAAACCCCTGAGCGTATTTAACAAACATTACTTTGCGAACAAAGAAGTAATCAAAATCAATGCTTTTGTCTCGATCTATATAGTCGTTGTTGTTTTGTTCAAAAGGAAGATCAATATTAAGTCCAACTGAGATTCCGTTGGCAAGCTGTGCACCTTTATTTGCGGCTTCCATGATTCCTGGACCGCCTCCGGTAATTACACCAAAACCACTTTCAACAATGCGTTTTGCTATGGAGGTTGCCATTTTATAATAAGGGTCGCTTTCTTGGGTTCGAGCTGATCCAAAAATAGAAACACAAGGACCCGCATTGCTCATAATTTCAAAACCATTGACAAACTCTCCCATGATTTTAAAAATAGCCCACGAATCGTTTGCTTTCACAGAACTCCATTTTTTATGCATTTTATTTTCCATATTTCCATACTGTTTTAGCCAAAAGCTAAGGTAGTTCTTTTTTAAGATATTGCCCCGTATAGCTTTTGGGGTTTGTAGCAACTTCCTCAGGAGTACCAATACAAACAATTTGTCCTCCTGCGTTTCCTCCTTCATAACCCACATCAATAACATGATCAACGGTTTTGATGACATCCAAATTGTGTTCAATAATAATGATTGTATTTCCGTGATCAACTAATTTTGTTAAGACATCAAGCAATACACGGATATCCTCAAAATGAAGTCCTGTAGTGGGTTCGTCCAATATATAAAGTGTATTTCCAGTATCCTTTTTTGATAACTCTGACGCCAATTTGATACGTTGTGCCTCACCTCCCGACAAGGTGGTTGATTGTTGTCCTAAAGTCAAATAACCAAGTCCAACATCCTGAATTGTTGCCAATTTCCGATATATTTTTGGAATATGCTCAAAAAACATACAAGCCTCATTGATTGTCATATTCAGTACATCTGCAATGGATTTACCTTTGTAACGAATTTCTAGTGTTTCCCTATTAAAACGCTTTCCAGAGCAACTTTCACAATGCACATATACATCAGGAAGAAAATTCATTTCAATAACTCGCAAACCAGCTCCTTGGCAAGTTTCACAGCGTCCGCCTTTTACATTGAAACTAAAACGCCCGGGTTTGTATCCGCGTATTAAAGATTCTGGAGTTTGCGAAAATAGCGATCGAATCTCACTAAATACGCCAGTATAGGTCGCTGGATTGCTTCTTGGGGTTCTACCAATAGGAGATTGACTGATGTCAATTACTTTATCTATATGCTCAAGCCCATGAATACTTTTGTAGGGCATAGGCTCCTTTACACCGTTAAAAATGTGAGCGTTGAGAATGGGGTAGAGGGTTTCGTTGATTAAGGTTGATTTTCCACTTCCCGAAACTCCAGTAACCCCAATCATCATTCCCAAGGGAAAATCAACCGATACGTTTTTGAGATTGTTACCCGTACAGCCTTTGATTGATAAAAAATGACCATTCCCTTTTCTTCGTTTTTCTGGCAATGAAATGGATTCAACTCCATTTAAAAAATTAGCAGTTAAGGTGTGTTGTTTTTGCATTTCTTTTGGAGTGCATTGAGAGACAATTTGCCCGCCATGCTTTCCTGCTTTTGGACCCAAATCAATGATATAATCTGACATTCGCATCATGTCTTTGTCGTGCTCAACCACAATCACAGAATTACCAATATCTCTAAGAGATAACAAAGAGTTAATTAATTTATCGTTGTCGCGCTGATGAAGTCCAATACTCGGTTCGTCGAGAATGTACAAGACTCCCACCAATTGAGAACCTATTTGTGTGGCAAGTCGAATCCGCTGTGCTTCTCCGCCTGAAAGCGATTTTGAACTTCGATTGATAGACAAATAGTTCAATCCAACATCCATCAAAAAACAAAGACGTTTTTCAATTTCTTTACAAATTTCTTTTCCAATTTTTTGTTGACGAGGCGTGAGAGTGTCTTCTATGTTTTTAAACCATTCTGACAGCTCGCCAATGTCCATTGAGCTTAAGTCCGCGATGTTTTTATCATTGATTTTATAATACAAAGACTCTTTTCGTAATCGATTTCCATTGCACGACTCACAATACACATCGTCCATAAATCCTTTTGCCCAGCGTTTCAACGAAGCTGTATGACTTTCTTTGAATTGATTTTCTAAAAAGGGGATGATTCCGTCATAGTCAATGGAATAGTCTCTTGTAATTCCGAGCGTTTTTGAGGCTATTGAAAACCGTTCACTTCCACCGTGCAAGATAATGTCCAATGCTGGTTTAGGAATCTTCTTTATGGGATCCAAAAGATCAAAATTATGACGCTTGGCAATGGTTTCCAATTGCTTAAAGGTCCAATTGCTTTTATATTCTCCAATAGGAAGGATTCCACCATTGCGAATAGACTTTGAATCGTCAGGAATGATTTTTTCTAAATTTACTTGATGCAAGACACCTAGACCGTTACAAGTAGGGCACATGCCTTTTGGAGAGTTGAAAGAAAATGTATTTGGTTCTGGTTTTGGATAAGCAATTCCCGAAGTGGGACACATAAGATTTCTACTAAAATAACGAACTTCCTCATGATCACGATCCAAAACCATGATGGTGTCATTGCCATGATACATCGCTGTTTGAATGCTTTCTTCTAAGCGTTTGACATTCGAGGAATCCTTGGAAATTTTCAATCGATCAATCACAATTTCTATATCGTGTGTTTTGTACCGATCGACTTTCATTTGGGGCGTTAATTCTTTGATTTCGCCATCCACACGTACTCGTACAAACCCTTGCTTGGCAATCGAGTGAAACAATTCACGATAATGCCCTTTGCGCGATTGAACAACAGGAGCTAAAATATAAATACCTTTAGAGTCAAATTCTGTTTGAATCAAATGAGAAATTTCGGAGTCGCTATAACTCACCATTTTTTCATTGGTTTTGTAACTATAGGCCTCAGAAACTCTGGCAAATAAAAGTCTTAAAAAATCATAGATTTCTGTAATAGTTCCAACGGTTGATCTTGGACTTTTGGAAGTTGTTTTTTGTTCAATGGCTATTACAGGGGATAAGCCATCAATTTTGTCAACTTCAGGTCGTTCCAATCCTCCCAAGAATTGACGTGCATAGGCTGAAAATGTTTCTATGTAGCGTCGCTGTCCTTCGGCATAAATTGTATCAAAAGCCAAAGAAGACTTTCCGCTTCCAGATAGCCCTGTGATGACTACAAGTTCATTTCTAGGGATATCAATATCGATATTTTTAAGATTATGAACTCGGGCTCCTTTAACCGAAATGACTTCTTTCATAGATGATTTGATAATCGCGCAAATTACAATATTTAACCCTAAAAAGGAAGTGTCTATTCAAATTAAAAACCAGAAACACTGTCGTCTCCTCGGGGATCGGCTCCGCCCGAAAACGAACCATCTTTGTGAATTTTGATAGCATCAACGCGACCTATTATAGTGGGGTTTTGATGGAAGTAAAACCCTTTATTTTCTAAGTTATTTTTTGTTTTTACATCAAAAGTAGCTGCCTCATACTTTATGGAATCGGGGAGCCATTGATGATGAAATCGAGGGGCTTGTAAAGCAGCCTGAATATTTTTTTTAAAATCATACACGTTTAGTATGGTTTGTAGCACCGAAGTAATGATCGTTGAGCCGCCAGGGCTTCCAAGAATCATGGAAAGTTGCCCGTTTTGTTCAACTATGGTAGGTGTCATGGAACTTAGCATTCTTTTTTCAGGGACAATTGCATTGGCTTCTCCACCAATTACACCGTACAGATTGGGAACCCCTGGCTTGCTGCTAAAATCGTCCATTTCGTTATTCAGAAAAAATCCCAGTGAGGGAACCAACAATTTGGAACCGTAATTCGCATTCAATGTAGTTGTTACAGCAACAGCATTTCCTTTTGAATCGATAATTGAGTAGTGGGTGGTTTCTGGACTTTCTTGGAGTGTTAGTTTGCCTGACGCAACTGAAGAAGAATCGGTAGCTTGGCTCCAATCAAATGAAATCATTCTTTTTTTGAGGTACTCCGAGTCCAATAGACCTTCTACAGGAATAGCTACAAAATCAGGATCACCCAAATATTCACTTCTATCGGCATAAGCTCTTCTGGAAGCCTCAACGATGGGTTGAATGCTGGACGGTGATAAGAAATCGTTTTGTGTTAGCGCAAAAGGCTCTATCATTTTAAGAATTTGACCCAAAACAATTCCGCCACTGGATGGTGGCCCCATTGAAATAATTGACAAATCTTTATACTGAAAGCGAATCGGATCTCTCCAAACAGCTTTGTAATTTTTTAGATCATCCAAACTGAGAATTCCTCCTTTTTTGGATACATAATTCACCATTTCTTGTGCAATAGTTCCTTGATAAAATGCATTTTTCCCATTCAATTGAATCGTTTGTAATGTGTTTGCTAATGTATGGTACTGTAAAGTATCTCCTGCAGCAAATGATTGATTGTAAAAACAGTCTGGTGCATTCAGTTCAATGATTTTGTCTTTGTAAGTATTCAGCCTTTGGAATTGCTTGGGAGTCATAACAACCCCCATTTTGGCTAAGTCAATTGCAGGTTGAATCAACTCACGCATCGGCAATGTCCCAAATTTATCATGAACTTCAAACAATCCTGCAACAGTTCCAGGAACTCCAACCGCCAAGCCACCTTCGGTGCTTTTATTGGGAACCACATTTCCTAAAGAATCCAAATACATGTTGGATGAAGATTGAGCAGGGGCTTTTTCTCTGAAATCCAATGAACCAACTTGACCGTCAGCCAAACGATATACCATAAATCCGCCACCACCTATATTTCCCGCATTTGGGTAAGAAACCGCTAAAGCCAAATCAGTAGCAATCATAGCATCAAACGCATTTCCTCCTTTTTTTAAAATGGATAAGCCAATAGCGGATGCTTCCGCTCTAGCAGAAACTACCATCCCTTGGGTAAAGCGTCTGGGCTCTTCAATTGGTTTTTGACAAGCCGTAAATGCCAAAAAAATAACAACAATTGTATAAAACAGTCTACGCATTAATTTTAAGTTTTTGGTTAACATGGCTTTGAATTGATGGAAAAAATTCAAAAAACAAGGACTCAAAATAAGGGTATTGGTCTTTTAAAATCAATACGCTTTTATCCAATTGTGTTGGAAATTTTGTGCGTTGACTCATTAATTTCAAAACAGATTCCAAACCTTCAATGGTTTGGTAAGACGCTAACCATTGATATTGATTCATTGCAGTCAAATAACGAAGTGAAGAATGAGGCAAATGTTCTTGAAAATGAATCAATGTCTTATAGCAATAATCCGCATATTCAGGCAAGGTTTTGGTTGAGTACTGTTCCCAATTTTTGGCCAAAAAATGATCGTAAAACATATCTACCAAAACCGAACTGTAGTGTCTATGAGCAGGGAACAATTCTTTTCTAATGCTTTTGCTTACAGGATGTTCGTCAGTAAAGGAGTCAATCGAGCGATGCAGTAATATTCCTTGCTGCACTTCTTGTGGGAAGTTCAAGTATTGTTTGCCCTTTACCCGATCTGCGATGAAGTTACCTACCATAATTTCTTTGTTGAAAGCCGACAAGTACAGATGCGCCAAATAATTCATGACTGAAAAATAAGGATTATAGTTGAATAAAAGATAAGGGATTGTATCTTTGTATAAATCAACATTCAATGACGTTAATTAAATCCATTTCAGGAATACGAGGTACAATTGGAGGCAATATCCATGAAAATCTAACTCCTATTGACGCCGTTAAGTTTGCGTCTGCCTATGGTACTTGGTTGCAACAAAAATACCCCAACACTTCACTTTCTGTTGTTTTAGGAAGAGATGCTCGTATATCTGGAGCAATGATTCAAAACTTGGTTCAATACACCTTGGTTGGGTTAGGAATCCATATTATTGATGTTGGATTATCAACCACACCAACCGTCGAATTGATGGTTTCTAGGTACAAGGCTCACGGTGGAATTATTCTTACTGCAAGCCACAACCCAAAACAGTGGAACGCTCTTAAACTCCTCAACGAGGAAGGGGAATTTTTAAACGCAAACGAAGGAAAAACTATTTTAGATATTGCCGAATCTTCCCAATTTTCATTTGCTGATGTTGATTCTTTGGGCAAGGTTACTTTGGTTATAAACGCAATTGAACAACACATTGAGCATGTCTTATCACTTTCTTTGGTTACTGTTGATACGATTCGGAAAGCTGGATTAAAAGTAGTTGTTGACGGAGTCAATTCTTCAGGCGGTATTGCAATTCCAAAATTACTTGACGCACTAGGAGTGGAGACTGTCAAGTTGTTTTGTGAGCCCAATGGGCACTTTCCGCACAATCCAGAACCTCTTAAAGAGCATTTGACCGATTTGTCTCAAACTGTTATAGATGAAAAAGCAGACTTGGGAATTGTGGTTGATCCTGATGTAGATCGATTGGCATTTATGAGCGAAAATGGAGAAATGTTTGGGGAAGAATACACCTTGGTAGCTTGCGCCGATTATGTATTGAGCAAAACACCCGGAAATACAGTTTCCAACATGTCTTCTACCCGAGCTCTTAAAGATATTACAGAACATCATAAGGGCACCTACCAAGCAAGTGCAGTGGGTGAAGTCAATGTGGTTGAGTTAATGAAAAAAACACAAGCCATTATTGGAGGCGAAGGCAACGGAGGAATTATCTATCCCGAAAGTCATTACGGAAGAGATGCATTGGTTGGCGTAGCACTCTTTTTGTCCTTATTAGCTGAAAAAAAGGGGTTGGTAAGCGATTTAAGAGCTTCATACCCCAATTATTTTATGAGCAAACAGAAAATTGATTTGACTCCTAATATTGAAGCCGATCAAGCATTGGAGATTATGGCAAATACATACAAATCCGAAAAAATTTCTACCATTGACGGCGTTAAAATAGATTTTGAAAATCAATGGGTTCATCTTCGAAAATCAAATACAGAGCCCATTATACGTGTTTACACAGAGGCCACATCACAATCAGCTGCTACTGAATTGGCAAACCGATTCCGTAACGAAATTTTAAGTCTTTAAATGAGGTTACTAGGAACTTTATCCTTGTGTTTGAAACGATTGTGTGTCCACAAGTAATGGGCTGGATTTGCTTTGACTTGTGCTTCAATTCTTTGTAGAAAATCATCGGTAATTTCGTAATCTTTGAAGTCTTTTGGATTTTCTGCCAAAGGCTCTATTGTAGCTTCATAAAAACCACGCTTTTTCTTTTCAAGTCTAGCAAAAACAACAGGTAAGTCGAATTCTTTCGCCAAACGCTCTCCTCCCGTAAAAACTGGAACTTTGACACCAAAAAAAGTTTGCCAATAGTTTTTTGAACGCAATTGAGGAGACTGGTCGCCCGCAAATCCATATGTAGCCAAAACTCCCTCGAGGTGATGTTTTTGCAATGTTTCACGAACTTTACTTCGAGGTATGAGGTAGGCCCCATGTTTGCGACGAATTCTTTGAACCATTCGATCAAAGTAAGGATTGGAAAGCGGTGTATATACACCGAATCCGTCGTGAGGCATATGATATGTAATGGACAACAACCATTCGTAGCTTGCATAATGACCGCACATAACAATAATGCTCTTCCCTTCTTTTCCGTATCGTTCCAAAAGCGCCTTATTTTTAACAACAAACCGTTTTTTAATTGCAGTCTCAGAAATTGTAATGGATTTGATCATTTCCAAAAACAAATCACAAAAGTGTTTGTAAAAATCTTTTTCAATAGCTTTTGCATGCTTAAGGTTTTTAGCAACACCAGCCGTTCGAATGTTTTTACGAACGGTTTTTTTTCGGTATTTCACAACCCGATACATCAAAAAACAAAGCACATCAGAAAATAGGTACAAGATTCTGAACGGCAACAGTGAAATCAAAAGCAAAAATGGATATATCGTATAAAAAGCAATACGTTGCATAGGTATAAAATTTAAACAAATATAGTATATTTGCGTCCAAATAAGCCCACTTTGGAATCAATTCATCCTATCCTTTTATTGATAATTGGCGTTAATGTTCTCGTTTCTTTTAAAGGATTTGAAAACGATTCTTTTTTCAATCGTTACAAGTTTCAAGTAAATGCCGTTCGAACCGGCGATAATAAACGACTGTGGACTGCTGGATTCTTACATGTCGATTTTTCGCATTTGTTGTTCAATATGTTTGCCTTATACATATTTGCGGACATTGTTCTTTACAACTTAGGGATCTTTTTGTTTGTAATCCTCTATTTTGTTTGCTTATATGTAGGAAATCTGTTTACCTATATCTACCATAAAAATCAAGGTTATTATTCAGCTGTAGGTGCAAGTGGAGCTGTGTCAGGGATTGTTTATGCAGCCATTTTGCTCAATCCCTCAATGAATTTGTATTTATTTTTTATACCCATTCCAATTCCAGGAATCGTTTTTGGAGTAGGGTACTTATTGTATTCGATGTATGGAATGAAAAAACAGACAGGAAATATTGGTCACACGGCACATTTTGGAGGAGCCGCAGCAGGATTTATAGCTACTTTACTGATGCAGCCATCAGTTGTGATTCAACAGCCTATAATGGTTGGTTTGCTGGCAATACCCATTGTATTAATGGCGTATCTTATTAAAAAAGACAAGCTTTAGAGCGCGAGCAGCTCAGCTACTTTTTCTTCCAATTGCACACCACGGAGCCCCGATGATAAAATGGTGAGATTTTGATCGACAATAAATGTTCGAGGTATTGAATTGACATCGTACAAACGTGCAATAGGATCTTGCCAGTACTTAAGGTTTGAAACATGAGACCAAGTAAGATTATCCGCTTCAATAGCTTCCCTCCAGCTGCCTGCATCTTTATCCAAAGATACTCCAACAATAGTGAGCCCTTTGTCATTAAATTTTTGATACATTGCAACAATAGCAGGATTTTCAACTCGACAAGGCTTGCACCATGAAGCCCAAAAATCAATCAGGGTTATTTTTCCTTGGCTAGCAATCTGTTTCAAAGAAATTTGTTCACCAGAGGGGTTGGGTGCCATAAAATCGGGAGCAATGCTTCCTACTCCTAGTTTCTTTGGAGCTTCAACTTCTATGGCTTCGGGGTAAAGAATGTTATTAATGTTTTGAGCCGATTTTGTTTTTTTAACCAAATCCGAAAACGAGGTGAATAGAGTCTTTGCTTCTTCGGATTCTATGGACTTGTTCATGAGCATTCGTTCCAGAATCAAAGAAGAAATATAGGAATCCGACTGATTGGAAATAAAATCGAGTTCGTATTGAGTGAGTTTGTCAAGCATGGCATCAAATTGCTCTTTAAGATCAGAGATGGCTAAGGAATCTCCTGAAATGGATGGGTTTCGCATTTCCATTTGAATTTTATTCAAATCCTTTCCAAACTTTTCAGCACCTGTTAAGTAGGACTCAAAATCTCTGTTGGACGATGTTCCACTTACTTTAGAGGAACGAAGGCTGTCTTTATAAACGTTGATATTAATGTTTCCACTTTCCAATACAAATGGAAGGTTACCACGTATTCCGTCAAAGAACAAATAATGCATTTCAGGGATGTCAACTTCTCCTGAAAAAGAAAACTTACCTTCCAATACTTCGAGTGTGTCAATAGGTTCGGGGCCATTGTCCTCTCCAACTTTAACAAGATAAATTTGCGAAGTATCTTCCATATCTATGGTGCCATCAACTTTGTAGGCGGTAGATTGAGAACATTGGGTAAAAACAAAAATTAATAAGAAATAAACAACATATTTTTTCATTGAAAAGGGTTTTTTTATGTGCTGTAAATGTACAGAATCCTTTTTAATTCCAAAAAGGAACATACTTTGTTTATGATGACTTAAAAAAACACTATTTTAGTAAAGCTAAATTCAATGAAAAAAAACATTCAAATCCTTGACGGTCAACTCGAAGGTTCCATTAAAACGGATGCCTTATCAAGGGCTTTGTATGCTACCGATGCATCGGTATATAAAAAAACACCCCTTGCCGTTTCGTTTCCAAAATCTATATCTGATTTAAAAAAAATCATTCATTTCGCTCAAGAGCATCGTTTGGGTATCATTCCTAGAACTGCAGGAACTTCTCTTGCAGGACAATGCGTTGGAGATGGAATTGTGGTTGATGTGTCCAAACATTTCTGTGACATTATCGCATTGGACATAAAAAAGAAAACCGTTACTGTTCAGCCTGGAGTAATTAGAGACGAACTGAATCGTTATGTAAAACCGTTTGGATTGTTTTTTGGTCCCAATACTTCCACTTCCAATCGGTGTATGATAGGAGGGATGGTGGGAAATAATTCTTCTGGTACAACCTCCATTCAATATGGAGTGACCCGCGATAAAGTGCTTTCCCTAGAAGTTGTTTTATCCGATGGGAGTGATGCGGTTTTTTCAGAATTAACTTCCAATGCATTGGAAGCTAAACAACAACTGAATACATTGGAAGGAAAAATTTACCGTGATGTAATATCGAAGCTATCCGATAGCAATGTTCAGAATGAAATTAACAAAGAATTTCCGAAACCATCCATCCACCGAAGAAATACAGGGTATGCGGTCGATGCATTGATAAAGAGCGCTCCATTTACTGATAAAGGTCCTCTATTTTCACTTTGCCCACTGCTAACAGGAAGCGAAGGGACATTGGCTTTTACAACCTCCATAACCTTACAGTTGGATGATTTACCACCGCCTCACGAAAAAATGATAGTAGCGCATTTCGATAGCATCAAATCTTGTTTGTCATCCGTTGCTCCATTAATGAAGCATTCGCTCCAAACCTGCGAGATGATGGATAAAACTATTTTAGACTGTACGCTCAACAACAAACAACAACTCGCCAATCGTTTTTTTGTTCAAGGAGACCCCAAAGCATTGTTGTTATTAGAAGTGGCAGCAGAATCAATTGAAACGCTTGATATTGAAGTGGAAAAAGTGTTGGAAACCCTAATGAATCTAAAAACCAGTTATGCAAGGCCTGTTCTGAGTGGTACTCAAATTGATCAAGCTATGGAATTGAGAAAAGCAGGTTTGGGATTGCTTGGAAACATGGTAGGAGATCAAAAAGCAGTTGCTTGTATCGAAGACACAGCTGTTGCTCTTGAAGATTTGGATTCTTTTATTGATGCATTTTCCAAACTCATGCAAAAGTTCAATCAAAATGCAGTCTACTACGCTCATGCTGGGGCAGGTGAGTTGCATTTACGCCCGCTTCTCAACCTAAAAGACAAAGAAGACGTAGTGTTGTTTCGTCAAATTACTACCGAAGTTGCACAATTGGTCAAAAAATTCAAGGGATCTTTAAGCGGTGAACACGGAGATGGAATTGTTCGATCTGAATTCATACCAATGATGATAGGGCAAAAAAATTACTCACTTTTAAAGACCATTAAAAGTTTGTTTGATCCTAACAACATCTTCAATCCAGGAAAAATTATAGAAGCTCCTAAAATGGACGAATCGTTTCGTACACATGTCGGACAAGAAACCCCCGAAATTAGTACACTTCTTGACTTTTCGAGTTCTATGGGTATCGTTCGTGCTACCGAACAATGCAACGGTTCTGGAGATTGTCTTAAAGTTAGTGGAGGCGCTATGTGTCCTAGCTACAAAGCAACTCGGAATGAAAAAGACACTACGCGAGGAAGGGCCAATGCGCTGCGAGAATTTTTGTATCAAAAAAACACTAACAGATTCGACCACAAAGAGTTGAAAGAGGCTTTTGACTTGTGTTTGAGCTGCAAAGCATGTGCAAGCGAATGTCCCAGCAATGTAGATGTTGCGGCATTCAAAGCTGAGTTTTTGTATCAATACCACCAAAACAATCGGAGAAGATTACGCGATTACGTCATGGGTTACAATGCACGTTTTAACGCCTTGGGAAGCATGCTTACTTCGGTTACCAATTTCTTTTTTTCAAATATTATAACCCGTTATTGGATTAAAAAAACAGTGGGGATTCACCCAAAAAGATCCCTGCCATTAATTTCAAATAAAACTTTAGAAAAATTACTTCAAAATACTGAAAATAAAGAAGTTACAATTAATAAAAAAGTATATTTATTTATTGATGAATTCACAAATTATTTGGAATCTGAATTGGGTTTAAAAGCATTTCAGTTATTGACACGATTGGGATATGATGTTTGTCATCTGCCCTTTGTGGACAGTGGTCGTAGTCAAATCTCTAAAGGGTTTCTTAAAGACGCTAAACAATTGGCAAATACAAATACCAATCGTTTTAAGGGTATTATTGATAGTAAAACACCTTTAGTAGGTATAGAGCCTTCTGCCATTCTTTCCTTTAGAGATGAATACCCAAAATTGGCGACAGATCAAAAAGCAGCAAAGCACTTGGCAAAAAACACTTACTTAATCGATGAATTCATAGCTTCCGAAATCAAAGCAGGGATTATTACTGATGCCGCTTTTACAAAAGCACCTAAAAAAATGAGCTTCCATGCGCATTGCCACCAAAAAGCATTGGGTGATCCTAAAGATACCCTAAGAATTTTAAATTTTCCCACTAATTACGAAGCAAGCCTAATTCCTTCCGGATGTTGTGGGATGGCAGGATCTTTTGGTTATGAAAAAGAACATTATGATGTAAGTATGCAAATTGGAGAAGATGTTTTGTTTCCCGAACTAAAAAAACTTCCCGACACGACTCTTGTAGTTGCAAATGGAACCAGCTGCAGGCATCAAATCAAGGATGGGACTCGTAAAAAGGCATTTCATCCAGTAGAAATATTGCTTGATGCGTTGGTATAAAAAGGCCTAAAATGAGCCAAACCTTTTTTTATCATTGAGAATCGCCTTATTTTTGAACAAAATTAGCAATCCATGGCAGGAAATACGTACGGAAAACTCTTTAAATTAATAACATTTGGTGAATCTCATGGCACAGCACTTGGCGGTGTCATTGATGGTTGTCCTTCGGGAATCACCCTTGATTTGGAAGCGATTCAAAATGAAATGAATCGCAGAAAGCCTGGACAATCCTCCATAGTAACACAACGAAAGGAGCCCGACGAAGTCACTTTTTATTCGGGTATATTTGAAGGGCAAACTACAGGAACACCTATTGGGTTTGCTATCCATAACACCAATCAAAAATCGAACGATTACTCTCATATTAAGGAAACATATCGACCCTCTCACGCTGATTATGTCTATGACAAAAAGTATGGAATTCGCGATTATAGAGGAGGCGGTCGAAGTTCAGCTCGAGAAACCTCATGTCGCGTAGTAGCTGGAGCTATCGCCAAACAAATGATGCCTAAAATTACTTTCAACGCTTTTGTTTCTGGTGTAGGACCGATTCAGTTGGGAAATAATTACCAGTCAATGGACTTCTCGAATATCGAAAAAAATCCTGTGCGTTGTCCCGACCCAAAGGTCGCTATGGAGATGGAGAACTATATCAAACAAATTCGAAAAGAAGGAGATACTGTTGGCGGGATAGTAACTTGTGTAATTCAAAATGTACCTGTCGGACTGGGAGAACCTGTGTTTGATAAATTACATGCAGAATTAGGAAAAGCGATGCTTTCAATCAATGCAGTCAAAGGATTTGAATACGGAAGCGGATTTGAGGGTTCTAAAATGAAAGGCAGCGATCACAACGATCCATACAATGCTGATGGAACTACGCAAAGCAATCGGTCAGGCGGTATTCAGGGCGGAATAAGCAACGGAATGGATATTTATTTCAATGTTGCTTTCAAGCCTGTCGCTACCATTATGCAAAAGCAAGAAACCATTACAAAAGACGGTCAGAAGGTAGAAATGCAAGGAAAAGGAAGGCACGATCCTTGTGTAGTGCCAAGAGCAGTTCCTATTGTAGAAGCAATGGCTGCGCTTGTTTTAGCAGATTTTTTTCTGTTAAATCGGTCGGTTAAGCTATAAACTGCTCACTTTTTTTTACTTAAAATATTAACCAGCAAATCATTAACTATGAAAAAATTATCCTTGCATTGGCAAATTTTAATCGGAATGTTTGCGGGAGTGTTTTTTGCGCTCCTTATGGTTCAATTTGATTTTGGAAGATCATTCATTTCCGATTGGATTAAACCGTTTGGAACTATATTTATTAATGCCCTCAAGCTGATAGCCGTTCCGTTGATTTTAGCTTCTTTAATCAAAGGAGTCTCTGATCTTAAAGACATTTCAAGGCTTTCCAAAATGGGAGGTCGTACAATCGGACTTTATATCCTAACAACCCTTTTGGCGGTAACTACGGGATTGGTTGCTGTCAACACCTTAAAACCAGGGGCAAGCATTAGTGAGCAAACTCGAGAAGAATTGGTGATGGCTTATGCTGACAGTGCAGCTGAAAAGAAAGTAGCTGCCGATGCCCAAAAAGAATCTGGGCCATTGCAAGCATTGGTTGATCTCGTACCTTCTAATATTTTTAAAGCCACAACCGATAACCGAAACATGCTTCAAGTGATTTTTTTCGCTATTTTTTTTGGAATTGGGTTGATTTTAATTCCTGAAAAAAAAGCAAAACCAGTCAAAGAATTTTTTGATGCTTTTAACGAAGTGATTCTAAAACTTATTGATCTTATTATGTTAGCTGCTCCCTATGGAGTTTTTGCTTTGCTAGCAGCATTGGTTGTAGAAGCACCAAGCGCTGATTTGTTCAAAGCGCTAGGAATGTATGCCATTACCGTAATCATTGGATTGCTAATTATGGTTTTATTTTATGTATTGTTGGTGAAGATTGTCACTAAAAAATCGCCGCGTTTTTTTATCAATGGCATTTCTCCAGCCCAGTTACTTGCATTTTCAACCAGTTCCAGTGCAGCCACCTTGCCAGTAACTATGGAGCGGGTTCAAGAGCATTTGGGCGTAGAGGAAGAAGTAAGCAGTTTTGTATTGCCTATTGGTGCGACAATCAACATGGATGGCACCAGTTTGTATCAAGCCGTAGCGGCTGTTTTTATTGCACAAGCCTTTGGAATTGACCTTACGCTTGGAGCACAGCTTGGTATTATTGCAACCGCCACATTGGCTTCTATTGGATCGGCAGCTGTTCCTGGAGCGGGAATGGTAATGCTAGTGATTGTTCTTGCGCAAGCTGGAATTCCTGAAGCCGGATTGGCTCTCATTTTTGCTGTAGATCGACCTTTAGATATGTGCAGAACTTCGGTAAATGTAACAGGTGATGCTGCCGTGTCGATGATGGTCGCTAAGTCGGTTGGAAAGCTTAAAGACAAGCCTGTTGAAAAGCATTGGGACGATCATTACCAAAAATAAATCAATCCAAAAACTTGTGTGTTAATTGGGGGTCTGGAATAGGGCAGTAGTCATATTTTCCAAACCAATCAAGTCGTTTTTTAGCGACAATGTTATATGCCCAATCGGTTGTATTTTTTGGTAAAACAGAAAAAACAAGGAGCCAACGCCAAACCAGGCTCAATTGTTTGATAATTTCAAAAAATGCCGTTGACTGAGTCCAATATGCATGATCGGGTTTCCATAAAACAACGGTATCCATATCAATCCTGTCAATTTTTCTTTCTTTAAAAAACGCCTTGGCAGTAGATCCTTGAAGAGGTGTAAAGCGAAAAACATCCCTTTTGTCGTGTTTTATCACCCAACGAACCACTCGGTTGCAAAGAACACAATGGCCGTCATAAAACACAATAAAACGGCTCACAGAAGTCATTTTTTAACAGCTTCAACCAGTTCTAGAGCCTCAAGGTTGATTTGCGTAGTGAAAATCCCATAATTGACAATCGCTTTGTTCTTTTCTATGACATCAATACTTCCTACAGATTTGCCATCAAACATCCGAACACGATCACCTACCTTTAAAACAGGACGCGGTTTGCTTACTTCCTTTTTCTGAGCTTGGACTTTGTTGATTTTTTTTTCCTTTCTGACCTTTACAACTTTTTCCAAAACCTCTTTTTCAACCTTCTTCTTAACTTCTTTGGCTTCTTTGTGTTTTTTTGCAGTTAACCGCTTTCGTTTTGAGTTTTCGGTCTCTACAAGACGAAGCAACTCTGCAACAAGCGGTCGCTTTTTCCCATCCAAAAAATACTGTTCAGCAGCATCATTGATCTTGTTTCCAAGAACAATCATACGCTGATTGTTGTCAAACAATTCCTGATAGCTGATCAGTTTCTTTTTCATTTTATCATTCAACACTTCCAACCGTTCGGATTCCACTTGCGCCTTAATTTCTTCTGCTTTTAACGATTTTGAGGTCTTGCTTAATTGGCTTCGTTCTTTTTGCATTTTAGCAATGGAAGCGTCAAAGCGAACTTTTCCTTTTTCAATTTTCTTTTTGGCTTGATTGATAAGTCGGAAAGGAATGCCGTTTTTTTGGGCGACTTCAAAAGTAAACGAACTTCCTGCTTCCCCTAGCACTAAGTTGAAAGTTGGTTGCAAACTTTTATTATCGAATTCCATATTGGCGTTGGTCATATAAGGCAGTTCGGTGGCTAACAACTTAAGGTTGGCATAATGCGTTGTAATCACACCAAACGATTGACGTTCGTAAAAAACCTCCAAAAATATCTCTGCCAAAGCGCCTCCCAATTCAGGATCTGATCCAGTTCCGAATTCATCAATCAAAAACAAAGTTGATGCTTCACATTTTTTTAAAAAACGATTCATGTTTTTCAATCGATAACTATAGGTACTCAAGTGATTTTCTATGGATTGATTGTCTCCAATATCGGTTAGAATTTTTTGAAACACGCACATATTGCTTCGTTCATGAACAGGAACCAATAGGCCGCCTTGAAGCATTAACTGTAAAAGCCCAATGGTTTTTAAAGTAATACTTTTTCCTCCAGCATTGGGACCCGAAATAATGATGATTCGGTTGTCTTTTTTCAGCTCAATGGTTTGTGGAAATGTTTTTTCTCCCTTCAATTCATTTGCTAAAAAAAGCAGGGGATGATAGGCGTCCCTCAAATACAGTTGCTGATGAGTATTCAGAATAGGCAATGTTGAATGGGTTCTCTTGGCATACAAGGCTTTTGCAGAGATAGTATCCAGAACAGTTAATACCTCCTGATACGTTTCAAGGAAAGAGCGATACGGTCTCAAAAAATTGGTTAATTCTTTGAGAATACGAGTAATTTCCTCTGTTTCTTCGTACTGTAAGTTTTGTAATTCTCGGCTATACTGCAAGGTAGCTTCGGGTTCGATATAGACGATACTGCCTGTTTTTGAGCTTCCCATAATAGCCCCTTTGACTTTCCTGCGATACATTGCTTTAACGGTCAACACACGCCGGTTATCAATAATAGACTCTTTGATTTCATCCAAAAATCCCGCACCATGATAGGTGTTTAAAGCACTTCCGAAACTTTGCCCAATTTTGGAGCGCACCGAACCCATTTGTTTTCGAATTTGATACAAATCCTCTGAAGCACGGTCTTTGATTGCTCCAAACCGATCAATGACCCCATTGATTTCTTTTGAGATTTCCGTTACTACATCCACTTCCTCAAAAATCCGATAAAGGGTAGGGTAGTACTCTTTGAATTTCTTAAAAAACTTTGTAATTATTTGGGTGGTTTCTACTAGGGACTTGCAACGTCTAAAACCTTCCAGTTCCAATTGACTGTTTTCGATACGCAGAAGCGACAATTCTTGCTTAATCGCATCAAAACCGTGATTGGGAATACGATTGTCATTTTCAAAAGAAGATTTGTATTCTGCGGTTTGGGACAATGCGGTTGAAATAGCCTCAAAATCTACCATGGGATGCAACGAACGAATTCGTTCAACGCCCAACTCAGTTACACAATGAGTACTAAGTTGTTGAAGAACAGTTTGAAATTCTAAATCTTCTAATGATTTTTTTGTCAGCAATTTCCTTAAATTTACCCGACAAAAGTACATTATTTTCAATGAATGTTCAATTACATCCTTCTTGGGAAAAGGTCTTGCAATCTGCCCTAAAGGAAGCTTGTTTTCATGACTTGACAGCCTTTGTAACAAAGGAATACCAAGAGCATACGTGCTATCCTCCTGCAAATCAAGTTTTTGTTGCCCTAAATGCATGTCCTTTTGACGCCGTAAAAGTGGTTATTATTGGTCAAGATCCCTATCACGGGCCCAATCAAGCCAATGGACTGTGTTTTTCTGTTCACGATTCAACGCCTCATCCGCCTTCGCTAGAAAATATTTTTAAGGAAATTGAATACGATACGCATATACCGTATCCTCAAAGCGGTGATTTGATGCGTTGGGCAAAACAAGGCGTTTTGTTATTAAATGCAACTTTAACAGTGCGTGCTCACCAAGCCGGCAGCCATCAGAAAAAAGGATGGGAGGAATTTACGGATCGTATCATTGAGACCTTGTCATTAAACAAAAAAGAAGTTGTTTTTATGTTGTGGGGTGGATTTGCCAAAAAAAAAGGAAGTAAAATTGATGCTCAAAAACACCATATATTAACCTCAGGACATCCGTCACCCTTGAGTGCTAATAGAGGGTACTGGTTTGGAAACAAACACTTTAGTCAATGCAATGCATTTTTACGATCCAAAGGAAAAACGCCGATAGATTGGTGACAAAAATCAAATTTTTTCAACAAGCAAAGCCGAAGCGATACCACCAGCGCCCGCAATGGCTGCCAATCCAATTCCGTTTTTATGATTAAATTCATGAAACAGTCGTACAGCCAAAATAGCTCCCGAAGCTCCAATAGGATGACCGCGAGAAAGTGATCCGCCTGAAACATTAATACGTTCTTTAGGTACATTGCACTCGTTTGCGCAAACGATAGCTTGAACTGCATAGGCTTCCATCAATTCAATCAAAGCAAGGTCATTGGGTGCTAAACGGTTTTTTATTACCAAATGATTGATTGCAGCAACAGGAGCCAAGGCAGGTAGGGAAGGGTCTCCTCCCAAGGTGTGTCCATCTAAAATTTGAAGAGCATAAGGAACAGACAAGCTGTTTTTTACTTTTTCAGAAACCAACACTAGAAATGCAGCACCATCTGCAGAAACGCTTGTGTTTAAAGCTGTAATAGTACCCGAAATTGTATTTGAACGCCGAAAATGTTCTTGTGTTAGTGTTCTAGCATAGGGATCGTATGGAACGTTTGCATTGGTCAGACAAACGATTTCGTTTTTCAGGGATTCTCTTGAAGCCATTGCTTTGGAATGGCTGTCATCCGTCCATTGGTCTTGCTGTATTTTACTAATGGCAAATTTACTTGCCAATTCACTTGCAGCATCGTGCATCAAAGGGTCGTTTTCGGGCCAAGGAGTAAAGCGCGCTTGCTCGCTGAATTTAGCATCGCTTTTCCAATCGGATTTGAAATATCTTTTGGGTCGTAACGAGTGAGATTCTGTTCCGCCCACAACGACAACATCAGCTTTTCCTGAAGCAATTAGTGACTTTCCTAATAAAACAGCATCCAATCCGCCCACGCATTGACGATCGATGGACAACCCAGCTATGGAATGGGGAAGACCTGCAGCCAAAGCAATGATTCTTGCTGGATTGCCTCCAGCTCCCAAAGCATTGGATACGATCAATTCGTCCACATCATTCTTTTTTAAACCGGCCTGCCGGAGACATTCCAAAATAGGAGGGACGGCCAACTGTTCATAATTAAGGTTTTTAAAAGCACCACCACTCGGAACGACAGCCGTTCTTGAGGCTGCTACTATATAAACTGACGATGTTTTCATGGAGAAACAAGTTTTTGAAGCAATATTCGATTTGTTTTTCCAGAGGCTAGTAAAGGCCAGGTGGGCACTGAAACAATGGTTTTTGGAGTAGCAAGCGCACCAAATTCCAGTCGTATTTTTGAGAGCAATGCACGCTGTTGTTTTTTATTTAAAGACAAAGATGTAAGTATCGAAAGTCGATTTTCTTTCAAAGAATCGGCTACGGAAACCACAACAACCTCGGAGGTTTTTAAATGGTCTTGAATACATTTTTCAATAGGAGAGAGGAGGATGTTTTTGCCGGCAATAGTTACTTGGTGGTTGTTTCTTCCTACAAAGTACAAATGATGGTTTTTATCGACATATCCCATATCTCCAATGTGAATAAATCCGTTATCATCAAACAAAGTAGCATCCTCACCCCAAACAGTTCGAATAAAAAGTTGATTGCTTTGTACCCAAATGTCTCCAATTTGCCCAACAGGCAAGGGGTTTTGATTAGCATCTAAAATCCGAACAGCAACTCCTGAGCACAGTTTCCCAGCAGAATCTTGAGGAGAATTTGGAGTTTTTATGGAAATATAACTCGTTTCTGTAGCCCCAAAAAATTCATAGATAACTGCATTGGGAAACATTAACTGAACGTTTTCAAGAGCAGAAGCACCTACAGAAGCACCTCCTACAATCAAATAACGTAACGAATGAACTGGAGCTGCATCAAAAGCTTTGAAATACTGTAGCAACAACCCCAAATGAACAGGGGTTATGTATAATAGTTTGGGAAGTGTGTTTTCACAAGTGGTGAAAAACTTTTTTGGCGTAAAGGAATCTAACACAACGGGATGCATATTTCTATACAAACTTTCCATGAGTCCAAAAAAATGTAAGGAATGTGAACATTGACCCACAATCATGCTGAGTGTGTTGGAAGGATATTGTATTGTTTCTTGTTGAACCTTAAAGCTATTTACCCAGCTTTCATAGGACCTTATAATGGCTTTGGGACGACCGTTGGATCCTGCGGTAAAACAAATCAAATGGAAGCCACTTTCAGTATATTCCAATAGAAATGCATTTTCAAAACTTTTAGGCGCCTTGTTGAGATTTACATGTTGTGTAATGGAAGTGTTCAAAACTCCGAATGATATTTTTTGTGCAATCAGCTTCCGAAGCTCAGGAAGCCAATACGAAATCAAGTGGTCTTGAAGCAACAACGCTTTATTAGAAGAAGTATGATTGGAATCCTTATCCATAGACAATAACAACAGAATTGTTTTTTATGTAAAGTTATTATAATTTATGAATTCATAATGCCTTATAATTTATATTATGTTAAATAGTAATTTTACAATAAGTATATAGAATTAGATACATGTAAGAGTAAAATTTGTTATTTTTATATAGAATAACCCCTATTATTATATAAAAATGAAAATCGGAATTCCTAAAGAGCTAAAAAACAACGAATACCGTATTGGGATGACTCCTGCCGGCGTTCAATCATTAATCAGTTACGGACATACGGTATATGTTCAATCAAGTGCGGGATTGGGCAGCGGTTATACAGACAACGATTATATTCTTGTTGGTGCAGTGATTCTTTCTTCGATTGAAGAAATCTACAAAGCCGCTGAAATGATTATTAAGGTCAAAGAACCCTTGCCTGAAGAATACGATTTGATTCAAGAAGGGCAAATTCTTTATACTTTTTTTCATTTTGCAGCTTCGGAATCGCTTACCAAGGCCATGATCAAGCAAAAAGCGGTGTGCATCGCTTATGAAACCATAGAAAATGCAGACAGAAGTCTACCTTTATTGACTCCCATGTCAGAAGTAGCTGGGCGCATGGCAACTCAACAAGGCGCAAAATATTTGGAAAAGCCACAAAAAGGCGCTGGAATTCTACTGGGCGGTGTTCCTGGAGTTCCTCCATCAAACGTAATTGTTTTAGGTGGCGGTGTTGTGGGCACACAAGCCGCAAAAATGGCTGCAGGTTTGGGAGCCAACGTATCAATATTTGACATCAATTTAGATCGTTTACGAGTTTTGGACGACCTTTTACCAGCTAATGTAACTACTTTATATTCAAATACTTACAATATTGACAAAGCCATTCGAACGGCACATCTAGTCATTGGTGCGGTTTTAATTCCCGGTGCCAAAGCTCCCAAACTAATCACTAAAAAAATGTTGTCTTATATGCAACCCGGTACTGTGTTGGTTGATGTTGCAGTAGATCAAGGCGGCTGTTTTGAAACTACGCACCCAACCACTCATGAAAACCCAACTTATTTGGTAGATGGTATTCTTCATTACAGCGTAGCCAATATGCCGGGAGCGGTGCCTCAAACTTCCACACAAGCGCTTACCAACGCTACATTACCACATGCCATTTTAATTGCCAATCATGGTTGGAAAACAGCTTGTTTGAATGACAATTCTTTACAAAAAGGACTCAATATTGCCCTTGGAAACGTTACCTACAATGGGGTTGCCGAGGCATTTGATCTCCCCTACTCGAATCCAATTGAAATCTTACAGGGATAATTGCTATTTTTGTTTAAAATCTAACTTATGAAAAATATTCCAAGCGTTGATTTAAGCGATTTTTTATCTGATGATCCTCAGCAGCGACAACGCTTTATAAAAGAGTTGGGAGATGCCTACGAAAACATCGGTTTCGTAGCTCTTAAAGGACACTTTCTACCTACTGAATTGGTAGAAAAACTATACACCCAAATCAAAGCATTTTTTGATTTACCTACCGAAATAAAAAAGCAATATGAAATCGAAGGTCTGGGTGGTCAACGCGGATATACTTCCTTTGGAAAGGAACACGCAAAAGGTCGCAAGGAAGGCGATTTAAAAGAATTTTGGCATTTTGGCCAGTATGTTGAAAATCCCGATTCACTCGACGAAGTATACCCTGACAATGTCACCGTTGAAGAGTTGCCCGAGTTCAACACAGTTGGAAAAGAGGTTTACAAGGCGTTGGAAAAAACAGGTGTTTATGTTTTGCGTGCACTTGCCCTCCATCTCGATCTTGCTGAAAATTATTTTGATGAATTCATTAAAGACGGAAACAGCATTTTGCGTCCTATCCACTACCCTCCTATTACTTCCGAGCCCAAAGAAGCAGTTCGTGCAGCGGCTCACGGAGACATTAATTTAATTACTCTATTGATGGGAGCTCAAGGAAAAGGCCTACAAGTTAAAAACCACAAAGGCGAATGGCTAGATGCAATTGCCGAACCCGATGAATTGGTCATCAATGTAGGTGATATGCTTTCGCGTCACACCAACAACCTGTTAAAATCCACCATTCATCGTGTGGTCAATCCTCCCAAAGAAATGTGGGGAAGTTCGCGGTATTCCATTCCGTTTTTTATGCACCCCGTGAGTTCAATGAAACTCAATGTATTGGATAATTGTATATCTAAAAAACACCCCAAAAAGTTTGAAGACATTACCGCTGGCGAATTCTTAACGCAGCGATTGTATGAGCTAGGATTATTGAAAAAATAGATGGCAAAACTCAACAGTCTTGAAGATTTAAAAAAACTGTTCCCCGAAGCGGAGGGCACTTACGAAGCTCCCAAAGAGCAACACGTACAGCATTTGGAAGCCCATTTTAGCAACAAAGGACGAGGCGGAAAGACTGTAACGATTATCAAAGGATTTGAGGGAAGCAATGAAGAATTAAAAGCCCTCGAAAAGTACCTTAAAACCCAATGCGGTGTGGGTGGATCGGTCAAAGATTTTGAAATCATCATTCAAGGAAATATGCGTGACAAAATTATGCAATTGCTCCAAGACAAAGGCCACATTGTAAAACGTGTGGGCGGATAAAACAAAACATATGGCATCTTCTGAACTTATTCTAAACCCCGACGGAAGCGTTTACCATTTAGGATTGCTTCCCAACGAAATTGGGCATACCATTCTTACCGTTGGAGATCCGGATCGTGTTCCAAAAATTTCAAAGCATTTCGAAACTCTCGAAGTACAAAAACACATTAGAGAGTTGTGCACGCATACAGGAACCTTCAAAGGACAGCGTATAACGGTCATTTCTACTGGAATGGGAACCGACAATATCGACATTGTGTTAACCGAACTCGACGCCTTGGTAAACGTGGACCTAAAAACCCTTAAACCCAAAAAGAAACTTACCTCCCTGCGAATTATTCGACTAGGAACTTCAGGAGCCGCTCAACCAGACATTCCTTTGGGAAGTTTTTTGTTGAGTAAAAAGGCGGTTGGATTTGACAACCTACTCCACTTCTATTCCTGCGATGCGCATTTGGACATTCCTTTTGCCCTAGCTTTGCAAGAACAATTGGGATTGAACGAACATCTTAATACTCCTTATGTAGTTTCGGCTAACAAGCAGCTCATTGATCGATTCTCAACCGTTGGATTTGTTAAAGGAATTACTGCAACCCATTCTGGATTTTACGGTCCGCAAGGAAGACGCATACGCATTGCAACTCAATATCCCGATTGGAACGATCGGCTGGAATCTTTTGATTATTTAGGACAAAAAATCTCCAATTTGGAAATGGAAACAGCTGGAATATATGGGCTTTCAGCCATTATGGGGCATCAGGCCTTGTCTGTCAATGCCATTATTGCCAATCGAACATTGGGTACTTTTTCCGATCATCCCGAACGAGTAATCGATTCGATGATTCGTAAAGTCTTAAACTTATTATAATATGAAACACTAAGGTTCAATTTTTCCGTAACTTTACATTTTATAACCTACTTAATATTTTTGTCATGTTTAAAAAAATAACACGCTTTTTAAGCGTAGTTTTCTCCTTACTTTTCATTCTTCTGATTGCCCCGTTTTTTTTCAAAGACACCATCAAAGAAAAAACCCTTGAATGGGTCAATAGTCATGTAACCGCAGAGGTTGCTTTTGACAATATCCAATTGAGTTTTTTGTCCAATTTTCCTAAAGTGCAAATCACCCTCAATGAACTTCAAATTATCAACAAAGCTCCATTCAAAGGAGACACTTTGTTTGTTTCAGAAAAAATTGATTTGAGTGTCAGTGCCATGCAATTGATATCGTCCAACGACCAACCCCTAGCCGTTGAAACCATAACGCTTACCAATGCAATCGCCAATCTTAAGGTTGCTTCCGACGGTTCTGTCAACTATGACATTGTAAAAAAGTCAAAAGAAGTCGAATCCAGCCAAGAAAAAGAAGGAAACACAGCAGGCTTTTCTTTAAAGCTACAAAAATATACGATTGACAACCTCACAGTTCGATATCAAAACCTAATCGACAACTCACATATTCATGTCGATCAAATTTTTCATCAAGGAAGTGAAAATTTTCAGAATTCAGTAGTTGCTTTGGATACGCACACCCAATTGGGTTTGGGTTTTACAAGCGAAAACATTCGTTTGGAAGAGGCTATTACGGTAACCCTAGACGCAATATTCGAACTTGATTTGGAAAATAAAAAATATACTTTTCTGCAAAACAACTTGCTAATCAATCAACTACCGCTTGAATTTGAAGGGTTTTTACAAACAAGGTCAAAAGGCAATTAAGAAATAATCTTAAACCAAACTTACTTCATCTGAGGTAGAAGCACACTTTCTTTTAAATTGGATTTGTTTGAAAACAATATGTGCATTGTCAACAACCTCTTGATAAAATTCCACGTATGGGTTTTCCATGAATCATTTTAAATACTAATTTTATACAAATTCTTCGTTATGAACGACCGTCACCACGACATTCTCCGCATTCGCCCCGAACTAAAAAAACTCAAAACCTTCGACAGTATGCGTTCCGAGGAGCGGTTTCAAAACGAAACCCTTCGGCCGGTGCTCAAACTGCAAAATCCCTTATTGATAGCAGCCTTTATCAATTATGCTGTTAAGCACAAAAACGTATTTTTTGGTTTGGGAAACGAAAAAAAACTGCACTATATCGAAACGGCAATTCTGAAAGATCAAAAATTTAGAAACGCACTCAAAGGGATGCTTTTGGGCGCCTTTACTGTATCGGAATACCAAGAATATTGTCAAAACTCGTCCCAACTCAACAAACGCATGATGCACATGGTCATTACCCGCTTGCAAGACCAATTGCAATTGCTAGTTCCTTCCGATTCGCTCGAAAAAACAGCCTAATTGCTACAACAACGACTCACCGTTGAGATCGGTTGTTAAAACTTCGGACATATAATCCACAAAAGGACGGGCATTTTGGAGAGCGTATTGAACGGTGTCCATAAAATCGGGCGACGCAACTTCTTTGTTGGTGAAAGAAATGCTAAAAATCAGTTGCTTGTAACGCAGCAAATCCACATCGGGGTGCTGTTTGTCAAAACCTCTGGGAGCGGTTTTAAGGGTATTTCCTTGCAAGGATCCCCATACGTTTTTAAAATCGGGCGAATCCACAACCTCACGAAACGAAGCCGCATCCAATTCCCATTCTTTGCGAATGCGCATCAAATCGGCTGGATTGGGATCCCAAAACCCACACGCCAAAAAGTTGTTGTTGGGAGCCAAATGCAAATAATATCCGCCTCGCAATGCCGGTTTGGTGCGGTGCCAGGTCAACCCAAAATGGGTTTTGAAAGGTGTTTTGTCTTTGGAAAATCGTACATCTCTATAAATACGAAACAACTTGAAAAGATCAATGCTATCGTGTACATTCAAACGTTCGGACAGAGTGTTTCCAAAAACTTTTACTTGCGCTTCCAATGCCTTAAACTCCGATTTGTGTTCGGTAAACCACTCGCGGTTGTTGTTTTTGGACAAGGCTGTGAAAAATGTGAACAGAGCGGCTGGCAATTTCATCCTATAAATTTATTGAAAACAATTCCTGAATGCAAAAAATTAATGTCTTTTTTTCAGCACATCAACAACCGTATCAAGCGAAAAGCCTTTAGCGTGCAACAACATCAAATAGTGAAACAGTAAATCGGCAGATTCATCCAAAAACAAATCATCGTTGTTGTCTTTGGCTTCGATAACCACTTCTACGGCTTCCTCTCCTACTTTTTGAGCAATTTTATTGATTCCTTTTTCAAACAAAGAAGCCACATAACTCGCCTCGGGTTTTTCGGAAGCTCGTTGGGTAATAACCGCTTCCAGTTGTGTCAAAAATCCGTACGAAGCCGAATTGGTGTCGCCCCAGCAGGTGTCGGTTCCTTGGTGGCAGGTAGGCCCTTGCGGTAGCGCTTGAATCAAAAAAGTGTCGTTATCACAATCGAGTTGAATGTCTTTACACTCCAAAAAATATCCGCTTTCTTCGCCTTTGGTCCACAGTCGGTTTTTGGTGCGACTGTAAAAAGTAACCTTTCCCGATTCTTGGGTTTTTTGCAACGCATCGGCATTCATATAGCCCAACATCAACACTTTTTGTGTTGTGGCATCTTGTACAATAGCAGGAAGCAATCCGTCGGTGGTTTTATCAAAGTTTGGTGTCATAATCGAATCGGTATTTGTTGTGAATGTAAGGCTTTTTTCAAAGCGTTGATTTCTATTTCTTTAAAATGAAAAATACTGGCTGCCAATGCCGCATCGGCCTTTCCTGAGACAAATGTGTCAACAAAGTGGGAAATTTTCCCAGCACCTCCAGAAGCAATGACAGGAATATTGACTTGGGTAGATATCTTTGACAATGCTTCGTTGGCAAATCCATTTTTGGTTCCGTCGTGATCCATCGAGGTAAACAAAATTTCGCCTGCGCCTCGCTGAGCTACTTCCTTTGCCCAGTCAAACAAATCAATTTCAGTAGGCACCTTCCCTCCTACCAAATGCACTTTCCATTGACCGTTTATTTGCTTGGCATCAATAGCTACTACTATGCATTGACTTCCAAATTTGGCAGCGAGTTGATTGATCAAATCGGGATTGTTAACTGCTGCCGAATTGATAGAAACTTTATCAGCACCGTTTTTGAGCAATATATCAACGTCTTCTACCGAGGCAATGCCTCCGCCTACAGTAAAGGGAATATTGATTTGCTCGGCAACACGATACACCATATCGGCAAGGGTTTTTCGTTTTTCTTCCGAAGCCGAAATGTCTAAAAAAACCAACTCATCGGCGCCGTTTTGTGCATAGGCTGCTGCCAACTCCACAGGATCGCCTGCATCGCGTAAATTCACAAAATTTACGCCTTTTACGGTACGTCCGTCTTTAACATCCAAGCACGGTATGATTCGTTTAGTTAGCATTTTCTTGTACAATGTATTGTTCGAGTTGTTTCAATGAGATTCGACCTTCGTAAATGGCTTTTCCAATAATAGTTCCTTCGCATCCCATAGCTGCCAATTGGGGCAACTCTTCGAAGCAAGAGATACCTCCAGATGCAATCAATTTCAAATTGGGACAGTTTTCCAACATACGGCGATACAATGCAAAAGAAGGGCCTTCTAGCATGCCATCTTTGCTAATGTCGGTGCAAATAACGTACTCGATTCCTTTTTTTTGATAGGCTTGCACAAACGGAATCAATTCGAGTTCAGAATCTTCTTGCCATCCGTTGATTGCTATTTTTTCATTCTGAGCATCGGCTCCCAATACAATTCGCTCCGATCCGTATTGCGAAATCCAACGGGAAAACAAGGTGGGGTTTTTAACCGCAATACTTCCTCCTGTAATTTGCGAAGCTCCGCATTCGAAAGCAATGCGCAAATCTTCATCGGATTTTAATCCGCCACCAAAATCAATGGTAAGCCCGGTTTGGGTTGCGATTTGTTTCAATATTTTGTGGTTGACAATGTGTTGAGATTTGGCACCGTCCAAATCGACCAAATGCAAATAGTCAATCCCGTGGTCTTCAAATTGCTTGGCAACTTCTAGCGGGTTTTCGTTGTATATTTTTTTAGTGGCGTAATCTCCTTTGGAAAGCCGAACACACTGACCGTTTATCAAATCAATTGCAGGAATGATTCTCATTAGGATTGATTTAAAAAATTGGTTAATAACTGAGCGCCTACTGCCCCACTCTTTTCGGGGTGAAACTGAACGCCCATAAAGTTGTCTTTTTGCAAGGCCGCACTGTAAGGGATTTCGTATTGAGTTTGCGCTACCGTTTGGTTGCACAAAGGTGCGTAATAACTGTGAACCAAATACACATAGGCGTTGTTGGGCACGCCCTTAAAAAAAGAACCTTGCATTTGATCCAAAGCATTCCATCCCATTTGCGGTACTTTAACCGCTGAAGTGAATCGCTTTACATTGACATCAAAAATACCAAGGCCTTGTGTGTTGCCTTCTTCGGTTTGGTTGCACATCAATTGCATTCCCAAGCAAATTCCCAATACGGGTTGTTTGAGTGTCGGAATCAAAGTATCCAAACCCGAATCCTTGAGTTTTGACATGGCGCTACTGGCCTCTCCTACTCCAGGAAAAATCACACGATCTGCGGCAGCTATTTCATGGGCATCACTGGACAACACAGCAGCAACATCCAATCTGGCAAAAGCAAATTGGATACTTTGTATATTCCCCGCACCGTAATCAATAATTACTGTTTTCATACCTACAACATCCCTTTGGTAGAGGGTAATATCATTTTTTCTGTGTCGCGCTTTACAGCCGCTTTGATAGCTTTTGCAAAGGCTTTAAAAATAGCTTCTATTTTGTGGTGTTCATTGCTTCCTTCGGCTTTGATATTCAAATTGGCTTTGGCACCATCAGTAAACGACTTGAAAAAGTGGATGAACATTTCGGTGGGCATTTTACCAACAAACTCACGCTTGAAATCGGCTTCCCAAACCAACCAGTTTCTTCCGCCAAAATCAATGGCTACTTGTGCCAAACAATCGTCCATAGGCAAACAAAATCCGTAGCGTTCCACACCCAGTTTGTTTCCCAAAGCGGCTGCAAAAGTTTCTCCCAAAGCAATAGCAGTGTCTTCAATGGTGTGGTGTTCATCGACTTCCAAATCGCCTTGAACACGAATATTCAAGTCCATTTGACCGTGTCGTGCCAATTGATCCAGCATGTGATCAAAAAAGGCAATTCCCGTATCGATACTACTTTTTCCGGTACCGTCTAAGTTCAATTCTATGTGAATATCGGTTTCGTTGGTGGTTCGTTGCAAAGACGCTGTTCGGTTTTGCAATTTTAGAAAATTGTAAATCGCTTCCCATTCGGCAGTCGATACAACAAGGGAATCCTTTAAGGAAGCTCCTGAAGTTTCAGAAGCACCCAAGGTTGTGTCGTTGCTGATCAAAATTCCTTTGGCACCTATGTTTTGTGCTAGTTCAATGTCTGTCAATCGGTCGCCAATCACACAGGAATTTTTTAGATCGTATTGAGAAGCGTCTAGGTAGTTGGTCAGCATTCCTGTTCGAGGTTTTCGCGTTGAAGCATTGTCTTCCGGAAGGCTACGATCAATAAGTACCTCACTGAAAACAATCCCTTCGTTTTGAAACGACTCTATTAAAAAATTCTGAACCGGCCAAAAGGTGTCTTCTGGAAAACTATCCGTTCCCAATCCGTCTTGATTGGTTACCATAACCAATTCGTAATCCAATTCTTTGGCAATTTTCCCCAAATAAGTAAATACCTTTGGGTAGAAAGATAATTTTGAAAAATCATCCAATTGATAGTTTTTTGGCTCTAATGCCAAGGTGCCATCACGATCAATAAACAATACTTTTTTTAACATGACAATGTGTTTAAAGCCTCTATGAGGCGGTCATTTTCTTCAGGAGTTCCAATCGTAAAGCGCAAACACTCACTGCATAGCAACTGATTGCTTCGGTTGCGAGTTACAATTCCTTTTTCAATTAATTGTTGGTAACGCAAAGAAGCGTCATCGACCTTTGCCAAAATAAAATTGGCATCCGATGGATATATTTTCTCAACAATCGAAACAGACTCCAATGCTTTTTCAACGCGATTGCGTTCGGACAAAAGGATTTCAACTTGGGCTTGAATGTGGCGTTGGTTTTTCAATCCCTCCAAAGCACGTTGTTGGGAAAGTATATTGATGTTGTAAGGGGGTTTTATACGATTGAGCAGTGCAATAATTTCGGAACTTGCATAACATACTCCCAAACGAATTCCTGCCATTCCATAGGCCTTTGAAAAGGTTTGCGTCACAATCAAGTTTGGAGAATCGTTCATAATGGTAAGCAAGCTTTCTTGGGTAGAAAAATCAATATAAGCCTCGTCAACTACAACAATCCCTGGAAACTTTTGTATCAACTCCTTCAACACATCCGATTCAAATGAATTTCCAGAAGGGTTGTTGGGAGAACACAAAAAGAGGGCTTTGGTTTTGGGAGACACCCTGTTAAAAATTTCAACAACATTGGGCTGAAAGGATTCGGTTAAAGGAACTTCAATATTGGCAATGGCATTGGTGTTTGCCAATACGCTATACATTCCATAAGTGGGAGGCAGTGTGATGACTTCGTCTTGATTGGGTTCACAAAATACCCTAAAAATCAAATCCAATACCTCGTCGCTTCCGTTGCCCAATAATATTTGTTGGGTATCAACGCCCTTGATCGCAGCCAATTGTTTTTTCAAAAGCCCTTGTTGCGGGTCGGGATAGCGATTGATTCCGTTATCGAACGGATTCTCGTTAGCATCCAAAAAGGTCATTCCAGCTTGAGGATCGGAAAATTCGTCCCGCGCCGACGAGTAAGCCTTTAGCTGTGAGACATTGTTTCTCACCCAGTTTGAAAGAATAAAATCAGTTTTCATTCGTATGATGTTCCTTTTTGAAGGAATCGCATTTTAATTGTTTATATCGTTTAATCTTATGGAAACCGCGTTTTTATGCGCATCCAATCCTTCGGCAGCAGCCATCAACTCAATGGTTTTTCCCAGTTGTAAAATGCCATCCTTTGAAATTTTCTGAAAAGTAATGGCTTTTGTAAAGCTGTCTAAATTAACTCCGCTGTATTGTTTTGCATATCCGTTTGTGGGCAGTGTATGATTGGTTCCCGATGCGTAATCACCTGCACTTTCGGGCGTATAATTTCCAATAAACACCGAGCCCGCATTTTGAATTTCATTTACAAATTTATCTTCGTTATTCATGCAAATAATATAGTGCTCTGGTCCGTATTCGTCAATCAATTCGAGTGCTTCCTTTTCATTTTCAACCAAAATCAATTTGGAATTGAGCATGGCTTTGGATGCAATTTCGTTGCGGGAAAGCAATGGCAGTTGTTTTTGAATCTCGGATTGTACCTCCAATAAAAGGGTTTGAGAAGTTGTTACCAAAACAACTTGACTATCGGCTCCGTGTTCGGCTTGAGAAAGCAAATCAGCAGCAACATAGGAGGCAACTGCACTGTCATCGGCTACTACGAGCAATTCACTGGGACCTGCTGGCATATCAATTGCGACATTGAATTGTGTGGCTTTTTGCTTGGCAACCGTAACAAACTGATTTCCTGGTCCTAAAATTTTATAAACATTTGGAATGGTTTGGGTTCCAAACGTCATAGCGGCAATGGCTTGAATACCCCCTACTTTGAATATACGAGTAACGCCACACAACTGAGCAGCCCACAAAATTTCGGGTGCAATTTGCCCATTTTTGTTGGGTGGTGAACAAAGAATGATTTCTTGACAACCCGCTATTTTGGCTGGAATGGCCAACATCAACACCGTAGAAAACAAAGGGGCTGTTCCTCCCGGAATGTACAATCCTACCTTTTGAATAGGGCGTTTTTCTTGCCAACATTGTACACCTAGACTGGTTTCAACAGAAACAGGAGCTGTTTTTTGTGCTTGATGAAATTGGTTTATGTTGGTATAGGCAACTTGAATGGCTTCCTTTAATTCAGTATCTACTAAGCAACTTGCTGCATCAACTTCGGCCTGTGAGACTTGAAAAGAATCCAGTTCTATACCGTCAAATTGAGCCGTATATTCTCTAACGGCTGCGTCACCTTGCAATTTCACTTTTTCAAAGACTTCGTCTACCAATGGTTCAATAGTCTCAAAGGTTGATGTAGGTCTGGCAAGGATGCTAGCCCAATCGTTTCGATAAGGAAAATTAATTACGTTCATTACAACACCATTTTTTCAATTGGACATACCAAAATGTCTTCAGCACCTGCAGCCTTGAGTTCGTCAATTACTTCCCAAAAACGTTGCTCGTCAATGACAGAGTGAATGGAACTCCACCCCTCTAGTGCCAAAGGAAGCACGGTAAGGCTTTTTAAAACAGGAAGAATATTCCCAATTTGTTCGACTTTATCGTTGGGGGCATTGAGTAAAATGTATTTGGAATTTTTTGCATTGAGCACCGACTTTATACGAAACAACAGTTTGTCTAAAAGCTGCCTTTTTTCTGAAGTCATTTGAGGTGATGACGCCAATACAGCCTCAGAAGTTAGGATCGTCTCTACTTCTTTTAAATTGTTTTTAAAAAGCGTACTTCCACTAGACACAATATCGCAAACAGCGTCTGCCAATCCAATGTTGGGAGCGATTTCTACGGAACCGTTTATGATGTGTAATTCCGATTGAATTCCTTTTTTGTTTAAAAACGATTGAATTGTATTGGGATAGGAAGTCGCAATTTTTTTATGCTTCAAATCTTCCAATGAATTGTATTCCATTCGGTTGGGAACTGCTATAGAAACACGGCATTTGGAAAAGCCCAGTCGTTCTTCAATAACAATATCTTGGCCTTTCTCTATCAAAAGGTTTTCGCCAATAATGGCAATGTCAATAACGCCATCTCTTAAGTACTGAGGAATGTCGCCGTTTCTCAGATAAAATACATTCATAGGAAAATTTCGGGCAGAAGCCTTGAGTTGGTCTTTGCCGTTTTCAATAGAAATTCCACAAGATTTTAGAAGTTTCAAAGAATCTTCATTCAATCTTCCTGATTTTTGGATAGCTATATTTAAAGTTGTCATAATTAATTAATTTCATGTATTTATCCTATAAAAAAACCCGCTTGAGTACTCTCAAACGGGTTTGAATATGGTATATAATATCCAATCACCTCGCTTGAGCGAAATAAAAAAAGTGATGGATAAGATGGTTTGTTGTTATCATAATACTTTGCAAATATCATTATTTTTTTAAAATATCGAAAAACAAATACCAAAAATGGAAGTATTTTTTTGTTATAATTATTAAATATACTATTAAATTACTGATAATAAGCGTGTTGTATTATTCAAAATCTTTTGTAAATTTGAAGCAAACCCACAAAATAAACCAACAAATAAATGAAAATCAAAATTGCTGCCTTGTTGTCGCTAACCCTTTGGATTTTTGGTGGTCTTTATTTTTACACAAGTGTTGTTAAAAAAAATCGCACTTCTAAACACCGGTTAGTTGCTTCCAATCAGTTGAGCACTAACGAAACAACGGTAAACGAGTTGATCGTTGACTCGACAAGTGTTGTACAAACTATAGATTCGCTATCCAATCGAAATACATTTGTTCCCAAAACAATTAATACAGGTTTTAACCTAACCGACTTTACTCCCGACGAGGATTTAAAGGCGTACGCCAATCAATTGCATGATTTTTTGATGGATAATCCTAACAAAATACTACACATAATAGGACATACAGACAGTGTTGGTGATGACGAAGTAAATCAGTGGTTAAGCGAACAACGAGCAAATTCAGTGAAAAAATATTTTACTGATTTGGGGATCAAACAAACTCAAATCATAGCAACAGCCAAAGGAGAAACAGAACCCATTGCAACCAATAGTACTATAGAAGGAAGACAAAAAAATAGAAGAATCGAACTTTTAATAAAATAAATTTACACCCCCAAATATTTAGATGATGCAACACAATGAATCCCTTTTACCGCAGAGCTTTTTAGAGTATTTGATACTCTTTGTTATTATTGTAGGCGTTTTTGTCATTGCTTGGTTTTATTCCAAGCTTTTAAACACCAAAAAATTATCGGATGAAGTAAAGCGCTTTGAAAATGAAAACCAGCGCCTAAAGCAAACGTTTAGAGCGCACAACGATTCCATCAACCTAGAGGAAAACCTTTCTGTAATTAGGGCAAAAAGGACCCGAGATCGTTTTGGAGTTCTTGCAAAGGAGGATACCGACACCAATCAATTTTCGTTGGATTTAGACAATTCCGAAGATTCAAAAAAACCCATTCCAAAAGACGATTTAACCAAAATCATTGAACTAGATACAGCAATTGAGGAACAACTCAATGCCATGGGTTTGGTTAACTATGAGCAAATGTCTGAGTTGAATATCGAACAAATTTCGGTATTAAACGAAGCGCTGTCTACTCCTATTCACAGAATCAAAAAATGGGTTAAAAACGCCAAAGAACTCAGAGAAAATTAGATAAGAAAAATATTATAAAAGAGCCTGTCTAAAAAACACACCAAAAGAATCTGAAACAAGTTCAGATTCGCAATAAACGTGCTTTTTAGACGGGCTTTATTTATTGGTTTCCTAATATAATAGGCAGTCCGTCTTTACTACTTCCTATTACTATTACTTTGGCATTGGGGGATTCAGCTAATTTAAGAGTCGCTTCAATTCCCTTTTCCTGTAGAATATTGCTGGTCAACGATGCGTTAAGAATTCGGTTAGCAGTTGCTTTACCTTCCGCATCAATGATGATTTTTTCAGCTTCTTTTCGAGCTTTTGTCAATCGAAATTCATATTCCAATGATTCTTGTTCTTGTGTAAGTTTTCGCTGTATAGCTTCTTTTATTGAAGTAGGAAGGGTTACATCACGCACCAAAATCGCATTGATTTGTACGTGTTGAGCTTCTACTTTTTTTTGAGTTTCTTCAAAAATTTCATTTTGAATTACATCGCGCTTGGTAGAATACAGTTGTTCTGGAGTGTATCGTCCTACAACACTACGAGCAACAGCACGAATTTCAGGAACAATCACTATGTTTAAATAGTTTTCACCTTTGGTTTGGTGTAACAAGCCCAATTCGTCGTATTTGGGTTGGTACAATACCGACACATCCAATGAAATTTCAAGACCGTTGGAGGACAATACTTGCATTTTTCCTTCAAAAACTTCTTGTTGCTTGGTGTTGTAAATATATACCTTGTTCCAAGGTGCTATAATGTGAAAACCTTCTCCCAAGGGTTTTTCTTCAGTAACCACCCCGCCCGAGAACGTTCGGAACAACACTCCGGCTTCTCCATATCCGATGTTGACAGATGATTTTACAATGAAAATAATTAATACGAATACTACCGCTGCGATAGGCATTCCGATTTTTGGTAAATTTTGCATAATTTTTTTTTTAAATTAAGTGAGCATTCCTCCGTCCACGTGAATCACTTGTCCCGTAACGTAGGCTGATAAATCTGTTGCTAAAAACAAGCAAACATTGGCGACATCTTCGGGAGTTCCTCCCCGTTTTAGTGGAATTCCTTGTCGCCATTCTTTTATGACATCTTCGGGTAATTTTGCTGTCATTTCTGTTTCAATGAATCCAGGTGCAATGACGTTGGATCGAATATTTCTGGAACCCAATTCTAAGGCAATTGATTTAGAAAAACCAATAATCCCCGCTTTGGAAGCTGCGTAATTGGACTGACCGGCATTTCCCTTTACACCTACCACAGAACTCATGTTAATGATACTTCCTTTGCGTTGCTTCAACATGGTGCGTTGTACCGCTTTGGTCATGTTAAATACCGATTTGAGATTGACTTCAATCACTTTATCAAAATCTTCTTCCGAAATGCGCATCAATAAGTTGTCTTTGGTAATTCCAGCATTGTTGATGAGTACATCTACTGTACCAAAATCCGCTACAACTTGATCGACAAGTTCTTGAGAATCCTCAAAACTAGCGGCATTGCTTTGATAACCTTTTGATTTGGTTCCTAACGATTGTAGTTCTTTCTCAAGTTCCTGTGCTGCTTCTTTAGACGAACTATAGGTAAAAGCAACATGGGCTCCTTGTTGAGCAAAAACAGTAGCAATACCTCTACCAATTCCTCTGCTGGCTCCTGTAATTATTACGACTTTTCCTTCTAATAACTTCATTTTTACGATGATTTAGGCAATATATTAAGATAAAATTTCTGCTACTTTCTTTCCAATTTCAGCAGGAGAATCAACAACATACAATCCACATTCTCGCATGATTCTCTTTTTGGCTTCAGCCGTATCTTCAGATCCACCCACTATGGCTCCAGCATGACCCATCGTTCTTCCTTTTGGAGCGGTTTCGCCAGCTATAAAACCAACTACAGGCTTTTTGTTTCCATCAGACTTTACCCATTTGGCAGCATCTGCTTCAAGCTCCCCACCAATTTCACCAATCATAACAATGCATTCAGTTTCCGGATCGTCCATTAGGAGTTGGACTGCTTCTTTGGTAGTTGTTCCAATTATAGGATCGCCTCCAATTCCAATAGCGGTTGTTATACCAAAACCTTTTCGAACTACCTGATCAGCAGCCTCATAAGTCAATGTTCCTGATTTGGATACAATTCCTACAGTACCTTTTTTGAAAACAAAACCTGGCATAATTCCAACTTTGGCTTCATCGGGTGTGATGACTCCAGGGCAATTAGGTCCAACTAAGCGGCAATCTTTGTCTTTGATATAATCGCTAACTTTAATCATATCAGCAACAGGAATTCCTTCAGTAATTGTAATAATGACCTTGATTCCAGCATCTGCAGCTTCCATAATTGCGTCGGCAGCAAAAGCTGGCGGAACAAAGATTATAGTTGTGTTGGCTCCTACCTTATCAACCGCTTCAGAAACCGTATTGAATACTGGTAATTTTAGATGTGTTTGGCCTCCTTTTCCTGGAGTAACACCACCAACAACATTGGTTTTGTATGCAATCATTTGCTCGGCATGAAACGTACCTTCACTCCCTGTAAAGCCTTGAACAATAATTTTTGAATCTTTATTTACTAATACACTCATGGTTGAGGATGGTCCTTAATTTAGTTAATGGTTTGTGATTTATTCTTTGACTCGTTCTTGATAAACTCCTTTTTCAGTTTCTATCTTAATTTTATCGCCTTCATTGATAAAAAGAGGAACATTTATTTTTGCACCTGTTTCAACAATAGCCGGTTTTGTTGCATTGGTTGCAGTATTGCCTTTAAAACCTGGTTCAGTTTGAATAACTTCAAGTATAACGCTCATGGGCATTTCCACGGATAAGGGCATTCCATCTTCTGTATTGATAAGAATGGATACTATTTCACCTTCTTTAATCAACTCTGGGGATTCTAGAATATTTTTATCTACCGATATTTGATTGTAGTCATCAGTGTTCATAAAATGATACGTATCACCTTCGTTATATAGGTATTGAAACTTATTAGTTTCTACACGAACATCCTCGATTTTATGACCTGCTGAAAATGTATTGTCTATTACCTTACCAGAGGTTACGCTTTTTAACTTTGTACGCACAAAGGCAGGGCCTTTACCAGGTTTGACATGAAGAAATTCAATGATTTTATAAATGTCATTGTTGTATTTAATACACAATCCTTTTCTAATATCTGAAGATGAAGCCATAGTTTTAGTTTTTAAAATATCCTTTCATGATGCCTCTTTGCGAATCCTTGATGAACTGTAATATTTCGTCACGCTCAGGGGTTGCTTCCATTTCAGCTTCGATAATAAGAGTTGCTTGCGTGTTGTTGTATGATTTTTGATATAATATTCGATAAATATCTTGAATTTGACGAATAGTCTCTGCAGAAAAACCTCGTCTTCTTAAGCCTACCGAATTAATACCGACATAGGAAATAGGTTCACGAGCTGCTTTGACAAAAGGAGGAACATCTTTTCTTACCAAAGAACCTCCAGCAACAAATGCATGATTTCCTATGGAGCAAAATTGATGAACTGCTGTCATACCCGCTAAAATAACGTGATCTCCAATATTGATATGGCCAGCAAGTGTACTGTTGTTTGAAAAAATACAATAATCACCCACAAAGCAATCATGGGCAATGTGAGAATATGCCATGATTAAACAGTTGGTTCCAATTTTGGTTTTCATTCTAGATGTAGTACCTCTATTGATCGTTACACACTCACGAATGGTGGTGTTATCTCCAATTTCAGCAGTTGTATCTTCTCCATCAAATTTTAAATCTTGGGGAACCGCAGCGATTACAGATCCTGGAAAAATAGAGCAATTTTTTCCAATTCGAGCGCCTTCCATAATGGTCACATTGGATCCAATCCAAGTACCTTCTCCAATAATGACATTGTTTTCAATATTGGCAAAAGGTTCTATGACCACGTTTTTGGCAATCTTTGCGCCAGGATGAACGTAAGCTAGAGGTTGATTCATAGTTATATTTCTTTTCGTTTTACTATTTGAGCCATCAGCTCAGCTTCTGTAGTGAGTTTGCCATTAGCATAAGCAAAGGCTTGCATGTGACAAATTCCTCTTCGAATGGGCGATTTTAATTCCATTTTAAAAACCAACGTATCACCAGGAACTACAGGATGTTTGAATTTTACATTATCAATTTTAATAAAGAATGTAAGATAATTTTGTGGATCAGGCACCGTATTTAAAACCAATACACCACCCGCTTGTGCCATGGCTTCTATTTGTAAAACACCTGGCATCACTGGTGCCCCAGGAAAATGTCCTACAAAAAAAGGTTCATTCATGGTCACATTCTTCATTCCGACTACGTGTTTGTCTGAAATCTCAAGAATTTTATCTACTAACAAAAATGGAGGACGATGTGGCAAAATGTCCATGATTTGATTCACGTCCAAAGCAGGCTCAGCCGTAAGATCAAATTCAGGGATTTTATTTCTTTTTTCTTGTTTTATAATGTTCGCCATTTTTTTAGCAAACTGAGTGTTTACGTAATGTCCAGGCTTATTGGCAATGATTTTCCCACGAATTCGTGTTCCTATTAGCGCTAAATCTCCAATAATATCGAGTAATTTGTGACGCGCTGCTTCGTTGGGTTGATGCAGCGTAAGGTTGTCTAAAATTCCATTGGAAGTAACCGAAAGTTTTTCTTTATTAAACGCTTTTTTCAGTCGAGTCATGGTTTTGTCAGACAATTCTTTATCGACATAAACAATGGCATTGTTTAAATCGCCTCCTTTTATCAAACCATTTTCAAGAAGCATTTCCAATTCGTGTAAAAAACTAAACGTTCTAGCATTGGAAATTTCTTTTTTGAAATGGCTAAGTTTTTTAAGATTAGCGTTCTGAGTCCCCAATACTTTGGTGCCAAAGTCAACCATAGCAGTAATTTCATAGTGTTTGGAGGGGATGATGGTGATTTCACTTCCTGACTGTTCATCGACATACGAAATCACTTCTTTTACGATATATTCTTCTCGTTCCGAATCTTGTTCTTCGATACCTGCATTTTCGATAGCTTCCACGAAAAACTTTGAGGAACCATCCATAATTGGTGGCTCGGCGGCATCTATTTCAATAAGTACATTATCAACTTCAAGTCCGACTAAAGCAGCCAGTACGTGTTCTGAAGTTTGAATTTTAATTCCGTTTTTTTCCAAGTTGGTCCCACGTTGCGTATTGATTACGTATTGGGCATCGGCTTCGATAATGGGTTGGCCTTCTAAATCAGTACGACAAAAGGCATATCCATGATTAATTGGAGCGGGTTTAAAAGACATGGTAACGTTTTTTCCCGTGTGAATTCCAACACCGGAAAGGGATACAACTTTTGAAATAGTTCTTTGCTTTGCCATATTATTTTGATTTTTTCTTAAGTTGATCTAGATCATTTATATGAGTAGTAAGATTTCTAAAATGTACGTAAGATTTGCTATATCGTGTAAAATCAATGGCTGGAGTTCCTTGAACAACCGAATCGTCTTTAAGGTTTCTAAGAACACCGGATTGACCCTGAATTTGAACTCGATCTCCAACAATGATGTGTCCAGCTATACCTGCCTGCCCCCCTATCATACAGTGTCTTCCAATTTTTGAAGACCCCGCAATTCCTGCTTGGGCAGCAATAACACTATGCTCTCCAACTTCAACATTGTGTGCTATTTGAATTAAATTATCCAACTTAACTCCTCTTCGAATAATGGTTGACCCTAATGTTGCACGATCAATGGTAGTTCCTGCACCAATTTCAACATGATCTTCAATAATCACATTACCAGTTTGGGGAACCTTAGTGTAATTTCCCTCGCTAGAAGGACTGAATCCAAATCCGTCTGCTCCTATAATTACATTGCTATGCACAATGCAATCCGAACCAATTACCGAATCGGAATGAATTTTAGCTCCAGGAAAAACGATGGTTTTATTACCAATGGTAACATTTTCACCAATATAAACTTGTGGGTATATTTTTACATTGTCGCCAATTACACATCCTTCGTTGATATAGGAAAAGGCGCCTAGGTATATGTTTTTTCCAAGAGTCGCTTTCTCTGAAATAAACGAGGGGGTTTCTATACCCTCTTTTTTAGGTTTCATTTGTTGATAGAAATCCAATAGCTTGGAAAAAGCTTCGTATGAATTTTCAACTCTTATCAATGTGGGATTGATTTCTTTATCAAGAACCAAATCACTGTTTATCAAAACAATAGAAGAATTGGTTTTATACAAATAGGGTGTATATTTTGGGTTGGAAAGGAAAGACAACGAGCCTTTCTTACCTTCTTCGATTTTTGAAAGTTTAGAAACTGTTACTTTAGAATCTCCTTCTATGGAACCGCCAGTGATTTCCGCAATTTGAGAAGCTGTTAATTTCATCGTGCAAAAGTATGAAAAAATTAAAGAATCCCTTTGGGATAACAGACAAAATACTTTTGAACTGGTTTTGAAAGGGCGTGCAAATTCAATTGGTCTGAAGCATCAATCACATCGGTCATTTTTTTTGATTTTGAAAGAATGAAAATAGGAGGTTTGTTTTTATCGTAAGCAATGTTTTCCATAGTGCCGTCAAAAACAAAATAGGAAGCTTCATGAGACGTCAATCCGTTTGACTTCATTATTGCTTGCTTTTTAGCCAGAAGCTTAGATTCTTCAAGGGGTTCCGTTTGAATTTTGATTTTTGGAAGCTGACGGTTAATGATCATTTTAGAAAGACTTGATAAAACAAAATCGGAATGAGATTGCCACTCCTTTAGAGCAGAAACAATATCATAATCATCCAATTGAGAAAATAGGTTCAATGTATTTTCATCAAAATTATGAAGCCCAATTTTGTGATTTAAAAAGTAATTTAATGCATCGCTGCAGGGCAACTGAACACCTGTTTGTACCAATTCCTTGGCTCGGTTCAAAACACGAATAATAACACCCTCAGCGGCAAAACTCGTTTTGTGTAAATACACTTGCCAGTACATCAAACGCCTGGCTACTAAAAACTTTTCAACAGAATAAATTCCTTTCTCTTCTATTACCAAGGTGTCGTTTTGAACGTGCAACATACTAATCATTCGTTGCGAATTGATAGAACCTTCAGCAACGCCAGTATAAAAACTATCTCTTTTGAGGTAATCCAATCGATCTATATCCAATTGACTAGCAATCAATTGGTTGAAAAATTTACGAGGGTAGTTTCCTGAAAATATTGCAATCGCCAGGTCGAGCGCACCGTTGTGTTTTTTATTCAAAGACTCCATGAACAACAGCGATAATTGCTCATGATGAATGCCTTCAACAATGCTTTGCTCCATAGCATGGGAAAACGGCCCGTGGCCAATATCGTGTAATAAAATAGCTATTTGAAGCCCCTGACGTTCTTGATCGCTAATTTCAACACCCTTCATTCGCAATACATCAACTGCCCTAGTCATTAAGTGCATACAACCCAATGCATGGTGAAAGCGCGTGTGATGTGCACCAGGATAAACCAAATATGACAATCCCATTTGTGAAATCCTTCTTAAACGCTGAAAATGAGGATCTTCTAATAAATCGAAAATAAGCGAATCAAAAATTGAAATAAAACCGTAAATTGGATCGTTTAGAATCTTATGTTTGTTACTTGTATTCAATCGAAGCAATTGTTATTGTTAGATTTCAAATATACGTATATAGATTGAGTCAAAATAATTTTTAGCAAATGCACACTTATGAAAGAATTTCGAGTTCTATGGGTTGATGACGAAATTCATCATTTAAAACCTCATATTTTATTCCTAGAGCAGCGAGGATACAATGTTTCATCCAGTAATAGTGGCGCTGAAGCTTTGAAATTGGTGTCAGAAAAAAATTTTGATATCGTGTTGTTGGACGAAAACATGCCAGGTATTTCGGGACTGGAAACACTTTCTCAAATAAAAATAAAACAACCCTCACTCCCTATTGTAATGATTACAAAAAGTGAGGAAGAAAACATCATGGAAGAAGCCATTGGTGGTAAAATATCGGATTACCTGATCAAGCCTGTCAATCCCAGTCAAATTTTGCTCTCACTCAAAAAAAACCTTGACCATTCGAGATTGGTGTCAGAAAAAACAACCCTAGGATATCAACAAGAATTTCGCACAATCGCAATGGACATGTCCTACATAAATACTTATGAGGGCTGGGTGGAGTTGTATGAAAAATTACTCTATTGGGAATTGGAACTCGAAAACGTTGAAGACACCCAAATGCTAGAAATTTTAAATAGTCAAAAATCAGAAGCGAACATTCAATTTGGAAAATTTATAGAAAATAATTATTCTGACCTCATTGAAGATTCAAACGGAATTGAATTTTCACACACATTGTTTAAAAATGAAGTTTTTCCAAAAATCAATAAGGACAAACCAACACTACTATTGGTTGTTGACAACCTTCGCTACGATCAATGGAAAGTTATAGAACCTGTCATTGAGCAACATTTTACAAAGCAAAAAGAAATTGCCTACAGTAGTATTCTTCCAACGGCTACGCAATATGCGCGTAATGCTATGTTTTCGGGGCTAATGCCTTCTGAAATGGAAAAACAACATCCTGAATGGTGGAAAAACGATACTGATGAGGGCGGAAAAAATTTATTCGAAGCTTCGTTTCTAGAAGCACAAATCAATAGACTTAATAAAGATATTTCGTTTCAATACCACAAAATAACACAACTCAAGAACGGGAAAAAGCTAGCGGAAAGCCTGGAAACTCAAAAGACAAATGACTTGACAGTGATTGTATATAATTTTGTGGATATGATTTCCCATGCCAAAACAGAAATGGAAGTTATTAAAGAATTGGCTTCAACAGATAAAGCCTACCGCTCGTTGACACTGAGTTGGTTCAAGAACTCCCCTTTGTATGACATCATTCAACAAGCTCAAAATTTGGGTTTTCAACTTATGATCACAACAGATCATGGAACCATTAATGTAAAAAATCCCTCCAAAATCATTGGAGACAGGGAAAGCAGCCAAAACCTGCGTTACAAGACAGGCAAACGATTGAATTACGAAGCACGTGATGTTTTGGCAGTAACTAATCCTTCGGATTTTCATTTGCCTACTATTAACATGACCAGTTCGTTTGTATTTGCCAAAGAAAGCTACTATCTAACATATCCAAATAATTACAATAAATTTGTAAACTATTTTAAAAACACCTATCAACACGGAGGAATTTCGATTGAAGAAATGATCATTCCCTTTGTTGTGCTATCTCCTAAATAAAACACCAATTAATGAGTAGCACACACAATAAATCGGGCGCAAACAATTTTATACCCATATCTATCATCGCTGGATGGTTCTTTATTTTCGGTTTTTAACCGGAATCAATGTTACATTGATTCCGGTTATGAAAACAATCCATAAACTTACAGATGCTCAATCCCATTTGGTAGCTTCAGCTTCCTATATTTCGTTTGTTGTGATGGTCTTAGGAGCCATGTCGGAACACAAATTGGAACTGAAAAGAGATTGAAAATTGTTGTCACATTGTCAAAGGAATCCTATTTTTGCACAAAAAGTACTAAATGCAATACGACTTGAGCGAAATAGACCTAATTGCTGCGGATATCATTCCACAGTTGGTGCATCCTGTCGTGTTGTTGAAAGGTTCGTTGGGTGCAGGAAAAACAACACTCATTACATCCTTAGCGCAACAACTTGGCGTAACCAAAGGCATTAGCAGCCCCACTTTTTCGTTGGTAAACGAATACCAAACACCCACCCTTCCGTTGTATCATTTTGATATGTATCGCTTGAACGACGAAAGTGAAGCACTGGATTTTGGAGTGGAAGAATATTTTTATTCTGGATCTTATTGTTTTGTGGAATGGCCCGAACAAATTCCTTCATTGATTCCTAAAAACCACTCTATTATTGAGATTCAGGTAGATGCTCCGTCAAAACGCACACTCACCATCACACACACACCATTATGAATATTTGGCAACGATTTGGTTTTTACTTGGGCGGTTTTGCTATCGGAATTGTTTTTTTAGTGTTCTTTTTGAGTGGAAAAAAGACCCAATGCAACTACGCTCCCGATGCAAGAGTGTTGAGTAATATTTCTAAAAAAGAACGGATTCAAGGCCATCATTTTTCATTGCCTGTTACTGAGGATTCTATTTATTTAAGGCTCATGAAAAAGGCAAATGTAGTTTTCTCAAAAAGCATAGTGGATGATGGCGAATGCAATACCTATTGGATTGAAACTGATAATTATAGTTTTGAAGTGGTTAATTGTACTGAAACAGCCACCTTTCAGAACCTTAATAAAAAAACAACTAGTTGATCTTTCGACGTTTACGCTCAGATCGTATCAATTCCAATTCTCTATTGGTTTGCCCAGCTACCGAAGTATTTTCTTCTGCTCTTCGAATCAAGTAGGGCATCACATCCTTTACAGGTCCAAAAGGCAAGTACTTGGCTACCTGATAACCCATTGTAGATAAATTATAACTAATGTGATCGCTCATCCCATAGAGTTGTCCAAACCAAATGCGCGGATCGTTGTTTGACAAATTCATAGCACTCATTTTTTGTAAAACATAATAGGTGGATGCTTCGTTGTGCGTACCTACAAAAAGATCCAATCGATTTAAGTGATCCATACAAAAATCAACTCCCGCATTGTAGTTGGCATCTGTTTCGGCTTTGGAAGCGCAAATAGGCGATGGATACCCACGGAATTTTGCACGCTCATTTTCTTTTTCCAAATAAGCTCCTCTAACTAGCTTTGCGCCAACAAAATACCCGTTTTGATGTGCTTTTTGGAGCGCATTTTTCATATATTTCAAACGATCCCATCGGTACATTTGAAAAGTGTTGAAAATAAGGGTTCGATCCCGATTGTAAAGCGCCATCATTTGTTCAACCAAATTATCCACAGCAGGTTGAATCCAGCTTTCTTCTGCATCTATGAGCAACATGACCCCCAATTCGTTGGCTTTTTGACAGGTGTTTTTAAAACGACGCACCACCCTATACCACTCTTGGGATTCTTGGTCGTTTAAAGGGAGGTTTTGACTTACTTTTTCATACAGCACAATACGCCCATATCCCGAAGGCTTAAAGACCGCAAAAGGAATGGATCTTTTGGCTTTTACAAACTCCAAAAGCGAACACACGCGTTCGAAGCACGCTTCGAACAATGACTCCTTTTCTGCTCCTTCTACAGAATAATCAAGGACAGAACTCACTCCCTTTTGATACATTTTATCAATGATAGGGAGACAATCGGATTCGGAAGTACCGCCACAAAAATGATCAAACACCGTAGCTCGAATTAATCCCTCAACAGGCAAAGAGGCTTTTATGGCAAAATTAGTGACAGCCGTACCGATTCGAACCAAAGGCTCGTTGGCAATCAGTTTGAATAAAAAGTAAGCCCGCTCAAGCTCAGCGTCACTTTTTAAAGAAAAAGCGGTTTCTGTATTTTCAAAAAGTAGGTGCATAAAAGGCTATTTATTAAATAAATGTACATAGAATTTCCTAAAAAAGATGTTATTTTTGCTGGGTAATCCAATTCAATGAAATCTATACAATCCCAACATTCCTTTGTACACTTTGAAGCTAAAGGCTACGAATCACTCAATGCGTTATTGAAAAACAAACGGTATTCAAAACTATTTGTGTTGGTAGATACAAATACTCACCAACATTGTCTTTCTCTTTTTTTAGAGCAATTGGAATTTGAAGCAACTGAAATCATTGAAATCGACGCAGGAGAAGAGCACAAACATCTTGAGACTTGTATGGGGGTTTGGGAAGCCTTATCAGAATTAGGCGCTGACAGAAAAAGCTTGCTGATGAATTTGGGCGGTGGTGTTGTTACCGATTTGGGAGGGTTTGTTGCATGTACCTTCAAAAGAGGAATCGATTATGTAAACATTCCTACTACCCTATTGTCGATGGTGGATGCTTCTGTTGGAGGAAAAACCGGAGTAGATTTGGGCAACTTAAAAAACCAAATTGGAGTGATTAGCGAGCCGCAAATGGTTTTGGTGGATCCTAACTACCTTTCTACCCTTCCCAACGAAGAACTCAGAAGTGGATATGCTGAAATGCTCAAACACGGACTCATTGCTGATTTGAAGTATTGGAATGCTTTGAAAGATTACAAATCCATTCATTCAGGGGAATTGTTGCCTTATATACATCGATCGATTGAAATAAAAAACAAGGTAGTTACCGAAGATCCTAGAGAAGATTCTTTGAGAAAAACACTCAACTTTGGTCATACGCTTGGCCATGCAATCGAATCTCATTTTTTGAGTCACTCTTCTAAGAAAAAACTGCTTCACGGTGAAGCGATAGCCATTGGAATGGTACTCGCTGGATATTTGTCACACCACTTGTGCGGTTTTTCAAAAGAATACATGTTGGACATAAAGTCTGTGATGCATGATATTTTTCCTCAGGTAGCTATTGATACTTCAGATATTGAGCCCATTATTGAATTAATGAAATATGATAAAAAGAACGCTCATGGAAACATCAACTTTATACTTTTAAAGGATATAGGCGTTCACGATATCGACGTTACTGTTGATAACAAACTTATTCACAAAGCTTTTCAATTTTATTTGGACTGAACATAGCCAGATAAACAACAAACTTGCTTGTTCGGATCAATAAATAATGAGACTATTTATTACGATGGTGCGTTACAAAGAGTTCAAAATGTGATCTTGCTAGCGAAACAAATTAAGCAGAATTACGACTGGCATTAATATTTCCAAAAAGCGAGCGTGTGACCATTTTTTCGTAAACCAACAATTCTTTCTTTGGATGTCCACCTTCAGCCTCCATTTTTTGTATGGTTTGCAAAGCATATTGCTGAATCGTAAGCAATGGCAATACAATGTTTTCTCGGACCATAATAGAAGCTTTACCCGCAGGCTGATCCTCCATCAGTGTATTATAGCCCGACAATTTCAAAAGAAGCGATTTTGTCAATTTGTATTCTTCGTAAATCAATTTCCAGAAATCTCCAAATTCAGGATCGTTTTGCATATAAGCAGTAAGTTTGAAAAAAGATTTTGTCAAACTCATCATACTGTTGGAAAGCAGCGTTCTAAAAAATGCAGAATTTTGATACAACGATTTGACTTCTTTAAAATTTCCAGCCTCTACAAATTCCTGCAAAGCAGATCCTACTCCGTAAAAACCTGGAACGTTTTGTTTTAGCTGGCTCCAACTTCCAACAAAAGGTATGGCTCGAAGGTCAGAAAAATTCAATCCCTCCGATTTCCCTCGTTTGGAAGGGCGGCTTCCAATGTTTGTTTTTGCATAATATTTTAGAGTACTCATTCGCTCCAAATAAGGTATAAAACAAGGATGAGACTTGAAATCCGAATATACTTGGTAGCTTATTTTCGCCAATTTATCCATTGTTTTTCGATCCTCTTTGGACAAACTTTCGCTGTCGTTTCCAAAGACTTTATTCGTAATTCCTGCACTCAATAGCTGTTCTAAATTGTACTGACAAGAATCAATGGTTCCAAAATTTGAGCTAATGGTTTGCCCTTGAACAGTCAACTGAATTTCATCCGATTCAATGGTTTTCCCAAGCGAAGCATAGAACTGGTGAGTGTTTCCTCCTCCTCGAGCTGGTGGTCCACCACGTCCGTCAAAAAACAATACTTTGATACCGTGTTTACGAGAAATACGAGAAAGATTTTCTTTGGCTTTGTAGATACTCCAATTGGCCATCAAATAACCCCCGTCTTTGGTTCCATCCGAAAACCCAAGCATGATTGTTTGTTTGTTGCCTCGACGTTCCAAATGCGCTCTGTAAGTAGGATCCGAATAAATAGCATCCATTACATCGGGAGCTACTTCCAAATCAGGAACAGTTTCAAACAAGGGTGCAATATCCACAGATGGGACCTCCCAATCGCTCAATCGAATCATAGCAAAAACTTCCAAAACATTCAATGCGGATTGATTGTTGCTGATAATATATCGATTGCATCCTTTTTCACCATTAGAACGCTGAATTTGCTTCATAGCTCTTATAGAACCTAAAGTTTTCTTAACCAAATCGTCCTGAAAAAGGTCCAGAGAAAGATCTCCAACCAAAGAAGGAAGCACTTTCATTTTTTCTTGTTCAGTCATAGAACTGTACTCTTTTTTCATCAAGGTTACTCCACTGCTTTTTGCATCAGATAAAAGTTGTGAAAATGCGGTATGGTGTACTCTTGAATCTTGACGAATGTCTAAAGAAGCAAAATAAAAACCAAACACATCAACACGTCCTATGAACTCTTCGACTTCGTCCAAAAACAACGACTGATGGTCGTTAATTAAAAGATCTTTGATTGTTTGTAATTTTTCTTTCAATTCCTCCAAGCTAATTTTAGGCGTTTCGGTCGTTTGAAAAATACTGCGGTACAGTTTGGTTTCAATTTCAACAATCAATGGCTCAACATCACGAAATGTAAGTCTTCTTCGAAGTCTTCGCGCATCCCTGTAATAGTTTTTAATTAAGGTACTTCTTAATTTTTGAGCGGTTTTAATTGTGATTTCTGTGGTTACAAATGGATTTCCATCACGGTCACCACCTGGCCAAAACCCAAGATTTACAATCTCATTAAAATCAGTAATTGAAGAAGAAATATTGTGTTTAATATAATTTTGAATATTGCTTACAGCAAAATAAAAAACATTTTCCAAATACCATATCAAGCTAGTAGCCTCGTCATAAGGAGTGGGCTTTTTTTGTTTGAAAAAAGGAGTTTTCCCCAATTGAGATAACAATCCTTTTATTGTTGGTAAATCATTTTTTTGAACAGAGGCCGCCAAGTCAGTAATAATCCCTAATACTGAACCAGGATAAAACTGCGTTGGGTGTGCTGTAAGCACAGGACGAATTTTGAGATGTTTGAGGTGTTTTTCGAGTTTTTTTAACTCCCCCCTTGCTTTGGCTTCTTCTTTAAAATTCTTAAGAGTTCCCCTACCTTTTAAATTGTTTATTTCTGAAAATCCAGCGTCTTCAATGGCATCAAACAGAACAACTTGACGCTCAATGTATTGAATGAATTGAAATAATAGTGATATTTTTTCATCTTCAGAGGCATCTTTTAAGAACTGATTGAAGAATTTTTCAACAATTTCGGTTGGATTAAAGCCTTTATCGAACCCATCAGAACAAATTCGGGAAAATAAAGGCAACATGACCGCCGTATTGGAAATACTGTCATAGGGCAATGTAGAAAAAATACTATTGTAAATATTAAATTTGGAGAGAACCGATTCGTTGAAACGGTCTAAAGAGGTGTTTGAAGTCATATATAATTATTGAAGCCCATCCGCATTAGAGGATAAGCATAAATAAATTTAAAAATTAAATTTCAGAGAAAATATGGTGCATTAAGCGTTTTTTGTCATTGATACTTTCTTCAAGAGAAATCATAGTTTCTGTTCTGGAAACGCCATCTATATCGTCTATTGAAAAAATTATTTCTTTAGCATTTTCAGTACTTTTTGCACGAATTTTACAAAAAATATTGAATTTTCCCGTAGTAATATGCCCCACGGTAACAAATGGAATGTCATTGAGTCGCTCCAAAACAAACTTGGTTTGATGTGTTTTTTCGAGGTAAATACCTACGTAAGCAATAAAAGTGTAACCTAATTTCTTATAGTCCAAAGTCAATGATGACCCTTTGATGATACCTGCATCCTCCATTTTTTTTACACGAACATGAACTGTTCCAGCTGAAATTAATAATTTCTTAGCAATGTCTGTAAAAGCAGTTCTTGTATTATCGATTAAAATATCAAGAATTTGATGATCGATTTCATCTAATTTGAATTTCCCCATTTTTAGTTATTTAATTATTTTGCAAAGAAAACAAAAATAAACTAATAATAATGCAGCAAAATGTAAATTTTAAGTAAAAAAAAAAGGTGAAATGTTAATTTTGCCTTAAAATGTTAAAATTAAAACAATTAGGAGCTATAGTGTTTAAATTATAAACAAACTCGTAATCATCCATTCCTTTAAGAGTGTTAAAATCCAATCTGGTATGCGCAAAACAAGAAGAAAGATCACCAATAGCGTGGTATTTCGGTACCCAAACTATTCTTCCGTTATCAAGCGTTTCTTGGTATTGAATTGCGATATCTTTTCTGGCTTTACGGTCGTTAGTAATTATGGGGATATTAGTGACAATTAAATCCACAAAGTTTTGTTGGTTTTCAGGAATAGTAAAGTATTGTTTTTCAGGCAATTCATAGTCCGAGGAAGCGATTCTTGTGAGAGCAACCAAAAGGGAAGTGCATATCAAGCGTCGAGTTTGTTCTCGCTGAAAGTCACCCGGATAGTGTCCTGATTCAAACAAAATGGTAGGAACTCCAAGGGATTGAAACGTATCTCCCACAAAATTGGCGTTATAACTGTCATCAAAACGACCCACTTGACCGGGAATATGAAGTTGTAAGACTTCATTCATAGAGGCGATCAATCCCATAGCTATTTTCCTTGAGGGAGTTATTGAGGCTTGAGGATCAGCCGCTGGAGCTAAAAAAGACACCGTTGCGGGTTTTCCAGAATTTCCAGCGCCAAAAATTGTTCGCTGATCATGAAGGTTGAAGCAAAAATCGGGTTGAATTTGATCAAAAACATCCCTCAAGACCCTACTTTCTGGCTGACTCAATGCAACAGCATCCCGATTTAAGTCAACTTCGTTTGCATTAAAGCGCGTATAAGCAACCGAACCGTCTGGATTTAGCATAGGGATGATATACAAGGTACAATGCGCTAAAATGGCACTCTGAACGTCTGAACGAGTCAAATAAGAAAGCATATCAAACACTGCTTTGGTCGTTGTGGATTCATTTCCGTGCATTTGCGACCACATAAGCACCTTTGTTTTACCGTTTCCCAACTCAATGAGTTCAATAGGAGTTCCCAAAACACTTACTCCAACCTTTTTGGCAGCATACTTTGAAGTGAGTTTTTTAATAGCATCATAAGGCAGGTATCTTCCGGACAGGGAAGTCACCGCGTATTCGGGATAGTTTAACATAAAGGGATATTCAATCAAAATTATTAATTTAAGATTACAAAAGTAAACAATGTAATATTTACATTTGTAAACATTGAATAATTTAACAATGTAAACAAATAACAACGTTTACACTTCCAAATGCACGGTTGGGTTTACAAAAGTCACTATAATTTTTATAAATATAGATAAAAATATTGTTAATCAGTAGTTTACTGTTTATTATCTATAATTTAGTTTAATAAATTATTGCTCTATTTATGCCGTTATTTGCAAGTGTAAACTGAAAAACCTATGTTTGTGATGAGTTTCGACTTAAAATAGTTACATTTGTAAACATGAAAGAAATAGCCCTACGTATTCATGAGTTGATAACTTTTTATCAACTTTCCAGCGCTTCCTTTGCAGACCAAATTGGTGTGCAACGCTCCAGTATTTCACATATATTATCAGGAAGGAACAAACCCAGTTTGGATTTTGTTTTAAAGACTTTAAAAGCGTTCCCTACTTTGTCTTCGGATTGGCTGCTTCACGGACAAGGAGATATTGAAAATAATGCAACTCCTACTCCATCTACTTCTGTACCCGAAATTTCAAAAAAAACATCGACAGTAACCAAAGAAGAGCATCCAATTATAAACCCATCTGCTCCAGCTGCTGAGATTGATCAAGTACTTATATTGCGAAGCGATGGAACTTTTCAGTATTTTAAAGAACAAAATTCTTTAAATTTGCATAAAAAGTAATATGCGAATTTTTGTTTTCTCACTTCTGTTTATAGGTGTTGTTAGTTGTTCTTTACCTGAAAGAGACTGTAAAAAATTTCAAACAGGGAGTTTTGAATTCACTTCCATAATTGGAAATGACACAATTACCTCTACCTTTAAAAGAACAAAGACATTGGAAATTGACACTTTTAAAGGAGTAACCGATAGTGCCTCTGTAAGATGGGTTAGCGATTGTGAGTGTATCGTTCAAAAACTCAATCCTCAATCCCTGATTGATAAAAAAGCAATTCAAATGAAAATTCTCAGCACGAACGAAAATCGATATACTTTTGAATATTCGTTGGTGGGTGACACCAAAAACAAACAACGGGGTGAAGCCGTTAAAATTAGTGATTAATGGATGTATTATTTAGTTCAGAAGCTATATCAGCCCTTTTAACCCTTACGTTTCTAGAAATCATCCTAGGGATTGATAATATTATTTTTATTACCATAGCTGTAGGGAAACTTCCCCAGCACCTCATCAAGAAAGCCACGAACATTGGGTTGGCGCTAGCCATGATTCTTCGACTCGTTCTGTTATTTGGTATTTCGTATTTGATAGCAATGCAATCGCCTTGGTTGGTATTTGACACATCTTGGATTCAAGCCAGTATTTCTGGGCAAGCCGTTATTTTGTTTTTAGGAGGATTGTTTCTTATTTATAAAAGTACCAAGGAAATTAATGAAAAAACAGAACACACAGGAGAACATGAAAGCCAACTATCCAAACAGCGTAAAAAATCATTATCCCAAGCCATTCTTCAAATTACCGTGATCAACATTGTATTTTCATTTGATTCCATTCTTACTGCAGTAGGAATGACCAACGGAATTCCCAATGCGTTTATCATTATGGCCATTGCTATTGTTTTGTCGGTAATTATTATGATGTTATTTGCCAAACCGGTCGGAAACTTTGTCAATGAGCATCCCTCGCTGCAAATATTAGGACTTTCTTTTTTAATTCTAATTGGATTCATGTTATTAGCAGAAGCCGCTCATTTATCAAATGCCGTTGTATTTGGTCAACACATAGGGGCAATTCCTAAGGGTTATTTGTATTTTGCGATTTCTTTTTCTTTGTTTGTAGAGTTTCTCAATATGAGACGAAAAAAGAACGCCTAAAGCTCCATACTAATTTGACCTTCTCCACCCGAAGAATTGTTGGAACTCGTTGAGGATGAATTTTTGGATGGGGATTGTTGTTCTACTTCCACTTCTTCAGAATGAACTTCGATATCTGTAGTCGCTGTTTGAGCAGGAGGTTCGTACGGAATGGGTTCTAAATGATTGATTGCCTTTACTTTGTGTTGGGTAAGCTGATTTCCTAAGGCTTTTATTCCTTTAATATCAATGAATTCTTCCAAGACAATTTGCTGATTGGGTCGTGTTTCTTTACCTCTAGGCTTAACAAACTCCAATTCAACTTGCGGTTTCCAATCTGTTGAAATCAGTTCCAAACGAGCTGAAGAATGATCTTTAATAATTAACTCTTCTTTGTTAGGGTTTTCTACCACAAAACGTTTGACATAATAGCGTTCTTTTTCGCCATCAAAATAGATTGCTGAGATTGGTTTTTTAGGTTCCCATTGTTCCAAAACAATCATATCCTCCGGAAAATGCATACTCAAGTCTGGAGTAACCGTTTTTAACATTCCGTTTTGTTGAACAATTAGCAATTTATCATCTCCCCGAAAAGCACCCACTAAAGTGCCTCTTTCGTCAACATTCAATCGTTGTACAGATTCATCAAACCATATTTTACGCGGTTTTAAAGTAGAAACACCTTCTTCTTTCAGTTCTATGCGATTCACTCTGTATTTGGTGACAATATTTCCCTTAACTCCACGACCTTTGATTTCCAAGTCGGCGAAATCCAAATCCCATTTTAATTTTTTAATCGAACCGGATTGTCGTAAAACAATGGAAACAATTTCAGCTTCACCGTTAGGGTTGGCGGAAAAATACAACACTTTGGACCCTGAAGTTCCTTGTGTCAGTATGTACTCCTTGTCGCGAGTTACTCCTGTTACCGCAAAACGTTTTATATAGGAAGTTCCTGACTTTCCGTCTTGATAAATCATGTTGTAGATCGTTCGCGAGTCTTTTTTCTTGAATACCGCCAAGTGGAGAATGTTTTTTCCTACAAAGGTTTTGGTATCCACTTTGGTTACTATCATTTTACCATCTTCAGTAAAAACAATGATATCATCAATATCCGAACAATCCGCAACGTATTCATCTTTACGAAGCGAAGTTCCTACAAATCCTTCTTCGCGATTGACATAAAGCTTGGTGTTTCTAATAACTACTTTTCGAGCATCAACATCATCAAAAGTCTTGATTTCTGTTTTGCGTTCGCGTCCTTTTCCATAATCGTTTTTGAGTTTTGTAAAATATTCAATCGCAAACTCAATAATGTTTGCTAACGAATACTTAACTTTCTCTATTTCATCTTCAAGAGCTTCAATTTTTTGCTGTGCCTTATCAATGTCAAATTTAGAAATTCGCTTGATTCGAATTTCCGTCAATCGAACGATATCTTCTTCTGTTACTGCGCGTTTGAGCATTGAAGTAAAAGGTTTCAACCCCTTTCGAATTGCCTCAATAACACCTTCCCAAGTAGCCACCTCTTCAATATCTCGATAAATTCTGTTTTCAATAAAAATTCGCTCCAAAGAAGAAAAATGCCATTGATTTTCCAGCTCCTGCAATTGATTTTCCAACTCTTTGGTAAGCAATTCAACCGTATGATCTGTGGAGCGTCTTAGCATTTCGGAAACACCCACAAACAAGGGTTTATTGTCTTCAATGACACAACCCAAAGGCGATATAGAAGACTCGCAAGCTGTAAACGCATAGAGTGCATCTATGGTTTTGTCGGGTGAAATTCCAGATGGCAAGTGTACTAATATTTCTACATCAGCAGCTGTATTGTCTTCAATTCGCTTGATTTTAATTTTCCCTTTTTCATTTGCTTTTAAAATAGAATCTATCAATGAAGATGTATTCGTAGAATAAGGAATTTGATTGATTACTAGTGTATTTTTATCTTGTTGAAAAATTTTGGCGCGAACACGTACTTTGCCTCCACGCATTCCATCGTTGTAGTTGGAAACGTCAATAATTCCAGCAGTCGGAAAGTCCGGATAGATGGTAAAGCGCTTTCCTTTCAGATGATTTACAGAAGCATTGATGAGCTCAATAAAGTTGTGCGGCAATATTTTGGTTGACAAACCTACCGCAATTCCTTCAGCTCCCTGATTCAATAGCAAGGGAAACTTTACAGGCAAATTGATGGGTTCTTTTTTTCGCCCATCATACGAAAGCTGCCAATCGGTAATTTTTGGACTAAAAACAACTTCCGAAGCAAATTTGGATAGACGAGCCTCTATATAACGAGGTGCAGCAGCTCGATCTCCTGTTAAAATATTCCCCCAGTTTCCTTGGGTATCAATCAACAAATCTTTCTGTCCAATCTGAACCATAGCATCGCCAATACTAGCATCACCGTGAGGATGGTATTGCATGGTATGACCTACTATATTGGCAACCTTATTGTACCTTCCATCGTCCAAATCCTTCATTGAATGAAGAATTCTTCGCTGAACCGGCTTAAACCCGTCTTCTATAGCTGGAACCGCTCGTTCCAAAATCACATAGGAAGCATAATCCAAAAACCAATCCTTGTACATTCCGCTTACGCGAATCAAGGCATCTTCTTGGTGATTGTCCATGAATTCTTGGTCTTGAATTTCCTCACTCATGATTCTGATTCTATTCTGTCGAGTTCAACTTTTAGGTTGTCAATAATAAATTCTTGTCGTTGGGGAGTGTTTTTTCCCATATAAAACGACAATAAATCTTCAATCAACATACTCTTATCAAGCATCACAGGGTCTAAACGTATATTGTCCCCTATAAAATGTTTGAATTCATTCGGTGAGATTTCCCCCAAACCTTTAAATCGAGTAATTTCAGGTTTTCCGGTTAATTTTTCAATTGCATCTACACGCTCCTGATCGGAATAACAATAAACCGTTTCTTTTTTGTTACGAACTCGAAACAAAGGTGTTTGTAGAATATACAGATGACCTTCTTTAATAACTTCAGGGAAAAACTGCAAAAAGAACGTGATGAGCAACAAACGAATGTGCATACCGTCAACATCGGCATCGGTTGCAATTACAATATTATTGTAGCGCAAATCTTCCATGCTTTCTTCTATATTGAGAGCCGCTTGAAGCAAATTGAATTCTTCGTTTTCGTACACAATTTTTTTAGTAAGTCCGTAGGAATTTAAGGGCTTTCCTTTCAGGCTAAAAACCGCTTGAGTATTAACATCTCTTGATTTGGTAATAGATCCACTTGCCGAATCTCCCTCAGTAATAAAGAGTGTAGATTCTAGATGGCGTTCCTTTTTTTGATCGCCCAGATGAATGCGACAATCTCTCAATTTTTTGTTGTGTAAGCTCGATTTTTTAGCCCGTTCTTTTGCTAGTTTTCGAATTCCAGACAATTCTTTGCGCTCGCGTTCGGCTTGTAAAATTTTACGCTGTATTTTGTCTGCAGTTTCTGTATTCTTGTGGAGATAATTATCAAGGTACTTCCCCACAAATTCAAAAATATATGAACGTACTGTTGGCAACTCACCCCCCATATCCGTTGAGCCCAATTTGGTTTTGGTTTGGGATTCAAATACAGGCTCCATTACTTTGATACTAATCGCTGATATGATCGACTTTCGAATATCTGACGGATCGTATTGTTTGCCGTAAAAATCACGAATCGTTTTTACAATAGCTTCCCGAAAAGCCGCCTGATGGGTTCCTCCCTGAGTCGTATGCTGACCGTTTACAAACGAATGATATTCTTCGCTATATTGTGTTTTGCTATGCGTTAAGGCTACCTCTATGTCGTCTCCTTTCAAATGTATGATTGGATATAATAAATCATCTGAATTGTTATTATCTTCCAATAAATCGCGCAATCCATTTTCAGAATGAAACTTTTCTCCATTGAAAAGAATGGTCAACCCCGGATTGAGGTACACATAATTCATGAGCATTTTTTGCACATACTCACTTCGGTACTTGAAATTTTTAAAAATACTTTCGTCAGGAACAAAGCTCACTTTGGTTCCTTTGCGACGTGATGAAGTTTCTATAGGTGCATCGTCAACCAAAACACCTCGCTCAAAAGTAGCGATTTTGGACTGACCGTCTCGGGTAGATTCTACTCTAAATTGAGTAGATAAAGCGTTAACCGCCTTGGTTCCTACCCCATTCAATCCAACCGACTTCTTAAAAGCACGCGAGTCGTATTTTCCACCGGTATTCATTTTGGAAACCACGTCCACTACTTTGCCTAAAGGAATTCCTCGACCAAAATCTCGAACATTAACTTGCTGATCCTTGATAGAAATTTCAATGGTTTTACCAGCTCCCATAACAAATTCATCGATACAGTTGTCAATAACCTCTTTAAGTAAAATATAAATACCGTCGTCAGAAGAAGAACCGTCACCCAACTTTCCAATATACATTCCAGGGCGCATCCGGATATGTTCCTTCCAATCAAGCGATCGGATGTTGTCTTCGGTATATTGAGTTGCTTGGGTCATAAAAATTGTGCGATTGCTAAGATAGTACATCACCCAAAAAAATAAAACGCTCAACGGACAAAGTAATTAACAATGCTACAGCCAAGTTTGTTGACATCTTAAAAAATAAATTAATAAAAATTTAAACGAATTTTTTGAGATTTTTTGTTACTTTTAAATCGTAAAACGACCCCTAATCGATTCTTTACTAATGAACAAATACAAACTTCAAAACTGTTTTTTTTACAGTATCCTTTTTACACAACTTCACGTTTCTCTTAATAATACTGCTCATTATTGTAGCACAAATCTTAATATTCACTAAATCTTACCTATCATGAAAACACCGTTTAAAATACCCTTACTTTTTGCCATTGCACTAGTATTTGTTGTTGCTGGGTGCACTTGTTCCACAAAAAAATGCGACAAAAAAAGTCAAAAAACCAAACAAACTTTTGTGTTGGTTCACTCGGCATGGCTGGGAGCTTGGCAATGGGAACAAACCGTCAAGACTTTGACCGAAAGCGGCCATACGGTCATTACTCCCGACTTACCTGGTCATGGAAGCGACAAGACGGCTCCTGCCGAAATTACTATGAAAGACTACGTAAAAACGCTTACTAACTTACTCGACAAACAAACCGAGCCCGTAATTTTGGTCGGGCATAGTTTCAACGGAATTACCATCAGTCGGGTGGCAGAGCTTCGACCCAAAAAAGTAAGTAAACTCGTCTATCTTACTGCCTTTTTACTCCGCAATGGCGGCTCTTTCTTTAAAGCAGTGCAAGGAGTAGAAGGCTCCAAGGCGGTTGAAAATTTTTATTTGTCGGAAGACCAAACCTTTGCGTTGGTCAAGGAAGAAGAACTCCAAAATGCCTTTGCCCACGACATTCCTGCAGAAGTCTTTAATGGCGCCAAGCCATATATTGTTCCAGAACCTGCTGCTCCATTGTCTTATGAACTGGAAGTGAGCGACGCCAATTTTGGCAGCATTCCCAAATACTACATCGAGTGCACAGAAGATCGTGCGATTCCTATTGAAGTTCAAAGAGCCATGTACAAAGATCAAGTGGCGAAGTCCTACAGTCTAGCTTCTAGCCATACGCCCAATTTTTCACAACCTCAACAATTGGCGGAAATTTTATTAAAAATAGAGAAATTATAGTCTTGTAGGTCTGTGTACAAAAATACCAATCTAACGATTGGCAATTTTATGATTTTTTGGAACTCTTTTCTTTATAAAGCAGTTTTACCATTCCATCTGCCAAACCCGTTTTAGGAACGTGAATGTGCGATGCGCCACTGTATTTCATTGCCATCAAGTATATCCGTGTAGCAGGTACAATCACATCCGCACGATCGGGGTTAAGGCGTAAGTCCGAAACCATTTCTGCGTATGACATCTTATTAAGCAACTCATATTGGTCATTCATGTAGATATAAGTCAAAGGGGTTCCGTATTTTTTCCCCGACAACTTAAACAATTTATTAATGTTTCCTCCTGAACCAACTACAGCAACTTTCTCCAATTCGTGAGTATGCTTGCTTACCCACAAACGAAGTTGATTCCAAACATCATCCGAAACCATTTTATTAAGCAAACGTACCGTTCCAATTTTAAACGATTTGGAAGCCAAAATGGTTCCTTTTGAAAAAACGGTCAACTCGGTACTTCCACCTCCAACGTCCACATACAAGTAGGATTTGTCTGGTTTCATTAAGTCATACAACTCGGAAGAAGCAATAATTTCAGCTTCTCTACGACCATCAATGATATCAATCTTAATGCCCGTTTCTTTATGGATTTTATTAACCAACTGCTGACTGTTATTGGCCTCGCGAAGCGCCGAAGTGCCACATGCCATATACAATTCCACATTGTGGATTTTGAGCAGCAAACGAAAGGCTTTCATAGCATCAATCATTCGATGTCGATTTTTTTTGGATATTTCACCAACCGTAAAAGAATCTTGCCCCAATCGAATTGGTACTCGCACCAAGGCATTTTTGGTAAATGTAGGCTTTTGCCCTTTATTGATAACAACGTTTGAGATCAACAGACGTACCGCATTGGAACCGATATCAATAGCTGCTATTTTTTTAAGCTTCAAGAGGCATCGGGATTTGAGTGTAACATTCGTTTTTGGTAATAATCATAGGTAGCAAATTGAGAGCGTACTTCTGAATGTTGTTGCGCACGATATTGATTGGTGTTTCCTGTATTGATTTGGCGTGCTTTGACCGTTTCAGACCAACAAATAGAAAACGTATCTATCAATTCTTGCTTACAGCTTGCATCGTATATAGGGCACGACACCTCTACTCTATTTTCAATATTACGAGTCATCCAATCGGCAGATGAAATAAATACCTGGGGATTGCCATTGTTTTCAAAAATAAGAAGCCGTGTGTGTTCCAAATACTTGTCTACCACACTAATAACCTCAATGTTTTCGCTCATTCCTTTCACTTTAGGGATCAAACAACATACGCCACGGACAATCATTTGTATTTTTACACCTGCTTGACTCGCTACGTAAAGTGCTTCTATCATTTTATAACTTGTTAAGTTATTAAGCTTAATACGAATGGAAGCCGGTTTTCCTTGAGAAGCATTATCAACCTCTTGCTGTATGAGTTTTTTAAACTCCTTTTCTGTACTATGAGGAGACACAATTAAGTGTTTGTATTTGTAATTTTTGTAGGGCGTCTTAAAAAACTGAAACACATTAGCTACTTCCTTCAAAATGGATTGATTGGCAGTAAACAAGGTGTAATCGGTATAAATTCGTGCCGTTGATTCATTAAAGTTTCCAGTACTGATAAAGCCGTATCGTTTTATTTTCTTATTTTCCAAGCGCTCTACCACACATACTTTGCTGTGAACTTTTAGGCCGGGAATTCCAAAAACCAATTGCACACCCTCGGCTTTCATTTGTTCTGCATAGCGAATGTTGGCGCGCTCATCAAATCGAGCTTGCAACTCGATTTGAACTGTGACCTTTTTACCCGATTTTGCAGCATTGATAAGCGCATTGGCAACATTAGAGATTTTTGAAAGACGATAAATGGTAATGTAAATATGCTTGACCTTGGGATCCAAAGCAGCCTCTTGCAGAAACTTAACCACATACGAAAACGTATGATAGGGCGTGTATTGTAAAAAATCTTTGTGTAAAATCCGTTCAAACAATCGATCCTCCAAACTCAATCCATCAATAGACAGGGGTTCAATGGTAGGATACAACAATTCTTTTCTTCCCAAACTTGGAAAACCCACATAATCTCGTCGATTGTGATACCTTCCACCAGGAATCAGGCTGTCGGTATTGGGATTGACTCCCATTTTGGACAATAAAAAATGCAACGTTTCTTTATTAATTTCCTCATCGTACACAAAACGCACAGGATCACCGTCCAGGCGATCTTTTACGCTTTCTGAAATCTTTTCTACATAACTCTTACTCAAATCATCATCAATATCCAATTCGGCATCGCGAGTGATTTTAATCATATGAGCATCAATATGTTGGTAATTGAAAATACTAAAAATCGAATCCAAATGAAATCGAATTACATCATCAATAAGCATTACTTGTTGGGAATCGTCTTCGGAGGGCAATACTACGAACCGACTGATGGTTTCTGGAATTTCTATCAGCGCATACTGCAGAGTTTGTTTATGTTCTTGAGCAATTTCCATACGAATGGCTAAAAAAGCAAGTCGATCTTTCAAATGTGGAAACTGATTGCTATTGTCCAAAACAATTGTTGAAAGTGCAGGACTGATAGTGTGAATAAAATATTCGTGCAAAAAGTCAGCTTGTTTGGAAGTAATTTGATTTTCATTGATAAAAAACACTTTTTCTTTTCTTAAAAGCGTTTGGATCGACTCTAAGGTTTTCAGACTCTCGTTTTGAAGCTCGATTGTTTTTTGAATAATTTCATTCAATAAATCTTGAGCGGTTTGACCACCAAAAGCTTTTCGTCCCGATTTTTCACTCAAAGCAATGCGTTTTACCGTAGCATAACGCACCTTGTAAAATTCATCCAGATTGTTAGAAAAAATCCCTATAAAACGGAGTCTTTCAATGAGCGGCACACCATCGTCTTGTGCTTCTTGAAGCACACGGGCATTAAAATCCAACCAACTGATTTCACGATTTACAAAGCGAGGTGTATGGGACGTTAACGGAACTGTTTTGGAAATAAGCATTGAGTGTTTGCAGATTCTATAGTTGACCACAAAGATACATCAAAATCAAGAATTACAATTCCCGCTGTAGGAACATTATCGGTTACAAACCCTCCCCAATGATTGGCAAGTGCAGTAAGCGCATGGTTGTGACCAAAAACAAGCACTGTTTCTAGATGATCGGGCAAAGAACAAACAAACGCTTTGAGACTGCGTCCGTCAAAATCGTACAAGGCTTCTTCCGTCAGTAACGCATCATAATCACGTTTCAATACTTCCATAAAAATCAACGCTGTTTCGAATGCCCGCTTGGCAGGACTGGTATAGACTGCGTCAAAAGAAAATGCTTTGTTTTTTAATGCATTAGCCGTCAAAAACGCATCCCGAATTCCTCTGGGTTTTATAGGACGCTCTCTGTCTGAGTAATTTCCTTCCCAGGACGATTTTGCATGACGTACCAAAATTAATTTTTTCATGGCGACAAACGTTCTTTGATCCAATTTTTGTTTTCAATGCGGTAACGCACTCGATCGTGCAAACGATTGGGGCGACCTTGCCAAAACTCGATACTTTTTGGAACCACAACATAACCTCCCCAATGATTAGGACGAATGATTGGCTTATTTTCGTATTCTTTTTTCAAGGCTTCCAATCGGTCTTGAAGTTGTTCAGACGAAGCTATTACTTGGCTTTGCTGAGAAACCCATGCGCCAAGTTGACTGCCCTTGGGACGCGAAGCAAAATAAGCGTCCGAAACAGCTGGAGAAACTTTAGAAACCGTTCCTAAAACAATCACTTGTCGCTCCAAATTGGGCCAAAAAAAGGACAAGCTTACCGCTTGATTTGACTCCATAGAACGTCCTTTGTCGCTGTCGTAATTGGTGTAAAACACAAATCCTTCTTTTGAAAAGCTTTTTAGCAAAACAATACGTGCCTGAGGCTGAGCTTGGGAATTGACCGTGGCAAGTGTCATTGCGTTTACTTCTTCAATACTCCCTTCGCTTTGAACTTCTTTGAACCATTGTTCAAAAAATTCAACAGGATGTGTTGGCATCGTATTCTCAGAAAGAGCTTGCTGTTCGTAGCTTTTTCGATAATCACTTAAATCTCGATTCATAGCGAATGTATTTGAACCTGCAAGTTACGTATTTTGGAACGGAATTAAAACGAAAAAACCTTACCGTCTTCCCCCAATTGAACATTCTCAAATACCTTAGAAGCTTCGGTAATAAAATCCTCCAAGTTTTTATAACGGGACGAATAATGTCCCAAAATGAGCGTACCCACTTGGGCTTTTTGCGCAATGGAAGCTGCCTGTTTGGCAGTAGCGTGCTTGGTTTTTGTAGCCAATTCGTTATGACTTTCCAAAAAGGTAGATTCGTGATACAATACTGTCGCCCGATCAATTAAAGGAACTATGGACGGAAAGTAGGCCGTATCGCTGCAATAGGCATACTTTTTGGGTGGTTCAGGATCGAAAGTAAGTTGCGTATTGGGTATCGATTTTCCCAAAGTGGTGGTGCCGTCTTTGCCTTGTTTGATATTGTGGTATTGACTTTTATCAATTCCGAAGGCTTCCACGGCTTTGGGGTTTAGTTTTCGTGGTTTTTCTTTTTCCACAAACAAAAACCCATTGGTATAAACTCGGTGATCTAAAGGAATGGTTTTCACAGATAGCTTGTCGTCCTCAAAAACAACTTCCGATTCGGTGGAGGTCAATTCGTGGAAATGCAATGGATAATTGGTCCAGGAATTTCCCAATTTGAGCAACAGGGTAATGGCTTCTTTAATGCCTTTAGGCCCGTAAACATGTAAGGGAGCTTTTCTTCCTAAAAGTCGAAACGACGAAATCAAACCCGCCAATCCAAAAAAATGGTCGCCGTGCAAATGGGAAATGAAAATATGTTTGATTTCCGAAAATTTGGCTTTTGCTTTTCGAATTTGCACCTGAGTACCTTCGCCACAATCAATTAAAAAGTGGTGACCCCTCATTTCTAGCAATTGAGCTGTTGGATTTTTGTTGGAATGTGGAGTTGCCGAAAAACAACCTAAAATGGTAAGTCTCATGAATGCATATTACATCACCTAATGTGTATTACAAAAATCCCAAATCCCGTTCAATTTCTTCCATTTCCACCAAATCCAAGGCTTCCTGTAGTGTAGGAGCACACACAATGCTTTCAGGCAACTTAAAAGTAGGATGAACACCAACGGCAATCACAAAAGACTTTTTAGACAATTTTTTATGAATATCTGAAATTTCTTGAAATTCCATCACATCTTTCAGCGCAATGCGACTGATTTTGGACATATCAAGAACAATATTTTGGGTATTAAAATCTTTGTAAGCTTTTTTGAATTTTATTCGAAAGTCATACAGACGTCCGTCCGTTTTTTCTTGAACCACAATCGTAGCAATATCTTTATTTTCTACAATCATATTATTGAATTTTTGAGGCTAATAAATACATAACTGCCATACGAATGGCCACACCGTTTTCAACCTGATCTAAAATGATGGCATGATCGGAATCTGCCACATCGCTGGTAATTTCTACACCGCGATTGATCGGTCCTGGATGCATAATGACAATTTGTTTGTCGAGGGTTTCTAATAGGGGCATATTAATTCCAAATTGTTGCGAATATTCTCGGGTTGAAGGAAAATAACTGGCGTCCATTCGTTCGTTTTGAACGCGAAGCATATTGGCTACATCGCACCAATTGAGAGCCTTATGTAAATCGGTCTCTACGCCTACTCCTATAGCTTCAATGTGTTTGGGCAATAACGATTTGGGGCCGCAAACTTTTACTTCAGCACCCAATTTTTGGAGAGCAAAGATGTTGGAAAGCGCCACACGAGAGTGCAGTATATCCCCAACAATCACTACTTTTTTTCCGGCCACATCTCCCAAACGTTCTCGAATTGAATAGGCATCGAGCAAGGCCTGTGTTGGGTGTTCATGAGTTCCGTCTCCGGCATTGATAATACACGAATCCACGTTGTTTGCCAAAAACACACTGGCTCCTGGGTTGGGATGGCGCATGACTACCATATCGACTTTCATGGATAGGATGTTATTGACTGTGTCAATAAGCGTTTCGCCTTTTTTGACAGAAGACTGACCTACCGAAAAGTTGACTACATCGGCGGAAAGTCGCTTTTGAGCCAATTCAAAGGACAATTTGGTCCGTGTACTGTTTTCAAAAAACAAATTGGCAATGGTAACATCGCGTAGCGAAGGAACTTTTTTGATGGTACGATTGATAACCTCCTTAAAATGATCGGCAGTTTCAAAAATCAATTCAATGTCTGCAGGTTGCAGGTATTTAATTCCTAAAAGATGTTTTACACTGAGTTGGCTCATTGAATTATTTGTTTACCATGTATATTGCGTCTTCACCTTCGTTTTCTTTCCAAGAAACAATGACCTTTTCGTTTTTAATGACATCAACTTGTCGCCCTCGGTAATCGGGTTGAATGGGCAAGTGTCTTGAAAATCGGCGGTCGATCAGTGTTAAAAGTTGTATTTCTGACGGTCGTCCATACGATTGAATGGCGGTAAGCGCCGCTCGAATACTGCGTCCGGTATATAGTACATCATCAATAAGGACTACTTTTTTGTCTTCCACAGCAATATCCATTTCGTTTTTATTGGCGTTTAGAACTTTATCGCCTCTGCGGAAATCGTCTCTAAAAAAAGTGATGTCCAAATATCCCAACTGCAAGTTTTTGATACCGTATTCTTCGGTAAGCAAAGCCGCCAAACGTTTGGCTACAAAAATGCCTCGTGGCTGAAGACCTACCAATACGGTGTTCGAAAAATCTTGGTGTGATTCTATCAACTGACAAGCCAACCGATTGAGAATGATCGTAATTTCGGTAGCGTTTAGTAAAACTTTTTGGCTCATCACGCTGGGTTTTGCCGCAAAAATACATCTTTTTTTGAAAATGAATGATTAAACAGTGCTTATTGCAAAACTTTTGATGATTGAGGTTGGGGAAATTGTACAATTTAATTCACACCCCAACCCCCTCAGACATTCGTTTATAAACTCCCGCAATCAATCGTTCTCGAACGGTTGAAAAGGCCGTAAGGGTTTCTTCAATGTCTTGGGCTGTGTGCGAAGCGGTAGGAATCAACCTTAGCAAAATCAAACCTTTTGGAATTACAGGATACACCACAATGGAGCAAAATATGCGGTGATTTTCCCGCAAATCTTTAACCAACACCAACGCCTCGGGAATACTTCCTTTTAAATATACAGGAGTCACACAACTTTGCGTGATGCCTATATCAAAACCTTGGGTCTGAAGGCCGCTTTGCAAGGCTTTTACGTTTTTCCACAACTGTATTCGCAGTTCGGGATGGTTACGAAGGAGTTCCAGACGTTTTAAAGCACCGCTTACCAACTGCATTTGCAAGGACTTTGCAAACATTTGGGATCGCATGTTGTATTTGAGGTGTTCTATAATTTCAGTATCTCCAGACACAAAGGCACCTGTACTGGCCATGGCCTTAGCAAAAGTGGCGAAATACACGTCAATGTCCTTTTGCACCCCTTGCTCCTCTCCTGCCCCAGCCCCAGTGTTGCCTAGTGTTCCAAAACCGTGAGCATCATCGACCATCAATCGAAAGTTGAATTTCTTTTTAAGAGCCACAATTTCTTTGAGTTTGCCTTGTTCACCGCGCATTCCAAAAACACCTTCGGAAATTACCAAAATCCCTCCACCCGACTGTTCTGCAGTCCGAGTAGCGCGTTGGAGATTTTTTTCCAAGCTTTTGATATCGTTATGACGAAAGGTAAATCGTTTTCCAACATGCAGTCGGACTCCATCCACAATAAAAGCGTGTGCATCCACATCGTACACAATTACATCGTGCTTGTTGACCAAGGTATCGATAATAGAGAGTACGCCCTGATATCCAAAATTGAGAACGTATGCAGCCTCTTTTTGGGAAAATACAGCCAGTTCTTGTTCGAGTTGTTCGTGCAAATCGGTATGTCCCGACATCATTCGGGCTCCCATAGGATAAGCCGAACCGTATTTTGAGGCGGCCGTAGTGTCGGCTTTGCGAACTTTAGGATGGTTGGCCAATCCCAAATAATCGTTTACGCTCCATACAATCACTTCCTGACCTCTAAAATGCATTCGGTGTGAAATAGGGCCTTCTAATTTTGGAAACACATAGTATCCTTCGGCTATAGCTGCCCACTTTCCTAAAGGGCATTTGTCATTTTTTATTTTATCAAATAAATCTTGCATCATAGGTGGCTTTCAATATTGAAAATAGGTGTCAAAATGGGGTTACTTAATGAATTCTATGGACTTTTCTTCTTCCAAGTTGGTACTATCAAAAAAACCTTGTTTGCGCATCCAAGTGTCGGAATAAATTTTACTCATATACCGCGAACCGTGATCGCAAAAAATCATTACCACCTGACTGTTTTTGTCAAAAAACTGCTTTTTAGAAAGTTGCTTAACCGCCTGAAGCGTAGCTCCAGAATTATAGCCCACAAACAATCCTTCTTTTTTGGCAATTTCTCGGGCCGAATGGGCACTTGCTTCATCGGTTACCTTTTCAAAGTGGTCAATCACCTCAAAATCGGTAGTGGTTGGAATCAAATTTTTGCCCAAGCCTTCTATGCGATACGGATAAATTTCACTTTCATCAAATTCTTGGGTTTCGTGAAACTTTTTCAAAACCGATCCATACGCATCCACTCCAATGATTTTGATGGCTGGATTTTGTTCTTTCAAATAACGCCCCACACCCGAAAGCGTTCCACCGGTTCCTTTGCTGGCAACCAAATGGGTTATTTTTCCTTGAGTTTGTTCCCAAATTTCGGGACCTGTAGTCGTGTAATGTGCTTCTGTATTGAGCGTGTTAAAATATTGATTGATATAAAACGACCCTTTGATTTGCTCGTGCATTCGCTTGGCTAATTGATAATAGGATCGTGGGTCGTCTGCGCTTACATGAGCAGGACACACATATACTTTGGCTCCCATAGCGCGAAGCATGTCTATTTTGTCTGGAGATGATTTGGAGGTCAATGCTAAAATACATTCGTATCCTTTAATAACACTGACCATTGCCAAGCTAAAACCCGTATTCCCTGAAGTAGTTTCAATAATGGTATCTCCTGGTTTTAAAATACCCGCTTCTTCGGCCTTTTCAATAATATACAAAGCAATTCTGTCTTTGGTAGAATGGCCGGGATTGAAAGCTTCGAATTTTGTATAATAAGTGCCTGGAAATTTTTTTGTGATAGAAGGAAGGCAAATAAGCGGGGTGTTGCCTATAAGCTTAAGGACATTCCCTGAAACTTTGTTGTAAAGTTTCATAAAGTAGTTAAGTAATTTTTGGGGTTACTTACGCCTACGAATTTAGTAAAAACACTTTTCTCAACAAAAAAAAATCAAAAATTAGTCGTGGATTTCTTCCAAATCAAACAAAAAAGCGTACTCTTCCGCAATTTCCTTCAAAGCTTCAAACCTTCCCGAAGCCCCACCATGACCAGCATCCATATTAGTATGAAGCAGTAATAGATTGGAATCGGTTTTCAATTCACGCAATTTAGCAACCCACTTGGCGGGTTCCCAATACTGCACCTGTGAATCATGAAGTCCTGTAGTTACTAACATATTGGGGTATTTTTGTGCAGTAACATTGTCATAGGGAGAATAACTTTTCATATAGTGATAATAGGTAGAATCATTAGGATTTCCCCATTCGTCATATTCCCCTGTAGTCAAAGGGATGCTATCGTCGAGCATGGTCGTAACCACATCGACAAAGGGAACAGCCGAAACGATACCGTTATACAGCTCAGGAGCCATATTGATAATTGCTCCCATGAGCAAACCACCTGCCGATCCACCCATAGCATAGTGGTGCTCGGGACTTGTGTATCCTTGTTCGATTAGAAATTTGGAACAATCGATAAAATCGGTAAAGGTATTTTTCTTGGTGAATAGCTTTCCGTCTTCATACCACTGACGACCCAAATACTGACCGCCACGAACGTGAGCAATTGCATACACAAAACCACGATCTAACAAACTCAAGCGAACAGTTGAAAAATAAGGATCTATGGTGTTTCCGTACGAACCGTATCCGTATAGTAACAATGGATTGTTGGCGTTTTTGGGAACGTCTTTACGCTGTACCAAAGAAATAGGAATCTGAGTTCCATCCGAAGCTGTCGCCCACAATCGCTCAGAAACATAGTTGTTTTTATCAAACTTCCCTCCCAATACTTGTTGTTCTTTCAGTATTGTTTTTTCTTGCGTCTCCATATCAAAATCTATTACTGAAGATGGCGTAGTCATGGAGTTAAAAGCGTAGCGAAGTGTTTGGGTATTAAAATCGACATTGGTTGTGGTATAGGCAGTGTACGTTTCACTATCGAAAGGCAAATAATAATTGATTGATCCGTCCCAGCGTTGAATATTGATTTGATTCAACCCGTTTGAGCGTTCGCTCACAACCAAATAATCTTTGAAAATATCAATGCCTTCCAACAATACGTCCTCGCGGTGTGGTATTACTTCTTCCCAATTCGATTTTGAAGTTTTATCGATGGGTGTTTTCATCAACTTAAAGTTGGTGGCTTTGTCGATATTGGTAACTATATAAAAATAGTCGCCAAAATGAGAAATTCCATATTCCAAGCCACGCTCTCTGGCCTGAAAAACACTAAAAGCTGCATCGGGTGTGTCGGCATCCAAAATCTGATACTCTGAAGTAAGTGTACTTGCTGACCCTATTATTAAATATTGTTGAGATTTCGACTTATAAACAAAGGTGGAAAACGTATCGTCTTTTTCATGAAAAACCATAGTGTCATCGGAGGCAGAGGTTCCCAGTTTGTGCTTAAAAATTCGCTCCGAACGGAGAGTTTGTGGGTTTTTTTGGGTATAAAACAAAGTAATATTGTCGTTAGCAAATGAACTGTTACCAGTAGTGTTTTCTATGGTTTCGGGATAAACATGGCCTGTTTCCAAGTTTTTAATTCGAAGGGTGTATTGACGTCTTGAAACCGTATCAACCGCAAAAGCAGCAAGTTTGTTGTCAGGGCTAATTTCAATACCTGTAAGTCGGAAATAACTGTGCTCTTTGGCCATTTCATTGCAGTCAAAAAGAATCTCCTCATAGGCGTCCATCGATTCTTTTTTACGAGTGAAAATAGGGTATTGTTTTCCTTCTTCATATCGAGTGATGTACCAATATTCATTATAAAAATAAGGCACCGACTCGTCGTCTTCTTTGATACGAGACTTCATTTCCTCAAACAAACTTTTTTGAAAGTCCTGTGTATGAGCAGTCATTTTATCGTTGTAGTCGTTTTCACGTTCTAAGTAATCGATTACCTCTGGATTTTCTCGATCGTTGAGCCAAAAATAATTATCTACCCGAAGGTCATCATGTTTTTTCAACATTGTGGGAATTTTTTCAGCCTTAGGTGCATTCATGATCATTTCTTTAGTGGGTTTCTCTTTTTGAGAACAGGAGAGCACAAAAATAGCAGAAAAAACGATAGGAATAAGATATGTTTTCATGGGTTGTTTTTTTTTATTTTGAAAGTATTAATGTACAAAAAATTAATAATATGGTGAAAATTCATCCAATAGCAAACCCAGTAATTTTTGATGCTGGACTTCGGTATAATCCAAATGCGTAACCATTCGCCACTTCCCCTCGCCCATTTGACTCAAAGAAATGTCCTGTTTTTTTAAAAACGCGTCCCATATATCCGACTCAAAATCGGGAGCTAGTGTAAAAATAACAATGTTGGTTTCTACGGGAGCTACATGATCAATAATGGGTAATTTTTTCAATGCTGCTTCCAATTCTTTAGCACGACGATGGTCATCAGCCAAACGATCTCTATGATGTTCCAAAGCATAAAGGCCTGCAGCTGCCAAATAGCCGATTTGGCGCATACCACCACCCAGAACCTTTCGAACTCGCATAGCCCGACCTATGAGTTCCCGACTTCCTAAAAGCACCGAACCTACTGGACAACCTAGCCCTTTGCTCAAACAAACCGATATGGAGTCAAACAATTTCCCATAGTGCTTAGGTGTTGTATGGGTTGCCTCTAAAGCGTTCCAAATTCTTGCACCATCAAGGTGGTAACGAAGTCCATGCATTTGGCAAACTTGTTGAATTCGCTTCAATTCTAAAAAATCATAGCAAGCACCACCGCCTTTGTTGGTTGTGTTTTCAACACACACCAATGTTGTAAGCGGGCTGTGGTAAAAATCAGGTGGATTGATAGCCGATTCCACTTGATCGGCCGTTAACATACCTCGTTGACCTTTTATAAGCTGGCAAGAAACACCGCTGTTAAAACTTACGCCTCCGCCTTCGTAATTAAAAACATGAGCGAAATGATCGCATATAAGCTGTTCGCCGGGCTGGGTATGCAACTTAATTGCTGCTTGGTTGGCCATAGTTCCTGTTGGAAAAAACAACCCTGCCTCCATTCCAAACAAATGAGCCAAAGAGGTCTCCAACTCATTGACAGTGGGATCTTGATTATATACATCATCGCCTACTTTTGCACTCAGCATAGCTTCGAGCATCGCCGGAGTTGGTTGTGTAATCGTATCGCTTCTTAAATCAATTTTCATAAATTCAGTCTTAAATAAAATCTACAATTCTTGTCTGCGGTATTAAATATAGCCTTATTTTTACAATCAATATACTATTGATATGACAACATCCGATCAAATAAAAGATCTCATGAATCGCCTTGGTGCGTTAAGGAGGTATCTTTGACATTGATGCCAAAAAAATTGAAGTGGTGAATTTAGAAGAAACTACATTTGACCCTAATTTTTGGAACGACTCCAAAATTGCCGAAAAACACATGCGTGAACTTCGCTCTGTCAAACAATGGGTTTTGGATTACGAAAAAGCACAATCAAATTTTGAAGAACTCGAAGTTCTTCTTGAATTTCATAAGGAACAGGCTGTAAGCGACGCTGAAATTGTCGCGCAATTTGATACTACATTATCTCTTATTGAAACACTAGAGTTTAAAAACATGCTTTCTAAAGAAGGAGATGCTATGAGTGCTGTAATTCAAGTAACAGCTGGTGCTGGAGGAACTGAAAGTTGCGATTGGGCTTCTATGCTAATGCGAATGTATATCATGTGGGCGGAGAGAAATGGTTTCAAAGTAAAAGAACTCAATTTCCAAGATGGTGATGTTGCAGGAATTAAAACCGTAACTCTTGAAATCGAAGGTGAATATGCCTTTGGATGGTTAAAAGGTGAAAACGGAGTGCATCGATTGGTTCGAATATCTCCTTTTGATAGCAATGCCAAAAGACATACCTCTTTTGCTTCTGTGTATGTATATCCTTTGGTAGATGATACCATTTCTATTGATATCAATCCTGCTGATATCGAAATTATAACCTCGCGATCGAGCGGTGCGGGTGGACAAAATGTAAACAAAGTAGAAACCAAAGTGCAATTAACACACAAACCTACCGGAATACAGATTTCTTGCTCCGAAACCAGATCTCAACACGACAATCGAGATCGCGCTATGCAAATGTTGCGTTCACAACTTTACGAAATTGAAATTAAAAAACGAATGGCAGCCAGAGAAGATATCGAAGCCGGGAAAATGAAAATTGAATGGGGTTCTCAAATTCGAAATTATGTAATGCACCCCTACAAATTGGTAAAAGACGTTCGAAGCAGCCACGAAACAGCCGATGTGGATGGAGTAATGAACGGTGACATCAATTCGTTTTTAAAAGCTTATTTAATGACCTCAAACGAATCATAAAATGAATATACAAACTGCCATATTTGACTTAGGAGGAGTGCTTATTGATTGGAATCCTGAATACGTGTTTCTGAACGAATTTGATGGTGATCGTGAGAAAATGAATTGGTTTTTTGACAATATTTGTACTTCTGAATGGAATGAGCAGCAAGACGCTGGAACTCCCTACCAACAAGCTACTGAAGAGCGTGTCCAACTTTTTCCTGAACACGAAAAACACATTCGAATGTTCTACGGACGCTGGGAAGAAATGCTTGGAGAAGCAATACATGGAACTGTAGAAATATTGAAAACGCTCAGAGACTCAAAACAAATTCGACTGATTGCCCTCACTAATTGGAGCCACGAAACCTTTCCCATTGCCCTCGAGCGTTTTGATTTTTTAGGCTGGTTTGAAGGCATTGTAGTATCGGGAGAAGAGAAAATGATCAAACCACAAGCTGAAATTTACAAGCTCACCCTTGAGCGTTACCAAATTGATCCCAATTCGGCTGTTTTTATTGACGATCGCGAAAGCAACGTCATTGGTGCTATTGCTTCGGGAATGAAAGGAATTCACTTTCAGTCGCCAAACCAACTTAGCAATGAATTGATTAAAATGAATGTGTCATGTCTGAAAAAATAAAAATTTACCACAACCCAAGATGCCGAAAATCTAGAGAGGCATTGCATTTACTCACCGAAAAAAGTATTGACTTTGACACAGTACTTTATCTAAACCAACCGCCCTCTAAAGACACGGTTAGTTGGTTATTTAATACTTATTTGGGCAATCCCGAAGATCTCATCCGAAAAAATGAAACCCTATGGAAAGAGAACTTCAAAGGAAAATCAATGACCAAAGAAGCTATTATTGAATCCGTTACTAAGCACCCTATTCTATTGGAACGTCCACTTCTAGTAACCGAAGACAGTGTGATTTTAGGAAGACCTTTGGAAAACATTTCATCGTTTCTGCAACGTAATACTTATTAAAAAGCATGAAAAAAAATATTCTTTTAATTGGTTTCGCACTCCTGAGTGTTCAATTGTTGATGTCTCAAAACTTTACCTTGAGTGGAAAAGTCATCGATAAACAAACCAAAACTCCATTGGAGTATTGTACTATCAGTATACTGGACTCCAATACCAATCAACTTGTTGAAGGAGGAATTACAAACACAGACGGAAGTTTTTCTATTGAAGTTACAAAAGGAACTTATACTGTATTGATCGATTACATTTCGTTTGAATCCAAAAAAATTGAAACTCTAGCAATTGACAGCGACAAAGATTTGGGAACTGTTTTGATGGAAATCAACACTCAACAGCTCGAAAACGTTGTTGTTAGGGGAAAAACAGAGGTAGAAATCCGTTTAGACAAACGAATTTACAACGTCGGAAAAGACCTTACCATACGCGGTGGAACTGTCTCTGACGTGCTTGATAATGTACCCTCTGTGACTGTTGATATTGAAGGAAACGTTGCGCTTCGTGGGGATCAAAATGTGCGAATCCTTATCAATGGGAAGCCCTCTAGTCTAGTTGGAGTTAGTGGTGGGGAAGCGCTACGTCAATTGCCTGCGGAAAGTATTGACAAAGTCGAAGTAATTACTTCTCCCTCTGCTCGTTATGAAGCCGAAGGATCGGCAGGAATTATCAATATTATTTTAGTAAAAAATAAGTTTGGAGGCTTTAATGGATCGTTAAGCTCCAACATTGCTTATCCCAAAAGTTTCGGTATTTCAGGAAATTTAAATTACAGAACAAAAAAATACAATCTCTTTCTAAATTCTGGATATAACAATGGAACTTCAATTGGTAATAGTTATTATAAATCCGAATTTTTAAAACCTGAAGGAAACGATGAATTGATAGAAAATCGGGTTTTTGACAGAAATAGAGTGGGATGGAATACCAATGCGGGAATCGAATATTTCATTACTGAAAAATCATCCCTTACCACTTCTTTGTTTTTAAGCGATAGGGATAATAACAATCTATCAACAAATCAATTGTTTTCTACCGACTTTGGACTTGAAACGATTGAGACACTTCGACAAGAAAAGGAAGATGAAGTAAGCAACACCTTTGAGTTTAACATGAATTTCAACCACAACTTCAACGATGATGGTCATAAATTATCCATTGATTTTCAAAAGGAAAACAGTGAAGAAATTGAAGATGGCGATGTGTTTGTTAATGAAATTGCTCCCAATCCCAATAAAAAAATGGGTGAAACTGTTCTGACGGATGAAACCTTTGATCAGATTCTTTTTCAAGCCGACTATGTCAATCCATTTAGTGAAAGTGGGCAGTTCGAAGCAGGTTTTCGAACTGTTTTAAAAGATCGCGTCATACTTTATGAACTAACCAATGAAGTAACCTCAGGAAACTTCGAAATCAACACGGACCTATCCAACACACTCGAATATCAAGAAAATATTTATGCTGCTTATAGTCAGTATGGAAATAAAGTAGATAAATTCTCCTATTTTTTTGGGCTTCGATTTGAGCAAACTGAAATTACAATCAATCAAAAAACTGGGAACCAAGAAATAAAAAATTCGTACGGCGATTTGTTTCCTACCATCAACTTGTCCTACGAGTTGACTAATAGTCAAAGCATTACATTAGGATTTAACCGAAGAATTTCGAGACCTCGCGGACGATTTATTAACCCATTTCCATCACGATCCAGTGCTACCAATTTGTTTCAAGGAAATCCCAATATCCAACCCTCTTACTCCAATGGTGTGGACTTGGGTTACCTAAAACGATGGGATCAGATATCATTAAACGGATCGGTATATTTTACAAGACAAACCGATGTTTTTATTTTTATTTTAGAAGATACAGGAGATAAAACCATGGTCGGAGAAACCTTAGTGCCTATCCTTAGACGCTATCCTATTAATTTAGCTTCGCAAAATCGATACGGCTTCGAGCTGAATTCTTCTGCATCAATTTCAAAAAAATGGAGAGTAAATGGAAATATTAATTTCTTTGCAAACGACTTGAAAGGAAGTCATAACGGTAAAATCTACGACAAAAAAAGCGCTAGCTGGTCCGGAAGATTATCCAATACGCTTACACTACCAAAGAAAATCGATTGGCAAACCAATGTTTTTTATCGCGGTCCTAGAGAGGACGCACAAAACAAATCCAAAGGCTTTGCCTCAGTGTCTACAGCCATTAGCAAAGACGTGTTAAAGGACGATGGTACAATTACATTTAGAATTTCGGATGTATTTAATTCCCAGCGCAGACGGTCTAATTTATTGACAGAAAATGTAAAAAACTACAGCGAGTTTCAGTGGAGAGAACCATCCTACACACTCAATTTTACCTATCGATTTAATGAAAGAAAATCTCGAAAATCGAATAGAGGCGAAAGTGGCGGCGAAGGAGAAAGTTTTGACTTTTAAAAGTCAGTAATCTACTTACTTCGATTTTTTAGCTTCACGAAGTTCTTTGAATCGCTCCTTTAAAGCGCCAACTAACCAGAAGGGTACAATAAAACCAATTAGAAAAATCATCAGCCAAAACCCAAGGGTAAGAATGGATAGAAATGCTAAAAAACCAAGATACTGATCAAATTCGAACATATGTACATTTTGTTTTGTTGAACTGTACAAAGATATTGAGAAAGATTGGCAACTACAAACATCTTTTTAGTGTTTATTAACAAGAAAAAGTGAATCGTTTACTGTAACTTTGCATACAAACACCCATATTATGTCTGTACGAATTGAAAAAGATACCATGGGAACAGTAGAAGTTCCTGCCCATAGATACTGGGGCGCACAAACAGAACGTTCTCGAAACAACTTTAAGATCGGGAATTCGGGATCCATGCCTATCGAAATTATTTATGGGTTTGCTTACCTAAAAAAGGCGGCTGCTTACGCAAATTGTGATTTAGGCGTTCTATCCAATGAAAAAAGAGATTTGATTGCACAAGTGTGTGATGAAATCCTAACCGGTGCCTTAGACGATGAATTTCCTTTGGTGATTTGGCAAACCGGATCGGGAACCCAAAGCAATATGAATGTAAATGAAGTGATTGCCAATCGTGCTCACGTCTTGGAAGGAAATACATTGGGCAAAGGTGAAAAAACACTTCAACCCAATGATGATGTCAACAAATCACAATCTTCCAACGACACATTTCCAACAGGAATGCATATTGCTGTTTATAAAAAAATTGTAACGCTCACAATTCCCAATATCACTTCCTTGTTAGAAATATTGCGTGCTAAATCGGAGGCTTTTAAGGATGTAGTTAAAATTGGTCGAACCCACCTAATGGACGCTACTCCCCTAACCTTAGGACAAGAGTTTTCAGGGTATGTATCCCAGCTAGAACACGGACTGGCTGCCCTTAAAAATACATTACCTCATTTGTCTGAGCTTGCATTAGGAGGAACTGCAGTAGGTACTGGAATCAACACTCCTGTAGGATACGCTCCGTTAGTGGCCAATTATATTGCTGAGTTTTCGGGATTGCCTTTTGTAAGCGCTAAAAATAAATTCGAAGCCTTGGCTGCCCACGATGCGTTGGTAGAATCGCACGGTGCTCTCAAACAATTGGCAGTTTCTCTAAACAAAATTGCCAACGATATAAGAATGATGGCTAGTGGTCCTCGTTCTGGGATTGGTGAAATTATCATTCCCGCCAATGAGCCCGGAAGCTCCATTATGCCTGGAAAAGTAAATCCAACGCAATGCGAAGCGCTCACAATGGTTTGCGCTCAAGTAATTGGAAACGATGTTGCGCTGACTGTTGGTGGCGCTCAAGGACATTACGAACTCAATGTATTTAAACCTATGATGGCGGCCAATATTTTAGAGTCCGCTCGATTGCTTGGAGATGCTGCACTCAGCTTTTCAGAACACTGTGTTAGCGGGATTGAGCCCAACCATGCTAGAATTAACGAATTGGTAAATAATTCTCTTATGCTAGTTACAGCATTGAACACCAAAATTGGGTATTACAAAGCCGCTGAAATTGCCAATGAAGCTCATAAAAACGGAACAACACTTCGCGAAGAAGCAGTTCGACTAGGTTATGTGACTGCTGAAGAATTTGATGCTTGGGTAGTTCCCAAAAACATGACCAATAGCTAAACGCGTCCTTTTAGGGCATTGAATACCCAACCAATGGCTATAAAACCTGTTCCGGCTACCGAAAACCCGATAGCATATTCACGGTACTTAAAAACGCCAAGCAACACCAAAGCAATCCCCAAAAGTGTGAGAATAAGCGATGCAAAAGCAAAGATTATATTTTTATTGAGTTTCATACAATTGTTATTGATCGTTATTGGATGCCAAATATCGTGATTTCGCTTTAATCATTATTAAATCTTAGAATTATTTTAACAATCTTCGTTGAAATAAACTTAGCAGAGTGATTCTAAAACTGCCAATCGGTTGATTTTGCCGCTTGGGGTTTCCAAAAACTTGGCAACCACAAAAACTTCTTTGGGAAGTTGAATGATTGGCAAGGAACTCTCTTGTTTGAGAGAAGTTATTGATTGCTCCGCAGAATTTCCTTCAACAACAAGCACAAGTTTTTGACCGTATTGAGGATCGGGAAGCCCGGCTACAAAAAAACGCTGGGTAAATAAAGAGGCTAGAGCGCGTTCTATTTGCTCAGGAATCAATTTAATTCCTCCACTATTTACAACCCGATCTACCCTACCCAACCATTCAAAAGAAGTGGGAGAATGCAAACGAACCAAATCGTTTGTGACTATCGGTGCTGTTGAAATTTGGGAAGCGTGAACGACCAAACAACCCCTCGAATCTTCCGATAATATCACATTGGGAAGCGTTTGAAAAAAATTATTATTTGCTTGACCGTTTAAAAGGCGAACTGCAATATGAGATACTGTTTCAGTCATTCCATAGGTTTCATATACTCTAGCAGTCGAGGCTTGAATTTTTTTACAAAGTGTTTCTGATACTGGAGCTCCCCCAACAAGCAAGGTTTTGATTTGGGATAGATTTTTCAACGAGTTGGAAAGTTGGTGAGGAGTCATAGCACAAAAATCAAAAACAGCCTCACTAGCAGACAGCGGATCTTGGTTAGGGTTTATTTCAGTAAGTTCCAGCCCCAGAAGCCATGCGCGTACCAACATCATTTTCCCTCCGATATAATAGGCAGGCAAACATAGCAAAGCCGTCATACCAGGCTGTAAACGAAAGAAGTCACCTGTAGCCATAGCTGACGCTACCATTGATTTTTTAGCAATTGTAATCGCTTTAGGGGTTCCTGTTGAACCTGATGTATTGAGAGTTATAGTTGGCGATTCGTCAAACCAGTCCTTTATAAAAACACCAATAGATTGCCTGTAATCATTATCAATTAACAAATATTCATTTGCTAAAGTCAATAAACTATCAACAGCATGTTTCTGACCGTTCCATCGAAATTGGGAATGTATATTGTGAAAAGATGAAATCATTAGGGTTTTGAAACTTTAATTTTTCCTGTTAGTTTTTCAGTCCAATTTTTCCACCCGTATTTCTTAGCAAAAATAAAAAGCATTAAGGGATAGAAAAAACCAAGCGCAGCATAAACCGGTAGCAAACTAGGTTCGGAAACATCTAGGAAAATTGAGTTGGTTTGAAACGCAGTCCAATCGGTTGTAACCAACAAGGCAACTACAAGGTTGTTTGCGGCATGAAATCCTAGAGCCAACTCCATTCCTTCATCCATCAGGGTAATAATGCCTAAAAACAAACCAGTGCCAACATAATAAACCAATAAAAACGACCCTAATTTTTCCACTTCTGGATTGGCAAAATGCAAGCCTCCAAAAATTAGTGAAGTAACCAAAAGTGGAATCCAACGATTTTTTGCCAACACACCCAAACCTTGCATCAAATACCCTCTAAAAAGGTATTCTTCCAAACTAGTTTGAAGCGGAACAAAAACAATAGCCAAAACCAACAGTATTAAAAATGGAGTCGTCTTAAAATTCCAAACAAAATCTTCGGGATTCATTTGATATTCAATAGCTGTGGAAATGACTATTAATGAAGCTAATAGCAAAAAAGAAAAACGCACTCTACTCCAGTCAATACAAGGGCGTGATGTAGTGACGGAAACTATAGATTGATTGTGTATTTGTTTGATGACTAAAAACAAAAACAATAACGAAACAGCAAAAGGAATCATTAGTAGGAAGAAAGTCAGGTTGGAATCGAGTACTTGCATCAATGCGTTTTGAGACAGATTTTCCCTTTGGTCAGGCCCTATCTTAAAAGCAACTGCAACCACAAAGGGAATTTGAGCAATAAGATTTGCTGCAATTACAATCATCGAACCTACAAGATATCTCCAAAAATCAGTTTTGGCTTTGAATGCATTTTCTATAAACATGACTCATTAAGTTTAAAATCCCAGGAGGATTGTTGATTATACGATAAAAAACCCTTTTGAACCTCCAAAGGGGCTTCAATATTATTTGTATATAAAGCTCCGGTTCCTAACCCTTGTTTGAGTGGGTTTTGTTTGATAAAAACCCATTGAGCGATGGCATTAAGTCCAATATTACTTTCGAGGGCGCTTGTGGCCCACCAAGAAATTTTGCATTGCTGGGCCGCATCAATCCACGATTCGCTGCCTTGCCACCCGCCTATCAGACTGGGCTTGAGTATCAAATAGTGAGGTCGAATGGTATCCAACAATTTCATTCTTTTTGAATCCGAAAAAACACCAATCAATTCTTCGTCCAAGGCAATGTCAATGGGCGACTGCTCGCACAACCCTGCCATTGCATCCCATTGATTGACCGCAATCGGCTGTTCAATAGAGTGGATATTAAAATCAGACAATCTTTTGAGTTTTTCCAAAGCCTCCGATGGAGCAAATGCTCCATTGGCATCTACACGAATTTCTATTTCTGCTGCTGAAAAATTTTTGCGAATGGATTGAAGAAGAAGGCATTCCGTTTCAAAATCAATGGCGCCGATTTTAAGTTTGATGCAATCAAACCCATTTTCAATTTTGTCAACAATTTGTTGACGCATAAACTCTTTAGAACCCATCCATACCAATCCATTGATAGGAATGGAACTTTGTCCTTTGCTAAAAGGAGAAGGAAACAATTGAAAAGGATCTTGGTTTTTTAGGGATCGAAAGGCCGTTTCAACACCAAACTGAATGGATGGAAAATCCACTAAATCGGCATACAATTGCTGTTCTCCAAAATAAATGTTATCACAAACCCATTGTAGTTTTTGTTCGTAGTCGGGGCGATCATCCAAACTCAATCCTTTCAACATACTGCATTCCCCTACTCCTATACTGTTTTCATTTTCGAGGATTATAAACCATGTTGGTTTGTCATGAAGCACCCCGCGCGAAGTTCCGCTAGGTTGCTTAAAATGCAATATGTGCTTTAAAATGCGAGCTTTCATGACAATAAAAATACAATTCCTAAAAAGAGGAGGGAAAATAAAAATGTACTGAGGGCTACCACTTTCAATTCAGGATCAAAGTCAATGGATTTTTCAATCCAAGCAACTCGTTTAAGATGAAAAAGAATAGGAACGAAAGCTATCAAAATTAGCAAAGAAATGTTTTGCATTAAAGCAAAGCAAACTACCGATCCCAAAGCAATGAGAAGCATTATAAAATGGTATGTTTTGGCAAATCCCATTCCGTACAGGACAGGCAAGGTTTTTTTGTTAGAGACAGCATCGTTGTCAACATCGCGCATATTATTGAGGTTGAGTACCGCTACGCTCATGGCTCCCACGGTAACAGCCGGTAAAAGGTGTAGCCATTGAAAGCTTTGAGTAAACAAAAAACATGAACCCAATACGCCCAATCCACCAAAAAACAAAAAGACAAAAATGTCTCCAAAGCCTCGATAACCGTATGCATTTTTTCCAACTGTATAAAAAATAGCTGCTAAAACCGAAACGATTCCCAATCCCATAAAAACAAAAAGCAATACAAGATTGTCTGAAAAAGCTGCAACAATCAAAGCTAAGGTAAACAGCAACGCAATTACAATATTAATGGTGATTCCTATTTGTAATGATTTTTTTGTTATCGCACCCGATTGCAATGCTCTATCGGGACCAATGCGATATTGATTGTCTGTTCCTTTTACACCGTCTCCATAATCGTTTGCAAAATTGGATAGTATTTGGTACGAAACAGTCGTTAGCAATGCCAAAACAAACAAAGAAGTATCAAAAAACCCTTGAAGTTTTGCCAAGGAAGCCCCTACAAGGATACCTGAAATAGAAAGCGGAAGGGTTCGCAGTCGAGCAGCCTGAATCCATGTTTGGACGGTATGCATCTAATCGTTAGGATTAATTAATGTTCGTTGTCCGTTTTCAAAAAGAGCCACAATAGGATCTTTAAATCCTAGAGAGATGAGCTCTCGTTGAAAAGCCTTTGCTTCTTCGTGGGTAGAAAAATTGCCCAGCGAATAGGTATTGTATGAGCGGCTTTTGAACAATCTAAAATTGACAAAACCTTCCGAAAACAGAGACAAATCTTTCTTTTTAAACGCTCCAATTTGCACTGCGTACACTGGCACATCATTGAGATCAAAATCTTCAACTATCGTTTCTTGAGGAATTTCTTTTGAAGCCAACTGTAACGAAGCAAGGCTGTCTTGAGAAACAAGAACCATCCCTGAAGAAATCGATTTGGAAGGAATACCTACCCAATCTGGTTTTTGATAAACCATTACAGCATAAGAAAGAAAGGCTAACAAAACAATCCAAAAAAGAACAGTCATAGTTTGTGGATTTCTATTTTTTGAAGATGCATGTTCTTTACTTTTTAAGAGTTGATATTGTTTTTGACAAATACGAACTTTTTCTAAGTTGTCATCGATTTCTTTGTACAAAGAAGACAAATCTTCATTTTTAATATAAGGCATAGGTAGGTCATTTGAGGGTTTGGATATAAATTTATGGAAATTTTGGGTACTTTTTAAAATTAGGATCTCTTTTTTCCAAAAAGGCGTTTTTTCCTTCTTGCGCTTCTTCCATCAAATAATACATTAAAGTCGCATCACCTGCTAGCTGCATGAGTCCGTGTTGGCCGTCTAATTCGGCATTTAAACTACGTTTGATCATACGCAACGCCAAAGGACTGCGTTTTTGCATGGTTTTACACCATTCTATCACTGTATCTTCTAAATGATCTAGAGCAACTACTTTATTAACCATTCCCATATCTTTTGCTTCTTGGGCGGTGTATTGTTCACACAAAAACCAAATTTCACGTGCTTTTTTTTGCCCTACATGTCGTGCTAAATAAGAAGATCCAAAACCACCGTCAAAACTACCTACTTTGGGACCTGTTTGACCAAAACGCGCATTTTCACTAGCAATAGTCAAGTCACATACCACATGAAGAACATGCCCACCACCAATAGCATAGCCGTTTACCATGGCAATAACGGGTTTGGGAATTTCTCTGATTTTTTTATACAAATCCAATACATTCAATCGAGGAACACCGTCTTCGCCGATATAACCACCAGTGCCTTTTACATTTTGATCACCTCCACTACAAAAAGCCTTGTCGCCTGCTCCTGTGAAAACTATAACATCAATGTCTTCTCGCTCACGGCAAATGTCCATCGCTTCCAACATTTGGTTGTTGGTTTCAGGACGAAAAGCATTGTATACTTCAGGTCGATTGATAGTAATTTTGGCTACCCCTTCGAAAAATTCAAAATTTATATCTGAATATGTTTTAATGGAAGTCCAGTTCCGGCTCATAGTTTATTTTTTGTAAAAATAAGCATTTATTCAAGAGTTAAAAAGTGCATTGTGAGAAGTTTATTTGGTTTTTTTGTAAATTACAATTTCAAACGAGTTTCACTCCAAAGCTTAAAATATTATGATTAATAAAAACCTACTCTTCTTTGTGTTAATTCTTCTTTTATTTGTCTCTTGCTCCTCTTCAAGACATTCAACCTACTGGGTTCGAGGCTACAAAAAACCATGCACTGGGTTGATAGAAATGGAATGCTTGGAAGTGTTTCAGGGAAAAAATCTCAAAAAAGCGCAATGGAAAACTATTTACAGTTCAATTCAAGGGTTTGAATTTGAACAGGGCTACCTGAAGAAAGTGATTCTCCAAAAAGAGCATTTAAATCCTAAAGAAGTTCCTGCAGATGCTTCCTCGATTCGTTATACACTTGTCAAGGAGTTGAAAAAGAAAAAAGACAGCTTGAATGCATTGCAAGGAAATTGGCAACTTACCCACCTTGATGGTGCGAAGGTATATGAGAACAGTAAAGCGATTTCTATTCATTTTAATATTTCTCAAAACAACGTATATGGAAGCGACAGCTGTAATCGTTTTTTTGGAGGGATAAAACATTTTACAGAAAATGAAATACGTATTGGACCTATAGGATCTACCAAAAGATGGTGTGAAGATATGCGTCTTGCTGATGCATTTCATCGAGTGTTAAAAAACGTGTTTTTTTACCGTCTAAACAAGGACGTGTTATTTTTATTGGATAAAAATCAGACCCTGCTGTTGCAATTCAAAAAAATGAATATAACAAATTAAGAGCGCCTTTTTAACCATCGGTTCAATTCAGGAGAAAATCCAAAAATAACCACCGCGGTAAAATAAACCACCGTAACCATTAGTGAAGTTAGCACAATAGAAAGGAGTGGGTTCAATTCCCATTGAAGAAAGTTAAAAGCCACAAACAACACTACGATCCATGCCAATAGTTGAATTGATTTGAAAGTATAGGGTTGTGTGCCTATTTTTTGACGGATATACATCACCTTCAAAATCGTAAAAAATACCAACACTATCAAGGTTGAAAAGGCTGCACCGTTGATTCCCATTCGATCAATCAACACATCGTTTAAGAAATAAACCGACAATCCCATGGCCAATGAAAAAGGCAATGTAATTTTATAAAACTTGGAATTTGCGAGTATTGCGGGGCCGCACCCAAAACTCATTTGGAATAATTTGGCAAACGACACTATCAAAACCACCCATACTGCCCCGGCATATTCTTTTTGAGGAATCATTTCGTAAAAAGAATGAATGGACAAGTTGATAAGCAAAAACAACCAGCCCGAAAATACCAATAAATTGATCGAACTTTTTTGATAAAGGGATTGAATTTCATCTGTTTGATTTTCATTGATTGCTTTGGCCATTAACGGATTAAGGATTTGGAAGAGTGCTCTACCCGGAACTTCTACAATAGTAGCTATAAAGACCGCTACTGCATAAAAAGCCGTAAACTCAATGGCTTCTTTTTGGGGTATCATAAACTTATCAATATCCAACAACAAACTGGCAGCAGAGCCCGAAACAATGATAAAAACCGCATAAGACAACACCGACTTAAAATTATCAGGTAACACAAACGTCCATCGTGGACGATGTAATGAAAACGCATAGAGTATCATAAGAAACAAACGAAGAAAATAGGCACCCGTAAGCCACCATACAAAATCTTCTTTGGACAAAATTTCCAACATCACACAAAACATCAGAATAAAAACAGTCGCGCGAGGAAAAATTTCTTTTAAAACATTTCCTACAACAGACTGAAATTGAACCCGTGCCCAAGCATAAAACACTTCAAAATAACCCGTAGCTATCGCAACCAATAAAATCACCCAAGCATACGATTCAATAATTGGGTTTTTGGCAGAAATCCAAGCAATCAGGCCATCATGAGCCCATAAGGCCAGCAACGATGTTGGTAAAATTACCGCTAAAGGCAATAAAATAGCCGTTGATAAAAAACGGTCTTTTTGTTCAGAATCTGTGTAAGATGAAAAGAATTTAATGATCGTATGTTGGATTCCAAAAGCCATAAGCGGCATGAGCAAATTGGAAGTTGCCAGTAAAAATATAACGAGTCCGTAATAGGTTTCCTTTAAAAAAGTAGGATAGAAATACAGCGTATTGACAGCACCTATTGCAAAGGCACCAAAAATGGTGACCATATTTTTTGCAGACTGACTGGTTACTATTCCCATATTAGGATATCATTTGTGTTAGATGTTCACTTAACTGTTTGGCCAATTCACTTTGTTTGTAAGGCGCTATGTAAGGATTACTAGCTGTTGAGTCTTCTCCTTTTTTAAAACGTTTGAAAGCCTGTATAATGTACTCTTTTAATAATTGCTTTTCAGAGTAATCAAATACTTGTCCTGTTTTGGTTTTGTTCATTAGCGAAGCCATGTCACCGTCAGGATTCCCAATTGCCAAAATTGGACGGCATGCAGTCATATATTCAAACAATTTACCAGGAATAATTTGATACGAATCCTCATCGTTTACAGATACCATAAGAAGCATATGGGCAGATGTGATATAGGGCTCCAAACTGCTTTTGGGCATATACTCATAAAACGTACTATGAACTTGCAATCCTTCGGATATTATATTTTTTGAAATTGTTTTGTCAAAATCACCTATCAAATGGATGGAGAAATCACTGGCAAAATCGTTATTCTCTCGAACCAACTCTCCCAAAACTTTCCATAAATTTTCTGGGTTTTGGATGGCTTTCATGACGCCTGTATAAACGATCGAAAAACTTTCGCTTTGTATGCCTTTAAGGAGCGATTCGTATCCGTTTGTAAGGAGTTTACAATTTGTATTTATTAATTGAAATTTTTGCTTCAATGACGGAGATGTAACAGTCACGAAATCAGCATTTTTTAAAACAATGCTTTGCCAATGCAAATGTTTTTTTTGCATTCGTTTAGACATAGAAAGCTGTTTGTTTTGAAAGAAATCAGACCAAGGATCTCGGAAGTCTACCAACCATGGAATATTCCGTGTTTTTTTAAGCCGATACCCTATCATATGAGCACTGTGAGGAGGACCTGTTGTAATTAGTGCATCGATCTTATGGCGCGTTGCGTATTGTTGAACAAAACGAACTACAGGAGCAATCCAAAACATTCGCGCATCGGGAAAAAAATATTCAGCTCGCACCCATCGCTTGAAAGAATGCCAAAGTCCTTTTTGAGTAAGCAAATCTTGTTGCCTACTTGAAGCGCCTATCTGTGCAATTTTAAAAGGCTCCCAACCCCTTACCCTGTGGACTTCTATGCTTTTATCAATTTTATCCTCAAGGGATTCATCGCGAAGCGGATAAGCCGCATTTTTCTGGGTAACAATCACAGGATTCCACCCCAATTGTTTGAGTTCGTTTGCAAAATACAGCCAGCGTTGAACCCCCGAACCACCGGCAGGCGGCCAGTAATAGGTAACAATCAAGACTGTTTTTGCATTAGTGTCCATAATACGAAATCAATTCTTTGGTAGCTTCTTGTGCATTTAATTGCTGTAAAATAGCCTTTTTTCCATGGCTGGCCATTTTTTTTCTAATTTCTGGATTTTCATACAAATGCAATACCTTTTTGGAAAAATCTTCCACATCTTGTGGAATGTGACTCAACCCTGAGGCATATGTATCAATCAAAAATTGCTGGGCTTCTACATTGCTCACTAACATCGGCAATCCTAAAGACATATATTGAAACACCTTATTGGCATAGGTTGTGTCATGATGTAAATTGGAATGAAGCGGAGAAATTCCTACCTCAGCAGCAGCTATATAGGACGGAAACGTATTCTCAGGTTGCCAACCCATAAGATCCACTGACTCTGAAATGTTCAACGCATCAATTCTTTTTTGTAAATCCTTATCAAAAGAACTGATTCCCACAACAACCAGTTGCAACGAGGCTATTGGTTTCAAAAGTTTTGGTATTGCCTCTAAAACGGTCATCAAACCACGACGCTCGGAAGTGTTTCCCAAATACAAAAGCACAAATTTGGACGCATAACGATCTACAATTTTCTTGTCAATAGGATATTCACTATAAAAGGCTTCTCGAACCGTATTGGGCATTACCACTACCCTTTTGGGGTTTATGGAAGTGCGTTTAATCAATTCGTTTTTGGCAAAGTATGTGACAACAACCACCGCTGTAGCTTGACGAACATAGTATTCTTCGGCAAGTCTCCAACGTTTGATGGAAATCAATAAATTTCCTGGAAAGCGTTGCACGTGTCGGTAATATTTCATGATTTCGGGTCGATTTTCATGAAGGTCCAACACAATGGGCAGTGAAAAAGAGTCGTTGGCATAAAATGCCGCAGAAGCCACCTGAAGGTCATGAACGTGTAGGGCTTCAATTCCGTTGCTTTTGATAAAATGGCGAATTTTTTTGGCGACACTAATTTTATAAAAAGGGATCGAATAGGCAAGCGCAGATAATTTATAGAGCAGTTTGGAACAATAATACCGACGCACTTCAATGTTGAGAACTGATTCGTTGGGGATGTATTTTTTTTCAAACGAAAAGCAAAATAAAAACACCTCATGACCTGCTTCCAGTAGCGCTTCAGCTTCGTGAGTTACCCGAGGATCTGTGGGATACGGAGCGTCTAAAATCATTCCAATTCGCATGATTAGTTCTGTTTTCGTTCTGCATACACAGCGTAGTAGCGCGGTGTAATGTTGCGTAACAATGGTCGAATTCCTATTTTGCTGGATGGGTTTTTCCAGTAAGCTCGTTCTTTAATTTCCCATCCTGTTTTTTCCAAAAGCCAATCAAATTGCCAATCTTCAAACTCATGGTAATGACGATCCCATGGATCTGTTTTGCTACGATAGGCAGCCGCAAACCATAGTTTTAGAGGGACTGTAACTAACAATTTGTCGGCAGGTAAATGTTGTAAAACTGTAAACGGAGATAGCAAATGCTCAAAAATCTCAAAAGAGGTTACCAAGTCTACTTTGGGCGATACTTCGATTTGAGGATTGAAATCCAAATCCTGTCCTTGTGTGTTTTGCACTTTGTATCCGTGCTGATGCATAATTTCTGAAAAAGGATTTTTGACTCCTAAATCCAATATACGAGCAGGTGCTGGAAGAATTCGCTGCAGCATTTTCAAAGTAGCATCGTATCGTTTTTGAGGGATTTTTTTATACACGTAACGCTTTTTTAAATTGAAACAACACAAAGAAAAACAATATAAAGTATGCACTCATAGAAATCCACCAGCCTGTTTGAATGACTTTGGGGCGAAACTGGAATCGAATTGTATGAGTTCCCGGAGGGATTTCGAGGGCTCTTAATAGGTAATTTACCTTAAAATAAGAAATCGGTTTGTCGTCAATAAAAGCGTCCCAACCCTTTGGGTAATAAACTTCTGAAAATACTGCCAACTGCTTATGGGTGGTGTTTGTTTTATAAATCAATTCATTGGGCTTGTAAGAATGTAAAGTGATTTGAGCAGTGCTATCTTTTTGGTAAACCTGATTATCACGTTCTCGTGTAAGTGCCACAAGTTGCAAATCGGTATCCTTTAATGCAAACAATTCAGTATTTGCATCGGGAACAGCTTTGAGTTGGTTTACAAACCAAGCATTGCCGTATGCGTTTGGATTTTTAGAAACCCCCAATGGATTGTTTTCGGAGGGCTGAATGATGTATTTGATATTCATCATATTGATCACCTGACTGTGATTGTTGGCAATATGAAAATCATACAACTCCTGAAAACGTTGAGGCTTAGCAGCATGATAGCCCCCAATTGCGTTGTGAAAATAAGCCGTTCTGGCATGAGACAAACGCAAGTTAGGCTCGTAAACCCTATAATGTGTAGTGTCCTTTAGAATTGCTCTATCAGCGCGAGTCGGTTGAAAAGCTTGTTCAACTTTTCGTTTGGAAACAAATTGATCAGCGTTTACATACTCCTTATTCACTCCCACCAAATCTAACAGCAACAACAGTAATACACTAGCAAAAGCAATGTGTTCTTTGATAATTTGCCTAGTCCATAAACCCAATGCAACAAAGATTGCAACAACAAATCCTAAGGAACGAAGTGTATCCGACAGTAAAACTTGTTGCCGTTCTTCAATCAACGGTTTTAATATTTCAGGATAGGCAGCAAAAATTTCATTCGTAGAAACAAACGAAAACAAAGAATTTCCTAACAAGGCAATTCCCCCAAGCAATCCAATTAGAATTCCCATGGTGGAAAGCAATACTTTTGTTTTTTGTTGCAAATCAATATGTTTTGAAAAAAAAGATTGCAATCCAAAAACAGCTATAATTGGAATGCAAAACTCTAGCAAAACCTGTATTGAAGAAACCGCGCGAAATTTATTGTAAAGCGGAAAATAATCAATCATTGCATCGGTGAGAAGTGGGAAATTTTTACCCCAAGAAAGCAGCAAAGAAATCACCGCTCCTGCAATTAACCATTTTTTTAGAGATCCTTTATAAAGAAACAGCCCAATTACAAAAAAGAAAACTACTACAATTCCTACATAGGCAGGAGCAGCAACAATGGGCTGATCTCCCCAATACAAACTCGCATATTGTATAATTTGCTGGGCACTTTCCAGGTCAATGCTTCTTAAAAAACTCACAAAGGGACCTTCGCTATCAAAAGAATCTGCATTTCCGCCTCCCATAAACCTTGGAATAAGGAGGTTCAAACTTTCCAAAATTCCGTAGCTGTATTCGGTTATGTAATCGTACGAAAGTCCAGAGGAAACAATCGTATCGGTTCCGTCAGGCAAAATGGTGACTTCGCTCTGTCCTCGTGTACTAAAGGGCGTATATTCTTGAGTTGCGAGAATCAAAGGAGCATTCATCATTACGGCTAATAAAGCAGCTACAAAAAGTCCTGAAAGTGATTTTAAAAAGGGTTGTAAGGTGTTTTTTTGAATAGCATTCCAAAACATAACAGCACCTATAACCAATACCAAAAGAAGTAAATAATAAGTCATTTGGTAATGATTGGCATGGATTTGAAGCGCCAAGGCAATCGCTGTTAAAAGCCATCCCCAATTTCTGTGAGTTCCAAAAGACATCAAAATACCTGCTACAACCAATGGCATATACCCAATGGCAAGGGCTTTGGTATTGTGCCCCACGCCCAAGATGATGATGAGATAGGTTGAAAATCCAAAAGCCAAAGCCCCAAAAACGGCATAGCGCATTTTGACCTTAAGTGAAATCAGTAATAAATAAAAAGCAAATAGGTATAAAAAAAGATAATCTGCAGGGCGCGGTAAAAAACGAATGCTTAGATCCAATGCTCTTAAAAAATCAGAAGAAAATCGAGTACTTACCTGATAAGAAGGCATACCTCCAAATGCATTGTCCAACCAATATGGTTCTTCATGGTATTGATTGCGATGTTCTGTAATTTGACGCGACATTCCCGAAAATTGAGTGATGTCAGATTGATCGATGACCTTTCCTTCCAAAACTGGATAGAAATAAACGAGAGACACTACAACAAAAGAAAGGATGCACAAAAGATGGGGCAGTAGAAATTTCAATTGTTTCATATTACTCAATTTCTTCAAAATCAATGTATTCACCAACTTTCTCGGAAGTCTTTGTTTTCTTTTTGGGAGGTTTTGCAGAAGTCGATTGATTTTGTGAAGCCTGTCTCATTTTTTTTTCCAATCTTCTAAAAAAAAATCGCATTGCATAGGGGAGCAACAATTTAATCAAATAATAAATTGTTAGAACAATAAGTATGAATTTTAAAAGCGCCATAATCGTTCCCGCGGTTTTGTCTTTCAAAAATACAATTATTGATAAGAATAGCCTATTGGGAGTTCCCTTAAAATCAAAATTCTAGTATCTTTGGTGATAAATCATCTTTTTAGAAACAATTGTCTAAACATTTAGTCATCACGCAAAACTCATGAAAGCAAGGTCTTATCTTTTTAGTATTTTTTTGGTAGCAGTCTCATTTGTAGGATGGTCGCAATACACAGAAACCATTAATTCGAATCGTCCTGGAGTCTCTTTTGGGTCATTTTCAGTGGGTAAAGGCGTTCTTCAAGCCGAAGCGGGTTTTGGATTTACGCAATGGGAACACGAAAAATTTAACAACGCTACAGTTAGTGGGCAAGAATATGAGATTGCTCTGCGTTATGGATTTTGGAAAGAAGAGCTTGAAGTAATATGGGAAGCTACCTATCTCATGGATGAGCTAACTAACACTAATTTTTCGCCTGCTTTAGTGTCCAATCGAAAAGGGTTTCGAAAACATACAATTGGATTCAAATACTTAGTATTTGACCCGTTTCGAAATGTGGACCGTTACAAACCCAACTTGTACAGTTGGAAAGCCAATCAAGGAATAAAATGGGTTGATTTAATCCCTGCAGTAGCTGTGTATGCCGGAGCCAATATTGTTTTGGACGAGACATATCCCTTTGATGATGTTTATAACGAATTGTTTTACAATCCGTTTGACCCTTTGATTGAGCCTACTATCAGTCCAAAAGTAGCCGTTTCTACTCAAAATCATTTTAAAGAAACCTGGGTGTTTGTAACCAATGTAAGTTATGATCGAATTGGAACCGATTATCCTAGTTTGAGTTATATATTAACACTAACTCACAACCTTTCAAATCCTCAGTGGTCGGTTTATTTAGAACACCAAGGAATTCGAAGTGACATTTATTCCGACGTATTGATGCGAGGAGGAGTCGCCTACTTGGTATCGACAGACTTACAGCTAGAAACCAGTGTAGGAAGCAGTCTCAAAACAACTCCAAGTATGCTAACTGCTAATATTGGCGTTTCATACCGATTGGATTGGCACAACAGCGAAATTCCTCAAGATCGAAGAATCGCCAAAGAAATGCGTAGCAAAGCAAAGGCAGAAAAAAGACTGGATAGAAACAATAAAAAAGCACGGAAAAAACAAGAGAAAACAGCCAAAAAAGCCGCTAAAAAAAGAGCCAAAGCTGAACGAAAACGACAAAAAGACTAAGCAAATGCTATGATTTCCGTCCACCCCATCAACAATCAAACAGAACTAACCGAATTTATAAAGTTTCCTTTTAAGCTCTATAAAAACTGTCCTTATTGGGTTCCTCCGATAACAAAGGAAGAAAAGGCGTTTATGGATCCTTTAAAAAATCCTGTTTTCAAAAACGCAGAAGCCTCTTTTTTTGTTGCCAAAAAACATAGAAAAATAGTCGGAAGAATAGCCGCAATCGTAAATTGGGTTGAAGTCAATCAACAACAAAAACGGAAAGTTCGTTTTGGTTGGTATGATGTTGAAGATGATATTCAAATTAGCCAAAAACTTTTAGAAGCTGTAATCTCCTTTGGAAAACAAAAGAAACTGGACTTCATAGAAGGTCCGGTTGGATTTTCCAACATGGACAAAGCCGGGCTGCTCTGTGAAGGGTTTGATAAACTCAATAGCATGAATACTTGGTATCATTATCCCTACCAAAAGGATCACCTGGAAACACTGGGATTTTCGACCGCATCGGAATGGTTGGAATTTGCAATAACAATTCCGATTTATGCAAATTCTCCAGAAAAAGTAAAGCGAATATCAAAAATTGTTTTGAAACGATACTCGTTAAAAGTCCTTCAATTTAAATCAACCAAAGAGTTGATTCCGTTTGTAGATAAAATGTTTGACTTACTAAACAACACCTATAACCAACTCGAATCGTTTGTTCCAATTCAAGAAGAACAAATCAATTATTATAAAGAAAAATATTTTCAATTCATTGATCCACAATATATTAAATGCATCACTCGTTCGGACGGAAAACTTATCGCTTTTGCTGTGATATTGCCCTTGTTTTCAAAAGCATTAAAAAAAGCAAACGGATCGATGTTTCCGTTTGGTTTTTTTCACATTCTAAAATCACTGCATTTTCACGATACTGTTTCGACATATTTAATTTGAATTTTGCCAGAATATCGTCAAAAAGGATTGAATGCTATACTTTTTGACGAGCTACATAAGACATTGGATCGCAAAGGAATTTATAAAATCGAAACCAACCCCACACTAAAAGAAAACAAAGCCATGCTTTCGCTATGGAAAAAATACCCACATCAATTAACAAAACGTCGTAGAACCTATCGCAAAGAAATTTAGGTGTTCAGAACCTTTGTTGTATTTTTGCGACTATGAATCAACAAGACACTATAATTGCGCTAGCAACTCCCTCAGGAATGGGTGCCATTGCAGTCCTTCGTATTTCAGGAGCACAGTCCATTGAGTCGGTAGATAAAGTCTTTCGTTCGATTCATCAGAAAAAACTTTTGGATCAAAAGTCGCATACTGTGCATTTGGGACATTTGTATCAAGATAATCGTGTGTTGGATCAGGTATTGATTACCGTTTTTAAAAATCCTCATTCCTATACAGGGGAAGATGTGGTAGAAATATCCTGTCACGGTTCGGTTTATGTGCAACAACAAATTCTTCAACTGTTTGTGTCCAATGGAATACGCTTGGCGGATGCTGGGGAATTTACATTGCGTGCGTTTTTGAATGGTAAAATGGATTTGAGCCAAGCCGAAGCAGTTGCAGATTTAATTGCGTCTGAAAACCAAGGAGCTCATCAAATTGCCATACAACAAATGCGAGGAGGGTTTAGCAATCACCTAAAAGTATTGCGTGACGAATTGCTGCATTTTGCTTCTATGATTGAATTGGAGTTGGATTTTTCTGAAGAAGATGTGGCTTTTGCAGACAAAGACACTTTTTACAAATTGGTATTGAAAATAAAGAAAATACTCCAAAATTTATTGGACTCATTTTCCACAGGAAATGTTCTCAAAAATGGCGTTCCTGTTGCTATTGCGGGCAAACCCAACGCAGGGAAATCATCGTTGCTCAACGCCTTACTCAACGAAAACAAAGCCATTGTTTCTGATATTGCAGGAACTACTCGAGATAGCATTGAGGATACGCTTATAATTGAGGGTATTGCATTTCGCTTTATTGACACTGCTGGACTTCGAGAAACTTCCGACACCATTGAAGCTATTGGAGTTGAGCGAGCCAAAAATCATATTTCCAATGCGCGAATTTTACTTTATTTATACGATCAACTGGACAACCAACCTGATGAAGTAGTTGCGGATTTAAAGAAATTTTACAGAGAGCATTTAACAATTATATTGGTGCAAAATAAAAGCGACTTGTTGGATAAAAAAACTCCAAATGATTTTGCAAATCAACTAGACAAAATGGGTGTAAAACAATACATTTCGACTGCAATTCAAATGAGTCTTAAAGAAGAGCATTCCTTGGATTCATTGAAAAAATCATTGGTTGATGAAATCAATGACCGCCCAACAATTGGAAATACAGTGGTGAGTAATGCACGACACTTCGAGTTGTTGCAAAAAGCACTTAAAAGTATTGTTCTTGTTCAAGAAGGTTTGGAACACAAGCTTTCAGGCGATTTACTCGCCGTCGATCTTAGAGAAACTATTCATCATTTGGGAGAAATTACAGGTGAAATCACAACCGATGATTTGCTTGGAAATATCTTTTCGAGTTTTTGTATTGGAAAATAGATAGGTCAACTTACTGACAAAGCGAAAGGAGTATCTCAATACTCAAATGTCCAAAAGGTCAGATTAAATCTTACAGAGTACAATAAAGAGTTTTATTAGATATGGCTTAAGCATATTAAATTCTTACGAGAATTTTACGCTTCAAAACCGTCAAATAAAATAGGGCAAGTATATAATTAGAATAATGATAATGGAAAAAAATGCCGCCAAAAACACAGCTCCAGCGCCGATATCTTTAATAATCCCGATTTTTTTATTGTGGTCAGGATGCACAAAATCGGAGATATCTTCAATGGCAGTATTGAGCGCTTCTACACCCATAACCAATCCAAAAGTGAACAGTTGGAACATCCATTCGATAGCTGTTATCTCAAAATAAAAGCCTGCAAATACAAGTCCCAGTGCTATCAAAGATTGAAATTTGATCGCATCTTCTGTTCGAATTAAATAATAAGCTCCTTTTATTGAATACAAAAGACCGTTAAAACGACCCACTAAAAACTTTTTCATTCTAACTAGATTATGGAATTATAAAAGTCGATAAAAAATCAATCCTATACAATTTATTTACAGCAATATTTGAATTCATTTCAATACCAATTCAAAAACACTTGTATAATTTAGTATCTTTATAAGAAATACTTTTTGTGCAAAATTACAAACACATATTTCGACTCTGCCTCCTTTGTTGGTATAGTATAATGTTCTCTCAGATTAATGTTCAAAATATTGAAATCGTAAGAGATGCGTATGGAGTGCCTCATATATTTGGCAAAACCGATGCTGAAACTGCTTACGGATTGGCTTGGGCCCATTCCGAAGACGATTTTAAAACCATTCAGCTTGCTTATATGGCTGGAAATGGATTGCTAAGCAAGCACAAAGGTATCAAAGCAGCTCCTATTGATTTTTTAAGTCAAGTTATTGAATCTCAAAAAACTTCAGATAGTTTGTATCATACCCTTCATCCCGATTTTAGAAAGGTTTTGGAGGGATATACTGAGGGAATCAATCGATATGCTAAACTTCATCCCAAGGAAATATTGGAAGAAGATCTGTTTCCAATTACTCCCCAAAAAATTGGCGCTTATACGTTTTTTCAGCTTTTTATTTCAAATCAAGCTGATGACCTTATGGTTGCCATAGTCAATGATAAAATTCCTGCTTACAAGCCCACTATCAATGAAGACGTAAAAGGTTCGAATACATTGGCTTTTAATTCTTCGAAAACTGGAGAAGAAGCTACTTATCTGGCAATCAATACGCACCAACCTCTGGAGGGTCCAACCTCCTGGTACGAGGCGCATTTGGTCAGTGAAGAAGGTACCAATATTCTAGGAGCAACATTTGCGGGTGCTCCTTGTATTTTAACAGGGGTCAATGAAAATTTGGGATGGTCACACACGGTAAACTACCCCGACAAAGCCGATGTCTATTCTTTGGAAATGCACCCCCAAAAAAAACATGTGTATTTGGTAGATGGAAAAGAATATAAATTGAAAAATAAGAAGGCTCATTTCCATATGAAAGTACTCGGAATTCCAGTAAAACTTTCCAAATCCTATTACACTAGTATATACGGTCCTACTCTGAAAAACAAAACCGGCTATTTTTCTGTTAGAACCCCTACGTTATTCAACATCAAAGCCATGGAACAATGGTGGAGAATGAACAAAGCCAAATCGTTTACTGAGTTTTACAACATTCTAAAAATGAATGCACTTCCTGGTTACAACATTGGATATGCAGATAAAAATGACACCATTTTTTATATATCAAACGGCAGGATTCCAAAACGAAACGAACAATACGATTGGACCCAAGTAGTTCCAGGGAACACCCTTGAAACCTTATGGACTGAATATTATAAAACTGAGGAGCTTCCTCAGGTTATCAATCCCAAGTCAGGATTTATTTACAACGCAAACCACAGTCCATTTAAATCGACTGATAAAAACGAAAATCCAAGAGCTGATGCATTCTCCAAAACAATGAATTATGAGTTGTATGACAACAACAGAAGTACTCGCTTGCTTCAACTCATTAAGGAAAATCCCATTGTAGATTACAAAACATTTAAAAAAATCAAATACGATCGTACCCTACCCACTCCCCTAGCTTATAATTTTGTAGATTTCAATGCCTTGTTCGAGATGAAACCCGAAGACTATCCTGACATTGCAAAACTTTTAACACGCATTCAACTTTGGAATCGAACTGCTGATGCCGATTCAATGGGAGCAGGTGCCTATGCCGTATTTTACTATACCCTTAGGGATTACTACAATCGGTTAGGGCCATCCAAAACATTCAACCCGCTTTTAATTGCTACCTGTTTAAGAAAGGCTCAAAAATACATGCTCAAACATTTTGGAACGATTGACATAGCGCTGGGCGATTTTCAAAAACTAGTCAGAGGAAATAAAGAAATTCCTATATATGGACTCCCCGATGTGATTACAGCCATGAGAGGAGAACCCTACAAGAAGGGAACCCTTCAAATCACTCACGGAGAATCCTACATTGGATTGGTTCGCTTTACCCCAACCAACACAGAAATAGAAACTGTCATATCCTACGGCAGCAGTGATCATCCAAATTCTCCCCATTACGACGATCAAATGGATATGTATGCAAATTTCCAAACTAAAAAAATGTCTTTAAAAAAAGAGGAAGTATATAAAAAGGCTGTGGAAATTTATCGTCCCGACTGAGAAATTTGCTGAATAGCTTTTTTGTAAGCTGCTTCATAAAAAGGTACTACTTGATCAATATCGAACTTTTGAGCTGCTTTCAACGCATTGGTTTTAAACTGTTTAAGCTCAGCCTCGTTAGATAGTATTTTTAGTGCATATTGACTCATTGTGTCTACATCGCCAACAGGCGCCAAATACCCTGAAACACCGTGCTCAACTACCTCTGGAATTCCTCCTTGATTGGAAGCAATAACAGGAGTTTCAGAAAGCATTGCCTCCAATGCAGCCAATCCAAAACTTTCAGTTTCTGAGGGTAATAAAAACAAATCGGAAAAACACAAAACACGATTTACCTCGTTAGAATTCCCAAAAAATATAACCTGATCGGTAATCCCTAACTTTTGACAAAAATCTTCAGCATAAGCACGATCTGGGCCGTCACCAATCATCATTAATTTAGCAGATAAAGATTGTTGGATTCTGTAAAAAATTTGAATTACATCCCCTACTCTTTTTACTGGACGAAAATTACTAACATGCGTAATTATTAGTTCATTCTTTGAAGCTATAGAACCCCGATCACAGTCTGAAAATTGAGAACGATGATTATTAACATCAATAAAATTAGGAATTACCTCAATATTTTTATTGATGGAAAATAATTTGTGCGTATCCTCTTTAAGGCTTTGAGAAACACAGGTTACCACATCCGAGTGATTGATGCTAAACTCCACCGCTGGTTTGTAAAACGGATGATTCCCAACAAGGGTGATATCCGTTCCGTGCAACGTAGTCACGATAGGAATATGAATGTTTTCAGCCGCTAACATTTGCTTTGCCATATAGGCCGCGTAGGCATGTGGGATTGCATAATGAACATGCAGCAATTCGATTTTATGTAATTTAACCATATCCACCAACTTGCTCGAAAGCGCTAGTTCATAGGGTTGATAGTGAAACAAGGGATATTTTGGAACAAACACTTCATGAAAATGAACTTTTTGATTGAGACCACTCAGCCGAACAGGTTGTTTGTAAGTAATAAAATGTATTTCGTGCCCTAAATGCGATAACGCAATTCCCAATTCTGTCGCAACAACGCCACTTCCTCCAAAGGTTGGGTAACAAACTATCCCTATTTTCATGTATTGCTATTTATTCTATTTCAATAGATTCGTATATGAGGCGTTGAATCTCGGTTCGTAGGTTTGTATCTGTCAATTTTGTGTTTTCTTGAGTAGGATACGTTCTGTTTGACAAAAATACATAAACTATCTCAGAGTCGGGATCCGCCCATGTATACGTTCCCGTAAAACCTGAATGACCAAAACTATTCATTGAAACACAACCGCAAGTAGATCCCTCTCCTTCGAGTTGGGGTTTATCAAATCCAACTCCTCGTCGATTTCCCTCGCTACAAAAGTAACATTGATTAAAGGTTTCTAGGGTTTTAGGTAAAAAATAGTGTCGGTTTCCGTAAACCCCATTTTGCAAAAACATTTGCATAATTTTAGCCACATCATTGGCATTCGAAAACAAACCCGCATGCCCACCTTCACCACCCTGCATGGCAGCTCCCATGTCATGAACAGTTCCCTGAATCACTTGATTTCTATAATACGTATCTATTTCAGTGGGTGGTATACTTGCAAGCGAAAATTTGATTAAAGGATTGAAAGTAGTTCGAGTAGCTCCAATGGAATTGAAAAGAAATGAGTTCGACCAATTGGAAATGGAAGTTTGATTTTTACTTTCAAGGTAGTTTTTGATTATGTAATACGGCAAGTCACTGTATTTGTAAAATTCTTCTTCAAGCAATTCGCTTTTTAAAATTTTGGTTTGAAGGCTGTCTTTAAAATCATTTCGTAAGAATAAATTGGTGGTGACAGGAATGGAAAAAAGAGGGTCTTTTTGATTGCGATACCAAATTTCAAGGGGCTTATCCGTTATACTATCGATTGTTTGAACATAAAATGGAATCCAAGGTTTTAATCTTGCCTGATGAGATAGCATTTGCTTTACGCTGAGATCCGATTTGTTACTTGCTTTGTATTCAGGAACAAATGATCCCAAGGGGGCGGTTAAAAAAGTGGTGTCTTTTTCATAAGAATTCATCACCCAAGGAAGCGTGACTAATATTTTGGTCAATGAAGCCAGATCGTAAAGATCGTTCCAACGAACTTTTTTCTTTTTGCTGTATGTGTGATACCCAAACGATTTATGGTAAATCACTTTGCCCTTTCGAGCGATAAGAAGCTGTATACCGGGTGTCATCAATGAGTCTATTGCCATTGTTGCTAACGAATCTACGCGGCGGAGTCGTTGATAAGATATGCCTACTTGTCCGGGGTGACCATAGCTCAGTCGATGGATGTTTTTGCTATCAAGAGAAGTATTTACAGGGATTTGAGAATGAATGCTTACTGGCAACTTTCCTTTGGCTGATAAAGCCCCAAAAATGACCTGTGCCGCTTTTTTTTGGGCAATCGCATTGTTTTGATATCCTATCAAAATCGAAGAAATCGATTTGATGTTTTTTACTTTTTTAAGCGCATAGGGTTTTGCAAAAATCGTTACAATCGTTCTGTGTTTTTTAGATATTTTTTTTAAAAGAGTAAGCTCTTGAGCGGTGAATTGATAAGATTTCCAAGGGGTTTCATCCGAGTGATGCAAACCGACTACAACGGTTTTGAAAGGCTTTAGGTGAGAAAGCAAATCGGTGGATTGTGCATCAAAACGAGTCACATCGGTATAGTGAAGCATTTGATCGTAAAAGGCATCTCCGTTATCGGAACCCATAGAAACATAGGCAATAGAATGTCCTTCCAAAGATTGTATAGGTAAAACTTCGGAGTTGTTTTGAATCAAAGTAAGTGAAGCTTCCGTTACTTTTTCAAACAATAAATCGTCCTCATCTGTGTGAAGGTCCTTATTGATATTCATGATGTCAATGGGTTGATAATCATGCAATCCCGACTTGTATTTGGCTTTGAGAATTTTTTTGACTGAATGCATCAAACGAGCTTCCGTGATGATTCCATCGTTGTATGCTCTTCGAATGCTTTCCACTCCTTTCTTAATATTGGAAGGAATTAGTAAAATATCGTTTCCCGCTAACAAAGCAGCCAATTCAGCACTTCCATTAGGCGCATAATTGGAAACTCCGTTCATCTCGAGAGCATCGGTAAAAACAAGCCCTTTGAATGAAAGTTTTTCCAACAGAAGATCATTTACAATTGCTTTTGAAAGAGAAGATGGGTATTGGTTTCTAGCATCCAAGGCTGGAATTTCAAGATGCGCCACCATGACACTCTCAATGCCATGTTTAATGAGTTTTTTAAACGGGTAAAGCTCTATTTTTTCTATCCGATCGGCTGAAAAACCAATGGTAGGAAGTGTTTTGTGTGAATCGGTTGAAGTATCACCGTGTCCAGGAAAATGTTTGGCACTGGTCAAAATTCCCTGAGATTGCATTCCTTTCATCATTGCCAATCCCTTTTGAGCAACATTATTTTTATCCTCCCCAAAAGAACGGTTTCCAATAATTGGGTTGTTTGGATTGGTGTTGATATCCAAAACTGGAGAAAAATTAATATGAACTCCCAAACGTTTGGCATGAGCGCCAATTCGAGCACCGACTTGATATATTAAGGAGTCATTAGCAACTGCTCCCAAAGTCATATTATAAGGATACGCAAAGGTTTCTTTGAGTCTCATTGCCAATCCCCATTCGGCGTCCATAGCAATAAGCATAGGAACTTTCGAATGCTCTTGAAGTATATTGGTTAATTTTGCTTGGCGAACGGGTGTGCCTTTCGAAAAAATAACACCTCCTAAGTGATAAGTGTCTACTAAAGAGATCAATTCTTTGGTGTGTGTACTGTCTTTTTCTGAAAAAGCCATTACCATAAATAACTGCCCAATTTTTTGATCTAAGGACAAGGATTGATAGGTACTTTCAACCCATTGGGTTTGTTTGTCAACGTCAGGAGTCGCCAGAGGATCCAAAGACTGAGCGTAACTGAAAACACGGGTAAGAAGAAAAATGATAAAGAGAGGTCGAACCATCTTTTAAAAATACTAAATTTTGGGGATTAAAGAGATTCTTTTAAAAAAAGCGAGCATGCCAACTTTCACTAGCAGGGATTTCCCAGTTTTCAAGATATTCAGCCTTATCATCGACTAAATTATTGAAAACAATAGTTTTTGGAGAAACCGATCTCTTCTTAGCCATTGTTTTAAAATCAACAAGGTTTTTGTAAGCAATAAATTCGCCTTGTTTGTAGGATACATTCATTTTGTCGAGCAAATCAATTGACAAGGTTGTTTCTAATGCCTGAACAAAGTGAATCAATGCATCGATTGAACAGCCTGTGGCCTTGTTTTGTTGTTGATCCAATGCAACTATAATAAAACGCTTGTATCGGAATTCAAAACCGGCTTTTAAATCAGCTCCATGAGCTGTCCATTGCGATAAAAAATCAGCAAGTTTGTGTTGAATTGATTCCAATTCTTCATCGTTTAGTGAACGATTGGATTGAAAAATCCAAACTTTGGAAGTTGATGGTAATTCTGAAAAATCAACAATCATGTTTTTAAATGTCTTTTGCTTGAGCGATTAATTCAGCTACATCCATAACTTGAACACTCGCTTCTTTTTCTTTGTTCTTAATACCGTCTGTCATCATAGTATTGCAAAAAGGACAACCCGTCGCAATAATATTTGGCTTTTTATCAAGAGCTTGTTCCGTTCGCTCTATATTAATGTCTTTGTTTCCCTTTTCGGGTTCTTTAAACATTTGAGCACCTCCTGCCCCACAACACAAACCTCTTTGCTTGCAATTTTTCATTTCAACAATCTCGGCTTCCAATTTGTAAAGCAAACTTCGAGGAGCTTCGTATTCGTTGTTAGCGCGCCCCAAATAACAAGGGTCGTGAAAGGTGATTCGCTTTCCTTTGAATTGACCGCCTTCAACTTTCAAACGACCTTCTTCTAACAACCCCTTTAAAAACTGCGTGTGATGAACTACTTCATAGTTTCCTCCCAAGCTCGGATATTCGTTTTTTAAGGTATTAAAACAATGCGGACAAGTCGTAACAATTTTTTGAACTTCATAGCCATTGAGCACCTCAATGTTTGCCATGGCCTGCATTTGAAATAAAAATTCATTTCCAGAACGTTTGGCAGGATCTCCCGTACAACTTTCCTCGGTTCCCAATACTGCAAAAGAGACGGATGCTTGATGTAGTAGCTTCACAAAGGCTTTGGTGATTTTTTTGGAGCGATCATCAAAACTTCCAGCACACCCAACCCAAAACAATACTTCGGGTTTCTTGCCTTCTTGAATCATTTCTGCTAAAGTGGGTATGGAAATTGACTGACTCATGAGTTAATATTTAATCGTACTGTCCGTCATCAAAAACTTGAATAGTAACTTCTTTGTCTACCAAGTCCGTAAATTTACCATTGTATCGAGTGGCTTTTACTAAATGATTATCCACCCAATGATAGTTTCCTCCTCTTGGCTTACCCATCAAAAGACTGTGGAACTTAAATCCATGTTTGTTGAGCCAATCCTTAGTAACTGCTCTGTGTTCTTCAGTTCGAGAAGTGAAGAAACAAATAATATGTCCTTCATCGAACCATTTATTGAGAGTTACTAGCGCATCTGGATACACATTTGCAGTAGCCATTCTTTCGGGCTCTTCATTGGGAATATCGTCGCAAATAGTGCCATCAATATCGATTAAATAATTTTTGACGCCTTCAGGCAAAACGGGACTGATGTGCTCTCCTTCTTCAATTTTTTTACTCAATAACTTTTCAACTTCTTCGTTTTTCATTGTTTTATTTAAATAGTAAGCGTTTATAATTCGTTTTTCCAATTCAAGCGATCCATTGGACTGAAAGGCCAAGGTGCGCCGTTGTTTTCTATGTTGCTCATCATATTGTTTAATTCCGAAGGAGCCGATGACTGCTCCATAACTAGATAGCGTCTCATGTCTATAATAATAGACAAAGGATCAATACCAATAGGGCAAGCTTCTACACATGCATTGCACGAGGTACAAGCCCACAATTCTTCTTGAGTAATATAATCATTTAGCAATTGTTTGCCATCTGGCACAAAAGAACCCTTATTAGTGTCAATATTTTTTCCTACTTCTTCAAGGCGGTCGCGGGTATCCATCATAATTTTACGAGGTGATAATACTTTCCCCGTTTGATTAGCAGGACATTCACTGGTACATCGTCCACACTCAGTGCATGTGTATGCATTAAGCAATTGGATCCAACTCAAATCCACAACATCACAGGCTCCAAATTTAACAATCTCTTGGTCTTCTGGCGAATTTGCATAAGAATCTACAGAAGGATCCATCATGAGCTTTACTTCTGCCGTGACAGAATCCAAATTTGAAAGCTGACCTTTGGATTGAAGGTTTGCAAAATATGTGTTTGGAAAAGCAAGAATAATATGCAAGTGCTTTGAATAATAGAGGTAATTTAAAAAGAGTAAAATCCCTAAAATATGCAGCCACCAGGTGGTTCGCTCAATAGCAATAACAGATGCAACCGAAAAACCGTCAAACAAAGGAGTAATGAATTGACTAACAGGAAAACTTCCAGCTAAAGAATAATTACTAACTTCTTTGGTTTGAAGCCAAAAGTCAGAGGCGTTCATTGTTAAAAATAATGACATCAAAACCACTTCAATGTATAAAATCAAATTGGCGTCTGTTTTTGGCCAGCCTTTCATTTCGGGATTGAAGAATCGTTTGATCTTAATAATATTTCTTCTTGTCCAAAAAAAGAATACAGCCACAATGACCAAAAGCGCTAAAATTTCAAAACTGGCAATTAAAACATTATAAAACGTTCCTAAATAGGGTGCAAAAACACGGTGAGTTCCTAAAAATCCATCAACAATAATTTCAAGGAGTTCAATATTAATAATGATAAAACCAATGTATACTACAATGTGAAGAGCTCCAGCTATGGGTCTTGAGACCATTTTGGACTGACCTAAAGCAACTCGAAGCATTTGTTTCCATCGAAGCGGTGATTGATCACTTCGGTTTTCTGAAATTCCCAATCGAATATTGCGAATGATTTTTTTTACATTTTTAGCAAAAACAGCTATACCTGTAAAAAATAGAATCGCAAAAATGAGGTTAGGAAGTAGTGTCACCTTAAAATATTATTGATTACTCAGATGGTTTGTAGGATTGTTGTTTTTTTCCAAAAATTGAAAAATGAACATAACGCTTGGGGTTTTCTCTCATATCCTCGAGTAATAAATTAAGGGCTTTTGAAGCATCTGACAAGTTACTATACAAGGCATCATCGTTTAATAATTTTCCTGCAGACCCCTTCCCTTCATCCATATTTTTTAGAATGTTCGACAGTGAAGACGTAACTGTTTTCAATTCATTCAAAGTTGTTCCAATATCTGAATTTGCAACATCAGAAGTAATGGCTGCTAAGTTTTTACTGGCTGTGTTTAACTCAGCCATAGTATTTTTAAGTTGTCCGTCTTTACCGGAAACGACTGCATTGAGTGATTTTCCTAATTTATCAAGTTCTTGCATACTGTTGCTAAATCCCTCAACGCTCAATTTTAGGTTTGCACGAGTGGGTTCATCAAGAATGGAGTTGATGTTTTGAAGAGCCGCATCTGCATTGACGATCATTGCTTCAATCTTATCTTGAAGTGGAGAAAGCTTGTTGTTTACCAATTCGGTTAACCCTGGAGAAATTGCAGCCTGAAGCGTGTCGCCCGATTTTGCCAATGGAGCGTCTTTAGAAGAGGGTACAATAGCAATGGCTTTTCCGCCAATGAGTCCTGCTTCATAAATTTTAGCGGTACTGTTTGAATTGAATTCAAATTTATTTTCAACACGAAATTTGATTATCAAATTTCCCGAGCTGTTCAGAAACGAAATATTTTGAACAGAACCTACTTGAAATCCATTAATAGTAACAGGAGTGCCAACAGCCATTCCTTCTGCATCATTATAAACTGCGTAAAACGTTCGGTCCTTACTAAAAATATCATTGGACTTAAGGTAGCTAAATCCAAAGATGAAAAGACCGATAACGGCAATCATCATTATAGCTGTTTTAATTTCGGGGGTGAGTTTCAAAAGAATGTTTTTCTGTTAATATACAAATTTAGCCTAAATTCAATCACTATTCAAAGCTTGACTGAGTTTTATTTCTTTTCCATTTTTAAAAGCTTTCACAAAACTCTTCGAGTATCCTTTTTGGCTTGCAATTTCTTGAAGTTTTTTAGCTTCATTATAACTATGAGTGTTTCCGAAGTAGTAGCGAAACAAAACACCCTTTTTTTCTACCGTTACATTGTTCAAACCATTAAAATTAAAGGGGGTTGTTTCAACTTTCTTTGTACTTGCAGCAATTTGAATTTTGAACATAATATCGGAAACAGGCTGATTATGGGTAACGATTTGTTCGGAATTGTTTAAAATCTTATTATCGTCTGAAGAGATTGTTTGATGAAGACGATCCTTGTAGTTCAATATGGCTTTGGCAATTGAAACAGCTATTTCTTGCTGTCCTTTTGAGGAATTCAAATAAGCTCCTTCTCTTTTGTTGGTCAAAAATCCTGTTTCTACCAAAACGCTTGGCATATAAGTGTTTCTCAAAACCAAAAACCCTGCTTGTTTGACTGTTCTGTCTTTTCTTTTTAGATTTTTAACAAAACTTTCTTGGATGACTGCTGCGGCCTCAATACTTTGATCCAAATATTCCTCTTGCATCAATACCAAACTAATTACAGACTCGGGATTGTTAGGGTCAAAACCATCGTATTTTTGTTCGTAATCTTCTTCAAGAAAAATCACCGAATTTTCTTTTTGGGCAATTCTAAAATTCCGATTGTTTTCGTGCAGTCCTAAAACAAAGGTTCCTGCTCCATAAGCGTTGGAATTGTGCGCATCGCAATGAATGGAAACGAACAAATCTGCTTTGGCCTTATTTGCTATGGATGCACGCGAATCTAACGGAACAAAATGGTCTTTTGTGCGAGTATATACAACTTTGACATCTGGATGTTTTTTTAGTTCTGCACCAATTTTAAGAACAATATTTAATGCGATTTTTTTTTCATAATACCCATTCCCTCTATTTCCGGGGTCTTTTCCTCCATGACCAGCGTCCAATACCACAGTAAATATGGGATCCGTGGCGTGATTCTTGAAAGGCAAAAATGAATATATCGCCAACAAAAAAAAACCACCCAAAAGGGAAGTGAGAAATAGTTTTGAGAATGAATGCCTGTTCAACATAAAAAAGTTAATAGGTTTATTACCAATGAGAATTACGCTCACAAAAAATATACGTAGTTTTGGCAAGCAAAAGCAATTCTGCATTGATTACAAAAATAAAACATAATGTCATTCCATTCAACACCTTTGTGTTGACACTTTTCATTTGTTTACTAACAACTCCATTTTTGTATTCACAAACCAATGAAATTCAAGAATCCCAACCCGAAATTGATAGTGTTTCCAACGACAGTATCAAAGCAATAGAGCCTATTTTATTGGATATAATCAAAAGAAATGCCAAAGGGTATATGAAGATCAACAAGAAAGAAAACAAGCTTTACTTGTACGATCAGGCTGAATTGTATTATCAAAACACTGAACTCAAAGCTGGAATAATTGTTTTGGACTATAATACCAATATTGTTGCTGCAGGTAGAATTAAAGATTCTACAGGTGCTTATACGCAGTATCCTGTCTTCAAACAAGGTGGTGATGAAGTGAATCCCGATTCACTGCGTTTTAATTTTGATACAAAAAAAGCACTTATTTGGAATTCACGCAGCGAACAAAATGGTATGAATGTCATTTCTGAAAAAACAAAAAAAGAAAATGATTCGGTTTACTATATCGGAAATGCCAAAGTAACTACAGCCAAAGACTTGGAAGATCCTGAATATCATATTCGTGTTCGAAATGGAAAATTCATACCTGGAAAAAAGATAATTGCTGGACCGAGTAATTTATACCTGGCTGGAATTCCTACGCCCGTGGTGTTGCCTTTTGCTTATTTTCCGCTAACAAAAGATCGTGCAACTGGTTTTATTTTTCCCACCATAGGACAAAACAATAACAGAGGATATTTTTTCCAAAACGGAGGGTATTATTTTGTTTTTAGTGATTATTTTGATATTGCACTACTTGGAGATTATTACACCAATGGGAGTTATGGATTTCGCTCCGAAACAACCTACAAAAGACGCTATAAGTATCAAGGGAATCTTAGTTTTCGTTTTGAAAACCTAATCAATGGAGAGCGAGGTTTGAGCGGATATTCAAAATCGAACATTTACAACATTCGATGGTCTCACAGCCAAGATTCAAAGTCAAATCCTAACAGTCGGTTTTCTGCATCCGTAAATTTAGGGAGTAGTAATTACTATTCACAATCCGTTAATCAATTAAATACGCCTAATTTTTTGAACAACACTTTGAGTTCCTCTGTGTCATATTCCAAAACATTTACTGGCTATCCTTCCGTAAATTTGTCTTTGTCGGCTTCCCATTCTCAAAACACCAACACTCAAAAAATCAACATGACGCTTCCTACATTTCAGGCCAATGTTGAGCGTATTTATCCATTTGCAAAGCGTGATGGAATTAAAAAAGGAATCATAGAAAACATAAATTTCCAATACTCTGTTCGGGGTGAAAACAGAATTGAGACAACTGATTCTTTGTTTTTTAAAAAAGAAATGTTTGATGATGCTCGATCGGGAATGAAACATAGCATTCCTGTTAACACCAATGTAAAATTATTAAAACATTTTAGTTTGAGTTTGGGAGGAAATTATTCTGAATCGTGGACAAATCAAACCATTCTTCGAAACGACTATGACAATATCAAAAATGAAGTAGGAAAGATTGACACTCTCAAAGGGTTTGATCGATTTGGGGAATACAATTTTAGCGCCAGTCTTGGAACTACGGTGTATGGGACTTTTAATTTTAAAGAAGGTAAAAAAATTCAATCCATTCGGCATGTCATAAGACCTTCTGTTAGCTACGGAGTATCTCCGAGTTTTGAACAATATTACGATGAGTATATTATCAATGCAGAGGGCGAAACCCGTGAATACACACGATTTGAAGGCGGAATCAATGGAGTCCCAAGCAACCGCTACTCAAGCTCTATAGGGATTAGTGTAAGCAATAATTTTGAAGCTAAAGTAGTTGACAAAGACAGCACCAAAACTGAGCCCAAAAAAATAAAGCTGTTGAATAACCTCAATTTCTCAACCAGTTACAATATATCCGCTGACTCACTTCGGTGGAGTCCTGTTCGTATGACAACAGGGACTACATTATTCAACAATAAATTGAATCTTAATGTTGGAGCCACGTTTGATCCTTATGCTATAGATGATGATGGGCGGCGTATTAACACTTTCAATGTAGATGACGGCGGCGGGCTTTTTAGAATGACAAGCGCCAATATTAATATGGGCTATTCTTTTTCTAGTAAAGATTTTAAAGAAAATAGTTCTGACAACAAAGGATATGATAATTCTAGAAGTGGCGGAAGGGACGACGACTTGTTTGGAACCGAAACTGATTTTTCAGACAGCTCGTATTACAATGATGATGACGAGAACGAGGACAAGAAAGAAGATACTGAATTTTACCGTTATTCGTTGCCTTGGGACATCCGCGTTGCCTATTCGATGACCTATTCAAATTCCGTTAATCAACGCGAAATCTCCAACAATTCCCTAATGTTATCTGGAAATGTTGAGCTATCGCCCAAATGGAAAGTTGGAGGTTCTTCGGGATATGATTTTAAAAACAAGGGCGTTACCTACACGCAACTTCGTTTTGAACGCGATCTTGATAGCTGGAGAATGAGTTTCAGCTGGGTTCCCTTTAGCACCAGAACTTCTTGGTACTTTTTCATAGGGGTTAAATCAAGTATTTTGAGTGATTTAAAACACGATAAAAGAAGAGAACCTCGTAAAAGACTGTAAATTTAAAAAAGTGATTCTATGAAAAAAATTATTAAAACTTCAAATGCTCCTGCTCCAATTGGTCCCTACAACCAAGCAATTATGAAAGGTGACACCCTATATGTTTCAGGTCAAATCGCCCTCAATCCATCCACAATGGAATTGGTAATGGATTCTATTGAAGATGAAACTGTTCAAGTAATGGAAAACCTCAAAGCGGTTTTGGATGCCTCTGAAATGACCTTTGAAAACGTAGTCAAAACCTCAATATTTTTGTCGGACATGAATAATTTTGCGGAAGTCAATGCAATTTATGGGCGATATTTTGATGAAAAAACTGCACCCGCAAGAGAAACTGTTCAAGTATCTGTACTACCGAAGTCCGTAAATATTGAAATATCGTTAATCGCTTGCCGCTAAAGAAATTGATGGTACTTTACTAATCCGTCAATAGGTTTTTTGACAATTTTACCCGTTTTCAAACCTAAGGATTTCATCACTTTTCTAAGTTCTTTTTCAAGATAAAAAGCTATAGAACCTACAAAATGAACAGATGATGTTGACGATTCTTCAAACTGAAGAATCTGATTTTTTATAAATAACTTCAACCCTTTGCGGATTAATTTTTGAGCGTATTTTGTGTCTTTATTTTCAATTAAAAAACGAGCAAAAGTTGCCAAATAAGTGTTTGGATTGGGTTTTTTATAAAGATTGTCTTTAATTACCTCATCTGCTAAATCGTATTCTTCTTTGAATTTTAGTGCGAGATCAGAAGGAATTTTATTGAAATAATAGTCTCTGAGCATCTGCCTTCCAAAATAGTTGCCACTAGCATCATCCATTAAAACATAACCCAAAGATGTAATACGTTGGTGAAGTTTTTTACCATCAAAAAAACTACAGTTGGAACCAGTTCCTAAAATACAAACAATTGAAGACTCATTAGGAGTAGCGACAGCGTATGCAGCTGCATAAGTGTCCTCTTTAATAATCAATTCGGCATTGACAAAAATAGTTTCAAAAACTCGTGAAATTAATTCAACAGGAGGTTTTGTTCCACAGCCTGCACCATAGAAATACAAATGAGTAACGTCTTTGCGTGATTGGTAGAGTTGATAATTGTTAATGATTCTCTCTTCTATAATATACTCTGTAAGAACTTGAGGATTGAGCCCTAGAGTTTGAGTTTCGAAAAGGATGTTTCCTGATTCGTCCAAGGCAATCCAGTCAGTTTTGGTAGATCCGCTGTCAACTATTAATTTCATAGTAAGAAGAAAAAAAAACAGTCCCAAAGAAATTCTTTGGGACTGTGAAAAAATTATAAAGAACTTACGTGTAAAGACAGGTCAATCAACTTGTTGGAATAACCAGCTTCGTTGTCGTACCATGAAATCACTTTAAAGAATGTGCTGTTAAGTTGAATACCTGCGTGGGCATCAACAATAGAAGTTCGAGGATCTCCAATAAAGTCTTGAGAAACTACCAAGTCTTCTGTGTATCCTAAAACACCTTTTAACGAACCTTCAGAAGCAGATTTAAATGCTGCCTTTACTTGATCATATGAAGTTTCTTTGGAAAGTTTTACAGTCAAATCAACCACAGAAACGTCTGCTGTAGGAACTCTAAATGCCATACCGGTAAGTTTTCCTAAAAGAGAAGGAATTACTTTAGTAACTGCTTTAGCAGCACCAGTAGAAGCAGGAATAATATTTAATAATGCACTTCGACCACCTCTAAAATCTTTTCGAGAGGGAGAATCGACTGTCATTTGCGTAGCTGTAGTTGCATGAACTGTAGTCATTAATGCTTCTTCAATGCCAAACTCATCGTTTAGTACTTTAGCTATAGGAGCCAAACAGTTGGTAGTACACGAGGCGTTGGAAACAATCGAATCTGAAGCCTTTGCATCGAGATGATTAACTCCCATAACAAACATAGGAGCATCCGCAGAAGGAGCGGAAATCACAACTTTTTCGGCACCACCATCAATGTGAAGTTGCGCTTTTTCTAGATTAGTAAAAATACCCGTACATTCAGCAACAACGGTCGCCCCAACGGCATCCCATTGAAGGTTTTTAGGGTCGCGCTCAGCAGTAATACGGACTTCTCTTCCGTCTACAACTAAGTTTCCATTCTTAGCTTCGATGGTTGCATCGCATTTACCATGAACTGAATCATATTTTAGGAGATACACCAAGTGGTCCAAATCCAATAGATCGTTTATTGCAACAACTTCAACATTATCACGTTTTAATGAAGCGCGAAAAACCATTCTTCCGATTCTTCCGAATCCATTAATTCCAATTTTAAGTGTAGACATAATTTGTTTTAAATTTAATTTTTATGTAGTCATTATTTCAGAAACTCTTATGAGCTCTTTGTTTATTTTTGATTTTCCTTTAATGGCCTTGCTAAGAGGAGTCAGGATCATTTGTCCGTTTTGAATTCCAACCATTACGCTAGATTGTCCATCCATAAGAGATTCAACAGCCTTTACTCCCATTCTGCTTGCAAGAACACGGTCAAAACAAGAAGGCGCTCCACCGCGCTGCATGTGTCCCAAAACAGAAACTCTTACCTCATAATCAGGTAGATTGGTTTCTACATATTCAGCAAGTTCAAATACGTTTTTACCTATTTTATCGCCTTCAGCAACAACAACAATGCTCGAAGCCTTACCAGAAATTTTGCTTTTCTTGAGAGATTCTAACAAGCGATCCAATCCCATGTCTTCTTCTGGAATTAAAATTTCTTCAGCACCTGCACCAATACCCGTGTTTAAGGCAATGTGTCCTGCATCTCTTCCCATTACTTCAACAAAAAACAAACGGCTGTGAGAAATGGCGGTGTCTCTAATTTTATCAATTACTTCAACTACAGTGTTAAGGGCTGTATCATATCCTAATGTGTGTGAGGTTCCAAAGATATCATTGTCAATAGTTCCTGGAATACCAATAACTGGAATACCAAATTCTTTTTGAAAAATCATGCCTCCAGTAAAAGAACCATCTCCTCCAATTACGACTAAGGCATCAATCGAATTGTTTTTAACAATTTCGTATGCTTTTTGTCTTCCTTCTTTGGTTCTAAATTCTTTGGAGCGAGCTGACTTCAGTTTTGTTCCGCCTTTATTGATAATGTTGTTGACACTTCGGGCATCGAATATTTTAAATTCGCCTTCTATCAAACCTTGATAACCTTTGTATATTCCAACACATTCGATATGATGAAATGCGCAAGTTCTTACTACAGAGCGTATCGCAGCGTTCATGCCTGGAGCGTCTCCTCCTGATGTTAGTACAGCAATTTTATTTATTTTGGTGCTTTTCATAACGAGTCGCGAAATTACAAACTAATTTTAAAAACTAGTAAGGATTTGAATTATTTAACAAAAAAAATGACAAAGTAATTCTCTATGTTTTATTGGGACTTTGATTCTTTAGGAATTATCTGAATAAAAGGACTATTGATTGTAGAGGAATTCAAGCTAGAAAAATTTGATTTTTTTCGAATAATTTTCTCTAACAAGTTCTTAAAGCTATCAAAATCAACCTGATAGGACAAACCGCCCCCTTGTGTAAAGCCCAATTCATCACCAATATACTGATATTCATTTTCTTTATTGAAGATGCGTGCTCTAAGGTTCCCTTCTTTGTTTAATAAAAATTCAATTTTAACATCTCCAACAAAAACCGTTTCTTCAATGCCACTTACTGGGACACCAAACTTTCCGTTTAATAATATCCGATCACTAATTTTTGTAGTCAAAGTTAATCCCAAACGATCACGGGTTTTTAGAGTCTCAGAAGCATTTTTGTCTCCTTTAAGATAATTCAATCCTACGTTTATTTTTCCATCATCATCTGCAAAAAGAGAGTCAAAAATTCCTGAAAATTTTTGAAAAACGTTGTTATAAAAAGTTCCGGAAGATACTGATGACAAAGAAACATCGCTAATAAAAAATCCCTGAACCAATAAAGAAACCGCCTGTAATTGTCTTTTTTCTTGATCCGAAAGCCTATAATCCAACTCCGACTTAATGGCGCCGCTAGTGTTTGGAAAGTCTATAGAGAATACAGGGGTATTAAGCTTCAGTAAATTACCTGTCAATGAGGTGGTTACTAGAGTGGGAATTTTTCTGTTTAGATTCAAATCTTCGGAAAGCAATGCGGGATTAGCCCCTCCGGGAACACTATATTCAGCATCCATATTTAGTTGTGCTTGTAATGGATCTCCGTCCCACACGATGGTTCCCCCCTCTTTCAGAATAAATTCCTTTTCAAAAATTCCTAAATTCTTGAAATTGTATACACCCTCGTAGGCAATAAAGTCTCCCCACATGTTGAACCTCCCGTTGGTATTAATTTCCATAAGAATATTTCCTGCTCCTCTTCCTTTCAATGAACTGCCTGTTTCAGGATCCACCACAACTTCTACTTCAGCATCTTTGGTTACGTCCAAATCAAAATTTAATGTCAATCCTTTGATATCATCAATAGCAAATAAATCATTTTTAGAACTTTTTTCAATACGTTTATCTACAAACTTAATATAAGAAGCTTTGTCAATTTTGGTAACATCATTTATAGGTATGGAAATTGAAGTTCCTTTAGCAGTAGCGCCTTCTATATCAATGGTAAGCTGCTTTATAGGACCGTATAAATGTGCATTCCCAGACAAAAAAGCATTACCGTAATACAAAAAATTGGGGTCATTGGAAGTATGCAACATAGACAAACGATCCGAATTGATAGTAAGATCTAAAGTCCAATTTTTAAAGTTTTTGTGGTCGATTGTTCCTTTCAAAACTCCCTCAGAACCGTAATGAGCGTCTTTTAAATCAACGTGTTCAAATTGAATGGATTGATTGGAGAACAAAACACTGGATTTGTTGGTAAAATCATAATCAACTCCCAAATAAGGAATGGATAACCCCGATTGGTTCATAAAGATTTGTCCGTCCATTGACATGGAGGATAACATACCTCCAAGACTTAAATTGCCTGTAAATGAGCCTTTAAAATTTGACAAGGTGTTTTTTCCTAAAGATGAAAAAGGAGCGACAGGAAATTCTTTCAAATCTAAGGAAACATCTAATGGTATTCCGTTTTCAGTAATTTCAAACGATCCGCCAATATTCAAAACTTTTTGTTGTTTTTCTATCACAGCCGCCGAAAGATCAAAAACTTTCAGATTCTCATCAGCTTTAATGTCAATTAAAGCGGTATCGTACACATAATTATTGATTGATAATGGCGCTATTTTGATGGAACTGTTTGCTAAATATTGCTTGTCCATTTTCTCAAAACCAAAGGTACCATTAAGCTTTCCTTTTAGATCCAATCGAGGTATTTCTGACAGTAAACTTTTTAATTGAACGTTAGTAAAAGAGAGTTTAAGAAGCTGTTGATTTGGGCTTGTAATGAATTCTTCAACATACAGTTCTTCATCGGAATGGAAAAACTTAAAAGGCTCTATACTAATTTTACTTTCTTTACGATCAATAATTATTTTATTGGATTTGGAATCATTAGCGTTGAGAACCCAACGGTTGTTTTTAACATTAAATTCGGAATATTTAAATCCAACTACAGAACGGTTAAGGGAATCCATTATGTGGTAAAAATTAACTTGATAATTTTCTGAATCAGAAAGCGGGTCGTTATACTCAGCTCGAAAGAATAGAGTGTCTTTGACGTAAGTGTTTATAAGGTTAATGTCTTTTATTTTAGCATATTTAGAATCAAAATTATCAACCTTTAAAAAGGTATTGAACAAGGTGTTTTTATTATCAATTTGAAGATTGAACCGATCCATGTTGATGTCATTAAATTGCAACGAAGGCATTCGTAACGAAAGTCTAAATAATTTTTTGTCGGAATCAATTTTTCCTTTTATGTATGTGTTGTCGTCTAAAACAATATTGGGATTCAATGCATTCGCAATTTTAGAATTGACATTAAAATTAAATGTTAGGTATTGACCCGAAGATACCTTGTGAAGTTTTGTTTTAGTATACGTATTGCTTAGAGCATTTTCAACGAGTTTGGGGAGTTCTATAAAAGAAAAATTCCCGATTAATATTCCGGACAGTACATCTTCAGAATTTATATTAATAACTCTAACTGATCCGTTAGTTCTGGACTGGAGATCGAAAGCTTTAAAATTATATGTGTTTTGAGAAGTTTTAAAGGATGTGTTTTTCAATGATAGATCGCCAATAAAATCTTTTTGAGAATTTCCTTCAATTTGGACAGAAACATTGCCCGAAAATGAGGCTTTTGTATCAGTGCTCATCCCCAAGTTGAATAAATTCAGATGAGTAAAAGAAGCGTTAAAATCAAAATAGTTTTTAGTGCCTGAAAAATCAACAATTCCGTCAAACTTAAAATCTAAATTTGGGTCTGTAGAAGTAATATTTCCCTCAAAAAGTTCGTTTTTTAAATCTCCTGAAATTGAAATATCATTGTAAGTATTTTGATTATAAATAATAGACGAAATACTACCTGAGAGTGAGGAATCAATCAAATCAACAGTCATTCCCTTTCCATATAAGTCAAAATTAAAATCTACTTTGCCAAAACGATCATTTTGTAAAAGGACTCCCAAATCAAAATTTGAGGAGCTAACAACCCCCTCATACAAAGCATTATCAATATTTGAAAACTCCTTTAAAAGCAAGTTACTCTCTATGGTTCCTGCTGCTGCTTCAATAAGAATATTTGACGAAACAGACTCTGGAGAAAAAACATTTTCCCCTTTAATTTCCAATTCACCCAAATGCTTTAAAGAACTAGGCAAAAGTGACCCAAATGCTGAAGGAATCAATTGATTAATAGAGGACTCACTGAAAGAAAATCGATCTATTTGATTCTCTATCACAAACGGAGTTTGTTTATCAAAAAGATGTTTGACCAAAAATGAGCCTTCAAAATAAGTATCCAAACTCGAAAGCTTAACATTAGTAACTGAAAAATTGTTCAACGACCCCTCAAGATTTGTATCTAAGAATAGTTGGCCTTTGTTTGAAATCGAAGAGTTGAATACATGAATATCTTTTAATCCCAAGTAACTTTCAACGATTGAAGCTTCCCATTGAGCTTTTTGAATATCATTTTCTAGTAGATCAACAGATATAAAGCCTTGTAATAGGGAGTAATTAGTTTCTAAGTGGAGGGCGTCAGCTTTAAATTTTTGATTGAAAAATGAAATATTCGATGTAAACGAAGTAATATCAATTCCTTTGGAAGTAGTCAGAGAAAAATCCTTGAAACGAGCTTCAAAATTGTTTTCATTAAGATTAAAATCATCAACCAAAAAAGTAATATTATCTAAAAAAAAAGGTTCTCTTTGGTTATTGTTATCGTTACTAAAAAATACACTTCCACCAACCAATTCTATGGAACCCGCTTTCATTGAAAATGAAGCAATAGAATCGGAAGGCGATTTTTGAAACTGCTGTATAAAATAATTCAAATTGGATATCGAATCATTTTTATAGGTTTTCAAATTTACATTCAAACCAGCCAACTTCATTGTTCTGATATTGGGATTTGAAGAAATAAGATCGTTCAATCCTAAAGCGCTTATTTCTAATTGATTAATAAAAAATAAGGTGTCTTTTTTGTGATCATTAACCAATACATTATTCAAAGCAATTGTTCCTGAAAAAGTAAGATTGGCTCTTAGAATAGAAATGTTTGTCGAAAATTGTTGGTTAAAACGATCTGTGATTTTTGATGCCAAAAAAGTTTGAACAGCAGGAATAAAGCCTACCAAGACAGCAATCAAAAACAATAGCGAGGCTATGACAATTGTATTACGTGCTATTTTAATATTTTTTTTGATCGCTCTGAATGTATTAACTTTGCTTTT